>Ga0163215_100001_pt1:0-672500 | contig 1607382 bp, 1473 predicted proteins | sample SynspAceP_FD_185934 | JGI IMG/M metagenome (GOLD analysis project Ga0163215, IMG submission 185934) | Saline lake microbial communities from Ace Lake in Antarctica - Synechococcus sp. Ace-P (Hybrid Assembly) | ecosystem: Environmental > Aquatic > Non-marine Saline and Alkaline >... | reverse complement strand
TATTTTGCCTATAATGATTATGGCGTTTGGACATTGGTCTATGCGCCGCTGGCGATATTCTGGAGTCGAGCGATCTGCCTCGTCATCGCGGTCAAATTCTATATATTGCCCACATTCAATTTCAAAGGCGCCGGCGCCATGTTCGGGTTCGGCGCGACCTTGCTCGCCAGCCACCTGTTCTGGACCATCCAGAGCCAGTCCGACATTTTCATTGCCGGTCGCTATCTCGATCCGCATGAACTTGGTCTCTATGCAGAGGCGCTGTTCCTGACGACTATTTTTGCCGCGAAATTTGTCCCGCCGCTAAACGAGATCGCTTTCCCTGCCTATTCGCGCCTGCAATCGGACCCGCGCGCCTTGGCGTGGTCCTTTCTCAAGGCGATTCGGTTGATCATGCTGATCTCCTGCCCATTATATTTCGGCCTGGCCGTTACCGCCTCTCCGGTGGTCGAAACATTATTCGGCCCCAAATGGCTCGAAATGTCTCCCTTTGTTGCCATACTCGCCCTGGCGATGCCGATGATGACGCTACAGATATTGTTCACCCCAGCGAATAACGCGCTCGGCCGCCCGCAAGTGACCGCCCGAACCAATTTGTTCGGCGCGATCCTGATGCCGATCACCTTTTTGATCGGCATCCAATATGGTGTTTACGGTCTTGCCTGGAGCTGGGTCATCGCCTTCCCGCTACTTACCATCTTCACCTTTTCACAATCGAATCGCCATATCGGCATCACTGCCTGGGAGATTGGCAAAGCCGTATGGCCGGGCCTGTCTGCTTCCCTCGTGATGGCAGCCATCGTCTATATGGTCGATCAATCGCTGCCCGAAATGATCGTCTATGCACGGCTGGCGCTATTGGTCGCAACCGGGGGCGCCGCCTATGTCGGATTGCTCTATATTCTGGCCAGGCCGACTCTGGTGGAGATGATCCGGCTGATTGTCCGTCGCAAGCCGCCGGAACCAGGGCCTGCACAATTTGGAACAGAGACCATATAGGCCGAATTCCCGATATTTCGCCGGACAATGGCTTGGGTGGCTGGCCATCAGTCCATGATCGACAAAGCTCCGCTGCGGCATCGCCCTCATTAAAATGCCCATTGTCGAAACGCGATGAACAGCCCAGTTTCGTTCGATGGCTCATATCTTATCGCTCGCGGCGGGCACATTGCCCGAATTCCAACCAGAACAAGTAGCGCATGCTGCGGGGCAAGCGGGGTATAGCCATGTCGGCTTCACCATCGAACCGGAAAAATGGAACCAGCAAGCCAGGCGCGCAACGCTCGATGCGATCCGGGCGCATCAGCTGTCGGTGCTGGATGTCGAAGTCGTGTGGATAGCGGAAGGTGGCAAGCTGACCGATGATCACAAATGCATCATCGACGCCGGACTGGAACTGGGCGCGGCCAATGTGCTGGTGGTCAGCTCGGAACCGGATCATGACCGGACAGCCGACGCCTTGCACCAATTATGCCTGTGGGCGGCTCCCGGCAATATGCGGGTCGCGCTCGAGTTTCTGATGATCACCGCTGTCCAGTCGATGGACGACGCGCTCGCCATCATCCGGAAAGCCGACCATGCGGCCGCAGCGCTGCTGATCGACACGCTCCACTTCCAGCGCGCCGGGCATCGGCCCGAAGAACTGGAAAAGATGGAAGCATGTTTATTGCCCTATACGCAGATCTGCGATGGCAATCCGGGCTGCGACAGCAGTTTCGAGGCTTATCTGGAGGATGCCATCGATTTGCGCAGCTGCCCGGGTGAAGGAGCGCTGCCCGTGTCCGATATTATAAACGCGCTACCCAGAGACATAGCGCTCAGCCTGGAAATCCGTTCCAAAGCCTATCGCGATCAATTTCCCGATGCGGCCGAGCGCGCGGCGGCCGTGCGAAAGGCAAGCCTTGCCTATCTGCAGCAGAACGGCATTGCTGTTGGCTAGGGCCAGAACCTAGGCCGACTGGATATAGTCCCGCATCGCCGCCGCTTCGCTCTCGATTTTGTCGATCCGATATTTCACCAGATCGCCGATCGAGACAAAGCCGACCAGCTTGCCATCCTCGACGACCGGCAGGTGACGAATCCGTCTTCTGGTCATCAGCGACAGCGCTCCCATGACACTCTTGGTGCGCTCGACCGATATCACATCCGCCGTCATCACGTCGCGCACCACATGGTCCATCGCAGCATGGCCATATTTTCGCAGGCAATGGAGCACGTCGCGTTCGGAAAATATCCCCGCGACCCCATCTCCATCGAGCACGGGAAGGGCACCGATGCGCTTTTCTGCCAATATTTCAACTGCCTGTGAAACCGACATATCAGCAGTGCAGCTATATATTTCGTCGCTGCGTCCCTGCAAAATCGAATTTATGGTCATCATAGCTCTCCTCGGCGCTGATTCTGTTTATTGCATGTCTATAACATATTTTTGAAAGTCATTGGACTTGATGGTAACAGGATTCCCGTCCAATGCACTGAAAACCAACGGAGTCCCCTTTGCCCCAGCCTTCCCGCCTTGATGATCCGCTTTACGCCAGCATCGCCTGGGCCCGCTATTGGCGATTGATGCGCGGCATGGCGATGTTTACGCTGATCTGTGTCGCTGTCTCCCTGACCATACTTTTTTACCTGCATGGCTGGCTGTCGATTCACATGTATATCGCAACCGCCGGCGGCGTGGCCTTCGCATTGATGTTGATGGCGGCGTTGATGGGACTGGTGTTCCTGTCGAGCGGCACCGGCCACGACGAATCGATCGATGATCCGGTATCAAGGAGCCTCCATCCCGATGAGTAGCGATGATCTGCCAGAACTGGCAAATATGCAGCCGGTATTGCGGGTCGCGCCGCAACCGCGTGATCTGAACAATAATGGCCATATATTCGGAGGCTGGGTGCTGTCGCAAATGGATATCGCCGGCGGCATCATGGCGGCAAGAGTAGCGCGCGGATCAACCGCGACGGTGGCGATCGAGGCGATGGAGTTTATTGCACCGATCCTGTCTCGCGACCTGATATCGGTTTATGCACGGGTAGAACGGATCGGGCGGACCTCGATCGCGATACGGCTGAATGTGATCGCATCACGCAATCTCGATGAAGAGCAGGTGCCGGTGACCAGCGGCCTGTTCACATTTGTGGCGCTGGATGAAAATCATCATCCAAGAGCAATTCCGGAAGAATCGAAGAAAAAATATCTGGGTTGAGTCAGTTTTCTGAGCGTTGGACCGCGTAGGTCAGGATTTTTTCACTGCCCGCCGGGACATTGACGCGCCAAAGTGCCATGCCATTTTTGCGAGATAGACGGCTGCTCGCTTTGCTCAGCTTTTGATCGTCATCAACAGCAATGGAAATTTCAACGGCAGCGGACTGATCAGACGCGTTGGTTATCTTGAGCCTGAAACGACGAGGGCTTCGATTCTTGCGATCATCCGTCCCCAGTTGCTCAACTTCGTATCGGACCAGCGGGCTTTCACTGATTGTGATTTCAACTTCCTCGCCAATTGCCTTGTCATCCATGCTGCCTTCACCAAGCAGAAGTCTTGCGCCCTGGACAGTTTTAAAGGCAACCAGATTGCCGGCGGGCAGAGCCAATCCCAGCTGGTTGCGTTCTTCGTTTGTGAAACGCAGCATCGTCTCCAGCGACCTGCTTCCTGCAGCTCTATCGGCCCGAATTTCGCCCGGATAGACTTGCTCAAAAGTGACAGCTTCTTTCTCAAACATTGCGACCTGTTTCTGACTTTGCGATGCAAATGTAACGGGCAGCGGGATTCGATATAGTTTCAAATCTCCCAGTTCTTCCTGTGCAGCCATCATCCTGCTGCCCCTGAGCAGGACCATTTGATCGGATTCGTCCGCCATCGTCATCATCGGAGCGGGCATGGCTTTGTCCATATATCTGGATTCGATCCGCGCGCGGTCAAACAACTGCACCGCAACATCACTGGTCGTGCCCTGCGGCCAGCAGCGCAGGGAGATGGCACCGCCTGCGAAATCCGCGGCAAGGTCGTCATCTTCTCTGTTCGGCCGACCCGCTACGGTTTGAGTCTGCGCATCGACGAAGGACGTTTCGTCACCATTGGCCAATGTGACCCAGGAAAACAGGTTCATGGTTCGGCCATCATCGGCGATGTCGGCGACATAATTGGCCTGCCAGTCAAAGCCGCTCGCGAGATAGGATAGGGTCACGGTCGCGGACGTGGCCTTCGCCACCCTGCTTTTCACCGACAACGTCGGCTTCGCTGACAGTCCTTCGGGAATGGACGGATAGACAATCATTTCATTCAAACCGGTACATTGCAGGCCTTCAAAGCCCTCCTCTGTTTGCACCACGATGCCGCCACTGGCATCCGTGCGAACTTGCGCTTCATATTCACGGGTTTTGCCGGTCGCTGCGCTGGTCCGGCGGATCGTCACCCCGCGTCCCAGATAAGCATTGAGCAACGCCGACGGCGACAGCAGCGCTGCATCGCGGTTTTTCTCGATCACCCCGTCGGGCAATCCCGTGACGATGGCGGATTGCGGGATGATCCCGCCCGCAACGCCTTCAAAGCGGAAATCAATCTCACCAGCCGGAAGCGTCACGGTGCGCTGCTCGGTGATCAGGGCATAGCCGCCGAGATAGTTCAGGTTCATGCTGTCATCGGCCGCGCGATCGGGATTGCGGTAAACCGTGACCGATACCAAAGAGGGAGCGTCCGATGTCACTACATGCCGCGCGACATCTGATTGGGCGCTCGCTGGAACAGCCCATAATGTGCAAAGGATCGCGCAAAGCGCCCGCCGCATCATGCCCTAAAACCGGGTCTCGAACACCGCAGTCACCGTCTCGCGGCCATTGGCGGGGACCGGCACTTTCCAGATCACGCTATCGGAAGAGCGGCGGGTGCTTTTCATGCTTTCGTCGACAATTCTTGTGTCATCCCAATAAAAATCCAATCCATTCTGGATCAGCGAGACGGTCACCGAGCCCGGCCGCGCATTGCTGAGTTCATAGGTCATGCTGGTACGCCATTTTGTCGAAGATATGCGCCGGCGTTCCGTCACGGTCGGTTTTACCTTCACATCAAAGGCCTCCCCGGTTTTCAGTCCGAGTTCCGATCCCATCGGCGTATGGCCGATGCTGTTTTCTCCAATGAATTGCGGTTGGCCGGAGACGTCCTTCATATAGACGCGTACGGTCCCGGCGGGCAGCGCGTCGCCCAGACCGCCATCACTGGAGGAGCTGAATTCCAGCACCGTAGCCGCGCTTTGCGGTTCATTTTGCGAGCCCAGCCAGGGATTGGCAAATTCATAGGTTTTCTGCGCCGGCGCGCCGGTCACATCAAGAAAACTGACTTGCTTGGTCTGGGCATTGGCGATGGTCGTGCGCGCCGCCAACGGATAAAGATAGAAATCACCAAGCGATTCCCGGTCGGCCGTTTCAATCCCGGCACTGCGAATATTGCTCCGCGATGGGTAGTTGCTGCCGCCATTGATATTGGGCGTTCCGGCAACCAGCAAAGTTTTGGCATTGTCGAAGGTCGTGCCGGTATTATTTGTCAGTGTCACCCAGCCCTGTACGTCCATCTTTCCTGCCTTCTCGTCGAACAAGGCGACATAGTCCGCCTTCCAGCCCATGCCTGATGTCAGATAGCTAAGCTGCGCAGGGCGTGTGCCAGCCCGCGAACTGTTCAACGTCACCGACAAGGTCGGCCTGGCCCGCAAATTATTCGGGACTTTGTCAAATATCACCCGCGTCGGCAGGCCGTCATCGCGAAGCACCTCGATCCGGCTGCCAATTTGCAGCACAACGCCGCCATTGGCGGCCAAAACCTTGGCGCGTTCCCGGGTTTCCGCTCCGGTTGCCGGATTGACCCGCACAATCGTAACCGTTTCACCAACCGCCTTTTCCATCAGCTTGGAAGGAGACAGCAAATCATAGTCGAAATTTTGTTCGATAATCCCGGTATTGGCGGCACTGAAACCGACCGTCTCTGCCCGGATCTGCCCCGAGACGCCGGGAAAGTCCTGGACCGATCGGCCAGCCGGAATATTCAGCTGCCGGACATCCTGAACCAGCGCCAGATTGTCATTGTAAATCGTAACCGAGACATCGCCCTGCCCCGCGGATTGGCTGATCGCAGGGGAAGCCACGGTAGCCAGCAATAATCCAGTAAAAGCAAAAACCCGCATATTCTCTCTCCCCTATCGAAACTGGACGCTAACGCATTGCAAATGAACCTGAGCTAAATATCTATTGCTGCAAGTTCGAGCCCTCGAGCGGCGCCAGCCAGCGCAATTTTACTCTGGCACCTGGAATGACCATCTCGGATTCCTGAGCGACCGTGATATTTTTGGCTTTCAAAGCGTCCCTTGCCACGGCCCGGTCCGCAGTGGGCCCGGTCATGCCCAATGGCAAGCCTATCCGCTCCGATGCCCAGACTATCAAATCCAGATTGCGGAGCGACGTTGGCGCCACCGCACCATCTGTGATCATCAAATCCGGCAAGGCGATGGCTGGCGGCTGCAATTTTATCGTCCAGTTTTTCGCTCCGGCGGCGACGCGCTGTTCGAGCGCATAATAAGATGCCAGCGACGCACCGGGGAGCGGTTTTGCATTGACCATCGCACGCCGCTTGCTCGTATCGAGTGTCACGTCATCCACCGAAACCCCGGCGATCAAGGCGAGATTTTCTCGCAGCCGGGTAACCTGGATTTCCGCTTGCTGGGCCTGCTCCTGCATTTTCGCGGCGGCCAGTTCGGCTGAATTTGCATCTTCTCCGGTTTCCACCTTGAACTGTTCGACGTTTACGGCGATCGGTTGTCCCAAGGTTCTGCTCAAGACTCTTGAGCTTTGTTCAGCCACCCCTGCAAGGATCTTGGGCGTGAATACCGTCGCATTGACGACGATCGGGTCTGCGTCAAAATCTATCTCTATCTGCGATACGCTGGCACGTTTGCCAAATTGATCCTTGATATAGCCATTGGCGGACCGCGAGACATTGGCTTCCCAGGCTATTTGTCGCAGGGAAAGGCCGAGCGGGATGGCAAGCGCGATGAAAACCACCACCATCGCGGCTATTTGAAACTGCGATTGTCGTTCGGACAGGTAAGAGCGAAAACCATAGAGCCAGGCCATAGCGGTCGCAGTCAGCGCGATCGTCATCAGGTTGGTGAAAAACAGCAGCAGAGAGCCGCCAAATACAGCCCAGTTAAAGGTCGCCAGTCCAAATCCGACAACGGCAAGCGGCGGCATCAGGGCTGTGGCGATAGCGACACCAACAATGGTTCCCATCCGTCCGCGGATCATCGCATAGGCCCCCGCCATGGCAGAGAAAAGCGCAACCAACAGATCAAAAAGATTCGGTCGGGTGCGCGCTGCAATTTCGGCGGTGACGGTTTGCAGAGGGGACATGGTCACCACCAATCCGGCAAACAGGATCGAGATTATCGTTCCCAGGACAATCGCCTTTCCGCTCTCTTTCAACCAGGCAGAATCACCGACTGCAAGAGCAAAGCCCGCTCCGATTATTGGCCCCATCAATGGTGAAAGCAGCATTGCGCCAATGACGACAGCTGGAGATGACAGGAGTAAACCCAGGATTGCGATACCGGCCGACATCGACGTCATGAATGCAAAATGGGGGGTAAAGCCGCTATCTTCCCGCACTTTGTCGATGACCGCCTGCTGATCGACACCTCCGCGCACCGAGACCCGCCACCAGCGACGAAACAGGCGAATGCTGCCGGCAACTGGTGCGAGTGGGCCGGATGGCCGTTTTGACTTTTCCGGACTCGCCATATTCGCCTGATCATCTGTCATAACAGTGCTTTAGCGTCTCGGAACAATTGCGAATAGTGAAACATTACCTGCCGCGTAATTGAATAATGAAGGCTTTTGTCTTTTATCATGAAACCGTATCACCTATATAGGTCACGACGGCTATTCTGCCGCACCCAGGAGCCTTTGCAGGAGCCAGTCTATGCCCCGTCCCGAAACCGACATCGCAGCCACGCGATCCAGAATCATCACTGCCGCCGACCATATGATTCAGGAAAAAGGGGCGATCAGCTTCACAATGACCGATCTCGCGACGGCAGTCGGCATGTCGCCATCGAACCTCTATCGCTTTTTTGAGAGCAAGGACGCGCTGGCCGAGGCCATGGCAGGAGAATGGTTTGCGGAGCTGGAAGTCATTATGGAGGAGCTGGTTGTTGCGGACATGCCGGTCGAAGAAAAGCTCTATCAGTTTTTTGCCAGCCGTCTGGTGGTAAAACGGGCGCGCTTTGAAGATGATCCGGGACTGTTTGAATCCTATATGGAATTGGGCGACGAGCATTTTGAGGTGATCAAGGGCTATGTCGATCTGGCCGATCATTACATGGCCTCGATCCTCGCCGAGGCGATGGAAAAAGGCTATTTCAAGGGGCTGGAGCTCGATACCATCGTGTCGCTGGTCAACACCATGATGCAGCCATTTTGCAATCCCAAGCTGATGATGCAGATGATGCACCTGGCCACCGAAGAGCGGCTGAGGATCGTGATCAGCACCATCCTCAACGGCTTGCGGGCCCAGGCTGAACAGCCGACCGCCAAGCGCGAATTCCATATCGCCCGCTAGCCGTCGGCGGCCAGCCACTGTTTCATCATCGCCGGCGGAGGAGATGCATGCATTTCCATTTCGTCCAGCGCGGCCAGCGCGCGTTTGCGATCCGCATCGGTAAAACTGCCAGTGGTCAGGCAAAATTCGACCGCGTTGCCATTGGGATCGCGCGTATAGATTGAATGGCACCAATTGTGGTCAATTTCGAGCACGTCGAGTCCCGCCGCGTTCCATTTTTCTCGCCAAACAATCAGTTGCTCAGCCGTATCGACGCTAAAGCTATAGTGGTTGGTGCCCTGCGGGGTTCCGGCCGCTTCATTGAGGTCGAAAGAATATCCGTCTGCTCCGGGCGTATCCATCAACTCCCAGAAAGCGATGAACCGGCTGTCATCGCCATCCATCCGGTAGAAAAAATGTTTCCCCCAGCCACCGCCCATGACCGGTGCGATTTCCACCTTGACCAGTTCAAAGCCCATGATGCCTTCGTAAAAGGCGTGGATCGCTTTCATGTCCTTCGCCGCGAGGGCGAGATGGTGGTAGCTCATTTGTTCGCATCCTTTCTCTTGTCGACCATGCCCATGACGTCGGCCGTGGCGCCATCAGGAGCGGGCACTTCGACGACGCGTTCCGGCACATCGTCAAACTCCAGTTTCAGCGCCCGGCTCATTACTGCGTGCATCATATAGGTGCAGGTGATGTAGGTGAGTTCGAGTATCTCGACTTCTCCGAGATGCTTTTTTAACGCCGCAAAGACACCGTCGGGCACCCTGCCCCGTTCCAGCACAAGACAATCGGTATAAGCCAGAACGGCCCGTTCGACTTCGCTGAAGCAATCGGCGGTGGACCAACTGGGGATCGCCGCGACCTGCTCGTCCGAATAACCTTCGAAGCGCATCGCCTTGCTATGCTGGGAATAGACAAATTGCGACCCTACCGCATAGCCGGCCCGAATCTGACCCAGTTCGCGCAGTTTCGGATCGAGTTTGCGATTGGGGGAGCGGTAGAAGCCGAAGCCCTCGCTGGTGTGTTTGAAAGCGTCGGGGACTTGGGCAAAGACGGTCCACCAATTGCCCGGCGTCCCTGTTGCCGTTCCGGGCTCCGCCACTGGATCGCGGTCACCGAACAGCATATTGTAGAGACCGAGAACATAGTCGTCGGTCACTTCGGACCGGGGTATTTCGCGCAGTCGGGGCATGGGTCTCTCTCCTATGCCCCGACTATGCACAATATAGCGTGGCGTTCTAGCCTTTCGCGAGATTTCGCAGCACATATTGCAGGATGCCGCCGTTGAGGAAATATTCCATTTCATTGGCGGTATCGATCCGGCAGATGGTCTTGAAGGTCGATGTCGTGCCGTCGGCGCGGGTCATTTCGACTTCGACTTCCTGCAGTGGCTTCAGCGTGGCGACGCCCTTGATCGTGAAGGTCTCGCTGCCGTCGAGGCTCAATATCTCGCGATCGGTGCCTTCGCCGAATTGCAGTGGCAAGACGCCCATTCCGACGAGGTTCGAACGGTGAATCCGTTCGTAGCTTTCGACGATGACCGCGCGGACGCCGAGCAGGTTGGTGCCCTTCGCCGCCCAGTCGCGGGAGGAGCCGGTGCCGTACTGCTCGCCGCCGATGACGACCAGCGGCGTTCCGTCGGCTTTATGCTTCATCGCGGCGTCGTAGATTGGCATGACCTGGCCGTTGTATTTTGTGTAACCGCCTTCTTTTCCGTCGGCCATTTCATTCTTGATTCTGATGTTGGCGAAAGTGCCGCGCATCATGACTTCGTGGTTGCCGCGGCGACTTCCGTAACTGTTGAAATCTTGCTTGCTAACCTGATGATTTTTAAGATATTCTCCGGCAGGACTGTCTTCCTTGATCGCGCCGGCTGGCGAGATGTGGTCGGTGGTTATGCTGTCACCCAGGAGCGCCAGCGTTTTCGCCTCGATAATGTCGCTGATCGGCTCCGGCGTCATCGTCATGCCGTCAAAATAAGGCGGGTTGGCAACATAGGTCGAGCCGGCGCGCCATTGATAGGTGGCCCCGCCGGTGACGTCGATCTTGCGCCACTGCTCGTCGCCGTCATAGACATTGGCATAGCGGCTCATGAACATGTCGCGGTTGACGAAACTGTTGACCATGGCGGTAATCTCGGCGTTGGTCGGCCAGATATCCTTCAGAAACACGTCCTCGCCATCCTTGCCCTGGCCGATTGGCGTTTCATACATATCCTCGCGCACCGTGCCCTTCAGCGCATAAGCGACAACCAGCGGCGGCGAAGCGAGATAATTGGCGCGGACGTCCTGCGACACCCGGCCCTCGAAATTGCGGTTGCCCGACAGCACCGAGGCGGCAACGATATCATGATCGTTGATCGCCTTGCTAATCGGCGTCGGCAGTGGCCCCGAGTTGCCGATACAGGTGGTGCAGCCATAGCCGACCAGATTGAAGCCGAGATAGTTCAAGTCCTCGCTCAACCCCGCCTTGTCGAGATAGTCGGTGACCACCTGCGATCCCGGCGCCAGCGAGCTCTTGACCCACGGCTTGCGCTGCAGCCCGCGTTCCCGCGCCTTGCGCGCGACCAGACCGGCGGCGATCAGCACATTGGGGTTGGAGGTGTTGGTGCAGCTGGTGATCGCGGCAATCGCGACATCGCCATGGGCAAAGCCCTGGTCGCTGCCGTCGACGGCGACCCTTTTGCCATCATCGTCGACGCCGAACACTTCTTTCAGATCGCGGTTGAAGCTCTCGTCGAGATCGGCCATCGACACGCGCTGCTGCGGCAATTTCGGACCGGACAGCGACGGCACCACGGTGCTGATGTCGAGATCCAGCGTTCTTGTGTAGATCGCGTCCTTGGTGGTTTCGTCATAGCGCCAGAAGCCCTGCTCCCGCGCATAGGCTTCGGTCAGCGCGATATCCTGGGCGCTGCGGCCGGTCAGTTCGAGATATTCCAGCGTCTTTTCGTCGATCGGGAAATAGCCGCAGGTCGCGCCATATTCCGGCGCCATATTGGCGATGGTCGCGCGATCGGCGAGCGACAATTCCTTCAGGCCGGTGCCGTAAAATTCGACAAAACTGCCGACCACACCGACATGGCGCAGCATCTGCACGCAGGTCAGCACCAGATCGGTCGCGGTAATGCCCTCAGCCAGCTTGCCGGTGAGCTTGAAGCCGACCACTTCGGGGATCAGCATCGAGACCGGCTGGCCAAGCATCGCGGCTTCCGCCTCGATCCCGCCCACGCCCCAGCCGAGCACGCCGAGACCGTTGATCATCGTCGTGTGGCTGTCGGTGCCGACGCAGGTGTCGGGATAGGCGACCATATGGCCGTCGGCGTCTTTCGACGACCAGACCGCCTTGGCGATATTTTCCAGATTGACCTGGTGGCAGATGCCGGTTCCCGGCGGCACTACGGAGAAATTGTCAAACGCCTTGCTGCCCCATTTCAGAAATTCGTAACGCTCCATATTGCGCTGATATTCCAGCTCGACATTATGTTCGAACGCTTGCGGCGTGCCGAATTCGTCGACCATCACCGAGTGATCGATGACCAGATGCACCGGCACCTGCGGGTTGATCTGCTCGGCGTTACCACCCAGCGCCTTGATCCCGTCGCGCATCGCCGCGAGATCGACCACCGCGGGCACGCCGGTAAAATCCTGCATCAGCACGCGCGCCGGACGATATTGAATTTCCGCTGCGCTCTTGGCTTCCTTCTGCCAGTCCACCACCGCCTGCGCGTCCTTGGCGTCGACGGTAAAACCGCCATCCTCGAACCGCAGCATATTTTCCAGCAGCACTTTGAGCGTATACGGCAGCTTGTCGATATTGCCGAGCTTTTCCGCTGCTTTCGCGAGCGAGTAATAAGCATAATCGGTGCCGTTGACGGTGAGCGTCGAGCGGGTGCCGAGTGAGTCTTTGCCGGTGGTGGTCATGGTGGAGTGTGGCCTTTCGTTTATGTTTTTTTTGAAACCCACACTACGGGGAGTGCCTTGCCGGTTGGGGCCTTGGCGGAGGTGGGATTCGGATGTTCGGGAGGGCTTTAGCGCAGGGGGTGCGGGGAGGCAATGGGCGGCAATTCTCTTTGCTAAATTTGGCTACAATTCGGTGCTATTGCAAAATGCCGCTTGCGTTAGTGATTCCTGTGCGGTTACAACAAACTTGATTGTCGAGGGGGAACAAAGTAAGAACATGCAAATGTTCGAGTCACAAAGAATCCGGGATCCGATCCATAATTTGATTAGTTTCGAAGCTGATCAATTTGAGAACGCCATGTGGGAGGCGTTGTGTTCAGCTCCGTTCCAACGGTTGCGAAGAATTAAACAACTCGGCTTTTCTGATTTGGTTTATCCTGGTGCAACTCATTCAAGGTTTGCACACAGTGTTGGCGTTTTTCATACTGCCCGACAACTGATGCAGATCATTTACAAGCATGAGGGAGAGCAAGGCTTTCAGCACAGTTCCGCTCAAATTGCATTGGCTGCAGCTCTTGTCCACGATGTCGGTCATGGACCATTTAGTCATGCGTTTGAAGCTGTCGGCAAACGACTCGATTTAAAGCTTGCCAATCACGAATTCGTCAGCGACCGGCTGATTAGGGACAGCGAGCTTTCTGAACCACTTAAAATTCTTGGCAGTGGATTTCACAATGATGTCGCTGATGTAATTGGGAGCGCTGGACCTAGGTCGATCTATGATGCGGTCGTGACTAGCCAATTTGATGCTGATCGGCTGGACTATATGAGACGAGATCGGATGATGGCTGGATCTTCTCATGGCGTAATTGATTATGATTGGTTGATCGGGAATTTAGAAGTTGGAACGGTACCTGTGGGCGTCGATGATGTCCAAAGTGGGGTAGTTCAAACATTTGTGGTTGGTCCAAAAGCTGTCTTGGCAGCCGAGGCTTACGTCTTAGGACTGTTCCAGCTTTACCCTACGATTTACTTTCACAAAGCCACGCGCGGCGCAGAAAAGCTCTTTACCGAATTGATGGTCCGGGTTTTTATGTTGGCAATCGATGGAAGCTTCGGCGAGACGGGCTTGCCCGAGAACCATCCAATAATCAAATTCGCCAATGCGCCCACAGATTTGAATTTGGCGCTCCAACTGGATGACACTGTTGTCTGGGGAGCTTTATCTCAAATTGCAGATGGCCCTGACAAATTATGTTCAGAATACGCGAGAAGACTTTTAGATAGAAAGCTTTTGAGATGCTTCGATCTGCGGGAGAATATCAAAAAGCAAGTAAGAGAAACCGCTTCACCCGATGATATTCGAAATTTGACAGACCGGATTTCCGGCGATATAGTACTTGTTTGGACCAACCATATCAAAGGTCTAGGTATGGCTCACATACCACGTATGCGATACATACCGGCCCCGTCATTCCTTTTTGGGTGGTGGGGCTTTTTTGCGTTTATGTTTCTGTTTTTCGGGCTTTGTCGCCTCTGGGTCAGGAATAGCAAGAAGCCCCACCAGCGCTTTTTTCACATCAAGCGGGGCTAAACTTACTTTCTTTTTGTCGTCGGTCATTCAAGAAGATCGTCAACAGAATTGCGCTCGGAGACCGGGCCGGCCAAAATATCCTTATCCATTTCAATTTTGGCAATCAGTTTATCAATTTCAGCCTCGCCTACCGGGCCAGATACAATAACCTTATATGTTGCCTGCTTCGACAGCATACCCGATTGAAGCACTCTTTCGTGTACTCCCATAGCAATTCCTTCTTGCTCGCCACCATCAACAGGGGGCTTTAGATCAACCCTGCCCGAACCCGGTGGCGGCATCACTGCGTTAAAAAGACTATTGAGACTGGAATCCAGCGGATCACCGCCCTTGTCATCTCGATCAGGTTCACCCTCAACATACGCCTCCGAATCAGCGATTGCAAGGTTTCTGCTGTTGAGATATATTTCACAAGACTTATCCACGCTGTCTGACTTAAATCCCTGCTGAATTAGCCACCAGCGCAGTGTTTGTGGGCTAGGGACATCTGGATACTGCTCCAATATCCGATTAAACATGGGCGGGCCATTGAACGCCTGCTGCAATGCCTTCTTTCTGTCTGCACTCCCTTCAGGAGCCTCAATAATTGCGATAGCGTCACTTGTCACGCTGAGGTCATCACCGCGACCTTCTAGCAGTCCATAGGCCCTCAATGCTGCTAAAACACCTAATGAACGGCCATTCATACTAGAGTAGCCGAGGTGTGATGCAGCGGACAGTTGCGGGAATTTTCCGCGACTTTCAGCCGTATAAATCTTTTTGATAGCATCAACAGCTTCACCTAGATCAACGGTGGGGAAATTTGGACTTCTTGTTCTACCCATGTCAAACTCCTTTGAGTGGAGTTGATTGCGTAAGTAGCTTTGGATAAAAATGCAAGAAAAATGGATAACTTTTATCCACTTTACGTTTTCTAGGTTGATATTCTTTCCAAACACCTCTACGAAACGATTCTCAATTATAGGAGGATCAAGTGCCACCACCTGCCAGATAGCCCGCACACCGTGAGAAACTGACTTGTGTGTTGGGCATAGCCTGAGGGTCAGGCCGGAACGAAAGAGGTTGAAGCTCTTATCGATCCGGTGGGCTAACCCATTTTGACCTAGTGTCCCCGTGGTGGAATGTAGACACAACATGCTAGGAGCCTGTTGAGCTTATGCTCGTGCCGGTGCAAATCCGGTCGGGGACACTCTTTTTATACATGTATTTGAAGCAATTGGAAATTAAAATGCGCGTTCCCTGGCGGCCAAATTTTCCACCTGTTCTTTGCCATATTTCTTGGCAAAGCGAAGATGGTGGGCTGGCAGATCACACAAAATACTTTCCTGCCAAAAAACGGGGGGATGTCGCCGCTGCGTCCGCTGTTTGTTTTGATCTTACCCAAGAAGATACGATGAACGAAATTTTTGATATATGCGTAGATAACGAAAAACGACCTCCTATTATAGCAACTCCGGCAATGAACGCGCTTGAATCTAAAAATGTTTTGGCTATCGGTTACGCAAAATTTCTCGGTTCTGAAATGGGATGGGAAGTTGCGAGCCATATCTTCCAAAGCAAATCTGTAAAAAGAGACTTTGAAACAAACTCGTGGTTTAGACTTGTCCATCAACCTGAATTTTATGGATTTGTTGAAAAGGGACGAAGGTACATCGTAGTCGATGATGTCTGCACAATGGGAGGAACCTTAGCATCATTAAGGGGTTATATTGAACAAAATGGCGGCGATGTTATCTGTATGTCAACCATTGCATGTAAGAACGGCAAAACGTTTGATATTGCTATTTCCGAACGTACATTGTACGGATTGTCCATTAAAGAAGACGGCGCGTTCGCCTTAACCATTGAAAAGGAGCTTGGTTATGACATTAAATGTCTTACAGAAGCAGAGGGACGATTCCTTTTGCGATGTCCATCATCTGAGCGCCTCAGAAAAGGAATCAATGGAGTTGTTAACTGGTAAGGTTCGTCAAGCATTTGATGCTGAACTAGCAAAGCGCGGCAAGAAGTTTAACTTCTTACAAAACGATATTAAGATGCCAGCTTAATTAACCATCGCGTTATAGGTTAGGCGTTTCCCAATTCCAGTTTGAAGCACTTTGACGGCACGTTCACCGTCATTTTCGTCGCGTGTATTCCAACGACGATCAAACTCGGCAAGGTACCTATGGAGGTGCTTATCGCTCACGTGGTGGAACGAACCGATAATACCGCGCTTTAGCAGACTATGGTACGATTCGGCAAAGTTAGTGTGAAAAACAACGCCGCGAACGTATGTTTTACTGTGATCGACAGTGCTGTGACCGGCAAAATGTTCTTCAAGCCCGGTATACGATAAGTGAGCATCGGTGACGATGTGTGCAGATTTATCGACAATAGGTTTAGCAATCTTTTGAAGCGTATTTTTGCGCACGTTTGGCACAACAACCGTCTTAACGTCGCCAGCACGATCAACTAGCGTAAACACAGCGGTTTTCTTGCCAGCTTCTGCAGTGCGGTTTTTATGGCGATTATTCTTCTTTTTTCCGCCTACGAATGTTTCATCTAGTTCAACAAAATCATCATTGCCGCCAAGCATGCCAGCCATAGGCTCTTGCAGCATCGCTTCGCGTACACGGTGCAGCATAAACCAAGCTGATTTGTGGGTTACATTCAATTCACGGCTCAATTGAGCGGCGCTAACACCCTTCTTATGGGTGCACATCATATAAACAGCGTAGATCCACTTGCCGACCTCGATGTGAGAGCCTTCAAAGATTGACTTGCTGGTAACAGAAAACTTTTTGCGGCACTTCGCGCATTTCCATTGCTTGCGAACGGAGGGGATGATCTCGCCGGTCTTTTTATCCTTGCGGGTATAGTTGACCTCATAGACCTTTTTGCCGCCGCATTTTGTAATCTCGCCCGTTTCAGCATCCACAACGTCCAGCGGGCAAGTGATATTGCCATCCGGCCAGCGTAGATCGGCCAAAGCTTGTTGCGCTAATGCTTCGTCAGTGAGGAAGCGGGCGATGTCTGTGATACCTTGTAATTGCATAACCATTATGTAGCACAATTATCTGGTCCAAACAAGTACTATATCGCCGGATTTCCGCTAGGGTTGTAGAAAAATTTAGCGTGTGGCAAAAAACAAATAAGGATACGCTTTGTTTATTGGATGAAGCAACGCGCCCGCCCTATAAACCCTTGCAGGAATCCAAAGGTCCATTGAACCAAATTCGTGTTCGTGTAGCAAACGGAGAAACCGCAGATTTGGGAGATTTCTCTCCCATCGTTCGAGCGATTCGGCCATTTAAATTAACTAGGTACTACTTTGGTAGAGATGACCAAGAAAGCGCAAAGGCACTTCAAGACATTATTGATGGGGAGTTTAAGTCATGACAAACGATATTAGAGAATTAGCTCAATCCGCTTCTCAAATCATTATCGATGCTAATGGTGAAATTATTGGCCGGACCAGAATTCAGAAAATAGCGTTTATGCTTGAACTTATGAATCTTGGTAGCGGATTCAAGTTTGATTATAAGCACTATGGACCATTTAGCGAAAATCTTCGGTCTGCTTTACAGTTCGCTTCACTGTTTGATTTTATCGATGAAGATGAGCGTAAAACAAGCTGGGGTGGATTTTACTCAGTCTATCACACAAAAATTGATGGTAAAAAAAGCGACGATGATATCCGGAACAAAGCAATCGCGCTTGGCGTAAGTGCTAATGCAGTAGAATTAGAATTAGCTGCAACTGCGGCTTTCTTAGCCTCCGAAGGGACGCATGAAGATGCTTGGGCCGAAACTGAAAAGAGGAAACCGGAAAAAACCTCTAACGGTCGCATTGAGGCTGCCAAGAAGTTGTATCAAGAGTTTCTAAAACTAGATCAGAATGCGAGTCTTCCCGAAATAGCTTGATAAACTAAGAATTACGTTAGAAATATAGTGAAAGTGCGCTAATTTTTGAGTGCACTGTCACCGTAATTCTGCATACTTACTTAGCCGGTTCCTCGACTATTTGAGCACTGCGTTTGGTGGAGGCTCTACACTATCCCATCGCTCGGCAATGGATTGGCAAGCTGCTTCCATGTTTTTGAATCGGCTCAGCGCATCACCAGGCGCCGCTATCAACTCTCCGGTGAATGCATCCAACGTCACACAAAGTTTCTTCTCAGCGGCTGACTCATCTTCAACATCCAGCATTTTCCGGCAACCGAACAGCAAAGAGGATTGCCATAAGCCTGTCTCGGTAGGCAGAGCCTTGCCTTTCGCGTAGCGGATGGTCAGCAATCCAGTTCGAACGCGGTTGTTATTCATTGTTCTCTGCAATCCTAGGCGGAGATCGGGATTCACATCAACGCCATTCAGGTTGACCTTAAAGGCATCAGGAATTGGTGATATTTCAGCGCTTGGGAGTTGGTCGGCTGAAAAAACTTCGGCATAAGCATTAAGAAAGTCAGCATTATTGTCGAACAAGTCACGATCAAATGGGCTATCGGCCATCATATTGCGGAGGCGCTCAGCTTCACCGGTCAGATCATCTTTTTGGCGGTCATCCTTTTTTAGGAAAGCCGTGATAAATGATTTTGCAATGTGGTGCTGCAACAGCTTTGCGATTGGGGGGTATTTACAGCCTCTGATTATTGTTCTCCGCGCACGTTCGGAAGAATTCATATAATCACTCAAATAGCGCCCGTGCACTTTTGGGGATTCCACAACGCGATGAGTTGGTTTATCGGGCATCGAATCAGGTCCTTTGGAGAGTTAACATGGCAGACATATTTATGAGTGCTGATCTTGCAGAAGGAAAGCGTCTTTCAATTGCGCCAATAACATCGCGCAAGCTAGAGCGGTGCGCCGATATTCCATCTGATACAAGCGGGTATTTTCTGACCGAAGAAAGCTTGTCTGACCCACTTGGGATTATAACAATACTGGCCAGAATTGAGGATTCAGACTCAGCTTTTCGCCTCGGCCGTATGTTTGCTATGACATAGATTAAGTTTTGATTTTAGTCTGCTTGGTGTTTTCCCAAGCTTTTATGTCTTCATATACCAACTGCTTCGGTCGCACGGAATTTGAGTCAAGAAATTTAAAATATTTCATTGTTTTTCTGTTGGTTAGCAACTGATCGAATTTGTGATTAAATTCAGTTGTTAGTTCATTTAGATATTTCCGCGCTTGAACAGTAGGTCACTTCCCGTCATCAAATTCATGTGGGGAAAACGCGAATGAACCTGAATCATACCTCTTGTCGCACAGCCATCTGAATTAAGGTGATAGGCGCAACACTCCCTAAACATGGGACTAGAAAAATACCTCACCCCCCCCCCGGTCCTGAGCGCAAAAGATACCGACAATAGATCCCGCATCCACTAGGGCGGTCGGCTTGACAGTTTAGGCCATTTCCTTGCAATCCCCATCCTGAATTACGGCAACACTGCACTAATTGCCCGACCCGACGAATGACGGCAGCGATGCTGGCCTTTTCTGTTCGCTGGATCGCTCAGCGAGTCCCCTGCCTCGCTTCGCCAGACGCGGGGATGACAAGGGCCTCCGGATGGGATGGGGCTTGCGCTTTGCCGGGTGTCTCGACTTCGCTCGACACGAACGGGTGGGGTACACTCGTCATCCTGAACTTGGTTCAGGACCCCGTGAGATTGTACTGTGCCGATGAAGGTCCTGAAACGAGTTCAGGATGACGACTTGTGCTTCAGGGTGATGCGCTGTGGCTCGTGATGACAGAAGCATAGCGCCCACCTCCCCTGTCATTGCGAGCATAGCGTGGCAATCCAGTGCGGCAGGCGCTGGCGATCGTGGCCGGACGCCCTGGATTGCCGCGTCGCTGTGCTCCTCGCAATGACGGCGGGGGATGCGGGTGTCTATAGTGCGGGTGCCCCGGCGAAGGGCGCAGGCGACGAAAGCTTCCCCAAAGCTTTCTTAAGCCGAGCGGTCCATCTCTGCTGGTGCGGTTTGAGGGCTGATCAGGGTTGGGGATGTCACGCAAGTCTGCGCACAAATCTGCCATCGAGTGTGTGGCGAGTTCTGGAGATGGACCCCTGCCTTCGCAGGGGCACAAATTTCCCGATCCAACAGGCTTTCCTACAGATGGGCGGTTCTGATAGGGATTCGGCATGGACAGGAAAACGAATGGCCGTCCTGCTGTTGGCGGCAAAACAGAACCATCCCGCTCCGACGAGAAGCGTGGTTCGACAAGCTCAGGGCGAACGGAGTTGGTGCCGGCAGAGACCCCGAACAGGAAAGCCCGCAAGATCCGCCACGACGGCTGGACCGAGGCGCGGCGGAAGATATTTCTGGCGGTGCTGCGCGAGAGCGGCTGTGTGATCGATGCCTGCCGGGTGGCGGGGATGTCGGATACGTCGGCTTACCGGCTGCGCGAGCGCGATCCCGAGATTGCCGCGCAGTGGGACGAGGCGGTCGCAAACGGCCAGCGCGGGCTGGTCGCGGTGGCGCATCAGCATGCGGTGGTCGGCAAGGAGACGGTGATCTACCGGAACGGCGAGGAGGTCGAGCGGCGGGTGGCGCCGTCGGACTCGATAATGGCGCTGCTGATCAAGCGCGGCGATCTTGGCGGGCGGATCGGGGCGCGGACCGCCGACCAGGTGATCACCTGGGAGGAATGGCAGGACGGGGTGCGCTTTGACGAGCGGGGCAACAAGGTCGACAAGAGCGAGGAGGCGGAGGCGGTGAGCAAGTCGCTCGACCGGAAGCTGGGCGACATGCGGATGAAGCTGCTGGCGCGGCGAGCGAAGGCGGAGGAGCGGATGAAGGCGGCGGAAGCGCGGGCGGACGAGCTGGAGGGGGAAGAGGACGCAGAGGTTGATGGCGGGACAATCGCCGGGCGGGATCTGCCGGATGGTGGGGGGTGAGCGGGCTTTGTCAGGCGCCTCGACTGCGCTCGCCACCAACGGAGCGGGGTGTTCGTCATCCTGAACTTGTCGCGAACGGGGTTGCGGAAATGGCATAGTATCCATATGCTGCCATTATGTCCCTACAATTCGATATGGGCAGCTGCAGGGGTCTGCGGGGTCTGTGCGTTTTTAGGGGTAATTTAAATGATTGTAAAACAAAGGCTTGGGTTGCCATGGCTGTTCGGCCTTGGCTTCCTGGCGCTATTGGTCATCGTTCTGAGAATCGCGCCGGCGCAGGCGAACGCCGGTCACGCAGCTTCTACCGGACAGCCCTGCGCGACCTGCCATTATTCGGGATCGGCAATGAGCGGCACCAATTTGACCGCCGCCGGCCAGAACTTTGTCCGCTGCGGCTATATCTTAAACTGCACGGCGACAGCGGCACCGACGTCGCCGCCGCAATATGGTCAACCGCAGCAACCCATTTTCCCGGGCAACCCCGGCTTCCAGACAGCCGCGCCATTCCAGGTCGGTAATATCTGGATCGTGCAACTGCGTGAAAGCAACGGCCGGTTTGCCGACATGATCTGGACCCGGCGCGGCACGTCCAATGTCTTTGATGCGATCTGGCATCTCGAAGGCGACCGGTTTGCCGACGTGATAAATTATGAGGGCTATCGCAACGGCCAGATCACTTTCTACAGTCCGGCGCTGCAAAGCCGGTTTGTCGGTGCGCCGACAAATGACGGAAACTACATTGTGAACGGCACCACAACGGGTGCCAATGCCGGGTCGGGCGATAGCTGGACCGCGACGATTTTTGGAAATTGATACGATGCTTTCGATCAGCACCGGCGTGCCAGCCGGGCGCCGATATCGGGCATCACGGCAGACCGCGATGAAGGCGGCCTTGATAGATAATACAGGAGGTGAATTTGAATAAATCCCAAGTGGTTGTAGCGCTCGCCGTCACCGGATCGGCGACCGCGGTCGCGATCGCATCGCTGTTCATCATGCCCGAGCCTGCGGCCGCCAATATCGGCTTTGCCCGCAGCACCGGATTGTCCTGCGCGGAATGCCATTCCAATGCTGCGGATCCCAACAAAAATGCCCTGACCAGCATCGGCAACAGCTATCGGACATGCCTGTATAATCCGACGCCGCAACGCGTCGACTGCAATGCACAGGCCACCAGTCAGTTCCGGACGAGTGGCGGCAATAACGGCGTCACCAACAGCAATGCTCCTTTCGGAAGCGGAAACACCAGCGGTGGCTCGAAAGGCGGCTTTGGCGGCAATAGTCAAAATAGTCCCGGTCGGACCTACCCGGCGCCCACGCCAACGCCAGCGCCTGCATCCTCATCCACGGGCAATGTCCTGCGCGATATCCTGCTCGGGGTATTGGGAGTCACCTCCGGGTCAACCAACAACAATGCGGTTACCAACAATTCCGGCGGCAACCGCTCCAACAACGGCGCGCAGAATAATCCGCTGAACAACAGCTTTACGCCACCGCGCAATTTCGATGTCGGCCAGAAATGGGTGATATCGGAACAGCTGGGCAACGGTCGGAAGCTGACCGGTGGCTGGACCAAACGCGCCGGCACCAATATTTTCGACGCGCTCTATATGGACAGCCTGACCGGTGCCCAGACCCAGGATATCGTCACCTATAATGGCATCAGCAACGGGCAGGTCAGTTTCCGCCGCCAGTCTACCGGAACCATATATACCGGAAAACTGACACCGGATGGCCGAATGGTGCTGGGCGGGACAACCAACCAGCGCGCGAACAACCTGACCTGGACCGGCACCAATGCCAGCCTGCTGAGCAGCTTCGGCAACAGCGCGCCGACGGCTATAGCGAATCCGCTGCCCGGAGGGATATCCAGAGCGATGGATTTTCTGATCTTCGATGTCGCTACCGACCGGACCGATGCCGGTTTTCCAAGGCCCGTCGATGCAACCAGCTTTCCCGGCGTCTGGCAACAAGGGATGACCGCAGGCTATAATGGCGGCAACGGAAAGGCCTATTTTTTCCGGGGCAATGAATATATCCGCTATGATATAAATGTCGATCGCGCCGATCCGGGCTATCCGAAGCCGATCAACAATCAAACCTGGCCCGGTCTCTGGACCAATGGAATCGATGCGGCTTATAATGGCGGCAACGGCAAGGTCTATTTCTTCCGGGGCAATCAATATATCCGCTATGATATCGCTGCGGATCGTTCAGATCCGGGATACCCGAAACTGGTGGACAATCAGACCTGGCCGGGACTGCCGGCGCTTGGCCGGATTGAATCGGCCGTCAATGCGGGTAACGGAAAAGTCTATTTCTTCTCCGGCAACCGCTATCTGCGCTACGATATTGCGAGTGATCGGGCAGACCCGGGCTATCCGGCGGCAATCAACGCGCAAAGCTGGTCCGGCGTGTGGACGGGCGGGATCACCATGGCAGTATCTGGACCAGGCAAATTGGCGCTTTTCCACGCTCGGTAAACCGCAGCCATGTTATGGAGCTCCGGCGCTTGCCAAAGTCGCCACAGCCTTTCTCCATAGCCAAGACAATATAAGCTGCGCCCCAGCCGCATGACTTTTGCTCTGTGCTACAAACGGGAGTGATTGTGGTGACGCGCGGGGTTCCGCATTAACCAGCTTGCCTAATGCACGATCCCGAAGGGCAGTCTCGCCCAGAGGCGTTCGGGGACGAAATCGGGCATCGGCTTGGTGAAAATCTCCAGACCGCCGATCGACAGCGCGGTCTCGCCGCTGCCGGTGAAGAACCAGGCCAGCAGGATCGTGTCGAGCGTGGCGATGGTGCGGCAGGTGAAGATCTTGGTGGCAGTGCAGGGAGGGAATGTTGAGAAGCGTCGCCCCAGCGCAGGCTGGGGTCCAGACCAATGGCGCCGGGACTTACAGATGCGGGTTGGGCCGCTCGGCTTGAAAAAGCTTCCCCAAAGCTTTTTCAGCCTGCGCCCTTCGCTGGGATGACAGGGATGGTTGCAGTATTCCGTTCGTCCTGAGCCTGTCCAAGGACACCTATCGGCGTGAGATGTCGTTAGCGGCGCGGGCCTTCGGCTCGACAAGCTCAGTGCAAACGGCAGCGCGCTAACGGCGCGTCCCGCCCAGCCTAAATCCCGCCGTCGGTGACTTCATAGCCGGCTTCTTCGAGCGCCGCCTTAAGCGCCGCGCGGCAGGTCTCGAGATCATGCGGCTCGGTCGAGCGGACGACGAAATTGGCGCCGACGGTGCCGTTGCGGAAGAAGGGATAGCTGCCGATGACGCAGCTGGCGTGGGCCTTTTCGGTGTCGCCGAGAATGGCGGCAATCTCGCTTTCCGGGGCCCAGGCGCCGAGCGTGGCGGAGAGCAGGGGCGCGCCGCCCTCGAGCGTGCCGGTGAGCGCGTCGAGCATGCCGGCGGTAATATGCGGGACGCCGGCCATCAGGAACAGATTGTCGATCCTGATGCCGGGCGCGCCGGACATGCGGTTCTCGATCAGCTCGGCGCCGTCGGGCACGCGGGCCATGCGCAGCCGGCCTTCGTTGATGCCGCCGCGGGTGGCATAATATTTCTCGAGGATCGCGCGCGCCGCCGGGTGGATGATCACATCGACGCCGAGCGCCTTTGCAATCGCGTCGACGGTGATATCGTCATGAGTCGGGCCGATGCCGCCGGTGGTGAACAGATAGTCGTTGCGCGCGCGGAGGATGTTCACCGCCTCGGCGATATGGTCCATGTCGTCGGCGACCACCCGGACCTCGGCAAGGCGGATGCCCTGGACGTTGAGCCAGCTCGCAACCTGCGCGATATTCTTGTCCTGCGTCCGGCCGGAGAGGATTTCATCGCCGATCACGATCAGCGCGGCGGTCCAGATTTTTTTATCATTCATGGCGCTCCTATAGAGCGATCAGGCGCGATTTGGGAATATGTTATTTGGTGCCGGTAACGACGCTGGCGCGCATGGGGGGCCCCATCGACGGTCGCGCGGCAATCGCCTGCTGGCGCTGGCCGGCGGGCACCGGCCGGAAGTCACCAGCCGGCGGCCAGGCAATCTCGTCGAGCCTGATCTCCTTCCAGCTCGGCGCGCGGCCGAGCCGGGCGTTGAACTGATAGTTGAAGGCGAACGGCGCATCATCGACCGCGAGCAGATCGGTTCCGTAAATCGCCTGCACCGCCTTCGGATCATAGCCCATCATCTCCAGCACCGTCGGAAAAATCTGGAAGTGACTGGATCTGTCTTTGCCCTTGGCGATGGCAGCGTCCCAGTCGATCGCGCCCGGCTGCCCGGCGGATTGCGGCGTATCGAGCACGACCAGCGGCACCAGCCCCTCTTCCGGCCTGGGATTGGGCGAGCAGTGGGTGACCACCCCGCTGCCGCCGCGTTCGTGCAGATTCTGGCCGTGATCGGAGGTATAGATGATCGTCGAACCGGCGAGATCGGCCTTGCTCAGCAGCCGGTCGAAGAAAGCGCCGACATTCCATATCAGGGTGTTGCGATAGCTATTGCGATAGGTGATCCAGCTTTCCGGTGAGCCGGAAAAGCCGGTGCGGTCCCCGGTATCGGAAATATTGAGAAACTGGCCGCGCGGCAGCGCCGGCTTGTAGCGCATATATTCGTCGGGATATTTGTCGTGAATCGGAAAATGCGCGCCGATCTTCTGCAGATAGATAAATTGTCTTTTGCCATCGTTGAGAAAGCCGGCCAGCGCATCGGCGGCGGCATGGTCGCGGCGCTGGATCGGGACATCGTCAAATTCGATCCACTGGTCGATATTTTTCAACTCGGAATCGTCCATCATATTGTTGAAAATCCGCTTGGTCCGCGGCACATCGATATAGACGGTCTCGAAGCCGGCCTTTTGGGCATAGGCCCAGATCGACGGCATGCTGCCGTTGATCCGGACATAATCGTCGCGGGTGCCGCCGTGGCGCAAGGTCATGTTGACCGCGGCGCTGCAATGGGCGATCGACACCGCCAGCCCGAAATTATGCGGGGTGACGCCGCTTTTGGGTGCCATCAGGCCGCTGTAGACGCCCCGGCTGCTGTTGATATCGAGATATTGACCGGAAATGCTTTCATCGACCAGCATCACGATATCGCCGTCGCCATTGCGCGGCCGGACGACCGGCAGCTTCACCGGTTCGCGCGGCGCGATGACTTCGGTGGATCGCTCATAGCCGTAGAGCATCGCATAAGCCGCGCCGGTATAAGCCGTCGGCAGGCCGCGCGCGCCATCGCCGCCGCGGATGAACAGGATGCCGGCCAGCACGAACAGGATCAGCAAGGGCGCGGCAATCAGCTTCTTGCTGTGTTTTTTGGTGACATGGTGAATGCTCAGGCCGATGCCGAAAAATAGCAGCAAGGCCTGGCCGCCGCCGATCATGATCGCGCTGGCATATTGGCCCCAGGCCTCGTGCAGCGAGCCCGAGGCATTGATCATGCTGATGAAGGCGTCATAGGGCATATGATCCTCGACCGAGCTTTGATAGGTTTCGACCATGATTCCGGCCAGCGATATCAGCAGGGCGAAGCTCCAGCGGATCGCCGCGACCGGAATGAACGCGGCGCTGAAGATGCCGACCAGACAGATGCCGAGCAGCACCGTGTAGGAGGCCAGCCCGAAAAACTGGAATTCCGGGGCAATCAGCGATTCAAATCGAAGGATGACTTGCGGCCAGCCGACCGACAGCGCCGCCAATATCAACAATATTTTCAGTTTTGACAGCATCGCTTCACCCGGAACCCTAAACGCCACGCCTTAACCAATTTATGTTAATTAACTCAAAACATATGCACGGCAGGCCTCGCATATTGGCAATATCATCGTTATATAGGCGGCATGACAGACTATTTAACCGTTGAAGACACGACACCATCATCCCGCACCGGCGCGATCAAGCTGCACGGGCCGGAAGCGTTCGAAGGCATGCGCAAGGCCGGTCGGCTGGCCGCCGAGATACTCGACTCGCTGGTCCCCGAAGTCGTCCCCGGTGTGACCACCGGCGCGCTCGACGATATGGTCCGGCAACAATCTTTCGCCGCTGGCGCGGTGCCGGCGACGCTCGGCTATCGCGGCTTCACCCACAGTTGCTGCACCTCGATCAACCATGTCGTTTGTCACGGCATCCCCGGCGACAAGAAGCTGGCCGAGGGCGACATCGTCAATATCGACGTGACCGTGATCCTCGACGGCTGGCACGGCGATACCAGCCGCATGTTTCTGGTCGGCAAGACGCCGATCAAGGCGAGCAAGCTGGTCCAGGTGACCTATGAATCGATGATGCTGGGCATCGAACAGGCGAAACCGGGCAACCGGATCGGCGATGTCGCGCACGCGATCCAGAGCCACGCCGAGGGCCATCGCTATTCGGTGGTCCGCGATTTCTGCGGCCATGGTCTGGGGCAGATGTTCCACGACGCCCCCGAAGTCGTCCACGCCGGCCGCCCCGGCACCGGCCCGGAGCTGCGCCCCGGCATGTTCTTCACCATCGAACCGATGATCAATATCGGCAAATATGCCTGCAAGATGCTCGACGACGGCTGGACAGCGGTGACGCGAGACCGGTCACTGACGGCGCAGTTCGAGCATAGTATCGGGATTACCGAGGACGGGTGCGAGATATTTACGAAGAGCCCGACCGGGTTGGATGCGCCGCCGTTTTAGGGAAGATCAGCGTGCTGCCAGCGCCTTTTGCACAGCCTCGGGATTTGCTTCGATCACAGTGAGCAGCGCGCGTGCTGGGGCATCGGGCTGGCGTCTTCCCTGCTCCCAGTCCTTGACTGTTCCGAGTGGCAGGCAATAGGTTTTGGCAAACACGGCCTGAGTCATCTTGATGCGTTTTCTGAGCGCCTTGATATCTGGCCCGGCCACGACGCGCGCGCGCGCGTGCTTGCCCTGAACAAAAGCCGTTGCATCTTCGATACCTTCCATGATGCCGGTAAAATCTTCGTCCTTCATTTTCTCAACTCCTGCTTGAGCTTCGCAAGGGCTGCCTTGAAAGCATTTTTCTGTTCGCCGGTCAGGCTGTCGTCGGCGGTCTTGTCGATCATCCAGAGCAGGAAAACCGGATTGGACGCGTCAGCAAAAAAACTGAACACCCGATAACCGCCGCTCTTGCCACTTGCCTGCTTCGCGACACGCCCCTTGCGCAAACCGCCGGTGCGAGGCTCGACCTTCCCGAAGCCGGGATCGGACTGATACCGGTCGTAAACTGCATCGAATTCGCCCTCGCTGACGCCGAGGGCCTTCACCCTCTTTTGGAAAGCGAGGATTGCGGCAACGGTATGGATCGGCGCCTTAGCCATGAAGGTTTATACGGCATTGCCGCCCTAGAGGCAAGTTAAGAAGACGGCATTCAAACGGCAGCGTTCCCTGAACCAGGGTCAGTGTCACCACGTTGTATTTTTATAAAAAATTCAAAAAGTTACGCCCACTATCCAGCCTGATTCACCTTGCCTTACGATCTGCCAAGTGGCAGCGAGGTAGCGGGTCCGTTTGGTGGGGAAAATTGATGATTTTGAACATGTTGACTCGGACGATGGCCAGCGCGCTTACGCTAGCCACCTCTGCTCCTCTTTTTGCGCAAGCTCAGCCTGAAACATCGAGCAGCGCGCAGCCTTCTGCTGCGCCGGAAGCCGTTCATATCGATGACCAGCACGCTGGATCGGAAATCGCCGAGCCGAAGCAGACCGTTTTGCTTTCCGGCTATGGTAGCGGCGGCTTCGCCATTTCCACCAACGTGCCTGAAGCGCAGGCCTTTTTCTCCAATGGTATGGAACTGGGCGTTGCCTTTGCGCATCAGGCGGCAATCGACGCCATGAAAGAATCGGTCCGGCTCGATCCGGCATGTGCCATGTGCCTGTGGGGCGAGGCCATTATGTCTGGCCCGACCTTGAATTACGGCAAAGACAAGGATGAGCGCAAACCACTGTTGGTAATGGCGCGCAAGGCGGCAAAAATGGCTCGGGATCAGGGAACCCCGCGCGAACGCGATCTGACCAAGGCCTTGATTCAGCGCTACAAGCGTGGCGATGTCGACAAACGCGACAAGGCCTTTCACAGGGCGATGGAAATACTCGCCGCACGTTATCGTGGCAACGACACGGTTCAGATATTAACCGCAGAAGCCTCTCTGGTCGCAGCGAGCGAAGACGATGAGTGGAAACCGGCCGCCGTCCGCGCGATGGCATTGCTCGAACCGGTTCTGGCGCGCGCGCCCGAGAGCACAGCCGCAATCCATTTTTACATTCACTCCAGCGAGATTGCCGGTCAGTCCGCCAAGTCCGAGCCGTTTGCCGACCGGCTGGCCGATCTCGCGCCGCGCGCCAGCCATCTGGTCCATATGCCGTCGCACACCTGGTATTGGCTTGGCCGTTATCAGGAAGCCGCCGACACCAATTTGCGGGCCGTGCGGATCGATCAGGAGAATGCCGGTCCGATGGGCCATGGCGGCGAGCATGGCGTGTTCAAGCTGCCCTATCACGCCCATAATGTGATCTTCGGACTGGGTGGCGCGATGATGGCCGAGGATTCACGCACGGCCCTCACCCTGGCGCGGCCATTGGTGGCTTCGACGCAAGAGCGCGAGGAAGGCTCGCCAGTCATGCAATTGCTGTCTGCCGCAGGCTATTTCGCGCTGGCCCGGTTCGATGATCCGGCATCGACTCTGGCGCTGAGCGAACCGAAATTGCCCTATCTGAAAGTCGCCTGGCACTACGCACGCGGCGAGGCCTATGCGTTTCAGAAGAACAAGACCGGTCTGGCGGAAGAGATCGCAGCGATGTCCAAAGTGACCATCGAAGCGACCAACGATGCCAGTGATGACGAAGCACCGCGGGCTCCCGACCAGATGATCGGCATCACCCGCGAAGTGCTGACGGGGCGGCTGGCCATGCTAGACGGTCGCCACGCCGATGCTGCAACAGCATTTCGCAATGCGGCAGAAATCGAGGAAACTGAAGACTTCTCGATGTTTACCGATCCGCCCGCCTTCTGGTATCCGGTTCGCCGCGATCTTGCTGCCGCTCTGTTCGCACAAGGCGACATAGATGGTGGCCGGGCCGAGGCTGACGCTGCGCTTGCATTGCGCCCGCGGGATCCGGTTACGCTGGCTCTGCTCGCCGATTTTGCTGGTCCAGCTGCGGATTAAACCGGGTTGGCTTCCAGGGTTGGCGAATGCTGCACCTGAAGCAATTGCTGATCGTCCTGAAGGAGCGAAACCGGGCGAGCGGACATGGGATGCGGAGCGGCGACCAGCTTAGTCTGGCAAGGCCAACCCCATCGCCCTGGGCGGGCAGCGCGAGGAGGGGGCTCCGGCGGAGGTGCCGGCTTGCTGGCTTCGCGGGCGGCCGACCGGCGAGACGATTGCCTGGCATCATCCGGTACCGAAAAGCCGGGGCGGGCGCGATGTCGACGCGTCGCTGGCCGATCCGGTGGTGCGCAAATTTGTCGACTGGGTGGCGAATAAGGATCCCGACTTCAACGCCACCATTGCCAGGAAGCAGCGCTGATCAGGCTGCGCGGCTTTGGAATCACTGCGGCAATGACGGCGGCAATTTATCAAATATACTCGATCACGCCGCAATGCATATTCGATCGATATCTCGACGCGACGCCATTCATTTTGGCCAGGGTCAGGACCCTAGGTAAATTACCGGACTAGGAAGTCTGGGAGCCCTTCCATAGATTCCAGCCTTGCGAAACGGCGATTGATCCCGGCCAGTCTGGCTATCATTGCTTCGGTGCAGGTCGGCATTGCAGAAAAATCTTGGTGAAAAGTCAGAGGGAATTCCGTCATGACAATCAAATATGGATTATTTTTCAAGCTCACCATGGCGATCGTCTTTGTCATTCTGGTGATGCTTTTAACGACCCGTGGCGCGTCGCAAATCACGACCCAGACTGGCGAGACCATCAACGCCGAAGCCAGCTTTGTTGATATGGCCTTTTTTGCGGGCGATGCGATACGGATCAAGGCCAGCTCGGACGATGACATATTTGCAGCGGGCGGCAACATCGAGGTCGATGCGACAAGCGCAGATCATCTGATTTTGGCCGGCGGTGAGATCAATATCACGGATGTAAAGGTCGGAGATATTATCGCAGCAGGCGGCGATTTGAACCTGCGGAGCGGGTTGGTGAACGACGATGTGCTGGCCGCTGGCGGGACAGTGACGCTTCATCCGAAATTTCAGATTACCGGCTCAGCGATTGTTTCCGGGGGTGAAGTCACGATCAATTCACCGATCCAGAAAGAACTTCGGGTCGCCGGCAATCGGATCGTATTGAATTCGGTTGTCGATGGCAATGTCAAGCTGATGGGCGATGAAATCGAGCTCGGCCCGAAGGCGCGAGTGGGCGGCAATCTGCAATATCGCAGCGAAAATATCCAGATTTCACCCGGCGCAGTCATTACCGGAACCAGGAGCATTTTGCCGGCGGACGAGCATGATGATTTTGAACGCTGGGGCAAAGGCAGCGCGGCATTTTTCGCCGGCTTTGCCATAGCTGCCGTGCTTGGAATCACGTTGCTTGTGGTGGTCATTACACTGGTGTTGCCGGGACTGATGAACAAGTCGGCGGTTCTGATCAAACAGAGACCATTATTATCCCTCGGCGTGGGGTTTTTGGCGACCTTCGTCTTGCCCTTCACCCTGTTCATGCTGTTTGTCACGATCATTGGCGCACCATTGGCAATGTTGATCGCAGCGATGCTCTTTGCCTTTACTCCGGTCGGAGTCGCTGCATCAGCATATTTCATCGGCATGCAGGGCCGTCGGATGTTCAAGAAACCAGCGGATGATGCCGCCGCCCCGGCCATGGGCGCTCGGCTAGTCTGGTCAGCGATCGCCATCGTCCTGATTCTGCTATTGGGTATGATCCCAATGGTCGGCGGACTGATATGGTTGCTGATACTGATGTTCGGGATGGGAGCAATCCTTGTGCAAGGTGGATTGGCTTTGGCGCGAGACGGCTAATCAAACCGCCGCTTGTCGGGATGGAGCGGCGATAACAGGAGTGTCGCCCTTGGCCGGGTGGTTTCAACTGATCGTCGCAACGCTACAAATTTCGGCGATAGCCTGCCAAACATACCGAGCGACTGCGCAACCCCAAGCTTCCGTGCCATTCGACAGGGAAATTCAGCAGTTATTGCAACGGTTACCGTAATTGATTTTGGGGCGTTGGCCGGCCGGCTGCTTTCCGGCGCTGTGAAGAGGGACCGTTATTGCTTTCCACTTTGCAGACAGTCGATGAAGTGATTGACTGTTGGCTCTGCGGCGGCATCGACGAGCACTGCCGAATTGACAGAAAATCTCAGATTCCCGGGATGCGTTATGCCCTGCAGGATGCCATTCTCGAGCAACGGCGCAGCCACAGATTTGGGGATCGCTGTCAGAATGTCGGACCGTTTCGCCAGATCGATACAGGCCGACTGACTGAGCAACCGGTATTTGGGAAAGCCATGTGACTTGAGCAGCGATTGCAGTTCCGCTGGCAGGCTCATCTCGAACAAATTGTCATAACCGGCAATCGCCCAGTCAAATTTGACAATGTCTTCCATCCTCTGCCTGGTCGCCGTTACCGGATGGCCTGGCCGAAAAACCATATAATATGGTTCATCGATGATGTTCCGGATCCGCAGTCTGTCGAAATAGGGCAATTGGCGCAATGTCGCTTCATGATATAGCAGCAAATGTATCCGCCGCTGGACCAGCTCTTCCGCCGCCAGATTGGGCGGCATGGTTTCAACGGTGATTTGTGTTTCTGCATATCGGTCTGCAAACTGGATGATGGCGGGCTGGACCAGACTGTCCAATATCGCCGGGCCGCATATGATTTGCAGCCGGTGTTCGCCACCCCGGGTCTTCATGCGCACATTCCGGGCGAAGCTGATCAGATCCACCGCCATCGGATATAGTCTTTTGCCGGCTTCGGTCGGCACAACGGTCCGCGTCGTGCGGTGAAACAGTTTGACGTCCCAATCCTGCTCCAGTGCCTTGATGCTTTTGGTCAGGGCCGAATGGGTCAGCCGCAGTTCCTCCGCAGCGTTGGAAAAACTGCACAGCCGGTAAACCGCTTCAAAATGTCGCATCAGGCGCAATTCATCCATATGTTCCTAATAGTATCAAATATGCGAAAATTACTCAATATATTTCACTAATAGACCGGCCTATCGATTTGCCGACCGAATTTTCAAATGGGGTTTTTCCAAGCCATGACGCTAGAACAAATTGTCACATCCAACATTTCGATGATCGTCATTCCGCTATATCTATTGTCCATTGTCGGTGAGACCATTGCCAACCATTTTCGTTCGGCAAAGGGAATTGGTGACTGGAAAGACAATCTCGTGTCGATTTTCACCGGCCTGGTCAGTGCTCTGACCAATGGCGCGGGTGCGGCTATCACGATCGGCGCACTGTTCTGGGTCGCACAATATCAATTATTTGTGATCCCGCTGACCCTTGCTTCGCTGATCCTGTGTTTCGTTCTGGATGACCTGCGCTATTATTGGCACCACCGCGTCGCCCATCGTTGCCGCTGGGTCTGGGCGATGCACGTCACCCACCATAGCAGCACCCAATATAATTTTTCCGTGTCGCTCCGGCAGGGCTGGACCAAACATTTTACCGGCACGATGATGTTCAAACTGCCGCTGGTGCTGATCGGTTTCGATCCCGTCGTCGTCCTGTTTTGCGGCGTACTCAATCCGACCTACCAGTTTTTCCTGCACACGGAGCTGGTGAACAAAATGCCGCGCTGGTTTGAAGCGATTTTCAACACGCCCTCGCATCACCGGGTTCACCATGGCCGCAACCCCCAATATCTGGATGCCAATTATGCCGGCACATTGATCATCTGGGACAAGATGTTCGGAACCTTTGTCGCTGAAGATGCCGCAGACCGTCCCGATTATGGTCTGGTCAAGAATCTCGAAACGCTCAATCCGCTGACGATCATATTCCATGAATATTGGGGTATCGCCCAAGATGTGTTCAGTCGCGGTCCCAATTTGTGGCAACGGATTCTCTATATATTCGCGCCGCCGGGATGGAGTCACGACGGTTCGCGGCAGTCGTCCGGAGAAATAAAACAAGAATATCTCCAGCAACAGCTTGTCAAAACTGCCGAAGCAGCCGGGCAGCCGCTGGACCGGCAGAAACTGCAGAAGGTCTGACCGGTGCCAGGCCCCCATTATGCAATCTCGGAAAGCCTGATTGTCTTTGCTGCGCTTTGGTCGGTGATAAAGCTCGGACGGCAAGGTCTTTGGCTGGCGACAGCGGGCAGCGCCATATTCGGAGCGGCGGCGGCAATCGGTGTGTACCGCTTCGCTGCGAATGAGATCGACGCACTGGCCGTCTTTCACAAGGATTTTTCACAAACGGGCGGTGCGGTCGCCATGGCGCTCATGTCTGCCCAGCTGCTGCTGAAAGCACGGGCGGTATCGCGAAACGCCGCGATGCGATGGGTCGTTTTTGCGGCAATTTTTCTGACCGGCGTTGCCGCTGCCATGGCACCGGCAAGCACCACGCCCTTGTTCCTTGCATGGCTGGTCGGCGCAATCCTCACCGCCCTGTTTCTCGGCGAACAAGCTGCCGGGCGCCGGTTGGCGTCGGCAGCAATCACATCCATTTTCCTGATCAATCTGCTGTTGATCCGGCAGTCACCCTTGTTGCACCCCTCGGTCAGCTGGCATCTTTTTCATATCCTAGTCGCGGCCTGGCTCCTCGCCATGCTCCATGTGTTCGACCGGTTTGAGAACGAATAGCTGAAACGCTGGCACAATTTTGGGCGATACTGGACTCTGTGATTGACGGCGAGCCGGCCGACCACCGGGAGTAAAATTCACCGCCGCCATTCACTCTTGATGTGCCAGTCAGAAAATATAATATATCGCCATACAGGCTGAGAGCCCCACACCGATATTCAACGGCAGCCCGATCCGGACAAAATCCGAAAAACGATAATTGCCAGCAGTATAAACCAGCGTGTTCGTCTGATAACCCACTGGTGTCGCAAAGCTGGCAGACGCCCCAAACATAACCGCAACAAGCAGACTGCGGACATCCACCCCGGTTTGCTCGGCAATGCCGATGACCAGCGGTGTCATGATGACCGCAACCGCGTTATTGGTTGCGGTTTCAGTGAGCAGAGATGTCAGCGAATAGACGACGATGATCAGCCATAAAGGGGAGAGCATGTTGAGTAGCGGAAGGATGCCATCCACTATCAATTGAACCGTGCCGATATTTTCCAGGCCTTTGCCGACGGCCAGCATCGCGAAAATCAGAACGAGCACATTGCCATCAATCGCTGACCACGCCTCGTCGCTGTCGATACATTTGGTGACCAGCACCGCCGCCACGCCGAGCATTGCCAATGCAGCAATCGGCATCACGCCCATGGCTGCTGCGATCACGATGATTGCGAGCGTCAATATCGCTATCGGGGCGCGGTGGCGACGATAGGAACGGGCCTCTGGGTCCTGGAGATGGACCAGATCGGCGTTTTCCTGCAGCGTCACAACCGATGCATCGTCCGTCTGCACCAGCAAGCTGTCGCCGTGACGGATACGCGCATCGGACAAGCTCGGCCCAGCGATATGCCGTGGGCGGGAGAGGCCTAGAACGCGCGCGGGAATACGGGACAGAAACGGCAGATTGGGCAAGGATTGTCCAACCGAACGATGGGATGGTCCGATAACCAGTTCCACCAATCGCGTACAGGTGTCGCTAAGCGACGTTGCTTGCTGCTTCACGTCGGCAAAACCCAATCGAAGGCCGGGGGTTTTCGCAAGAGACAGTAATTCTTCCTGGGTTGCCGATGCGACCAGTATGTCCCCGCCTTCGAGAATATGGTCGGGATATTGAAACCGATCGATATTCTGACCCGCCTTAAGGCCAACTATCATGACGCCAGACCGCCGAAAGGTGCTGATTTCGGATATTTTCTTGCCGACAAGATCACTGTCGTCGAGGATTTGAATATCTGTGAGATATTGCGATTCCGGCGTCTGGCTGGCCAGGCTTGGATTCTCACGCTTGGGAAGAAATAGCGGCCCCAATATCGTGATCATGATAATCCCGGTCACCGCTGCGATGAGTCCGACCTGGGTTATTTCAAATAACCCAAAGGCGGCTTGACCGTTTTCCTGCGCGACACCGTCGACCAGCAGGTTGGTTGATGTGCCCAGCAAGGTAAGGCTGCCACCCAATATGGAAATGTAGGATAGTGGGATCAACAACTTGCTGACGGCAATGCCGGATACTTTGGCAATTTTCCGCATGATCGGAATCAGGATGATAACCACCGGCGTGTTGTTAACGAAGGCCGAGGAGACGAAGGTCCCGCCAAGAAACCCGCCGATCGCCATGAAAGGACTGTCTTCCGCCTTACGTGCCGCAAAACCGGCCAGCGCTTCGATGACGCCGGTCCGCACCAGCGCGCCAGACAATATGAACATCGCGCCGATGGTCAGCGGCGCCGGGTTGGAAAAGACCGAAAGCATGTCATCGCTGCTGAGCAAGCCCAGCCCCATCATCACAGCGGCAGCAACCACAGCGGTCACGGCCGGCGGCTGGCGCTCACTGACAAAAGCCGCAAATAAGGCAAACAATATAGCCAATCCGGCATAGGGTTTGGCGATATCCCAATAGTAGACCAAATCCAATTATTGCTCCTACGCCTTGGGTGAATGTTTTTTGCTTTAACAGGAAGATGGCCCGTTCTGCCAGCAAATTGGTGACTCGTAGTATCAGCACAAACAGCGCCAACTCTTCAAGCATCTCGTCAACGACATTCAGTTCATGAATGTGATTATGCTTTTGTCCGCTTTTGCGCCCGAAGCAGACATTAGCGCCGTCCAGATTGAACGACCGGAATTGGGGCGGTTGCTGATAGTTCGCTCTGCGGGAAGGAAAGCGGGCGAGCGGACACAGGGCGCGTCCCGGCGACCAGCTTTGGGTGGTAATGCCGAACGCATCCCCCTAGGGAAGCAGCGCAAGTTCAGGCAAAAAGGCACAGGCATATGGCCCGCAAACATTCGAAACATGGCGGCTATCAGGATCTGCCCCACGAGGAAGAGGCTCCGGCGGAAGTGCCCGCTTGCTGGCTCTGCGGGCGGCCGACCGGCGAGACCATCGTCTGGCATCATCCGGTGCCGAAAAGCCGGGGCGGGCGCGAGGTGGTGCCGATGCATCCGATTTGCCAGCAGACCATCATCACCCATTTCACCAATAGCGAACTGGAGCGCCACGCAATGGACGTCGACGCGCTGCTGGCCGATCCGGTGGTGCGCAAATTTGTCGACTGGGTGGCGAAGAAAGACCCCGACTTCAACGCTACGATTGCCAAAAAGCAACGCTGATCGGACGGCGCGACCCTCGCCGCAGCAATTTCAAATTACAATCCGCACAACGGAGCAACCGGGCAGTTGTTCCGCTGTATCGATTGGCCGGTCAGGCGGTTTTGAGCTCCGTATCCAGCGATTTTAGCGCGCTGATCTTGCTGTCATAAAGCTCCCTGGCGATTTTACGCAAGTTGATATTGGAGCCATTTGCGGGGACCTTTACAGGATCAACATCCTTGCTTTTGAGTTCGTTGATCACATTGTTGACGCTGGCAATCGCGCTATCATATTGCTGCTCGAGCTGATTGCGAACGCTGGTCTCGCTATCGGAACCGCCGCCAAAAAATTTTGCGATCAGTCCCTGCATTTCGGCTTCCATTTGCGCGGCAACAGCTTCGCCTCTTTTCTGAAGACTTTCTCCCTTCTGCTCAACCTTCTTGATGCCAGCGCTGACGCTGCGGACAGTAAAATGCGGCAGCGTGATTTTCATCTCCAATTGGGTCGTCCCGAATTCCGGCACATCAACACTGAATTTCCGCGTCTTCATTGTAACTTCGGGAATATCGGTTTTGATTTTTCTGGTTTTCATCCGGACTTCGGGCTTGTCGGCGTAAATACATTTCATCTTTGGCGGCCAACCTTGGGGGACTTTTGCCACGCACCATCTTTTCATGACGATTTCGGGCACATCGAAAGAGATTGACCTCGTTTTCATCGTCACTTCGGGGACATCAAACGAGATATCTTTTTTACGCATCGTGACCGTGGGAACAGTCGCTGACAGCTTCGTAACTTTCCACTCGACGTCAAAATCCGCATCAATCACATATTCCAAAGCGTTCGGGTCCTTGACGTCGTCGCCCAACGCCTTGCCCTCTTTCTCGATACGATCGAGTTCAGGCTGATATTTGGCAACAACTTGATCGACTTCCTTTTGAAATTCTGCGTCATTCATCTTGTGGACTCCCTTTTTGGTTCAACCTTGAGGTAGCCTTCTCGCAAGTTTATTCAGGCGAACAGCGTGACCAGCGTCACGCATGTGATTGAATTATGGTGATTGTACCGCAATTATATCCGATACCGATTTCATGAATGTCGCATTCGGGAGATTACTGCCCCTCACCTATAATCCTTGACCTGCCACCTGCAATTTAGCTAGTCAGTTAAATTGCACGGTTGGCTAATCATCCGGCACTATATTGGGAGACGGGTGATGCGCAGGCTGGGAATATTGTTGATGCCATTGATGCTGGCGGCTTGCCAAAGTCAGACCAGTGAGCCGACGGTGGCCGATGCGGTCGTCGATGCGGACTGGGACAATATCGGTTTTGACGCCAAGGAGCAGCGCCACAGCCCGCTTGACCAGATCAACGACGGCAATGTCGGCGAGCTTGGCATTGCCTGGTACAAGGACCTGCCCGATGCCCGTGGCCAGGAAGCGACACCGATTGTGGTCGACGGCAAGCTCTATATCTCCACCGCCTGGTCGAAGGTCTTTGCCTATGATGCCAAGAGTGGCGAGGAACTCTGGTCCTATGATCCTGCGGTCGCTGGCGAAAAGGCGGTCGACGCCTGTTGTGATGTCGTCAATCGCGGCGTTGCCATCAACCGCGGCAAATTATTCTTCGGCACCATCGACGGCCGGCTGATCGCGCTCGACGCCAATACCGGCGCGCGATTGTGGGAAACCCAGACCACCGATAACAGCAAACCCTATACCATCACCGGCGCCCCGCGCGTGGTCAAGAATATGGTGATCATCGGCAATGGCGGCGCGGAATTTGGCGTGCGCGGCTATGTCTCCGCCTATGATGTCCAGGATGGCAATATGAAATGGCGTTTCTACACCGTGCCCAATCCGGAAGGAAAAGCCGACGGCGCGGCGAGCGACGAGGTGTTTGCAAAAGCGGCCAACGCCACCTGGGGTGAAGGCAATTGGCGCGAGTCCGGCGGCGGCGGCACGGTCTGGGACAGCATTGTCTATGATGAGGATCTCGACCAGCTCTACTTTGGTGTCGGCAATGGCAATCCATGGAATCACGGTCTGCGTTCGGGCGGCGAAGGCGACAATCTGTTCCTTTCCTCGATCGTCGCGGTCAATCCCGATACCGGCAAATATCTCTGGCATTATCAGGAAACGCCGGCTGAAACCTGGGACTATACCGCGACCCAGCATATCATTCAGGCCGAGCTCGCAATCGACGGCAAGATGCGCAAAGTGCTCTACCACGCCCCGAAAAACGGGTTTTTCTTTGTCATCGACCGGCTCGATGGCACGCTGATCAGCGCCAAGCCGTTTGTCGACGGGATCAACTGGGCGACCGGCTATGACCTGAAAACCGGCCGACCGATCGAGAATCCCGACGCACGATTCTACAAGACCGGCAAGCCGTTTATCGCGATCCCAGGCGCCTTGGGCGCGCATAACTGGCATCCGATGAGCTATAATCCGAAGACCGGACTGGTCTATATTCCGGCTCAGCAAATCCCGCAGGGCTATGATGTGCCAGTCTCGGAAATTGACAAGAAGCGCGAACGGCTGGGCTTCAATGTCGGCATCGGCTGGTCGATCGGCCAGCTGCCCGATGACAAGGATGTCTACAAGGCTGCGGTTGCCGCGACCACCGGCAGACTGGTCGCGTTCAACCCGAAGACCGGGACGGTCGAATGGAGCGTGGATTATCCGGCTGCCTGGAACGGCGGCACGATGACGACCGCAGGCAATCTGGTTTTCCAGGGCACCAGCACCGGCTTTTTCAAGGCTTATTCGGCAGACAAGGGCAAGGAATTGCTGAGCCTGCCCATGCAGTCGGGCATCGTCAGCGCGCCTTCGACCTATATGATCGACGGCGAACAATATGTCGCCTTCCTGACCAGCAAGGGCGGTGCCTTTCCGCTGGTCGCCGGGGTTGCCGGCGGGGTGACCCGCCAGGTGCCGAATATACCACGGCTGGTGGTGCTGAAACTGGGCGGTAAAGCCAATCTGCCAGCGCTGCCGAAAAAAGACGAAGTGATCTGGGACCCGCCGGTGCAGAGCGGAACCCCGCAGCAGATTGCTGCTGGCAAGGCGCTGTTCGGTCGCAATTGCATGGTCTGTCATGGCGACAGCGCGATTGGCAATGGTTTCACGCCGGATCTTAGGGTCAGCGGCGTGCTGCCGGACACGGAGGCCTGGGCCTCGGTTGTCATCGGCGGGGCATTGAAACACGCCGGCATGGTCGGTTTCGGATCGCAGCTGAAAGCCGAACAGGTGGAGAATATCCGTCACTATGTCGTCGACCGGTCGCACTGGACCAAGGAAAACCTGCCCGAGATGACCGCGCCGACACAGCGCTGACACTGGCGCTATATTCCGGCGCCAAAATAGCTGCCTAAATTATGGTCATTTGCCCGCGCAAATGCCTGTTATTTGGGCAGCATTGTCAGCAGGCCGATTAGCTATTAGCAATGCACTCAAGCATTCCGGTGATTCTGTTCGCGAATCGATTCTGGCATGGTAATTGAATAGCATCGGGCAATTGTGCCCGGCTCAGGCACCTTCCCTCTGCGTAAGAGGAATGGCCGAGAAAGAGGTACACGGGGACGTATAAAAATGAAAAAGATCGAAGCGATAATCAAGCCTTTCAAACTGGATGAAGTCAAGGAAGCGCTGCACGAAGTCGGCGTTTCCGGGATCACCGTGACCGAGGCGAAAGGTTTTGGCCGGCAGAAAGGCCATACCGAGCTGTACCGCGGTGCGGAATATGTCGTGGATTTCCTGCCCAAGGTGAAGCTTGAAGTGGTTGTCGAGGACAGTCTTGCCGACCGTACGGTCGAAGCGATTGCCGCAGCCGCCCAAACCGGCCGGATCGGCGACGGCAAGATTTTTGTCATTCCGGTCGAATCGGCACTGCGTATCCGGACCGGCGAGCGCGACAACGACGCCATCTGATCTTTCTTTCGCAACCACATCAAAATAACCAGAACCAAGGGACCAAAATATGGGCAACACTGCATCCGATATTATCAAAATGATCAAGGAACATGAGATCGAATGGGTCGATGTTCGCTTCACCGATCCACGCGGCAAATGGCACCATCTGTCGATGTGTGCACATATCATTGATGAAGATATGCTGGAAGAAGGCTTCATGTTTGACGGCTCGTCGATCGGGGGCTGGAAGGTGATCAATGAATCCGACATGATCCTGCGTCCCGACCTCGACGCCATGTATATGGACCCGTTTTCCGCTACACCGATGATGATCCTGATCTGCAATATCGTCGAACCGGGTGATGGATCTCTGTACCGCCGCGATCCGCGCTCGACCGCTGTCCGCGCTGAATCCTACCTCAAGTCCACCGGCATCGGCGACACCGTCTATGTCGGGAAGGAACCCGAATTTTTCATGTTCGACGATGTGAAATTCGAAACCGGCTATGACCGCTCGGGTTTCAAGATCGATGATATCGAACTGCCGACAAACTCCGGCCGTGACTATGACGTCGGCAATATGGGTCACCGTCCGGGCATCAAGGGTGGCTATTTCCCGGTTGCTCCTGTCGACAGCTGTGTCGACATCCGCGGCGAGATGGTCGCAACGATGATCGAGATGGGCCTGCCGATGGACAAGCACCATCATGAAGTGGCCGCTTGCCAGCACGAACTGGGCATCACCTTTGGTACTTTGACCGAAACCGCTGACCGGGTGCAGGTTTACAAATATGTCGTGCAGCAGGTTGCCCATGCCTATGGCAAGACAGCAACCTTCATGCCGAAGCCAATCAAGGACGATAATGGCAGCGGCATGCACACCCATATGTCGATCTGGAAAGACGGCAAGCCCTTGTTCGCCGGCAATGAATATGCCGGTCTGTCGGAAATGTGCCTCCATTATATCGGCGGCGTGATCAAACATGCCAAGGCAATCAACGCCTTTTCCAACCCGACCACCAACAGCTACAAGCGGCTGGTTCCGGGCTTTGAAGCACCGGTTCTGCTCGCTTATTCGAGCCGCAACCGTTCCGCTTCCTGCCGGATTCCTTATGGCGCCGGCGACAAGGCGAAGCGCGTGGAATTCCGCTTCCCCGATCCATTGGCCAATCCTTATCTGTCGTCAGCTGCGCTGCTGATGGCGGGTCTTGATGGCATCGAGAACAAGATCCACCCCGGCGAAGCGATGGACAAGAATCTCTATGATCTGCCACCGGCAGAGCTGGCCGAAGTGCCCACTGTCTGCGGCTCGCTCCGTGAAGCACTGGAAGCACTGGAAGCCGATCACGAGTTTCTGCTCAAGGGCGATGTGTTCTCCAAAGACCAGATCGATGCCTATGCCGCACTCAAATGGGACGAAGTCAGCTATTGGGAAACCACCCCGAGCCCGGTTGAGTTTGACATGTATTACAGCAGCTGATCTTTCGATCAGATTGACACTATCAAGCCCGGGGCAAGCAATTGCTCCGGGCTTTTTGTGGTTGGACGATGATGGACAGAGCATTTTCTCCATCCAAGTGCAGGCATTCGATTTGACCATGCCAGACGGCGGCAATCGGGTGGGGAGCGGACATCCATGATTCAGCATTTTAACGGCGGCAATGGGCCGTTTGCAGAATGTCCGGTTTGTAGAAAATTAAATGACAAGTACCGTCAGCGTTCGTGGAGGCAACATTTCTAGTTCCCATGGGGGCTTTAGTCAGGTTGTTCCGCCTAGAGGCTTTGCTAAGGCGCGGTCAATTTTGGTTTGGACCGTCTTATCATGCGCGCGCGTTAGCATTAGTCTAAAGGAGAAAAACAGCTTGCACTTCACCCAGCAGGCGGCGGTCTACACGCTTATACAATTCACTTCTCACTAATGGCGGCGCGACCGCGCTCCCGCCCGAGATGGATGCTGACCGGAATGCAGATAGCGATCAGGCAAACCATATAAACGCCGCTAATCGGATCGGCGGCAACGAAGGCGATCAGCAGCATTATGCTGATCGCAAGTGCCAGCGCTGGCAGCACCGGATAGCCGACCGCGCGGAACGGCCTGAGCAGATCGGGCTGGCTGCGGCGAAGGGCGAAGAAGGCGGCGAAGTAGAGGGAACTGGCGAAGATCGACAGCGCCCCCGTCAGCTTGAACACGAAGATGAAGCCACCAGACCAGATCAGCGGAAAGGCAATCAACGCCGAAATGGCCAATGCCACGGTGGGGGTGCCGCCGCGATTGACGCGCGTCGCGGCCTGAAGGAACAGCCCATCGCGCGCCATCGCGAACAGGATGCGCGGCGTCGGCATCACGATCGAATTGAGTGTGACCAGCGCCATGATTGTTGCGATCAGAGCCACAACGATATTGCCTGTCCGCCCGAATACCTGCTCGATCACCAACGCCATCGGCAATTCAGACGCGCGCAATCCGGCGATGTCGAGCGCCTTGAATAGGCTGAGATTGACCAGCAGATACACGGCGATAATGACGAATACCGAGGTGAACAACGCGCGCGGGATGTTCCGGCCGGGGTTCTTGTCCTCTTCGGAAAAGTAGATTGGTCCGAACCAGCCGTCATATGCGCCGAGGATGATCTGGAGCGCGGTTACGATAGCGATGAAACCGGCAATCCCGCCGGGCAGTGCCGGGACATAAGCTGCGGCCGACGAAGATGGCGCAGCGACAGGATCGATCAGGAACGCGATACCTACGACCGCGCCCAATAGGCCGAGTTTAATGGCCGTACCGATAATCTGCATCCACTTCCCCTCGCGCACACCCGCCCAATTGGCTGCTGTCACGGCGATCAGGATTGCCGATGCCGCCCATGGCACATGCGCTGCAATCGACGGGTTGATGGTGCCGAGAAAATCTGCGCAGGCAATCGCGACGGCAGTCGTTCCCGCCACATTTGCCAGCCAGTTGGTCCATCCTGACAGCAGACCCATCGTATCCCCGAAGGCGGCATGGACCGCAACATAATGCCCGCCCGCTTTTGGCAATGCCGCACCAAGTTCGGCAGTGACGTTCGCCGCCAACAGAATAAATAGTCCCGCCACCGCCCAGAGCGTCATCGCAATCCAGAACACAGGCACCTCGTTCACGATCACGCCCGGTGCCCGCATGATCCCCGTTCCGATGACTCCGCCAACAGAAATCGCCAGCGCAAAAGGCAGGCCAAGACGCCTTTGGAGGTGATTTTGGATGGGTTGTGGTTGTGTCATGCGGGTTGCTCCAGATGGGTGCTGTTCGGTTCATTGGCCATGCCTCTACCCCATCTTATGCAGGCACAACTCTCCCGATGGTGAAATCGGTGATCTCCGGTCCCCATCCAAAAGGTCTGATTATTCTGCAATTTCAGTGCGCTATTGATGCGCCTAAATGTAACTTGGGGTCAACGGCGCTACCGTCAATAAAGCGTCAATAATGATGCGAATTTAGGAGGAAGGGGCTGGGAGCAGGTCCGGCCAGCCGTATTTCTCCCATGCTGCGACCAAACCGATGCGTTTTGCAAAATCCATGAAGTCCGGATGAATTCGGGTTTGACGGATTGGTTCGATGTCCGCCCAAAGCAACATCAGCCCGACCATATTGGTCGGGGTGATCTGATTCCCAAGTGTTTTGAACACCATCGGCGCATAGCCCATCCAGATGGCAGGCCAAACAATGGTCGGATCACACTGGTCAGGAAGAGAAGCGTGGAGCATTTCAAGCATCTGGCAATATTGCTGACGGTCTTCCTCTTGTCCGCTATGAACACCCTCATACGGATCATGACCGACTGCTATGGGGGCGCTAAGCGGACATAGGATCGGACAACAATGAACGTCTTCTATCGGGGCGTTAGCCGAAGGACTGCTTCTGTCCCCGCACTGCCCCCTTTTTTGCGTCCATAGTGGTCACATCATCAATAATCGGCTTTCCCGCATGTTTACGCTTTGTCGGCCGAGAGTCGAGATGCTCGACAGGATCGACAACCGGCAGCTGATCGTTCCGGTCAGATGGACATTAGAAAGCCTGCGGCAAGCCTTTGCTCCGGGCTTTTCTTTTGCCCAACCCTCCGGTCAGAAAAGAGACCCCGGTTTTCTCAGCCGTTCTGCCCGAACGGACATATAGCGTCTCGCCCGATCCCCGCTATCTGTCGCAGATGGAAATTAGCAGCACATACATGGCCTGGTTGATGAAGCGCAAACAGGAGGCATTCACAAATGCTCCTCTCGGCTTTTTTGCGCGGCGCGGGCAACTGACGTTGTCACGCGATGCGTCCGCTCATCGGCGTTACTCTTATATATATGAGGATCTTTTAGAATGAAAATCAGTGAACGCGCCGAATATGCGACCAAACCCATCCCCCTGACCTGCAATCCCGGTGACATGGTGATTGACGCGGTCAAGCGCATGGCGGGTAAAAATTATGGTTCGATCGTCGCTGTTGACGATGATCAACATATTTTGGGATTGCTGACCGAACGCGACATCATGAAGCGACTGGTGGCGGAAAATCGTGATCCGGCCAAAACCACAGTAGGCGAAATCATGACCGGCAGCGTCCGCACCGCCAACGAAAATGATGAACTGATCGATTGGCTAAGGATCATGTCCAACGAACGGTTCCGCCGTTTGCCAATCGTGGACAGCGACAATAAACTGGTCTCCATCATGACCCAGGGCGACTTTGTCTCCTATACTTGGCCGGAGCTGGTGGGGCAGATGAAAAATCTCGCCAAGGCAACATTTGGCGAGAGCCTGACTCTGCCCCGGATTCTGGCTGGTGTGCTGGCCTATAGCGTGGTGATCATCATAGCGGTCGGATTGATAAGCTAGGCATCCACCCCGCTGACAGCCGAACATCCGTTGCGCAGCGGGTCGTTCAGGTCAGGTGGACATTAGAAAGCCCGGGGCAAGCCATTGCTCCGGGCTTTTTGTCGTTGGTCGTTGGGGGATAATATTAGCGAAAGCCGGCACCGCCAATGATAACAATCCCGCCGGTGTCGCCGGCGTCACAACGAATGCTTGAACTAATGGTTGCCGGCAAAGCCTGAACCAGCGCATCGATAGCCGCATAGCATTCGGCGCCAGCTTTCGCCACATCGTCCGGAGCGGACGGCAGGTTTGACCTGATGGTCTCGACTGCGGCAATAAACTGGTTCAGTGCGGCCTGGTCGCTTGTTTGGTCTGGTTGTGCCATGACCGGGCTTGCGGTCAGTGCCAGAGTGGTCAGCGTTGCCGCACAGAGACGAGATAGATTTCGCATATTTTGTTCCTTTAAGAGAGACATTCGATCGCAGAGCGCGGTTGGGTGGCTTTTGGAAAAAGGGGTCAGTCGCCGAAAAGCCGGATGATATTTTCGTCACCGCCAGCCAGAACAGCGTCGCCATCCGAACTGAACAGCACCGAGCGGAGTGGCTTGGTCGCCTGAAAAGTCGACAATGCATTGCCTGTGTTGCCATCCCACAATATCATCAACCCGTCCTCATGCACGCTCGCGATGCGGGAGATATCCTTGTTGATAGCAACGGCATTTGCGGCGCTGTTGTGGCCGGTAAATTTGGAGACCTGCTGTGCTGTGGCGATGTTCCAGACGCTGACCGTCCCTTCAACATTGCCGGTAACAAGATATGCGCTGTCCGGGGTAAAGACGATATCTTTGATACCGCCCACACTATTGCCCTGAATGGTCTGCACCAGCTGGCCGTTGCGGGTGTCATAAAATGTTATTTGCTGGGTCGATCCATTTCCACCAGCCACGAGCGTACCGTCCGGACTGAACGCAACCGAACTGTCCACGCCGTTGATGAAAAACAATTGCCCGCCAGTATTGGCATCCCAGACCTGCAATGTTCTGGCCCCCGTTGTCTGATTGAAGCAGGCAGCGGCGATCCGCAATCCTTGTGGATCATAGGTCACAGAACCGCAAAATGCCGACGGCGGACTTTGCAAGACCAAGGCTTGCGCGCCTGTCGAAACGTCCCAGACATTGACCGTCGCTTGCTGCACATTGCCACTCTGGCGGCTGCCCGTGACAATGCGCTGTCCGTTCGGGCTGAAATCGGTGTCGAGCAGCAGATCCCCCCTGCCCTGCAGCGAAATCGTCACCGCTTGCACCAGGTTCTGACCCAACGAATCCCATATCGAGAGCTTGTTGTCCCAACCACCCGTCGCAATCCGGCTTTGATCCGGACTCAACGCCAAGGTATGGGTTTCGGCGCTGTAATTCCGTTTGTTGGTCAAACGGCTGATCTGCGCAACCGTATTGATCGGCTGTTGCGGCTGGGGTTGCTGCCACTGCGGCTGTTGCACCGGTGGCTGTCGCCACTGGGGCTGTTGCACCGGCGGCTGTTGCCACTGCGGCACTTGCCCTTGCGGTTGCCGCCACTGTGGTTGCTGGACCGGTGGTTGTTGCCACTGCGGCAGGCGCCCTTGCGGTTGTTGCACCCGGGGCGGTTGCCATTGCGGCTGGCGTGGTTGATATTGTTGCACGGGTGGTGCCTGATATTGTCCGCCGCCGGGTCTTTGAAAGGCACCGGCATTGGACCGAGGCTGGGCAAATTGACTACCCGCATTGGGCGTCGGCGACCCGCTGGCATTCACCCCGCGGAAATTAAACCACATATGCCGCTGGCCCTTCAGAAATATGACCGCGCGATTATTGTCCCATCGCGCCGCGCCGGTAATATCTCCGGCAACAATTTGCAGACTCGGCAAGGTGAATGCATTCATCGCGATCGGACCGAATGCGATATTTTTTAGCGCCATATCATATTCAATATATTGTCCGTCATTCAGGAAGAATAATATCGAATTTCCCTTGAACCGGAGCGCTGCCTCGATCTTGGTTCGATAGGGTACCAGGCCCGGCCAATTGTTGTTATCAATATAGCTGAGCTGCTGGACAACATTTTCATTATTGGCATCAAGCCCGACATATTGCCCGGTTCTCAGAAAAAGATATTTCACGCCGCCATAGTTAAATGATGCCGTCAGCTGCTGCATATAAGGACCCAGATTTGTCTGACTGAGGTCATTGGGTCCGGAACCCAGATTTGTGGTGCTTGTGTCATATTGCATGACGCCACGGTCGTCCCGCACCAGAAAAACCTGGTTGCCGGGGCTTTCGATGCCGGCATCAATCTCTTGCGCATGGGCCATGCCGGGAATGATCGCCATCCCCAGGGCCAGGGCCAAAACTGGCGGCTTGATATTTGTCACTTTGGTTGGAATGCGCATGGTTGATCCTTCAACAGACGATTGCGCTGAACATTGATGATGTCGCCTGGCATGCTTTCACGCAACTGACAGCCGGCGATCTGCGCCAAATTATCCGTAGCCGCCGTTGTCGATTGTGGCCGTGCCGTAGCAATTGCCAAATATAGCAACCGGTTTCGCATCATGTCGGTCTAGTCCGGATTGATATCCTTTGGACAAATATTCCAAAGCCCCAAGCCAGCGTCGTCCAATCAATTGCATCCGATTTCCCCGACCCGCATTTTTATTCTTGTCAATGACCAGCCCGAGCAAAGCAGTCATATTACCGAGAACCTGAAGAAATGGGAGAATCCGCCCCGCCATGAGCTGCAGGAGCGCGGCTTGCTTATCAACAGGGTCAACAAGACTTGTAAAGCGCTAATATCAGCGAGAGCCTGTGGCTGGCGGCGAGGATGCCTGTCCCGCTTGCCTTGTTTTCGCTAAATTGGGTTGAACGGGACGCTAACCGGCCGACAACTTCCGTCTCCGCAATGCTCGCTTTTGCGCCCGTGGCGGCACCAGCTCAATAATCCTTGCTCACCCGCACATTGACGCTCTGCCGGCCGAGGGTCGAGATGGTCGACAGGATCGACAGCCAGCGGGTGATCTGGAATTCCAGCTGGGTAGCGCTATAGCCCTTGCCGTCGGTGATCAGCTCGACATAGGCGCGGCGGGTGATATATTTGCCCGCGGCAATCGAGGTTCCCGAACCGGCATCAATATCCGACGGCAGGATGCGCAAACGATCGAGCCCGACCGCCTTGCGCAACTGGTTGATCGGATCAAGCCCGCCGCCGCTGTTGAGCGACGCTACCGCAGCGGCCAGCTGGACCGCTTCTGGGGCGGACAGATTGGCGATCGACGCGCCGAATAATATCCGCGAGAGCAGTTCATCCTGCGGCAACGCCGGGATGCTGGTGAAGGCGATTTCCGGCTGATTGCCGGTGCCGGTGACCTTGATCGTGGCGTTGAGGCCGGTCAGATTGGCTTCGGCCTCGATATCCAGGATCGGATTGACCGGCTGGTTGCCGACAAAGCGGATGCGGCCGCGTTCCAGCCGGAAGCGCCGCCCGGAGAAGGTATAATTGCCGCGGATCAGATTGGCGGTGCCGACCATCGCAAAATTGTCGACCGGCCCGGATATCTTGAGATTGGCATTCCACTCGCTGTCCAGGCCCAGCCCCTCGACCCGCAGCCGATTGGGGACATCTGCCGTCAGGGCAAATTGCCAAGGCCGGCCGCGAACCTGCACCGGCCGTTCATCGGCCCGGCGATTGATCTCGCGGGTCTTGATGTCCGGCAGGCTGGCGGTTGCGCTTGCCTTGCCGAAGCGGAAGAAACTGCGGTTGAGGACCACGTCGCCCGAGATCAGACCGCCTTCTGCGGAGCTGCGAATCTTGATCGGTCCGGTCACGGTGGCGGCAAAATCATCGCGGGCGATCAGCGCCGCCCGCTCGGCATTGATGTCCATGATGATGCCGATGCCTTCACCGGGTTCAACAGCAAAGTTGAAACTGCCGCTGCCACTCAGCGTTCCGCCATCGACCGTGACTCCGGTGAGATTCGGCAGCACCAGACGCGAGCCATCAAACTGGCCGACCGCCTTGATATTGGAGACAACGGTTCCGGTCAGGGGGCTTTCCAGCCGCGCGTTGCTGGTGCTGACCTGTCCCTCGATCTGGGGATTGGCAAGGCTGCCGCTTATATCCGCGCTGGCCGCCACCGGTCCGGTCAGATCGAAGGTTTCGACACCGGTCAGCCGCCACAGGCTCTCCGCGCCGCCGCTAAACCGGGCCTGCGCAAACAGCGGCTTGCGCATCAGCTCATCCTGCCAGCGCCCGCCGCCAAGGCCGGTTACCCGTCCCTGGAACCGGCCGATGGTTATGCCGGCGGGAGATTTTATGATCCCCCGCGCCGCTGCGTTGCGCTGCGAAATGGCAATATTCAGACCGAGATCCACCGGAGCGGACGTCAATATCAAGCCGGACCGGGTCAGCCCCTTGATCGTCAGCTTTGCTTCACCCACCGGCACTTGTGAACCCGACTGGGTGAGTTTGACGGTGCCGTTGACCGTGCCGCCCAGTCCGAGGTCAGGATAAGCAATATCGATCAGCGACAGCGGCATTTTCGCCATCGACAGGTCGAGCCTGGAATTTCCGCTGCCCCAGCGGCCGGACATCCGGGCGCTGCCGCTACCGTAGCTGACCGTGGTGGGAGAAGCGGTCCAGCCATCACCGACCCGCCGCAGGTCCAGCGACCGCGTCAGACGAAGATTGCGACCTTCAAACTGGCCACGTCCGGTAATTTGATAGCGATCGGGGGTGATATCGGCTTTCGCCTGAAATTCGAAGGTACTGCCCCGCGTCCCGGCGACGGTGAAGGTTGCGGTGCCGGTACCGTCAGTCAGCTTGGCATTGGCGGCAACCCGGCCGATAATCAGCTTGCCGCGGCTGATCCCCTGCGCCCGGAGGGTCGCGTCAATATTGGACTGACCATCGATCAGGACAATATCGGCATCAAGCGCGGCGGTACGGATGAAAATCGGTGGCGTGCCATCAAAGCGGGCATTTTCGGCCTTGAGATTGGCGCGGATCAGCTGCCGTCCATTGCCGGGGCGGAACAGGACATCGCCGTTCACGCCGCCGCCGCTGATCGCCAGCGTCCCGGAAAGGCCCTGAGCAGTAGGCTTGATCGTGCCGGTCGCCAGCGTGTCCGACACCAGCAGGCGATCAACCCGCACCGCAGTGTCCTGGCCCGGCGTGGTCAGGATTATCCCGTCACTGGTGAATGGCCCCAGCGTCGATCCACCGGACGCGACATAGGAAAACCCGGCCTTGACCGGATCGAGTTGCAGACTGACCGCCGACAGACCGGCCGCCGGCAGCGGGCTGTCGAGCAGCAAGGCGATTTTGGGCCGGTCCAGCGGGCCATCGAGCTTGAGATCAAAACGGCCATAGCTATCCTGGCTGCCCGATCCGCGAAACGCAAAGGTTGTCGCCCCGGTCTGGTTGCCGGACCCTTTGAACGAGAGATCGGGTGCCGTCACCGCGAGATTGGCAAATTGCAATAGTCCGTCCGGGCCAAGGGAGAGGCCGGTTTGCAATTCCGGCAGGCCGCCGGCCAGTTCGCGCAGGAAGTCGATGTCAAACCGGCGCAACCTAGCATTGACCTGACCATCCAGCGCAAGCCCGGAAGGCGCCGGTCCCAGATCAATATCGGCAATGATGTCGGCGACCCCGACACCCTGCACGGCAAAGCCCGGTGCGGTGGCGGCGATGTTGACGGCAAAATCGCCGGTCGAGGGACGCAGGTCAAAATCCAATGTGCCTTTTGCCGCTTTGGTCGCGACGCGCGCACGCTCGGCAAACAGCCGGTCATTTTCAAAGCGCAGCAAGGCGGTTGCGGTAAAGCCGGACAGCAATTGCTTCAGCAAATCGCCATTGCCGATCAGCGTTCCGACGGAAAGCTCTACAGGAATGTCCCAGCCGCTGGCATCGCGCTGCCCCTCGCCCTCGCCGCGCACATTGGTCAGCAGGGTCTTGCCAAAGGCCAATTGCGGCGCGGTCAGCAGATATTGATAGCGCAATTCGGAAAATTTTCCGTTCAGCAACGCTTTCAACTCAAAATCCTGCGCTTTCATATTGGCCGCCAGCGCGGATGGATCGATCAGCCTGGTCTCGAGCCGCATCGCATCGAGACTGTTGCGAGCAAGATCGATGCCGCCCTTTGCGGTGAAGGACAGAGCGGCGGAGCGCGCTTCAAGATCCAGTGATACAAGACGATCCGCGAGACTTGCTGTGCCCTTGATCGCGAGATCGGGCGACGCCAGTTTCTGCGCGATCCCGTCGGGCATGAGATTTCCGGCCAGCTTGCCATCATAAGCAAACAGCCCTTCCCTCGCTTCGAGGCTCATTTGCGTCAATGTCTCGCCATTGCTGAGCGCATTCAGCTCGCCATTCCATTTTTGCCAGTTACCATCGCCGTTCAGGGTGATAGCCAGATCACGCTCCAGGCCCAAAGCACCGGCGATTATACCACCGGCAGGCGCGATTATTTCTGCATCGATATCAAGCTTTTTCCGATCCGGTTCGGCATTCAGAGCGAGCAGCAATTTGTCGCCGCTGCGCGTGGTTGCCGCATCAAGATGCAGCATCGCGCGACCGGCTCTGATATCGGCAGAGCCGGACAGGTCGGCAAATTGCTCTGTGCCGGCGATTGCCTTGCCGAGCGCCAGATTATCCGCGCGAAACGCGCCGACATATATGTCAAAATCCGGCAGCAGCGGCTGGTCTTCGCCGCTATCGATCAATTCCGGCAACCGGTCGAGCCGCGCCTTCATCACCGCCGCCCTGGAAATATTCAGTTCATTGAAAATCCAGGCCAGCGGATTCCAGTCGACCGCTACTGTTCCGGCGGTAAAAAACCGGCCCTTGGGATCGTGCAGCTGAAGCCCCTGCACTTGTCCCTTGCCATAGATGGATCCATCGATCTCGGCGACGCGGATGCGCAAGCCATTGGCCGGTTCCAGCGCCTCGACCTGACGGATGATGAAGCGATGCCCGGAATCACTATCGAGCCAGATCGCAGTGCCGACCAGAGCAAGGATGACAAGCGCCGCCAATGCCAGCAGGCTGCGCATCGGCCAGCGCCAGGTCATCAGCTTGAAACGCGGTTTTTTGGTGCTTTCGGTCATTCAGAAAGCCTGTCCGAGCGAGACATAGACGGCGATGCGCGAGTCACCCGGCTGGGGGTTGATTGGCGTACCGACATCGATCCGGATTGGTCCGAAATCGCTATAATAGCGAACCCCGAGACCGGCACCGTAGCGCAGGCCGGAAAAATCCGGGCTGCTGCTGGTGTAGACATTGCCCGCGTCGACGAAGGGCACGATGCCTAAATTGCCGCCCAAAAACCCTGTCCTGACGCGCGCTTCGAGCGAAAATTCCACCAGCGAGCGGCCGCCCACCGGGTCATTATTGGCATCGCGCGGCCCGATGCTCTGATAGCCATAGCCGCGGACCGAGCCGCCGCCGCCGGAATAGAGGCGGCGGGAAGGCGCGATTCGGTTGTTGCCGGCACCGGTGATCGTTCCCAGGCGCGTGCGACCGGCCAGCACGATTTTTTCCGAGACCGGGAAATAGGCGCTGCCATCGAGCTGGCCACGCACATAGAAGAAGCTGCCGTTCTGCAACGAAGCCTCGGGAGCAATACGGCCGGTCAAACGGAAACCTCGAGTCGGATCGAGCAGGTTATCGCTGGCATCGAAAGTGACCAGCCCCGGCAGCGCACCGATAAAATAGGTATCGCGGCCGGTCGCACCAGCAGGCCCGGTGACATCCTCTTCTCGCGATGCGAGCAGTTCGACGCCGGCCGACCAGCTCCAGCGCTTCTGGTAGATGAGATTGCTCAGCCGCTCGATATTGGCGGCGACCGAGAAAGTCTGTGCCTTGAACGCCGGCCGATCGACAACGCTCAACCCCGCGCGCCCGTTCAAGATATTGTCGCGCCGCCGGTAATTGTTGCGGCGATAGGCGAGGCTGCCCGATTGTTCCTGCGTCGCCAGGACAGCCGTCGCCCGGACCAGACCTTCCGGCGGGAAGAAATTCCGATGTTCCCAGCTGACTTCGGCCCGGGCGCCTTCGCCTGTACCATAGCCCAGTTCGCCAGCGACGGTGCGCAGCGGTGCCGGTGTCACGTTGACGGCGATATCAACCGCATCCGGGTCTTGTGCCACCACCGGATCGACCGAGATGGTCGAGACCAGACCGGTCGCGATCAGCGCCCGGCGCAAATCTTCAACATCCGAAGCCTGATAGAGGTCGCCGGGATTGAAGCGGGCGATCATCTGGACATGATCGGCATCGAACAGGTCGGTCTGGGCCAAGACTATCGAACCGAAATTGAAGCGGCCACCGGGAGTCACCGCAACCTCGAGATCACCCAACCGTTCAGCATGATCAATTTCCAGCTCCGGCTCGCCGGTTTTTGCAAAAGCATAGCCATTTTCCACCATCGCGCCATCGAGCCGGCCAATCGCTTCCATGATCCGGTCGCTGTTGACGATCGCACCCGACTGCAATCCGAAGCTGTCTCTGAACTTTTCCGGATCGGGCACAATCGCAGCTTCCAGGCCGGGCAAGGCGATTGCGTCGAGCTCATATAGCGGTCCCGCCTGCACGTCGATAAACACCGCTACCCGCTCCGCACCATCGGCCTCGAAGCGGGTCTGCACGACAGCGTCATAATAGCCTTCAATCCTGAGCAGGCGTTCGACCAACTCTACATCGCTTTGCGCGCGCCGCCTGATCTGGGCGAAATTGGCATCGTCGCCGCGATATTGCTCCAGAACCGACAAGATCTTGAATCGGGTGTTAAAGGCATCTCCGATCGTATCGGGCAAGCCTTCGAAGCTGATCCGATAGGCGGTTTCCGCCAGCGCATCGGCCGGTCGATAGTCATTGAGCGGCAGATCTCCCACCAACTGGTCTTCGCTTGGCTGAAGCGCCTGATCCCCGGATTCGTCTGCCCCGGCCAAGGTCGCAGCACTCTCGTCTTCGCTATCATCGAACAGCGGTTCCGGCACCTGATCCAGATCGGGCCATTCGACACCAAAATCCGAAAATTCGGTCAGCGGCTGGTCCGGGTCGAGCGGAGCATCGACTTCCGGCTGATCCTGAACACCGGCGACCGGTTGATCTGCCGTCTGGGCGTCGCCCGGCCGGACGAGCGAACCCGTCAGCAAAATAACCAGCATGCCAAGGCAGCAACGATATGCGGTTAGACCCATCGCTGATCTCTTTAGCGGCGGATGAATAGCGATGCCAACGAATAAGATCACCCGTCCGGCAAGCATTTAATTTTGTGGGATATTCCGTCCCACCACCATGGGACTGCCAATTCCAGGACTGGTTTTAATCCGATATTAACCAAGTTAACCCATATTTCAGGCCAACAACGACCGGGCGCTGGTGTCTGGTCAACTATCGTTCAACAGGATCGCTGAAAATGTCGAATATCCGTATAATTTTGCTCGAAGCTGCTCTGGTCACCGGGGTTTTGATGACGGGATTGTCCGTGTCGCAGGTTGCCTATGCGGCGCCGCTTTCGGCCAGCCTTCAGGCCACTGCAGCTGACCTGCGGGCCGATGTGAAAATCGACAGCTCGATCTTGGTCGAGCGGACCGAAGCGTCGGATACCGGTGTAACCCTTACCACGCTGCTCGATCCGGCGACCGTCAAGGTCATTCCCGGTGACCGGTTGCTGTTCACCAACAGCTATCGCAATAGTGGCCAGAATGATGTGACCGGCTTTGTCGTCAACAATCCGGTCCATAAGGCGGTAACCTTTGTCGAGGCGCTGGAAGACTGGGCGCAGGTCTCGGTCGATGGCGGCCAGAATTTCAGCAAATTGTCGGAGCTGAGCGTGATCGACGCCAAGCAAGTGAGCCGGCCGGCCACCGCTTCCGATGTCACCCATATCCGCTGGGTCCTGCCCTCGTCGATCGCGCCCGGCGCATCCGGCGAATTGCGCTTTCGCGGGACTGTCAAATAGGTTCGACACCCGGCATCACGCGCGGTCGCATTCCCAAATCACATCACTGACTCCGATCAGACGCGCCAGCCGCGCCAGTTCCGCTGCCAGCTTTGTCTGCCGTCCGACAGGCCAGCTTAGCCCTGGTTCGGGCCAGAATTGCGTCACCCGCAAGCGGCCCGCTGAGCGGTCTGCCTTGATTTCAATCCGGCCGACAAAGCGGTCGCGCTCCAATAGCGGATAGACATAATAGCCCCATTGCCGCTGCGCTGCGGGCACGAACATTTCGTTGCGATAGGCAAAGCCAAACAGCACCGACAAGCGGTTGCGGTCGCGCACCACCGGGTCGAACGGATTGATGATCCGCAGCCGCGAGCTTGGCGCAGAAACGCCAGCCAGACGCGCCTCGATATCCGGTGGCGCCAGCGCCTCGCGCCATATTCCATCGTGCGATTCCAGTTTGACGGGAACCAGATTGTCTGCCCCCTGTGTCCAGAATTTTACTTCCTTCGCATCGACCGCGCCCCAGAAACGCTGAATTTCACCGAGCGATCCGAAGGCCAGCCGGTCGAGCGCGTTGCGGCACAGCCAGTCGATCTGGGCGCTATCGTCATGGGTCGTGTCGCGGTGATGCTGCGGAATGACCCGTTCGGCGAGGTCGTAATATTTGGCGAAATTTTGCCGATGCGAGGTCGCCAGTTCGCCGGCATACCAGAGCTGGTCAAGCACCCGTTTGTGCGGCGGACGATCCCACATCTGTTTCTTGCCCTCGACCCTGGTGTCAAAATCATGGGTCGATAGCGGGCCTTCCTGCGCGATCCGGGAGAGGATATGCTCCCTTCCGATTTCCTGCACCGCCTTTTGAAAAGAGGCATGGCCCGCGACCTGTTCTCCCAAACGCCGGAACTGGCGCTGCCACATCGGGTAAAATTTCATCGGCAGGATCGAGGCATCATGGGTGAAATGCTCGAACACCGCCCGGTCCTGACCAAGCAGCTGGTCCATCATCGGTTCGCGGTACTTCTGGTTGCGGCTCCACAATATATGATGGTGGGCGCGGGTGACATTCTGGATCGTGTCGAGCTGGACAAAGCCGAGGCGGCGGATGGTTTCCGGCAGATCGAGCGGACCGGTCGGAGTATCGGACAGTCCCTGCGACTGCAGCCAGAGCCAGCGCGCCTGCCGGTTGCTGATCCGCAGCGCCATATCGGTCAGACCGCAGTGGTTTCGATATGCGCGACTTTCCGGTCCCGCCGCGTTGCCAGGATGCAACCGCCAACGATCAATATGGCGCCCGCCACTGTGGTCAGCGTGATCGGCTCGCGAAAGAACAGCCAGCCGAAAATCGCCGCCCAGATAAAGGCGCTATATTCCAGATTGATCAGATTTTTCGCTTCGGCCCGGGCATAGCCCCAGGCAATGAACACCGCCGATATGATCGACAGGATCGCGCCGGCGCCAATATAGGGCAGGAATTCCTGATCCGGGACGACCGCAAAAAACGGTGCCAGCAGCAGGAAGGAGGTGCCGACGATCAGATTTTGCGAAAAGCTGATCTCGATCGGACCGGCGAGCAGGGCTTGCTGACGCTGGATCACCAGATTGCCGGCATAAAGCACGGCGGACGCCAGGACCGCGCCCATGCCGAGCAGCGCCTGTTCATCATATTCGCCCGAGATCCGGCCGCCTGCGATCACCAGCACACCGCTGAAACCCAGAAGCGAGGCGAAGATGGCGTTGCGGTGGATGGTCTCGCCGAGGAAAACGGCAGCCAGATAGAGCGCGATAATCGGTGCGATAAACGACAGGGCGATCGCTTCGGCCAGCGGCACGCGCGCCAGGCCCCAGAAAAACAGATAGGACATGAAGACGACGATGATGCCGCGCTGCAGATGCACCTTGCGCGCTGCCCGGCTTGGCATTTTCGGCCGGCGCGCGAAGAATATCACCGACACGATGGCGAGAGATGTCAGCACACGCCAGAGCAGGGCATTATAGGCGCCCAGTTCCATCGCCAGGCTTTTCATCACAACATCCATCATCGCAAAGGAGAGCAAGCCGATCAGCACCGAACCTGCGGGCAGCAGCGGCGGAGCATTTTCCAAATGCGCATCGGCGGATATTAGATCGGACATATATTATTCCATCAGCCACATGCTGTTATTCAGGTGTCGGTTCCTGTGCTTCGACAGGCTCAGCACGAACGGATTTTGTATACGCTCTGCTTATCCACCGGTAACCGAAAATGGCAAGCGGGATCAGAGACCCATTTGCCGGACCGCGAGATCGCGCATGATCTCTTCGGATCCACCACCAATCGCCATGACCTTGACCTCACGATAGAAACGCTCGACCGGATTGCCGCGCAAATAGCCGGCGCCGCCGAGAATCTGCATCGCTTCGCTGGCGCAAAATTCCAGATCCTTGGTAGCGCTGAACTTGGCCTTGCAAATCTGCGCGACCGGCATTTCGCCCTGCTCCGCGAGCCAGCAAATCTGGTTCAGCCAGCCGTCGAGCCGGTCGACGCGCGCCGACATGTCGGCGATCTTGTGGCGGATCACCTGATGCTTGATCATCGGCTTGCCGAAGGTCTCGCGCTGCTGCGCATAGGCAATGGATTGCTCGAGCAGCACCCGCATCATGCCGAGGCACTGTGCGACCATGCCGAGCCGTTCATGGTTGAAATTATGCATGATCTGGATGAAGCCACGATCCTGATCGCCGAGCATATTTTCCGCCGGCACCCGCACATCATCAAAATAGAGTGACGCCTGATCCGAAGCCCACCAGCCCATTTTCTTGTCGAGCGCGGTGCGGGAGAAGCCCTCTGCATCGGCATCGACCAGAAACAGCGAAATGCCGTGCAGGCCTTCGCCGCCGGTGCGCGCACCAATGACATAATGATCGGCCGTCATGCCGCCGGTGATGAAGGTCTTGGACCCGTTGATCACCCAGTGATTGCCATCCTGTCTTGCGGTGGTCTGCATATTGGCGACATCCGAGCCACCACCCGGTTCGGTGATGCCGAGGCTGGAGCCGACTTTACCGAGCACGATATCTTTCAGGATGCGGTCCTTGATCTCTTCGGAGGCCAGCTTGTGGATCGGGCCGATGGAGATGCTGCGCCCACCCAGCGCTGCCAGCGTGCCGCCATTATGCGCCCTTGCCGCTTCCTCACCCCAAGCGGCGCGCATGAAGATGTCATCCATGCCCAGACCGCCATATTTTTCATCGATGCCAAAGCCCCAGACGCCGAGCGCGCCAACCCGTTCGTGCAGCTCCCAGGGAATTTCGCCGGCCTCGTCCCATTCATTGGCAAAGGGCTGCAATTCGGTTTCGGCGAAGCGGCGGCAGGTTGCGCGGAACTGGCGGCGCTCGTCATTGTCAAAAGGGCGTAGCATTTCTCTCTCCCGGCGATTTAATCGTCTGATTAAACCTCTATCGTCTGCAGCGCCGAGCGCAAGGGGGATGGAAGAGAAACCGGTCGGCGGGTCGCGCGATCGACATAGACATGGGTGAAGTTGCCTGCGGCCGAAGCCACATCTTCATCGCCACGAAACAGGCCAACGCCATAGGTGACGCTGCTATTGCCGAGCTGGTCGACACGAATCCGCGCCATCACGTCATCGGGAAAGGCAATCGGCGCAAAATAGTCGCAGCTGGTGTTGACGACCAGGCCGATGGTGTCGCCGCCGGTAATATCGAGCGCGCCCTGCTCGATCAGATAGCGGTTCACCGCGGTGTCGAACCAGAAATAATAGATGGCATTGTTGACATGGCCATAAGGATCATTGTCATTCCAGCGCGTGGTGATCAAGCTACCGGCGCGATAGTCGCTCCTTACCGGTGGTGCAGCCCTCTGGCTTTTACCAGGCTGCATCATAGATCCTTTGCGCGTCGGCCAGCGTCAGTTCCTTGGGATTATTGACCAGCAAGCGAGTCTGCAGCATCGCCGCTTCGGCGAGTTCGGTCGTCGCCTGCCTGGCGATGCCGATGTCGCGCAACTTGCGCGGCGCCTTCACCTTGACGGCGAGTGATTCCAGATAGTCGATCAATTGCTGCGCCCGGGCTTCGCTGCTGTTTTCGCTGCCGCGCGGAATGTTCAGGGCATCGGCCAGCTGCGCATAAAGCGGTGCCGCGGCTTCGAGATTGAACTGCATGACATAAGGCATGACCAGCGCGTTGGAGAGGCCGTGCGGGATATGATAAATGCCACCGAGCGGATAGGCGAGCGCGTGGATCGCGCCGACCGGACTATTGGCAAAAGCCTGTCCGGCGAGCATCGATCCGCGCAGCATCGCTTCCCGGGCCAGCATGTTGCGGCCATCGAAGCAGGCGGTCTCGATATTGGCGGTGAGCAATTTCAACGCCTCGATCGCCAGCATGTCCGAGACCGGGTTTTTGGCATTGCGACCGGTAAAGGCCTCAATCGCATGGACCATGGCATCGATTCCGGTCGCAGCGGTCACATCGGCGGGAAGCCCGAGGGTCAGCGCTGGATCGAGCAGCGCGACATCCGCGAACAGATGGGGTGAAACGATCCCCGCCTTGGTGGTTTCTCCAGTGGTCAGGATCGAAATGGCGGTCACTTCTGATCCGGTGCCGGAAGTGGTCGGGATCAATATGGTCGGCAGACCCTTGCGTTCGAGCGCACCGACGCCGTAAATTTCTGTGAGCGGCTGCGCGCCGTCAACCGCCAGCGCCGCCACGACCTTGGCGGTATCGAGCGAACTGCCGCCGCCCAGCCCGATCACGATATCCACGCCGGCCGCTTTCGCAGCTTCAATCGCCTGCAGCACGATAGTCTCAGGCGGGTCGGCGATCACCGAGTCAAAAATGACGATATCAAGACCGGCTGCCCGCAATGTCTGCTCAACCGGAGCGATAAGGCCGGCATTGACGATGCCCTTGTCGGTTACAATCATCGGTCTGGATGCGCACAAGGCGGCGATCTGTCCGGGAAGCTGGCCGAGGCAGCCTTCACCAAAGTGAAGCACGGGGACTGTCTGGAATATAAAGTTTTTCATGCGCCCGTCTTTTGCACCAATGGTTCTGCCGCGCAATAAAAAGGGGCCGGAAAATCCGGCCCCTGATTAGCTGGTGACAGTTTGCCACCAAATTTTGTGCAATCCTAGAACTTGCCGCGCAGGGTCAGTCCGTACATGCGGGGTTCCTGAACGAATGCCGAGCGTGATGCCGCAGCTCCCGATCCACGAAGCACCGTGTTAAAGGTCACGCCACGTGTCACTTCGTTGGTCAGGTTGGTAACCCAGGCTTCAATGCCCCATGCATCGTCAATATCACCGATACCGGCGCGCATGTTGATCTTGATATTGCCATCCTGTGTATCGAACGGAACCAATGGTGCCACATCAACCGCAGCTTGAACGCCGCCTGCAGCCGCAATTTGATCCGCACTAGGGACGACAATTGCCTGAGTCGAGGTGCGACGATCGCTCTCCATGCGAACTTGACCATTCACGAAGAACTTCATGCTGCTGCCCAGATCGCGATCATAGGTTGCACCCATGATACCAACCCATTTGGGAGCGTTGGTCAGCGAATTGCCACAGAGCGACAAGACGTTGGCCGACGTTTGCGTACCGGCACAATCTTCCGGATAGCGGGCGTCGGTATAGGTCAGGCCGCCGTTGATTGTCAGATGGTTGCTTGGACGCGCCAGCATTTCAAGCTCGACGCCCGTGGATTTCGCCAGCGGAACGTTGAACGTGGTAAACTGGGCTCCGGTGAATTCCAGTACCTGGAAATTGGTGAATTCCTCATGGAAGCCAGCAATGTTCACCGTCACGGCATTGTCGAGGAACTTGCCCTTGAAACCGACTTCATAGGCATCGACTTCTTCCGACAGGAAGCTTGGGTCGGCGCCGCCGGTAGCAGCTGTGGAGTCCAGATTGAAACCGCCGGATTTATACCCGTGCGTGAAGCTGGCATAAACCGTGATCGGGGAAGCAAATTCATAGCTTACCTTGCCGGTGTAAATCAGTTCTTCATCGCTGAACGTTCCGTTAAATGTACGCGGAAGCGGAATAACTGCTGCCTGAGGCAGATCAGCCGGAGCCGTGAACGCGAAACAGCCGGTGCCGAACAATCCGTTACCCAAGGCAGTGCCCAAAGGCGGTGCCGGTGGTGCGCCTACCGGCGGAGCGCCCAACAGGTTGCTCAGGATTGCAGGACATAGCGCGTTATTGACCGATGGCTGAGAAAAGCCACCGTCCTTGCTTTCATCCGAATAACGCAGACCAACCGTGAATTTCAGTCCCTCTGCTACTTCCAATGTGTTGTGGGTAAAGACCGACCAGCTTTTGCTGCTCTGCGTATAGGCATTTGTTGCCCGTACGGTTGCGGCATCAACGCCGCCAGAGAATAGCGCAAGCGGAGCCGGGCCGGCAGCACCACCAAACAAAGCACCAACCAACGCGTCATAATCTTCGCCGAGGCCAAAATTGACGGTCTGACTAATGTCTTCGTCGGAATAATATCCACCGACAAGCCAGCTAAGAGCACCATCAAGAGCATCGCCCTGCACACGCAATTCGTGGGTCATGGTATCAATGGCCGTACCACCGCCGGGCAGAACGTTGAAGACGTCCAGACCGGAGAAGTCCGAGTCATAGGATTCGCCTGCGCGGAACTCGCGATAGGAACCGATGTAGATCAGGTCGGCTGCGTCACCGAGCGGAACTTCTACTTCAGCAGTTACGCCCCACTGGTCGTTGCTGTTGATCGACTGAGCATTTTGGGTTGCGATGCGATTGTCGACCGCACGCTGCATGGTTGTCGTGTCGAACGGGTTTACCGCTACAACCGGCGCAGCCATGCCGCCCCGGGCACCGAGACCGACCGCGGCGAAAAATCCGGCCGTTTCAACAGGAGACTGCAATACTTCAACAGCCGCACAGCAACTGGCCGTGCTTTTGGAATAGTCTGCAATCAGACGTCCGCTGATGCCGCCTTCGGTTTCGAAGCCGAGCTGGCCGCGGACCAGATATTGATCGGTGTTGTTGGATTCACCGTTAACCGTTCCGGTGGCGTCGACCGTGGTGACATAGCCATCGCGCTTGCGATAAGCGCCGGTAACGCGAAGCGCCAATGTGTCTTCAATGATCGGGGCGTTGATCGCACCCTGAACGCTCATATGATCAAAATTGCCATAGGTTGCGTTTGCGAAGCCGCCGAAATCGTTGAGATCAGGACGCTTGTTGGTGATATTCAACGCACCAGCCGAAGTGTTGCGTCCGAACAACGTACCCTGGGGGCCACGAAGAACTTCGACGCGTTCCACGTCAACAAATTCACCGAGCGCAACGCCGGGGCGTGATTGATAGGCACCATCGACGAAGATACCGACGGCTGATTCGAAACCAATGTTGTTGGAAGTCGTGCCGACGCCGCGGATACGAAGAACAACCGTTCCGGAAGCCGTCTGCGCGTTGGAGGTAGAGAAGCTTGGCGATACGCTGCCGATATTCTGCACGTTCACTACGCCCTGCTGTTCAAGCTGGACCGAGCTGACGGCGGTTACGGCAATAGGAATGTCCTGAACATCCGCAGCGCGGCGGGTTGCCGTCACGATGATGACATTGTCATCGAAAGTTTCGGCTTCCTGCGCTGCATCCTGTGCAAAAGCAGGGGTGGTCATGGCGGTGGTACAAAGTGCCGCCATGAGGAATTTATTGATCGTTCTCATGTATATTCTCCCGTTGAACTTGCCGTCGTTGTCGCCAATTTCCTGGGGGGATGGCTTATTTTTACGATAGCTGCGGTTGCGTCAGTCGATTAATTACGCCATTAAATCAAGCGGAGAGGGGCACAGACAAGCCGATTCCGTGGCGTAAGTTGCAAAAATGTGACAATCGTATCGATCAAAAAACGGAGAAATCGGCGTTTTTGCCCGGGAGGGATGTTAAAATGACACATAAATTGCCTGCATTGGTCGCGCTGAGCGCATTGATCAGCGGCTGTTCTGCCGAGAGAAGCGAGACCGCGGAAACGGAAATCGCTCTGGCCCCGGGAGAAAGTGCCGGGGAAGAAGCCAATCCGGATCGCAACGTCTATTTCGGTGACCTCCACATTCACACCAAGAACAGTTTCGACGCATATATCTTCAATATCCGCACAAACCCGGATGACGCCTATGAATTTGGCATGGGTGGTACGATCAAGCATCCGCTCGGCTATGACCTGAAGTTGGAAGGGCCGCCGCTCGACTTCATGGCGGTTACCGATCATGCAGCCTATCTCGGCCATCTCGAAGCGATGAATACGGCCGGCACGAAATTGTCGAAGCTGGATATGGCCAAGAATATGTTCAGCACCGACCCCGAGAAAATCATGTCGGCGTTTCAGCTGATCGGCGGCGCCGTTCGCGACGGCAAGAAAATGGATGGCGTCTATGATCCCGCCATTGTCGGCAATGTCTGGAAGCAGACTGTTGCTTCTGCCGAGAAATATAACCAGCCCGGCAAGTTCACTACCTTTGCTGCCTATGAATATACCGCAACCCGGGTCACCCGCGGCAAGGAAAGTGGCTTTGCCGGCGGCAATCTGCACCGCAACGTCATATTCCGGGGCTCTGCACCGGACATGCCTTTCGCCTCCATCGATTCGCCCAATCCGGAAGATCTGTGGAGCTGGATGGACGATCAGCGCGAAGCCGGCAATGACGCCATGTCAATTCCGCACAACAGCAATGTCTCCGATGGAGAAATGTTCAAGCTGGAAACCTATGAGGGCCAGCCGCTAACCAAGGCCTATGCTGAAAAACGGATTCGCAACGAACCGCTGGTCGAGATCACCCAGGTCAAGGGCACGTCGGAAACCCATCCCTCGCTGTCGCCCAATGACGAATGGGCCGATTTCGAAATTTACGACAAGTTGCTCAGTTCGATGGTCACATCGAAGACCAGCGAGGGCGATTATATCCGGCAGGCGATCGCCAACGGGCTGAAGCTGACCATGGAAATCGGTGCTGATCCGTTCCATTTCGGATTCATCGGATCGAGTGACACTCATGTCGCCGGCGGTTCCTTTGACGAGAAGAATTTCTGGTCGAAAATCGGCATTGTCGACGGTTCGCCAGAGTCCCGGGGTTCGATTCCGCCGGATGGCAAGAAGAGTTGGGAAGGAGTCGCCGTCGATCCGCGTGCCGCCAACTGGTTCTCGCGCTGGAGCGCGTCCGGCTATGCTGCGGTCTGGGCCGAGCAGAATAGCCGCGAGGCAATTTTCGACGCGATGCGGCGCAAGGAAACCTATGCGACCACCGGCACGCGGATCAAATTGCGCTTCTTCGGCGGCTTCGGTTTTGACGCAGCGATGCTGGATGATCCGGAAATGGTCAGCAAGGCCTATGAGGATGGCGTGCCAATGGGCGGCGATCTGGTCGGCAACAAGGCACCCGGCTTTATCATATGGGCGATGCGCGACGCGATGAGCGCACCGCTACAGCGCGTCCAGATCATCAAGGTCTGGACCGATGGCGGCGAAGCCAAGGAGAAAGTCTTTGATGTCGCCTGCAGCGATGGCGGCAAACCCGATGCAAATTTCCGCTGCCCCGACAATGGTGCCAAGGTGGATTTGAGCAATTGCTCGATTTCCGCCGACAAGGGTGCGCCGGAACTGAAGACCTTCTGGCGCGACCCCGAGCATAAAGCTGGCCAGCGGGCGTCTTTCTATGTGCGGGTGCTGGAAAATCCGGTGTGCCGCTGGTCGACCTGGGATGCCTTGCGGGCTGGCGTAGCGCCCAACCCGGCATTGCAGAAAACGATCCAGGAGCGCGCATGGTCCTCGCCGATCTGGTATGTACCAACGGCCTGATCTGACGGGATAATTGGCGTGAAAATTTTTCGTGATCCAATCACGCATTTTGTCCTGATCGGCTTGGCGCTGGTCGCCATGAACCATTTCTGGAACGCCTGGCAGGGCGAGCTCGGCCGGACGATAGTGGTCAGCGCCGCCGAGATCGACCGGCTGGAAAAAATCTGGGCGGGCACGGCGGGTCGTCTGCCGACCGGGGACGACCGCCAACAGATCATCGATCAATATGTGCAGGAAGAAATGCTGGTCCGGGAAGCCGAACGGCTGGGTCTGGGGGATGGCGACACGATCATCCGGCGGCGGCTGGCGCAGAAAATGGATTTTCTGGTCAGCGATGACGCCAAGGCCGATGATCCCACGGATGCAGAACTGGAGCGCTGGTTCGAGGACCATCGAGACCGTTTTGCGGCGCCGGAAATGCGCAGCTTCACCCATGTCTATTTCAGTCCCGAAAAACACGGGTCGCGCATCGATACTGTCGCCGAAACGACGCGCGCGCAGATCCGGTCGGGTGCGGAATGGAAATCGCTTGGCGATCCGTTCATCCAGAAACGCAGCTATGCGGCGGTGCCGGAACGGGAAGTCGCCCGGCTGTTCGGTCCGGAATTTGCCGCCGACATATTCAAGCTGGGCGCGGGTGTCTGGAGCGAACCGATCGGGTCCGCCTTCGGCCTGCATCTGGTTCGCATCGAGGCGATCGACAGCGCTGCGCAGGCGGAGTTTGCACCAATCCGGGCCGAAGTGCTGGCTGCCTGGCAGGATGAACAGCGTAGCGGTGCGAAACGGGCTGCGTTGAGCGAACTGATCGGCAAATATGAAGTGGTCATCGAGAAAAAATAATGGGGGCCGATTCTTCCCTTTCAACCGCAAAGCTGTCGAAACGCCAGACAAGCGCTGACCGAAAATGGCTTCTGCGAGCGCTGGCGATCTGGCTATCGGTGCTATTTCTGGCGAGTCCGGCCGCTGCCCATGAAATCCGGCCAGCGGCGCTGGAACTGACCGAGCAGGCCGATGGCATGGTCTCGGTGATCTGGAAACAACCGGTATTATCGGGACGCAAGCTGAAGATGCGTCCGATCCTCCCGGCCCAATGCGCGCCGCCCGAACAGACGCGGCAGGAGTTTGCCGGCACGGCGACGATCGAAACCTGGCAGACGGCCTGCCGTCTCGACCGGGGAGAGATCAGGATCGAAGGGCTCGAACAGACGCTGACCGATGTTTTTGTCCGCCTTAGATTTGCCAATGGTAATGAGCAGACGCGGGTCCTGCGCCCGGCCAGCACCGCTTTTTCGTTGCAGGCAAAAGGCGGCGATTCGCCGGCGAGCGCCTATTTGCGGATCGGCGCAGAACATATGCTGTTCGGCTGGGATCACCTGCTGTTCGTACTCGGCCTGCTGTTACTGACCCCGGTGCGCAAGATTCTCTGGGTCATCACCGCCTTCTCCGCTGGCCACAGCCTGACGCTGGCGATTACCGCGCTGGGCCTGTTCCGGCTGCCGAGCGGTCCAGTGGAGCTGCTGATTGCGCTGAGCATTTTCTTCCTCGCTGTCGAAGTGGTCCGCAAGCGGGCTGGCAAAACCAGTCTCACGATCCGGCAGCCGTGGATTGTGGCCGCCGGCTTTGGACTGCTGCATGGACTAGGCTTTGCTGGCGCGCTGGCCGCTATCGGCCTGCCCAAAGGCCAGGAAATATGGGCGCTGTTGCTGTTCAACCTGGGCGTGGAAATCGGCCAGATCCTGTTCGTCGCCGCCGTTCTCGGCGCTTATTGGCTGGTCAGCCGGTTGCCGATAGACCGGCAGAATTGGCTGGCGCGGCCGGCTCTCTATCTGGTCGGTTCGCTGGGTGCCTATTATACGATGGTGCGCATTTTCATCTGAAATCACTCTTGGCGGCATATGTCATCGCCGCTAGGGGAGATGGAACACAAGCTTAAGGACAATCAATGCCCCAACTCATTCTTCTTCGCCATGGCCAGTCGCAATGGAATCTCGAAAACCGCTTTACCGGCTGGTGGGATATCGATGTTACCGAAAAGGGCATAGAGGAAGCCAAGGCAGCCGGGCAGCTGATGAAGGAACGCGGCATTGACCCGAACATCTGCTTTACCAGCGTCCAGACCCGGGCGATCAAGACGCTCAATCTCGCGCTGGAGGAGATGGGGCGTCTGTGGTTGCCGGTGGAAAAAAACTATCGACTCAACGAACGCCATTATGGCGGGCTGACTGGCCTCAACAAGCAGGAAACCCGCGAGAGACATGGCGATGAGCAGGTTCATATCTGGCGGCGCAGCTTTGATACACCGCCGCCGCCAATGGCATCGGACAGCCCCTATCAAATGTCCAACGACCCGCGCTACAAAGGCATTGAAGTCCCGTCGACAGAAAGCCTGAAAGATACGATCGCGCGGGTGCTGCCTTATTGGAAAAGCCGGATCGCGCCCGAATTACAGAATGGCAAAAAGGTTCTGATTTCGGCGCATGGCAATAGCCTGCGGGCGCTGGTCAAGCATCTGTCCAAGATCCCGGATGACGAGATTACCGGTCTGGAAATCCCGACCGGCCAGCCGATTGTCTATGAACTGGACGACGATCTGAACGAGATCGAACGCTATTATCTTTCCGAGCGATAGTCTGCCCGGCAAATAATCCGGGACTCTATTCGAACTTGTCCTTGGCGGTGTACATAGCGGCGTCAGCGCGAGACATTAGACCGTCAGTCGTATCCTGAGGGCCGACGAAACAATAGCCTATCGAAGCACCAAAAGGCAGTCGCTTGCCTTCATGGACAAAATTTTCATTACCGAAAGCTGCCATGAGAAAGTCGATTTTGTCCGCCACCTGATCGCCATTCAAATTGTCGAGCAACAGGCCAAATTCATCGCCGCCAATCCGGGCAACCACATCCGTCGTCCGGGTATGGGTTTTCAATATTTCAGCCAAACGCACCAACAGGGCATCTCCGGCAGCATGGCCATGCCCATCATTGATCATTTTCAGTTTGTCGACGTCGAGAAACAGCACGGCACAATTGTCGCCATATCGACGACATCGGGCAACCCGGTCATCCAGGCTTTCAACAAAAAAGCGTCGGTTTGAAAGACCGGTAAGCACATCATGATAAGCGTGCTGCTTCATTTCAGCGAGGTCCTCTTTCAGCGCAACTATTTCCTGCTCTAATAAAAGGCAGTTGGCACAATGTTGATGATTGCTTACGCGCTGCTTTTGCATTTTATTTGCGATTCTCAATCCTGTCATGACCTATATTTATATCTATTTAAAAGCACAACAGGATTATTCCGTCGGCGTGCCCTAAAGCCGCAGGGTAAAAACCCCCATATGTGTCATTGCGTCTGCACCAATTCCCGACTAAACCGCGTTGCTTCCGTAGCATTTGTCAGGGGCAAAAATGGTCGAAGCACCTCCTCTCGTTGGAATAATCATGGGCAGCCAGTCCGACTGGGCAACGATGAAGCTCGCGAGCGACATCCTGGATCAGTTGCAAGTGCCCCATGAAGAGAAAATCGTGTCGGCACACCGCACGCCTGGTCGCCTCTATGACTATGCGACATCGGCGGTGGAACGCGGACTGAAAGTGATCATAGCGGGCGCTGGCGGGGCAGCCCATCTGCCCGGCATGGCGGCCTCGATGACCCGCGTGCCCGTTCTCGGCGTGCCGATCCAGTCAAAAGCACTGAGCGGCATCGACAGTCTGCTCTCGATCGCGCAAATGCCCGCGGGCATCCCGGTCGGAACCTTGGCAATCGGAGAAGCAGGTGCCAAAAATGCAGCGCTGCTGGCCGCAGCGATTCTCGCAATTTCGGATTCGGCATTGGCCGAGCGGCTGGACGCCTGGCGCGCGGCGCAGACCGAAGCTGTCGTCGACAAGCCCGTATAACCAGCCATCATGAAAACACTCCCACCCGGATCAACCATTGGAATATTGGGCGGCGGCCAGCTTGGCCGGATGCTGAGCGTGGCGGCGGCGCAATTGGGCTATCGCTGTCATATCTATGCCCCCGATGCCAACAGCGTGGCGGCGGAAGTCTCGGCGCAATTCACCTGCGCGCAAGATGACGACATCGCTTCGCTGACCCGCTTCGCCGAGAGCTGTGACGTGATCACCTTTGAATTTGAAAATGTTCCGGTCGATCCGCTGCACCAGATTTCATCCTGCGCGCCGCTGCATCCACCGATCGCGGCGCTGGATATCGCGCAAAACCGGATCGCCGAGAAAGTTTTCGCCCGCGATCATGGCGGGACCACAGCGCCCTTTGCCGAAGTGAGTGATCGGGCGTCACTGGATATTGCGATTGCCGATGTCGGTGCTCCGGCGATCCTCAAGACCATTCGCATGGGCTATGATGGCAAGGGCCAGTCCAGAATCCGTCCGGGAGATGATCTCGACCAGCATTGGCAGGCCGTGGCGCAACAGCCCTGCGTTGCCGAAGGCTTTGTTACCTTCAGCCATGAATTTTCGGTAATATTGGTGCGCGGCCAGGATGGCGAAATCCGGTTCTGGAACACCCCGCACAATGTGCACGAAGACGGCATATTGGCGGTCTCGACCGCCCCTGCGCCCGACTCGATCCTGGACCAGCAGGACGCTGCCCGGGCGCTGGCCGCCCGGATGGCCGAAGCGATGGATTATGTCGGCGTGCTCACCTGCGAATTTTTTGCCACCAAAGACGGGCCGATATTCAATGAAATGGCGCCGCGCGTGCACAATAGCGGCCACTGGACGATCGAGGGTGCCGTCACCAGCCAGTTTGAAAATCATATAAGGGCGATATGCGGATTGCCGCTCGGCGACACCGGGCTCGCGGCGAAAAAAGTCGAGATGCACAATCTGATCGGGGCGCAGGCCGACAACTGGCAGACCCTGTTATCCGACGGCGCCAACCACCTGCATCTCTATGGCAAGGGCGAGAGCCGGCCGGGCCGCAAAATGGGCCATATCACCAAATTATATTTCTAATTTGCAGTCTGCCAGAACTGCGCTAGGCGTCGCCCATGAACCATCCTGAAATCATCTTCTTTCTTGCCCGCGCCGACAATGGCGTGATCGGCGACGGCGACAGCATACCGTGGCGCCTGCCCGAGGATCAGAGACGGTTCAAGCGCATGACCATGGGCAAGCCGATGATCATGGGCCGCAAGACCTTTGACAGCCTGCCCGGCCTGTTGCCCGGACGGCGCCATATCGTGCTCAGCCGCGACAAAGCCTGGGAAGGCGATGGTGCAGATGTTGCGAACAGCGTCGAAAAAGCCCTGAAAATGGCCAATGCGCCGCATATCGCGGTGATCGGCGGCGCAGAAATCTACAAGGCCTTTCTCGACAAGGCCGACCGGATCGAACTGACCGAAGTGCATAGCAAGCCAAAAGGTGATACCAAGATGCCGGCCTTTGATCCCGCCATCTGGGAAGAGACGGCGCGCGAGGATCACGACGCGAAAAATGACAAGCCGGCCTTCAGCTTCGTCACCTTGAAAAGGAAATAGCCATGAAGAAAATCGCGCTGGCACTTCTGGGTCTCATCGCGATTGCGCTCGCCGGCTTTCTGATATTCGGACCGGTATGGTTCGAGAAGCAGACCAATATGGTCGATGGCAAGCCGCTGCCGGCGATCACCGCCGAGGCGCAGAGGCTGCATGACAGCCTGATGATCGTCGATCTGCACGGCGACACATTGCTGTGGAAGCGCAAGATTACCGACAGTTCCGATTATGGTCATATCGATCTCAAGCGGATGCAGGCGGGCAATGTCGGGCTGCAGATTTTCTCCAGCGTGACCAAGACGCCGAGAGGCCAGAATTACGATAGCAACAGCGCCGATACGGATAATATTACCTTGCTGGCGATTACCCAGTTGCAGCCCGTGCGGACCTGGTTTTCGCTGCTCGAGCGGCAGCTTTATCACGCGCAGAAACTGGACCGGGCGGTGACGGATAGCGCTGGCGCCCTGGCAGCGATCAGCAATGCCGCCGATGTTGATGGCCTGGTTGAATTCCGCGGGCGGGACAAAGGCCCGATCGGCGTATTATTCTCGGCTGAAGGCCTGCAAACATTGGAAGGCAAAAGAGAGAATCTGGCAAAGCTCTATGACTCGGGCATGCGCATGGCCGGGCTGGTGCATTTTTTCGACAATGAACTGGCCGGATCGATGCATGGCGAGAAAAAGGGTGGGCTGACCACATTTGGTCGGACCATCGTACGCGACATGGAGCAAAAGGGGATGATCGTCGATATCGCCCATTCGAGCCACGCGACGGTTGCCGACATATTGAAAATGGCGCGGCGTCCAGTGGTGTCGAGCCATGGCGGCGTGCAGGCAGTGTGCGGGGTCAACCGCAACCTGACCGATACAGAGATCAGGGGCGTGGCGGCGACCGGCGGGGTCATCGGCCTCGGTTATTGGGACGGCGCGATGTGCAATACCGATCCGAAAACCGTCGCCAAGGCGGCCAAGCATGTCCGCGATCTGGTCGGCATCGAGCATGTTGCGCTCGGCGGCGATTTTGACGGCGCGGTGACCACAAGATTCGACACCAGCGGGATTGTCCAGATTACCCAGGCGCTGATGCAGGCCGGCTTCACCGAAGCGGAAATCCGAGCGGTAATGGGGCTGAATGCGCTGCGGGTGATCAAGGCGGGGATGGAGCCGATGGCGAAATCCGGCGCGCCGCCGCAGGGCGAAGTGACTCCGGCGACTCCGCTGGTTGTCAAGCCCGGCACCGATGCCCGGGAACTGGTTGCGGAATAAAGACCAGCCTGTGCTGGCATGACGAACTGGTTACGCCCGCTCTACCCATGCACCTTGATTGTCATTCCGGGGCCTAGAAATGCTTGAAAAACAGCATGTTTTTCACCAGCATATCTTGGAAACCGGAACCCACCTCTCGTCCAGACAGCCTGAAACTGGATATCGGACAGCTAGATTTCCTAACCAGATCATAGATTTGGAAGAAATCTGCTTCCGGAATGACAAATTGTGGCTAATGAACATCCTATGCAAAGACTGAACGGAAAAGACCGGATCGACGGCGACCTGCGCGGGGCGATACTCGCGCTGGGCAATTTTGACGGATTTCATTTCGGCCATCAGGCGGTCGCCGGCAAGGCGCTGAGCTGGGCGCGGGACGAAGGCCGTCCGGCGATCATTGCCACTTTTGATCCGCATCCGGTGCGCTTTTTCAAACCCGATGTGCCACCTTTTCGCCTGACCAATCTGGCCCAGCGCCAGCGGCTATTCGCCGATGCCGGGGCCAGCGCGATGCTGGTTTTCGAATTTGATGCCTGGCTGGCGGGCACGACGGCAGAAGATTTTATCACCGAACTGCTGGTTGATCGCTTTGGCGCGGATGGCGTGGTCACCGGCGCCGATTTCACCTTTGGCAAGGGCGCAAAGGGCAATATCGACCTACTGCGCGCAGTCGGCGCGGCGCACGGGCTGAAAAGCGAAGCGGTCAGCCCGATCAGCGACAGCGATGACGTGATCTCCTCCAGCCGGATCCGGGCGGCGATGAAAGAGGGCCTGTGCGAGGAAGCGGGCCGCCTGCTGACCCGTCCGTTCGCGATTCAGGGCGAAGTCATTCATGGCGACAAAAATGGCCGGCTGCTCGGCTATCCCACCGCCAATATCGACATCGGCGATTATCTGCGGCCGAAATATGGCATCTATGCAGTGAAGGGCCGCCTGCCCGACGGCCGGGTGCTGAACGGCGCGGCCAATCTTGGCATCCGCCCGAGCTTCGACCCGCCGAAGGAATTGCTCGAGCCCTATTTCTTTGATTTCGCCGAAGATCTCTATGGCCAGACGATCGAGGTTGAGCTGCATCATTTTCTCCGCGGCGAACAGAAGTTCGATGATCTCGATGCGCTGAAGGTGCAGATGGCCAAGGATTGTGACAAAGCGCGCGAGCTTTTGGGATGAAGAAGAAGCTGTTGTGGGGCCTTGGCGGGCTGTGGATGATCTTTGTCACCGTCATGTTGCTCAACAGCCCGCGCTGGGCAGCCAATCCCGAGGGCGGCATCCAGATGATCGCCCATCGCGGCGTCCATCATATCCATGACCCGACCGGCGTTGGTCCCGAAGACTGCACCGCAGAACGGATGCTCCCCGGGCAGGAAGAACAGGAAATTTTTGAAAATACCGTCCATTCGATCCGGGCTGCGGTCACCGCCAAGGCGGATATGATCGAAGTCGATGTCGCGCCGACCAGGGATGGCAAGATGGTGCTGTTCCAAGACTGGACCGTCGATTGCCGGACCAATGGCACCGGCGCGACCAGGGACAAAAGGCTGACTGAACTCAAGGCGCTCGATATCGGCTATGGCTATACCGCAGACGGCGGCAAAACCTATCCCCTGCGCGGCAAGGGCATAGGCAAAATTCCGACCGTCGAACAGGCGCTGGCTGCGGAGACGTACAAGCCATTTCTGTTCAACTTCAAAAGCAAGGACCCGGCCGAGGCCGACCAACTGGCCGCGATATTGAAAGCCGCGGGCCGCGATCCGGTGCAGGAGGGAGACGGGTTTTACGGCGCAGAAGAACCGACAAAGCGGATGGCCGAGCTGTTCCCCGAGGCGTGGACATGGACAAAGCCAGCGGCAAGCGCCTGCACCAGGGATTATGTCTGGATGGGCTGGTTTGGCATTACGCCGGACAGCTGCAAGAACAGCACTTTGATCGTACCGCTCGACGATCAATGGATGATCGCTGGCTGGCCCGATCGCACCATTGCACGGATGGGCGCGGTCGGCGGGCGGATCATGATTGTCGCGCCGATGAACGATGCTGAGGCCAGTCGCGGGTTGACCCATGGCAACCAGCTGGCCGACATCCCGATTGGCTATAATGGCTATGTGATGGTGGAGGATATTTTGAAGGTTGGGCCCGCGCTTATTCGCTAGCTTTTGTCCCGTTCTCGGTGAGCCTGTCTGCCGTTAGTCGTGAGCCTGTCTAAGGGTGGCTTTCGACGAGAGGCGTGGTTCGACAGGCTCACCACTAACGGTTTTAAAACGAACCCGGATATACATGTCCATTAGAGGCCCCGTGAGCGCATGAAATCCCGCTTGCACCCGCGCCCCGGCTCCCCTAATCCCCGCGATTATGACCGATCCCAAAGCAGATTATAAAGACACGGTTTTCCTGCCGAAAACCGATTTCCCGATGAAAGCCGGCCTTGCCCAAAAGGAACCGGCGATATTGGCGCGCTGGCAGACAATTGGGCTCTATGAAAAACTGCGCGAAGCCCGCGCCGGCCGCGAGAAATTCATTCTTCATGACGGCCCGCCTTATGCCAATGGCAATATCCATATCGGTCACAGCCTCAACAAGACGCTCAAGGATCTGGTGGTCCGCTCGCAGAGCCTGCTCGGCAAGGACGCGCCGTTCGTACCCGGCTGGGATTGTCACGGCCTGCCGATCGAGTGGAAGATCGAGGAGCAGTATCGCAAGAAGAAGCTGAACAAGGACGAGGTTCCGGCCAGCGAATTTCGCGCGGAATGCCGGACCTACGCCGACAATTGGGTCAATGTGCAGCGCGAGGAATTCAAGCGGCTCGGCATATTGGCGCAGTGGGACAAGCCCTATCTGACGATGGACTATGACGCCGAAGCGGCGATTGTCACCGAATTGCTGAAATTCGCCGAAGCCGGCCAGCTCTATCGCGGTGCCAAGCCGGTGATGTGGTCGCCGGTCGAGAAGACCGCCCTGGCCGAGGCCGAGGTGGAATATGAGGATATCGTCTCGACGCAGATTGATGTGGCGTTCGAGATTGTTGAAGCGCCGAACGCGCCGGAGCTGGTCGGCGCCTATGCAGTGATCTGGACGACAACGCCGTGGACGATTCCAGTCAATCAGGCTTTGGCTTATGGTGCGGATGTTGATTATGTCCTCGTCGATTTACACGAGCATATCGATGACGATTGTATCGTAAGTGGTGGAGATCGCTATCTTATCGCGCACGAACTTTTGGACGGTATCCAAAAACGCTTATCGGCGAACGAAGATTATACCAATCCGAAATTGTCGATCGTAAATCACTATAAGGGTGCGGACCTAAAAGGAACTATGGCGGCTCACCCGATGGCCGACAAATTCCCGGACAGCGAATTCTACACCAAACCACGCCCGTTTCTCGATGGTTCGCATTTCGTCACCACCGATGCAGGTACCGGCCTGGTCCATATGTCGCCCGACCATGGCGAGGATGATTTCGATCTGTGCAAGAAAAACGGCATTAACCCGGTGTTCGCGGTCGAGGCCGATGGCGTCTATCGCGAGGACTGGGAATGGCTGCCGCGCGGCGACGAGCGCTCCGGCGGGGTGATCAACAAGAATTTCAACGGTCCGCAAGGCCCGATCTGTTCGGATTTGCGCGAAGCGGGCGCGCTGCTCTCGGCCAGCGCTGATTTTACCCATAGCTATCCGCACAGCTGGCGCTCGAAGGCGAAGATCATCTATCGCTGCACGCCGCAATGGTTTGTGCCGATGGACAGCCACCTGACACATTTGCCGGCCAAAACGCCGCAGGAGAAAAAATGGGAAAATGAGGGCGGTGCCATCGATCCGCATGACGAACCGCTCTGTGCCTCGCCGACCCTGCGCGACATCGCGCTCAGCGAAATCCGTGACGAAGTGCGTTTCGTGCCGGAACGCGGCCGTCGCCGCCTGGAATCGATGGTCGAGGGCCGGCCCGACTGGGTATTGTCGCGCCAGCGCGCCTGGGGCGTGCCGATTGCGCTTTATGTCGATCGCAAGAGCGGCGAATATCTGAATGATCCGGCGGTCAATGCGCGGATCATCGCCGCCTTCAAGGCCGGTGGTGCCGATGCCTGGTTCAACGCCGATCATCAGGATTTTCTGGGCAACGACCACGCGCTTGACGATTATGAAGTGGTCACCGACATTCTCGACGTCTGGTTTGACAGCGGCTGCACCCACGCCTTTGTGCTGGAAAGCGGCAAATGGCCGGACCTGCTGCGGACCGATGACAAACGCCCGGCGGACCTCTATCTCGAAGGCAGCGACCAGCATCGCGGCTGGTTCCAGTCGAGCCTGCTCGAAAGCTGCGGCACCAGAGGCCACGCGCCTTATGAGGCTGTGCTGACCCACGGCATGACCCTCGACAAGACCGGCAAAAAAATGTCGAAATCGCTCGGCAATACGCTTGATCCGAAGAAGATCATCGATGTGCAGGGCGCGGATATCTTGCGGCTGTGGGCGGCAAGTGTCGATTTTACCGAGGACCACCGGATCGGCGATGAAATCCTGAAAGGGGTTTCGGACAGCTACCGGAAATTGCGCAACACGTTCCGCTATATGCTGGGCGGGCTGGGTGATTTCACCGATGCCGAACGGGTCGCCGTGGCCGACATGCCGGAGCTGGAACGCTATATATTGCACCGGCTGGCGGAAGTCGACGCCGAGCTGAAGCAGCATGTGAACGACTTTGCCTTTGGCCCCTATATGCGGACATTGAACGCGTTCGCGCAGGAAGATCTCAGCGCTTTCTTCTTCGATATCCGCAAGGATTGCCTCTATTGCGACGCGCCGGATGATCCGAAGCGCATGGCTTACCGGACGGTGATGGACATATTGTTCCACGCCCTCACCCGCTATATCGCGCCGGTGCTGGTGTTTACCGCGGAAGAAATCTGGCAGAGCCGGTTTCCGGATGAGGCGGATTCTGTTCACCTTAAAGAGTGGCCAGATTTCAAGGCGCTCACCACAGGTCGTCCCAGCGAAGGCTGGGACCCAAATCAATCGACGAGCGGTTTGGACCGCGAAGCGAGTCACGCGCCTCACTTCGCCCTACGCTGGGGTGACGGTGATGTTGAAAAGTGGGAACGGGTTCGTGCTGCTCGCGAAAAGGTGACCGAAGCTATCGAACCGTTGCGGCGGGAAAAAACCATTCGCTCCAGCCTCGAGGCAGAAGTCAGCTATCCGATGGCTGATCTGCCGATCAGCACCGAAGAATTTGCCGAACTGGCGATTGTGGCCAAGGTCACAGACGGCACGGACATTAGCGTGACCAAGACAGACAATCACAAATGTGGCCGCTGCTGGCAGTTGCTGCCGGAAGTGGAAGAGGATGGCGCGCTTTGTGGGCGTTGTGCGAAGGTGGTGGCGTGAACGCCGCTCCGTTCGTCTCGAGCGAAGTCGAGAGACGCATCACGCAATATCCATGTGTCTCGACTTCGCTCGACACGAACGGGGTTTGATATGACCGATACAATCACAAAATACCGCCGCGCCGGGCTGATCATTGCCTTGCTGATCTTCTTCCTCGATCAGGCGAGCAAATTTGTCGTGATGCAATTGCTGCAGCTGCCGGTCCGGGGACAGATCGAGCTGATGCCGTTTTTCAACCTGACCTGGGCGGAGAATTACGGGGTTTCGATGGGGTTCCTGACCGCCTCGACCGATTTTCAGCGCTGGGCCCTGGTCACGCTGACCGGGCTGATCGGCGTTGCCGTGTGGATATGGATGAACAAGGAAAAGGCCAAATGGGACATTGTCGCGCTGGGCATGATACTCGGCGGGGCGATGGGCAATATCGTCGACCGCGCGCGGCTTGGCTATGTCGCCGATTTTGCCGACCTGCATGTCGGTGATTTTCGGCCGTTCCTGATTTTCAACCTTGCCGATGCCTGTATCAGCATCGGCGTGGTGATCCTGCTTGCGCGGGCGCTGTTAATCCGCGAAAAGAAGGACGAGACAAAAGACCATGTTCAGCTTGACGAAAGTTGACCTGTGTCAGGAGCGCGCTATCAGGCTCCGTAAGAGATTTTTGAGGGACAATATCATGCGTAAATCGACCGTCGCCATCAGCCTTGTTTCGCTGGCCAGCCTGACCGCCTGCGGATCCACCGGGCTGTTTGACCGTGACCGGCCCGATGAATTTGCGGTTTCGCGCCAGCCCCCGCTGGTGATCCCGCCCGATTTCACGCTGACCCCGCCACAGCCCGGCGAACCTCGTCCGCAATCCGGCGGTTTGCAGCAGCAGACGCTGGAAGCCTTGTTCGGCGGCCCGCAAGCCCGCAGCATCACCGAATCGGCGATCGTCGGTCAGGCCGGTCCCTCCGACGCCGGGATACGCTCCTCGGTCGGTGATCCGGAAACCTTTACCGTCGACAAGGGCAGCGTAACCCGCGACATCATCGCCGCACCAGAAGGTGACGGACAGAATGCACAGGCGGCTGTGCCGGAATAATTGCTCCCCTGCACAGGCAGGGGGCCATCTTGTAAAATACCGACTATGCATTAAGGTTGCAGCGCTCAAGTGCTTGAGCCAGCAGCGCGTCATTCAATTACCCTAGAATAAAGATTATAGATCAGGAGATGGGCCCCTGCCTGCGCAGGGGCACAGGCCTAATTGATGCGACAGCTTCTCCCTTGAGGGAGAGGGATATTTCAATCGGGAATTCTGACAACCTTGGTTCTCGCATTACCGCCGCGCACGATTTCCAGCGATGTTCTGGGCAGGCAGAGCGCTTTGGAGAGCAGCTTCAAAACGGCCGCATTGGCTTTGCCATTCTCCGGTGTGGCGGTGACGCGGACCAGCAATATGCCGTCAGGTCCGCCTTCACCCGGCAGGCTGATGCTATTCTCTCCCGCATTGGGTGTCACCTTGACGGTCAGCTCACCGGCGCTGACCAGTGACAGCATCTCTTCGCGAGGCGGGAACAGGGTCTTTTTTGCCATTATCTTTTGCCTGATTGATGCTGTGCTCCTGCGCAGGCAGGAGTCCATCTCGTGAAATCCCGTTCATGCGCTATGGTTGAAGTATGAAAGCGCGTGGGTCGGCAGCGCGCTTCAATCACTTCCGCATATAGACTATAGCTCAGGAGATGGGCCCCTGCCTGCGCAGGGGCACAGGTTCCTAATGCCGGAAATGGCGCATCCCGGTGAACAGCATCGCGAGGCCGGCTTCGTCCGCCGCTGCAATCACTTCGTCATCGCGGATCGAGCCGCCTGGCTGGATCACTGCGGTGGCGCCTGCTTCGACCGCGGCCATCAGGCCGTCGGCGAAGGGGAAGAAAGCGTCCGAAGCGACCGACGAGCCTATCGTGCGGCTTTCATCCCAGCCGGCTTTTTCCGCTGCATCCTTGGCTTTCCACGCTGCGATCCTTGCGGATTCGAGCCGGTTCATCTGGCCCGCGCCGACGCCTGCGGTTGCGCCGCCCCTGGCGTAGACAATGGCGTTGGATTTGACATGTTTGGCGACCGTCCAGGCGAATAGGCAATCGGCCATTTCCTGCTCGCTCGGCTGGCGCTTAGTGACGCATTTCAGTTCATCGCGGGCAATCTGGCCATTGTCGCGGCTCTGCAGCAGATAACCGCCGGTGATGGTTTTCAGGTTCATGCCGGGGCGCGTGGCGTCGGGCAGATCGCCGGTCAGCAGCAGACGCAGGTTTTTCTTCTTGGCGAAGATCGCCTTGGCATCGTCATCCGCGTCCGGTGCGCAAACCACTTCGGTGAAGATTCCGGTCATCGCTTCCGCTGCGGCGCCGTCGAGCGGCCGGTTGACGGCGATGATGCCGCCGAAGGCCGAAACGCTGTCGCAGGCGAGAGCGGCCTTATAGGCATCGACAATATTGTCGGCGCTGGCGACGCCGCAGGGATTGGCGTGCTTGACGATCACCACGGTTGGCGGGCCATCGCGGAACTCGCTGACCAGTTCGAGCGCGGCATCGGCGTCGTTGTAATTATTATAGCTGAGCGCCTTGCCCTGCAGCTGTTCGGCTTGCGCGATACCTTTCGCGGACGGGCCGTCGGGCAGATAGAGCGCGGCGCTTTGATGCGGGTTTTCGCCATAGCGCAGTTCGACCGGGCGGCTCATCGTAATCGGCAGCGTGTCGGGGAACATCTTGCCCTGATCGGAAAAGCCGAACCACTGGGCGATCATGCTGTCATAGCTGGCGGTCGCGGCAAAGGCTTTCGCCGCCATATTCTTGCGGAAAGCCAAGGATGTGCCGCCGTCGCTTTGCTGCAATTCAGTCAGCAATGTCGCATAATCCGACGGATCGGTGACGATCGTGACGAAATCGTGATTCTTGGCGGCGCTACGCACCATCGAGGGACCGCCAATATCGATATTCTCGATAATCTCGTCGCGTTCCGCGCCCTTGGCGACAGTCTGGGCGAAGGGATAGAGATTGACGATCACCAGATCGATCCCGGCGATATCATGTTCTGCCATCGACGCGACATGGCCAGCATCATCGCGCCGGGCGAGCAGGCCGCCGTGGACCTTGGGGTGCAAAGTCTTGACCCGGCCATCCATCATTTCGGGGAAGCCGGTGACATCGGATATGTCGGCGACCTCAAGCCCGGCTTCGCGCAGCGCCTTGGCGGTGCCGCCGGTCGAGATCAGCGCGACGCCCATCGCCGCCAGCTGTTTGCCGAGATCGGCCAGTCCGCTCTTGTCCGAAACCGACAAAAGCGCGCGTTTGATTTTGATATTCTCTGTCATCATTACCCCATATGTTTGAGCAGCCAGCCGGTGGCTCCACCGCCCCTGCCCACTGATCCGGACATCACCATCTGCTTGACCTCATGCGCTATGCCCATGCCGTCAACCCAGACGCTTTCTTCCAGTTGAATGTCGCCGCTGGTTGAGCGGAATTGCCACAAATTGCCGTCTGTCAGACGCAGAATCACGCCCTTGCCTTCCGAGATCAGATCGCTTTCTATATCCGGTCCGAGATGAAAGCGCAGCGCATATTCGATATCATCCTTGCGGCGGCGGCGCTTCTTGCCATCGGGAATCAGCATATCCTCGCCGCGCAGCTCCAGCCCGTCCGAGCGCAGCAGCAGCAGGCGCTTGTGAATCAGGCCAAAGCGCCGGGCGTAGCCGTCGTGGCTGGCCTCGAGCCGAGTGGCATTTTCGACGTCGCGGCGGAACAGTTCGACCTCGCTGACCCCGCGTCCGAGCTTGCCATCGGGAAGAATCGAGGTGCTGTTGCTGTCGGCGATGCAGAGGGTGCTGTGGGCAGCGGTGGTCCGCAGGCCGCGCGCGAGCGCTGCCGGGATGGTCGCGCCGACCAGCCCTGCCCCGCCGCAATTGCTGATGATCCGGCAATCGCCATTGGAAAATTCAAAAGCCAGCGTGGAGGCGCAACCGGCAACCGCCATGCGCGCAATCGGCGGCGGCGCGGCGTCGAGAACCAGCACCGAACGCGCCGAAGAAACCCGCTGATAACCCCATTCATGCGCCTGCCGGAGCGGTCTTGCCCGGACTCCGCTGGCCTCGACCACTTGCGCCACCTGCTCAGCCGATGTCGCGCCGCTGCCCTGCCAATTGCCCATCGTCCCGTCAAAATGCGTGAGCGCGGTGAGCGGCGGCACCGCCTTGTTCAGCGCTTCTTCGAGGAACGCCGGCGGATCTTCCTTCCGCGCGATATAGACCTGTTTCAGCATCGACAGCAGGATCACCGCGTCCATCTGGTTGAGCGGTGAACGCGAGACAGACCCGCCGTCGGCAAAGAAAAACTCGCCCATCGCCTTTTCCAGACCGGCTTCGCCGACAATCTGGCGCACGCGGCCTTCGGGCAGCAGCAAGGAGGCAGCAACAACGCCGCTCCACGCCACCAGCCGGCCGAGGCTGCTGTTCGCCTTGTCGGCGGTGCGGTCGAGATGACGGGCGGTGCGGGCGATATTGTTGAGCAGCTTGGAACGGTAAATCAGGTCGCGCGAGGACAGGATCAGCGGCGCATGGCTGGCCCAGATCAGCAATCGCCAGCCGCAATTGTCGGGCCGCCAGGCCGGCTGACGAATCACCCCGCCATTGGCATCGAGCCACTGGCTGATCAGCTTTTCCGCCACCGGCACCGCCTGATCGCGCGAAGCCGCCGTGTCGAGATCGCGCAGCCACTGGAAACGATGCACATAATCTTCAAATTGCGGTGGCAATTTGAGCTCGGCGAAATCGATATTGTCGTGCTTTTTCTTCAGGCCACGGAACAGGAAATAGCCGGCGCGAACCGCCATGCCCTGCACCCGGTCACCATCGACCGGATCAACCGGTACCGCCAGCAGGCGCAAGGGCAATTTGCCCGACAGCCGGAGCCGGTGCAACGGCATCCGCCAGGTCATCCGGTAATAGAGCATCGTCGCCTGCTGGGCGAGCGACTGGCCGCGGTCGCGGTCATGGCGCAGAGTCAGGCTGCGGCCTTCGCCTGTGGCATCATTTTCGTCATGGGTGGCTGGCTCGTCGGGGTGGCCATCACCCAGGTCAAGCCGGTCAGGCTTGCTGGTGGTCATTCACCCCTCAGGCCGCTGATATTGGCGGCATACTGATCCGGTCCGCCGCGAAAAGTAGCGGTTCCGGCAACCAGTGTATCAGCGCCGGCGGCAATCGCCTTCGGCGCGGTTTTGAGATCAATGCCGCCGTCGACTTCCAGCCTGATATCCTTGCCGGTGGCGGTAATCCGTTTGCGGATCGCTTCGATCTTGCGCAGCTGGCTGTCGATGAAACTCTGCCCGCCAAAGCCCGGGTTAACGCTCATCACCAGGATCAGATCGAGATCCTCGATCAGATAGTCGAGTATATCCAGCGGAGTCGCCGGATTGAGCACCAGCCCGGCCTGCTTGCCGAGCGTATGAATCGTCTGCACCGTGCGGTGGGGATGCGGGCCCGCTTCCGGGTGGAAGGAAATGATGTCGGCACCGGCCTCGGCAAAGGCTTCGAGGAACTGATCGACCGGAGAAATCATCAGATGGACGTCAAAGGGCTTGGCGCTGTGCGGCCGCAGCGCTTTTACGACCGCTGGCCCGATGGTGATATTGGGCACAAAATGGCCATCCATCACGTCGACATGAATCCAGTCGCAGCCGGCCTTGTCGATGGCCTGCACCTCTTCACCCAATCGGGCGAAATCGGCAGAAAGGATAGAGGGGGCAATTCGAATGCTGTCGGACATGGCGCTTCCTTAAACTGTACCCGCCCCTAGAATTTTTGACCCTTTCAAGCAAGGCGCTATTCCGGCCTTGCCACAGTCCCTTGTGGACAGATTGGGGACAGGTTCACAATATGTAGAAAATCAGCTTTTGCGAACCAGACGCGCGATGAAAAATCCGTCGACATGGCCCTGTTCGGCCAGCGTCGTCGGCAGGGTGCGGACACAGCCATTTTCGGTCGGCAATATGTCCTGCGGCAACTCGTCAGCACTGACCGGATCGATTGCGAACTGGTCATGACGCTCGAGAAACGCCTCGATCTGCTCTTCGCCTTCTTCCGGCTCGAGCGAGCAGACGGCATAGACCAATATCCCGCCGGGCTTGACCCAGGGCGCGGTGCGGTCGAGCAAGGCGCGCTGGACTTCGACCCGATCGGCAATCTGGTTGGCACCGATACAGTGCAGGACATCGGGGTGGCGCCGGTAAATGCCGGTGGCGCTGCACGGCGCGTCGAGCAGGACGGCATCGGCGGGTTCCGCCGGTTCCCATTGCATCAGGTCGGCGATGACTTCTTCTGCTGCCAAGCCGGTGCGCCCCAGATTATCCTGAAACCGCTCCATCCTTTTGGCATTATTGTCGACCGAGACCACTTTCCAGCCATTGCTGGCCAATTGCATGGTCTTGCCGCCGGGGGCAGCGCAGAGATCGAACAGGGTCCGACCCTTGCCTTCGCCAAACAGACGCGCGGGAATTGAGGCGGCCAGATCCTGCACCCAGAACTGACCTTCATCGAAGCCGTCCAGCCCGGTGACCGGAAGATTTGGAAGCATCCTGAGATGTTTCGGAGCGAGCTTCGTGCCTTCCAGCGCGCCGATATCGTCGGACTGGAAACTGAGGTCGAGCGGCGCCGGTTTGGCCCATGCCTGGTTCGCGGCGATGGCGACATCTTCGCCCCAATTGTTGGTCCAGCGATCGAGCGTTTCGCCGGGGATTTCCGGATATTCGGGCAGTTTCAAGGCTCCCGATTCGACGCCGCGCATGACGGTCGAGAATACGCCGTGCACCAGCCGACGCGGTCCGCCATGGACCAGCGGCAAGGCGGTGGAAATCGCGGCATGTTGCGGGGTGTCGAGGATCAGCACCTGCGCCAGCGCGATGCGCAGCGCCATCCGCGCCTTGGCATCATCGGCCAGCCGGTTGCGGGTGGCGCTGTCGATCATCGCATCGAGTGCGGTCATCCAGCGCAGCACATTGGCGGCAATATTATGGGCCAGCGACTTGTCCGACGGATTGGACAATTTGCTCGTAGCTGCAGACATCGCCTGATCCAGCGTCTCGCCGCGCCGGCAGACGGCGTCCAGCAGGCGAATGGCCGACTGGCGCGTGGCGAGGCCGGGGACTTTATTATTGGGTTCGTTCATTGTTCGATTCCGCACTGGCTTGCCCCGCAAAGCCGGGACACGCGCAAACCGGATGGTCTGCACTGTCGCACCGCATAGACCTTCCGGCGTTTCGATCAAGCTTTAGGATGGGGTGGGCCCGGGGGATGGCACGGAATGGCATTGCTGGCGGCCAGTTCGAACCGGTATATTGTAGAGACCCACAAACAACATAATTGACATTAAGTCGATATATATCGATATAAGAATCATGCGAAAACCCAGAGCACCATCGAAGGCTACCAAAAAGGCATTGATCACCTTGCTCAATGCGCCGGAAAGCCTGCATGGCTATGAGATCATGCAGATCACCGGAATCAAGCCGGGTACGCTCTATCCGATGCTGGCGCGACTGGAAGACCAGGCGATGCTGGCTTCGCAATGGCAGAAGGGAAGCGTTGAAGGACGCCCTCCCCGGCATATTTACAGCCTGACCGAGGCCGGACGCGTTTTGGCGAAAAGCCTGCTTCAAGAAGATCGTCCTGACGTCGGTCAGCAGCTGCGGGCGAAACCGATATGATGCGGCGCGCTCTGGAACGGCTGATCCTGTGGCTGGCGCCTGAACATCGCAAGGAATGGGCACAGGCGATGACGGCGGAAATGTCGGTGATCGACAATAGCCGGGAAGCAATGGCTTTTGCCTTGGGCTGCCTGTTCGCCTGCTGCCGCTTTCGTCTCGAGTTCAACATCTCACAAACAGGGAGCAGCATCGTGAAGGACAGGTTCGTGATTTTGACATTCATCTCGGGTGTGGTGGCGGGCTTGATCGGCTTGGCCTATCTGCTGGTCTCCGGCGCGCCGCTCAGCATGGTGATCGTCAATGGCGTGGCGGTTGTCGTCGGCATTATGCTGGCGCTGTCCTTAAGACTGGCAGCGCGGGCAACCGATCCGGTGGTGACCGCGATCGCCTTGATCGGCGCGTTCATTCTATTGGGGACCGCGATCTTCGGCTATGCAATCGAGGACGCCAGACGGTGGCTGTTGATCGGGCCGTTTTTCATCCAGACCAGCCTGATCCTGTTGCCGCTGATTGCGGTCTGTTTCGCCAGAGTTCAAAATCTTCGCACTACATTGGCGGTGTGTGTCGCAGCCTTTGCGATGGGGGCTCAGCCTGACCGGGCGATGGCGGCGATGCTGTTTGTGGCGGTGGCCATTGTCGGCATGATGCGGCCAAACCGGCTGACGGCGAGCGCGGCGGTATTCTGCGCATTGACCTTCGCGGCAACATTGCTGCTGCCGGACCGCCTGCCAGCGGTGCCCTTTGTCGATCATATATTATGGTCTGCCTTCGATATCTCCCTGTGGGTCGGGCTGGCGCTCTGGGCCGGATGTCTGTTGCTGGTCTGCCCGATAGCATTGGTTCCCAAGTCCGAACGCAATATTCTGCATTATGTCTTTGCATCTAGCTGGCTGACGTTGATTGCCGCGGCAGCGATGGGTGCCTATCCAACGCCACTCGTTGGATATGGAGCCAGCGCGATCATCGGCTTTTTCCTGAGCTTGATATTCCTGCAACCGGCGTCGCAGGCTGGCTTAGTAAGTGATCCCGGTCGCGCAAGCTTGGCCGATACCGACCAGACACAGCCGCCACTCCGAACCAACGCACCGTCACTTGCTATTTAAGCCAAGCTTAAAGCCGTATCTGGAAGCCGTTCCGCCCGCTGATCACAAATGACCGAAAGCCATCTTTGCGGCCTCCACGCCCGCCCCTTTGTCCGGCAAAAATTGACATTTATTTTCAGATGTTTAGGGCAAGAGCCAGTTCATGCACATATCAGGCTAGCCAATATCGGCATCCAACCGCCGCAGATAACCGAAAAGGGGACCGCCATCATGAATGACAAAGCACCGCGAAAGCAGATATCAGCAAACAAGAGAGACTATGAGAAGCCAGTATTGGTCATTTTGAACGGCACATCCAAGACCGATGGAAAAGCCTTCTCTCTCACTCAAGAGACAACTTCCCCATCTGGCAGAATTGACGGGCCCAGCTAGCTTGCCAGCTGGCAGCGGGATAGTTCATCCCGGGTCGCTTTAAAGAGGCGCAATGGTCTGGGGGTGCCAACGGATTGTCCGGCCATGGCTGACAATCTGAATCCGCTGCCTTATTCGCTGGCAGGCCGGTTGCAAAAGCCGACAGGCGGCAACCGCCCCAACTGCCGGCCTTTCCACGCGGAACCCAAATGATCGAAAGCCAGCTTTGCGGCCTCCATGGCCGCTCCCTTTCCCAGCAAAAATTGACATTTATTTTCAAAAGCCTAGGCTGCGGGCCAGTTCACGCAAATATCGGGTTAGCCAATATGGTAATCCAACCGCCGCAGATAACCCAAAAGGGACCGCGCAATGACGATCACAGAAGTGAATACGCAAGAACCAGCCATCAAAAGAAAATATGACAAGCCCGTTCTCATTCATCTCCTTGGTCACGGTGACACAGAGGGGAAGGTTCAATACGCTCCTTCAGAGTTCAATCGTACATTATCATCGATGACAGGTGGTCCAAGTTAATCACCACTAGCAGCGCGGCCACTCAGAATCATCACGTACAGAGCCGCGATGAACAGGCGTAATGGCCTGCGGATGCAGACAGATTGTCTTGCCACGGCTGACAATATGATAACCCAAAAGGGATCGCGAAATGAAAATCACAAAACTGAAAACGCAAATACCGGTCAAAAAATTGCCATATGAGAAGCCCGTATTGGTCATTTTGGGAGGCACTTTACACACGGACGCGAAATCTAATTCCCCCAACGAATATACCGCATCCGGCGGTTACCCTGTCGGCCCCAGCTAGCGCGCCACCTGGCAGCGCGGCAACTCGGGATATTATTAGCCCGGGTCGCTATATATGAGGCGCAAGGACTTGGGGATGCAGACAGATTGTCCAGCCATGGCTGACAATATAATTTCCGCGGCCCATGCCGTCGATAGCTGACCCACTTCAAATTGGCGAGTTGCGGTTGCCATCAGGCGATGGACCATTACCCGTCGCCGTCATTATTCACGGTGGTTGCTGGACCAAAGCTTATGCCACGATGCAAAACACTGCGGCCATAGCCAGCTCTCTTTTATCACATGGCGCAGTGACAAACACGATGCTCGGAGAAGAATTATGAAACACTGGTTGCTGGGTCTATTGGGTTTGTTGGGATTGCTGGCGGGATTTGCCGCGCCAGCACTGGCCCAATATCGTCTGCATGGTGATATCGCTGGCGGAGGGGACGGCGTAGACTATTCCTCGACTATGAGTCCACGTGATTGGTATCAGGGTAGAGAGGAACGCTGGAACGGCGTCCCATCGACCTTGCCATGGTTCAGTCTGGATAAGTTCAACAGGACTGGCATAGGATATGACGCCGAGCGAACACCGACCTATCGCCTATCCTCGCTACTCGGCACGCGGTCCTGCGGCGACTATAACGACTATACGCAGAATGGCTGCTTCGAGGCCGATCTCGCCCGCACCCGCTATCCGGCAATGCGGGCGGTCGGGTTTATTCGGTCAATGGGGTACGCAGTTAAGCCCAAAAACAAGCGAACATTCATCTATCCGCACAACTTTCGGGATTATATGCAGCAATCCGGTGATCTGGCTTCTCGTTACAACAAGTGCATGGTGGCACCAGGATTCAATTATGTTAGTGGCTCCCTTGCTTGCAGCCTTTTAGAGCGCAGCTATGGACCTGAAGCGAAAATCGGAGGCTGCACACGAGAAACCAACGCTATTTCCGCATCGCCGGTGATGCTGCTGGATGTCGATCAGCCGTATAGCCACCCAATCGATCTTAATTTGAAAACGAGACACCCCGGGGCTCTTGACCTAGTGGTGCGGGCGCCTGATGGCAGCTGGCTGTGCGATGTCGCGGGACCGACGACGCTTAGAGGAAATGGTCACCAACGCATCACCCAAGTGCAACAGGGTCGCTATGAGATCTACCTGCTTATCTTGACGCGCCAGAGTCCTTCTTCTTATAATCGGCCTTTGCCCCCGTACCAGCTCTCCATTAAATCGTCGCGGCCGAGTGAGCGCCGGCCTTTCCCAGATATCGATGGGGAATGGCGGCCTTTCCCAAAGAACCTGGGGGTATGGGCAAAATTGCCAACCGGCAACAATCGTATCGACAAAAGTCCTGCCTATGTTCATCCTGGTCCGACCATAGAACAACCTTCGAGCAGCTTCGAGATGGTCTGCGATGGCCACGACTACGTTTTCTCGATCTCCCCGACCCTCAAGTTCAATCTCCCAAACTTCCCAAATGGCGACTGGCTGCAGATTGAGACCAAGGACATCGGTTCGGGGCCGCTGATGCTGCTTGTCTATGGGCCCGACGGACCCATGGCGGGAACGAGCAGCGGGGCCGACTATCTCGGGCGAAAGCCATACCAACGGCATCTGCAGAATAATAGCAACTACAAGCTGCCACGAAGCCTCCACACCAGTTATAGTTATGATGGGATTGGATGCGATGCATTGCAGGGGCAACGTCAGTCCAATGGTGTCGTCAATCCGGTCGCCGGCGAATATGCCATCTGGGTCGGGCTGCGAAAGGATTACTTCGATAAGGCTCAGAGACTACCCGCCCGACGGACTTACATTGGCGGCTTCTTGCCTAAAGGCACTGTTACCCGGGCGTTATTCAAGCTGGAGATTCATCCATCCGCATCAGTTTCCAACAAGTTACGGTCCGGCTTGGTTGCGCAATAAGCAGAAACAGACGGAGGTAGGTGCTGCCAATTGGCCTGAATGAGTAACGTCGACGACCCGTTTCGCTACTTCAATTCATCACCCGAGATTATCCGTCTGGTTCTGATGATGTACGTCCGTTTTCCGCTGTCGCTGCGGAACGTGGAGCACCTGCTGTTCCAACGAGGCATTATGAAAATCACAAAACTGAAAACACAAATGCCGGTCAAAAAATTGCCATATGAGAAGCCCGGATTGGTCATTTTGGGAGGCACTTTACACACGGAAGCAAAAGCTAATTCCGTCAACGAATACACCGCTATCAGCGGTTACCCTGTCGGCCCCAGCTAGCGCGCCACCTGACAGCGTGGCAATTCGGGATAATATTATAGCCCGGGTCGCTCTATACATGAGGCGCAAGGACTTGGGGGTGCAGACAGATTGTTCAGCCACGGCTGACATCAGGAATCCGCTGCCCCGGTCCGGCCATCCATGCGCATCCGGCTGATTGGCAAAAACAGCGAGCGAAGTCGGAGGACAGTTGCGGTAACTCTAGCGCGTCGGATCGAGCGCGCTGGGTTTGCGCAGGCGGGCCATGTCGCCGATTTCATCCGGGCGGCTGGACCAGCCGCCAGAGCCACCACCGCGCGCGATTTGCTGCAAGGCGGCGATCCGGTCTTCGGTCGCCGGATGGGTGGAGAACATCTGCCGCACGCCGCCGGGTACGATATAAAGCTGGGCTGCCGCCGGATTGCGCTGGGCAACCGGATTGGGAATGCGCGCCGCCTCGACGGAAATCTTGCCAAGCGCGGCGGCCAGCGACAAGGGTTTGCCGCTGATCTGTGCTGCCGCGGCATCGGCGCCAAATTCGCGGGTGCGGCTGATCGCCATTTGCACGATCATCGCGGCAAAGGGCGCGATCAGCACCGCCATGATCCCGGCCACGCCGCGGTTGCCCCGAAAGAACATGCCGAAATTGGCGAGCATCGATACCGCGCCGGCAATCGTCGCAACCATGGTCATGATCAGCGTATCGCGGTTTTTCACATGGCCGAGTTCATGCGCCATCACGCCTTCGATCTCGTCATGGCTGAGCATTTTTAGCAGGCCGGTGGTTGCGGCGACCGCCGAATGTTCGGGGTCGCGGCCGGTGGCAAAGGCGTTCGGCTGGGGCTGGTCGACAATATAGACTTTTGGCATCGGCAGCTGGGCGCGCTGGGCGAGATTTTTGACCATATTGTAAAATTCGGGATGGCTGGAGGCATCGACCTCGACCGCGTCATGCATTTTCAGCACGATCTTGTCGGCGTTCCAGTAGGTGAACAGGTTCATGCCCGCAGCAACGATCAGGGCGATGATCGCGCCGCCGCTGCCGCCGAGCGAATAGCCCAGGACCATGAACAGCGCCGTCAGTGCTGCCAATAGCATGGTTGTCTTCATGAAATTCATCGTCTCTACTCGCTTGATAATCATCGTCCTGGCCTCAATATAGGGTCTGAGGCGGGACGATTCAATTTGGCGGACAGGCAAAAAATATGACCGAAAGCGATAGAAAACCCGGCGAACGACCGGCCCATGTCAAGGCGCCGGCGCATCTTTCCAAAAGCAAGCCGGTGCCGGCACCCGATCCGCTGGAAAAAGCCGAAGAGATTGCCGACAAAAATGGGCCCACTCGTTATGGCGACTGGGAGCATAAGGGCATCGCGGTCGATTTCTGACTCGCGGAAAGGCGGATTCTTAAGCAGCGCACGCGGCAGGCAGATATATTTAAGCCTTTGCGCCACCGTGCTTTTATGGAAAGATCGCTGATCGAGGCCGATGGCCGAACGGGAGCGATATTGTGAGCAAAGACAGGGCGAGCACCGATGGCGTCGAAACCATCGCGCCGGAAAATAGAAATGTCCCGACGGATGCTGCGCCAACTGCGGCTGCAGAGGCCGGCAGTATCGATATCAGCTTTTCGCCTGGCTTGGCATCCTTTCTGGCGACGCATGATATCGCGATCGGCTTTACCTCCTACCAGACCGGGCGGCTCTATCTGATCGGCCATGGCCCGAACGAAAAACTGGCGCTGCATGAAGCGGTCTATCCGCAAGCGATGGGCCTGACCGGCGATGCCGGCCGGATCTATCTCGGCACGCTGACCCAGATCGTGCGTATGGAAAATGTGCTGGGACCCGGGCAGCGGGCCAATCAGGTGCATGACAAGGTCTATGTGCCGCGCAATTTGCAGACCACCGGTAATGTCGACATTCACGAAATCGGCATTCAGGACAATGGCAGGATCATCTTCGTCAACACCCGCTTCAACTGCCTGTGCGAGCCCAGCCTGACGCACAGTTTCAAGCCGGTCTGGAAGCCCGAATTTATCAGCCAGCTGGTCGCCGAGGATCGCTGCCATCTCAACGGCCTGGCGATGGTCGACGGAAAAGCGAAATATGTCAGCGCCGTCTCCCGCTCGGACGTCGCCAATGGCTGGCGGGACCATCGCGATGATGGCGGCCTGATCATCGACGTGGAGAGCCATGCGATCCTCGCCGAAGGCCTGTCGATGCCGCACAGTCCGCGCTTCCACGATGGTCGGGTCTGGCTGCTGAATTCGGGGACCGGCGAATTGGGCTGGCTCGATCCGGATGATCGCAGCTTCGTGCCGCTGGCCTTTTTTCCCGGATTTTTGCGCGGCCTGGCGTTTCACAAGGATCATGCCTTTGTCACCCTGTCGAAACCGCGGAAGGGCCATTTCGAGGGGCTGGCGCTGGATGACCGATTGCTGGAAAAAGACAGCGAGGCCTGGTGCGGGGTGCAGATTGTGTCGCAAGCCAGTGGCGAGGTCGCGCAATGGCTGCGCTTCGAGGGCGCAATTACCGAATTGTTCGACATCTGTGTGCTGCCCGGGGTCCGGAACCCGATCACATTGGGTCCGAATTCGGTCGAGATCAGGGACTTTCTGACGATCGAACCGGCGACTATCTGACATCGGTTAATCCGGCTGCGGCAGGTGCAGAAATTCGGCAATCGCCATGGCGGCGCGCTGCGACGGCGGTCGGTGAGCATCAATATCGAACGAATATGCAAAGGCCCGCGTCTGCGCCTCCCGAAACGAGTCCGATAACGGCGCGACTTCGGCCAGCGCCGCGCCGAGACCGGCGAGATCGTCGAGCACCGGACCAAAAGTCCAATGTTCGTAATTGGCATTGCCCTGCCATTTGGCAGAATGGGAATTGAGGAAAATCGCCGGACGCGGCTTCTGAATATACTCGTAAATCTGGCTGCTGACGTCGCCGAGATAGATATCGGCGGCGCTGGTATAGGTCATGTCGACGCTGCGGGTGCTGCCGGTGTCGATATGAATATGGCCGAGCGCGGCAAAACGCGGGTCTATACTCTGGCGGAACTTTAGCAAGCGGTGCTCGACCGATGCCAAAATCTTGCGCTGGAACAGCATGACATGCGGCGCGAAGATCAGATTATAGTCATTCTGGTTGGCGAAATAGTCGAGAATCTGCTCACCGAAGCGGAACCAGGACGAGAGCAAAGGATCAAAATGCGGATTGTAGAGCACGACCGGCTTGTCATTATCGAACAGCCTGACCGGCGGCCGGTCCGCATAAGCTTCGAACTTGGGATAGCCGACGATGCGGTGATTGTCGGGGCGGATCACGCCGGCCGCCAGCATCCGGTCGCGGGTTTTTGCGCCGGGCAGCAAAACATAGTCAAACAGGCTTATTTCCGGAGAAAAACCGATCGAGCGATCGCCGGCGCCATGGGGGAAGAATATCAGTTTTGGCCGGCCCGACTGAGTGTTTTTCTTGAGAAAGGTCGTGGTTGTCTCCGGCACCACCAGCGCATCGAAATGGCGGAACAGGTCGGTGCTGCGCTTCAGACTGCTCAGCCGGTTGAGCGGGATCATATTGCCCAGCATTTTTTCGACCAGCCGAGTCCCGGCATGCGGCCGGATCGACCAGAAGGCCGGCGTCGGCAAAGCGGGATCGAGAAACTGGCGCACCGCCTCGGCCTGCCGGTCGCTGGAGGTGATGACTTCGACGCGCGCGCTCGGTGCCTGCCGCTGCAGCGCGGAAATGATCGGCGCAATATGGGCGACCTGATGCAATTCATCATGATTGAACAGAAAGCCGATGCGCTGGGGATCGCTTGATGAATCGGACGTCATTTCTCTTCCATCGGATGTCCGACCCCATCTGCTTGCTGGCTAGCGACGGAACCAATCCGCCGATTGCTGTCTTTGGACAAATTATTCACGGAAGTCTACGCGGTCGCCATCCGGGGTTGCGCCCGGCGAAGCGGAAAGGGCTGTTGCCAAGGCCCGCTTTGCAAAAGCCTTCGCGGCGTCTAACATATTGTTCGCGCCGCCGGTTTTCGCAGGACGCGATCGAACATTATAAGGACGCCCGTGACCCCTGTTATCGACCCCGATATCTCCGCCGGAGATTTGTCCCCAGACCAGAAGCCGCTGTGGACAGCGATCATCCTGGCAGGCCAGCGGCCCGAGGGCGACCCGATGGCCGCTTATTGCAACGTCCAATATAAGGCGCTGATCCCGATCCACGGCCAGACGATGCTCGAACGGGTGGCGCGCGCCCTGCTGGCATCGCCTCATGTCGGCAAGATCGTGATCATGGCCCAGTCGCCCGAAGCGCTGAAGGCCGGCCTCAATGCTGATCTGGCAGAACATGACGGCATCGCCTTTGTTGAATCCAGTGATGGTATCGCTACCAGCATCCACGGCGTCATCGGCACCAGCATCGCGCCATGGCCGGTGCTGGTGACCACGGCGGACAATGCGCTGCTGACCGGGGAGATAATCGACCATTTCTTTCAGGCGCACAGCGGACAGGATGTCGCGGTCGCCGTGGTCGAACGAAGGACGATGCTGTCCGCCTATCCCGACTCCCGCCGCACCTGGCTGAAATTCCGGGGCGGCGCCTATAGCGGCGCCAATCTGTTCGCCTTGCACAATGCCGCGGCCAAGCCGGCGGTCGCTTTCTGGTCGGCGGTGGAGAAAGATCGCAAGAAGGGCTGGAAGATCTTTGCCCATTTCGGTCCCTGGCTGCTGCTGCGGGCGCTGAGCCGGACGATCAGCTTCAAGCAGGCGATGGCCGAGGCGGGTCAGCGGATGGCTTTGCGGGCCGAGCCGATTATCTTGCCGATCCCCGAAGCGGCGATCGATGTGGACAAGCCGAGTGATCTGGAACTGGTGACCGGGATATTGGAGCGGCGGGAGGGCTGAGTTTGCGGGGCGTATCAGTGCACCGTCACCGTATTCTGGTGTCGTCTATGAGCGCAGAAAGAGACATAGACAATTCAATCTGGTCTCCCGTATCCAGACATTTCCTCCTGATCTGGAGCAGCAATGCTGAGGGCGCGATCGGTAAGCGGAGTTATCGACGAACGAGCCGGTAAATTCGAAGGCAGTTGAATGTTCTTCGCCAACCCTAGCCATGCCAATAGTCTGATAAAATCATAGCCCCAGTCAATTTGTCCCGGATAAAGGCCATGTCGTGCTGAGGCAGGAAACGCGTGATGATTACAGTGCCAGCTCTCGCCCATTGTCGGGATAGCGAGCCACGCGATATTGTACCCTTGGACGGCTGCATCCTCGACAAACCAGTCTTGCTGCCCCCGCCGGTGCGCGACATGCGCGATGTACCAGTGCATTGTAAAACACACGGCCACCCGCACTACGACGCCCCAAACCACCCACGGCAAACTTCCAATCGAGTAGAGGATCAACGCTACCGGTATCTGGTGTAGCATCCATGTCCGCTGGAGCGTCATGTAAAACCGGTCATCGCTAATTCCGGGGCCAGCATCGAACTTTGGTGGCTTGTCGAAAATCAGCCTGAAATTGAGGTAATAGAAACCATCAATCAGGGCTGGTTTGGCGTGGCGCAAAAACCAATGGCAGTTTTCCTGACGCTGAGCCCAATCGCGCACATCATGCAGGCCAACAGTCCACAGTGGGCCGCCCATACCCACAAGAACGCCAATATAGACCATCACGCGCTCGAGCCATTTGGGGCAATCAAATGTGTGATGGATCAACCGGCGGTGGAAGCCAACTGAATGACCAACGCATAGGGTGAACCCAGAAAGCACCAGGAACACAGCAAATGCGCCCCATGTGAAGAACAATGGACCAAGAATGATTGCCGCAAATATGAAGCTCATGTTCCAAATTGAGCGTGGCCAATCCCACACGAGCCGCCCACTTCCTGCGTCGGCGTCTTCTAGTCCTAAAAGCGAATTGACTTTGAAAGCTCCGCTAGCGGCCTCGCCTTGAGTTGCGCTCATTGTTCAATTCTCCTGATCGTCTAACCGACCTTAAACACATCGCAGATTGAGTGCATTCTGTTTATTGGTGTGATTTTTCTAATGTCCGCTTTCGGGATAAAGCAGACACAAGCCTAGCTTCCGCTTTGGCATGCCCTAGCTTCTTACTCTTCATCAAGAAAAGTAGAAAAAATGCGGCCGCGGAAACCTCTTGAGCATCTTTTGCTTTTGGAATTTTGGGCAAGCCACCCTCGCTTGCGCTTCGGGAGTTTTTCGGATGACAATCCGCCGGATTGTCATTTCTTCGAAGAGGAAACTCTCCGGGTTATGGTGATGCGGGATATTGGGGCAAGCGACCCTCCCTTGCGGTCGGGAGTTTTTCGGGCAGACATGCCCCGCATGTCTGCTTTTAACCGAAAAACTGGAGCGGGCGAAGAGATTCGAACTCTCGACCCCAACCTTGGCAAGGTTGTGCTCTACCCCTGAGCTACGCCCGCTCGGCGTTGCTGCAAGACCTGGGTTATTCACTTGGTCAGCAGCACATTGAGGCGCGCGGTTAGCATGGGTTTTTACACCCTGCAAGCCCCAATCATCCTCTAGTTCACTGCAAATGCAAAAATATCCTTGGCATTGGCGCGCCGGACCCCACATAAAGCCCACAAGTTGAACGATTTGGGCGCGAGTCAGGCTATTGGCCCCGCGCGATAACAGGAGCATGATGTGGCAACAGCAGGACTGACAGTCGAAGAACAAAAAGCAGTAGAGGTTTTCCAGCGCGAGGTCGTGACCCCGAGCATGGACAAGCTGGTCATCCTCGATTTCTGGGCCGAATGGTGCGGGCCGTGCAAGGCGTTGACGCCATTGCTCGAAAAGGTCGCCGCCACTTATGCCGACAAGGGCGTGGTGCTGGCCAAGATCAATGTAGACGAGAATAAATTTATCGCCGCGCAATTCCAGGTGCAGTCGATCCCGACCGTCTATGCGATTTTCCAGGGCAAGCCCGTCGCCGATCTGACCAGCGCGCGCTCCGAGAGCCAGCTGACTGGCGCGCTCGACCAGCTGCTCGCACAACTGCCGGTCGGCGCTGGTGCGGAACCGGAACAGGATATCGCGCCGTTGCTGACGATGGGCGAGGAAGCGCTGGCGGGCGGCGATGCCGAGCGCGCCGCCGGCATTTTTGCGCAAATTGCCGAAACGGCACCCGACAATGCCGAGGCCCTTGGCGGACTGATTCGCGCGATGGTCGCAGCGGATCATCTGGAGCAGGCGGAAACGGCGCTCGCCGGACTGCCCGAGGAGCTCAGCAGTGACCCCGCGATCGAACGGGCACGGACAACCTTGCAACTGGCCAAGGACAAGCCTGACGCGGGCGCGCTAGAGGCACTGAAGGCCGCCGTCGCCGCCGATGACAAGAACCATCAGGCGCGCTTCGATCTGGCCAGCGCGCTGATCGCCACCGGCGATCATGATGGCGCGGCAGAGCATCTGCTGACAATCATCGCCGCCGACAAGGAATGGAACGACGGTGCAGCGCGGCAGAAATTGCTGTCGCTGTTCGAAATGGTCGGCCTGGAAGACGAATGGGTGTCCGCGACACGCCGCAAGCTCAGCGCGGTGTTGTTCGGATGACCGAAACCAAACGACTCTCGATCTTCCCATTGGCGGGAGCGTTGCTGTTTCCCGGCATGCATCTGCCCTTGCATATATTCGAGGAACGCTATCGTGCGCTGATCAATGATGCGATGGCGCGCGACCGACGGATTGGCATGATCCAGCCGAAGGAAGCGGGCAAACACCCTGCCCTGTTCGATGTCGGCTGCCTCGGCAAGATCATCGACATCGAGGCGCTGGAAGACGGCCGCTTCAACGTCGTGCTGGAAGGCGTGGCGCGATTCCGGATCGTCGAGGAGATCGACGCCTCCACCGCATTCCGGCAGGTTCGGGCCGAGATCGAGGATGATCGGGAAATGGACGAAGTGCTGGCCAGCGCCGAACGCGCGGCGCTGGAAATCGAATCCCGCAAATTTGCTGAATTACAGGGCTATCAGGTTGACTGGGACAGTATCGGGCGGCTCGACGACATGGCTTTTGTCAACGGCATCGCGCAGATTGCACCTTTTGATGCGGCGTCGAAACAGGCCTTGCTTGAAGTCGACGGTCTGGCCAATCGCGCCGAACTGATCATCCAGCTGTTGCAGTTTTTCGGCCGGCAGGATGGAGACGATGACCGTGTCACATTACAATGAGCGATGGGCCAATCAACGATGAGCCAATCAACAATGGACCAGTGAGCCACGAGAAGCGGGCAATCGATCCCGAACTGCTGAAAATATTGGTCTGCCCGATGACGCGGACAGCGCTGCTCCATGATGCGGACGCGCAGGAACTGATCAGCGAAGCCGCTGGTCTGGCCTATCCGATACGGGATGGCGTTCCGGTCATGCTGGTCGAGGAAGCCCGACGATTATAGGATCGCAGGCCAGCGACTTCCCAGAATTGCCGATGACGACCCAGCCATGTTGATGCTCAAGATGCGGCTGCAGCCTTGCTGGCGATGGGAAAGCCGCCGATCGTCAGCCCTTGTCACTTTTCATGACATGAGGCGCCGCTTCCGCACGGGACGTGGAAGCCTCTTGATCATTTTCCACAGCGCTGAACGGCGCCAAGACAATCGCCAGGACCAAGCCGAACACAATCGAACCCCAGGTCACGAGATGGCCCAAAAACAGTTCCTTGTCTCTTGGGCTCAGGTTTGTCTTATCAATTTTTATCATAGGATTTACAATCTTCACTCTACGCAACTAAACACAACTCACTTCAACTCAACTTGTTCGGCCCGGGCATGGATATCATCTCCGGGTTGACCCAATCATGGGAGACGAAGGATCAACCCGGATCTGATTGCCCAAAGAAGTGAAGCGGGTTGAATCACTTCTGCTGGACCAGCCTGAAAACCCATCGCAGCGGAGGAATATTGACCAGAATATTCCATGCGCTCCAGACAATGGCCGTTTACGGAGAGGCGGACTTGAATTCCGGGGGACCAGAACCTTGGTACCGCCGCTCCGAACGAACCATCGACAAGGGCTTCTTGCCGAACGACCATATGTATGAGCCGATCTGGCGATATTCTCGAGTTTCAACCCGTATCACCGGCCCAGAGAGGGTTACACGCTAATATTTCCGGCGGAAAACTGGCAAAATTTCAACAAAATGGACAAAATACTTTTGATCTCTTTTTGCTATTTGTAGCGGTAACATGAGATTTAACCCCATCGTAACCAGATAAAATATACTTTTTGTGCAGTCGGATCAGGCAGTTTGCCATTATCGTGTCCATAAATTTTTGCCAAATGATCGCTCCTGACATATGATGTTACAATGACCAGAATATCTTGCGATGAATTGAACGAGAACGAGAAGCAGGCGCTGCGCCTGCTTTTGCAAGGTCATGATGCCAAAACCGCGGCCCGGGAAATCGGAGTAACGCCCAACGTAATCAACGAACGGCTGCGGTCGGCGCGGCAAAAACTGCAAGTCACAAGCAGCAAGGCCGCAGCGCGCATGCTGGCTGAGCATGAGGGATATGAACCCAAATTTTTTGTGCCCAAGAATATTGGGATTGCGCCAAAGCCCAAATCCGACGCAATTTATCCCCTGCCTGGACAACAGGCAGCGTCACCGGACAGGGTCAGGGAAGTGCAATCGGCATATCAGTCTTATGCCACTTTCTCCAACCCGCTTCTGTCGGTGCCGTTTCGCAAGCAGGGAGAATTGGGCAATGATCTAAGCAAAGGAGCGCGAATCTGGGCGATTGCCGACCTGTCGGTCAAACTCGCCTTTGCATTCGCCTTTGTCTGTCTTGCCGCAATGCTTGTGAGCAGATTGATCAACCCGAACTAATCCCTGTAAATTTGGTCACTAGTCGACGTCGGTGTCATCCGGTGTCTGGAGAGTCACATGTTGAATCAACGTATCGAAGCCGCCCGCCCCATTGCCAAAAAAATCCATGAGGTCGAAAAATCCCTGAATTTGACCATGGTCCAGATGGGTGAACTGATGAGCAGCATTGCTGCGGCCCGACTCGCGCCGGGCACACGCTTTTCCCTGACCGCCGGAATGGATGCGTCCGAAAAACTGATTGCCGCCGCGGCCCAGACAGCGCGCAGTTATCGGGACGTCGTGGAAGCGCATGGCCATCTGGCTGAAGACCGGGATGATGCAGGATTGGAGACCGTGAGTTGGGGAGATATTTTCGAATGTCCACCAGCGCAAGCAACGGTTGCTGATAAAAATTTGAACCCGCTTCGCGTTGTAGAAAACTCCTAATATGAAGAGCGGGACTTGACCGGGCCTCCCTTATTTGGTCCGGTCACCCAATGTCTCGTATCGATTTCTTCCTGGTTCTTCTGGCGGTCCTTTGCATCTATTCGGCCATCAAGGGAGGGCAGCCTGAAAAACGGGCCGTTATGATCTTCATTGCCGGAATCGTGATGACAGCCATTGCGGCCTCTCCTTCGGACCAAAGATTTGCACATCCCGAAGTCGGCATCTTAATTGTCGATTTGGCAATGTTGTCAGCCTTTGTGATGCTGGCGCTCTATGCAGAAAGGTATTGGACATTATGGATGTGCTCGATGCAGGTTATTCAAGTTTTGTCACATATTCCGATAATGATAATCCCGGAGCTTCTTCCGCAAGCCTATTTTGTAATAGCGGCAATCTGGGCCTATCCGATGCTCGTTGTTTTGACCGTCGGTACTTACCGCCATCAACAACGCCTTCGGCGGTTCGGGGTCGACAGATCCTGGAGCGACTTTTCGAGCTTGCAAAAATAGACAATGCTGCAGGCGTCGCTGAATCATTGATCGCCGAATATGGCTCATTTGGTGCGGTATTGCACTCAGATTCCCGAACAGCCAAAAGCAATCCCGGCCGGGCCATCTTGTCTTTGGTGCGCGAAGCAATGCTGGTCTCGTCCAAGGACAGGATGCTGGACCGCATCTGTTTGTCCAAGGCCGCCGACGTGATCGAATATCTTATCGTCGCCATGGCGCGTTTGCCGGTCGAAGAAGTGCGCGTATTGTTTCTCGATAGCAAAAACCGTCTGATCAGCGATGAAGTCGTCAGCAGAGGCACGATTTCAGAAGCGCCTATTTATCCGCGCGAGATTTTGAAACGTGCGCTCGCGCTGGACGCAGTCGCCCTGATCCTTGCTCATAATCATCCGTCGGGGGATCCAAACCCGAGCGAGGGTGATATCGAAGCCACCTCCAGGCTGCTCAAGGCTTCAGAAGAACTCGGCTTGACCGTTCATGATCATATAATTGTTGGCAGTGAAGGCTGGATCAGCCTGCGAGACTGGGTAGTATTCGAATGATCATTATGCCCGTGCAGAAAATAATGATGTCTGGTAATGATCTAGTCAAAGGGAGACGGGAATAATGTCCTCGCCGATTTCGGATGAGCGACGAGCCAAGCTGCTCCGCGCAGAAACACATATGCTTTTGCAATCACCCGATTTCATTCGCTCGCCAGTCATGTCGCAACTGTTGAGCTATCTGGTTGAAGAGGCTATTTCCAACCCTGGCCACCCACCCAAGGCCTATCAGGTTGCCGTGGACGGGCTCGGGCGCACCGAGGATTTCGACGTTCAGGCCGATAGCTATCCCCGCGTCCAAGTGGGCCGGCTGCGCAAGATGCTCTCCGCCCATTATGCCGCTCGCAGCAGCCCGAAACGGTTGCATATCCCGATTGGCCATTATGCCGTCGAGATTGAGGTTGATGATGAGCAACCGGAAGAGAAGCGGAGTGATACAGGACCGGATAATATTGGTCTTGATGTACCCGCACGAGCCAAGACTGGCCGGGATCGTTGGTTTAATAACCGGCAGACGACCCTCGCGCTCGCCGGCTTCCTGCTCATCATCGGGATTGGCCTGATCTGGTTGCTGAACACCGCCAACCCGGAACCATCTGCCATTGCAACGACTTCGGATAGTTACATCCTGCCGCCGAAAATTTATATTGCGGCCTCACAACAAGAAGCTCGGGAAACGACCGGCGGCGGTGCCTCCGAGATACAACATTTTTTTGAAGATGCCTTTGCCAGTTCGTCGCAAGTGCGTCTGGCGGTAGCCGACGGGACAGACATTAGCCCCGAGAAGGGACAGAACGCCTATCTATTTGAAAGCCAAATAGTAACCGGCCCGACCGGTCCCCAAGTCAATTTTTCGCTGACATCGCTGATCCGGAATGAGACAATCTGGTCGACTACAATTGCGATGCCGGACTCAGCTGCTGACTATCCCGAAAAGCTCGGGCCGATCGCCAGCCGCGTCGCCAGCATTTATGGCGCAATCGCTACCGACCAGCGCAAACGCCTGCCCGATGACGCCATGATTGGCTATTCTTGTCTCCTCCGGTTCGACAGCTACCGGGCCAATCGCAATCCCGAATTATTGCCGATTGTCGAATCATGCATCAAAGAGTCGCTGGCGGCCGACCCTCTGGATAGCCGAATTCTGGCGGCAGCCTCGTTCCTCTCCTTCTTGCGGGAACAGGCAACCGGTAGAAAGCCGGATCCCGAGGCAGGATTGGACTATGCACGCAGCGCGATGGTTCGAGGCAGAGAAGATGCATCGGCAAACTTCGCTCTCGCCCGCTCCAGTTTTTTCAATGGCAATTGCAGTCGGGGCAAGGAATTCGCCGAAAAAGCCGCTAGACTGGACCCGTATGAAGCAACGATTCAGGCACAGACTGGCGCGTATCTGTTTGCTTGTGCCGATCCGGATGCTGTCAAATATCTGAGACGCGCGATCGCTTTGGATCCGCGCGGTTCGATTGTCGCAGAGACAGCGCTCGTGCTGACCTTGCTGGTGGAAGGCAAGGACAAGGAAGCGCTGGAATTTGCCGAGAAAATTGTCCCGTCCAGCACCGGTGTCGGTCCCTATTATGGCATTGCCATGGCTATGGTCTACGCGAAGAACGGCCGAATCGAGGACTCGCGGGCATCATGGGACCGACTGGTTACAACCTATGGCAGCGAGAAAGATGAAAGTCAGGAGCAATTGCTCCGGCGTCTGATCACCAACCCATTGCTGGCGGATCGCGCCTTCCAGCTGCTGGTGCGGACCGGGGTGATCACCGGGTGAACGGACCCCGATAGCCGATCATTCGGGATGAGGCTGAAAGGCCCGCTGGCCGGAATGGACGGATGCAGGATCGAGGAAGTTTTGCGTGCTGGTCACGCGGCGCACGACACGCGCGATCAAAAACTCGCGATCAACCCGTCGACCACAAATTGCACCGCGAGCGCGCCCAACAGCACACCGAGTACCCGGGTGATGACCGCCTCGACCTTGTTGCCCAATATCCGCATCAGCGGTCCGGCCGCGATCAGTCCGATCAGCGTCAGCAACAACACCGATCCCAGCGCGCCGAGAATGACGAGCGCATTGTCGATACCATCATTTTGCGACGTCAGCAGCATGACCGCGGCGATCGACCCCGGTCCGGCGATCATCGGCATGGCCATGGGAAAGATCGATACATCCTCGATCTCGGGCTGTTCGATAATCTCCTGCGCCCGGTCCTCGCGCCGTTCGGTACGTTTCTCGAACACCATTTCCAGCGCGATCAGGAACAGCATGATGCCGCCAGCAATGCGGAAACTGTCGAGGCTGATGCCCAGCGCGCTGAGCATCTGTTCCCCGAACAGGGCAAAGACCAGCAAAATGATCGCGGCCACAAGGATCGCGCGAATAGCCATGATCCGGCGATCGCGCGGGGGTACATTGCTGGTCAGGCTGGCGTAGATAGGCGCACAGCCGGGCGGATCGATCACCACGAAGAAGGTGATGAATGCAGAGATGAAAAGTTCGATCATTTGGCCGGTGCGACAACCCGATATTCATGCACCCGTTTGAAGCTGCCATCCTCTTGCGCCAGATCGACAAAGACGGCGCGTGAGCCATCTTCGGTGAATGCCGCGTGCCAGACCAGGCTGCGATCCTTGGATGTGGCCGTCATGCCCTTTTCGGTCAGGCCGGTCGGCAAGCCATCCGCCGGTATTTTTGTCTTGCACGAGGCGACGTCGGTCTCGACATAATCGGGTTCCGCAAGCGGCGTATCCAGCGGTTCGCCATCGTCAAAAACCCATTTCCAGTCAATCTTCTTGTCCGGACGCCGCTGGCCGAAATCCTGCTGTTGCCACATGGTGGTGAAATGGCCGGTTCCGCCTTTGGCGTCCTGCCAGGCACCGGTGGACACCGCCATGCCGCCGTCGCAGGACATATAGATATGGTGCGGCTGCCAGGTAACGGCCTGAGCCGGGTCAGCCTGATCCTTCAGCCATTGTTGTGCATTGACCAGATCGGGGGTGAACATGATCGCGTCATCGGCAGCGGTTTCGCGGAAAGCGGTCCATTGCCCCTTTTCCTGCGCCAGCCGGGCAAAAGCCAGTTCCGCCTGCACAATCGCGCTTGGATTGGCAACGGGCTTGCCCATGACACGATTATAGCGTTCGCGATCGCTGGGGCGACCGCCGCCAGCGGCGCAACCGGCCAGCAGCAGTGCGATTCCGAAGGCGGCAAATATTCGCATTAGAAACCCTTTGGTTTTTCCAGTCCGGCGCGCGCGGATGCGGCGACCAATGTATTGCGCAATAGCACCGCAATGGTCATCGGGCCAACCCCTCCCGGGACCGGGGTAATCGCCCGGACATGATCGAGCGCTTCGGCGGTGGCGACATCGCCGACCAGACGGCCCTTTTCCTTGCCCGGTTCCGGGTCGAGCCGGTTGATACCGACATCAATCACGACGGCACCATCTTTCAGCCAGTCGCCCTTGACCATCTCGGCGCGGCCGACAGCGGCAACGACAATATCGGCGCGGCGCACGACGTCGGGAAGGTTGCGCGTCCGGCTATGGGCCATGGTGACGGTGCAATTTTCCGCGAGCAGCAATTGCGCCATCGGCTTGCCAACCAATATCGAACGGCCAACCACAACCGCGTCCATGCCGGTCAGGTCACCCAGCGTGTCTTTCAACAGCATCAGGCTGCCGAGCGGGGTGCAGGGAGTCAGCGCTTCTTCGCCATTGGCCAGCCGGCCGGCGTTAATCACGTGCAGACCATCGACATCCTTGTCCGGATCAATCGCCATGACCACGGCTTTTTCGTCGAGACCTTTGGGCAGGGGCAATTGCACCAGGATTCCGTCCACGGTCTCATCGGCATTCAATTGCTCGACCAGCGCGATCAGTTCGTCCTGCGCGACGTCGGCGGGCAGCCGATGTTCGAAACTTTCCATGCCAGCGGCGATGGTCGCTTTATGCTTTGATGCAACATAGACCTGACTGGCCGGGTCTTCGCCGACCAGAACCACAGCCAGACCGGGCGCGCGGCCGGTTTGCTCGACAAAGGCAGGAACGGCGTCCTTGATCCGTTCGCGCAGACCGGCGGCAAAAGCCTTGCCGTCAATGATTGTCGCTGCGGTCACGAAGTCAACAGCAAGTGAATCGTTGGCAGAATTGGCTGTCTGAGTATGAAGATACCAATGATTACCACCATCGGTGTCAAATCAAGGGCTCCGAAATCCGGCATAATCTTGCGGATCGGGCGGTAAATCGGCACCGTCAGCGCGTCGAGCGTCGTCCAGATCGCCCGGGCAATGTCATTCTGCAGATTGATGACGTTGAAGGCGAGCAGCCAGCTCATGATCGCCTGCACAATGATTACCGTCACTACGACACCCAGAAGAAAATCCAGAATTTCAAAAAGGGCATTAACAATTTCAATCATCGACAGTCGCCTTCCACGTTCGTTTAATCCCTTAGACACCGCCCAAGGCTATGCCAAGCATTTTACTGTATCATATATATAAGACAGTTGGCGGTTTAATCAACCGAAACAAAATCATCCCGGACCAGGGTACCAGCGCCCTTGCTGGTGAAGATTTCGAGCAGCATCGCGTGCGGTATCCGGCCATCGAGGATAACCGCCGCATCGACGCCTTCCTGAACCGCTTTCACGCAGGTCTCGAGTTTCGGAATCATGCCGCCGGAGATGGTGCCATCCTTGACCAGTTCGCTGATCGCCCGCGGCGCGAGATCGGTCAGCAATTCACCCTGCTTGTCGAGCACGCCGGCCACGTCGGTCAGCAGAAACAGACGCGCTGCGCGCAACGCCGAAGCGACTGCTCCGGCCATGGTGTCGGCGTTGATATTATAGGTATGGCCATCCTCGCCCACGCCAATCGGGGCGATCACCGGGATCATGCCGGCAGAAGAGATCATGTCGACAACGCCGCGGTTCACCGTCTTCGGTTCGCCAACATAGCCGAGATCGATGATCCGTTCGATATTGCTGTCGGGATCGCGTTCGGTACGGCGCAGCTTGGCCGCCTTGACAAAGCCGCCGTCCTTGCCGGAAATGCCGATGGCATGGCCGCCGGCCCGTTCGATCCAGCTGACCAGTTCCTTGTTGATTGCGCCGGAGAGCACCATTTCGGCAATCTCGGCGGTTTCCTTGGTGGTCACGCGCAGGCCGTCGACAAATTTGCTTTCGACGCCAACCCGCTCGAGCATCGCGCCAATTTGCGGGCCGCCGCCATGGACGACGACGGGGTTGATCCCGACTGCTTTGAGCAGCACGATATCCTCGGCAAAATTGCGCGCCAATGCAGCGTCGCCCATTGCATGGCCGCCATATTTGACGACAAAGGTCTTGCCCGCATAGCGCTGCATATAGGGCAAGGCATCGGTGAGCGTTTCCGCCTTCGCGAGCATGGCGGGATCGGGTGCGTGATCGGTCATGGGCATCTTTCAGTCTAGCCGTGCGGCAAATGCAAGTATTTAATCAGCCTTTGGACAGCGCTTTCACTTTTTCCAGCGTACCGGTGACATGGCCTTGCGGTTGCGTCGCGCTGTGGACGAAGACAATTTTGCCCTGCTGGTCGATGACATAGCTGGTCCGGTTGGTCATCGCGAGACCCGGCGCCATGCGGACCTGATAGTCGGCGATGATTTCGTCATCAGCCTGGGCAACCGCGAACTTGTCGCGGCATTCGGCGACCGAGAATTTCTTCAATCCCTCGATATCGTCGCCCGACATGCCGATGACGGTGGCGCCCGCTGCGGTAAATTCGGCGGTGGCATCGGCGAACATGTTGGCCTCGATCGTGCAGCCCTCGGTAAACACCTTGGGGAAAAAATAGAGTACAACGGGACCGTCTTTCAGCTTGTCGGCGAGCGAAAATTGAAATTCCTTACCGGCCAGCGCGCCGGTTGTGGTGAAATCGGGAGCATTGGCGCCGATCGCAAGCGGTTCGGCACTGTCGCTGCGGGTATAATAGACAAAGGCACCGCCGCCAACGATCGCCACGGCCAGCAAAATCAATATCCACTTTTTCATCTATTCATTCCTGTTCGAGTTGCGCTTTCAGCGCATAAAGCTGGTCCAGCGCTTCCCGCGGGGACAGCGCATCCACGTCAATCGCGCCCAGCGCCTTGCGCAGGCTATCTGATTTTTCCTCGACTTCTGCAAGGCTTGCCGCGAACAGCGGCAGGTTGCCGAGACCGGCAGCAAGACCGCCGGTTTCTGCCTTGCCCGCCTCCAGCTTGTCGAGCACCGTCTTGGCGCGGTTCAGGACCGGCTTGGGGATGCCGGCCAGCTTTGCCACGGCGAGACCATAACTGCGGTCGGCCGGGCCTTTGGCGAGTTCGTGGAGCAGCACCAGATCACCCTTCCACTCACGTGCGCGGACATGGTGCAGGGACAATGCGTCTAGCCGGTCGGCGAGCCGGGTCAGCTCGTGATAATGGGTCGCGAACAGGCAGCGGCAGCGATTGGTCTCGTGCACCGCCTCGACCACCGCCCAGGCCAGCGCCAGACCGTCATAGGTCGAGGTGCCCCTGCCCACTTCGTCGAGAATGACGAAGCTTTTCTCGGTCGCCTGCGACAGGATCGCGGCGGTTTCGACCATCTCGACCATGAAGGTCGAGCGGCCCTGGGCGAGATTGTCGGAGGCGCCAACCCGGCTGAACAGGCGGTCGACGAGACTGAGTTTCGCCGACGAAGCCGGAACGAAACCACCGGCTTGCGCGAGAATGACGATCAGCGCATTTTGCCGCAGGAAGGTCGATTTACCGCCCATATTCGGACCAGACACCAGCCACAGCCGCTCCTCATTGGCCAGCGTGCAGTCATTGGCGACAAAGGCCTCGCCTTTCGCCGACAGCGCCGCTTCGACCACCGGGTGACGGCCAGCCTGAATATCCAAAATATTACCGTCGACAAATTGCGGGCGGCACCACTGGCCCTCGGCAGCGCGTTCGGCGAGCGCGGCGGAGACATCGATCCGGGCCAGCGCATCGGCGCTTTCGCCTATCGCCTGCTTGCGCGCCAGTACCCCGTCGACCAGCTCTTCAAAATGCGCGGCCTCGGCGGCCAGCGCGTGCGCCCCGGCCTGCGATACCCGCACCGCCTCGTCGTGCAGGTCGGTCGAATTAAACCGCACTACCCCGGCGAGCGTCTGGCGATGGGTGAAACCGGAATTCTCCGCCATCAGGCTGTCGCCATGCCGGGCGGGCACCTCGATGAAATAGCCGAGCACGGCATTATGCTTGATCTTGAGCGTGTTTATCCCGGTAGCGGCGCGGTAGCGCGCCTCCAGCGTCGCGATCGCCTGGCGACCATCCGACCCGGCGCTGCGCAGCTCGTCCAGCGCCGCGTCATAGCCTGCCGCGATATAGCCGCCATTGGCCATTTCGGTGGGCGGCGTCTCGACCAGGGCGCGGGCCAGCAGATCGACCAGCGCGCCATGGCCATCAAGCGCGGGCAGCAGATTTTCCAGCAGTTCCGGCAGACCCAGCTCCTGCGTCAGCCGTTCGCGCAAGATCCGTGCGCCAGCCAGACCGTCGCGAATCTGCCCGAGATCGCGCGGACTGCCCCGCCCGGCCGACACCCGGCCAAGCGCCCGGCCGATATCGGGCAGCGCCTTGAGTTCGGTGCGGACATCGTCGCGGATCGCCGACCCGTCATGAAAATATTGCACCAGCCCGAGCCGCCGGTTGATCGGCTGTTCCGCGAACAAGGGCGCGGATAGATCGCGGGCCAGCAAGCGCGCGCCAGCGGGTGTCACCGTGCGGTCAATAGAATGGAGCAGGCTGCCCTCGCGTCCGCCCGCCAGCGTCCGGTCAATCTCCAGACTCGCCCGGGTCGGTCCGTCGATCGCAAGAAACTCCCGCGTTTCCCGCCTTTTCGGCGGATGAAGATAGGGCGCCTGGCCTTGCGAAACATGATCGACATAGGCGATCAGCCCACCGGCAGTCGCCAGTTCGGCGCGCGAAAATTCGCCCATGCCGTCGAGCGTCGCCACCCCGAAATGGTCGCGCAGCCGCTTTTCGGCACGCGTGCTGTCGAAATTCTCCTTGGCCCAGCCGGTCGCCTTGTGCAGCCGGGGCAGCAAGGATGGCGGGCAGATGATTTCCGATGGCGCGAGCCTGGCCAGCTCCGCATCGAGCGCATCGTCGGCGATGGTTGCGAGTTCAAAACTGCCGGTCGAAATATCCGCCGCGGCCAGTCCGATCTCGCCCTGCACCTCGGCGAGTGCGACCAGCATATTGTCGCTGCGCGCATCGAGCAAATTGTCTTCGGTCAGCGTCCCGGCGGTTACATAGCGAATGATATCGCGCGCGACCAAGGCCTTGTAGCCGCCGCGCGCCTTGGCCTCGGCCGGGGTTTCTATCTGCTCGGCTATCGCCACCTTGAAACCGGCGCGGATCAGTTTCGCCAGATAGCCTTCTGCCGCATGGACCGGCACCCCGCACATCGGGATCGCATCACCGGCATTTTTGCCGCGCGAGGTGAGCGCGATGTCCAGCGCCGCCGCCGCGAGCTTGGCATCCTCGTAAAACAGCTCGAAAAAGTCGCCCATCCGGTAAAATAGCAGGCAATCGCCTGCCTTTTCCTTCAGTCCGAAATATTGCTCCATCATCGGCGTGACCTTGGCCGGCGCCGACGCCGGTGCTTTGCTCTGTTTTTCTGCTTTGTCCTGAGTCTGGGTTGCCATGTTCCCGCGATAGCCGAGTGCAGCCGGACATAAAAGAGTAGCGATCATATCCTATTGAAATTTACTTCATATTGCGGCCCTGCGTCAAAGCGAGTAAGCCTTGAGACGGGACGTGAAAATCCGATCGGCGCAAGCAAGCCGACCACCTAAATATGCGGAGATATAATTTGGCTGACAAGAATGATAACAATCTGGAATTTTCCGAACGGGAAGCCCTGCTTTTTCACTCCCACGGCCGCCCCGGAAAAATCGAGATTATCGCTTCGAAGCCGATGGCAACCCAGCGCGATCTCAGCCTAGCTTATTCTCCCGGCGTTGCCGTCCCTGTCCGAGCGATCGCCGCAGATCCATCAAAAGCCTATGACTATACCGCGAAGGGCAATCTGGTCGCCGTCATTTCGAACGGCACCGCGATCCTTGGTCTTGGTAATCTGGGGGCGCTTGCCGCCAAGCCGGTTATGGAAGGCAAGGCCGTATTGTTCAAACGCTTCGCCGACGTCGATTCGATCGATCTGGAACTCGACACCGAAGATGCAGAAACATTCATCAACGCCGTGCAGATCATGGAACCCAGCTTCGGCGGCATCAATCTGGAAGATATTGCAGCTCCCGATTGCTTCATCATCGAACAGACATTGCGCGACCGGATGAATATTCCGGTATTCCATGATGACCAGCACGGCACCGCGATTATCGCCGCTGCCGGGATCATCAATGCCTGTCTGCTGACCGACCGCAAGATCGAAGATATCAAGGTTGTCGTCAACGGTGCCGGTGCCGCTGCCATTGCGTGCGCCTCGCTGATCAAGAGCCTCGGCGTTCCGCACGACAATCTCACCATGTGCGATCGCAAAGGCGTCATTTATCGGGGCCGTGAAGGTGTCGACCAGTGGAAATCCGCCCATGCGACCGATACCGAGGCACGCACGCTGACGGAAGCGCTTACCGGCGCCGATGTTTTCCTCGGCCTGTCTGCCGCCGGCGCGCTCAAGCCGGAAATGGTCAAGGACATGGCCCCCAAGCCAATCATTTTTGCGATGGCCAATCCCGATCCGGAAATCACCCCGCCCGACGCCAAGGCGGCACGGCCCGATGCGATTATCGCAACCGGCCGCTCCGATTATCCCAACCAGGTCAATAATGTCCTGGGCTTTCCCTTCATCTTCCGCGGCGCGCTCGATGTTCGGGCGACCCGGATCAACGAGGAAATGAAAGTGGCCGCCGCGCATGCGATTGCCGAACTGGCGCGTGAGCAGGTTCCGGAAGAAGTCGCGGTTGCCTATGGCGGATTGGCGCCAAGCTTTGGCGTCGACTATATCATCCCGGCTCCCTTTGATCCGCGCCTGATGGACGTGGTATCAGCAGCGGTTGCCAAGGCTGCCATGGATAGCGGTGTTGCCCAGAAACCGATCGAAGATCTGGACGCTTATCGCCAGAGCCTGAAAGCCCGCCTGAATCCGACAACATCGGTTCTCACGCAAGCTTATCAGGCCTGCCGTGTAGCGCCAAAACGGATCATTTTTGCCGAAGCCGAAGAAGATGTCGTGTTGCGCGCAGCGATCCAGTTTCAGGATGGCGGCTATGGCACGCCGGTTCTGGTCGGACGCGACGACCGCGTCAGGGAAAAGCTCAAGGAACTGGGCGTGCGCGATCCCGAAAGCTTTGAGGTGCACAACAGCCGCAACAGCCCGCTGGTCCCCGACATGGTGAACATGCTGTATGAACGGCTCCACCGCCGCGGCTATATGGAGCGCGATATCAAGCGCATGGTCAATCAGGACCGCAATATCTTCGGTTCGGCTCTGCTCGCCATGGATCAAGGTGACGCGATGATTACCGGGGTTACCCGCCCTTATTCGCAGTCTTTCCGCGATGTCGCCAAAGTAATCGATGTCGAGAAAGGCCGCACCGCCTTTGGCATTCATGTCATGGTCGGCCAGCATCACACGGTTTTCATGGCCGACACCACGGTCAACGAACGGCCAACGGCCCACGAACTGGCGGATATCGCCGAGCAGACGGCCGCCGTCGCCCGGCAGATGGGGCACGAACCGCGCGTCGCCTTCCTCAGCTATTCAACCTTCGGCAATCCCGAAGGTCGCTGGCTGGAGAATCTGCGGGAAGCGGTGGCGCTGCTCGACCAACGGCGCGTCACTTTTGAATATGAAGGCGAAATGGCACCCGACGTCGCGCTCAACCCCAAGCTGATGGCGAACTATCCGTTCAGCCGCCTGTCACAGCCCGCCAATGTGCTGGTCATGCCAGGCCTGCAATCGGCCAACCTGTCAGCAAAATTGCTCCGCGAACTGGGTGGTGATTCGGTGATCGGACCGATGCTGGTCGGACTGGAAAAATCGGTGCAGATTGCAACCATGGCATCCACCGCATCGGAACTGGTGACACTGGCAGTATTGGCCGCCAGCGGCATAGCCAAATAGGCGGAGTCGCTAAGGCCGCGTGGGGTCGTTGCTACGACCCTGCGCGCCCGGTGCGCCGACTGCGCCGATATTGCCAAAAAGCTCTTCGAAAAAGGAACGATTACGGCCCAGAGTCGGCGTTTTGTCACCATCCGGGCTGATGCTCGCAACCAGTTCGAGGCCGGTGCGATCCACTGCGGTCACGTTTCCGTCGGCATCAAATTGCACGCGCATCACCTGCTGGTCGCGGGGAGTTGGGTTGTTGAAGCCATATTGGCGGGTATCGCGGGACAGATAATACCAGGTATTTTCATCAAACTGGCCGGTGAAGGTAGGACGACCGAGCGAAGCTTCCACCGACTGGCGATTGTCGATGCCAGCCTGAATCGCCGACATCAGCACTTCATCGGCAATATATCCCTGATGACCGCGCACCTGAGTACATCCGGCCATCGTCATGGTGCCAGCCATCAGCCCGAGCCACAGACTGTATTTCTTGATATTGCCGACCATCGAACTCGTTCTCCACTATCCAGCCAGCACCGTATCGGTGCCTGACTCGTCATCGCCCATTGCATCTCGCGCTATAAATATCAATATGCCCTGTATCCAGACTTAACAAGCGACCCGATTGTTCATAAACTTACGATCCAACCAGCGGAACCAGCAATGTCCTTTTTCAGCAAGATTTTTTCCCGAGACAATCCCAATGCAAAAATGCAGCCGCTGTATAATGCGATTGTCAGCGAGGGGCGGCAACTGGCGTGGTATGAAGAGGCGCAAGTGCCGGACAGTCTCGACGGCCGGTTCGACATGATTGCCGCGATATTCTCGCTGGTGCTTATCCGGCTGGAAAAAGACGACGAACGGGGTCAGGAGCTCGCCTGGCTGACCGAGGTTTTCATCAAGGACATGGACGGGCAATTGCGCCAGATCGGCATTGGCGACATGATCGTGGGCAAACATGTCGGCCGCATGATGGGCGCACTCGGCGGCCGGGTTGGTGCCTATCGCGAAGCGCTGGAAAATGGTGCGGACCTGCAAGACGCCATATTGCGCAATATTTTCCGCGGAGAAAAGCCGGACGATGCGGCGCTGGGCATTCTCGCCAGCCGCTTGACCACCTATCATGCCGCGCTGCAAGAGTGCGACGCGGACGCTATCATTGCCGGCGAGCTGCCAGCCAGCGGACCGGCCATATGATTGATACACCGGAATTTTCCCATATCGTCAAGCTGTCGGAAATCGGCTCGACACCACGCACGGGCAAGCTGTCCGCAAGCGAGGAAGAACGGCGCAAGCTGGCGCAAAGATTTGATCTGCCGAAAATTAACACGATGGATGCCGCCTATACATTGCTGGCAGGCGAAAACCGGATTGGCTTTACCGGGCGGCTCGAATCCGATCTGCAGCAGCGCTGCTCGATCACCGGCGAAAGCTTTCAGATCCGGCTGCGCGAAAAATTTGACATTGCCTTTGTACCGAAAGCAGAAACTGAAGGCGCTGACGAAGAAATCGAGCTGACCGAAGAAGATTGCGACATAATCGAATATGACGATGGCCAGCTTGATCTCGGCGAAGCCATTGCCCAGACGCTCTATCTGGCGCTCGCCCCGTTTCCGCGCGGCCCCAATGCCGATGTCGTGGCGCGCGAAAGCCTTAAATCGCCAGAGGAAGCCGGCCCCTTCGGCGTGCTGGCGGCGCTGAAGGACAAGCTGCCCTAGCCCGTTTCCTTCCCGGTCTTGCGGGTAGCCGCATTGGTCAGGCGTTTTTGCAGCCCGTTTAGCCGCTGCTTGCTGGTGATCTTGCCGCCCAGCAGGTCGGTGATGTAGAAAGTATCCACCGCGCGCTCGCCGTAAGTGGCGATATGCGCGCTGTGCACCGTGACCTTCGATTCGAACAGCGCATAGGCCAGCTCGTTGAGCAATGCCGGGCGGTCCTGCGCGTTGACCTCGATCACGGTAAACCGGTTGGATGCGTCATTATCGACCAGAGCAAAGGGTGTGATGATGAATGCGCCAGCCCGCGAATGGGCCAGCGGTCGGGCGTCGAGCTTGGTGGAAAGTTTGGTCCGGTTGGCCAGCGCATCCTCAACCGCCTGTTTGAGTCGCTCCAGCTGCCCTTCCTCGGAAAAAGGCTTGCCGTGCGGATCCTGGACCAGGAAATTGTCCAGCGCCATGCCGTCGCGGGTGGTGTGGATGCGCGCGTCGATAATATTACCGCCCGAAACATGGATGCCCCCGGCGATCCGGTAAAATAGCCCCGGATGGTCAGCCGCATAAACGGTGATCAATGTTGCACCGCGTTCGGAATAGACATCCGCGAAAATCGCGAGGTCCGTGTCTCCGGCATCGAGCACGAGCCGGGCATTTTGGGCAATGATATCATCCGGTTCGGCAATCCAGTAGGCATCAGTGAACCGCTTGGCCAGCTTCTTGAATTCGGCTTCCGGCAGATTGAGCGCCTCGGCCAGCACGGCTTTTTTCTGATCAATCCGTTCCTTGCGGCCACGCTGCTTGTGGCCGAGCAGCAGCATTTCCTGCGCGGCTTCGAACAGGTCGGTCAGCAACTGCCGTTTCCAGCTATTCCAGACGCCGGGCCCGACCGCACGAATATCAACCACGGTCAAAACAGTGAGCTGGCGCAGCCGTTCGACGCTTTTCACCTGGCTGGCAAAATCCTGTATGGTCTTGAAATCCGACAGATCGCGCTTGAAGGCAACCGCCGACATCAGCAGGTGATTGCGAACCAGCCAGGCAACCAGTTCGGTTTCATGCGGTTTCAGGCCCAGTCGCGGGCAAAGCTTCATCGCCACTTCCGCACCCAACACGCTGTGGTCGCCGCCGCGGCCCTTGGCAATGTCATGCAGCAGGGTGGCGACAAACAGCACCCGCCGGTTCTGCAGCTTTTCCATCGTCGCCGTGCTGTTCGGGTGGTCGGCTACCAGATCACCCCGGCCGATCCTTGCCAGCAGGCCAATCGCGCGGATACTGTGCTCGTCGACGGTATAATGATGATACATGTCGAACTGCATCTGGCCGACAACGCGGCCGAAATCGGGAATGAAGCGGCCAAATATCGCTGCCTCGTTCATCCAGCGCAGCACCAGTTCGGGGTCACGTGGCGAGCAGAGCACATCGAGAAACAGCTTGTTGGCGCGCGCATCCTTGCGGACCTTGTTGTCGATCAGCCTGGCATCGCGGCGCGCCGCCCGCATTGCCAGCGGATGAATTTCCAGCTCATGCTTGTCAGCGAGCCAGAAAATTTCCAGCAGCCGGACTGGGTCTTCCTCGAAAAATGATTCATTCGGCAAGGCGAGCCGTCCGCGATCCAGCACAAAGCCATTGAGCTTCTTGGGCTTGCGGGTCAGCGACGGCAGGAACCGGCGTACCCCGGCATTGTGGGTTTCATCCAGATGGGCCAGGAACACACCGGTAAGGTTTCCGACCACTTTCGCGTTCAGGAAATAATATTGCATGAACCGCTCGACCGAGGACTTGCCGGGCCGGTCGGCAAAGCGCATCCGCCGCGCCACTTCGGGCTGCAGATCGAAGGTTAGCCGGTCTTCCGCGCGGCCGGTGATATCATGCATATGGCAGCGCACCGCCCAGAGAAAATTGGCCGCCTTGCGAAACCGCTTGAACTCGTCAGCGGTGAGCAGACCAACATCGACCAACTCCCCGGCGGACGTCACCCGATGAATATATTTTCCAATCCAGTAGAGCGTCTGCAAATCGCGCAGCCCGCCCTTGCCTTCCTTTACATTGGGTTCGACGACATAGCGGCTATCGCCCATTTTCATGTGCCGCGCATCGCGCTCGGCCAGCTTTTGCGCCACGAAGCTGCTGTCGGTTCCGGCGACCACATCGCTGTAAAAGCGCTGTTTCGCTTCTTCGTAAACGCCGGTATCGCCCCAGATATAGCGGCCCTCCAGCAAGGCCGTGCGGATCGACAAATCCTCCCTTGCCATACGCACCATTTCATCGATCGAGCGGCTGCTCTGCCCGACCTTGAAGCCGAGATCCCAGAGCCAGTAGAGCATCGCCTCAACCGCCTGCTCGGTCCAGCTGTTGGTCTTGTGCGGGGTCAGGAAAGCGATGTCGACATCGCTGTGTGGCGCCATTTCACCGCGTCCATAGCCACCCACCGCCATCACCGCGATCCGTTCGCCCGACGACGGATTGCTCACCGGATATTGGTGATTTACCGCGATATCGTGGATCAGGCGAACCAGCTGGTCGACCAGAAAGGATTGCGCAGCCGCCATTTCGTGACCTGCAGAAGGTCGTTTCAGCAAGCGCCCACTGATCTCCGCCCGGCCGTCATTGAGCGCGTCCTGCAGCAGCGGCAGGATCTTTGCCCGCGCCTCGCGCATGCCATGCTCGGCGATGAGGCTTTCGATTTGCTCGGCCAGCACCCGGCGATTGATAATATCCCGCTGCCGGACAATCCGCTGCCCCGGATCCGCCGGCGGAGCCGGGATATTGGCGCTAACATTCACCCGGTTGCAGCCAGTTCATCACGATGTTTTTTTGCCAGCACGATTTTGGCAATTTTCGCGGTACCGAGTTTCGGCAACGGCTCGTCATATTGCCAGATATGCACCGGCATCTTGAACGGAGCGAGCTGGTGCTTGAGCGCTTCCAGCAGTTCTTCATCGGTCAGGCTATGGCCGTCCTTGGTATGATAGACCAATGCCGGCACTTCCCCGAACCGCTCATCGGGAACGCCAAAAATACAGGCTTCTGCCACTGCCGGATTGGCGTAGACGGCCGCTTCGACTTCCTGACAGCTGATATTCTCGCCGCCGCGGATGATGATCTCTTTCTTCCGATCGACAATGAAGAGATAGTCTTCAGGATCGAGATAGCCGATATCACCGGTGCGGAAATAGCCGTCATCGGTAAAGGCATCCCGGGTGGCTTCGTCGTTATTCCAATAGCCGGTGAAATTGGCAGCGGTGCGGATACACACTTCGCCGCGCTCGCCCTGCGGCATCTTGTTGCCGTCGTCATCGAGGATCGCGACATCGACAATCGGCGGGGTTGCCCGGCCGGTGCTGTCCGGCTTGGCGAGATAATTTTCATTCTGGTTGGAACAGCCGACGCCATTTGTTTCGGTCAGGCCATAGCCAATCACCGGATAGCCATCGCCCATCTTCTCCTTGATCCGCCGGACATGTTCGACCGGACGCGGCGCCCCGCCGGCTGCCATGGTGACGCAGCTGCTGAGATCATATTTGTCCAGATGGGGGTGCGAATAGATTTCCATGCTCATCAGCGGCACGCCGACGAAATAGGTCACCCGCTCCTTCTCGATCAGGCGCATCGCTTCTTCGGCATCCCATTTGTTGAGAAATACCAGCTTGCGGCCAATCGCGTAGCTGACCAGCACCAACGGCACCGATGCGGTGACGTGGAATAGCGGCACGCAAACCAGCGCGGTCGGCTGTCCTTCCGGCATCTTGCCGGCCTCGGTCATGATATTGACCAGCACCAGCACCGTCCCGACGAAGCTCATCGCGCCCTGCACAACCGAACGATGTTCGGCATAGGCGCCCTTGGATTTCCCGGTAGAGCCGGAGGTGAACAGGATCGTCGCATTGTCCTCGGGGGCCATCTGCGGCAGCGGCGTTTCCGCGTCACCACCCTTTTCCAGCATGACTTTCAGCCCTTCCAGCGGCAGCTTGTCATGTTCAAAGACCAATAGTTCGGCGCCGTGATTGCGTTTGGATTCGACCAGCCGCTGGGCGCGCTGATAGTCGGCGAAAACGAAGGAACAACCGACATCCTCGATCCCGTCGGCCAGTTCATCGCCGCGCCACCAGCCGTTCAGCTTGGTCGAAACACCGCCCGCCATGGTGATCGCCATGTCGAGAATGACCCAGTTGGCCGAATTGCGCGCAGCGATTCCGATCCGGTCGCCTTTCTGAACGCCATAGCCTTCGACCAGCCCGCCGGCCAAAGCGCGTGCAGCGGCATAGGCCGCTCCAAAGGTCAGACGGATATCGCCGTCGATCAGAAATTCCTTGTCGGCATGCTGGTGACAGAAATAGGCGAAAAAATCCGAAACATTCTGCGGTGCGTTCTTGAAGATCGGCATGTCGACGCCGTATTTGTTGATCGTGTCGAGTTCCAGCAACTGACCTGGCTGGGTCAGCGCTTCCAGCGTTTTATCGATTACCAGATCCAGCTCAGAGGTCGCCATTATTCAAGTCTCCCGTTGTTCCCTCTTGGTATAGGGGAATTTCCCTTTATATGGACAGGAAACCACGTGGGGAAAAGAGTTGATTGATATTATATTGGCCAATGCGGCACAGTTTACGCGATTTGAGGAACTTGGCCTGTCTCCCAATGCGCTCGACCTCGGTTTTTTCCAGCTCAAATGGTATTCGCTGGCCTATCTCGCGGGGATTTTGATCGGCTACTGGTATCTGACCAAATTGGTCGACCAGCCAGGCTCGCCAATGGCCCGCCGCCACGCCGATGACATGATCTTCTGGGCGACGCTCGGGATCATCGTCGGTGGCCGCTTGGGCTATGTATTCTTCTACAATCCAGAGATCTTGCTGGAGCCGATCAAGATCTTGCAGGTCTGGAATGGCGGCATGTCGCTGCACGGCGGCACGATCGGCGTTGTGCTGGCATTGTGGTGGACCTCGCGGCGAGAGAAGCTCAGTTTCCTGCGCATGTGCGACTATATCGCCTGTGTCATCCCGTTCGGCCTGTTCTTCGGGCGGCTGGCCAATTTCGTCAATGGCGAGCTGTGGGGACGGCAAACCGACGTGGCCTGGGCGATCATCTTCCCGATGGGCGGCGAAGTCGCTCGCCATCCCAGCCAGCTTTATGAAGCAGGGCTGGAAGGTATCGTCTATTTCATCATCCTCTCTCTGCTCTTCTGGAAGACCGATGCCCGTTATCAGCCCGGCAAGCTGGTTGGTGCCGGATTGCTGGTCTACGGCTTCAGCCGCTTCACTGTCGAATTTTTCCGCCAGCCGGATATCCAGCTGACCTGGCTGGTCGAGCAATCGGGTTTCAGCATGGGCCAATGGCTGACGGTGCCGATGATATTGCTTGGCGCATGGCTATTCTTCACCGCAAAAGGCAGGCGCGCGCGCCTCGAACCAGTGGCGGGAGACAAGAGCGTTGCCTGACGGCATCAAGGCGGACCTACCCAGTGCAGCCCATATAATCGCCGACCGGATCGACCGCGAAGGCCCGATCCCGCTTGGCGACTATATGGCGATCGCCAATGACTTTTATTATGCCAGCAAGGATCCGCTGGGCGAAGAAGGTGATTTCGTCACTGCCCCGGAAATCAGCCAGATGTTCGGCGAAATTGTCGGTATCTGGCTGGCCGATCTGTGGCTTCGCAAAGGGTCGCCCAGCCATTGCCATTATGTCGAGCTGGGTCCGGGACGTGGCACATTGGCCCATGATGCGCTGCGATCGATGCGCCAATTCGGCTGCAGTCCGGCAGTCCATTTTGTCGAGACCAGCCCGGTATTGAAAGCCAAACAGGCGCATCTGCATCCCGATGCAATATGGCATGACGACATTGCAAGCCTGCCGACAGACGGACCGTTGCTGATCGTCGCCAACGAATTTTTTGACGCCCTGCCGGTCGAGCAATTTGTCACGACATCCGGCGGCTGGCGGCGACAAATGGTTGCGCGGGATCGCAGCAAATTTGTCGCGATTCCCAGCGACGAGACCGCCGGGGACCAGATTGGCGGCTCGATGAGCGGATTTCCGGAAGGCACGATATTGGAACGCTCGCCGGTCAGTGTGGAATGGGCTGGCAATCTGGCCAATCGGCTGGCCAAACAGGGCGGCACCCTGCTGATCATCGACTATGGCTATGCGAGGCCGGGCACCGGCAGCACCCTGCAGGCGGTGAAGGACCATATGCCGATCAGCCCGTTTGACTGCCCCGGCACCTCCGACCTCACCGCCCATGTTGATTTTCACACGCTGGCCAATATCGCGCGAACCCGCTTGCTGGCCGTGCACGGGCCAACCGAACAGGGCCAGTGGCTGAAGTCGCTCGGGATTGATCAACGCGCTGCGGCGCTGATTGCGGCAAGTCCGAAACAAGCTGACACTATCCGGGCTGCGCATCAGCGGCTGACTCATGCGGACGAGATGGGATGCCTGTTCCGGGTGATGACGGCCTGTGCGATCGACTGGCCGGAACCCGAGGGGTTCAGCTATGGCGAGGAATAGCAGGCTTTGCTAAACTGTTAGCCGACCCATAAGGCTACCTCGGCAGCAACTTTATTGGCCGCCTTGTTCAGGCCTTCTCCGACTGCCCCCGGTTCAGCGGCAAAAACTTTCCCACTGGCTTCGAAGCGTTTTTTCTCGACCGGCTTGTCTTCGGTCATTTTTACCGCATCATAGGTGACGGTCACCGTCAGGCTGGGACCGTCGAGACCGAAATTGACCAGTTCGCCGGTGATATAGGTTTGCGCATTGCCACCCGCTTCGGTGGCAGTGAGCACCAGCCGACCATTTTTGGCGGCGATGGTTTCGCTGAGCAAATCCTGAAAAAGACGAGCCGGTTTGTCGACCCAGACGGCGTCCTTCAGATAGGCAATGCCCGTGCCGCTGGTCTGCACCGGTACGCGAATGGTGTTCAGTTTTTGCGGAGCGGCGGGCAATGCCACCACCAGCGACCCGGCTTGCGGCCCGCTCTGCGTCGCTCCGGCAGATAATTTCTGGTCAGGGGACAGCGTCAGCAGCGACGGCGGCGGTTCGGAAGCCCCGAAACTGACGCAGGCGCCGAGCGCGCCGGTTGCGGCCAACAGACCGACGGCTTTCAAAAATTGAAACTTGCTCATCATATCTGCCCCTTCATTGTCCTGGTTCATAGTCGGGCAGCGCGGGTGCCGACAATAATGACCCGGCCCCGCCCTGATCCAGCCGCTCGGTCACATTGGTCATGGATTTGGTCAGCGCCTGCATATCTTCTACCAGCTGGTCGACTTCCGGCAGGGTCTTTTTGGAAAAACGCTCTGCGCCGGGCTGGGCATTTTTCAAAACGCCTTCCAGCGCGCGGAGACTCTTGTCGGCAGCGTCCAGCGTATTGGCCAGATTTTTTGCCACCGGTTCGCCATTGCTGGTCAGAAAACTATTGGCATTGTCCGCCAAGAGCGAGAGCTTTTCAGCAGTCTGCCCGGCATTGCGGATAGCGATCTGCGATTCTTCCATCAGCGCTTCAAGCCCCGGCGCCTGTTTCGCCAGACTGCCGGTCAACTTGTCAGTATTGGCCAATATGCCGCTGATCGATTTCTGATTTTCATCCGACAATAGCTGGCTCAGCTGGTCCGTCAGGGTCGCCAGCCGTTCTACCACCAGCGGCGCGCTGTTGAGCAATTCGCCGAGCGCGCCCGGTTTGGTCGGGATCACCGGCACCCCTTCGGGACCGAGATCGGTGATCGGCGGCGCACCTTTTTTCGCGCCGTCGAGCTGAATATTGGGTGGCGCAGTAAAGCTGACGCTCTGGATGGTGGCGGTGGTGCCTTCCAATATTGGCGTGTCTTCACTGACCGCGATCCGGACGCGAACAAAATTCGGGTCTTTCTTCCACAGTTCGACCTTGATCACCTGCCCGGAGGGTACGCCGGCAAAGGTGACGCCGGTTCCCGCTGCCAGTCCGCCGACCGACTGGGAAAAGAAAATATCATATTGCTTGGTCGTGCCGTCGCCAAAGCGGACGATCCAGACCAGAAAGGCGGCCACTAGGGCCAGCATTGCCAAAGTGACAACACCGACAAGGATATGGTTGGAGCGCGTTTCCATCTAGTTCACCTCTATGACGAGCCGTGCCGTCACCTGCAACAATTCTCTGTTTCGCGTCATCATTCTCACCCCAGCATCTTTTTGCCGGCAGATGCCAGCCGACCGCGCGGGCCGTTGAAATATTCCTGTATCCAGGGATGGTCGAGCGCGAGCAATTCGTCGATTGTGCCAACGGCGATCACGCGCTGGTCGGCGAGCACCGCCACCCGGTCACAAATGGCATGCAATGTGTCAAGATCATGGGTGATCAGGAACACCGTCAGCCCCAAAGTCTGCTGCAATTCCTTGGTCAGATTGTCGAACGCGGCAGCGCCGATCGGATCCAGTCCGGCGGTCGGTTCATCGAGAAACAGCAGTTCCGGGTCGAGCGCAAGCGCCCGCGCAATACCAGCCCGCTTGCGCATCCCGCCGGACAGTTCGGAGGGATATTTCGGGGCAGCGTCGGGCGACAATCCAGAAAGGCAGACCTTATATTTGGCCACTTCGCGCCGGAATTCCCGATCCATATCCGGATAGAATTCACGGATCGGTACCATCACATTTTCGGCGACCGTCAGCGTCGAAAAAAGAGCACCACCCTGAAACAGCACACCCCAGCGCTTGCGAATTTCGATCGTCTCGGCATCGGATTTTCCCAATATCTGTTCGCCAAAGACCTTGATCTCGCCCTCTTTCGGAGTCTGCAGTCCGATGATCGAACGCATCAGCACGGATTTTCCGGTACCGGACCCACCGACCACGCCGATAATTTCGCCGCGATGCACGTCAAGGTTGAGATTGTCGTGAACCACTTGCGTACCGAAGGCATTGCGCAGGCCATGTACGCTGACGATCGGGCCTTCATAATCGGGATCATAGGCGATGGCCTGTGTTTCGAGCATCAATCCCATCCGATCCAGGTAAAGAAAACCGCAAAAAAGGCGTCGAGCACGATGACCAGAAAAATCGCCTGGACCACCGCTGCCGTTGTTCGCTTGCCAACATCCTCGGCATTGCCCTTGACCTGCATGCCTTGATAGCAGCCGGTAATCGCGATGATCGCACCAAAGACCGGCGCTTTCACAAGGCCGACATAGACGTCGGTCAGCGGCACGACCTCGCGGATGCGGGCAAAAAATGTTGCGGGCGGGATGTCCAGTTCGACCCAGCTGAGCAATCCACCGCCAATGATCGCCACGATCGAGGCGTAGAAACCGAGCAACGGCAGCATGAACACAGCGGCGATAAAGCGCGGCAGCACCAGTGCCTCAATCGGAGATACGCCAATCGTGCGCATCGCATCAATTTCTTCGGTCAGCTTCATGGTGCCGATTTGCGCGGCAAAGGCCGAGCCGGACCGGCCCGCGACCATGATCGCGGTCATCAGCACGCCCAGTTCGCGCAGCGTCAGCCGGCCAACGAGATTGACGGTGAACACTTCCGCGCCGAATTGCCGCAACTGGACCGCTCCTTGTTGCGCGATCACCAGGCCGATCAGAAAGCTCATCAGGCCAATAATGCCGAGCGAGCGAACCCCGACGACATCAAAGCGCTGGATCACGGCGTTCCATCTTATTCTACCGGGGTGCCGGACCAACCGCAGAAAACCGACAATGATCGCACCGAAAAAGCCAATCAAGCCAGTCATTGTGCTAAAGGCAAGGGTCGTTGCCTCGCCGATATCGCTCAGCACCCGGATAACCGGGTTGACCGGTTCGGGTCGAATCTCGGTCGGCTGGTCGGCCCCGGCGACGGCAGCTATTAATCGCTGCGCATCGTCACCCGCGCCGACAATTTCCGCTGCCATATCGCGCGCTGTCCGGTGAATCAGCCAGGCACCGACCGTGTCGATATAGCCGGTATCGGAAATATCGAGTCGCTTCGCTTCACCGGCATATTCCCTCAGCCGTTCCGGCAAGTCGCCGACGCTACCGATCGAAAGATCGCCGGAAAAATGCAGTATAACCGCTCCGTCTTCGGCTGTCTCTTCGACAAAATCGCTTGGTATCGACATCGTATCTATAGGTGACCGATATTCCAGCAAAGCTCAAGAGATTAAACTGCTCAAATATTTGGTGCATTTGCAGGCAGGCTGCTATGGCCCGCGCGAACGGAAAATTCGGGACGGCATGCAAAAAATATCGCTTTACGACATGGACCGCACGATTACCGTGCACGGAACCTATACGCCGTTTCTCTTTCATATGGTTTTTGCCAGAGCGCCGTGGCGCCTGATTTTTCTGCCGCTGTTGCCATTCGGCTTTGTCGCTTATGGGCTCAAGCTGATCAGCCGCGGGCAATTGAAGACCTTCAACCAGCGGATGCTGATGGGCAGTGGTCCGAAAATGGCCGCATTGCAGCCGCATATCGAGCGTTTCGCAGAGAAGGTGCTGCGCTCCAATCGCCACCAGAAAGCGCTGGACCAGATCGAAGCGGATCGCGCTGCCGGACGGACTCTGGTGCTGGTCTCGGCTTCCTATGAACTCTATGCCGAAGCGATTGCCCGGCGCCTTGGCTTTGATCACCTGATCGGAACGCTGCTGGAAGTCGACGGCGCAGGGCGCGTGCGGCCGCGTATCGTCGGCGAGAATTGCTATGATGATGTCAAGATCGGCCGAATCGAGGATCTGTTTGCCCAGCAGGGCTGGCAGCGCGCCGAAAGTCATGTGCGCGCTTATTCAGACCATGTCAGCGATCGAGCGATGCTGGAATTCGCCGACGAAGCGATCGCCACGACACCGACGCCCAAATTACGGCATATGGCCAAAAAGCGCGGCTGGAAAATCGTCGACTGGCGCTGACCGGCCGGGCGCCGACATCGTTTTCGCTGAAATCATGGAATGATAGAACGCAAATGCGCTTCGGCCCATTGCTCAACTTCAGATTTTGATCGGAATTTTGCCAGGAAGCGCGAAAGGTCAATAATCCTGTCCGTTTCGCTGAAGCTGGCTTTGTCTTCTTGATGCAAAACCGAATAGAGCAGATGAATCCTGTCAAACAACGTGATGTTGGTGATCGTGGGATTTTGAAAATGGAATGTTCGCAGCAGATCGAAATCCGTTCCGGATTGTCCTATTTTTCCGGCACATTCAAAATCGATCGCCCAAACGCGATCTTCATCGTCCCGCAAAAAATTCGCGAGTTTGGCGTCGCCAAGATATAATCCCGCATCATGAATCTTGTCCAAAATTTCCAAACAGGACTCAAGATGACGAACCCCCAGTTCGCCGTTCTCGCGCAAATGCAACAGGTTTTCCCCAGTTATTCGGGACATGGCGATGACATTGCGTCCGCCAAAATTGCCATAGGCCTGCATCTGCGGCGCCAGATTCGAAAGTCCGTGTTTTTCCAATAGTTCAAAAAATCGACATTCTCGCTCGAGCAGATCGATCCCATCGCGTCCGTCGGGCATGACCTGGCCATTGCGATATCCGACCTTCAATATGATATCGCTGAAAACCGGGGCATCGGTATCAAAAGCGGCGAAGACGCCGCCTTTCCCGCCCTGACCCAAAACTTCATAGACAGGAAAGCGCGAAAGAAATTTGTCAAAACCCGTGTTGCTTTGACGCGGTTCGTGAAACGGCAAAAAGGGATCGTCCAAATCATCGATTATTTTCGAAGCACACTCCGCCCGGTCATCTTCCATGCTCTGGCCGTTCACCAGGATATGCTCGCCGGTAAATGCGCCATATCTATAGAAAAGCGGCAACCCGCCGCCCAATTCCTGGGCAAAGGGAACCGCTGGCGCCGTCCCCCGAAACGGATCGAGACTCTGCTTGAGCTGGCTCAGCAATGGTTTGATCGATCTGTCCGGCTCGAGATAGGCGACGATCAACTTGCCGACTTGAGAATATCCATAAAGCCCGGCATTTTGCTTCCTCAGCATCTTGTCGGAAGACACATATTTATAGGAAACACCATATTGTTTGAAAATCGGCCGTACGATCTCCAGCGTTTCAAGAAAGCTGTTGAGCGTCGCCGAAACATATAATTTCCAGCCCTGGCTGGCGCGCACGAGCGGACCATCGAAATTCCAGTTGCTATTGGCTTCGATGGCCTGGCTTTCGGCATTGGTCGGGGCCGGGATGACCAACTTGTTAAAACGCTTGTCTAGCACATCAGCTCAATCCGGATCATGGGCTGGGCATCGCTGGCGGCACAGGCACCAGCCCTTGATCGATAAGGGTAATGAGCAAGAGACCCCATGGATATCGCGATTGGCGCCCGAAATCTGTCAGCGCGCAAACCTCAATAGGCACTTGGCGTGAAAATCAGAACCGTGGTTACAGTCACGGTTGTCACAGCGGCAAGCTGATGTTGATCTGGAAGGATCGTCCGCAAACGATCATCATCAATGACAAAATCAAGCAGGATGTCGGCCCGCTCTTTCTCGGATTCGACGCCTTTCAGCTTGGCCTTTAGCTTCTCGTAGCTTTTGGTGTCCGAACGTATCGTCTTGATCGCATCCAGCATCGCCGCCTGCGCTTCTTTTCTATCAATTTTTTTGCCGTCCATGTTTAGTCTCCTCTTCAGCTGATGGGTTTGCGAATGAACAACCAACTAATCACAATATCAAAACCTCTCACCTGCCGCTTTTTTGGCTAGGAATTTTCCATTTTTCTGGCCTCTGCCTCGCCGCTATCGGCGATTTCTTTCTGCTTGAAATCATAAGATCGCGTCGACCATTTGGGCAGCGCCTGGACATATCCGCTGAGTAGCAGAATTATCGATTCTTCGGCCCATTGTGCAATTTGATCCTCGATGCCAATCGCGCTTTCGATTTTACCGAACGCCCCAGGGTCATGTTGTTTGAAAGCCTGTTTCACTCTGTTTGTCGCTCGCATCTCGTCGAGAAATTTCAGCAAGGCAGCTTGCTCTGGCGTCAACAGACTTTTCTGCAGATCTTCCGTGAACCGGCTGTCTCGCAGCAGCGCCCCGCCATCCGACAAAAATTCAATCGAAAACTCAGCATGGCGTTCGCTTGCCAGACGCCATTCGGCAACGGCCTTATGGATCAGGGCGCGGCTCTCATTCAATCGGGGGTCAGGCGGGTCGATCAGTTCATATTGATAACGATATACCAGCTTGTCGAGAATGGACCGGTCAACCGGATAGACTGAATCATAGATCGGATAAGCGCCGCGCAAGGCGACACCCATTTCTTCCGGATTCTCAAAATAGGGGCTGAACCGGTGCACTTCGAAGTCCCCCAGTCCGACCGGCGGGTCCAGATGGAACAGTTTCGGAATCAGTGGAACCATCTCAAGATAATTTTCGGCTTTCTCTCTGGGGAAGCCGGTGATCAAATTCCAACTCGCGGTCACCCCCTGCTCTTTGGCAAGGCGCAAGGTTTGGATATTGTGCGCGGCGGTCACGCCCTTGCGCATGATCGTGAGAATATTGTCGCTCAGACTTTCTATCCCCGGCTGAATCCAGCGCACGCCGGCGCTGGCCAGCTGCTCAATTTCCGGTCGGCGCATATTGGATTTGATTTCATAGAAAATGGTCCAGCCCTTGTCAGCCTTGTCCACATCTGGCAAAAATTTGTTGAAGAAGCTTCTCGGCATGATCAGGTCGACGGCAAAAAAATTCTTTACGCCATATCTATCCTGATAATGTTCCAGCTCTGCCATCAGGCCATTGTCGCCGCGCTCGCGATATTGGATAATCTCGTTCAGCCCGCAAAATGTGCATTGGGCCTTCTCGCCATACCAGCAACCCCGGCTGCTTTCGAACGGGATCCAGACGCCATGGGCGGTCAGCAGCTTGTTATCCGCAACGCGTTTGAAATAGCTGTCGAAATCGAGATTGTTCCGCTCGCGGGACAGCGCATATAGCTGCGCACGTTCATTGGTCACGATTGTACCGTCGCGCCGCCAGCTGATGCCCGGCACTTCACCAAGGTCGCGTTCACCGTTCAGCGCTTCCACCAATTTGGGCAGGATGACTTCGGCTTCGCCATGCACGGCAACATCAACTTGCGGGCATAGTTCCAATATGGCCTGCCCCATTTCGCCAGCGCAACTGGATCCGCCGAAAATGATCGGCAAGTCGGGGAATTTTGCCTTGATGCGTTTTGCCATCGCCATGGAGGCAGCGGTCTGCGACGCCGTCAGTGAAAAGCAGATCGCATCATAGCTCTGCCAGTCAACCTCGGCGATACAGTCGTCCAGAAACTTTTCGATTACCGGCGTCAGAAAAACGAACACATCATCCTGAATCGCCTTGGTTGCAAAGCCAAGGTCGACTCTGTCCTGATTATATTGCTGATGAAAATCGTCGAAGTAAAATTGGGAGAAGAGCAATTCGCCGGTATAGCCAGAGTCGTTGGCAATCGCCTTGTAGAGATGTATGCCTGTAGCTTCGGTCAAATCGGTATAAAATTCAAATACATCCGATTCAACGTCCAGACCGGCCAGCACATCCTTGACGATGGCCAGTTGAATAGACGGCAGATAGGCCCAAAACCAGGGCATGCTCAGCAGAGCGTAGCGCGGTTGCGCCCTGCCGCTCATTTTCTGCCCAATTGTTCGAGCGCTTCATCGATATGGCTCAAGCCGGCGAGGCATATTCTCTGCCGCATGGCCTGCAATTCTTCCAAAGAGGCGGATTGAAATAGATTGTCCATTTCAGCCAACAGCTCATCTTCTTCAGCGGTATTGCCATCGGCTTCGGCGGGAACGAGGTCATCAAGGGGCTGGTCAGCCGAAATTGTCTTTTGATCAACAAAATGCTCTATGGTGATCAGAAAATTTCTTAGAGATTCGAGATCGCTCATGTCATGCACATAGATGAAAGCAACAATAAAAGCAATGTTCTGAGTCAATTAAGGATTGATGTCAGATCTATAGTTGAAGGCATCAACGTTAACGATGGCGAGCTATCAGCTTATCTACATGGTTCTGTGCTTGAGGCAGGGTGGCAACCTGCCTCGGACATCGACATGCTGTTTCTGTGCCAGGAACTCACCGATGATATATTGGTCGGCCTCTACCGCCGGATTGCGGGAATAACCGCGTTTGGCAGTGCCGTGAAGGTCGAGAAAAGGGTTGGTCCACTGATCGCAGAGGGTGATGAAATGGGATCACCCGCCCCGGTCATTGTACATGCTGTCATTCATGATCGACGCAGTTGGCAATCCATATCCCCGGCAACGCAAATATTATTGGCAATGAGCGCGGAACCGATCATTGGACATGCGTCAATATCAACAACATTCAGGGGCCTGAGCCCTGGCAATCTGGCAATGAAATTCTCCGCCGACCTGCAATATTTGCGAGACATGATGCAGTCCAAGACTTTGCCATTTTGGCAATGGTCGGACGACGAGCGTCCAGTGCAATTGCGCTTCCGCCAAAGGATAGAAACGGACGAGCAGCGACGCAAATTGCTCCGCTATGCCGCCGCCTTGTTGACCGGGTGGATCTGGATCATGCACGATCGCAAGTTGGACAAATTGTCCGGCCTGTCGCTGGAGGATTTAATCCAACTGGCGGGCGACTTGAGCCGGGCGGAAGATATGGCATCGGCGGCAAAATCATTGCTGGCAGTGTGAAAGCGGGATGCGCTGCAATCTACTACAAGAAAAAACCGGAAACCGAGAATCGCATATTCTCTCCCGCGTGCGGCGCAACCTTGTTGATCGAGTGAATCAGCGCCTTGCTCATAAACACGATCCGGTTCGGCAAGGGCATGACAAATTCGCCTATGCCTGTCGCGACATGGGCCGAGTCGCCAAAGCCGCCGCCCTGTTTATAGCCGAGGTCGATTGAATGTTCTTCCGCCTTATATAGTCGCTCTTCCGGCAGGATCATCAATTCTCCGCCCCAGTTGCCGCGCCATTCATCATGAATGTAAAAGGCAAAGGCACCGCAATAGGGACCGGCGTCATCATGCCATGACAGCCCCCAGCCAGCGCGATATAAATAGGTCGCGACCACATATTTTATTTCGCTCTCCTGACATTGCAGAATCTGCGCAATTGCTTCGGATTCCTTTTCCATTGCCCGAAAGAAGAGATCGAGCGGCGTATCGGTCGGAAATTGCCCGCCCGCCCGTTCGGTTTCGCCGTAGGAATTGGGTGTGGTCACCAGGACCTTGCCATCCAGCGGGTGCCAGACTTTATTCCACTCAAACGCATTTTCGTAAAAATACGGCTCTTTCTTGAGAAAATTGCGCAGCTCGACCAGTTCATCCGGGTCCATGAAATCATCGATGACCAGATATTTTGATGTGGATTTGACTATCATTCGGTAACTCCTTGTGAGCGATGAACCTTGGCGCGGCGCAGCGAGATTGATCGATCATTTCCCTATCAGCCGGAGCCCGGTCTGTTCAAATCACAGCAATCTTGCGCGCTATTGCAACAACAACAGAATGAACCACAACAACAACATTGAATGTAAAGCATCGCAGACGAGCCTAACAGAATCAAGATATTGCAGGCATTACATGATTTTCTCCATTCCATATCTGATACCTATTTGCCTGGCTGGGCAGCGGGTCAGCATATTTACAACTCTGCACGGCCACAGGTGGTTGACAGTCCCGACCATCCATCGCAAGCGATCCGGCATGTCTATCATCGCCACCATCATGAACAGCGCCACCGGTCAGCCGATCCAGAAAATGACCTTTGGCCGCATGCCCAAACCCTGGGCTTCCTTCAGCCTCGAGACTGGCGAACTGGTCACCGCCGAGCGCATTGATGTCGGCACGCCCGCGCATGGCAAGTTCATCGCGCCGGTATCGATCTGGGTGACGCCCAAGACACCCAAGACCGGGGCCTGATCGATGAGCGTCGCTTTCCGCAGAGAGGGGGATGACGAGCATCTCGAGCCCAAGTTCGAGCATCCGATCCCGCTTGGCCCCAATTGGGTCACCGCGCGCGGGCTGCAGCTGATCAAGGACCGGGTCGCAGCCTTGCAGGCCGATGTCGCGGCGCTGACCGACGAAGTCGCGCTCAAAATTGCCAAACGCGACCTGCGCTACTGGAACACCAGGCAATCGACGGCAGAACTGCCGCCGGTTCCAAGCGGCGACAAGGTCGAATTTGGCACCAGGGTGACCTTCCTGCTCAACGGCAAAGAGAAGATTCTCGCCATCGTCGGCGATGACGAAGCAGATCCGGCCAAGGCGCTGGTGTCCTTTTCCGCGCCGATCAGCCGGGCGCTGATCGGACTGGAGCCCGGAGACTGCAATGATTTTGCCGGTCAGGAAGATGCGATTGAAATCCTGTCGATCGAGGTGATGGCGCAGTCGTAAGACAGATTCGGTCCATCAAGGTCGAGCCAGAATAAAGCGGCGGCAGATCAAAAGAAAACTGACACAAAAACCCGCTTTTAATTTCTGTGACCTTTGCCCAAAACCGACGAATTTCTGGCATTTTTCCGATATCAGCCTGCCATCGAGTGTGACCTTCCGGCCAATCGCGAAATCGGGTGCGGTTGCCGCCCGAGGGCAAGCGGTCTCGCCATTGTCCTATCCAGATTGTCAAAGAGCCTGTTCTGAGCCTGTCGAAGGGCCGGACGAGAGGATAAGCGATTGAGCCGGATGTAGGAAAGAGGCAATAGTGATGATGTCAAGGCGCGCTGCTATCCCTGTGCAACGGCGCCAGTATTTGCGGCGGGCCGGATCCATTGGCGCCTTTGACGGGAGAGGGCAACGCCCCACTGGCAGCCGTTGCCCCCGCTAGTCGCAAATGACCGAAAACCGCCTTTGCAGCCTCCATGACCGGTGCCTGTTCCTGTAAAAATTGACATTTATTTTCATAAGCTTACGGATCGAGTAAGTTCACGCACATATCGGGCTAGTCTGACAAGCCTCCTAGCGCCGTCGACTTCCCAAAAGGGGCCACAAAATGAAGATCAAAGAACAAAAAACGCAAAGTGTTGCCAACGAAAAATTACCATATGAAAAACCAATTTTGCATGTTTTGGGTGGTACTCCACAGACGTACGGTAAATTCGATCCCCGATATTATGAATCGACAAAGACCTTCGGCGCATCAGCAGCACCAAGTTGACCTGGGGTTACTAGCAGCCCGGCGACGCAGTATATTCACCCTTGTCGCTATATATGAGGCGTAAGGGCTTCAGGGTGCAGACAGATAGTCCAGCCACGGGCGACAATATGATATCCGGTCGCCCACCCCCTCAAGGCACAGCCCTCAAACCGCCGCCAGCGCCTGATCGAAATCGGCGATCAGATCGTCCGGGTCTTCGACACCGATCGAAATGCGCACCAGATTGTCAGTGATGCCGAGCGCGGCGCGGCGTTCGTCGGGGACCGAGATGTGAGTCATCGCGGCCGGCAGGCTGGCCAGGGTTTCGGTGCCGCCGAGGCTGACTGCCAGCTTGGCGATTTTCATCGCGTCGAGGAAGCGGAAGGCTTCCGCCTCGCCGCCCTTGATGAACAGCGAGAAGGTTGAACCGGCACCGCTGCAATGGCGCTGGTAAATATCCTTCTGGCTGGCATCCTCAATGAAGCCGAGATAGCCGAGGCCGTCGACCTTGGGATGATCGCGCAGGAAGGTGCAGACTTTCAGCGCGTTTTCACCGGCGCGGGTCATCCGCAATTCCAGCGTCTCGAGGCTGCGCATCAGCATCCAGGCGGTATTGGGATCGCAGATCGTGCCAATGGTGTTCCGGATCGCGCGGATCGGGTCCATATGGGCCTTGCTGCCGAGCACGCCACCAGCGACGAGATCGCTGTGGCCGCCGACATATTTGGTCAGACTGTAGATCACGATATCGGCACCATGTTTGAGCGGTTGCTGCCACAGCGGGCCGAGGAACGTATTGTCGATCGCGATTGGCGGCGCGTCGTTGTCGCCAAAGACCTGCTGGCGGGCAGCGGCGACGCCCTCGATATCGACCAGAGCATTGGTCGGATTGGCCGGGCTTTCCAGATAGATGATTGCCACCTTGCCGCCATTGGCCGCGGCCTCCGCCCTGGCCTGTTCGAGCATCACCGCGACATCGCTCGGTGCGGCACCGGCGGGAAAGTCGAGGAAGGTGACGCCGAAGCGGCCCAATATCTTGTTGATCAGAGTCTCGGTCGCGGCATAGAGCGGCCCGCTGTGGACGACGACATCGCCCTGGTTGACATTGGCAAGCAGCACCGTGGTGATGGCCGACATGCCGCTGGAGAAGACCAGCGCGTCCTCGGCCTCGTCCCAGATGCTCAGCCGGTCTTCGAGAATTTCCTGATTGGGGCCGTTGAAGCGCGAATAGACCAGACCGTCCGAACCGCCCGGGCGTTTGCCGGTAATGCCTTCGAAAAAGCGTTTGCCGGCAGCGGCATTTTCGAAAGCGAAGGTCGAGGTTAGGAAAATCGGCGGCTTGAGCGACCCTTCGGACAGCTCCGGATCATAGCCGTGGCCCATCATCAACGTCGCCGGTTTCAGCTTGCGGCCGCCAATTTGTTCAATCGGTGCCTTGGGCTTCCGGCGTGTGACCGGAACCGCTACCACATCTTCATCATGCTCGGACATATTCTTCTCTCCACCCCTTTAGGTCTCGGCAAAACCATGAACGAAAAGCTAACTGGTTACAATGGAAACCATCCAGATGCAGCCAATTATGATCGGGATACCGGCGAGATCGAGCAGAAAGCCCGATTTCAGCATTTTCGGCAGTTCGATATGACCGGTTGACCAGGCAATCGCATTGGGTCCGGTGCCGCTTGGCAGCATGAAGCCCCAGCTCGCCGCCATCGCCGCAGGCACCGCGAGCAGCACAGGATCGACACCGGTGGCCAGGATCAGGCTGGCGACCACCGGCATGATACCGCTGGCGGTGGCAACATTGGAGGCAAATTCGGTGACCAGGATGACCAGCGCCACCAGCGCGATGGCAATGACGATCACCGGCACCGACTGCAGTGGCTCCAGCGCTCCGCCGAGCCAGTTTGCCAGACCGGATTCGATAATTCCTGCCGCCAGCGCGAGGCCACCACCGAACAGCATGATCACACCCCAGGGCGCTTTGTCCGCTTCATCCCAGTTGAGCAGGCGCCGTCCGGTGCCGTCGGGCAACGAAAAAAGCAGCAACCCGCCGACAATCGCGATGCTGCCATCGTGCAAGGCGCCATCGGGAAAGAGTGTCTTGATCTGCGGCAGGAATAGCCAGCCGAGCACAACGATCGCGACGACCGGAACGAGGCGCTTCTCGGGCACGCTCCACGGTCCGGGCGAGCCGATTACCAGCTTTGCCTTGACCCCGTCGAAACTGTGCCGTCCGACTTTTTGAACGGCGATAAGAATCGCTGCCAGAACCGGAATACCGATGATCACGATCGGGATCCCGAATTTCAGCCAGCTGAGAAAATTCAGGTTCATGCCGAGCGTCTTGTTGATCAGGCCGGCGGCAATTGCGTTGGTCGGGCTGCCGACAAGGGTACCGAGCCCGCCGATCGACGCGGCAAAGGCTACGCCCATGATCAGCGCTCCGGCAAAGCCGTCGGTCTCGCCATCCCTGACGCCACCGGCAACCAAAACCGCCAGCGCAATCGGGATCATGATCAGCGTCGATGAAGTGTTGGAAATCAACATGCTGAGCAAGGCGGTTGCGATCATGAAGGCGAATAATATACCCCATGCGCTTTTGCCGGACAGGCCGATGATCGCCAACGCCAGCCGCTTGTGCAGGCCGACCCGCTCAATCGCCAGAGCGAGAAAGGCACCGCCGAGAATGAGGAACAGGATAGGTGAATAATATTGGCTGGCGGTTTCGCCCGCACTCATCACATCCATTGTCGGCAGCGCCAGAAACGGCAGCAAGGCCGTTGCCGTAAGGGGCACGGCCTGAGTCATCCACCAGGTCGCCATCAAAAGGGTCAGCGCCGCGACGTGCCAGGCGGGCGTCGACATGGCTTCCGGAGCCGGAAAGAGCAGCATGATTATAAAACCGGCCAACCCTGCCCATAGACCGATGCGTTGTGCGTTCATGCCCTCTCCTGCCCCTCTGTCAAACCGATTGGCCGTTGTTGGACGCCCGATTGGTTCAGGCCCCAGCCTTCGCTGGGGTGACCATGAAAATCAATATTATTCCGCCATGCCGACCAGTGAAATCTGTCGGCCGTAGCCCGCTTCACTCCGATGGCAGGAGCGGCGGTAGCTGAAATAACGGTCCTCGTGGGCATAGGTGTCGAGATCGAGCTTATCGACCTTGATGATGCCTGCAACTTGCAGCCGCGCCGCGACATAGGCTTCGATATTAAATTGAAAATGGTGCGGCTTGCCTGCCACGAAAAAGCGGTCATTGGCCTTGTCGGCGTCCAGAAAACGGGTGCGGAAGCCTGCGTCCACTTCATAGCTGGGCTGCGCGATGCAGGGGCCGATGGCACAGACAATATGGTCGCGATCGGCACCAAGCGCTTCCATTGCCGTGATGACATTGTCGGTCACCCCGGCCAGCGCACCCTTCCACCCGGCATGGGCTGCGCCGATCACATTGGCTTGCGGATCATGGAACAGCACCGGCACGCAGTCGGCGGTGAGTATCCCGAGCAAGAGGTTCGGCTGATTGGTCACCATCGCATCGGCCTGGGGGCGCTGATCAAGCGGAATGGGTCCGGTCACGGTGACGACATCGGCGCTGTGCACCTGATGCACCGTCACCAGTTCGCCGCCCGGCATCAGGCCGTCGGACGCCCGGCGGCGGTTTTCCATGATGGTGTCACGATCATCATCGCTGCCCAGACCGATATTCAGCCCGGCATAAATGCCTTCCGAAACGCCCCCTGCCCGGCCGAGAAAGCCGTGTGCCGTGCCAGCAAGCAGGGGAGACGTCGCGATATCAAGCAAGGCTTTTATGGACCTGTTCGGCAACATCTTTCGACAATTCCGGCTGCGCTGCGATTTTCTCCAGCGCCAGCCGCATCAGTTCCGACCGTCCGCGTTCATAGCGGCGCCAGCGCCCGAGCGACGGAATGAAACGTGCTGCGGTTTGCGGATTCTGCCTATCCAGCGCGATCACCATATCGGCGATCATCTGATAGCCCTTGCCCGACGGATCGTGGAAACGAACCTGATTGCCGGTAAATGCGCCATAGAGCGCGCGCACGCGGTTGGGATTGGCCATGGTGAAATCCGGATGACGCGACAGGCCGTCGACCCGTTTCAGCGTATCGCTGCGCATCGACATCACCTGCAGGCTGAACCATTTGTCGAGCACCAGTGGATTGCTTTTAAATCTTTTGTAGAAATCTTCAAAGGCAACCGATCGCTCGTCGGCTTCGAGATGGGACAAGACGCCCAGTGCGCCCTGCATGGCGGTCATATTGTCCGCCTCGCGATATTGGTCAAAGGCGGTCTCGGCGGCATTTTCGGTAAACGAGGCGGCGAGATAGCCCAGCGTTACATTGCGCAATTTGCGCTTCGCCCGTGCATCGGCATCGAGCGAGAATTCAGCCGGCGCGCAGGACCTGTAAAGCTTGCGGAACTGCTTTTCGAACTGCACGCCAATTTTACCGCGCAATTTTTCGCGCTCGTCATGAATCGCCTGCGGATCGACTTCGACCATCTGGTCACCGAGAAAGGCTTCGCTTGGCAACAGGATGATTTCGGCGAGAAAGGCGGGATCAAGCGTCGGGTCGGCGAGTATTTTCGCGACCGCCAGCAAGATGATATCGCGGTCAACCGGCGTGCCCGACACCTTTGCGGTCAAATAGCCGGTCATCAGCTGCTGCATCGCCTCGAACCGCGCAAACGGATCGTCATCATGGGCCGACAGGAACGCCAGCTCCTCGGCGGTCTGGTTGCTTTCCAATATGATCGGTGCGGAGAAGCCGCGGTTGATCGACAGGATCGGATGGTCCTTATAGCCTTCGAGGACGAAGCTTTGCTCTGGCTGATCGAGCAACAGCAGCTGTTCCCCGCCATGCTCACCGGTTTCCGGATCGAGCAGCGCCGTGCGGAGCGGGATGAGCAGCTCTGATGCGGCCGGCTTTTCGCCATTTTGCGCAATTTTCTGGGTGAGGTGAACGGTCGCGGAGCCGGTTTGCGGATCATGGGACAGTTTCGCAGACACCCTCGGCGTGCCCGGTGTTTCATACCATTTGCGGAATTGTGTGAGATCAATTTCGCCGCCCGCTTCCATTGCGGTAACAAAATCCTCGCAGGTCGCGGCTTCGCCGTCATGCCGGTCGAAATAGAGATCGGTGCCCTTGCGGAAATTTTCCGGCCCCATCAGGGTGTTCATCATCCGGATCACTTCAGCGCCCTTGTTATAGACGGTGGCAGTGTAGAAATTGGAGATTTCCTGATAGCTTTCCGGGCGGATCGGATGGGCCAGCGGACCGGCATCCTCGGGGAATTGGGCGGCGCGCAGGATGCGCACATCCTCGATCCGCTTCAGCGCTGCGGAACCCATGTCGGCGGAAAAGCTCTGGTCGCGGTAGACGGTGAAGCCTTCCTTCAGACTGAGCTGGAACCAGTCGCGGCAAGTGACGCGATTGCCGGACCAGTTGTGGAAATATTCATGCGCGACGACGCCTTCAATGCCGTCAAAATCGGCGTCGGTGGCGACTTCCGGATCGGCGAGAATATAGCGGGAGTTGAAAATGTTCAGTCCCTTATTCTCCATCGCCCCCATGTTGAAGTCGCTGACCGCAACGATATTGAACAGGCCGAGATCATATTCGCGGCCATAGGTTTCCTCGTCCCAGCGCATCGAGTCCTTCAGCGCCTGCATCGCATGGCCGGTGCGATCGAGATCGCCGTCTCGGACCCAGATGTTGAGCTCGACCGGCTTGCCGGAACGGGTGGTGAAGCTGTCACTATTGGCGACCAGATCACCGGCGACCAATGCGAAGAGATAACTCGGCTTTGGCCAGGGATCATTCCACTGGACCCAGTGGCGGCCATTTTCGCCGTCGCCCTCGGCGACCTTGTCGCCATTGCACAGCAGCACCGGGAATTTCGCCTTGTCCGCTTCCATCCGCACCTGATAGCGGCTCAGCACATCGGGCCGGTCCGGCGCAAAGGTGATCCGGCGAAAGCCTTGCGCCTCGCACTGAGTGCAGAGCATGTCGTTCGAGCCATAGAGGCCCATCAGCTGCGTGTTGGTCGAGGGATCGAGTTCGACCTCGATCTCGACGATATGCGCCGCGCCGCTCAAGGGCAGGACCAGATCGCCCGCGACCAAAGTCCAGTCATTGCGAATTGCGCCGTCCACCTTCACCGATGCTGGCGTGATATCATCGCCCTGCAGCACCAGTGGCTCGTCGGCCTTGGCGCTTTTCGAGCGCCGCACATCCAGTTTGGAGCGAACCAAAGTCCGGGTCAGATCGAGATCGAAGTCGAGTTCGACTTCCGGAATGAACCAGGCCGGCGGGCGATAATCCTCGCGGCGGATCGTCTCGGGATCCTTGGGCGCTGGCGCGGCATCGGCCATTTCGTCATTCGGAGCTTTTTGAATATCTAACATGGGGCATGCCATAAGAGCCATTTGCACCCCGCGCAATTGCGTTTATGGCTTGGGCGCAAGGGAGTGGGTAAGGCCCGGCCCACTGGAGAAAGAGTAACTGTCGATGCCCAATATGCTGATCTTCGGAATGGGCTATACCGCCTCGCGGCTGGCGCAGCGGTTGCGGGCGGAGGGCTGGACTGTGACCGGTACCCGCCGCGAGGCGCAAGATGGCGCGATCGCCTTTGATGATAGCGCCGCCGTTTCGCAAGCGCTGGCGGCCGCGACCCATATATTGTCGTCGGTGCCACCGGCCCGCGACGACAGCGAGCCGGTGCTCGATCATTATGGCGCGGCGATCAAATCCGCATCGCTGCACTGGAGCGGCTATCTGTCCTCGACCGGCGTCTATGGCGATGCCGATGGCGCCTGGGTCGACGAGAATGCGCCGATTGGTTCGGGGCGGCGCAAGGCGCGCAGCGAGGCCGACCAGCACTGGCAGGACTTGCGCGGCGACATGCACGTCTTTCGCCTGCCCGGCATATATGGTCCGGGTCGCAGCCCGCTCTCCCGCGTTCGCGATGGCAAAGCCAAGCGCGTTGACATGCCGGGACAGGTGTTCAGCCGGATTCATGTCGATGACATTGTCGGCGCAGTGATCGCGTCATTCGATGGTCCGGCGGGCGTCTATAATATATCCGATGACCAGCCCGCGCCGCAGCATGCGGTCATTGCCCATGCTGCAAGACTATTAGGCATGGATGTCCCGCCATTGCTGTCGCTGGAAGACGCCAATCTGTCGCAGGCCGCGCTGGGTTTCTATGAGGAGAACCGCCGCGTTGCCAATGGCAAGGCCAAGCGGCTGCTGAACTGGCAGCCGCAATATCCGGATTACAAGACGGGCCTGCGGGCGCTGCTCGACTGAGCCTCAGGCCGGAATGCGGGGCGTCTTTGGTTTACGCGCCCGCAGCGCCACCAGCAGTCCGAGCATCGCCAGAACCGCGCCACCAGCGGGCAGCCATGTCCAGACATAATTCTCAAAAACCGTCGACAAGATCATCGCCACCACTGGCACCAGCACGCTGGAATAGGCCGCCTTGCCCGGTCCGATTTCCCGGATCATCGAGAAATAGAGCGGGAAGGTCACCACCGACCCGATGACACCAAGATAGACGATCCCACCCCAATAGGCGGCGCGCGTTTCATAGACCGGCGGGCCGACGGTGATCCACGATAGCGCGACATTGATCAATGCCCCGAACAGCATCGCCCAGGCGAGGACGGTGATGATCGGATAGGATTTGAGCCGTTTGCCCGCCTGCATGACATTGGCGACGGATGCCGACATGATCCCGCCAAAGGCCAGCGCCGCGCCGACCAGTACCTGTTCGAGGCTGGCCGGTGAAGCGCGATATTCGTGCCAGAACAGCATCGCGATGCCGACCGCAGCAATGGCCGAGCCGCCGAGAAAGGCCCCGGATATCTTGTGACCGATAAAAATGCGGCCCATGATCGCGTTGGGGACCATCAGCAGCGCGAACAGCACCGCGACCAGGCCCGAGGTGATGAACAACTCGGCGTTGTAAACAAAGTTGAAATTGAAGGAGAATTGAAAAAGGCCGAGGACCAGCGCCAGCAGATAGCCGGTGCGGTCGAGCCGGAACGACAGCCGTTTATAAGCCGCCAGCATGAACATTGCGGCAGCGGCAATGATGAACCGGTAACTGACCGACCAGCTGGGCGGCACTTCGGAAATCTGGTCCTTGATCACCAGCCAGGTCGATCCCCAGATCAGCGAGACCAGCAGGAACGGGATCAGGATGCGGGGGGTGAGCAGGCTGACTTCAGCGCTCTCGTCGTCGCTCACAGGGCAGCAATCGCTTCGGCAAGCGGGCGGATATCATCCGCACTGTGGTTCCAGCTGGTCACCAGCCGCGCCTGACCTTCGCCCCAGTCGTAAAAATCAAAGCCGATGCCGCGCAGCTGCGCCGCTTCGCCGGCCGACAGCCGGATGAAAATCTCGTTCGCCTCGACCGGATAGACCAGCCGGTCGCTAGCGGCCTTAGCAATGATCTGGGCGCCGGCATTGGCCGCCCGCGCATTGTCGAGCCACAGATCATCCTCGAGCATCGCCAATATCTGCGCCGCGAGAAAGCGGCCCTTGGACTGCAGATGCCCGGCGCGCTTGCGGCGATAATAGGTGTCGGCGGCCAGTTTGCGATCAAAAAATATCAGGGCTTCTGCGCCCATCCCGCCATTTTTGACAAAACCGAAGCTCAGCGCATCGACGCCAGCCTTCCACGTCAGATCGGCGGGCGAGCAGCCGAGCGTGGCCACCGCATTGGCAAAACGCGCGCCGTCCATATGCAGGCCGAGCCCGCGCGCCTTGCAGACTTTGGACAGGCTGGCGACTTCATCGGGACGGTAGACCATGCCATATTCGCTGGCGTTGGTGATCGAAACGGCGGCGGGCTGAACCTGATGAACATCGTCGCGGATTGCCGCGCAATGAGCCTCGACGCTTTCCGCCGAGAGCTTTGCCCCTGCCCCGTCGAGCAGCATCAGCTTGGCGCCGCCGGTGAAGAAAGTGGGCGCACCGGCCTCATCCTGCTCGATATGGGCTTCGCGGTGACAGATGATGCCCTGATGCGGCTGGCACATAGCGGCGAGCGCCAGCGAATTGGCTGCCGTTCCGGTCGCCACCCAGAGCGCCGTCACCTCGGTCTCGAACAGGGCGGAAAAGGCCTCGTTCAGCTGCGTGCTGAGGGCATCGCCATCATAAGCGGTATCCGGCGCATTCGCCTTGGCGATCGCTTGCAGAAGACTGGGGTGTACCGAAGCGGCATTATCAGAGAAAAATCGCATCGGCAGCGCATGGCTCAGAGCTTCTGACTCGTCAAGATGGCATGGCAGGCAGGACCTAGGGTCCTGACACCTCGACAATATTGTCGTCGCTGTTGCGGTCGATATATTTATTATAGGGATCGACGCCGGCAAATAGCGGACGTTTTCTGGTCACTATCCTGATTTTCTGCGGCCCGGACGCGATCTTGTGACGCTTTTTGTAGAGCACATCCTTGCTGTTGAATGCTCCGCGACCCGGTTTTGCGGTGAAAAGGCCGATATCGATCTCGTCGACCAGGTCGGCTTCGGTTTCCTTGCCCAGACCATCGGCGTAAAATTTTGCCGCTTCGATCGAAATTTCGGTTTGATAGCGACCATCGGCCAGTTTTTTGACCTTGGCAGCACCGGCCTTCAGATCATAGAGCGTGATCTTCTCCAGCAAATCCGAAACCAGCTGCCGTTCCGCATCATTGCGCGCGAGCGATTTGAAACCGTCGACCAGATCGGTGGAAGTGGCATAAGGAGGGCCCTTGAATTTATAGCGATCCAGAAGCTTGGCGAGCATAATATTGACCCGGTCTTCGCCGAGTCGGTCCTGCAGCAGGTACATCACCACAGCGCCCTTGCGATAATGGATATAGCCCTGGTTCTCGACCCGGTTGAGCGGCAACTCCTCGACCACTTCACCGCCGCGGGCATTGAGATAATTATCGAGTTCATATTGCAGGAAACGGCGGATTTTATCCTCGCCATAAAGCTGTTTCATCACCATCAGCGCCGAATATTGCGCCATGGTTTCGACCAGCAGCGTGCCGCCCTGCATATTGGCGCTGATCAGCTGATGCGCCCAATATTGATGGCCAAATTCATGGGCGGTGACATAGGTGACATAGTCGATTTCGTTGATGTCACTATTGTCGACGATGAAGCCGATGGTTTCCGAAAAGGGCACGGTGCCGGCGAAAGCCTGGGCAAAGCGGGCATAGCCGGGAAATTCGATGATCCGCGCATAGTCGAATTGATAGGGTCCGAAATTCTTCTTGTAATAGGCCAAAGATGTCTCTGTCGCGTCGAGCATCGTATCGATATTATATTGATGATCGGGATGGTAATAGACGGTCATCTCGACACCATCGGCGGTCCGGCTCTTCGTCGCATAGTCGGCCGACTGGATCGAGATAAATCCCAATATCGGGGATTTAGACACGAAATGGGCAATGCGCCTGTCGCCCTGAATTTCATCACTCAGTTTGCTGCCCGGCGCGATGGGGGTTTGGCCCTTGGTCGTGCTGACAGTGATATCGGTCATAACCCAGTCGGTATTGCCGACATAATTGCGCATCCGCGCCGATTCATCTTCCAGCTTGGCAGGCCGCAATTCCGGCGGCAGGCCATATTTGCGCCGGGTCTGCCGGTCGCTGAGCAGACTGTTGCGATCCATTCCGATCCATGGCGAGAATTCACCATTATTGAGGAACGTTCCGTTCTTTACCAAGCGCGTGTCCTGACTAACTGCGCGAAAGCCCTTTTGCTGACGCCGAGTCTGAAAGCTGAGGCTCCGCTTCTCGCCAACCGCCATCGGCTGGTCGAAACGGTATATCTGATATTGCATCACCGGGTCGTCCTGCTCCAGCCCTGCGCCAGGAACATTGATTTTAACGACCTCGACGTCGGGATCATTGAACCGCACATGCAAGGTTTCAATCGGTGCGTCGGTGTCGTTGATCAGCTCATAGGAGCCTTTGAACTCGGCCCGTTTCTCGTTCGGAAAGAGATCGACATTCAGGGTGATCTGACGGATCGCAGGCTGCGCGATATTTTCATATTTGAGATATTTCTTCTCATAGTCTGCGAGCTTTTTCTCGGCACTGTCCGTCGTCCGATATTCGTTGAGGATGTTCATATTATAATAGATATAGGCGCCGCTTCCGGCAGCAATGGCAATGGCTGCCAGCATGATCACACCGGGCGTACCGGCCAGGCGACGCGGCATCTGACGCAGGCGCGGCAGCAGGCTGGATTCGGTTCCCCGCCGCCACAGCAGATGCGCGATCACGGCGAATATCGCCGCAAAACCGCTCCAATAGAGCCGCAGCCACCAATTGCGCGCGCGCTCGATATTGTCAGCGTTCAGATCGGAAACCGGATTGTCACCGGAACTGCCATATTGGTATAGCGGATGTTCAAAGCCGAGATTATTCAGCGTAATCGTCGAAATAAAATAGACGAGCATGATCGCCCAACCGATATATTTGTTCGGACTCAGCGCCTGGACAAAGACCGACAAGACCGCGACCAGGATCAGGTCAACGCTGAGCGGCAGAACATACCAGATGAAATATTTTATCGGTTCATAATCAAAATATCCTCGGATCGACTGGATCGCGATGGCGGCAATGGCGGACACCAGCAGTGCCGAGACGAGCACGAGTGACACAGCCAGTGTTTTCGGCGCCATATAGGCCCAGTTCGGCAGAGCGGTGGCATCGATGATCTCGTGCATCTTCCGATCACGGTCCCGCCAGACCAGTTCGCCAGCATAATAGATGGCAATGATGAACGGGATGATCGCAAAGGATCCCTGCATCATACCGATCAGGGAAAAGGTGACCGGGAACAGAGGTGTGCCGTATAATTCGTTCGTATTCAGCAGTCTGGCACTGACATTGAACAGACCGATGAGCATGAGGACGAAAAAGGCAGGGCTGCGAAAAACCATCCGCATTTCGAGGCGCATCTGGGTCCAGAATTGGGCCCATGCGGCCGAACCTGGTTTTGAGGCGGGAAGATGATCAACGATCTGTGGCTCGGTTTTCGCGAGTTTCGCCGCCTGCTTGCGCTGTTTCTTCATCTGCCTTTTGGAAATACCGCGTTCGGAAAAGCTGAATTTGCGATAGGCGAAGCTCAGGGCAAGCAAGGATAGGCCGACCGCAATCAGGCGGTTGTAGAGCAGCGCGCCCTCCAGCGCCGGCAGCATGCTGTTGCGCTCGGTCACCGTCCAATATTCGGTAATGACCGCCAGCGCGCCCAGACCGAATGGTTCGAATAATGCGGCCGTGTCCTGCCATTCGGGCGTGTTGCCGATGACGGTCAGGAAGCTGAGATACAGCACCAGAAAGGCGACGACCGCGACATAGGTATAGATCATCGAACGGGTCGCGGTGGCGATCGCAAAGAAGATAGAGGAGGTCAGGAAAATACCCGGCAGCGCCAATATGAAATAGGAAAACAGATAATAGCTGAGACGGTTGGGTCCGACGGTTTCGGGGTCCAGCCACGGCATCAGGCTGCCGATGAAGATCGCCAGCGGCACGCCGACAAAGGCGATAGCGGCGATCAGAAAGGCACCGACAAAGCGACCAAACAGATAGTCGAATTTGCGTACCTGGGTGGCGCGGACCATCGGACCAAAGCCGCTTTCATCATCGCGCACGATCACATTGGCGACAAAGGCGGTGGTCACAAACATGAAAAACATCGTCAGGATCTGACTGATCTGCATGATCGCGGACGGGGAGTTGACGTTGACATTGCCGCCGCTGCCAATGGTAATATTTTCTGCCGTCACCGCGCCGAAAGTGAGCAGGAAAAACAGGATGGCAACGACCCAGAAAACCGGGTTGCGGAACTGGTAGCGGAGCTCAAATGCAGCGATTTTGGCAAACATCGACTATCCTCCCGGGTTCAAGCGGCAATCTGTGGTGCGCTGTCGTTGCGCGCGCCGACGAGGGTCGCAAAATAGACGTCTTCCAGCCCGCCATCGACCAGAGTGAACTCCGCTCCGGGGTTGTTTTCGGCCAGCACATGGATGATCGTGTGGCCGGCAAACAGCCGGGTGGAGATGACATTATATTCGGCCCTGGCCTGATCCAGCTGGTCGCGGGTGATCGTCCTGGCCCAGACCGTGCCTTTGGCTTTTTCGAGCAGGTCCAGCGGCGCCCCGGTCATCCGGATCCGCCCTTCGGATATGATCGCCATATTCGGGCAGAGATCGGACACATCCTCGACGATATGGGTGGACAGAATCACCACGACATTCTCGCCAATTTCCGCGAGCAGGTTGAGAAAGCGGTTGCGTTCCTCGGGGTCGAGGCCGGCGGTCGGCTCGTCGACAATGATCAGCTCGGGATTACCGATCAACGCCTGGGCGATGCCGAAACGCTGACGCATGCCGCCGGAGAAACCGGCAATCGCCTTTTTGCGGACATCCCACAAGTTGGTCTGATCGAGCAGGGTTTCGACCGTCGCCTTGCGGTCGGCCGCCGAAGCAACGCCTTTCAATATCGCCATATGGTCGAGCATGTCATAGGCGGAAACCCTCGGGTAAACGCCGAAGTCCTGAGGCAGATAGCCAAGCGTCTCGCGCAGTTTTTCAGGTTCTGCCAATATATCGAGATCACCAAAACGGATTGTTCCGGTCGTCGGCGTCTGCAGCGTCGCCACGGTCCGCATCAAGGTCGATTTCCCCGCCCCATTGGGACCGAGCAAACCGAACATGCCCTTGGGGATCGACAGGCTGACATCGTCCAGCGCCCTGGTGCCGTTCGGGTAGATATGAGTCACATTCTTGAGTTCCAGCATCCTCGAATTCCTGCTTTTGTCACTAGGATTGATCAAGGTGTATTATTAGCATAACTCACCAATTGCAATGCTATATTGCGAAAAACCGGAAAGCCGTTGAACTGCGGCGGTCGAACACCGCCCGCCGGGACAGGTTGAAATCGCGCCATTTCCGAAGCACTATGGAGGATCAGATAGCTGTACAATAATGCTCATAGTCCATTGCCATATCTGCATATTATGCCTGAATCTCGTTGCAAACCTGGCATAATTTGGCATCCGCTTTGGGCGCACAAGGAGTTGCGATGAACCCGCTGCCTGATGGTCAGCCAATGATCCCGTCAAGCCGTTCGGGAAAAATTATGATGCCCCGAATGCGGACAACGGGCATGACAGCAATATTCCGCTCAATTCACCAACAATAAATCAATCAATGGTATCGGAGCATATGAGCAGGCTTGGAGAAAATATACCGCCCTCGGATCAAGGCCAGCGTTTGCGGTTGATTGAACGGCGGCTGGCACGCAGCGAAACCGCGCGCGCAGAGGCCGAACAGCTTCTGGAATCGAAAAGCCGTTCGTTGGCGCTGGCGCAGGAGCAGCTTCAACAAAAAGAAGTCGAGTTGCTCGAACATGTCAACCGGCAGACACTTTCGCTGGTCAGCGCTCAAAATTTGGCAAATGTTGCAACATTTTACGGTGATGAGGATCAACAGTTCATTGGCTCAGACAATTTTGCCAATGTGCTCGGTTCGAAAACCCGAGTCACCAGTTTCGAACAATTCGCAACCATGGTGCACCCGCGCGATCAAGAAAATGCGATGGCTATACTCATCGCGGCATCTGAAGGAAGATTGATTGACGAGAATGTCGAAGGAGATTTTCGGTTTTGTGATGATTATGGTAAAATCCGCTGGCTGAGATGGTCGGTTACCCAGAAAAGATCGGCGGATGGCGTGCGATTTTTTGGCTTTGGTGCGGTTCGAGATATCACGCAGGAACGTCAGGCCGAGCGGCAGGAACGGATATTGCGAAAACTCAGCGAACGCAGGGCGCGGCAATTGCTGAATTTGACCGATGACCTGAAGGAAGCGAGAGAAGAAGAAGAGCTTAAAAGCGAGCAACTGGCTCAACGGGTTGTCGAAATGGAACTGATGGGCAATGCGCTGGAAGCAGCGCGTGCGACAGCCGTAGCGGCGAATAAATCAAAATCCCGGTTTCTGGCGATGATGAGCCACGACATTCGCACACCAATGAATGCCATTCTGGCGACATTGGAATTGCTGAGCATTACGGACATGAAGCCGGAACAACTCAAGCAGGTTGAACTGGCCCGACATAGCGGCGACCAACTGTTGTTCCTGCTGGCTGATATCATCGAATATGCGCGTGCCGATGGCTGGCAGCTTAATTTGCAAATGCGCGAGATAAATCTGCCGGAACTTGTCGAAAAGGCGGCCGACACGTGGCAGCCGCTGGCGCGGAAGAAGAAGCTTGATATTTGCATCAACCTGCCGCCGATTTGTCCTGAATATATCGTGACAGATCCTACGCGTACGCGGAACATGATCGATAATTTTATCAGCAACGCTATCAAATATACCAGCGATGGCCGGATTGACCTGATTGCAGATATTATCACCAAGGCCGACGGTTTATTCTTGAAATTTTCAGTGTCGGATACCGGGGACGGCATCCCAGAGGATATACAAAAAAGCCTATTTGAAGATTTTGATAGAGGCGTTGCCCACGATAGTGAGATCGAAGGAACCGGCCTTGGCCTGTCGATCTGCAAACGCATTGCCAATGCAATGGACGGCGATATCGGTGTCGACAGCGACATCGGCAAAGGCAGTGTGTTCTGGTTTACCATCCCGATCACCATTGGTGACGGTTCCGAACTGGCTGCTGTCAAGTTGCAAGCCGTCGTCCCCCGCAAATTCATGATCAATGGCCGCGCGCCAAAGCTGCTCGTGGCTGAGGATGTCAAGGCGAACCAGATCGTCATTATCGCGATGCTTGAAAATATGGGCTGTAAAACCGTGGTTGTGGATGATGGTTCGCTGGTGATGGATGCGCTGACTGGCGGTGATTTTGACGGCATATTGATGGACGTCTGGATGCCGATGAACGGGATGGATGCCACGCGTCAGGTCAGAGCCAGCCATGAATATGCGAGGATTCCGATTTTTGGGGTCACGGCATTTGCGGCGGATAGCGAGCGCACCGCTATTCTCGCGTCTGGCATGGATGGCGTGATTTCGAAACCGATAAACTTGTCCGGCCTTCATTATGTGGTCGGCCAGATTTGCGGGCTGGACAACCAACATGGCGCCGTCGAATCAATCAATCAAAAAAGCGTTCCGGATTTTGGCGAGGTCGAGTTTCTCAACCGGGCCAAGTTTGAAGAACAAATATACGCGGTTCCGGAGGGCCGCCGCGAAGCTCTGGTCGAAGCGGTTAGCAGCGATATTGAGAAATGGTGTGAAAGGTTCAATCAAGCCTGGACAGCCAAGGATGAACGGGGTGTCAACGCGGCCCATCATGCGCTGCGAGGCATCTGCACGGGCTTTGGCGCCTATGCGCTGCTGGAGAAAATCGATTCCATTCGACAAAATGGCAAATTGGGCGCTGACGCAGAACTTTTTCCGGTTCAGGACATGCTTGATTACACGATAGCGGCCCTTCGCCGGCCCGACCAATGGTCGGACCAGCAAAAGCTTGAAAAATTTTGGAACCCTAATAGGCACCCCTTCCCGTGATGACCGCCGGAACGGTCCGGGTAATGAGTATCAGGTCGCGCAGCAGCGATTTTTTCGCCAGATATTCCAGATCCATATCGACCTGCTGATCGAACGGAATATCTGCGCGCCCGGAGACTTGCCAGGTGCAGGTCAGGCCCGGCTTACCGACCAGTCGGCCCCGCTCCTTGTCCTTATACGTCAGTACTTCATTGGGCAGAGCTGGTCGTGGCCCGACGATCGACATTTCACCCGACAAGATGTTCAGGATTTGCGGCAATTCATCTATCGACGTGCGACGGATGAACTTCCCGATGCGCGTGATCCGCGGATCGCTTTTCATTTTGAAGCAAATAGAGTCGCGTTCATTTTGGTCAGACAGCTGCGCTTTTCGTGCTTCGGCGTCCTTGTACATCGACCGGAATTTCCATATTTTAAATGGCCTCCCATCTGCCCCGATCCGGGTCTGCCGAAAAAACGGAGAGCCTCTGTCTTCTAAGGTGATGAACAGGCAGATTGCGGCGGCCAACGGTCCGAGAACAAGCAGTGCAACCAGCGCAATCGACAGATCCAGAGTGCGTTTTGAAGCAGCGGCATAGCGTTCTGCATGACCCCGGGCGACAAAGGCATGGGCGATAGCGTGGCAGACGAAGCGCAGATTGCCGGCTAGATATCGACCGGCCAGCCGGCGCGGCTCCATGGCCAAGCGCCAGCACCACTCCAGTCCAAACTCACGAACCAGCGCCGGTGCACGCGGGATGCTGCCCGAATAATAATCAAACAGACCGCCAACCCCCATCACCACCGGGACGGTGATTTGGTCGCGATATTTGGCAATCCATTTTTCCTGCATCGGGACGCCCATACCAACCATCAATATCGATGCGCCGGAACGGTTGATCTGTTCGACAATTTGTTCGTCCGTGCCATCTTCAAAATAGCCGTTCTGCGTGCAAGCAAACTGCAGCCCCGGATATCGGTTGCGCATATTCTTGGCGGCGGCGGCCGCTATTCCGGGTTTGCCTCCCAATAGGAAAATACTCTGTTTGGCATCCGCTGCTTTTCCACAAATATGAGGAAAAAGGTCGGTTCCGTTCAGATTATTCAACCTGCCCGTACCCGCCAGCCTTCCGGCTTGCCGGAGACCGGAACCATCCGGCAGCAAAACATCTGCAGATTGCACATTGGCAGTATATTGCGCGTCCTGCTTGGCAATATTGATACAATGGGCATTGATAAACTGAACCGTGTTGCGTTCACCCTGTGATGCGGCGCGGACTATTTTCGCCGCGACGTCCGACAGGGAGCCATTGGCGAGGTCCAGTCCGAAAAGGGAAATGGCTGTTTCATCGTATAATGAAAGGGCCAGCTCGGTGATATTGTTACGACCTATTATCAGGTGAGAGATGCGCCGACTGTCATGTTTGGCAAAGCTGGCTGCTGATTGATAAACGCTCATTATGTGACTCCAATATATTTGGTCACATCTCCGCACTTCGCGTGCCAATATTATAAATTCTATATTTATCAATTAGATACTGGATTAACAAACCATTGTCCACGGACGAGGCTTGCTCAAAACGCCACAAAATTTTGCAAAATGCGAACAAACCAACCCACTTTGCAACAGCCCGCTGGTGATTAAATTCAGAGTAAGCATTGTTCTGCTTGGGAAACCGGGCTTCTGCCAATCTGGCACGGCAATTGAAACGAATATCCCGAACCATTTTGGGAATAGCATCATGATCGCCGCACTGTCACAAAATCAGCACAGCAATAGGCGCTCGATCATGCACGGATTGCTGGCATATGGATCGGCTGAACTGGCCAATCGCATTGTTCGGATCCTGGTCGTTGTTGTTATCGCCCGTCAACTGGTGCCGGAACTGGTCGGCGTCGCGGCATTGACGCTCAGTCTTTTTGAACTGACCCGGGTCATTGCCAATATCGGTGTCGGTCAAAAAATCATCTCGGCATCCGACGAGATGCTGGAGGCGGTATGCAACTCGGCCAGTAGAATATTCTGGTTCTGGTGCTCGATGGTTGCCGCCATTCAGCTGTTGGTTGCTGCGGTGCTGTTCACCTTCTTTCACCAGCTTCTCGCGGCGCAAATGCTGGCCATATTGTGCGGCGTTTATCTGTTCATGCCGGGTGGTCTGGTTCAGTGCTTCCGGTTGATGCGGGCCAAAAAACTAGCGACCGTTGCCAAAATCGGCGCATTGCAAACCATCGCCGATCACTTGATCACGGGCGCTCTAATTCTCGCCTGGGCAAACCCCTGGGCGATCATATTGCCGAAATTGATCACTGCCCCCTTGTGGTTGATCATGATGCGCCGCGCAGAAACCTGGTCTGTCGACCAATCCAAGGGCTTTGCCGATCGTTCGGAAATGATGAACTTCGGCGCAGCGATTTTGGCGACCGATATATTGCTCGCGGTGCGCAACAATCTGGACAAGCTGATCATCAGCGCGCTTCTGGGTGTTTCTGCTCTGGGCAGCTACTATTTCGCTTTTAACGCCGGCATTGGCATTATCGGCACGCTGGCCACCGCATTTGGTACGGTCATCTACCCCTATTTGTGCAACCAGAGTTCGCAGGCGGAATCAAATGGCGCATTGAAATTCATTCTCAGCGCCGGCCTGGTCATCTTCAGCGGCTTGTCCGCGGCGCAATATTTTCTGGCACCAATCTATGTCCCGCTGATTTTCGGCGCACAATGGGTCCAGGCGATACCGCTTATCCAGATCCTGTCGCTCGCCGGTGTTCCGCTGTTACTCGGTGCCATCGCCTCCGCCTATTTGCGGGCATCCGGCAGGGCGGCTCTCGATGCCTGGCTTGGCCTCATCGTCTGCGTCGCCGCTCTGTCTGCCATGTTCGTCGGCGCTCATTTTGGGCTGGCGCAAGCCGCAGCTGGCTGGGTGATCGGAACCATCCTCATCGTCACCACTTATTCGATAATCATAATGACCAAATCTTTTCAAACCGAACAGGAATATTCCATATGAACCATCCCCATTTTTCAGTGATCCTGCCCGTTTACAACGCCGCAACGCATCTTTTCGCCACAATAAGATCGGTTTTGACGCAAACGGAGCGTGATCTGGAACTGATCCTGATCGACGACGGCTCGACCGACAATAGCCTGGCGATCATGCTGTCGCTTGCTTCCGAAGATCCGCGTATCAAGCTGGTTGCGCAGTCCAACCAGGGCGTATCGGCGGCCCGCAACCTTGGCCTTGCCCAAGCGCGTGGCAAGCTGGTGGCATTCATCGATTCCGATGATCTGTGGAGAGCCGACAAGCTGGAAATGCATCGCGCCTTCCATCAACAGCAGCCCGAGCTCGCCGCGAGCTATGCCAAGATCGCGTTCATCGATAATGATGCAACCGATGGCTATAATGCAAAGACCTTTTCGACGGTCAAAGCCGGTGCGCTTTCTGTCGATCAGATCATCGCCGAAAATCCGACCTGCACAATGTCGAACCTGGTTGTTGCGCAAAAGGCCATTGCAGCCGTCGGGGGTTTTCTGACCGAAATGTCTTATGCCGAGGATCAGGAATGGATCGCTCGGATCGTGTCCAATGGTCATCTTATCTGCGGTATCGACCAGCATCTTGTCGATTACCGGATGAGTCCCAATGGCTTGTCGGTGGATTTACCGGCCATGTATGCCGGCTGGCGTTCGCTGGCGATGCAATATGCTGATGGCCACAATGTTCTCTCCGCCGAAGCGATATATTGTCGCTATCTTTCCCGCCGTGCATTGCGCGCCGGCGCACCTGCCAAGGTCGCGCTTTCCTATGCATTGCAGGGCATCCGGTCTGACCGCCTGGCTTTTCTCAAAGATACCAAACGCGGCTGGCTGACGCTTATTTCCGCGGTCGCCGCTTTGCTTATCCCGCGGTCCGCCAGAATCCATCTTTTTGCCTGAATTACCAAATTGAAAAAGGAAACCCCAATGACGAACCCATCCATCTCCGTCATCATGCCCGTCTATAATGTCGAGCAATATGTTCCGGCCGCGATTGAATCCGTGCTGGCCCAAACGTTCACAAATTTTGAACTCATCATCGTCGATGATGGCGGCACCGATATGAGCGTCGAAATTTGCGCGTCTTACAATGACCCTCGCATCCGGATCATCTCACAGGCCAATCGCGGCCTGGCAGGTGCCCGGAATACCGGCATATTGGCGGCGCGCGGCGAATATATCGCGTTGCTCGATTCCGACGACAGCTGGGACCCAGAAAAACTGGCGCTGCACAAGATCCATCTGGATAGCAATCCCCACGTTGGCGTCAGCTACAGCGGTTCGCGATTCATGGATGCGCATGGGACCGCGCTCCGCCAGGCACAACGGCCAAAACTTGAAAATATTAGCGCAAAGGATATTCTGACGCGCAACCCGATCGGCAATGGCTCCGCACCCGTCATCCGGAAGACAGCGCTGGACAGCATTGCATTCAATCACCGCGAGGAAACCCAGCGGATTTGCTTCTTCGACGAGTCTTTTCGCCAATCCGAAGATATTGAGCTCTGGATCCGGATGGCATTGACCAATGGTTTCCGTTTTGAAGGTATCGACGGGTTGCTGACCAACTATCGTATCGTATCCGGCGGCCTCTCGGCCAATATCGCGGCACAATATGACAGCTGGAATCGAGTGATGACGAAGACAGAAGCCAATGCACCGGAATTTCTGGCGCAATTCGGCGACGAAGCGCGGGCTTATCAGCTGCGTTATCTTGCCCGTCGGGCGGTTCAAATGGGCGATGGTGCATTCGCATTGGTGCTGTTGAAAGAGGCCTTTGCGGTCTCCTCAAAACCGCTGATCAAAGAACCGGTAAAGTCCGCATTTACTTTCCTGGCCGCTGCTGCCGCACGCTACCTGCCAACAAATCTTGTCAGCAAGCTGGCTCTCAGCTGGACGGGCGGGAGGGCCGTAGCATGACCAAATTGCCAAAAATCATTCACTTGCTGGACGACTTGTCGCTTGGCGGTGTTACCCGCAGCCTAGAATTGTTCCAGCACCCTGCTCTTAATCGCCATTATGATTTCGCGACCGAAGAGGTCCATCCCGAATGGAGTATCGCGCCAAAACTCGACGCGACGGTGATCATTGTCCACTTTTCGGTGAGCTGGAAAACCCTGCCCTTTCTCTATTCGCTGGCAGCGCGCAATTCGCATGCCAGTCTGGTGCTTGTCGAACATAGCTATTCCCGGGAATGGGAAGGTTTATACGTCGCCGAGCAAGCGCGTTTCCGTTCCATGCTGAAACTGGCTCACAAAATCTTTGATCGCGTGATATGCGTTTCCAAAGCGCAGGCCCTGTGGCTCGAGGAAGCGGCTGATCTCCAACGACCAAAGCGGCAGGTCATATATCCCTGGAGTGATACGCAAGGATTGGCGCAGCTGTCGCGCCCGCATTTTTCGCTGAAACAACCCATCACAATTGGTGCTTATGGCCGGTTTATCGAAGATAAAGGCTTTGAACGGCTGATCAATGCGATGAATGATTTGGGTGAGCAGAAGGAACTGAAGCTGCTGCTCGGCGGGTTCGGGCCGGACAAGGACAAGCTGAAACGGCTGGCCGGATCAAATCCCAATATTTCATTTTATGGGCAGATAGAGCAGCTTGACCATTTTCTCAGCAAATGCGACGTGGTCGCCGTCCCGTCGAAATTTGAAAGCTATGGCCTGGTCGCGACCGAAGCGCGCCTCGCTGCCCGACCAATATTGGTCTCTGGCGTCGGCGGGCTGTCGGAGCAGGTCAGCGATGCCGGCTTGATTGTCGACTTTGACGAACAAGCCTCAGTCGTCAAACTGCTCAAGAATATCCGCTATTTGCCGCTGGTCACCATGTCGGTTGCAGGCCGCGAAGATTGTCTTTGGGTGACCGAAAATCGCGTCGAAGCGTGGCTGGAAATATTGGCAGAACTTACCCTCTGTCCAGCCCATCTGGAGGCTGCATGACTCCCTGATTTTAACATTGTCTGATCCGACCAGCCAAATGGCCCTCACTATTGTGGGGGCCATTTTTTATGCCCGGCAGACAGGTCAACAGCGGCCGCATGGGGCGGTGCCAAAGCGGTGGCAATGCTATCATGATTGATCAACATGATCGCATCGCTGCGCTGGCGTGGTCACGCTCATTCTGTATGGGAATCGACCGCTAGCGGGGATCTCGAAATAGTCCCGACATTGCCAAGAGGCAACCGCAGCGCCTACCGACATTCCGCAACTGACAGAACTATGGAATAGGCCAGACAGTGATTAGCCGGGTTGTGCTAGCTTGCAGTTTTGCAAAGCCATGCCGATCAGCAACAGTGCCGGCCAATAGAGATAGGCCAGGGACTCCAGATTTTCTCCGAAGCTATACATTAGCAAAAGCAGTGCCATCGAAAGGCCGACCCGACCCGATTCGGAGGTCAAAGCCGAGCGCAGAAGCAAACCAAGAGTGACAATAAGGGGTGTTGCCAGCGCGAACAGACCCAGGACACCTTTTACGAACAACAGCCCGTACCAAGTGTGATGACTGCCAATGGGCATATATTCGACCAGATGCGGGCCGCGTTCAACCACACCATGACCAAACCAGAAGGCTTCGGCTCGCCAGCGCTCCACTGCGATCCGGCCCAACGTCTCCCGGACCCGGGTTGAGTCGGCTCTGGCCCCGGAAAATTCGGATTTTGCGAGATGAAGCGCGTCAAGAATATCGATCGCAAACCAGCCAGCGAGCAAGACAAATGGCAATATCACAAACCACATCAAGGGACGGGTAACCTGACCAAAAAGAAGCGGAATAGGGGCGATGATGATCAGTCCGACAAAGGCCAGTCGCGATTGGGATAACAGGATCATGGCCAGTGCAGCGGCGATACCCCAATTTCTCCAACTGCGGTCTTTTTCCTGGAACGCACAGACCAAATAGACCAGTCCGACCATCCCGGCGGCGGGCGACCATGGCGCAAAAAACTGCCACCGTGGTGCCCCGGACCCAGGTTCCAAGGTGTACAGGATCGTTGCAAAATATTCTGAACCGGAGCCGCCAATTATCTTCAACGGCGACACCCATAGGCTTGCGGGCAGTCCGACCAATGGCGCGGCAAGAAACAAGGGTAGCAGAAATATCGTATATTTGCCGGTCCGGCAGATCGCTCGATAGATAATCTCTCGCCTGATCGGGAGAACCGCGCCGGCGAAGATGAACAATGCAATGAGAAGCCAACCCTTGGCCCAGCCGATTGCCGATTTGATAATGGCACCACTGCCGAGACTGAAATTCAGATGTCCCGCGACCAATATCACCAACATGACGGTCATCGAGATCAGCCAGATCGATATCGACCAGTGCGGCGTTGTGAGCCGCTTGGTTTTTGGCAAGGACGGCGCGATATAATAGAAATAGAGCGCTTGCAGAGAAAGCACGCAACCAAGCACCGGTCCGGCAATATACAGCCCCCCAACCAACCATAATAGCCATGTGGCTATTATGGTATAATGGACTATATTTTCGGCGCTATTTTGCGGATGATTGGCTGTCTGAACCATAGCAACGCTAGTCCTACTAGGATGACAATGGTCGCCCCGGTTGCGCCTACCAAAGCAAGCAAAATGGAGGGGCTCGACGGCGATTGCGGCAGCGACGGTTGCTCCAATGTTTGCACCAACGGGTAGGAAGCAAACGGATCCTGCTTGTTGGTATCAACCCGCGCCAGCGCCGAGGAGAAAACAGCTTCCGCGACCCGGTGGTCACGCACAAGGTCAGCCAGCTCCGAGGCCTGTTTGACCAGGTTGCCGCTTTTCACAGACTGATTGGAAATATCTCTGCGTATCTCGACGAGGCCGGCCAGCGCGCCAGCGCTTTGGGAGTTCGCAATGATCATCCCTTGCATCAGGTTGGCCCGGCCATCAGCAACTGCAATATCAACATTTTTCAATATCATATTGGCGCCAAGACCAGTCAGTGAGCGGCCTCGTTTTACCAATGCGCTTTTTAGCTGTTCCCGCTCCGAATTGGCCTGAACCAAATCGCCGTGATTATCGCCCAATGTGGCCTCTTTCTCCTCTGCCTCGACTTCCAGTTTCGCATAGCGGTCTGCCAGCTGCTGGAAAACCGGATCTGATCGCAGCCGCAAAGCCGTATTGGCACCGCCGACGCTCTTGCCAAGGATCGAAGAAAAGCGTCCCGATTCAGCAGATTTCTGACGCAGCACGATGCGCGCATCTCGCTCTTGCTGGCGCAATGCATCCATATTGGCAATCCGGGCATTAAACTGATCAAGTGATACCAGCCCTGTTTCGGCTTGAAAATCGAGCAAGGACTTTTGGGTGGTCCGCACTTTCTTTTCCAGCACGACCAGATTCTTGGCATCGGAACTTTCCCGCATTTCTGCTTCGTCTTGCCTCAATTCATCAAGCTGCTTCAAAAATGTCTCTTTCAAAGCAATGGCCCGTTTATTGGCCAGTTCGCCGCTTGGACCAACCACTTCAACCTGAATCAGGTTTGTCTGGTCGATCAGCTTGACGTCAGGAACCGGGAAGCGGTGCACCGCTTCGCCGGTATTTTCCGCGCTCTGGCGCAAGGTTTTGTCCGTCATCAACAAGCGTTTATAATTTTCGGTCGGGCTAAGGGTGGCACTAGCAAATGCCGAAGAAATTGACGATTGTGCCTGACCGATGCTTTCCACATTCAATGAACCGCCGGCACCGGAACCCGGTAAAATCAGCGTGAACTTGCTGCGATACTGATCGGGAGCCAATGCCAGAAACAAGCCTGTCAGAACCCAGATCACAACGATCCAGATAGCCGCCGTCTTCAGATAGCGTTTGTGCCGCATGCGGATCGGTTGCCGGTTTTTAACGGCATGCCAAAGGCGTGTGTGCAAGCCGGGCGGTTCGATGATTTCCTGTTTCATGATCAATTTATGTTCTTAAGCAGAAAGTATGGAGAAGCCGTTTCACCAACCAGACTAATCACATCGCGGATATTCATCGCGAAACTGTCATAGCAGGCAAGGCTATCGCCCGGCATGAGATAAGGGTCCTGACCATCACGGTCGTCCTGACGGACCAGTTTCTCAACCGACCGCTGGATGACCACTGATTTGCCGTTCATCGGATTACGCGACATCAGCACAACCTTCCGGGCCGCGTTCATCGCCGACCCGCCAACGCAATTTGCAGCAACCATCGCTTGCGACAGGCGCGTGCCATATGGCAGGCTAGTGGAATCCCGGTTTACTGAAGAGGAGGCGTTGCTGGCCGCCGGCCGCGAAAGATTAGACATATATACCCGGATACCAGGCGCCGTAATTTGCGATGGCTTCACCAGATCTGCGTTGAAACATTCCGCCGAGCCAACAATGATCTGATCGTTTGAGGTCAAGGCGACATCATCAACGGCATCGCCATAAATCGCTCCGTTCAGGTCAATTTGTGACCATAGCCCGTCGCGAATGAGATAGACGGCAGACAAATCAGCATCTGGCCGCACACCGCCAGCGGCGCGCAAGGCCGCCGTCAACGAACGACTGACATTGCGATCGCCTGAATCGCCGTTATTGAGATTTACGCCGCGTGTCTCAGCCGATCTTTCACCAACCCGGATCATGCCGGGCTCGAATACCGCACCCCGGACAGCAACGCTTACGCCGCCCAGCTCCATCAACTGCAGTCGGACGCTATTGCGCAAGCCACGAATCAGCCCCTCTGCGACAAGCTTTTGAGAAACGCTTCGCTCCGCCTCATTGATCGATTTGCCCGCAAGGTTGATGACATGGCGGCCGCCCAGAATGATCGAACCATTGGCGGCGACCACATAGACACGGGACAGGCTGTCGGTATCGCCGGCAATGTTCAGTCGGACACGGTCTCCGGAAGCAAGCATGTCCGGTTTCGCGGCGAGCACAGAAGAGGGTGTTTGCGCCTGAGGCAAAAGTCCGGCGGGCGCCAAAGCGGTGCGGCACTGCGCAGTCGTTTCGATTTGCTCTGCAAATTGCTGGGGCGCATATTGGCTGCCAAAGGCATTTTCGGGCCGCTCCATAGTAGCGCAGCCGGCAAGAAGCGATGCGGCGGTCAAAATGGCGATTGTCTTGTGGTTCATATTTCACCTGAAGATTGAGTTCAGGCGAAACAGTGCAACGGCTGTGCCAATCTCTGTTTTACGCGGGTGGCGACGGTTAATATTCCGAAAACGCAAAATAGATCGGGCGACATTTGCATTTTGCAAAGCATTTTTTCGCATATTGCGAACAGATATTCTTGCAAAATGCAAATTTATGGTTTTGAATCGCCAAATTCAGCCATTCGCATTTTGGCATAGAAAATGCACATGGCTGCCGAAGATCCGGTATGAAAAGGAATGGAGCAAGATGAAGGGTATAATTTTTACTGAATTGGTGCGATTTATGGAGAAAGTTCAATCGCCAGAATTTGCCGACCAAGTGATTTCCGGTGCTGCGCTTCCAAATGATGGTGCGTTTACAACGATCGGCAATTATCCTTCAGAATATGCCCTGGCGATGGTCGGCAAAGCTTCGGAACAGTCCGGTGTCGAAGCCACTGAACTATGCCGGTTGTTTGGCAAATATCTCTACGGTCGTTTTACCTTATTATATCCGCATATCATGGAATCATACAAAACAGCCGAAGCCCTGTTGACCCATGTCGGCAGCCATATTCATACAGAAGTCTGTATCCTCTATCCGGATGCGCGCCCTCCTCAGGTCACCGCAGAAGTTCAAGATGGTCAAACGATCATTCGCTATCTTTCGCATCGGCCAATGGCCGCCATCGCCCATGGCCTGGTCCAGGGCTGCATGGAACATTATGATGACCAGCGTTCGTTGGCATGGGAATGTGCTGTTGACGGGAAGTCAGCCATATTCACGATAAAAGGATAAGTCCGTGCCCAGTCACAAAATACTGATCATCGAAGACATTGCGTCACTATCCATTGCTTATGCAGGGCATCTGGAAACTGCGGGGTTCCATTGCGTCATCGTCGACAATCTTGCCGATGCCAGCGTAGAATTGACCCCTAGCAACGCCGGGTTCTCAGCTGTTTTGCTGGATCTGCAATTGCCGGATGGCAACGGGCTGGACTGGCTGGAGAATAACGCGGCCATTTTGCCTGAAGTCTCGGTAATCGTTGCGACGGCAGACGGTTCAATCAATCGGGCGATCGACGCGATGCGCCTGGGCGCTTATGATTTCATGGTCAAGCCGCTCTCACCATCCCGTCTGGTGACGGCGATGAGAGGGGCTGTAGAGGTCACAAAATCTGTCCGTGCCGATGTAACGAAAGATCGAAACGGCGGTTCCAGAACCGACGACTTCGCTGGATTTATCGGATCAAGTCCGCCGATGCAGGAAGTCTATCGCCAGATAAAAAATGTCGCCAATTCCAAGGCGACGGTTTTCGTAACCGGCGAAAGCGGCACCGGCAAAGAAGTATGCGCGGACGCGATCCACAAATCCGGTCCGAGAGGTAAAAAGCCATTCATCGCCATAAATTGCGGGGCAATCCCCGAGGACCTGCTGGAATCAGAGCTTTTTGGCCATTTGAAAGGTTCGTTTACCGGCACGATTGCCGATCGGGTCGGCGCGGTGCAAGCGGCCCATGGCGGCACCTTGTTTCTCGATGAAATTTGCGAGATGCAACTCAAATTGCAAGTCAAACTGCTGCGATTCTTGCAGACCGGTACCGTTCAGAGAGTGGGCGCAACCAAGGCCGAGGATGTCGATGTCCGGATAATCTGCGCGACCAATCGCAATCCAAAGCTGGAAGTCGAGCAGGGTCGCTTTCGTGAAGATCTCTATTACCGGCTCGCCGTTGTCCCAATCGACCTGCCGCCGCTGCGCAACCGGGGCAGTGATATAACATTGCTTGCCAATGCCTTCTTGATGAAATTTGCCGAAGAGGAAGGCAAGGATTTCTTGCCGCTAAGCTCTGATTTAGCAGAGAGTTTCGAGCAACATGTCTGGCCTGGGAATGTCCGCGAGTTGCAAAATCTGATGCGCCGTGCCGCCGTGATGTTCGCCGGACCCAATCTCGACGCGAGCATCCTTCCGGAATTTGTCGATCCATCGATCCCGGCAGAAAGCATATCGGAGATAGCGCGATCGTCTTTGAAAACATTCACTGAGCGCCGATCGAATATCGGCGTAGACAAGCGTGACGGACTTAACCGGCTTGACGGAATGACGCTGGATCAGATCGAGCAATTGGTGGTCGAGCGGACGGTTCGCAGCTGCAACGGCAGCCTAACAAGAGCGGCTCAAAAGCTTGGCGTCAGTCCGTCTACTCTATATCGGAAGAAAGAGAAATGGGAGGCTTCCGCCTTGGCAACATAGTTCGGTCTAGCGGAGGCATATGCGTCGCGCGCAGCCTGCCATGCAAAACTGTTCCTGAAATGAGTGACAAGCCGTCGCGTGCATGGCCAGCGTGTCCGCTCGAACGGCGATATATCGCGCCAGTCGCCAACTTGATCGACGATGGCCGCTGGTTTCATCTCTATGCGGTCTGACCCCGCGGTTTTCAGGGATTTTCATCCCTCGCCATGGCGAGGGATCGGGTAATGGTGGACAGGATAGGACTGTCCCGCAGATCAATTAAACCCTTGATTTCCATTCATTAAAAACAACTTCTACGGGTGGTTTGTACCCCATTTGTGTACCGCTTTCAACGGTCAAAAAAGCGGTGTCATCGGCAAGTGAAGGGGGATGGCATTTGAGAACGCGGAGAGACTAGCAACGCCAATCGTTCGAATGTGGGCTTAGGGAATAGAACCATATGTCTAAACGTCGCTTGTGACGTGCTTGGCTCTGCATGCATATTTTGAGACGGCAAAGCATCAAAGGGCGCTAATGGTATCCCGACGAGAAGCCGACCAGCCGCTTTTATCTTCCATCTATCCAGATCGAACGGCAACAATTGGGGTGGGGAGCAGACAGGCAGGTTTTGGTAGCAAAAAGGTGAAAGCGGCCATCGCTCGCATAGGTTTTAAGAAGGCAGCACCGTCAACGATGTCGTTGAATAGCGGAGAATGTAAGGCTTCTCAGGGGGCTTTCCGTCGGGATACTCGCTACCAAAAAACGCAATATAGCAGTCGAACATGCCGATCTCATCATCGAGCCAGCAATGAACAACCACGCCAAATTCAGAGGTCAGATCGTCATCGTCGTTTACGAAGGCGTCGAGACGAACTCGCGTCCCGGGCGGAATTGGACAATCTTGTCCCATGGCGTGCTGCACTCCCTTGCTCGACAAGCTTAGTCACCAACCTATGACTAAGGCGATGTCCGCTTTCAAGAAGCTTGTCGAACCAATGCGACGTCGTCAAATGGGTCGCAAGCTGACGGGTGGGTTTCCTCGAAAAACATCGAAGTGCAGCCAGTCAGCTTTTAGGCTATGCGGCAAGGCGATCGAATGTCTGGAAGTGGGTGGGTACAGCAGGACGGCTGCCGGTCGCTTAGGGAACTCAGAGACGGATTGAACAGTCGGAGCATTAAGACCCCTAGAGGGGGCAAGTGGCACGCTGCGTCTGTGAGGAACCTGCTCATCCGGCTGGACCGTCTGGAGGCCAGCCAATGAGCAAGGAGCCTAAATGGAAACTACAAGAGCTTCCCATTGCCGAGCTTGTATTCTTGGAGAGCCTAAAGGTCAGAGAGCCGGATAGAGCTTCCGGAAAGGAGCGGCGATACTCTAGGGGACCGTTGGGAGAGTTTTTCTGGATATATTTCACAATAATTCCCACAGACTTTGTACCCTTTTGCGTACCCTCATGAAGAGAATAAGTTAAGGAAAATCAGTGGTTTGTTGGTTATCTGCGGCCCCTAGAGGGGGTTGGTGGACAGGATAGGATTCGAACCTATGTACGCTTACACGGGCAGATTTACAGTCTGCTGCCTTTAACCACTCGGCCACCTGTCCATCTGGTACCCAAGGCCGCCGATGGCGACAAGAGCGGCTCAATGACGAAGGGATGGCTAACTGTCAATGCCTGCCCTTGCAAATTCGCAGAAAAAAAGGGCTGTCCGCTGACGACTTAGCGGCTAGGGAGGAAATATGGCACGCAAAAACAAATCTATCAAGAAAACCGGTGGCGGTCTCAAATTCTGGGGACGGCACGCGGTGGAGGCTGCGCTCGACAATCCCAACCGGGTGATCAAGAAGATATCGATCACGCGCGAGGCTCTGGCAACGCTCGAAATTCCCGATGATATAGCGGTCGTGATCTGCGATGTCGCCGATCTCGGCCGGGTCATCCCCCGCGACGCACCGCATCAGGGGATGGTCGCTGATGTCGACCCCCTGCCCGATATCTGGCTCGGCGAAATACTGGACCAGCAGAGTGATCGGCCGTTGCTGCTGCTCGATCAGGTGACCGACCCGCATAATGTCGGCGCGATATTGCGTTCTGCCGCTGCCTTTGATGCAGCCGCGATCATAACCCAGGACCGCCATGCCCCGCCCGAATCGGGCGTAGTGGCAAAATCAGCGTCAGGCGCACTGGAAATCGTCCCGTGGATCCGGGTGGTTAACCTGTCCCGCGCGCTCGATGAAATTGCCGAAGCTGGCTATTGGCGAATCGGACTGGATGGCGATGCCAGCGATGAACTGGAAAGTGCGATGGGTATCGGCAAGCTGGCGCTGGTCATGGGCGCGGAAGGCGAAGGCCTGCGGCAGAATGTCTCGGCCCATTGTGACACGCTCGCCCGGCTGCCGATGAGCCCGCGGATGGAAAGCCTGAATGTTTCCAACGCGGCCGCCATTGCTTTATATGCCGAATATACTAGGAAAAAAGGGGATTAGTCGTGGGAAAATATAGCAAGTGGGCCCTGGCCCTGATCGCGCCGTTGCTGCTGACAGGCTGCTTGCTCATCCCTGGAAAGTTTGAATCGCATTTGAGGTTGATGAACGACGGTACTTATAATTTCACCTATGTCGGGCAGATGCAGCTGTCCGAGGGTGATGGGCCACAATCCTCCTCCGGCATGGATCAAATGCCTTACGATCCCGGTCGGTCCGTGTGTTTTAACCAAATCAATAAAGCGAACGGCAAGGTAACGCCTTACCCACTGGATCTCTATAGCAGTCCGGTGAACAACGATAGTGACCCCGATTCCTATGAGGAACGGGAGTGCAGTGCCGACGATCTCGCCAAATTGGAACAAATGCACAACGATGAGATGGCGCTCGCTGCGGAGGAATCGCGCGAAAGCAAGAAGGCTGAAGAAGACAAGAGAAATACAGCGATGAGTTCAATCTTCGGCGGCGCGGTGCCGGGCGATGACCAAGGTCTGAAAAAATTTGCAGAGAAGCTCGCCAAATATGACGGCTGGAACAAGGTCGAATATATGGGCGATAATCTGTTCGAAGTCGAATATGCAGTCAGCGGCAATTTCGATCAAATGTTCGCATTTCCCACGATACCGGGCGCGACGATGCAATTTCCCTTTGTCCAGATCATCCGTCGCAGCGGCGGTGAACTCGAAATACTGACCCCGGCCATGGCCGGACCGGGCGGCCTGGCCGGTGCGATGGGGCCCATGCCGATGGGTGGCCCGTCGGGTGAATCGAAGATACAGCCGATTGACGGGACTTTCACCATCGTGACCGACGGCGATGTGTTGACCAACAATACTGAGGACGGCCTGACCGTCAGCGGTTCGACAAAGAACATGCTTTGGAAGGTTGATGGCACCAGCGGCCCGGACGGCAGCCCGCGTGCGATCGTCAAACTGGCCAATTAATCATTTGACCAGACAAAGAAAAAGGGGGCTGCTGAAAAGCGCCCCCATTTTTTTGTCGGTCGAAAAATTCAGTCTTCTTCGGCAATCCGAACTTTCAGGCCTTCCAGATCATCAGACAATTCAATTTGGCAGCTGAGACGCGAAAATTCGTCGCGGTGATCGCTGCTTTCGAGCAGATCATCCTCGTCTTCGCTCATGGCCGGCAATTTGGCTTTCCAGTCGGCATCGATATGGACGTGGCAAGTGGCACAGGAACAGCATCCGCCGCACAGCGCCAGCAGTTCATCAAAGCCATTGTCGCGAATCGCTTCCATCACGCTGATTCCGCTATCGACGGAAACTGCTTTTTCTTCGCCATCGCGGCCGGTTACGTGGATCGTTGGCATAGCTACCCCTTAGTGACTGTTAATATAAAATCCCGCACGCTATGTCTGGACCGTCACAAAGAATCAAGGGCCGAAACGGAGACGGGAAATCGATGGGCCTATCAAAAGAAATGATCAAAGCCGGGCTGGACCATGTCAGCGCGATCGAGCCGAGGCTGGCGGCAGCCATTGTGCAATCCGGTTATCCGGAACCGCGGATTCGCCCGGAAGGCTATGAAACATTGCTCCGCACCATCGTCGGCCAGCAGGTCAGCGTCGCTTCGGCGGCAGCGGTATGGAACAAGCTGGAAGCGCGGCTGGGCGACGGTTGCCCGGCCGAAGCGCTGATTGTCACCGAATTTGATGAGCTGCGGGCGTGCGGACTGTCTCGCCAGAAACAGGGCTATGCCAGAAGCCTGGCGGAACTGATCCTCTTCGGCGGGCTTGATCTCGCCAATCTGCCACGGGATGATGAAGAGGCGATCGCGCTGCTGACCAAGATCAAGGGGATTGGCCGCTGGTCAGCAGAAATCTATCTGCTGTTTGCGCAGGGCCGCCCCGACATCTGGCCCGCCGGTGATCTCGCGATTCAGGTTGGCGTCGGCAATTTTCTGGATCTGGCGGACAGGCCGTCCGAAAAGGACGTGCGCCTGATGGCCGAAGCCTGGGCGCCGCATCGCGGCGCCGTGGCGATATTCACCTGGCATCATTATCATGTGATGGTGATGTAACCCCTAGATATCGAGCGGGTGATTCCACCAGGCGGTATCGGTAAAGGCGCGCATGTCGAGCTCAAAGGTCCAGGCCGAGCGATGCTGATGGGCGACATGAAAATAAGTGTCGGCAATCGCGCTGGGTTCCATCAACTCGTCCTTGCCATTGGCTTTGGCTTCCAGCAATTTTGCAAAGCGCTCCGGCCCGAGCAGCTTGCCCAGCGTATCCGGCGCATTGACCGCGCTATCGATCAGGATATGGGCGACATGAATATTTTTTGCCGCGAATTCCGCATTGAGCGTCTGGCATAGCATCCGTCGTCCACCCATTGCGGCGGCGTGACTATGCTGTCCGGCATTGCCGCGCATCGCCGAGGTGGCGGAGGTGACCAGCAGCGCCCCGCCGCCGCGTCCGACCATCAGGGGAAACAGCTTTTGTGCAACCCGGAACACGCCGAGATTGCCGATCCGCCAGCCCAGTTCAAATGTCTTCAGCGGCGTGTCGGCCAAAGCCCGATTGCCGATCTGCGCCCCGAGATTATAGACGGCGACATTGATCGGACCGATGTCCGCTTCCAGATCGTCGATCAGCTTTTCGATCGCCCCTTCATCCACCGCGTTGAGCAAATGGCCAGAAGCCTTGCCACCGGACGCCTCGATTTCGGCAACCATATTGTCGAGACCATCCTGATCACTCCGGCGACACAGCGCCACATGATAGCCTTCCTGGGCAAAGCGTTTGCCGACATGACCGCCGATGCCAGCCCCTGCCCCAATGATCATGCATACGTCCACCATAAGGTAAGTCCTTTATCGGTTATTTGAGAAACGGATTGAGCTTCATGACTTCTTCCATGAAGGACCGGGGTTTCTTCCAGTTTGCCGTTTTCAAATTGGTCTTGAGGTCGAGCGTCTTGATCACATCATTGATGAAATGGACGCAGTTGCGCTTGTTGAGACTGTAGCTTTTTTGCGGAATCACCTGCCATTTTTGCACCACGGCCATCAATTTGCTATATCTGCCATCATCTATGGTGACGGTGAAATGGGGGTTGCTGCTGGCAATATACTTGGCCGGTGGTGCCTTTACATGGCCGTTGACCGACCCGAACAATATACCCGGCGTTACGTTGACGGCGGTAAACCCAAAGGCGGTGTCGACCTTCTTGCCGTCGGCCAGTTCGCCCTTGGCGACAAAGAAAGCGTGCGGGAAATTCTTGCCAAAATCATGCGAATAGAAAGTGACGGTCACTTCCGCCCGCGCCGTCACCGAAAAACATGCCATGAATAGCAACGTGACCAGGCCGGCCATTCTCAATATATATGCAAATCCAGATTTCACTGTCATTCCCTCAACTTGTCATTCAGCCAGAGTGCAGTCTGCCTCGGCGTTTTCTTGTCATCTTCGCGATCCACCATATAATTGGCTTTGCGCATATTTTCCACCGTGATCGCGCCGATTAGCGGATTTAGTGCGGCGACAAATTTGTCGTCGCTGCCGCGTTCCGGGGCCAGCAGCATGATCGCTTCATAGGAGGGCACGGCCCCCTTGCTGTCTTCCAATATGACAAAACCATTTGCCGCGATCCGGCCGTCGGATGAAAAGGCGGAAATCACGTCGACCTCGCCACTGGCCAGGGCCGGATACATGAAGGTCGGACTGAACGACCGGGCGTCCTTGAAGCGGATCGGATAGGCGGCCTGCACCATCTTCCATTCGGGCCGTTCGAGAAACTCGACATCGGTGCCGAAATTGAAATCGCTCGACACCCGGGCCAGATCATCCAGCGTCCGGAGCGATTTTGCCCGGGCATCTTCCGGTCTCACGGCAAAGGCATAAGTATTTTCAAATCCCAAAGCGCCGAGCGTGGTGACGCCGTGATTGGCTTTGGTCCATTGCGTGATTGCGTCGAGCATCGCCGCTTTCGGCAGCATATCTGTGTGCTGCATCTGGTTGGACCAGATCGTCCCCGAATAATCGACATAGACGTCGACATCGCCCGCCGACAGCGCCTGAAACACAACTGCGGAACCCAGGCCATCGCGATATTGGACGGTATAGCCCGCCTTTTCCATCCGCGAGCCGATCAGCCGCGCTAGAATATATTGTTCGGAAAAATTCTTGGCTCCGATCACCACGACATTGTCACGCACGATCATCAGCGGCAGCGTGGCAATCAACAGCCCCGCCGCGATGACCGCCATCCCCGCTACCACCAATATCCGCCGCCGTTCGCGGATTCCCCGTTCGATAAGCCCGAGCAGCAGATCAACCGAAATGGCAAGCGCCGCCGAAAACAGGCAGCCGGTCAACACCAGCGTCCAGTTTTGCGTCTGCAGTCCGGCAAAGATCAGATCACCGAGGCTGGGCTGGCCGACCGTCGTCGAGAGCGTTGCCGCGCCGATCGTCCAGACCGCCGCCGTGCGGATTCCGGCCATGATCGTCGGTGCGGCCAGTGGCCCTTCGACATAATATAGTTTTTGGCCGCTGGTCATGCCGAGACCATCGGCCGCTTCCTTTGCCGCCGAGTCGACACCGGTCAGGCCGGTCACCGCGTTGCGCAAGATCGGCAGCAGCGCATAAAGGGTCAACGCGAGCAGCGCCGGCAGGAAACCGAAAGCGGATATGCCCCCGCCGACCAGAGCCGAGAGGCCAAGCAGCAGCGGGTAGAATAGCGCCAGCAGCGCCAGACCGGGGATCGTCTGGATAAGACTCGCGACCGTTAGAGCGACCGCAGCTATTTTTGGTGACCGCGCCGCCCAGATTGCCAGCGGCAGGCAAATGATCATTGCCAGAACCAAGGCCGACACGCTGATCTGAACATGAGCGGCGAGCAATTCCGGCACGCGGGCAAAGGCCTGTTGCCAGGGACCGGTCATGACAATTTGCTCAGCGCGATCAGATGCGCGGCCTGGGCGCGGGGAATGGCGACCAGAGCCTCCGCTGCTTCGCCGACATTGCCGGACAATAGCTCGGCGGGTGAGGCATCCGCCTTGATCTGCCCGTCCTCCATCACCAAAATGCGATCAGCGAGATAGAGCGCTTCGGCCATGTCATGGGTGACGATGATGGTGGTCAGGCCAAGCTTGTCATGCAGCGCCTTATATTGATCGGTCAGATTGTCCCGCGTCACCGGATCGAGTGCGCCGAATGGCTCGTCCATCAGCATCAGGCCAGGACGGGTTGCCAGCGCCCGGGCAACCCCCACCCGCTGCTGCTGACCGCCGCTCAGCTGATCGGGCATGCGGGAAGCCATATCCTGCGGCAATTCGACCAGATCGAGCAATTCGACCACCCGATCGGCACGCCCCTCATTCTCGCCCGCCAGCTCGAGCCCGATCGCGATATTGCGCGCGACCGTCATATGCGGAAACAGGCCGATATTCTGGAACACATAGCCGATCCGGCGGCGCAGAATATGGGGATCGATCGAGTCGACGGGTTCGTCGGCGATCCGGATCGTGCCGCTGTCCGGTTCGACCAGCCGGTTGATCATTTTCAGCAGGGTTGATTTTCCAGACCCGGACAGACCAACCAATGCCACGAGACTGCCCGCTGCGATTTCCAGCGATAGCGAGTCAACTGCGCGAACCCTGCCGTAATGGCGGCTTACCTTGTTCAGGCTGATGGAAGGACCGGCGACACGCATCAAATATATAGTGGCGCGCTTTGCCGCGCATGTCCAACCCCACTTGACGCGACCAACAAAAACGGCTCGAATGAACATCAATGTTAATAACGAAACGGGAGCGGAATCATGGGCTATCAAAGTGGGCAAAAGACAATTTTCATCACCGGTGGCGCATCGGGTCTTGGCCGCGAAGTGGGTCGCTATTTCGCTGAAAAAGGCTGGTTCGTCGGAATTGCCGATATCAATGACAAGGGCATGGCCGAAACTGCGGCGCTGTTGCCCGAGGGCCAGAGCTCGATCCACCGGCTGGACGTGACCGACCGGACGCAATGGAAACAGGCGGTCGCCGAATTTGGTGCGATCACCGGCGGCAGGATGAATGTCCTGTTCAACAATGCCGGTATTGGCGAAGGCGGAGCGATCCAGGAGATGGAAGACGCCGCCATCGACCGAATGATCGCGATCAATCTTACCGGTGTGATCAGCGGCACCCGCGCCTGTTTCGATATGCTCAAGAGCACGCCCGACAGCTGCGTCCTGTATACCGCATCGGCAGCAGGCATCTACGGGGTCGCCGACCTCAGCGTCTATAGCGCGACAAAGTTCGCCGTGCGCGGTCTGGCCGAATCGCACGATATTGAATTCCGCAAATATGGCATCAAGTCACGCTCGCTGATGCCCGGTTTCATCGACACCAATATCATTTCTGCGGTTGTCGAGGGCAGCAACCAGAGCGGCAAGCAACGGCTGGAAGAAGCGGGTGTCATGGTCAGCCCGGTGTCGATCATCGGACCGGCAGCCTGGGCAGCCGTGCATGGCGACAAGGTGCACACGCCGGTCAATAAAATGGCGAAACAGCTGGCCTTTGCCGCGCGCTGGATGCCCGGCCGGGTGCGCAAACAGTCGGTCAGTCTGGCAAGCAATCTCGGTGATGTTCTGGCCGGATCGGAAGAAAAATAGCGGCTAGAAGCAGCTCTCTATAATATTGGCCAGATCGACATCGCGTTGCGACAGTCCGCCATTTTCGCCCGCGTCATGGGTGGTCAGCGTGATATCGACCTTGTTATAGACATTGAACCACTCGGGATGATGATCGGCCTTTTCCGCGTGCAGGGCGACCCGGGTCATGAATGCAAAGGCTTCGGTGAAGTCGGAAAACTTGAACGAGCGGCTGATCGCATCCCGCTCCGCGTCATATTGCCAGTCGGAAAGCCTGGTCAGAACCGCCTTGCGTTCGTCATCGGTCAGTTGCGCCACCATATTTCTTGCTCCTTGCTTGGCTTTCGCGCCAATTCGTGCCTTAAGTCTGTGCGATGAACAAGACACAGTCAACCGGAAGCAGTGATCGGCTCCTCACCGAGGCGTTGAGCTGCGTGCGCGGCGGGCGGATATTGTTCCGCGGCCTGACATTTGCGCTTGAACCGGGACAGGCCGGATTGCTCACTGGCCCCAATGGTGTCGGCAAATCCAGCCTGCTGCGCTTGCTGGCCGGTCTGCTCCAGCCGTCTGCTGGCCTGTGCAAGATACCCGAGACCAAGGCGCTGTGCGACGACAGGCTGGCGCTGGATGAACATCTGCCGTTCGAGCAGGCCTTGCGCTTCTGGGCGAAGCTGGATGGCAAGGGACAGGATGAGGTTGCGTCTGCGATGGCGCGGGCGGGGCTGGATCATCTCGCCGAAGTGCCGGTACGCTATTTTTCGACCGGGCAGAGACAAAGGGCGCGGCTCGCCCGAACCTATCTGGCCGACGCAAGATTGTGGCTGCTCGACGAGCCAGCCAATGGCCTCGATACGGATTCGGTCGATCAACTGGCGCGCGCGCTGCAAAGCCATCTGGATGCTGGCGGGATCATTCTCGCCGCGAGCCATATACCTCTGCCGATCGCGTTTGATTTCACCCTGCAGCTCCAGCCGCTGGAAGAATTGGAAGCATGTTTGTGATCAACAGCATCGCAACGATCATCTGGCGCGATGTGCGGCAGAGCTATGCCAGCGGCGGGACCTGGCTGCCGGTGATATTCTATCTCTCGGCGGCGACGCTATTTCCCTTTGCCGTCGGCCCCGACCGCGAGTTGCTGCTGCAGACCGGCGGCGGGATTTTGTGGATCGCAGCGCTGCTGGCGACACTGCTGCCGCTCGACCGGCTGATCCAGCCGGATCTGGAAAATGGTGTCTATGACCAATTGATCGTGCGCGGCCTTTCCGACGAAATGATAGCAGCGGCGCGGCTGGTCTCGCATTGGCTTTCCTTTGGTCCGCCGCTGCTGTTCGCGGCCTTTCTGGCGAGCGGTCTGATGGGACTGGAAGGCGAAGCGCTCGGCACGCTGCTGGCGAGCCTGGCGATTGCGACACCGGCTCTGGCCGGTCTGGCGGTGATGATCGCATCGCTGACCGCTGGCCTGAAAGGCGCGGGCGCGCTGGGCGGATTATTGCTGGTTCCGCTGGCCATTCCGCTGCTGATCTTCGGGGCCGGCAGCCTGTCGGCGCAAGGCGGCAGTGCGTTGCTGTTTCTGGGCGCGATTTCCCTGCTGCTGGTCGCCATCACGCCCTTTGCGGCCGGAGCGGCGTTGAGCGCGATCAGGGAATAGCGGCGCTAGGCGGACGCCGACTTTTGGTGGATCAATATCCAGGCATCAACCGCGCGACTGGCGCGCTGGCGCTTTGCCTGCGCGGTCAGGATGATTTTCTCTCCATAGCGAAGGAACACGTCCATATGGCCCATGACCAGACTGACAAACATTTCTGCCGATGATATCGGATCCGAACTTTGCAGCTCCCCTTTCGCGATCGCTACCTCCAGAAGTTTGGCCATATTTTTCAGCAGCGCACGCGGACCATTGTCGAGGAAATATTCGCCGATCTTTGGATCCCGGTTCACTTCTGCGGCAAGAATGCGATCAAACCGCACCTTTTCGTCGCGCATCAGGAAATCGAGCATATTTTCTGCAGCATCTATCAAGATTTCGCGGAGGCTTTTGGATTCGAGATGCTCGCCGACAAAATTCTCGCTCATATGGGCGCATTCCGCCTTGACCACTTCGCCGAACAGGTTTTCCTTGCTTTTGAACCAGCTATAAACCGTGACCTTCGATACTTCGGCGCGCGCGGCAATGGCTTCGATGCTGGAAGCAGAAAAGCCATTGGCAAAAAATTCCACACGGGCTGCAGCAAGAATTTTGGCAATCTTGCGCTGGCTCGACGGCCGATCCACTCGCTCTATTTCTATATTGCTATCCGTGTTTGCCACGGCCCACTCCCTCTCACAGCCAGCATGAACGGCCAAAATGAACGACAACGTACAATTAAAACGTTGACGTTCATTTTCATCCCTGACATATTATCGGCTCTTGGTAAAGTACAAGCCGTTTTAATCGCGGAAGATATTTTGAAAAATAGATTCATTAGCGCCCTATTTTCGCTGTTTGCGATAGTGACGGCAACCAGCGGCTGTGCAGGTCTTGCACCCGAATCCGCTGTGCCTGAGTTTGCCGCAGGCGTCCCAGCGGCATTTGACAAGACCGACGCAGACGGGCCCTATCAACCTGCTGGCTGGTGGGCGGCGTTTGAGGACCCGGTGCTCAACAACTTGCTGGACGAAGCGCTGACCAAGAATTTTGATCTGGCGGAGGCCTCGGCCAGATTGCGCGCCGCCGAAGCACGGGCGCGTATTTCCAAAAGCGGTCTGTTCCCGCAAATCAATGCCGGGCTGAACAGCAGCTATTCGGATTCTCCAACGGCGGGGACAAGTTTTGGCTCCTTTCCCGGTGCAACTGCGGGACGGCTGCAGAACGAGACATATTCTTCCAGCCTCGCCTTTTCCTATGAACTCGATATCTGGGGCAAGCTGCGCAATGATGCGCGGGCCGGCCGGGCGGATGCGATTGCCGCTGCCGCCGATCTGCAAGCGGCGCGGCTGGCGGTGCTGGCGGAATCGATCACCAGCTATTTTGATATTGTCGATGCACGGCATCAGATCGCGCTCACCACCAAGATCATCGATGTCCTTGGTGATCGCGTCGAGCAAACCGAGAACCGCTATAGCCGCGGTCTGGTCACGTCCTTTGAACTTTATCAAGTCCGGCAGGATTTCAGGAACGTGCAGGCCAGCTTACCGCAACGGGAAAGCCAGTTGGCGGCGACGGAGGGGCAGTTGGCGGTTCTGGTGGGCAGATATTCCAACAATGTGAAGGAGTTGCTTGGCAAGACGCTGACCCCGAAACTGGTCTTCGAGCCGGTTCCTGCGGGCCTGCCGATTGATCTATTGGCACAAAGGCCGGATGTTTTTGCCGCCAGCCAGCGGCTCGAATCGGCGCGATATAATCTGGGCGCAAGGCGGGCGGAACGTTTCCCCTCACTCAGCCTTTCCGCCAGCACCGGAAGCCAGGCCGGCAATCCTGCGGACATGTTCAATATTTTTGACAATTGGGTGCTCAATCTCGGCGCCGGTCTGACCGCCCCCTTGTTCCAGGGCGGACGGATCAGGGCCAATATCGAGGTCGCCGATGCCCAATATGCGCAACAGACAGCGGTCTATGCCCGCACGGTGCTCACCGCCTATCAGGAGGTGGGAAGCGCAATCGAACGCTATGAAGAAGAGCGGCAGCGTTACCAGTTCCTGTTTTCCCAACTCGACGAGGCACAGGCGACAGCGCAATTGCAGTCGCGCCGCTTTGCCAATGGTGTCGGCAGCTATGTCGATTATCTCGACGCGTTGCGGGCGCAATATCAGGTGCAATCCTCTTTATCATCCGCCGCGCGAGACGTGGCATTGGCGCGGCTTGGCGTTCACCGTGCCTTGGGTGGCAGCTGGGACGATGGGCCGCGCGCGCCAGATATCATAGCCGACCCTCCAGCCCTTCAGGGAGATAAATAAGTGCAAAGGCAACGCGTACTCGGCGGCCTGATCCTGCTCGGGGCAATATTATTTGCCGCCCTGTTGATCATGCTGCGTACCGAACCGGAAGAGAAAGCGCCGGAGGACTTGATTCCGCTGGTCGAGGCCAAAACGCTGGAAATCCGTTCGGGAAATCTGATGGTCAAGGGCGCCGGCACAGTGCGCGCGCGCGAAGAACTGACGCTGGCGGCGGAGGTTGCCGGCAAGCTGGTCTATGTCAATCCGGACCTGCGCGAAGGACAGCGCATTTCACGCGGGGCCATATTGTTTCGCATCGATACATCGGATTACCGCAATGCCGTGCAGACGGCGCAAGCCGATGTCGCATCCCAGGGCATCAGCGTCTTGCAGGCAAAAGAGGAAGTGGCCCTGGCCAAGGCCGAGCTGGAGCGTTTTCAGCAACGCGGCATCAGTGGCGGCAATGCTTATGCAAGCATAGACAGCAGTGACTATGCGGCGCAGATATTGCCGCCGGACGCACTGGCCAAAAAGACGAGTGCAGACGGTCCGCAGGCCAGACAGAATATCGCCACCAACGGCTTGGCGACGCGGCAGCCACAACTGGAATCCGCCCGCGCCGGACTGCGGCGGGCGCAGGCCAATCTGGCCAATGCCGAAACCGCATTGCAGCGCACCGTTGTTCGTGCCCCGTTTTCAGGCATTGTCCGCACCGAGAATATCGCCCTGGGCAGCTATGTCCAACCCGGCCAGTCGCTAGGTTCGATGGTGGGCACCGCCGATTATGAAGCGGTCATTCCCTTGTCCGAGAAAGACGCCGCGCTGATCCCGCAATTATTTGGCGCTGGCACCGGCAACCGGATCGAAGCATCGGTATTTTCCGATTATGGCGGTGTTCGCTATCGCTGGTCCGCTTATATTGATCGGGTCAACGGCTTGCTCAACCCCAAGACACGCACGATCGATGTGTTTCTGCGTGTCCCCGACCCGATAGGCGGCGGTGCACCGGCTGCTGTCGCGGACAATGGCGGAAAAGCAGCAACCGCATCGGCTGGCCCTCCCCTGTTCGTGGGCAGTTTTGTCGACGCCGAAATTACCGGCAGGGCTCTGGATCAATATGCGGTGCTGCCGCTGGCGGCCTTGCGCGCTGGCAACAAGATATGGCTGGTCCAGAACGGAAAATTGCACATCATGACCGTCGATATATATCAGCGGACCGACAAGACGGCGCTGATCAGCACCAGCGGGCTAGGCAATAATCCGGTCGCCGTTACCGGAAACCTGAAAGTCGCAACCGAAGGGCTGCGGGTCAGAATTGCGCAACCACGTACAGCAGACAAGACCGCGAAGGCCAGTGCAAGCAAGGCGAAGACTATAGCGAAAGCCAAGCCGGTTAAATGACCGGGCCAAGTGATCTTGATCCGTCCCTGCCGGAGCAGCCGAGCAAGGAAGTAATGGAGCAGCGCGGGATTGTCGCGTTCATGGCGCGCAACGGGGTTGCGGCCAATCTGCTGATGATTTTCCTGATCGTCGCCGGCATCCTGTCCTACCGGACGATCGTTCAGGAAGTTTTCGCGGAAAACAGCCTGGACACGATCCAGATCAGCGTGGCCTATCCCGGGGCTACGCCGGACGAGATCGAGGAATCGATTGTCCAGAAGATTGAAGAAGCGGTGGAAGCCGTGGAGAATGTCAAAGAGATAAAGTCCAATGCCGCCGAGAATATCGGCACGGTATCCGTCGAACTGGAACTGGGGACAGATATCGATCGGGCACTGGATGATATCAAAGCTGAAATAGACCAGATCCAATCTTTCCCGGATGACGCAGAAGAGCCGGATGTCCGCGAACTGACCACGCGGCAGAGCGTGGTCCGCATTGCCATTTTTGGCAATGTATCTGAAAATGCCCTGAAGGAAACAGCCTACCGACTGGAGGATTCTCTGGCGGCATTGCCCGAAATTTCCTTTGTCGATACCAGCTCGATCCGCGATTATGAAGTTTCTATCGAGGTGCCGCAAGAAACATTGCAGGCGTTTGGGCTTTCGCTCAACGACATCTCGCGGACCATTGCCGCCAGCAGCCTCGACAGTCCCGCCGGCTCGATCGATACCGACAGCGAAGAAGTGCGCGTGCGGACCATTGGACAAAATTACAACCAGCAGAATTTCGAAGATATCGTGCTGATCAGCAATGAAAATGGCGCGATGGTCCGGCTCGGGCAGATCGCGAACATCCGGGACGAGTTTGAGGATTCAGATCTGGTGTCGCTATACAATGGCAAGCCGGTCGCCTTTGTCGAGGTGTTCCGGACCAGCGATGAACGCGTCCTGGATGTCTCACGTGCCACCAAGGACTATCTCGAGGGCGAGTTCGCGCATTCGCTGCCGGAGGGCATTTCCTACGCGATCTGGAGCGACGATAGTGAATTGCTCGACGATCGCCTGAGCCTGTTGCTGAAAAACGCAGCCATCGGCCTGTTTCTGGTGTTGCTCGCGCTCACCCTGTTCCTCGACATCCGACTCGCGGGCTGGACGGCGCTGGGCATCGGCGTGACCTTTGTCGGGGCGATTTTCCTGCTCGATCTTGCGGGTTCCAGCATCAACATGTTCTCGCTGTTCGGCTTCATCCTGGCATTGGGGCTGGTGGTGGACGATGCCATTGTCGTCGGCGAAAGCGTCTATGCCCGCCGCGAAGCCGGCCGCAGCGGACTGGGCGCAGCGGTCAGCGGCGCGCGGCGCGTGACCATGCCGGTCATCTTTGCCGTACTGACAACCGTCGCGGCCTTTTCACCGCTCTTCGCAATCGGCGGCGTCATGGGCAAGATATTGGCCGACATTCCGCTGGTCGTGGTTGCGGTGCTGTTCCTGTCGCTGGTCGAAAGCCTGCTGATTCTGCCCAATCACCTCAGCCACTTGCCAGTCCCGGGTACGCCGACGCGCAACCCCGTCACCCGTTTTTTCGAACGGGTGCAGGCCAAGGTGGATATATATTATCAGGCCTTCGTCAACGGCCCGCTCGACCGGGCCGTGCGATATTCGGTTCGCATGCCTTTCGTGATTTTGGCCGGCAGTGTCGCGCTGCTGATCGTGGTCGGATCCCTGGTCCCCGCCGGTATAATCAAAAGCTCGTTTTTTCCCGCCATTGAAGCAGATGTCGTCACCGCAAGTCTGGAAATGCCCGCCGGAACGACGATCGCGGAAACCGAGAAAATTGCCCGGTTGATCGAACAGCGCGGCCGCGAAACCTTCGCGAAATTTGAAGCGCGCATAGATGATGGCGAACCATCGCCATTGCGCGGTATATTCACCCTCATCGGAAAGGCCCCGCGCGCCACCGGACCAAATGCCCAAAGTAGCGGTTTTGCGTCCAATATTGCCAGCGTTCAGTTCAGTTTCATTCCCGGCGATCAGCGTGACCTGGCATCGCGGGATTTCGAAAATGCTTGGCGGGAAACCGTTGGCCCGATCGTCGAAGCGCGCTCACTGGTCTTTGCCTCGGACCTGATATCGATTGGCGCACCGGTTGATGTCCAAATTTCCGATCCGGATCCGGCGGTGGTGGAAGCCGCTTCAACGAAATTGATGGAACGGCTGAACCGTTTTGCCGGCGTGTTCGACATCGAGAGCGATCAGGATGAGGGGTTGAAGGAAATCCAGCTGCGGCTGAAGCCCGAGGCCCGTTCGCTGGGTGTCACCCTGCAGGATGTCGCGCTGCAGGTGCGCGCCGCATTTTTCGGTAGCGAAGCGTTGCGGGTTCAGCGGGGGCAGGAAGACATGCGCGTCTATATCCGTCTGCCGGAAGCGGAACGCAATTCGATTGTCGACGTCGAACGGTTCCGTGTCCGCGTGCCAGGTGGCGAAGTCCCGCTTGCCACTTTGGCCGACGTGTCCTTTGGTCAGGCCCCTGCGATCATCCGCCGGACCGATGGTCGGCGGATCACGACGGTCACGGGCGACATCGATACAAATATTGTAACCAGTCAGGAAATTGCCAATGCCCTGACCGACGAGATCATGCCCGAGCTGCAAGCAGACTATCCGCAACTGCTCTATAGTTTCGGCGGCGAACAGCAGGAACAGCAGGACTCGTTTGGCGATCTCGGCCTCGCCTTTCTCGCCGCCTTGCTGATGATATACGCGCTGCTCGCGATACCGTTCCGATCCTATCTGCAACCGCTGATCATCATGGCGGTGATCCCCTTTGGCATCATCGGCGCGCTGATCGGGCATCTGATTCTCGGCCTGCCTTTGGGTGTGCTCAGCATGTTCGGCATGATCGCATTGTCAGGGGTGATCGTGAATGGGTCGCTCATCCTGATCGATTTCATCAACGAAAATCTGCGCGATGGCATGGCCATTGAAGAGGCGATCATCAGCGCGACCAAATCGCGCTTCCGGCCGATCATGCTGACGTCGCTGACAACCTTTCTCGGCGTCGCTCCGATCACCTTTGAAACCAGCCTTCAGGCACAGTTTCTGATCCCGATGTCGGCAAGCTTGGGTTTCGGCGTGCTATTTGGCGCGATCATCCTGCAATTGCTGATCCCGGCCCTGACGATAATGGAATATGTCGGGAAGCGACGGGTGAAACAATATTGGAACAGTCTATTCGCACATCCCTCGCAGGCCTGATGACCGGCTTCGTGAGCCTGCCAGACAGGCAAATGCATTATCTGGCAAAGCAGGCAGAGCCTGAGTGGCGGGAGTGATCGCTAGTCATCCATCGGCTCCTCTTTCCCTGACAACGGGTTTTCTCGGTAGAATTCCACCTGCATTTTCATCGGGCCGGTCAGTTTGACGAAATGCGGCGCCTGCGGCGCGATCGGCGCGGGATCATCGACCGTTACCAGCCGCTGGGATGGTGGATCGATAAAGACAAGTTCGACCTCGCCTTCCAGCGCCCGCAACAGACCCCAGGTGCCCGCTTTGGTGCTGTGCTCGTTGCGCAGTTTATCCGGCAGGCTGAGCTCATCGAATATCGGTGAAGCGCCATAAGGGGCGACTGGCTTGGATGCGCAGGTCATTAGACCAGAGTCCGAATGATGGCAAAGGCGCAGGCAAAGACCGCCAGCAATATCGGCACCGTCACAATCTGGGCATAGTTGGTCCCATTGTCGATCAACATGATTGCTTCTCCTTCTGGTTGGAAATCTCATCCAGACCGCCGCGCTGAACCTTGATGCCGGTGACCAGGCTGGATGCGATCCGTTCGGCAGCCTCGCGAAAAACCTGCGCCGCCGCGTCACTGGGAGCGACGTCGTCCAGCGTCTGGTTCCAGAGCACCAGCCAGCGGTCAAAATGCCTATTGTCGAGACCACCAACGGCAATATGCCTGGCCATCGGATTGCCGCGGAAACGGCCGGACTCCAGCGTCACCGAAGCCCAGAAATCTTTCATCCGGGCGAGGTGCGGCGTCCAGTCTGCGACATGGGACGCAAATATCGGCCCGAGCAGGGCGTCACCGCGAATGGCGCCATAGAATCGCTCGACCAGATTTGAGATCAGAGCATCATCAATGCCCAGCGCATTGGCTTGCGCGGTCTTTTTCGCTCTGGCGCGTTCGGCATAGCTGGCTTCGGTCATGATCTGGACTCATTTAATATGTATTTGATATACACTGTTTATGCCGCTTGGCTATTAAATGCAATATATGATATGCATCTTTTGTGAGATTATCCGTTCAAACCGACTATGCGCTCCGCACATTGATGTATCTGGCCGCGAATGACGGTCAGCATTCGATCGCCAAAATCGCCCGGCAATATGGCATTTCAAAAAACCATTTGATGAAGGTGGCCCAGCGGTTGGCGGCAGAGGGCTTTGTCGACAGCATTCGCGGCCGCAGCGGCGGATTGTTGCTCAACCAACCCGCAGCCGCAATCAATGTCGGCCAGGTCGTCCGGACGTTTGAAGAATATGGAGCCTTCGTGGAATGTTTTGACGGCGCTGACGGCGGCTGTCTTGTCACCCCTGTCTGCGGTTTGCGTCATGTACTGGCCGACGGCATAGAAGCCTTCCTTCGCCATCTCGACGGATTTACCGTGGCCGACCTGATTGGCGACAAGGTCCGGTTTCGGTCGGCTTGGGACTAGGGGCAGGCCCTGCAAAATACGCCGATCGTTCCCCGAATGGCCGAAATATGCAATAATCTGGGCCATTGACGCAAAAAATCTGTATCAGGCCTGTCATGTCAAATTCAAATGCACTTTTGGTCGCCTTGCGGCAGATTAACCGGGCGATCGATTTACAGTCCAAAAAGCTGGAGAAAGAGACCGGACAGACAACGCCGCAACTTTTGCTCTTGAAGGCGTTGGAAAAAGATGGCCGGGCCAAGCCCTCGGTGATCGCCAAATCGGTGCATCTGTCTCATGCCACGGTAACATCTATTGTCGATCGACTGGAAAAATCCGCAATGGTCACCCGCGAAAAAAATGCGGATGACCGCCGTTCGGTAGAAATCGTTTTGACCGAAAAAGGACGAGAGTGCATCAGAGACGCGCCCGAAATGTTGCAGGAAGATTTTCTGGTTTCATTATCCCAACTGGAACCCTGGGAGCAAAATCTGCTGATCTCTTCGGTGCAACGCATTGCGGTCATGATGGACGCGAACCGGCTCGAGTCCGCGCCAATTCTCGAGATTGGCGAAATCTAGCCTTGGGGCGCGACTTCGGTCATGTCCTCTTCTGACGGCAATTCCCAAGTGAGGTGCCGGTCATCCAATACGATCATGTTTTTGTCGGTAATCAGCGTACCGAGTGTCTTGTAGCCCAGCAACTGCAAGGCTGTCATTTTGGGGTTGCGGGCCAGGGCCATGGTTTCATCGGAGGAGAAATTTGTCAGGCCCCTGGCCAACTCGTCGCCGGATTCACCATATATGTGAATGACGTCGCCTTTGACATAAGGCCCCTGGATGGACAGCACATCTTCCCGGCCAATATTCCGCCGGCCAGATTTGAAAGATTCGGCGGTCGCCTCGGTGACGACAATGCTCCCCGCCATCTGCAGACGATCAGACAACCAGTTGGCCCATGCCGATTCGGGCCGTTCATTGGCCAGAATTCTTGTATGACGCCGTTCGTTATTCAACACCGATGTTACCGGCTGTTCATATTCGCCGTGCGCGATCCGCGTATCGCAACCGGAATTTTGCGCCATATGGGCTGCTTGCATCTTCGTCAGCATCCCGCCGCTGCCCAGGCTGCTCACGCCCTCGGTCACCGCGAGATAAGGCGAGACATCGGTTACTTCCTCGACCAGCTTGGCACCGGGCTCAGCCGGGTCTTTATCGTATAGACCATCAACCTGCGTCAGGATGATCAGTTCATCCGCTTGCAGCATTTGCGCAATTTTCGCAGACAGACGATCATTGTCACCAACCCGGATTTCTTCCGTCGTGATCGTGTCATTTTCATTGATGATCGGCATGATATTGGCATCAAGCAGCCGATCAACCGTGTTCTTGGTGTTCAGAAACCGTTTACGGTCTTCAAGATCACGCAACGTCACCAGCACCTGCGCTATTTCAAAGCGATATTCATGGGCAACTTGCTTATAGGCATTGAGCAATAGCGGCATGCCGCAAGCCGCTGCGGCCTGTTTGTCGCGCAGGCCAGCCGTCTCCGGTCGCTCGCCGATCATGTTCAAACCCAGCGCGACAGAACCGGATGAGCATAATATGACTTTTGCGCCGCCTTCCCGCAGCCGGGCGATATCCTCCAGCAAATTATGCATGAATGCCCAGCGCGGCGTTAGCCGTTCTTCGTTGGCCAGCAAGCTGCTGCCGACTTTCACAACGATTGTTTTACCTTGTACCATTTGACGTGATGCCTCTATTACTTATTGGTGGAGGTAGGGATTGAACCTATCCAGTGCAATAATTTAGTGATCAAAATATCCAATTTTGCACCTAAGCTATATTAAACAAGCATTTCTTGACATATATATTTTGAATACTAAGCATATTGCACGACATCCTTTTTAATAACAGCAAGAGATTAATTTGACAAAAATATTGCTCCTCGGGTGCGGAAACATGGGCGGTGCGCTGCTGAAGGCATGGGCCGCCAACACCAATCATGAATTTACCGTCGCAGATCCGGCCAAGCCTGATCTGCCAGAAGGCGTAGCTCAGGTTGGCTCGGTCGAGGAGCTGGGCGAGCAAGTTTTTGACTTTCTTATCGTCGCACTGAAGCCGCAACTTATTGATCAGGTGCTTCCGGCCTATTTACCCCGGCTAAGCGCTTCCGGCGTGATAAGCTCGATAGCAGCCGGATATTCCGCCGAAAAGCTTGCAACCCACGCACCGGGACGGTCGGTCATCCGGATCATGCCAAATCTGCCGGCGATCATCGGCAAAGGCGTGAGCGGTCTCTATGCCCATGGCGCTGTTTCCGAAACGGCATCCCGTGACATTGAGCAACTCGCCTTATGTTCCGGCGAAATCGTCTGGGTGGATAATGAGGACATGCTGGACCGCCTGACCGCAGTGGCCGGAAGCGGCCCCGGATATGTATTCGAGATGCTGCGCGCCTATGTCGAAGCCGCAGAGAATCTGGGTTTCAGCGAGAAGGACGCCAAAAATCTCGTGCTGGGGACCGTCCGCGGGACACTGGAACTGGCGCAACAATCCGACCTGTCTCTCGAGGATTTGCGCAAAAATGTAACCAGCAAAGGCGGGACTACGGCAGCCGGCCTCAATGCGCTGAACGGAAAGGGAGAATTTTCTGCCCAGATCCGCGATACGCTCCAGGCCGCCTACGAGCGCGCCGTTGAGCTCAGATAAGAGCCGCAATTCCAAGCAAATTTTCGCCATTCGGGCCTTAACGTACCGGCCGGATAGCCGGTAGCCGGGGTCCGGTGGCGCGCGTCACAAGCGCCGCAAAATCGGCTGCAAGCGGCACAACCGTGCCTGCCGGCCGCGCGACAGATCCATCGAGTGAATGCGGGAAAGTGGCGGAAAAGGATGGTCTGCAAACAGCAATTAGCAGTAACACCATGGACTCTTTGAATATATTTGCTAAACTCCAACGAATCCCGACGCTCTTTTTGTTGATCATTTGACCAAAGCGGCCATTTGTTAGCATATTCTAGTTGTTCCGCTTCCTTGTACCTTGAGTAAACTTTACAAAAAAGGACTTTGTTCATGGATTTGCTGAGAAATACATTGCAGGTGATCTGCGATCAGGCAAATTCATATTTGAACAACATTGATCATCGTTCGGACGACTGGGTGGTATTGACCAGCACGGTTGATCACGACGGTTCTCTCAATCAATATACCAGAAACAAAATCGTCATGAGTGTCTATAATATCACCCGTGAAGCCTTTTCCAGCAGCTATATTCCGGTCCAACCCAATCGATCGGGTAACGGTGCAACAGAAGGCTTGCCGGTCGTCTCACCGCCCTTGTATTTGAACATCCATCTGATGTTCATGGCCAATTTTACCGAGCTCAGCTATCCCGACGGTCTGGCCGCGCTCTCCAGGCTGATCAGTTTTTTCCAGCAGAAGCGAGTGTTTACGCCGCAAAATGCACCGGATCTGGCCCGTGAAATAGACAAGTTGACGATGGACATAGAAAATTTGCCTCCGGTCGACGTGAACTATGTAATGAGCATGTTGGGCACCCGATATTTGCCCAGCGCATTTTACAAATTGCGCATGGTCCCATTTGCTTCATCGGCGATGCTGGAACGCAGCTATCCCGTAACAAGCAGCGATGCCACGGTGGCCGCCCTGTGAGCAGAACCGGAACTTTGGCCAGAAGCGCGGGCGCTGATCAACGCCCTGGTCTGATCCTATTGTTTCGCGTGAATTTCCGGCATGACTATTATAATTTGAATGACAACCGTTGCGAGGATTTCATCGTCGTTCCAACGCCCGAAACGGCGGCATTGATAAAATCGGTTGGGCTGAAAATTAACAGTCGAAGCGACGGATTTGACATTTACCTCCCGAGCAATCGCACGGATGCATTTTTTCATGCGGTTGATGGTGACGAGCCGGCCCGGCTCAGTTTTTTTCTGCTTTTGAAAAACCCCTATTTCATCGGCGTGACAGCCTTGCCAATTGATACGAATCCAACCAGGCAGGCGATTTATGCAAGTAATTTGCAGGTCAGCCAAAATGGATCGACGCTGTGTTTTGGTGGTGGTGGTGGTGGCGCTATTGATGCCAGTTCGCTTGTCGCCGTAACCGGATCCGAAATCCCGGTGAATAACGGTGCAACGGGAACGGTCGTAGCACGCAATATCTGGGGAGATATAGCGGTCAGCGTGGATACCGGGAGCAATGACGCAAGTCTATCGCTGGCCGGCCAGTCCTTTGGACTTTATGCGATATCCGGGACCCCTGCCAACACCTATCAAGGGCCGGAGCAGCTTCTATATCTCTCCGCCGCCGCCAGTCCGGTGGCTTTTGTTGATCTGCTTCTCAAACAACCGGCCCATGGGAAAGGGAACAGTGCCGCCTTTCCAATATCCGGCAACGATCAGACAATCTCGGCTGTTGACCTGATGATGCATTTTACCGCCCGGCCGACCTTTTGGAATTATTATATTGTCGCTCAGCAGCGAGGCAGAATATTTGCTGCCGATTTACATATTAGCGGCACGGGCTCCACATTCACCAAATCGCTAGCCCTTCTGCCCAACGGTGATGAGGCGATTCTTTTTTCCGCAACGCAGGCGGCGGCGATGCGCCAAAAGGCGACATCCCGATATAGTTTGTCGGGCAGTTTTGTGGATCCAAGCGGCCGGACCCAAGCGGCGAGCGTTGCTCGCCTGCCTTCCGCGCCAACAACTCCGGTGTGGCCGGCAATCGGCGACAATATGGCGGGGAGATCAGAGATTTTTGTCTACGTGTGATGATTTGTAGAGCTTAGTTTGTGTGTGTAACTAATTTAACTGTAAAAGGAGATTTTTACCGTGTCAGGAAATATAGTATCCTCAACAAGCTCATATCTGGATCGTAAAACACCGGGCGTTTACATCACTGAAATCGATGCTTTTGGAACCGGCATTGTGGGCGTCGCGACTGCGGTTCCCATATTCATTGGCTATACTGAATTTGCTGCGGATCCGGTGACAGGAAAGCCATTATATAACAAAGCGGTTCCGGTCAGTTCCATGATGGAATATTCGCAAAGCTTTGGTGGAGCCGCTCCAGCCGGCTTTGCCGTGACTTTGGCCGGCAACCCGTCGCCATCAAGCGGATCGGCATCGGGCAGCAGTTCCTCTGGCACCGCCGACGCCATCGTCCCGGACTTCAAAGCCGATTTCAACGACGGAACCAGTGTTAAATCCACCGGTTTCCTGCTCAATTCCACGGCGATCCCGGGTGAAAATTCGAGCTTCAATCTCTATTGGGCTCTGATGGCATTTTTTGACAATGGCGGCAGTGATTGCTTCGTTGTTTCGGTGGACAGCTATTACGGTCCACCAAAGTCCTATCCCACCACCGCGCCAGCGGCAGGCTCGACGGTTTTTCTGAATACCATTAGTCCTGATGAACTTATGGGCGGAATCGATGCCGCCGGATTGATCAGGGGGCCGACCATGACCGTGGTGCCCGAAGCCTGTCTGCTGGCCACATCAGATGGTGCGACTATCACGCCCCAAAGTGGTTATGGGGATATCGTGCAGCATATGCTGAGCCAGGCTTCTGTTTTGCAGGATCGTGTTGCCATCATGGATCCGCCCGGCGTGACATTTGCCGACACCAAGCAGCTATTGGCGTCTGCGCAGACGGGGCTTTCCGAGCAAATTGCTCCGGCAATCGCTTCGGCAAGCTATGGCGCGGTCTATGCACCAGCCATAAACGCTTCGGTGATTTCGCCTGACAGTATATTATATACAAATATTGCCGGTACGGACGGGTCCGAAGAGAACCAGACAATCAACAATATCCTGACAACGCAAGCTGCCCAACTTTATGAATATGCCGATCCAGAAACGAAAAGCGGCGGTCAACTGGCGTCAGTGCAAGCCGCAATAGCAACCGCCTTCCCGGCAGTTGCATCAACTCCGACTCCGACTCCAGCACCAACTCCGGCCCCCGCACCAACACCGACACCAACACCTGCGGCAAGTTCGCCTTATTCATTGGACGCGAGTGGCTATCCCGCTCAGGCCGCTACCCAGTCTCTGGCGGATTGGCAGCTCGGTCTCGACAATTTTCTGCTGACCACTTTGCCGGTGTTCAAGCAGATTGAGACATTGATCGCAGCGAGCATGAATGTCTTGCCGGCCAGCGGTTTTGCAGCTGGTGTCTGGGCAGCAAGCGATGCCCGCAACGGCGTATGGAACGCACCGGCAAATGTCGCGCTGTCGGCGGCTGTTTCGCCTTATTATGCGATGACCGATGCAGAGCAGGCGGGTTACAATGTTCCGGTCAACGGCCAGGCAATCAACATCGTGCGCGCGCAACCGTCACGGGGCAATGTCGTTTGGGGTGCCCGAACATTTGACGGCAATAGCAATGACTATCGCTATATTCAGGTTCGCCGGACATTGATCTATATCGAACAGTCGATTCAACAGGCTCTCGCACCCTATGTGTTTGCCCCCAATGACTCTTTGACATGGTCGACAGTCAGCGCGGCGATATCCAGCTTCCTGACCGATTTGTGGCAACGCGGCGGATTGATGGGTGACAAGCCCAGCAATGCTTTCACCGTGTCCGTCGGACTGGGCACCACGATGACCGCACAAAATGTCCTCGATGGCTACATGATCGTTGCTGTGACTCTGCAGCTGATCCACCCGGCCGAGTTTATTGAACTGACGTTTACGCAAACGATGGGCAGCTAATCCCATCCCTCGTAAATCCAATATCATTTGAAGGAACTAATTATGACTGGCGAAACCGAGAACACCACTTGGCCCCTCCCGAAATTTTACTTTTCGGTCACCGGCATGCCCGGCAACCCCGTTTTTCAAGAGGTATCCGGCCTCGAGACAGAGGTGCAGCCTATTGAATATCGTGCGGGCAATAGCGGTATTTTTGCGCCGATAAAAATGCCCGGACTGGCCAAAGTTGGCAATATTACGATGAAGAAGGGCATATTCGTTACCGATCAGTTGCTCTGGACATGGTTCAAATCGATCACCATGAACACGATCGCCCGATCGACCATCGTGATCAATTTGCTCGATCAGGCCGGGACTGCACAATATAAATGGCAGTTGAACAATGCTTTTCCGATAAAATTGTCGGGAACCGATATGAAATCGGATGGCAATGAGGTGGCCGTGGAAACGATTGAGGTTGCCTATGAAACCATGGCTATTTCGATCGGCGGCTAGCTGCCATGCCAGCGACGAAATATTATCCGCCGCCCGCTTTTGCATTTTCGGTGGGGGTGGCAGCGGCATCGTCACCGGTGCTGACGGGCAATATTGACGCCAGCTTTCAAGAGATTTCTGGGATCGATTCAAAAGTCGATATCCAGGAAGTCATTGAGGGCGGCGTCAATGATTTTGTCCATCAGCTGCCGGGTGTAACCAAACATTCCAATCTGGTGATGAAACGCGGCTATGTCATGCAATCGTCAGATCTGGCCAATTGGGCGGAACAAAGCATCGGTTCAACATTGGGTTCATCGATTGTCACCAAATCAATCTGCGTGTTTCTGCTCGGACCCGATGGCAAGGCGCTGGTTACCTGGACGTTCAACAACGCCTGGCCGGTGAAATGGGAAGTCGGCGCTCTCAACTCAACCGACTCGTCGAAGGTACTGACCCAGTCGCTGGAATTTTCTTACACAACGGTGACGACCGGGAAGACGACAAAATGAGGACCGGAAAAGCCGGATCGGGAGAGTTTGAATCATGCCCTTGATGATCAGCGAAATCGGCATTCGCATCGCGGTCGGCGAGCCCATGGCTGAACCGGAAAAAGGTCCGGCATCGGAAGATCATCCTGCCAAGCAGGGCCTCGACCCGCGGGAGCTTGACGCCTTGGTCCGCCGCTGTGTTCAGGACGTGCTGCTGACGTTGCAAATGCAGGAAGGTCGTTGAGATGGCAACCGATGGCAAACCGACCAAGATGGTGATCACCGCCTATACCGACACCAAGTTCAAATATAAGGTGGCCGGTGGCAAGAACCCTTTCACGGTCTGGGTCAATCCGGCCAGCTACAAATTGGCTCGCACGGTCAAATATAATGATCGGCAGGGACAAGGGAGTCCCGGAGGCTCGCCGGAATTCAACCGGGTCGGGGATAGCGATCTCAGTTTCGATCTGATCTTCGATGCGACCGGGGTCATTCCCGTGCCGACAGGGCAAAGCTACAAAAATGGTGTCACTGACATCATCAATGATTTTATCGATCTGCTGGCCACCATGAATGGCGATATCCACACCCCCAATTATCTGATCGTCAATTGGGCGGGGCTGGTTTTCCCCGGCCTGCTGACCAGCATGCAGGTTGATTTTTCCCTGTTCCGACCGGATGGGACACCGCTGCGTGCCAAAATGACGGTGGCTTTCAAGGCCTATGCCAGCGAAGAAATGCTGGCCAAAGGGGCCAAGAAAAATTCTCCTGACATGACCCATGTCGTGACCGTGATCGCCGGCGATACCTTGCCGGCGCTCTGTTATCGCATTTATGGAAGCAGCGGCTATTATGCCAAAGTTGCGAGATTCAATCAGCTGCTGAACTACCGCGATCTGGCTCCCGGCACAGAGCTGTTATTTCCGCCACTGGCAAGGTCGGCCGCATGACCGCTCCTTCTCCCGTCACCCTCGCCACGTCGGTGGTTGATTTCACCATAATGAGCAACGGCACGCCACTGGATTCAGCGGTGCAGGTGATCTCGGTCGATGTCTGGCAGGGCGTCAATCGTTTGCCGAAGGCCCGGATTGTCATTTCCGATGGCAGCGCCGGTCAGGAGGATTTCCCGATCAGCGATTCCCAGTCGCTGATCCCCGGCACCGAAATTTCCATTGCTCTGGGCTATGATGGAGAAGTGGATTCCATTTTCACCGGAATTATCAATCGTCAGGGACTGGAGGCTCCGGTCAACGGCCCGCCCCGGCTGGTGGTCGAGGCAACGGACAAGGCGATGGTGATGACGCTGACGCGCGGCAATGCCGTCTATCAGAATATTACCGACAGCGCGCTTTGTGAAAAGCTGATCAGGGATGCGGGACTGACGCCTAAAGTCAGCAGCACGAGCATCACCCAGGAAAGCATCGTGCAATATTATGCGACGCCCTGGGACTTGATGATCACCCGCGCCCAAATCAATGCCATGATCACGATAGTGGCGGACGGAAAAGTCACGATTGCACCGCCCGATACCAGCTCTTCGCCCGTGTTGACGCTGACATTCGGCGATTCGATACTCGAATTCAAAGCGGAAATGGATGCGGCGACCCAATTTGAAGCCTCTTCCATTCAAAGCTATTCCTGGAATCCCGCCGATCAAGAACGGGCCCAGTCTTCAACCGCCCAGGCTGACATACAAACGCCTGGCAATATCAGCTCGGACACATTGTCCAAAGTCTTTGGCGTGACCAAATATGTGCAACAAACGGCCGGTGATCTGGAGCAAAATGAACTAACCCAATGGTCGTCGGCGGAGCTGATGAAATCGCAACTGTCCAAGATCCGCGGTTCCGTGACTTTTCAGGGCAGCGCCCTGGCGGAACTGGGGAAGATGGTCACGCTCGCGGGCATGGGCGACCGGTTTAACGGTGATGCCTGGGTTTCGGGTGTCCATCACCGGCTGGCAGAAGGTCTCTGGCGAACCAGCGTCGAAATCGGACTGTCTCCGAACTGGTTTACCGATGTCGCGCCGAATATCGCAGCCCCCGGCGCATCGGGTCAATTGCCCCCGGCAAATAACCTGCAGACGGGAACGGTCAGCAAAATTTTTGCCGATCCCGAGGGCGAATATCGGATATTGGTCAAGCTGCCGCTGCTGCAGGACAATGAAGAAGAGGGCGTTTGGGCGCGGTTGGGCACTTTTTACGCCGCCAATGGCATTGGCAGTTTCTTCTACCCCGAAGTCGGCGATGAAGTGATCGTCGGGTTTTTGAGCGGAGACCCCCGTTATCCGATAGTCTTGGGGTCGCTCTACAGCAAAGTGAATGTCCCTCCCTTTGCCCCCGAAGAGGATAATAATACCAAAAGCATCATGTCGCGGGCCAAGATACATATCGACTTTCTGGAAGATGATCAGGCCGTACAGATCGTCACACCCGGGGGGCAATCTGTCGTCATCAACGACAAGGAAAAATCCATTGTCCTGACCGATATCAACAGCAACTCGGTGACCCTGGGGACGAGCGGTATTGTCATCAAAAGTGCAAGCGACATCAGCATGACGGCGACTGGGTCGATCACCATCAGCGCTGACAGGGCGCTGTCGGCAACTGGTTCGACATCAGCGGAATTGCAGTCTTCCGGAGTCGCAACGGTCAAGGGTGCGACGGTGGCGCTTAATCCATGATCAGCAGACCGAAAATAAGATCACCCAATGCCCGGGGTAGCCCGGCGCCGCTGCCAGACGAGCCTTATCCATCATTTCTGGGCAGTGGCTGGTCGTTTCCGCCAACATTCTCGCCAATCAAAGCGAGCGTTGAAATGGCGATTGGCGAGAGGGATATCCGGGAAAGTCTCTATATATTGCTTTCGACGCGGCTGGAGGAACGCATCATGCTGGCGTCTTATGGCTGTGATCTTTGGTCACAAGTATTCACGACGCTGACCCCGACGACCGCAAATGCGATTGCCAACATGGTTACCAATGCGATCATCGAGTGGGAACCGCGGATAGATGCCGAAGATGTCACCGTAACCGAAACCCAGAATGGTACTGGCTGGCTCAATATCAATATCGATTATCGGATCATTCAAACCAACCAGCGCAGCAATCTGGTGTTCCCTTTCTATACCCGTGAAGCCACACTATCGGCGCCGTCGGGATGACCATCCTGCGCCCCGACAAAAAGCGGGTGCTGAACTACGCCCTGTCGCAACTGGATTTGCAGGACCAGGCCCCCAATCCGGCTGCCGTCGAGGTTGATGGGCGCAATCTGGCTGAACTCCTGTCCTTTGGTTCCCGGCTTGGCGCCCTGATCAAATTTTATGACCTGTCCAACATGCCGTTCGGTGACTGGTCGGTGTTTTTCCAATCCGACCCTGCCGTGGCTGCTGCGGTGCACGGGGCACTGGATATCCCGGAAATCAGAGCCGAGCTCCGCCTGCGACTGGCCAAGGCCCGGGCGGCCGAGTTCGAGGCAGAGCATGCACGGCACACGCAGAAAATATATCAGGTCACCATTCAGCTCTTGGTCGTCGTCGATAAGAATGTCCGTACCGGCGAAGAAGATATTGATGTCCACCTGACGATTGCCGCCAGCCGGATTGAACGGGAGCATATTTGCGATCCGATCCAGCAGCTTCGCCATCATCGCGAACAGCGGCATGATCATCGGGATTGGCGATTGCGCGAAATCGAGTTGCTCGAGCATCTCATATTAAATTTGCTGGACGAACTGGAAGCCGGTGCGGCAGCGGCGTTGCAGGTTGCAGAGGCGTCGCTGCAACAGGAAGGTCATGCGCCCCAGGCGGCACTGTGGAATGCGTTCATTATGCTATACCGAAAGTCGCGTGGCCGGATAAACAGTTTTCCGCGCCGGCTGCTTTATTTTTACTACGGGAAATTGCTGCAGCAGTCGCACCGCGATGCGGTGCCGGCAGAAACCTACCTGGCCTTCGAATTGGCAAAAAATACGCCTTGGGCGTCAATACCCATGGGCACCCAATTTACCGCTGGCACGGATTCAAATGGCGATACAATCCTCTATGAATCCAGCCTGGCCCTGGAGGTCGTCCCGGCAGCCGTGCAATCGGTGAGTGTTCATCGCATTGCCATGGATGATGATGGCCATGAACAAGATGCAATTGGTTTCCTGAGTGGCACCCTGCCCGACTCGGCCAATGGCGAGAATGCAAGCTTTCCGGCCTTTGGCGGTGCCACTGCGGGTACTTATGGCGCCATCGAAATGGCGCCGGCCTATGTTGGTTTCGTCATCTCGAATCCGATATTGATGCTTGCCGGTGGCCAGCGTAAAATTGAGGTCATTCTATCCTCCAAATCCGGCAGTGCCCGGCCATCCGTCCGCAATATGTCTCTGATGATGACAAGCGGGGCCAGCGCTAGCACTGAGAGTATAAGCGGCGAGTGGTTCAGCCTGTTATATTCTACTGCCGGAGGGTGGATAGAAGTTGAACAAGTCAACATCTCGGCAAAACCCAGCAGAGCATTGGGTCACGAAGACTTTCAGTTCGGTTTTGAACTACCCCCGGAAGCACCGCCGCTTGTCGCTTGTTCGAGCGAAGCTTTGCCGGGCGCGGTCAAGCCTGACTTGCCAGCCAACAGCTATCCGGACCTTCAGGATCAGCCGACAATAATCATGAGGCTGATGCAGGAGCAAAGCCTTGATCCGGTTGAGGCCGCAACCGAACAACAGCTTTCCATTGCACAATATCAAATTCTCTCTGAAATCAAAGTGTCCGAGATAAGCTTCAATATCACGGTCGATGATCTGCCACCGGAGAAATTGAGCAGCTCGGGCGGGTTGATTGATCCGTCCCAGAATTTTCCGGTCTTTGGCCTTGCGCCGCTCAAGGGCGCGCATTTGAACCTGACCGTACCAGAGCTTTTCGTGAAGACACCCAGCGAAATCCGATTGACGGTCAATTGGGTCGGCTTGCCGACCAGCAGCCAGGGATTTGCCGGATGGTATCGTGATTATGTGATCAATGATGACGGCAGTCGCGTCCCGCAAGGCTTGTTTCACAATGACAGTTTCAAGGGCGGTTTCAGTTTAACGGGGTCCGGATTGTGGAGCATTGCTGAAAATTCAGAGGCTTTCCTGTTTCAGACGGAAGATAGCAATAACAGCAATGCCGACTCCGGTCCGGAACCGTCGGCACCGCTGGAAGCCAGCTCCGAACTGAATATTTCATGCAATCACGAAATCATGCCACCGGCCTATTTCAACCCGTCCGCTTCTGGATTGAGGCTTACACTGACGGAACCAAAATATGGATTTGGAGCCGCGATATATTCCCGGAATCTTATGGCTGCCTCGGCGGCCAATGCCGCTGCCTTGCGAGACAGTGTTCCGGTTCAGGGGAATGACAAGACAAAAGAACAGGTGACAAGATTACAGCAGCTAAACGGCGCGGCCAAAGCATCCTCCTATCACAAGACGGTTGGCTCGGCGGTTCAGTCCATTCTGTCCGTTCTCAACTCAGAAGCGCTTGCCGCCTTGCACGCCGCGATTCCGGCTACCCGTTTGCTAGAAGACCAGAAATATGACCTGATAACATCGCTGGCGGACGCTGCCGGGCATGATATTGAAAATGTGGCTGGCAAAATGTGGCAACGCATTCGCCACCGCGCGACCGCCAAGGTCGATCATGTCGATGTCACGCATGATCTCTGGGACTGGTTGAGGTCCTTTGGCGCGATGATTGGGGGGCATGGATCAAATCCCCTGCATGAGCGCGGTGCCGAGATACTGACCAAGGCGAAGAATATTGCCACATCCTGGGAAGCAGCGAAATTGCAGCCGGCAGAAGCCGCACGCGCGACAATGGCTGCAAATCTGAACTCTGCTTCTCTGCCACCGCCAGTCCCCGCCACCAATATATTGCCTAACCCCCCTTGGCTACCGATGGCATCTTCGGTGCAGATCCACTATGCCGCCCATATAAGGTTGGTGGCACCGAACGCGCTTGAGACAGCGCATATTGTATCTCCGTTCACCAGCAAGACGAGCGCGACGAATCCGGTGGTTGTGCCCGGACAACAATCCTTTGCCCATCTCAACCTGTTCAATGAAGTGACCAGTGCCTGGAGGGAATCAGAACGCGGACGCTCAGGACCGCTGGTGCCATTATTGCCGCCCGTCGATGGAAAAGCCGCATTATATATTGAACTCACCGAGCCGGTCAGCGTGATCACATTATTGTTCATTCTGGAAGCAGGACCTGAAGGCTGGGCAACATCGGAATCCGAGCTTCGCTGGGAAATGAAAATTGGCGACAGCTGGACTCGCGCGGCGTTGATGAGCGATTCTACCCACGGGCTAAACAACAGCGGCATCGTTGCGCTGCAGATTATGGGTGAAGAGGATTGCACCGACAGCCAGTCGAAACATCTGCGCGCCGTGATCGAAAGGGGGAGCGTCAACACCGCTTATATAAAAACTGTCACCACCAATGCGGTTTCGGTCATCTGGGTGCCGTCCGCTGGCGCGGAAGAATTGGCGTTGAACATGCCCGCCGGAACGATATCACAATCCGAACAGCCGCTTTCCGGGATTGCCAATATCGAGCAACCAATGGAAAGTTTCGGTGGGGTACCGCCGCTGGTCGGACGCAGTTTTGATCAGTGGATGGCCGAGCGACTGCACCATAAGGGCTTTGCCATTGCCGGCGAAGATTATGCCAAAATTGGCCTGACGGCCGTACCGGCCTTGTGGCAGCTTGCGGTAGTTCCGGCGACCAAAGATTCAAGCGGTGAAATATCGCCGGGCCATGTCTGGCTGGCCGCGGTTGCAGGGCAGAATGCTCCGAATATATCCGACCCCACCGTGCCCGACGTCGACCCAACGACGCTCAGTGAAATTGGCGAAATCATTGCGGCTGTCGCCAGCCCATTCCTGCAATGTTCCGTTACAAACCCGCCCTGGGTGCGCATCACCGTCAACGCCGAACTGGAGTTTAGCACCGCCGACACGACGGCGGCCTGGATATCACAATTGCAGGAAGATCTGATCCAGTGGTTATCGCCATGGATACCGAACGCCCAATTCGGGTCCAGACCCCAGGATTACTGGACGCGGCAAGAGATTGCGGAGTTCATCCGGAAACGGCCCTATGTTGAAGGCATATCGAATCTGTCGCTGGAATATGATCCACAAATAAATAGTGGCGACTGGCGTTATTTCACCTCGGCTCTGAAACATAAGTTGATACCAGCGCCCGCATATGTCGGGTCCTCTGCGGCAATGACCGGGGATAGTTGGCAGTGAAACGCGAGTCCGGCACCATCAGCCGTACGGCGTCTTTGGAGCCGGGCGCGGAATATGAAGCGTTGCGTGCAGCAGCCATTGCCACGGTGCAGCGCATGGCGGGTGATATCTGGACCGACTATAATTACTCCGACCCCGGCGTCACAATCATCGAACAACTCGCTTATGCTTTGACCGAATTGCCTTACCGGGCATCCCTGCCGGTCGCGGATATTCTGGCTGAACCCAATGGCCGTCGGCTGCAGCTGCATCGCCACGGATTATTCCCGGCCTGGTCGATATTGCCTTGCAATCCGGTCACCGTTGCCGACATCCGCCGGGTTATCCTGGACGAGGTTTCGGACATCGCCAATATCTGGATCAATCCGATCAGAACCGAATATTGCGACGGCAATATTGCCGGACTTTATTCTGTTTCGATCCTGCCATATCCGGGGGATCATGACCGGTTTGAACTAATCGAGAAAGTCTACCGATGCTATTCGGCGCATCGCGCCCTGTGTGAAGATATCGGCCAAATGAAGGTTCTGGAGTCAGAAAAGACAATAGTCGAAGCCAGAATCGAAATTGCCCATGATACGGATCCCTCTGAAGCTTTGGCCCAGTGCTTCTTTGCCCTTGGCCTGGCACTTGCACCGGAACCTACGCGATTATCTCTCGCACAGTGGCAACAGTCAAAACCATCGACGACCGAAGTCTTTTCCGGACCGTTACTGATGCGGGGCTTCATTGCTGATGATCAGCTCAGCCAAAAGCTGTTTGACGGCACGGCCCACCAATTGGCCGAAATTCTGGCTAGCACAACGGGTGTGCTGGTGGTGGATAGCCTGAAAGTAAAAGTTGGTGACCATCGCCATTACCGGATCGGAAATGATCAGGTCAAAGCCGGGCATGGCTGCTATCTCAAACTTGAAACGACCGCCGGGCACTTGTCGGCACATGATGGTTTCTCGATCTCGATATATCGAGATTTTGAGCAGTGCGAGCCCATTCCCCATCTCGTTCAGCGCAAGCTGGCGGCCTTGTGGAAAGAGCATCGCAAGACCTGGCCGCTGAGTAAAGAAATAGTAGATTGCTATGGGGCACCAGAATGCCATTATGATGATCTGGCCAGTTACACCTCCGTGCAAACCCAGTTTCCCGCAGTTTATGGAATCGGGAATGATGGATTATTTGATGGTGCTTCAACCGAACGGAAAGGCCAGGCAAAGCAGCTCAAAGGCTATCTGATGCCCTTCGACCAGTTGCTGGCGGACTATTTTGCGCAATTGGCTTTCATACGCGAACTATTCTCTGTCAAAGCCGGCGGCGAAACAACCTATGCGTGGCAATCCCTGCGGCCGATCGTGCCCAATGCGGAGCCCTTGTTATCCGATGACTATGAAAGCCGATTGGCTGACATTGTTTCGGAAACCGATCCGGTCACCCGGCGCAGAAATGAAATTCTCGACCTGCTGCTCAGTTTTCAGGGGCTGGCACTTTCCATTTCAGCTCCGTCATCATCCGACCCGCGGGCCTCTGAGGCGTTGGCAGCGATCGAAATCAGGGCCAAGCAAGTGCTTTTGCGCCGAGCAGCGGTAGCCACACGAGATCGTGGTCGGGGCGTCGACTATCTTCATCACGAACATGCGCGGTCCATGGCCGGCGCCGAGCTGCTGAGCCGCATTGAACTTGGTCTTCTGGATGACGAATTGAAAGCGGGGCTCCAGCCGCCTGATCGCTGGGACGATAGCAGGGACAGTCATGGGCATTTGTTGGAGGAACATGAATGGCATCGCTATGGACATCGGTTTCGATCGATAAAATTTGCAGAATATGATGAACTTCATGGGTCGCAAGAGACATATGATCCATTGGTGCTCACCGAAGAATTATTGACGGAGCTGCACCAATCTGAAGATTATCAAGTCGGCATCAGCTTTGTCGATGATGTCCATGTCGTCATTTTTCGCGATTCAAGAGGCCGATGGTGGATCGTTGCTACATTTGAAGACGAAGCAGAAGCAATATATATAGTCGCTGAAATCCACCGGCACGCGAGACGGAAGCATCGCTTCCACCAAAGCCTCTATTTGGTTGAATGGATATTGTTGCGCCAAGCCAAAATGGCTCATGATGATGACAATAGTCGCTTCAATTTCCGGATAACTGCCGTTGTAGCGGCCGCCGAAGAGGAAGAAAATGTCACCGGCTGGAAAGAACAGGTAAATGATATCGTCAGAAATAACACGCCGGCGCATATCGCCCTGCAATGTCTGTTCCTGGAGCGCCGCCATCTAACGGAATTTGAGGACCTGTTTTTCGCATGGCGCCGGGCCTTGCGGGACGCTTCCCACCATGCAATCGTGGAGACCAGCAGGAAACTGGAGCTTTTCCTGGCCCGGCATCTCCCGGATCCAGATCCGTTTGATCCTTGCAAACCGCCTGCGCCCTCGCCGACGCCGGCTCCATCACCTCCCGGGCCTCCCGGGCCTCCAGCACCGCCGCCGACGCCTGCACCAACACCTGCGCCACCCGTGCCCTATCCGCCAACGCCGGCTCCGGTTCCTCCCGATCCCGAACCACCAGCAGAAAAATGGTGGGAACGCATGTTCCACTGGCTTTGGAATGCAGTGAAACGAATTTTTTGGCTCCTGCTGAAAATCGTCACGCTCGGCGCAATCGGGATTGGCATCTATGAGTTTGGCAAAAACATCTGGGCATTTCTGAAAAAGCGGGGTGGTGGCAAGCTGCCCGAGCCTCCGGATGATCCCGAACCACCGGCCATTCCGCCGCCATCCTTCCCGTGGTTTCCACGATCGACGGACAGTTCTGAAACGGCGACGGCCGCCATTGGTGAAAAAGGTTTCGACACGGACATGGTGCTGGAGGAAACATCCCTGGACGCTTTCTACGCACAGGGTTTCCGCTATGCCATTCGCTATCTACCCAATATAAATTCCTCACCGACCGGCAACCTGAGCAAAGAGGAGGCAAATACTATTCGGTCAGCAGGCCTTGCGTTAATGCCCGTTCAGCACGCGCAAAGCACTGGTTGGCAACCAACCCAGCAACTGGGTCAGGAAAACGGCGCGCTGGCTGCCCAGCAGGCGATCGATTGTGGTTTGCCGACCGGCATATGTGTCTGGATGGATCTGCAAAATGTAGATGAGGCTGCCAGCGCCGATGACATCATTGCCTATTGCAACGCATGGTTCACGCAAGTTTCAAATGGCGGATTTCTGCCTGGAATCTATATTGGGGCGAGTTGCGGCCTGACTCAGGATCAGCTCGATAACGAGCTGCCGTTCGCATATTATTGGCGATCGGGAAGCAATGTGCCGGATTTGCCAAACCATGGCTATTGCATGGTGCAGACGATCGACAGCCATTATGTGATCGATGGTGTAAGCTATGATCTCGACACGATCGTTGACGATCGCAACAGCAAGCCGCCGGTCTGGGCCACGCCATTCCCGTCACCCCCTCCCGCTCCGGTTTCCCCGCCGGCCACGCCGGTATCGCCAACACCGGTACCGATCGCGCCGCCGCCCTCGCCTGTCCCTTCGCCGCCGATGAATCCGGACACTGCGGTCGCCGTGGTCGGTGAAAAAGGCTTTGATGCCAATAGCGTGATGCAGACATCTTCTCTCGATGCTTTTTACGCACAGGGGTTCCGCTTTACCGTTCGCTATGTGCGAAACACAAATTCCTCCACCACCGGCAACCTGTCTGAAGAAGAGGCGAATAGGATCCGCTCGGCCGGCTTCGCGCTGATGGCTGTGCAGCATGTCAGGAGTTCCGGCTGGCGCCCCACCGGGGAGCTCGGCCAGCAGGATGGTGCTTTGGCTGTGCAGCAAGTCGTTGATTGCGGATTGCCGGAGGGAATATGCGTCTGGATGGACCTGGAAGGCGTTTATGGCGATGCCACATCCGCCGACGTCATTGCTTATTGCAACACATGGTTCACCCAAGTCTCAAATGGCGGATTCCTGCCTGGAATCTATGTTGGGGCGAGTTGCGGACTGACTCAGTATCAGCTCGATAACGAGCTGCCGTTCGCATATTATTGGCGATCGGGAAGCAATGTTCCGGATTTGCCCAACCATGGCTATTGCATGGTGCAGACGATCAACAGCCATTATGTGATCGATGGTGTGAGCTATGATCTCGACACGATCGTTGACGATAGCAACAGCAAGCCGCCGGTCTGGGCTGCGCCAATCTCGGGAAGATGATGCGAGGGCGATGACCATATTTGTTGCCATAGCCGCCTATCGCGATGCCGATCTTGCCAAAACCGTCGCTGACTGCGTGGCCAAAGCGCGATGGCCGGAAGAATTGCATTTTGGCATTTGCTGGCAATATGCGAGGGGCGATCCCGCTCCTCCCGATGTGGGCGCTGCAAAGCTGCGGCAGATCGATGTGCCCTGGCAGGAGGGCAAGGGGGCGTGCTGGGCGCGGGATCAGGCGCTGTCCTTGTATCAGGGTGAGGATTTTCTGTTCCAGATTGATTCTCACCACCGGTTTGTCGAACATTGGGATGCGCTGCTGTTGAGCCAGATCGAAGCAAGCCAGGAAACCAAGCCGCTGCTAACTGCTTATGCTCAGGCCTTTGATCCATCGGGAATATTGCCTGCGGCCGGATTGCCGACAATGATGCTGCTCAACGGATTTACCAAGCAGGGGATCCCGACATTCGCGCAGGCCGCTCGCCCGGAATGGCGCGGTGGGCCGCCACAGCGCGCCCGCTTCCTGTCGGGCCATTTTATTTTTACGCTCGGCCAGTTTGTCGATGAGGTTCCTTATGATCCCGACCTCTATTTCATCGGGGAGGAAATCAGTCTGGCGGTCCGCGCCTTCACCCACGGCTATTCCCTGCTGCATCCCTCGGAACATGTGATGTGGCACGAATATAGCCGGACACAACGCGTGATGCATTGGGATGACCATCAAGCGGGCCAGCGTGATTCCGCCAGCCTGAGCAAGGTGCGGCAAATTCTCTCCGGTGACATTAATGGCCGCTATGGACTGGGTGCTGCCCGCAGCCTAGCCGAATATGAAACCTATGCCGGGATAGATTTTGCTTCCGGGCGGGCGTCAGGCGGTGCGTTTAAAGGAAGCGAACCGCCCGAAGCGCCGCCGCCCGGCATTGGCATAGGGCTGCCAAGGGACTGGACCGCGCGGGTTGAATTGCGCCGCGACGCATTGCCGCCAGAAGCGCTTGATCGCCCGGCATTCTGGTATGTTGGATTTCATGATGCGGCGGGTGTGGAAATTGCCCGCGCTGACACGGAGCAGGCAGAAATTCTGGCGCTGGCCAACGCTTGTGACAATGTCATCATCCTGGAACGCAAGTTCCGTTCGGCTCGCCCACCCGTGCGATGGACGGTTGTCCCGACAGATAAAAACAGAATCTGGTTGAGCCCGATATATGGCCCCACCGAACACAAAGCATTTGAGCCGATATAGTAAGAGGAAATGGAAACGTGCGACCGAAGAAAATACATTTCATAACGGGAATGCGTGCTGATTTCGGCGGCAAGCCGTTCAACATTGTGCATATGCTGGCGATCCTGTCGGCCCGCCTAAATTATCCGGATCATGAAATTTTTGTCCATTATGAATATGAACCGGAAGGTCAATGGTGGGATTATGCGCGCCAGTTTGTCACGTGCAGGAAAACCATCGCACCGAGGCAGATTTTCGGACGGAAGGTTGAACATTTTGCGCATGCCGCAGATGTTTTGCGATTACAGTTGCTCATCGAAGAGGGAGGCATCTATTTCGATACCGACACGATGGTCTGTCGACCCATTGCCGATTTGCCCGATGATCAGGTGATCATGGGTATCGATGCCGGCAATGATCATCAGATTTTCGGTCTCAGCAATGCTTTCATCGCCGCGCCTTCACAGTCGGATTTCCTGATCAACTGGTTAGACGGATATCGCGATTTTGACGCTGCCGACTATATCAGCCATTCGGTCAAGCTGCCGTTCGCGCTGGCGCAGGAGAAAAATTCAGGCGTACACATCGAAACGCGACATGCATTTTGCTACCCCCACAATGACCAGCAATCGTTGCGAAATTTATTCACCCGCCGTGTGGACGTCTCAAACAGTTACTCTATCCACCTGTGGGAATCGGTCTCTTGGGATTATATTACGGGACTGACTCCCGAGACCATCGCCCGAGAGAATACGACATATAATGGTCTGGCGAACATCATATTGTCGGAATTTCCCGACAGCCCCGCAACGATGCGCGAATGGCCGGTTGAGATCCGGATTGATCAGGCTCGGCTGCCAAAGGCCGCTCTCGATCGCCCGGCATTTTGGTATGTCACATTGCATGATGCACAGGGCAATCAGTTGATGCGCTGTGATGCCGAACTGGAAGAAGTGAACGGCTTGGTTGCAACGGGTGCCAGCCAACTTGTCCTGGGAAGAGCGGTCAAAGCGGTGCACCCGCCCGCTTCCTGGGTCGTGCAACCAACTGACCGGAGAAGGCAATGGCTCAATCGTCTGGAGGGCAAGCTGGGTGATGGGTTGGTAAAGGCAATCCACTAGTGCGATACAATGGCCCGGAAAGGATATGGGCCGACGCCCTCAGGTCATGGCAACGCTCTGCCAATGATTGTGCGCTATGAAACCACCGATCCGAGCAAGGGACGCGACGGCTAACCTCGATGAAAATCTGCGCAAAGATTTGAAAGATTCAGACCAAACCAACCTTCGCTAAGGCACGGTCACGGTAAATTGCGCTGGCATTTCCACCGTGATCTCGCCCAGCCAGGTACACATTAACGTGCAACTGGTATCCAGTGCCGGAATTTCACCTACGGTCACCGTCGGTGTGCCGGGGACCCATGGCATGGTGAGCGCCGGAATACAGGGCGCCGGTGTCGGCGTCCCCAGTGCGGCGGCGGTGGCCGCTATCACGACCGGGTTTGTCGGAGCGCTGCACATGCCGAAGGTTGGCACGTTGATAATCGGTTTATTGTCCATGATCGTGCCGCACGGCAGATTGCACGCAGTGACACGGTTTTCGGGCAGGACGTTAAAAGCAGTCGGCGTCATGCCAAAACTGCATGTCAGCATCGTGCCGGAGGTTACTTCTGGTGTCGACATGGCTTTTTCCTTTCCGCTCTGATCATGCCAGATAGCGCCCGTCTTTCTGCAATTCGAGGCGGATGCCATCGATCAGATCGCGCAGTTCAACCGTAACAGGATCCCGCAGGACTGCCAATAACGCGGCATGGCGCAGGACATTGATGATACCGCCGCCAGACAGTTCGTAATTTTCCGCCAGTTCAGCGAAATCAATGTCGTGAGCGAGGGTGAAGCCGGGGCTTGAAAATGTTTCCTGCCAAAGCCGCAATCGCGACGCTTTGTCGGGCATCGGGAACAGGATCGTCGATTGAAAGCGACGGGAAAAGGCCTCGTCCATATGGGCCGTCTGGTTGGTCGCCAATATGGCGATGCCGGGATGGCTTTCGAGCCGCTGCAGCAGATAGGCGATTTGCTGATTTGCGGAACGGTCGTTGGACGATCGCGATTCGGTTCTTTTGCCAAATAATGCGTCGGCTTCGTCGAAAAACAGGATCCAGTCACGATCCTGGGCCTGGTCAAACAGCGACGCCAGATTTTTCTCGGTTTCTCCAATCCATTTGGAAACAATTTGCGACAGATCGACGCGATAGACCGGCAGATCATGGCGTTTGCCAAGCAGGGTCGCGGTCAGCGTCTTGCCAGTACCGGGAGGGCCGTGGAACAGGCAACGGTAACCGGGCTTCAGTCGGCGCGCGAGGCCCCAGTCCTCCATCAGGGTTTTGCTGTGCTTTATCCAGGAGGCAACCATCTCAATCTGCCTGATCGTCGGGAGATCAAGGATCAAATCCTCCCAATCCAGCGGCGTACTGACCAGAGTTGCCGGAAACCCGCTGCCGGTTGGTGGCAGATAGTCCTGATCGTAGAGAAGTTGATGCAATCCCTGCGGCGACAATTTTAGCGCGCCGGACAATTGCGGTTCGTCACTTTGCCGTTGATCGACGAGAATGACCCCGCTTTTGATCAACGGGTGGTTCAGGATTTCGAAGGGATCTTCGACCAGAGATTCATTGCCATGGATCAGATAATTTGCGGTCAGCGCGCTTGGCAAAAACCCTCCCTGATCCTTGCTGTTCACGCCGCCAAATTCGGTAAACGGACGGCCAGTCGCAGCATTTTGAATCAAGAAAGGATCAAGCCGCTCCGGCGCCAGATAGGGCGCCATCGCCAATATCAATGTCAATCGATCATCAGCAGACAATTGGGAGCCACGCACCCGATTGGCATAGGCTCCACCGGATGTTGCCAAAGATGGCGGCTCGGAAATTTCTTCCGTCGAGCCTGCTGATTTTCCCTCGCCATAAGCGGCAAAGCGCGACGCGATGATGCGATCGAGCCAATCCAGTTCGGAACGGATCACGGCCAGATTGGCAGATATTTCTGCCCCAGGATCAACCGGTCTTACCATGTTACGTGAATCGGATCGCTCATCCAGGGATGATAGATTACGGCTGTGTTCCATGCTATCTGATCTTTCAGAATATCCAGTGTTTTACGCTGGATCACCAGGGTCCATTTCTGGTCGACATAATGTAACCGCCCTTCCCGTTGCAGAAATGTTTCTCTCAAACCGTCGACAGATGTTCCATGCAGAGCCGGCCAGTTTTCCAATATGCCAGCAAGCAACCCGTCGCAGATTTCGATATCCTTTGACTCAGGTTCAATCCCTGATGCCACCGGCGTCCCGGTTGGCAGGCCGCAGATGATTTTGTTCAGAAATAGCAGCGGTTCGGGAGTGGCTGTCTGGCCGGTGACCAGATATTGCAGCAGATGCACGGCGCGCGAAGCGGCTCGTTCGGTATCGACATAGGGCTTGTCATTCTCGTCCCGGCTCAACAGATCAAGTCGTTCGAAGAAGGCGGGCAAAAACGGGTTGATCAAGATCAAGCCGGCATTTGCAATATAGATGGGCTGATCACTGGTCTCGTCTTCCGCGTCACGCATTTTTCCGTTTTCAAAACTTTCCCAACTGAGATCATTCGACAATTTCCCGGATGATCGAGCGACATCATGCTCTGCTTCCGGAGGTGGCGTCCGGCGCAAGGCCGCCGCGATGATAATATGACCGCCAGTTCCGGCCAAGGCAAGGGCGCGTGCGCGGATTTTGGGTGCCAAACCCGCATCACCGCTCGCCGCATCGGCAACCAGGCGCGACAAAATGGCGGCCAAGTCAATTTTCCCTGGACGGGCCACAGCGTCAAACACCGAAATCCATAATTTTTCTGGATCCAGTGGCGGGCTGCCGAAGGTCAGCAGTTGAGCCCCTGCGGTTGTCAAAAGCAAAATCCCGTCATGCAGAATATGCGCATCATTGGGCGCTATCAGATATAGCAAGCGGCCCAGCGACGCCTTTGGCAATAGTCCCACCCAGCGGTTTCGCTGTTCCTCGCGGTAAAAATGCGCGGAGATGTAGCTCAGAAACTGGCTGTCTTGCTTGTCGAACAACAAATCGAATTGCTCGCGCAACCGGGATATTTCGTCAGCTTTTACTGGCCTTCCATCCAGCCATGCCATCAGATCTGGCAGGGTAAACTTGTGGTCTCCGGAATCGTCTGAATTTTCAGGGCCATCCATTTGGTTGACCTGTGCAAAATCAGGGAGCGGGTCCGTCAATATATTCAAATCGATTTCGGTACTCACCAGATTGGCTGCGGCGGCGCGCCATAGCATGACCTGCTGATCTGCCTTGCTGTCGCCGATAAGCGAAGCAAGCGGCCCTTTCTTCAGCTGTGCCCAGCCGATGATATCCTGCAACAGGGCCTCGGTCTTTTCCGGTCCCAAAGCGGCCGCAGCATGTTGGATTTTTTGCAGCGTCGCATCAACGGTGTCAGCACGCAACAGGCTGATCCGCTCGGCCTGCGTCAGCCGCAAAAATTGTCCGGCTATATTTTCCGGAGGATTGCCGCCATTCAGCCAGCGCTGCAACAATGCCAGACGATCAAAATGCGGGACGGGGCTGTTGTCCCGTTCGATAGCATCGGCGGTGGATGGAACGTCACCCATAAGCAGCGCCGCAATCGTCTCGATCCACCAACCTTCGTCTTTGCCGGACTGAGGCGCCCTATGCATCAAGGCGCGGGCAAGCGCCGGGGCCAGAAATGCCAGAATCTCGCTTGGCATAAGCCAGAATAAAAGCCTTTCGGCCACGACCGTCGCATCGTTGGTTGATGAAACCGAGCTGCGGGCCAGTTCTGCCAACCATAGAGGATCTTGTATTGCCGCGCGGACCAAAATTTCAACCTGATCCCGGCGGGCGCCCTTTGCGAGATAGGCGGCCATCGTTTCGCGATCCGATGGGGTCAAATTGGCAGCCCGATCCCCTTCAAAGAAAGTCGTGGACTGCTGATTCTGCGCGACCGGGGGCGAGTCTTCATGGGACATATTGTCAACAGGACCGCCGTCATCGGTGACTTCAGCATCGCGGTCATCTGCAATTTCCGTTTCGGAATCCGCCGGCACGCGCTGCGCTGCGTTGGGGAATGGAGCTTGGCCCGCCAACAGTGCTGCAATTGTTTCGGTCCACCAAATTTCATCATCGCCAGAATTGCGCGCGCTTTGCACCAAGGCGCTGGCCACAGTCGGCGCCAAAAATTCCAGAATCTCGGGCGGCCTCAGCCAGAATAAAAGCCTTTCTGCCACGACCGTTGCGTCGGTGGATGATGAGACCGACCGGCGGGCAAATTCTGCCAGCCATAGAGGCTCTTGCGTTGCCGCGCGAACCAGAATTTCACGCTGCTCTAGGCGACTGCCCTTCCCGAAATAGGCGGCCACCGCTTCGCGATCGGATTGGGTCAAATTGGCAGCTGCCCCCCCTGCTAAGGCAGGGACGAAGTCCGCATTCTGCGCCAACCGGGACGCGCCTTCACTGGACATATTGTCGGCAGGATCGCCGTCATCGGTCACTTCAGCCTGGCGGTCGTCATCTGCAATAGCCGTTTCGGAGTCCGCTGGTTCAGGTTGCGCTGCCAACGTGCCGATGGCTTTTTGCAGCGCAGCAATATCTTTCTGCTCAGCGCCGCTTTGCAGGAAGCCGGCTTGCAGACGCGAGGCCAGGCTGTGGGCGGACATATTGGCGGATTTTGCCAATCGATCAATCAACTTCGCCCAGAATGAAACGAGATCCATCCGTTCTTGCGATTGCCATATCAGATCGGCGATAACCAGATATCGGACAAGTTCGGCAAGCCGGTCCTGGTGCATCGGAATGAATGGCCTTGAACTTTGCAGCTCCAGCATGGCCTTGACCCCGTCAAATAGGGGCGCAATTTCCGCTGGTCTCAAGCGCCTGACTATCGTCTCGAAATCACGGTTGCCAAATCTTATGGCGGGAAGCGGAGAATGCGACGGGAGCTGCGGTATCGCTGCACGCAATTTGACCCGCAATGATGAATCATCGGATTCAAGCACCGATGCTATGAAGGCGGTATTGTTGGCATTGCTCAACGGTTTGCTGCCAGATTGATCCCGGCCTGGCTTGAAGGCGGTTTGCCGACCTGCAGCCGCCAAAATATAGAAAATTTCAGAGCTGAGCCTATCGTCATCATAGGGCAGCAGATCGAATATTTTCCGTGATCTGGCAGATTTTTCTGACGCCGACCATTCAGCCGGAAGCAATGCTTCAAGACAATATGTCCAGAGCGCTTCGATCTCGACCGGACCGGAATCATGCGAAGCCAGATATTCCAATATGACCGATTGGGCGCGGGCCTCTGCATTGATGCCAATGACCTTGGATGTTGCGGAGAGAAATGCCGCCTGGGTCGCTGCGGCTTTCGGATCGCCGGTCGCTGCCTGCAGCAGCGTTCCGAATTGCGCGGCGTTCATCGCGGCGAGCAAACGAGTTCGTTGCTCTGCATTCTGCGCATAAGTCCGGAGCAAAGCTCTCCATTCCGTGGGGTATTCCAATATTCTTCTGACCACATCGGAGTGATCCAGCCCGGTTTTGCTGCTTCTTCTATTCGCTTTCGGTCGAGCGCTGTCTTGAGCCGGATCGTCCGTGTGCTGCGCTGGTTTTCTGAACTGTGATGACGAGCGATCTGATTTCCGACCAGTATCCTCCGCCAGGCAGGCCGCCAATTCCTGTTCGGCCATGCTGTTTCCGAAGGACAATATTTCGATCAATTCTGACCTGATTTTATCATATTCTGCGGCTGGCACCGCGGCCGCAAGCAGATGTTGCGACAATGATAAGGATTCTACGGGGCCGTCGCCCTGCATCGCCAGATATTCGAGCAATGCCGCCTTGATTGATGCCGTTGCATCGGCACCATTGGCTTGTGAGACAGCCGATATGAGCGCATTTTGCATGGCTGGCATGGCCGGATCACCAGATATTGCAGCGAGCAAGGACGCAAATTCCTGCGGCGACAGAAGCTCTGCCAAAACTATCCTGTCATCGGCCGTCTGACCATGTTTTTGCAACAGTCTCCGCCATTGCGCGCCGCCGCTTGCCATCGCCTTGACGATGTCGGCACTGAGACTGGAATGGGACGTGCTGCCGTCATGCCCATTGGGCTTCAATGGCCAGTCGCTCTTGCCGGTGGGTGTCTCAGGCTGGCCCCTGCCCGCTTTTTGCTCCGGCTCCACGCTGGCCGATGATTGCCCGTTTTTGCCGCTTGCTTGATCGACGGCGCGGTCCAGAATGGCAGCGATTTGTCGCTCGGCACTGGTACTATCGGACAACAGGATATCGATGATTGTCGTAGCCAGTTCGGCGTCGCCACTGATCCGCTTGATCAATGACTCAAGCTTGCCTGGTGACACAATGTCAAACAGGGTCAATCTTTCATCCGCAGTCCAAGCATATTTCTGCAACAATTGGCGCCATGCCGATCCGCCATTTTCTATTGCCTTGACGATGTCGGATTTGAGATTTGAAACGGCAGCGCTGCCTTCATTCCTATCCCGCATCAACACCTGCTCGCTGCCAGTGTCCGGGGATCCAGGGTCGACATGGGTCGCTTTTTGTCCGGGGCCGACTTCACCCGCTGCTTGTTCCGGATCCGTGCTGGCATATGCTTGTCCGCTAATGTTGGCATCCTGTTCGACGGCACGATCAAGAATGGCAGCGATTTGCCGCTTGGTACTGGCGCTGTCGGACAACAGGATTTTGATGACTGCCGCAGCGAGCCCTGCATCGTCACTTGTCGGCTTGAATATGGAAAGCACATGTCTCCATAGCTGCGAGGGGTCTGCTACCTTGTCGATATGGGCTGCGACATGCTCGAATATGGCTTGGTCAATCTTGTCCGCTACGTCGGTCTCTACTCCGGCCGCTTGCGAAAATGACCTCACGAGGATTCTGCTTATTTCCAGAATGCGACCATCTGGTGCCCAGGCTGTCAGCAAGGCTTCATATTGTATGCTGGTTAGCGAAGCAAAACGGACATGGTTCGTTGGCCCGGATGAATCTTGACGATTGAACAGCGTTCGCCATTCCTCGATGCTGGACGGCACCCTATCCGTGATTGCGCGCACCGCTATCTCGGGTTTCTGGCTATGCTGCTCTGCTTTCATGGCCGCGAGGACATGACCCAGATCAGGATGGCGGTATGACCGATGATCGGTCGCCCAATATATGTCGGAAATGGATGAAATGAGTTCCAGCAGAGAGATTTTTGTCTGCGCCGCCAGATTGGACAATATTTGAGTCAAAAGACGTTTCGGATCACAGGATGAGCCCCTCGCCTCCACCAGAAAAGCAATGGTTTTTACCCAAACTTTTTGCCGCAGACCAGCGCCGCTGATCCGCTGCGACGAAGCGGAGAAGACGGACAGAAGCGCATCTATCGCTTTCATCAAACCAATCGTGTCTGTCGCCTGGGACGGCGCGAGAAGCTTGACCAGCCTCTCTCTGCCCGCTGCACCTATTTGTAAAAACAGTCGATCCAGCGCGTGGCGGTGATGCAATTGACGGTCAAGCATCGCGACAAATTTTTCAGGTTGATTGTCCATCAGCCAGATCGCTTCAGTCGTCGGATCAAAACCGGACGGATCGACGGATAATTCTGGCCGGCCGTCGCGCAAGAAGGATTCCATTTGCTGCAATCGCCAGATGGGTGTGTCGATCAGCTGGCGATCATCATGTTCGCTGCTTTTGGCATCATGGATGGCACTGGCCAGCGCTTCCTCCAGAGCTCGCTCCAGGGCCGCAATCGCGTCGGTCTCCAGAAACGCCGGCCGAACCGTTCCAAGATCAAGCTCCAGTTTGTCGATCCGAAGAACCGCATCTGCCGAGGCAAATTTGTCAAAGATGTTGTGGATGACATCGGGAAATTTCTCCCAGGCCAGGGATTCAAGCCGGGGGCGATAGGCCATTGCATTGTCGAGGTCATGAACAGAAGCAACAACATCCAGCCGGCCAATGCGATGGTCTGTATCGAATGGGGATTTAGTGGCCGTCAATCACAAAGCCTCCGCCAAATAGTATCAAGCTATTCATGGTGCGCTCTCAAACGCATGCGGTCAAGACAAGGCAACCATATCGGGTTGATTCATCCTGTGCGTTGAGCCGTTTGCCAGCGATTACTGGCGACAGAGGAGTAGAGCGAAGCGACCGTCGATATGAAATTGATCAGGATATTGTAATGATAGGAAGCAATGGAGGCATGATTTGTGTCTGAGAAGTCGCTTTTACTAAATAACTCAGGCCGGCAATTGCCAAATATCGGTTTTTCCGGCATAGATATATTGAAAGCTGTCTCCGGCGGCTATGGAGGTGGTCCGGTGGATTTTGCCAGCAAGACCAGAGAAACCCAGACGCAGCCCGCGGCCATAACCCCGCAGATGGCGCCAGCAACCATGACCGATCATTCGGTTCGCGGCGTGCAGCTGCGCCAGCTGGCTCAGCTTGTGCAAAAGGGTGCGCAGCAGCGCACATCCGATCTACTGAATATCCCGGTCCAACGAAAAGATCTGGACGAAGACAAATTGCAGGTGAAATCAACGGCCTCGACAGCTGTGAATGGCACGGATCTGCCCGATAGTCTGAAATCGGGCATTGAATCGCTCTCCGGCATGGCGATGGACCATGTGCAGGTGCACCGCAATTCTTCAAAGCCAGCGCAGCTCAACGCCCATGCCTATGCACAGGGTAGCGACATTCATCTGGGACCCGGCAAGGAGGCGCATTTGCCGCATGAAGCATGGCATGTCGTGCAACAGGCGCAGGGCCGGGTGAAGCCGACGATGCAGATGAAGGGCGGCGTGCAGATTAATGATGACGAGGCGTTGGAGCGAGAAGCGGATGTGATGGGTGCGCGGGCGTTGAGTAGCCAGGTTGATCAGAATTCTTCGCAAAGGACCGGTTTTTCGGCTAATTCTCAAGCATCCCCAGCCCAACTTGTCCGGATATACAGAACTGATTTTGAAGGGAATAAATGGAAAGATATTGCTTGGGAATTCTGGGAACGGCACGGAGAATGGATTGATACCGATGATTGGACCGTTGATGATCTTCGTGAAATTTTGCGGATGTTGGAAGACGCTGGGAATATGCCCGTTGCCGAGGAAATTGCCGGCACAATTGACACACGCATCGCCGATCAAGCTGCCGCCACTGGATTGATTCCGTCTGTCGCCTCCGCTTCAGATATGGGTGCATCTGCCGATCTCGCGGTGGACAGGGATGATCAAGCAACCACAAGCCGGATAACAGACGCGTTGCCGGCCGCACCAATATTGATCCCCAATCCTCACCTACCCGGGGACATGAAGCCTAAAAAAAGCGGGCAAGAGCAGGAGGTGGAGCTCCCCGAATTTTCGCAAAACATTCGCGCCTTGCATGAAAAAATCGCCGTATTGGCACCTGCCCGCAACGAAGAATATGATCGAGAAATCGAGCGGCAGATCGCCGTTGAACAAAATCCTGAAGATGGATCGGATGGCGATGTCCTGGAAGCAGAAGCAATAACGCTGGCATATAATCATTTGCCTCCCGACATTGCAGAATATTGGAAAACACGGGAAACGCACGATTCGCTTTTGATTGGCCTTCGTCTCATCCTGGCGAAAGCGGAAGATCCAAATGGCTATCCAGTCAGTATTGAAAAATTCAACGCGATATTTGCGAGCTTGATGGGTCGGGATGATGCGGAGCTTCTTGTCGCGATACAGTCGCTGATGAGCCTTGCACCCAACCGCCACGATCTTTTGGAACCGATGGACCAGGGTGAGATGCGCGGGACCACAGGCATTAATTGCGGCAAGACCATTGCGTCAGGTTTCAATCGCGCATTGGATGCATTATTGCCACCGCAAGCCAGTACAGTAATATTTTGTGAGGCCGTTAATAAGCAATTGCTGACGCAAGTCATGAATCGGTGCCTGATGCTTTCGGGGACGATGAGCGAACTGCCGGAAAATCTCAGAAAAGCGCTCGTCGCAAGAATAATATTGGCGACGGTTATGAATGACGGTTCCATCGCCGAACTTGCCGCCGTTTTCCCGGCAAAAGTCATCAGACAAATGCAGCAGATTTTATTTGGAATATATACGCCTGACGAGATTCGTTCTGCCTGCAGACGTGAACTGGCAAGATTGGCTGGTGTGATAATATCTCCCGGCGAAGGTGCTGTCGAAGCAAATGCTCAATTGGATGCAATAAGCCGAGAGCTTAGCTTGACGAACCTATATGCCCTTTTGGGTGAGGAATTTGTCTCAACCTTTGATGTTGGTGATGTGGATGTACCGAACGACCTTTTGGACGCGCTTGCGCTGTCCGGTGGATTGATGACGGAAGCTCCGGCGGCTGTTGATCCAATGGCAAGCGCAGCTGGTGGATCGGAATCGGCCAGTGACGAAACTGAAGATCAATCGACACAATTTTTGAATCCGGGAATGTTGGCCGAAACACCGCCTCAACTGGAAGATGTCATCAGACTTTATCCGGGGACAGCCAATGGTGACAATTTATATCTGGACAAAGGCATATTTCAAAGCCGCTGGGGCCTATTTGATGAGGCTGGAAACAACAATGCACGAGACGCCCTGCATGCCTTATTGCTTGAAAGGGGTTTGACAATATTAAGAACTCATATGCCCTTTGAAGAGGCATGGAATATGATCAAACCTCTGAGGCAATATTTTGATAGAGAGAGTCCCTATACTTTGGCAAATGCGCGGGCGGATTTTGAGAAGCTGAGACTGCGGATCATTACGTCGATCGAAATTTACACCAGCGCAAATAATCTTCTCGCAGATTTGGCATAAACGAAGGCTGCAACGTCGAGATTGCGACGGATCGCCAGCCCGGCCCGGAAAAAAATGGTGGCGGCCAGAATGATCCGCTACCGGCCCTTGACCGCGTAACGCTTCATACCGTGGCCCAGCGCCGCAGCATATTGTGATAGACATGAATCAGCCGGTCGATATCGGGATCATCATCGAGCCGGTCCGGCGTGAGCGCCTGGATTGACTGGTCCAGATCAAATAGCATTTCCCGCGCCGAGGCGTCGGCAACCGCGCTTTGCATCCAGGTGATCGCGCAAATCCGCTTGCCGCGGGTGACCGGGGTGACTTGATGCAGACTGGCCGAGGGATAGAGGATCATGTCGCCAGCTGCCAGTTTGACCGGCTGCGCGCCATAGCGCTCTTCTATCACCAGCTCGCCGCCATCATATTCCTCCGGATCGGACAGAAATATTGTGGCCGAAAGATCGCTGCGGATGGTCATATTCGCTTCGGGAAGGCGCATCAGAGCGGCATCGCTATGCGTGCCATAATGGCCGCCATTTTGATAGAGATTGAAAATCGGTGGCCAGATTTTCTCGGCCAGAGAGGCGGAGACAAACAGCGGATCATTGCCCAATTTGCGCAGGATGATATTGCCCAATTCGACCGAAAGCGCATCCTGCCGGCCAAGCTGTAAATTCTGTTTCACCTTTACCGAACGCGTGCCCGCCGACGCCGCGCCATCAGCCCATTCGGCAGCTTCGAGCTTCTCTCTGAAATTGAGAACCTGTTCGTCATCCAGAATATTTTCGATGATTGTGAGCATGTGATTAGCCATTTGCTGGATTGGAGAGAGGGGGGAACGACGAAACGCCGCTCCCCTTATTTTTGTCAGAAACGTCCGGTCAGCGTCAGCGTGGCCCGGCGTTCATCGCCCTTGTAAAGGAAGTGACCGCTGCGATAACCAGCGAGATAATAATCCTCGTTGCTGACATTGGTCAGATTGACCCGCGCGGCGAGATTTTCATTCACCTTGTAACTGGCGAAGGCATCGAAGGTCCAGTAATCCGGAATCCGGTAAGTATAGACTTCCAGCGCACTGTCATAGCCTGCGGCATCATCGGGCTGACCGGTGAACATCTCCCCCTTATAGGTGGCAGTCCCGCCAAAGGCTAAAGCCTCGGTCGCCTGATAGCGCAGCTGGGCCGTTGCCTGCGTGTTGGAGAAATTGCTCAAGCGACGGCCAATTTTATCGGCATTGTTGGAACCGGTGATTTCTGAATCCATGAAGGTTACCGACGCCTGGCCAGAGAGTTTTGGCGTGATATTGCCGACCAGACCCAGCTCGATACCGCGCACTCGGTTTTCGCCGGTATTCAGGCTGCCACCCGCTTCGTAACCCGTACCAGCAGATTCGAACACGTCACTTTTGGTGATCTGAAAGGCCGCCGCCGTCAGCAGAAGCCGGTCTTCGAACAAATCGGCTTTCACGCCAAATTCGTAGCTGGTCGAGCTTTCTGGTCGTCCGTCACCGATATCCGTACCATCATCGACACAGATGCCGCCATAGCCGCAATTGCCACCCAGGTCGGATTCACCGCCGTTGATATTCTTGGCAGAGCCCCAGTTGAAATAGACATAGATGTCTTCCAGCGGCTTGATGCCGATGCCAGCATGGCCGTTCCACAATGTGTCCTTGTAGCGATAATCTGTCACCGTGCCGCGACTGTCGACCGTGTTGCTATAGTTGAATGCATCGACACGAACGCCGCCGTGCACCGAAAGCCACGGATTGATATCGACCGTATCCATCAGATATACGGATAATGTCTCTACCTTCCAGGCGCTGTCGACCGCGCCAAATGCAATATCCCGCTGCATGATATTGTGGATGTCGGTGACATTCACATTGCGATTTTCATCAGTGATACAATAAGCCGGGCTTGGACCGCCGCGACCGTCGGTGACACAACTGGTCGCACCATTTGTCGTCAGATCATAGGTGCCGTTTGTCACCTTGAGCTTCGAATATTCGGTGCCGGCAACGATGTTATGGCTAATCGACCCGGTATCAAACTCGCCGAGAATATTGAACTGGTTGACGAAATATTCGACTTCCTGATTGCCCTGATGGGTGCTCAGCGTCACCGGTGCGAACATATCCATATCAGGATCATAAGCCCCGCCGCGCAGGCCGGTCAGCACATAGCCGTTTGACGTTTCGCCGTAGCGGGTGGAATTGACGATGGTGAATCCGTCAAACGGGGTGATGAAGATACGTCCGGTGAACGTATCAACATCTGTATTGAGAAAATCCTCGGACTGCGTGTAATTGGGTCCATCATCCCATGGACCATAGACTGTCACATCACCTGGCCCCGTGCCAGTCGGACGGGGAACATAGCTGCCCAAGTCTGGCATATCATCGGCTTCCAGATGGTAATAGTCGAGCAAGACCCGGACCGTGTCGTTCAGCTTGAAACTGCCGGAAAGCGCTGCGCCAATGCGCTCGCGATCGGAGAAATTGCGGTTCGGTGCTTCGTCATAGCCGTAGAGCAGATTGGCGCGCAGCGCGATATCGTCGCTCAGCGCCCAGTTGCTGTCCAGCGTCACCCGATAATAGTCATCGGTACCGATGCCCGCATCGATGCGGTTGAAACCATAATCGGTGCTGGCCTGTTTGGTGATCGAGTTGACCGCACCGCCGGTGGAGCCACGGCCAGCAAAGGAGGAACTCGGGCCCTTGGTGATTTCAATCTGTTCGACCGCAAAAGTCTCGCGCGTGGTCATGCCGGGGTCACGCAGACCGTCGACAAACACATCGCTGCGCGCTTCATGGCCGCGAATGATATAGCGGTCGCCAAAGGCATTGCCGTTTTCACCGGTACCGACGGTCACGCCGGGCTGGTTGTCCAGGACATCGCGCAAATTTGTCGCGCCCTGCTCATCGAGCTGGCTTTCGGTGAGCACGGTGATCGTTGCCGGTGTTTCCGACAAGGGTTTTACCCGGCGCAGGTCGCCGGAAACACGGGCCTTATAGGGCGCGCCTTTTTGCGTATAGGGATTCACGTCCGCCGCATTATCTTCGATTTGCAGCGTTTCCAGTTCCACCTCGTCCGGCTCTGCATCCTGCGCATATGCCGGTGCGGTGGCGAGAATTGTTGTAAGGCCCAGGGCAACAACCGCGCTCCGTCTGCCGAGGCTGGAGAAGCGCAGACTGGCCGGTCTTAGAATATGAGGCGTATTTTTGTTCATCGTGAATTTTCCTTTTTTTCAACGAGTTCTGAGTGAATAATCTATCGGCAGCGAGATCGTGACCTTGTCCCGCTCCATCGATACGGGCATGACGGGTAAAGGCGCGACGCGTTGCATCAGCGCCAACGTGGCCTGGTCAAGAATGGCGTGACCGCTGGATCCGGTGATCGAGACATTGGAAATATTGCCGCCACGATCAACCGTGAACCGGACTTTGACAACGCCTTGTTCGCGGGCCTTGCGCGCTTCGGTCGGATATTTTTTGCGCCGGTTCAGATGCGCACTGACCATCGCGTAATAGTTCGCCTGTTCCCTTTTCGCCTTGGGGCTGGCGCCAGAACTGTTGCTGGGCGCCGGGCTCGCGACAGCGGTGGGAGCCGCCTCGGCTTTCGCTTGCGCAGGAGGAGCGACGGCAGCGTTACTCGCCTGCTGCGTCGGTATCGACGGTACTGGCGGCCGCTTTGTCTTAGGTGGCAATATCACCGCGTCTTCAGGCAGAGGTGCTCGCACCGGCGGTATCTTGAACGGCAGAGCCTGTTGCGGTGGGATATATTCCGGCTGCGATGCGGGCATCGGCTCAGACATGGCCTCGCTCGCACTCGCAGGGGAAAGCTCCAGCAGCACGACCGGTTCAGGGGGCGGGGCGTCGTGCGGAGACTTCCAGGCCATGGCAGACAGGCCCAATAAGGCATGTGCTGCCATGGCAATGGCTGTGGCGGTGATCCAGCGACGTTGTTCGCCAGAGCCGAGCAGTGCCGCACTCATTTTGCCGAACCCGATTCCGCGCCAACCAGCGCGACATGCAGATAGCCGGCTGAGCGCAGTTCGTTCATTGCGCCCATGATGGTGTCATAGGTGATCGTCTTGTCGGCTCGCAAAAAGATGCGCTGCTCTCTGTCGGATTGGGTGGCCGTCTCGATCGCAGGCCCTAGTCCTGCCTCAGATACCGGGGTTTCGTTCACCAGAATATTACCATCGGCCTGGATCGACAGGAACACCGGCTTGTTCGGCTTCGGCGCCGCTGCTGCCGTGGAAACCGGCAAATCGACCTTCACGTCCACCGTGGCCAGTGGCGCTGCCACCATGAAAATGATCAGCAACACCAGCATCACGTCAATGAACGGCGTTACGTTGATCTCATGATTGACGGGAAGGTCATCGCTATTGTCGGAGAGCCGGATCGACATCGTCTCAATCCTTCTCGATCTTCACAATAGCACGGCTGAGATCCCGCGATACCAGCCGCAAAATGGCGGCAGCGGTATCGGAGACAAGCGCGCGATAGGCAGAAATCTGGCGGGAGAAATGGTTGTACATCACCACAGCAGGGATGGCGGCAACCAGACCCAGCGCGGTGGCCAGCAAGGCCTCGGCAATCCCGGGGGCGACAACGGCGAGATTGGTAGTCTGTTTCTCGGCAATGCCGATGAAGCTGTTCATGATGCCCCAGACCGTGCCGAACAGCCCGACAAAGGGAGCGGTTGCGCCGATCGTCGCCAATATATTGACCCCGCGCGTCATCTTGCGGGACAGAGCCGCTTCATATCGTTCAAAGCGGGAAACGATGCGCTCCTTGATGCCGTCGCCATCCTGCAGGGCATCGGCGGAAAGGGCGAGTTCGGCAGAGGCTTCTTTCACCAGCACCGTTTTGGCCAGGGTCGGGTCGCTGCCAGCATCACCAAGAGACCGCAGCTTGGCGACTTCATCATGGATGATCCGCTCTGCCGCCATCGCTTTGCGCAGCTCCGAAAGCTTGGCGAGGAATATCGTCCAGCTGACCAGCGAGGCGATGATCAGGCCGATGATGACGATCTTCACGACCCAGTCAGCCTGAGCGAACATACCACCCGCGCTCATTTCGACAGGAATGGTCGATATGGGAGCGGCGGCAACGCTTCCTGCGGTTGTCAGCCACACCGCAATTGCCGCGAATTTTGAAACACGCCTGATACGTCCCTTGGCCAACCTTGCCCCCTTTGCCTTGTTTTTGCGAATCATTCTCATTGAAAGAGAGGCAATTGCAGCTTCCTAATGCTATTGCAAGTGATTCTCATTATCATTATTTGGCAAATGGTACCACGGCTTCGGGCAAGCCAGCCTTTCGTTCAACCAATGTTGGTGCAGCGCTGCTGACTCTGATCGGGGTGGAGCTGAGGACTCATGAATCTCTTATCGGAAGGATATGGGATTCTATCGTTGATCATTAGCAACCCTATCGCGAAAAATAGCGAGCGAGCTTGCTTGCTAGCATTAAAGCTCTAGGGGCGAGGAGCGTATCATAAAATTTACGCCTCCCAACATAGAGATGTCATTATCGATGAACCATATTTACAATTGTTATAATTTGACCATCGAAAGTGAAATGACATTGACCGAAATGGTCGTCTTGCCAGAGCCTCCGGAGTCGATTGATGTACGCATCACACAGGGCGCAGTGGACCCCGCTGGATTGGAAGGGGCAGAACAGATTGGTCCATTTTTATGGGCGACCCCCACCGTCTTGCAACTGCATGTGCCCGGCGTCGCCCGTTTCCTGGTGAGCGATGGCAAAAACATCGTTTTTGATCCGGCCCCCGGCATCGACGAAGACAGTGTGCGGGTGTTCATGCTTGGCTCGGCGCTTGGCGCCTTGCTGTTCCAGCGCGGCTATTTGGTACTGCACGGCAATGCAGTTCAAGTTGATGATGGCTGCATCATTTGTGTCGGCCATTCGGGCGCAGGGAAATCGACGCTCGCGGCCGCATTCATGCAGCGAGGCAATAATTTGCTGGCCGATGATGTCGTGCCGATTGACCATGATTGCCGCGCCATCCCCGGCTTTCCGCGAATAAAACTTTGGCAGGATGCTGCGGACAAGTTGAAGATTGATACGACAGCGCTCACGCGGATCCGGCCGGATATGGAGAAATTCAACCTGCCAATCACCGGCAATTTTGTTTCCAAACCGCTGCCGGTCAAGCATATTTATATTTTGCGGAGCGATGATGATGAAAACGGCTTTACCTCGACAGCCATCAATGGCTTGAAAAAATTTCCTGCGCTCCATGCCAACACCTATCGGCAGAAATTTCTCGACAGCATGGATTTGCGGCCTGACCATCTCAAACTGTGCGGAAAGCTCGCCGGGCAAACACCGATTACCAGTCTGATACGCCCGCGAATGGGTTTTGAAGTCGATCAGCTGGTCGACCATATCATGGCCGACCTGTCCGAAAGCGCTTAGACATGGGCGCGATTTACTGGCTATCCTCCTATCCCAAATCCGGCAACACGTGGTTCCGTGCATTCATGCAAAACCTGCAGCAGGATGGCGACGCGCCGGTTGCAATTAACGAGCTCCATACGGGATCGATTGCCAGCGGGCGCGGCTGGCTGGACGAAATATTGGGTTTTGATACCGCCGATATGCGGCATGATGACATCGATCAGTTGCGGCCTGCCGTTTACGACTGGAGCCTGCAAACGCCCGATCTTGAATATCACAAAATCCATGATGCCTATACATATCTGCCGTCTGGCGAGCCGTTGGTCAGCAGCAAGGCAACGCGCGGCGCGATCTATTTTGTACGCAATCCGCTTGATATCGCATCTTCCTTTGCCAATCATCTGCAATGCAGCGTTGATCAGGCGATTGTAAGGATGGCAGAGCCGAAAATGGCTTTTGTGAAGTCAGAAAAAAGGCTCAACAGTCAGGTGCGGCAAAAACTGCTCAGTTGGTCCGATCATGTACGGAGCTGGGCGGAGGCACCGGGCCTCAAACTGGAGATTCTCCGCTATGAAGATATGCTGGGCGACAGCCTGGCAACATTCACCCGTGCAGCGCGCTTTCTGGAGCTTCCTGACAACAAATTACGGGTTGAGAAAGCGATCCGTTTTAGCCGCTTTGATAGCTTGCAAGAACAGGAACAAGCGGGTGGATTCAAGGAAAAACCGGCCAACACACCAAGCTTCTTCCGGCAAGGCAAGAGCGGCGGCTGGCGTAATGAACTGAACGAAGAACAGGTTGCCAAGATCATCGCCGATCATGGGACGATGATGCGGCGATTCAACTATCTCGATAAGGACAATATTCCCTGTTAGCGCTCTGATACTGCCGCATGTTCTCTCAGGGCTTTTGTAGACAGGGCAAAAAGCCGGAAGCGGCAGACGGCAATCAGTCAGTCAACAGACGAAGCGAGCGCATAGCCTAAGGGTTTTTCAAGAACCCGTCAGTCAAAATTTGTGGTATACTGCCGCCGAAGCCATTGTTGCCCTCCAGCAAGACCGGTCCCTCAGGGGTCAGAACCCAATCCCACGCAATCGCCCAAAAGTCAGGAAACTGTTCGTGGGCCGATAGGCTGTGATGGATCAGAGCGTCCCAATCAGGCAGCGGCTGATGGTCATTGATGTCGGCAATCATATCCCGTTGGCGCTGCCGTGTTTCTGCAAGCTGGAGCGCGTTGCCGGGCAATGGTCTGATCAATCCGCTGTTGGCGTCGACGGACAAGATGACATAGTTTTCGTGCTTGTCCGACGCTTTGCGTTCGACCGGAATTTCCAGTGACGCGCATAATATTGCCAAGCCTTGCTCGGTTCGATGCGTGATGCAGCGCACGGTGATCGCCCGCCCATCCGACACCAGCGGTGCGAGCTGCGGATGATTTGCCAAGGCCGGCTGCACCAGCCCATGGTCGCGCTGCAACAATGCTTCCCATGCCTGCATGACAGCGTCTTTATTGGGCAATGAATCACCCTCAAACATCCGCCCCTCAATGGTCTGCCCATTGTGCCAACATTCAAATGCGCCCAGTCCGCGATTGCCCGCCCTGGTTTTGCAGAATAGCCGTTGATGTTGTTTCAGCGTGGCCAGAAAATCAAAATTTTCGGTTTTGGATGTCGTAGCCAATATTGGTGCCATCGGGATTCCAGATGATATCAACAGATCCGTTGTCGCGGCTTTGTTTGCGAGCAGTGCAACCTTCTCCGGCAACAGACCCTGGCGATTGTTCCGCCATCTGTGAAAGCTCGAGATATGGCGATCGCTGACATAGTTCCACAATTTCTCGGGATGTTCCACGAGTCCGAAACGATAGGCATCACCGGGCGGCATGCACGCTCCGATACTGATCCGCACCAGCCTGCGAAACTGGCACGATTTTGAAATGCCGCACTCATCGCGAAGCGCGCCGCCATAGAGGCGCAGCGTTCTAAACAGAGCCAGCCAGCCAAACAGCCCGGCCCATTTGGCCCATAAAATCAATTCAAGCGCCAAGTAGAGCGGCTTTGGCAAGCGGGGCAATGCATGCCAGAACATCTGTCTATGCGCAGCTATCTGCGGGCTGTCTGTCGATAGATAACGCCAGCTGATCATCCCATGCGGAATTCTGCGCTGCCATAGCTCCCGATTGAGGACATTTAGCAATTTCGAACCATTGTCATGCAACCGGTCTTCCATGCAACCAGACGTTGAGCCATTTCAGCGACCTTACATGCCGCCTGGTCTGAAAATCACGAAGATGATCAAAACCGCCCGCCTCAAACCGCTTGATCTTGGCGTGCCATTTATCGCGGTCGATCAAGTCAACCAGCAGCGGATGAAGATCGGCATCAAGCCGCCTCATTTGATCCGCAACATCATCCATATCATTGTCTACCGGGGTTTTACGTTCCCCCATATATTTTGAATCTTTCCATGCCACCCGATCGGGGACGGTTCCAGTAATCGCCTGGCGATGCAAATATCTGCTAACCGCGCCCGGTCCTGCGCGTTCAATAATCGGCGTTGACAAATATTGCTGTACCAACCGCTTGTCCCAAAGCGGCCAGCGATAGTCGATACCATAAGATGCAGCCATCAAAGTGCAATTCTCAAGCCGTGTCGGCACATAGGCCATTTGCATCAAACCGCTGATAATCCAGTCATTATGCTTGCGATGGACCGCATCATAGCGGGCCGTTTCCATATATTCATGCTCCAGATTATAGCGGACAACAACCTCGTCACGCAGCGGCTGCCCTGGCCATCTTTGCTTCCAAGCATTGAGGAAATTAATATTATACCCGCCATTCTTGCGTTCCGTATAAATTCGTTTGAGCAACCGCAATATTCGCAATGGGAATATGCCGGGCATCAAATCTATCGCGGCTTTATAAGCCCCCTTGTCTACCAGCTCCCGTTGAATATTTGTTGCATAGTTGGTGACCACTTCATCGCCACCATATCCGGAAAACAAGGTCCTGATGCCGTAAGTTTGACATTGATCGTAGAAAGTCCGGTGCCCGGTCGCGTTGCCATGTTCTTCCGGATAACCGAGGATTTCAAGATCCTCCAGCATCTGCTTGCCCGAATAGTCGGGGTCGCCATAATGCGATGTATTGATATGATTATGAGTGATCGATGCGGCTTGGCTGGTTTCCAGAATATAGGCCGGCTCCTCTTCCAAAAGAGCAAAGCCAAAACTGTGCAACCGATCGCCAGGCACGCCAAGGAATTTGCCGAGATAGGATGTGATTGTTGCAGAATCGATACCGCCGCTATTTTCGGTACCGAGCGTATAGCTGCTGATCATTTGGGAGCGCATCACGTCTTCCAGAACGCCCCGATAGGCCTCCACCCTTGCAGGATCACGGGTAAAGACATCAGGCGCATCATCGTTCCATTGATGATAGCGCCGCAACGAGAGCTTGTCGTCGACGACACTCAACGAATGTCCACCCGGCAATTTCATGATTTCCTGATAAGCCGTCCGGTCATGGCTCGTCGATTGACCGATTATATAGCGCGCAATCCAGCCAGGATCGGGGGTCGGTTTATCGTTTTGCAGCTTGAGCAGCGCAACCGGAGTAGAAGCGAATATCAAGCCTTGCGCATGCGGCCAATAATAAAGCGGCTTTATGCCTATCGGGTCGCGGGCCAAAAAGGCCGTTCGTTTTTCACTATCGATAATTGCCAGCGCAAAATCACCGACCAGCTTTTCAGGCAAGCTTTCACCCCATTGGTGCCATCCGGCAAGAACAAGATTGGCATCGGGGGTTTCGTCAAGTGGTTGGTCCAGGACAAGCTGTGCCGCAAGTTCCTCGCGGTTATCCAGCCGTCCCCAGAATGCAACGCGCAACCGGTCTGCGACCAATGGCACCGATTTTATGTGATGAGATGACGGCGTATTGGAAATATCCGCTTCCACCAGCAAGCTATGATCATCGCGCTGGTGACCGCTCACATCCGGCTGACACCGGGGATAGAGGGCAGAAATCCAGACTTCTGGCGTAACCCATGCTTCAACCGGCGGCGAATCTTCAAAACATAGCAATCCGGCAAACATATATCTTATCACAATCTTATTGGTTTATCCGTCGGGGGCCTAGGGTGATCTCACCAGTCATGCCAGTGCTTTCGGGAAAACTCTAATTTGCCCCGCTTTTGATCATCCAGCCGGTATTGTTTGCCAGTCTCACATAGCTTTGATACGGGGGTCCCCAACCCCATCATGTAAGGCGCTTGCTTATGAACCCGTTTAACCTCGACAGCATCATCCAGCGGAATCCGGAAATGGTGTCCGCCGACATGGATGGCGAGGTGGTGATGATGAGCATCGAAGATAGCGCTTATTATGGATTGAACGCCGTGGGTTCCGATCTTTGGGAAGCATTGGAAAGTCCTGTCAGCATCACGTCCCTGTGTCAGCGGGTGATCAAAAATTTTGATATCGATGCGAAAAGCTGCGAGCTAGATGTCATGGAGTTGCTGACAGATTTGCGCGAACGTAAACTGGTGCAGTTTGCGGGATAGCAGAAGGGGAAAAATCTCCATCCCATTGAGTCTGTCATGATTAAAACCATAAAGCGAAAATTTGTCACGGCAACAAAACAGCCGCCGCTATTTTATCTCTGGCTTATCCCCGCCTGGTTGCTTCTGGGTTTCAGCCGGTTCGTCATTATCACATTTTCGTTCAAGCGATTTGCCCATTGGCTGGGCTTGCACGACGGCCTCGCGCCGCGCACACCGCTGACCATGGCAAACCAGGAAATCCGCGCGCGCGCAATCAGCCGGGCGATTACCATTGCAGCCAAATATGCGCCGTGGAAAGCCAATTGCTTCCCCCAGGCGATCACGGCTCGTCTGATATTGGGTTTTTATGATATCCCCTATGCGCTGTTCTTTGGCTTGATGCGCAGTGCGCAAGAAGAAGATAGGGGCGACCTCAAGGCCCATGCATGGGTCGTGTCAGGACGCGTGAACGTCACCGGCGGCCGCTCCTTCCAACAATTCACATCGGTGGGCTGCTTCGTTTCGAACTGAGCAGGCTAAAAGGCTGTTGGATCAGCTTGTGAGATAAATTCGTCGGTTTTGATAACAGTGGTCCCCTGTTCCGTTTCAGCACTTGGGTCGCACAATTGGGGTTGTAAGATAGCGAGTGTTTGGGTTTCGTCTTCGTTCCTTGCCTCACTGCGATAATATCAAAACACTGACATGCTGCATAATTACTCTCTGTCTATCGATTGCTGACGGAGGGGCCGACATCAATATAACGGCCTCCCGGGCTCAACCGGAGGCTGATGCTCAAAGCCCGGATCGACAATTTTCTTCGCCTGTGATGGCGACGCTTTCATCCCGTGCGTTTTCTATCTGCTCTTTTAGATATTTGCCTGCGCTGCAAATTATCCGAGAGAGGCTGACTGTCCTGCCAACAACGCTCTCTTCGCTAGAACTCTTGGCGCCGTTTCCCGCAATCCGAGAGCACAAATTACGGCCAGCGCCGTCAAACCGAACATCATCCACAGCGGCGCAGACAGCCCATAGACATCGGCAGCGGCTCCGGCTGCCAACGGGCTTAGCACGCCGCCGATCACTTCGCCTGTCCCCATAACGATCCCGGTCAAGGTCGCCGTCAATCGCGGATCAACCGACTCGGCTGGCACGGTCGCCATGAACAATGGGAATATACCGTTGAGCGCCCAACCAAAAAAGAACACCAGCACCAATATCCAGATCGATCCGGTAAGATACATCGCGCCCAAAGGCAGGAAGAGGCCCAGCAAACAGGCCGCAACAAAAACCGGCTTGCGCCCGACAGCATCCGAAATCGCCGGGACCACGAAACTGCCGATACCCGCCGAAATGCCCAGCGTTGCCATTAGCCAGCTCATCATATCCGGGGTGAACCCGCGCGTATTGGTCAAAAACAGCGGCATGAATGTCCAGCAGACGACAAGATAGGATACGAGCAAGATCGACATGAGAGCGCAAAGCAACACATTGCGTTCTGCAAAGGCCTGCTGCAACGTCACTGTGGGTTCTTTGGTTTCAGTCTTTCCTGCCTGCGGTTCGCGCAATGTGAACCAGATGAGCGCGGCGGTAATCAAGCCGGGAATGGCAGCAAGATAAAAGCCCATACGCCAGCCCACCGCGATCGCAATCGGCACCAATATGATCGGTGCCAAACCGGAGCCCAGCAAGTTGGACCCGAGATTTTGCGCGACACCCATGGCAAGACCGCGGCGCTCCGGTGCAACTTCGATAACGATCATCGAATGGCTGATCGGCATAACGCCGCCTTCCGCAGCCCCCATGAGCAGGCGCGCACCAAGCAGCATCAGAAAGCTGTGAGAGAGACCCGACAGCAGCGAACAGGCGCAAAATGCCACGGTTGCAATCACGATGATCGGCTTGCGGGATCCAAGCCGGTCCGAAAGGCGGCCGACAGCGAAACCCGATACAGCCCAGGTGAGCGACAATGCCGAAGACAGGATGCCGACCTGCGTGTTGGACAGGCCAAGATCAGGCTGAACGAATGGCATGAGAAAATTGAGCGCGTTTCGGTCAAAAAACAATATGCCAAAATTCAGACTGAGCAACAGCACAATCCAGCTTTGATATCGTGGGCTGTTTGGCCGGTCTTCGTCTGTCATGGGCGTTATCTCACTTCCTGTTTGTCAATTTTGCCAAGGGGCAATCGATGGGAATTATTTTACCGTCACAAGCTATTCAATGCGCGGTCTGGCCGCCGTCGATGACAAAGAGCGATCCGTTGATGAAGCTGGCCGCATCGGAACACAGATGGAGCACGGTTCCCGCAATTTCTTCCGGTTGGGCCGCGCGTCCACTGATATTCTGGGCGAAAAAGGCAGTCTTGAACTCTTCGCTGTCGAGCCACGCCTGCGTCATCGGCGTCGCGACAAAGCCTGGACCGATCGCGTTGACGCGGATCCCCTGCTGTGCATATTCGATCGCGACTGCCTTGGTCAGACCGACGACACCATGTTTGGCAGCGACATAGGCCGACATCTGCGGGTCGGCGACGATGCCCGCAACAGAAGCGGTGTTCACAATCGCCCCACCGCCATTTTCAAGAAAATGACGGATTTCGGCCTGCATGGCGAAAAAAACGCCTTTCAGGTCAACATTGAGAATGAGGTCGAGGTCGCTTTCTGGCACCTCATGAAAGGGCGAGGGAGGAGGCAGGACACCGGCATTGTTGAATGCCATGTCCATAGTCCCAAAACGCGCCACACAGTCTCTGACCAGCGCCGTCATGGCTGCTGCATCCGCTACGTCGGCACGTTTGAATGCGGCCTTTCCGCCGGCTGCTTCGATCAGCGACACGGTTTCTGCCGCGCGGTCATCAACATCGCCAATCATCACCGCAGCGCCTTCACGCGCAAAGGCAAGCGCAGTGGCGCGGCCAATGCCAGTTGCTCCACCCGTTATCAGCACGGTTTTTCTATCAAATTGCATATCTGAGCACTTTGCCATTTCTTACTCCTGCCATGCGGCTTGCTCGCCTTTGGCAACCCGTGATGAATTGCCGAGGAGAAAATCGCCGAGCACGTCGACGCTATTCGGAAAGGCTTTTTGCACGCTGGCCCGCAGCTCCGCTGAATCTTTCGAAGCGGCAACCAGCCTCGGCCAGGCGGCAATATAGCGGCGGCTATAATCGAGACCCGAGGCATCATTGGGAGAGCCGGGCTTTGAATGGCCGGCGACGACTATGGCCGGCTCAAGCGTGGCAAGCTGCTCGATCGATTTACCCCAAGCCTCGATAGCCGCGGGGTCATGCTCGCCGAACCAGAGATACATTTCGTTGTAAACGAGATCGCCGGGAAACAACGCCTTGATGCTGGGAACCCAGAGCGCGGTGGCGTGGACATGGTCGCCCTGCATCGGCGCAATCACGCGAATCTCGCGCCCTTCCAGCATGATCGCGTCACCCTCCAGCGCAGCGGGTGCCGTCGGGTGCCGCGGGCCATTGCTGCCAAGTACGGGGCCCCACCGCTTTACCTTGAAGGGCAGCGAGCGCCAGATGTCCGCAACAACAACCGGATGGGCAACGACCTTTGCACTGGGGAACGCATCGGTGATCACCTCCATCGCGAAGAAATGATCCGGATGATCGTGACCGACAAAGATCGTTTCGAGATACTTGCCACTATCGAGAATCATGGCAACGACCCGATGTGCATCGGCCATCGTGAAGGGAGCATCCACCAAAACCGCTTTCTTCTCGCCCTTGATCAGAGCGATATTGGCGCTGAGCGACCCGGGGCTGGTTTGCAGGACTTCGACCTCAAGCGGTTTTTGTTCCGCGAGCACTGGCGCAGCCGCCAAGCTCAGCAGCGCGAAAATCCATCTCATCACTTCAAATCCCCTTCAATGTCCCTATGGCGCGATCAGAATCTTGCAGTCATGCGTCCGCTTGCGCAGCGCTTCAAAACGCTGGGGCGTGTCATTCAGTGAAATCGTATCGGTCACCAGCAAACGTGGCTCCGCAGCACCGGCATTCAGCACATCAAGCGCTTCTTCATATTCCTGCCGCGTAAAAAAGGCCGAGGTGACCAGACGCACTTCCTTGCTGAGCATCGCGAAACTGTTGAACGTATCGGGCTTTGTGCACAGGCCGAGCAGCAATATTGTCCCGCGAGCGCGAACCTGCCCCACCGCTTGCTCGATCAAGCCCGGGATGCCGACGCATTCAAAGACGATATCGGCCTTGCCGCCGAGCGCACGCTCTGCGCCGCCGACTGGATCTGCCGGATCAACGACGAAGCCGCTCGCGCCCATATCGCGTGCACGCAGCTGCTGGAAATCATTCAAGTCCTGAATGACGATATCCGCCGCCCCCTTGCGCCGCGCCCAAAAGGCAACCGCAAGCCCGATAGGACCTGCACCAAGAATGAGTATCTTGTCGCCCGCTTTCAAACCCGACATGTTGACGCCGTGGAGCGCCACCGCAAGCGGCTCGATGATAGCGCCATCGGCAAGGCTGGCGGATGCCGGAAGCTTCACGCATTGATTGGGTCTGGTGATGGCAAATTCGGCATAGCCGCCACCTTGCAGGCCGAACTGATCACAATAAGCCACTTCGCCCGCCCGGCAGGCAGCACAGGTCCCGCAACTGGCGAGAGGGATCACCGAGACCAGATCTCCGATCGCGACGCCCTCGGTGCCCTTGCCCAGCGCCACCACTTCGCCCGCAAACTCATGGCCAAGCACATCGCCTGCGCCTTTGCCGTAGGTCGGGTCTTCGGTCATATGCAGATCAGACCCGCAAATGCCGCAGCGGCCAACCTTCACGACCAATTCACCAGCTCCGGGTGTGGGGTCAGCAATCGTCTCGATGACGAGTGGCTTGTTCAGCCCTTGCATCACTGCCGCGCGCATTATTTGATCCCCGACTTGCCGGGGGAAAGAATATGGTTGGGGTCAATCGCATCCTTGAGCTGCTGATTGAAATCCCGATTGACCTGCCCATATTGCTCGGCGACGAGGTCCATCGTGTTGACACCTGTCCGGTAACTCGCCCATCCCTTTTCGCCGAACCGCTTGACCAACTCACGGTAACACAGGTCCGCCTTCTTCTCTTCTTCAGGGTCCGACTTGTCGAACAGCAGGGCGATTATATGATGCAGATCGCGCCAGCCGATCACATAGGCGGCGGTATAGTCAAAGCCATGTTTATCGAGGATTTCACGCGCGAGCCTGGTCTGCCCTTCGGTTTCCTTGCCCTTTGCCGCTGCCACCGGTGCGAACCAGGCTAGGCCACCGCCATTGCCGCGCCAGCGCAGCAGGCCAATTTCGTCGAGATTGAGGCCGCCTTCCATCAAAGTCTTGTGATGATGGAACCACGGGTTGCCGCTCATCTCGGCCTCGGTCAGCACTTCGCCGCCGCTCGCACCGATTGCGGCGCGAATGATCGGCTCGACTGCGGCGACCGTGCCATCGGTGCCGTAGAGCGCGAAATAGGTGTTCCACATGCCCAGTCCATTGGCTTTGGCTGCTTTCTTGAGCGACTCTTCGGAGAGCGTGCCCGGATCGGCCTGGATGTCGCTGCGCCGGTTGAACATCGCGAGTTGATAGGCCGCGCTCATCATCAAATTGCCATTGGCGATCAGGCTAGAGACCCGCAGCGGGCGCATCGTTTCCACGATCTTCGACACATCCGCCATTTCGGCATGGCGGATCATGAACGGCTTGAAGACCGGCGGTTTGGGCATCAGCCACATGCCCATCTTGGTGACGATGCCGAAGTTTGACTGCGTGAACAATCCATCGACATAGGGGCCGTACCCCCATTTGAAGGCCTGCCATGCGGTCGACCCTTCGATGCTGCCCATGCCGGTCCGCATCAGGCGGCCATCGGGCAAAATAACTTCCATCCCGCACTGGAACATGAAATGCTCGCCATAAGGTGTGTAGCCAACACCGCGATCCAGCGTATTACCAACCGGCCCGGCGATCGGGCCAACGGTCGGTACGTCAATCCAATAAGGGAGATTATTCTCGTCGAGATAATCTTTGAGCTGTTGATAGGTCACACCGGGTTCGACCAGCGCCGTACCCAGATCGGGATCAACCTCGAGAATACGGTTCATCCGCTTGAGATCGAGCACCATCTGCCCCGGTGTCGCGGGCGCGGCCATGCCATATCCCATATTCTTGCCAGTCGAGACAGTCCACAGCGGCTGTTTATACTTGTTTGCAATTTTGACCAGCTCCTGCACTTCCTCAACGGTTGCAGGAGCGACTGCGCCGACCGGCACATTCTGGTGAGTAGGATCTGGAGTGAAGGTTTTACTATAGGGAATCACCGCATCGGTATCAGCGAACACCCATTGGTTGCCGACAACATTGCGCATCTCTTCAACCGCGCGCTTGAAATCAGCCTTGCTGACCGATGGTGCCAGCGGAGCCGGATTCTCTGCGCAGGCAACCAAGGCGGCGGCGGCACCAACTACTGCGGTGCCGAGCATCGTGCGGCGGTTCATGTCGAGGCTCATTTGCCTTTCTCCGCAGGATCAGCCTTGCTGACAGAAATCCATTTGGCGAGCGCATCGAGTTCGGAATGGGTGATTTCCGTGGGGCGGAATGGCGGCATGCCATTGCGCCCGCTGCGCACAATGAGCTTTGTCATGTCAATCGGAAGCGCCCGCCCCCTGATCACCGGACCAACATTGCGGCCGTGGCAATAGCCACAGGTTTTGGCGTACAGCTGCTCAGGCGGACGCTCACCAAGCGGTTGTCCGAGTTTTTGAGAGGCCAAAGCCGCGCCGCCCAGCAGGAACGCGGCGCCTGCCGCGAGTCCCAACACAGGATTCATTCAAATTTTCCCAACATCATGCCACCGTCAATCACCACGTGGCTGCCGGTCATATAATTTGATGCGTCCGAGGCGAGCAACAACGCCAGCGGCTTGATCTGATCGGTTTCGGCCAGCTTCCCGAGCGGGACAATCGCATCCCAGGCAGCGCGGGCGACCGGATCTTTCTTCAACCATCCACCGCCAATGTTCGTCACGAACGGTCCCGGTGCAATGGCGTTCACGCGAATGCCAAATTCAGCCAGCTCCAGCCCGAGATGCTTCACCATATGCAGCACGCCTGCCTTGGCCGGCATATAGGCCATGCCGACAATCGGCTCGCTCACCAGCCCGGCGTTTGACGCGGTCGCGATGATTGATCCGCCATTTCCCGCTGCTTTCATCAAACGGACCGCTTCGCGCATCGTATTGTAAACCCCGGTCAGATTCACGGCCATTGTCCGGTCCCAGCGAGCAGGGTCGAACGTGTCAACCTGACCCAATGGATTGCGGTGTCCGGCAGGGTTCCAGAATCCCTCCCCCGGATCAATCCCGGCATTGGCAAAGCAGATATCAAGGCCATCATAGGCAGCGGCATGGGCATCGAACACCCGGGTCGACTCATCCCGGTCCGAGACATCCAGCCGGTCAGCGCGCGCTTCATAACCCTCAGCCCTGAGGCGACTGGCTTCTCGCTCTGCCCCTTCGGAATCAATATCTGTCAGGGTTACCCTGACGCCGGCCTCAGCCATCACTTCAGCATAGGCAAGGCCGATGCCCGAAGCTGCGCCTGTGACAAGAGCAGATCGGCCCGAAATGTTGAACTGGTCAAGTGTCTTCATGGCTTATGCTTCCTGTTCCCAAGACTTTCTACAAATATAGAGCCTTGTTGATTTCCAGCCCATGCTCGCGGCAATGGCTTTCATAATGTTCGATGAACCACCACACATCGAGCGTTTCGACATGATTGCCTTGCTCATCGAAAAACTCATTGGCGCCCTGCATGTGGAACATGGCCTTCATGCCATCGGCATTATCGGTCACGAGCGTGTGCGCCGTTCCCGGCGTTTCGGTGATGAATTCACCCGCTTTGCAAACCCAGTCATATTCCAGATATCGGAAATTGCCTTCAAGGCAGATTGCCCAGACCTTGCCGCGATGCTTGTGCGTGCCGATCACTCCAGGGCTTTTGATCCAGAGGATATTGACATAGATATTTTCACGCACGTCAAACGCCAGATGGCGAATTGCGGCATTGTCGCCGAACGGGACCCAGGGGCTTTCCGCTTCGGTATTGCCGACATAAGTGCCTTCTACGCCGAGACGTTTGATTGTGTCTCCATAGGGTTCCGGCACATCAACGATTTTATAAGCGCCCGAGGGCGGAGCTTTCATACCAGCCATTATCGCGATCCTACCTAATCAATGTGTCGACATAATCAGCGCCAATGCCGTTCGAATCATAATGTGCACGCGCTGCTGCGATGTAATCAAACACATCATAATGTCCGATCGTCTCGCCCTCCTCGTCCAGCCACATCAGCGGGCCGGATACGACAAAGAACACCTTCATCGGTTCTGGATCATCGTAGCAGACGAGCGTGTGGGATTCCCCGGGCGTTTCATAAACGAAATCCCCCGCTGTCGCGGTCCACTCATGCTCCAGATAGGCCCATTTACCGCTGATCGTATAGGCCCAGATCGGGTGCGGATGATAATGGCGGCTGACCAGTCCCGGCCCGCTCGACATCAGCACATCCGCCCACATATTCTTCGCCGGGCTGATCCACACTGGCTTGGACGAAACCGTCTCGCTGATCGGCACCCAGTATCGCGGATCGCCTTCGGCAATATTGGCACCATAGACTTCCGGGAGGCTACCCTCCCTGAACACCTTCTCAATCGGTTTGATGTCTTTCCAGAATTCCAGATGTGGTGATTCGGGCATAGTTGACCTCCAAGAAAAAAAAAGGGGGGGGGCGGAGCCATTGCCGGCGCCGCCCCATTTACAATTAGCCTAGAACTTCAGCCCAAGCTTGGCGTACCATTCGCGCGGACGGCTGTAGGTCCCATAGAACTGCCCCCCCGCGATTTGCGCTTGGCCCGTCACCAGATACCGTTCCTTGGTAATATTGGTCATCCCCAAGGTGATATCCCAATGGTCATTGGGCTCCTTGTAGGAGATGCTGCCATTGAGCAGATCGGTCGCTTCACGCTGGAGCAGGAAAGTCCGTTCGGTATCGTTCCAGAGCTTGGACGTATGGGTATAGTCTGCCAGCAGCACGACCTTGCCGCCATTGCCAAGATTCACCTGGTAGCGCGGACTGAAGTTGAACTTCCATTTCGGTGTTTTAGGAAGCTCTCCGCCTGCAAACACGCCCGCCTGGAACGGGTTGGCGGCGACCTGGGCAGGGGCCAGCACACCTGTATATTTGGCATCGAGATAGCCGACTGAGGCATTGAGCGACAGTGCATCGGTTGGCGCCGCCGTCACTTCAATTTCGAAACCCTTGATCTTGGCGTCACCCGCATTCTGGATGGTTGGCGAGATACCCTGCTGGAAATTCAGCTGGATGCCCTTGTAATCCGTCTGGAACACGGCGGCATTGACCTGCAGTCGCCGGTCAATAAGCGTCGATTTGACGCCGAGCTCGTAAGTGGTTGCCTTTTCCTCTTCGAAGTCAGGTGCGGTCGGCAACGGGTTCGACAGCCGCGTGGTCCAGCCCCCGGTCTTGTAGCCTTTTGACCAGCTGCCATAGAGCATCACATCATCGGTGGGATGATATTGAACACCGATCTTGGGTGAGAAGTTGTTGAACTTCTTGACCTGCGTGCCTGCAATATAATAGCGCAGCGGCTCTCCGGGATTCGGGAAACCGGCCGCGATCCGGCAAGCTTCGGAAATCGGATCAATGTTGGCACATCCCGGCACCCCAAGGAAACTCAGGATCTTGTAAGTCAGGCCGTTGTTATCGGACTGAAATCCTTCGAACAATTTCTTTTCATGGGTATAACGGCCACCAACGGTGATCGCCAATTGATCGGTTATCTTATAATCCAGCTGGCCGAAGAACGCAAAATTCTTGGTCGACAGATCATTGGGGCCGTCCACCTGCAACAGCCCTTCGGCGAACGTCACATAGTCGTGCAGATCACCGGATTCCTTGAAATAATAGGCGCCCAGGACGAAGTTGAGCTTCTCGTCCATCGCGGAACCGAGCAGCTGCAGCTCCTGGCTGAACTGTTTCTGGTTCATGGTGAAGCTAGTGTGGAGGAAATTGAGCGGCGATCCGTCAATGTCCATGCCCACATTCCAGTGGAGCTCACGGTAGGCCGTGATCGATTTCAGTTCAACCTGATCGGCAAGGTCATAGGACAGCGTCAATGCGCCGCCATAGGATTTGAGCTTCGAGTAATTGTTGCCGTTGGCATAGCTGGTATCAAGGCTGTCGGTCACAAACCGGTCATCATAAGGCAATCGGTTGTTGTTCGGGTCGGCATCGGTGTTGACGCCATAGACCGTCGGATTGTCCAAGACCCCGGTCACCCCGCCGATCGCGGGCAGATAAGCGAACGTAGGAGGGCCACCTCCGCAGTTCGTACCCATCGCGACCGGCTCGGCAATGGCGCAATTATAGGTGCCCGCAAACACTGCATCCGTGGTCGCGATCAGCTTGTTGGCAAGCTGGCTCTGGTCGATGTTGCTATAGTCGGCGGACAGGGTCGCCCGGAACGCACTGCCATTGTCATATTTTAGCTTGCCGCGCAGGTTCCAGCTGTCATCGCCGCCTTCAGAACCCAGGCCGACATTGTCATAGCCCGCAGCTTTGAAGTTTGTGATCGGCGTCGAATCGAAATTCGTAGCACCCGGGAATGCCATGCGCTTGACATAGCCATTGCGATTCTTGGTTGCAAAACTGAGCGAGGAACTGAGCGAATCGGCGAGCGGGATATCCACGGTGCCGCGGGTCTGGATCAGGCCAAACCGTCCGGCCGTCACATCGCCCTTAAAGCGGAATACGTCACCCGGATCATGCGTGACAATCGAGATCGCGCCGCCGATCGTGTTGCGACCGAACAATGTGCCTTGCGGACCTTTCAGAACTTCGACGCGCTCGACGTCGGGCAACTCCTGGTTCGCGCCGACAGAGCGGGCGAGATAGACGCCGTCCAGGTAAATACCGACGCCCGGATCAATGTTGAACGCAAAGTCGTTGGCGCCGATGCCGCGAATATAGGCGGACAGAACGGCTGATGAACCGGAGAAGGGCGTTCCTGCGTCAAGCGTCACATTGGGCGCGAGATTGGACAGCGAAGCAACGCTCGTGACCGCCCGCTCGGTCAGCGCCTCTGCAGTGAAAGCAGAAATCGCAATCGGCACGTTCTGGACGTTTTCCGAACGCTTTTGCGCCGTCACGACGATTTCCTGAATTCCGCCTTGAGCTTGCTCAGCAGGCGCAGTCTGCGCGAAAGCGGGCATAGCGAGGGCCAGCGCGGCTCCCGACATGAGTGTTGCGGTGGTTGTTTTCATAATCTCTCTCCCTACATCTGCTTAGGTTTATTGCGATACCAAACTAGATTGAAAGGCGAACTTAACTCCGACTTTCAACATTGTAAGCAACACAAACGAGATACGTGAAGCAGTTTCACTAGATGAAACGATTTTACCAGCCGTTGTATATGCCGGCAAACCAGCAAATTATCGCGCGCCTGGCAGACAGGCGTAAAGTTTACCTAGCCAAAAGGACGCACGGGATCGTGCCCGTCCCAATCGACGCTCGCGCGCCAGAATTTGGTGAAGACTTCATCCATACCTGGGGTCGCAGGGATCAATTCAAGAAAGCCCGGGTTGGCCGCGCCACCGTCCATATAGGCGACTGCGCCGCCGGTCGGCACCTTGGCGCGGAAGGCAAGTTCATAGCCCCGCGCTTCATAAGCGGCAATTTCGGCGTCCACATCCGCTACGCCCAGTCCGATATGGTGAAAACCATATCCGCGCCGCTCAATAATCTCGCGGTAGACCGAGAGATTATTGTCGAGCGGCTGGATCAGTTCAATGCACATATGTCCGGCAAAGCCCATAGCGATGGTAACGTCTGCCATTGATGATTCGCCGCGATAGACCTGATCGTCGGCCCAGAAATGATCGAGCAGAAACCATGGCCCTGTATTGGCATCCTTGATCCACCAATCGATCGAGGCCCGAATATCCTCGACCACATAGGCCATCTGGATGACCCGGCCTACGCGCTGTCCAAATCCAAGCATTGTCATAAGGCGGTCCTTTCAGCTTTCCAGCTCAACACGTCTTTCAGCAAGCGAACGGCATCAAGGCACCGCGCGCCGCCGTTAAAAACAAACGACGCCATCACAGGGCTATGACGGTCTTGCCAAACAATGCCGGTGAGGCGTGATAGGCGTAGGCGGCCTTGGCATCGTCAAAACCGAATATTTTGTCGACAACCGGCTTGATCGCATTTGCATCCATCGCATCGTTGAGGCTGCGCGCCATCTCCGCTGAACCCACGAAAATTCCTCGCATACGACCGGCTTTGAACATCATGTCGCGCGGCGTGACATTGCCTTCACGTGCGAGCACGCCGATGAGCGCGATTTCGCCATTGAAACCAATTGCCTGCATCGACTGGGAGAGAGTGCCCTGTCCGCCAACCTCGACAACATGATCCACCCCACCAGTGATCCGCGCTGCTTCCTCACCCCATGCTGGCGTGGTCCGATAGTTGATGACAGCATCTGCGCCCATGGCCTTGACCCGTTCCAGCTTCTCGTCAGACGACGATGTCGCAATCACGCGCGCACCTGCCGCTTTGGCAATTTGCAACGCGAGCAGGGAAACGCCGCCGGTGCCAAGTACGGCAACCCAGGCGCCCGGCTTTACCGGAGGGAAGCCTTCCATCAGCGCATTCCAAGCAGTCACTCCGGCACAGGGAAGCGTCGCGGCTTCTTCAAAACTGAGTGAGGTTGCAAGCGGAACGACGCCGGTTTCCGGGAGGGCAACATATTCAGCCAGCATGCCCTTTGCCGGGGGGGCGCCGAGTGCAGGATATGTTCCGTCCGGTATCCCGGAGTCCCACCCCTGGAAGAAAGTGGCGGCGACGCGGTCTCCGACCTGAAAGCGCTTCACGCCCGCGCCGATCGCTTCAACCTCTCCGACTCCATCGGACAAAGGAGTGATGTCGCGGTCGATGACGCCGCCCATATATTGCCCTTTGGGAATGAGTGAATCGCGGTAGTTGAGTGAGCAGGCGCGCACCCGGATCAACAGTTCGCCTGGCCCGGGATCTGGTTTGTCGCGCTCCACCAATACCATATCATCTAGTGATGATGCACCTTTATTTAACTGCCAGCTTCGCATTCACGCCCTCCTAGTTATGGAGACAAAACTGGACTGTTCGGTGAGCGATGGCAAGGGGTGTAGCTTTCACCAGATGAAATCAACCACTCGACTGTTCCAGCGCAGCACCGACCGATTGGGCCGTCACCTGCAAGGCACCCAGATGCCTTTCGATGACTTCTTGGCTGGTCGTATGTTTGTTTAGCCAGGTTATGTTGATCGAGGCAACCGGATCGCCATGCGCCTTGACCACCACACCCATCGAATGCCTGCCATCGCGCAATACCATTTGCTTGCTGCGGTCGGGCCATGGGTGCACGGGTTCGCGCACAGAATAGCCCTGCTTCGCGGTAGCATCGAGAATGTCGCGAAGAAGCTGTTCGCTTTCATCGCTTGCATCTTTTGGCCGGAGCCGAGCAATGATGGCATCGCGTTCGCTGGCCCGGCAGGTCGCGAGATAGGCCCGTCCGGTGGCGGTGTGGATATAGGATAGCTTCACTCCAACAGGCCCCAAGGTAGCAGCATCCAGGCGGAATAAAGGGCTGTTGGTTTCGATAATTTCGACATGATCAAGCCTTGGCACGGCCAGAACCGACGGCCAGGCCACGATTGAACTGAGTGTTTCCATATGCGGCGATGCAATCTCGGCGATACGCTCTTTAGTGATTTCGAGATTCTCGGCGACATTCTGATTATGCGGCAGATAGGCGCCATCTGCCAATCGTTGCCAAACCATTCCTTTGCTGCCTAACGTAACCAGCATGCGCAGCAAGGTCGCCTTGGGGAGACCGAGGGCTTCGTGCAATTCATGCAGACTGGCGGCGCGGCGTGACTGGATTTCGAGCAGCACGTCAAGGCCGCGCTCAAGGGCACGTACAGATTTCACTTTCTGATTAAGCATGGCGGACCTGTTTCACGAGGTGCAACATAACGAATGATTTGAGTCGTGCAAACTCTGCACTTTCCATGCAGATATAGTCAACGAGTTACAGGAGAGAGAGACATGAGCGAATTGCCGCGCGTTCTGCTTATCATTACCCAGGATACCAAGGAAATAGAAGCGCGCTTTGTCAGGAGAGTTCTTGAATCTGCGGGCGTGGAAGTTGTCCATCTTGATGCCAGTATCAGGCAAACGATCGGCGGCGCCGAGATTGGCCCGGATGAGGTGACCGCCGCTGCCGGCACGGATATCCAGGCTGTCCGTGCCCTCGGCCATGAAGGCAAATGTCAGGATGTGATGATCGAAGGCGCTATCAAGGCAGCCCATGCCTATCATGCCAAACGAGCATTTTCCGGTATGCTAGCGGTCGGCGGATCAATGGGCAGTGCAATGGCCGGAGCATTGATGCAGAGCTTCCCTTACGGACTGCCCAAGCTGATCGTATCGACCATGGCTTCCGGATTTACCGCGCCCTATATGGGGGTGAAGGACATTGCGATGATGAACGCGGTGACCGATGTTTCCGGCATCAATAGCATTAGCCGCGATGTTTACCGCAACGCCGCCCTCGCCGTCGCAGGCATGGCCAGGGGCTATGACCCCGAAATACTCGCGGACCGTCCGCTGGTGCTCATCACCACACTTTCCACCACCGAGAAAAGCGTGCGCCGTATCCGCGAAGCATTGGAAGCTGACGGAGCCGAAGTGATGGTGTTCCATTCCTCGGGCGCGGGCGGACAGACACTCGATGCCATCGCGGCTGAACGCGATGTCGCGCTGGTGCTTGATCTTTCGCTTACCGAGATGGTGGATCATCTGAACGGGGGTCTCGCCGACACAGGACCAGATCGCGGCAAGGCAGGCCTTCGGCGCGGTGTGCCGACGATCTTCGCGCCCGGCAATGCGGATTTCATCATCGCCGGGCCGATAGATGCAGCACGCGCCCAGTTTCCCGGCAAGCGTTACCATGAACATAACCCGCAACTCACCGCCGTGCGCACCGATTTGCCGGAACTGAGGGCGCTTGCTGATCATCTGGTGACGGTTGTTGCAGAGGCCAAGGGACCGGTCCACATCTTCACACCGCTTGGCGGTTTTTCGAACCACGACAGTCCAGACGGGCATATCCAGGACACCAGCCAACCGGCACCTTTCGCGGAATATCTGAAGAGCGTTATGCCGGCAAATGTCCCAGTCACCGCCATCGATGCGCATTTCAACGATGTGGCGTTCTCCGATGCCATTATCGCCGACGCACGCGCATTGCTGAAGGAGCAAAAATGAACCAGGATTTGCCCCTGACACCTGAAGACGTTGCAGAGATTGTCGAGATTCTGGGCGGCAGTGCCTATCAGACGCTGGATGTAAAGACGCCGCGCTTTCGCCTCCGCGTCGCGCGTGATGGCGATGTCTGGACGCAGGAATGGGACTATTCTGACGACATGGCTCCTGCAGTCAAAGTGGCCGCTGCCGATATCCCGCTGGAAGAGGATGCGTCGGCCATTCGCGCGCCCCTGCCCGGCACATTTTACCGCGCACCATCACCCGGCGCTCCGCCCTTCGTCGAGATTGGCAGCGTTGTTGATGCCGACACGGTCGTTGGCATCATTGAAACGATGAAACTGATGAACCCGGTCCACGCCGGGGCTAGCGGCACTATTGCCAAGATACTTGCCGAAAATGGAAAGATGACCGACAAACACGCGACGCTGATGCGGCTCGCATGATCAGACGCCTGTTCATTGCCAATCGCGGCGAAATCGCGCTGCGCGTCATCCGCACCGCCCAGCGCATGGGAATTGTTACGATCCTTGGTGCGTCTGAAGCGGATCAGAACAGTCTGCCTGCGCAAATGGCCGATGAAGTGGTGATCGTTGGCCCCGCAGCTTCTGCTCAAAGCTACCTTTCGGTTGATGCGGTAATTACCGCTGCCAAAATTGCAGAGGCAGATGCGATCCATCCCGGATATGGTTTTCTCTCTGAAAATGCCGCCTTTGCAGTTGCGGCAACAGATGCCGGGATCATCTTTGTCGGCCCCAACGTTTCAAGCCTGGACGCGATGGGTGACAAGCTGATGGCGCGAAAGGTCGGCATCGAGGCTGGACTTCCCGTCGTACCCGGCGGGGCTGCGGCGGACAAAGCTGCAGTGCGCGCGCAGGCAGAACGCACTGGCTATCCGTTACTGTTAAAGGCTGTTTCGGGCGGCGGGGGACGCGGGATGAAGCGCGTCGATGTGCCGCAAGAACTCGACAGCCAGATAGATCTCGCGATGACCGAGGCGCAAGCCGCATTTGGCGACTCCCGTATCTATGTTGAACGCTTCATCGCGCGCGGGCGGCATGTCGAGGTTCAGGTGCTGGGCGACGGCATATCGGCAATCCATCTCGGCACGCGGGATTGTTCGATCCAGCGCCGCTTTCAAAAACTGGTCGAGGAAGCTCCGGCCCCGGCGATACCGGACGACAAGCGTGCAGCAATTGAACAAGCTGCGGTCAATCTGACCCGGCATCTGAACTATCGCGGCGCGGGGACGGTCGAATTTCTTGTCGATGCCGAAAGCTTTAATTTCTATTTCCTCGAAATGAATGCGCGCATTCAGGTGGAGCATCCTGTCACAGAGGAGATCACCGGCGTCGATTTGATCGAGCAGCAGCTCCTGATTGCGGGCGGGGCCGCCTTGTCCCTGACCCAGGATATGGTTCAGCCGCTCGGCCACGCGATTGAAGTCCGGATCAATGCCGAAGACTGGCACTCTGATTTCAGACCGTCACCGGGTACGGTTACCCGCGCTGTCTGGCCTGCGGGGCCGGGCATCCGCATCGACACGCACATGGCCAGCGGCGGAGAAGTGACGCCCTTTTACGACTCGCTGATCGGCAAGCTGATCGTTTCCGGTGCAACGCGTGAAGAGGCGGTGATGCGTCTTGGCAATGCGCTCGACCGTCTCACAATCGAAGGTGTTGATGCGACATGTGACCTGCATCGGATGATCGCGGTTGATCCGCGTTTCATTGCCGGCGGCGTCGATACCAGTTTTTTTGAAGGGCTGCCGCAATGACGATCAAGCTTGTCGATGTAACAATGCGGGATGGCAACCAGAGCTTATGGGGGGCGACGGGACTGAATAGCGCGCATATGTTGCAAGCGGCAGCCATGACCGAGCGCGCCGGTTTCCGCGCTGTGGATTTTACCTCGTCCAGCCATATGGCGGTTGCCGTCCGCTATTTCCAGAACAACCCCTGGGAACGCATAAGGCGGATGCGCGCGGCGATGCCGACAACCCCGCTGCAATTCATCACCACCGGACTGCGCTTCATTGCATGGCAACAGGCCGACCCTGAATTCATGCGGCTCGTTTACCGGCGACTGCAGGCAAATGGTATCCGCCGGTTCGTGGTGCTTGATCCGATGCACGAAGTGCCTGCGGTGATCGAAGCGGCGCGGATCATCAAGCAAGAAGGCGAGGCGGAAGTTATGGCCGCGCTGACTTTCACGCTGTCAGATGTTCATGACGACGCCTTTTACGCCACTTTTGCCAAGGCATTGATGGCGAGTCCTGATATTGATCTCTTCTACCTGAAAGACCCCAGCGGTCTGATGTCGATCGACCGTGTCCGCACATTGGCTCCGGCGGTAAAAGCCGTGATCGGCGAACGGCCGTTGGAAATTCACGCGCACAACACGCTTGGCCTTGGCGAGATGTCCAGCCTGGAGGCGGCCAAACTCGGCATCTCGGCGATCCATGTTGGCATTGGGCCTGCGGGTGACGGTTCATCTCTGCCCAATGCGGAACGGATGGTCGCCAATCTTGTCGAAGCGGGCCATGACGTTGCGATTGACCGCGATGTACTCGCCCAGCTCTCCGATTATTGGCAGCGTGTCGCCCGCGCCGAAGGATTGCCACCCGGAGCGCCGCAAGGCTTTGACGCCAGCTTCCTGCGCCACCAGATTGCCGGGGGCGTGATGACAACGACCAAGCGGCAGCTGGAAGAACTTGGCCTTGGTCATCGCCTCGCCGACGTGATTGCCGAAACCGAACAGGTGCGCGCGGAACTCGGCTATCCGATCATGGTCACGCCTTTCCCGCAAATGGTCATGAGCCAGGCGCTGTTTAACGTGATCGGCGAACGGCGATATGCCCAGGTCAGCGATCAGGTCATCCGCTATGTGCTCGGAAAATTTGGCAAACCGACCAATCCCATCGACAAGAGCGTGGAGGCCGCCATACTTGATCGTCCCCATGCCAAGGCGATTATGTCAGAACCAGATTTTCCGTCACTTGCCGATTTGCGCAAGAAATTCGGTGCAACCATGAACGATGAAGAATTCCTCCTCCGCGCAGTGATGCCCGGCGATCAGGTGGATGCCATGCTGAGTGCCGGGCGTTCGCGCGCAACCTACAAGCCCGAGGTCGCGCCCCTGATGGCGCTGCTCAAACAACTTGCGGCGCAGCCCGCTGCTCGCGACATAGTCGTCGAACGCCCCGGCCTGCGCATCGCCTTGCATTCCGGAGCAAGCCTATGAATCCAGAGATCGCCGCGCGCGTTCAAAACGCCAACGGATTTATCTTTGACATGGACGGCACCATTGCCCTGGGTGATGCGGCCAGTGGCGGGCACAAAGCCCTGCCCTTTGCCACCGAAACGCTCGCCGCGCTGCGTGCCCGCGGGATCCCCTATCGCGTGTTTACCAATGGCACCGCCAAACCTCCTGCAGCTTATGCTGCATCGTTACGCAATGCGGGATTTGATCTTCGTGATGACGAAATGATGACGCCGTCCTCGTCCGCCGCCATCTGGTTCTTGAAGCAGGGTATAACCCGTGTCCGCGTCCTCGGTAATGCAGGTGTCTGCGCGCCACTTGAAGATGCTGGTATTACGGTCATCGGGCCAACCGAAACGGCCAGCGGCGTCGAGGCGGTCTACACTGGCTGGTTCCGCGAATTCACATTCCCCGATATGGAGGCTGCGTGCCAATCGATCTGGGACGGGGCGATCCTCACGACTGCCAGCCATGTTCCCTTCTTCGCCACTGCGACAGGGCGTGCGATTGGCGCAAGTTTTGCGATCAATGTCATGATTACGTCACTGACTGGCAAACGCGCGAAGGTGCTGGGCAAGCCGTCACGGATAGCCTTTGATGCTGCCGCGCGTTCGATGGGTTTCGGACCGGCGGCGGCGAAGAATATTGTCGTGGTTGGCGACGATCCCGGGCTGGAAATGCGGATGGCGAACAGTGCGGGGGCGGTTAGCATCGGTATGACAACCGGACTGATGCAACGGGACGCTGTTCCGGCGCTGTCAAACGCCGAAACTCCCATGGCGCTGCTTGATTCTTTGGCACCGTTGCTTGACGCAGTGACATAGGCGCTGCCGGGGAACATCAATATTATGAGGATAAGCCCGACCGTTTGGAAGGTGCACCTATTGTATAGAGCTGGGATACCGCTTCCAAGGATGGTCTGCATAATGACCGGTCTGATTGTGCAACTGCTTTTGTGCGCCGAAAATCCATATTTAAACATTTGCTGAGATTGCCTTACCTCTTGTCGATGCAAGATCTCTGGAAAGCAGCCGGTTGGCTATCGTCTCGGTTGCTGCCGTTCAAGTTGATCCGATTTAATGTCCGCAAGGCGTGCAAAAGTAGACATTTTGATCCGGCCTCGTATAAAATGACGCTGAAATAGTTTTCTGCGCTCAACGAGAGCTGTCTCTGCAAAACCAAAAGGAGAATTCAACATGCGTGAAGCTGTCATCGTATCTTATGCCCGCACCGGGCTTGCCAAAGCGGGTCGGGGCGGCTTCAACATCACACCGCCGATGACGATGGCGGCGCATGCGATCAAACATGCTGTGGCAAAATCGGGTGTGGAAGGCAGCTTCGTTGATGATTGCATGATCGGCAATGTGGCGCATGGCGCTCCCAATATCGGACGCAACGCCGCGCTTCTCGCTGGCTTGCCAAAAACCACGGCTGGAGCGACGGTCAATCGATTTTGTTCGTCCGGCATGCAAGCCATTGCCATCGCCGCAAACCATATTCGCGCCGATGGCGCCGATTGCGTGGTTGCAGGCGGCGTTGAAAGCATCTCGATGCAGGGGCCACGGGCGCCGGAAGGATCGATCGACGAGGACATCCTGAAAATTGCCCCGGCGATTTTCATGCCAATGATCGAAACGGCCGATATTGTCGCGGAGCGCTATAATATCAGTCGTGAATATCAGGATGAATATTCCCTGCAATCGCAGCAGCGGATGGCGGCGGCCCAGCAAGCAGGGCTTTTTGCCGATGAAATCGTCCCGATGCAGACCAGGATGAAATTGGTCGACAGGGAAACCAAGGAAGAAACCATCGTCGACTATACGGTTGACCGGGATGAGTGCAATCGCCCGACAACCACCTTGGAAGGCCTGGCCAGTCTGCAACCGATCATGGGCGAAGACAAATTTATTACGGCCGGGAATGCCAGCCAGTTGTCCGACGGAGCTGCTGCTCTCATGCTGATGGAAGCCAGGGAAGCGGAACGCCGCGGACTCGAACCATTGGGGCGGTTTGTATCCTGGGCCGTGGCCGGATGTGAGCCCGATGAAATGGGCATTGGCCCGGTATTTGCCGTCCCCAAGCTGCTCGAACGGCAGGGCCTGACCGTGGATGACATCGATATCTGGGAACTCAACGAAGCCTTTGCCAGCCAGTGCCTCTACAGCCGCGATCGTCTGGGAATTGATCCGGAAAAATATAATGTCAACGGCGGCTCCATAGCGATCGGTCACCCGTTCGGCATGACCGGTGCGCGCTGCGCCGGGCATTTGTTGCAGGAAGGCCGCCGTCGCGGCGCAAAATGGGGCGTGGTCACCATGTGCATCGGGGGCGGGCAAGGCGGTGCCGGACTGTTCGAAATTTATCCCTGAACGCTGAATATAACCACAGCTTGGCGCATATTAAGGGATCGTAGCAGTTTTGGATCAACTAACAGAAGAACAAGTCGAACGCCGGCTATCGGCCGCTTTGGCCCATCGCTCCTCCGTGTCTGCGGAGAAGCTGATAGCCGGATTACTCCGTACCTTTAGCCTGTCCACGGATGGTGAAGATGAGTTTATATTTCCGGCGCTCAGTTCAACCGCGCGCGAACGGATTTTCGGTGGTCAGGTGATCGCTCAAGCGATCGTCGCTGCCGATCGCACAGTGGATGACGAGAAGAATATTCATTCGCTCCATTCCTATTTTCTGCGCGCCGGCGATGAAACCAAGCCGCTGCATTTTCGGGTACATCGCGATTTTGATGGCCGCAGCATCTCCAATCGCAGGGTCGTTGTCCGGCAGAATGACAAGGTCATCTTCAACCTGACGGCCTCTTTCCAGAAACCCGCCGAAGGGCTCGAGCATCAAATAAAGATGCCGGATGTTTTACCGCCCGAGCAATGTATGAGCGCGATGGAGCAGATTGCCCGCAATCCGCAGGTTTCGGATGAGCATATCGAGCGGATGAGTATGCCGCGGCCGTTTGATGTTCGCAGCTTTCGTCCGGAGGGCAAAAGCCTGGTCGCGCGGCAATATCAATGGTTAAAGACTGTCGCGCCGCTGCCGGATGATCCGCTTATCCACCGCGCAACTCTGGCTTTCGCATCTGATATGGGATTGCTCTCGACGTCGATGATCCCGCACGGATTGCACTGGACCACGCCCGGATTATTTTCGACCAGCCTCGACCATGCGATGTGGTTCCATGACGATTTCAGGATCGATCAATGGATCTGCTATGTCATGGACAGCGACTGGACCGGCCATACGCGCGGTCTCAATCGCGGGTCACTCTATACGCAAGACGGGATTTTGATCGCTTCAGCGGTGCAGGAAGGCATGATCCGCCTGGCACCGAAAAGCGATTGAGCCTCAGAACAGCGATTTCAGATCCTTCTTCAATATCTTGCCATTGGCGTTTCGCGGCAGGCCTTCATCGCGGAACAGAATCTTTACCGGTACTTTGAAATTCGCCAACCGTTGGCGAACCCACTCCTGCAATTCCGCTTCACTGGCTGTTTTCCCGGGTGCCAGTTGGACAATGGCCGCCGGTTCTTCGCCCAGTGTCTTGTGATCGATACCGATCAGGGCGGCATCCATCACGGCAGGATGATCATAGAGGACATTCTCGACCTCGGATGAGTAGATATTCTCCCCGCCGCGGATGATCATGTCCTTCGCACGATCGACAATATAGCAGAATCCCTCGTCGTCCAGTCGAGCCAGATCGCCGGTACGGACCCAGCCATCGACGAAAGTTTCAGCACTTGCTTCCGGACGTTTCCAATAGCCTTTCACAACCATCGGACCACGCGCCCAAAGTTCGCCCACTTCGCCAATCGGCATTTCGCTGCTTCCGTCCTCGCTTATGACTTTGAGGTCGGCAGCGGCCACTGGCGGGCCACAACTGGTCGGGCGATTGAGATAATCCTCGGCGCTATGGGTTGTAACCGTCGCCATGGTTTCAGTCATGCCCCAGCCATTGCCGGGCAGCGCGCCAAAGACTTCATATATTTTCCGGGCCAGTTCCGGTGCTGAAGGTGCACCACCATAACTGATCGAATCGAGGGACGTCAGATCATATTTTTCACGGTCCGGATGTTCGATCAATTGCCACGCAATAAACGGCACACCGCCGGTTGCATTGACCTTTTCCCGCTCGATAATTTCCATCGCCTGCAATGTGTCCCACTTATGGAGGAACACCATCTTATGGCCCCCGTGAACAGTAGGCATCATGATGGCCGAACAAGCGGTGCAATGGAACATCGGTACCACCGTCAAACCAACCCGGATGGTCGGTTCGGGCAGTTCGTTTCCCCGGCGCAATGCCGCTGTCGCACCGGAATAGCCAACCGAAATCGCATTGGTTGTCAGGTTGCGATGGGTGCCGAGCGCGCCCTTGGGTTGCCCGGTCGTGCCGCTGGTATAAAAAATCGTCGACGGATCATCCGGTGCAATGTCCACGGCGGGCAGCTTCTGATCCGGAAGATCGCCATAGTCATTGGGTCGACCGATGATTTCTTCGAGCGAATGGGCCGGAGCTGCCAACGCGCTCTGGCTGCGCGCCACGATTACATGTTCCAGATCCGGCAAATCTGCCAGATGCGGGGAAATCCGATCCCATCTCTCGGCATCGCACAGCAGCACGCTAGTCTCCGAATTCACCAGTCCGAACACCAGTTCCTGGTCGGTCCACCATGCGTTGAGCGGTACAGCTATGGCGCCGATTGACGTCGCCGCAAAGAATATCACCGGCCATTCGGGCAGATTGCGCATCGCCAGCGATACCCGGTCACCCTTGGATACACCGATTTTCTGAAGCTCGACGGCCAGAGCAGCCACAGCGCGATACCAGTTGGCATAGGTGACGCGTTCATCTTCAAATATCAGAAACTCGCTGTCACCATGGCCGCGGGCATGTTCCGCCAGAGCAGCGAGACTGGGATGTGCATTTTTCCAGACGCGGGTTGCGACCCCGTCAATATCGACCATTTCCATTTCAAACGGCTGGCCCGGCGCGCAGAGTAACGTTTCCACATCCTTGCGTGAACGTACCGGCCATCCAGCGGGCGACGTCCACTTTTCCAGCGGATCTATTGCTTGAACTGACAAATCATTCTCTCCTAATCGATTAGCGTGAGGCTATCCGTTAAATTTGCCTCCTGCATCGGCTTTTTCCTTGAGCAATTTTGCCACCGGCAGATCATGTTTTTCCAGACCGGCTACGATTTTGTCCAGTCCAACCGTGTCGGCCCAGAACATCGGTCCGCCGGTGTAAAGCGGCCAGCCATAGCCGTTGATCCAGACAACATCGATATCGCTCGCGCGCTGTGCCATGCCTTCTTCAAGGATTTTGGCCCCTTCGTTGACCATTGGATAAAGCAGCCGCTCGCGAATTTCGTCCTTTGAAATTGTGCGCTGCTGCTTGCCGGCTTTGGCGGCGAACTCGGCGATGATCTGCTTGACTTCATCAGAGGGGGTCCGTTGACGCGCTTCATCATAATCATAAAAGCCCTTGCCGACTTTCTGGCCCCAGCGACCGACGGCGCACAAGGCATCGCGGAGTGTTTCGATGCGCTCCGGATCGCGATGCCATCCGATATCGACACCGGCCAGATCGGACATCTGGAACGGCCCCATTGGAAAGCCGAATTCGAGCAACACATCGTCGACTTCCCAGTAATTGGCCCCTTCCATGATCATCAGATTGGCCTGTTCCTGACGCGGGCTCAGCATCCGGTTGCCGATAAAGCCAGGGCAGACGCCCGAGACGGCGGCGACTTTGCCGATTTTCTTCGACAGTTTCATCGCCGTCATCAGCACGTCATCGGCGGTTTTCGCACCGCGCACGATTTCCAGCAATTTCATCACATTGGCCGGCGAGAAAAAGTGCAGGCCCAGGACATATTCGGGCCGCTTTGTCACCGCTGCGATCTCGTCAATATTGAGGTAGCTGGTGTTGCTGGCGAGGATCGCGCCCTGTTTCACAATGCCATCAAGTTTGGTGAAGACCTCTTTCTTGACATCCATATTTTCAAACACGGCTTCGATTACCAAGTCGCAATCGGCGAGATCGTCATAAGACAGGCTGGGGGTCAAAATGCTCATCGCATCCTCGACTTGCTGCTCGGTCATCCGGCCGCGCTTGGCCGTATTCTCGTAATTTTTGCGGATCACACCAACGCCCCGGTCCAGCGCTTCCTTCTTCAACTCGACAATGGTCACGGGAATGCCAGCGGACAGAAAATTCATGCCGATGCCGCCGCCCATCGTCCCGGCTCCCAGGATTCCGACCTTCTTGATTGGAATCAGATCAATTTTCGGATCAATACCGTCAATCTTGTTGGCCGCGCGCTCGGCAAAGAAATAGTGGCGCATGGCCGCCGATTGCGTGCCGGTCATGAGCTTCATGAACAGCTCGCGCTCTTTTTTCACGCCCTCGGCATAGGACAGCTCTCCCGCCGCTTTCACCGCCTGAATGCCTGCTTCCGGAGCCTCGAACCCACAAATTTTACGACCATTTTTTTGCCGGAATTCATCAAATATCGCCGGATTCTTTATACCATCTTCATTGGCTGTGCCTTCGGAAGAGCGTGGGGGCGCCTTGCCGATCTGTTCGCGGGCAAATGCAATGGCATCCTCGGCCAGACTGTCTTCACCAACAATCTTGTCAACCAGCCCGATAGCATGCGCTTTAGCGGCCGAAATCGGGTTTCCGATCACGACCATCGGCAATGCGGCTTCTGCGCCAACGACGCGCGGCAGGCGCTGGGTTCCCGCGGCACCTGGGATCAGGCCCAATTTGACTTCCGGCAGGCCCATTTTCGCTGATGGCACAGCAACCCGGTAGTGACAGGCCAAAGCAACCTCACAGCCGCCGCCGAGAGCGGTGCCATGGATCGCGGCGACAACCGGCTTGCTGCTAGCCTCGAGCCGGTCAAGGGCCTCGCCGAGATCGGGACCCTTCATCGGCTTGCCAAATTCCGTGATATCGGCACCGGCAAAAAACGTCCGTCCATCACAGCGGATGACCACGGCCTGGACCTCGTCGTCGGACAGAGCCTCGTCAATACCATCGACCAGTCCCTGACGAACGGCCGCGCCGAGAGCATTGACCGGAGGATTGTTGGAAACGATCACCAAGATATTATCATGTTTTTGTGTGGTAACGACGGACATTTTTCTCTCCTACAAGATAGGCTTTGGTGGTGAAGCAACGCGACACCGCAAAACGATAAATCACGATTATCGGGCAAGTAAATCAAATATCACAAAGGCTAAGGATTTGAAATCAGGCTTTTGTCTCGAGCGAAGTGGAGCAAGTATATTGATGCATGCCCATCAGTTTTTCCAATAATTCCGTTTGTTTTGCAAGCCATCACTATCTCAAAATTGGGCGACCATATGGGGCTGGCCCATTCAGTATTGGCTGAACGAAATGATTGGCAGCCAATTTTCTAAACAGCCTTTCAATTTGAGCCACCGTTTTGGCGATACTTGAAACCTTTATGTAAGCAACGAAACATTTCCGCCCGCAGCGGTTGTATCAATACAGACGTGGCGTTCTACCAAACACTGGTGGCCGAATTTCTCTTCGGTGATGAGCGGGATCAGCGGCCCATCGCGAACAGAAAGAGCCTTCCGAATGGCGCGGATATCTTCGCTTTCACTCCAGCAGACAACCGCATCTATTCCGGTCAACGTGGACAGGTTTTCGCGGGGCACAAATCCGTCGAGCGTCTTTTCTCCTGTAGCACCGGGAACGCAAATTAGCGGGTCACAGCCATTTTGACGAACCGTATCCGCCTGTTTTTCAGCATCTTCCGATGTTGGGCCGAGGCACAATATCGTTCCCCGCGCATAGGTGAACAGTTCATTCGATTCCCCGGTAGGTCCAGGCATGATTTCTGAGCTGCGCGGCCGCGTGTCGGCAGCCGAAAGGCTGTCGAGGGCGGTTTGAACCGTTTCCCGGTCCAGTTCTTTGCCGAGATTGACCGGCCTCATCGGTCTGGAGCTCTCATAAAAGCGCGGCAAATAATGTGGTCCACCAGCCTTGGGGCCTGTACCAGACAGGCCTTCTCCACCAAATGGTTGCGAACCGACGACGGCACCGACCTGGTTACGATTGACGTAAATATTCCCGACTTTCATCGCTCTGGTAAGTTTGTCGATGCGTCGCTCGATCCGGGTCTGCAAGCCAAAGGTGAGCCCGTAGCCGCGCTTGTTGATATCGTTGATGACTTTGTCGAGTTCGTCATTCTCAAAAGTAGCAACATGCAGAACCGGACCGAATATCTCTTCTTCCAGATCGTCAATTCCGTCTACCTTGATGACCGCTGGCCCCACAAAATATCCGTCATCCGGACAGCCCAGCTGCATAAGCAATCTGCCCTGCTTGCGCGCAGTGTCGATATGCCCACTGATTTTATCATACGCCGCCTGATCGATAACGGGTCCGATGTCGGTCGACAGCCACCACGGATTGCCCATCTCCATTGCGTCCATTGCACCGTTCAGCATTTGCAGAAACGGTTCGGCAATATCCTTTTGCAAATAGAGGACACGCAAAGCCGAGCAGCGTTGCCCAGCAGACTGGAATGCAGAAGTGATAATATCACGAACGGATTGTTCCGGCAAAGCTGTCGAGTCTATGATCATGCAGTTCAGGCCGCCGGTCTCGGCGATCAGAAGCGAATCAGCCTGGCCATTTTCAGCGATATTCCGGTTTATGGTCTGCGCCGTTGCGGTAGACCCGGTAAAGCATATGCCATTAATGCGAGCGTCACCGCTGATCGCGGCTCCCACTGTTGCGCCGGCGCCCGGCAGTAACTGAAGAGCCGCTAAGGGCACGCCTGCTTCGTGGAGCAAATTGGTCGCCAAAGCTGCAATAAGCGGCGTCTGGTCGGCTGGTTTCGCCAGTACCGCATTGCCCGCAGCCAGAGCCGCGGCAACCTGACCGGTAAAAATCGCCAAGGGGAAATTCCATGGAGAGATGCAGCTGATCGTGCCACGCGGTTTGCTCTCGGGATGTTTCTCCGCCTCTTTGGCGTAGTAGCGCAGAAAGTCGACCGCCTCGCGCAATTCGGCGATCGTATCAAACTGGGTTTTGCCAGCCTCTCTCGCCAGCAATGCGAAAATTTCACCGTGATGCTGCTCGTAAAGATCGGCAGCCCGTCGCAGGATCGCGGCACGTTCAGCCACGGGAACATCCCAGACGCGGGCATCTTCTATCGCTTCAAGGGCCTGATTTTCATCGGCCTCGATCACTTCGCCAACCTGACTGTCGATGAGCGCGGGATTGAATATCTTGCGCGTGGTTCCGCTGGTCACCGGACGCACGGTTATCGGCGACGAACGCCACAGCTTTTCGGCAAAAGGGGCACGCTCTGCCACATAATCATTCATGTCATTGCGATTGGCCAGATCCCAACCACGCGAATTGACGCGATCCGGCTGATATAGATCAGCAGGCTTCATGATCTTCGTATGGCTTGACTGCTGGTCGGTCTCCAGCGTCTCGAAAGGGTCGGTAGCAATCATTTCAGCGGCAACCGTATGATTGGCGAGCTGGTTCACAAATGACGAGTTCGCACCGTTTTCAAGCAGGCGTCTAACCAGATAAGCGAGCAATTCACGATGTTTCCCGACCGGAGCATAGATCCGTGAGCGCACTTTTTCATTGCGGAGCAGGGCATCGTGCAAGGTTTCGCCCATGCCATGCAGCCTCTGGAACTCGAAATCCTGATTGTTACCGGCCATTTCCAATATGGCCGCAACGCTGTGGGCATTATGGGTGGCGAATTGTGGATAGATGCGATCGGTCATTTTCAGCAGCTGCGATGCACAGCAGATATAACTGATATCCGTCGCCGATTTTGTCGTGAATACCGAAAAGTCGGGCACGCCATCCATTTGCGCCCGCTTGATCTCGCTGTCCCAATAGGCGCCTTTGACCAGGCGAACCATGATCTTTCTATCAAGCTGGGTTGCAAGGGAATAGAGCCAGTCGAGAACAAAGCTCGCCCGCTTTCCAAACGCCTGCACAACGACGCCAAAGCCATCCCAACCTGCAAGACGCGGATCGCTGAGCACCATCTCGATCATATCGAGCGATATACCAAGACGATAGGCTTCTTCGGCATCGATATTCAGGCCGATATTGGCGTCGCGCGCAGCGCGAGCCAGTTCACCGACCCGTTCGGCAAGATCAGGGACTGCCTTGGCCTGCTGGCTCATCTCGTAACGGGGATAAAGAGCCGACAATTTGATGGAAAGGCCAGGGTTTTCCCGCAAATCATCAGAAACGGCGACCTTTGCGATTTCCTTTATCGCGTCTGCATAAGCCGCAAAATATTCATCCGCACCTGACTGTGTAATCGCAGCCTCTCCCAGCATATCATAGGAGTAGGTCGCACCCTTGGCCTTCCATTTCTCTGCCCGCTTCAACGCAAGCTTCATATCTTCCCCGAGTACAAATTGATTGCCGAGTTCTTTCATGGCCTGTCGCACAGCCAGACGGATTACAGGCTCGCCCAATCGCTTTATTGCGCCCCGCAGAGCGTCCAGCGGCCCTCGGCTTTCGGGCTTGTTTATCACGCTGCGCGTCATTTCCAGAGCATAGGTTGATGCATTGACGAGCGAGCTTTCCGACTGCCCGATATGGTCGCGCCAGTTGGAAGGTCCAATCTTGTCTTCAATCAGTGCGTCAATCGTTTGGTTGTCAGGAACGCGCAATAGCGCTTCCGCCAATGTCATCAGGGCGAGACCTTCGTCAGTAGACAGGCCATATTCGCTAAGAAAGCTCTCGGTCAGGGTGGGGCCGGAAGCATTCCGTACGTCGCGGACAACCTGTATCGCGCGTTCTTGAATACGCTTGCGCATCTGCTCATCCGGACCGAAATTCGATATCAGATATTCCAGAATCTCGGCTTCATCGGTGCGATGATGCGTACGAATCTTTTCTCGGTAGTCAAACAGAGTATTCATTGGTCAAAGACTTCCTAACAAATGTGCCGACATATTTTTTCGATTTGAAGATTCGAATATCATTGTGAGATAAGGCCATGATCAAAATATTGCTTTGTTGATCAGTTGGCCGAGAACCAAATACTATCGCACTTTCGCCTTCGAACGCAACCTTTGTCGCCTGATTGACGGACAGCTAACGCTAAAAAAAAGAACATTGCCCAAACCGCCACCCACGCGATACCCAGGCTGTGCCGAGTTCCGGCTTTGGGCTTTTCCTGGTGAAAGAGCTTTGGTTCGATAAAAAACCGGAAAAGCGACCTGCGCCATATCTGCGCAGGGCATGAAACTGGCCATCGATGATGGCCGAACCCGGGTGGAAAGCGGTCACAGGATCGATCCGGTATCGACTGGCGTTGTTTCTGCACCGACGGCGGACTGTCTGCTTTCGAAGAGACGACAGATAATAGGTGCTGTAGGCCCGTGAACATCAACTTGCAAAACTGGCGGTCTCCAAAAAACTATCAATTCCGACAGATATATTTATGGCGTAGCCGATGACAGACGCAAAACCCCACAACCGCGACAAGAACTACAGGATCAAAAGCGACAGCTTGTTTCTGAAGGCCCTGGGCGTTTCGAACGACGCCGGAGATGTGAAGCCCAATATGTATGGGAAATATCGCCAGGTTTGCCGATTTGTCGAGATTTTCATTGAGCGGATCGAGCGGACACAGGCGGTAAAACAAAAACGGGTCAAGGTTTTGGACATCGGATCAGGCAAGGGTTATCTGACCTTTGCTATGTATGATCAGCTGGCCCAGGCCGGACTCAACCCCAAGATTGACGGTGTTGATACGCGCTCGGAGATGGTCGACCTGTGCAATCAAGCGGCGCAAGCATCCGGCTTTGAAAATCTGGCGTTTCACAATATGAAGGCGGAGGATTTCGTTCAGGGCTATTATGATGCGATCATCGCCTTGCACGCATGCGACACGGCGACGGATGATGCCTTATTCTATGGCATCAGGTCGAAATCCAAACTGATCGTCTGTGCCCCGTGCTGCCAGCATGAGGTTTTGGTGGACCTGCAGAAGAGCGAGACGGCGAGCCGAAAATTCATCTCGCACGGCCTCTTTCTGCAAAAACAGGCGGACCTGGTCACCGACAACAGCCGTGTGATGCTGCTCAGGTCACAGGGTTATCAGGTTGATGTCATCGATTTCGTCTCTACCGAGCACACGCAAAAGAACACGCTCATTACAGCCATAAAGAACAGCAAGCCGTCTCCCAAATATCTCGAGCAATATGAAGCCTATAAAAAGACCTTCGGTTTTAACGGGATAAAGCTGGAGTCGCTGATGAGCGAAGCGGGATTGATCCGCTCGGAATGAAGCTGCACCAATATTCCCCCAAAAGGCACCGATCTATCGGTTCATAGCCAAACCAAACTCTATACTGTAGCAAGGCAAATTAACGAGCGTCCAAGAAAGACCCTTTAATATGAAACTCCGGCCCAGCGGTTTGGTGCCTGAGTTGCAGCGATCAGTTGAAACCATCCCCACTTCCAGATATTTCCCCCGCTGGTCGGCTAAGGCCCCGATTGTGTTGAAAAACTCGGTTTTGCAGGCGTAATAGAGATGTGATTCAATATTCCTGTGGAAACGCGGGATATTGCGATGATGGGCGAGCGGATGGTGATGCAGGAGGCGCTGTTTTACGGCTTCAGCTTGCAAGGCCACGTGCAGGATGATCATCTTTTGCGGTCGATTGACCGGTTCGTTGATCTGTCGAGCAACCGTGGTCATTTGAAGCCGTTCTACAGCTCAACGGAAAGACCTCCGATCGATCCTGAGTTGATGATTCGGATGCTGATCATCGGCTATTGCATGGGCATCCGTTCTGAACGGCAGCTCTGCGAAGAGGTGCATCTCAATCTTGCCTGTCGCTGGTTTTGTCGGTTGGGCCTGGAGGGGAATGTGCCCGATCATTCCACCGTCTCACAGAACCTTCATGCCCGCTTTCGTTCCAGACAAGGCAGGTAGCAATTGCCCCAAGCCGTCAGTTTCTCGACTTCGAGATAAACTACCGCGCTCTTTGCAGAGCGCATTCCGAACGGAAATTTTCTACGCCACTGCCATCAGGCTAGCATTTCCGCCAGCTGCTGTCGTATCGATCGAGATCGACATCTCCTCTACCATCCAATCGATGCGATAAGGTCGATTCTTGTCGCCCAACTGGATAATCGGGATCGGGCCGTCCTTGGCCGCAATGGCGATAAGGTGGGGCGTAATATCCTCTCCCGAATTTTCGATCAGTACGTGCACAAACGGATATTCCTGGATGCTGCTTGCGACCCATTCGACATTTGCCAGAAGCTCTGCGGGGAGCTCATTGCCAAGCACCCGGAGTTCATCCGGAAGCACAGCCTCATTACCTGTTGCAACGACCACCTTGAGCTGCTCGCGCAAGCCCTCGGGCGTCGCCGGCAGCAACAGCAGCTTTCCGCGCGGCAGGACACCGTAGAGATTGCGCTCCCCGACTGGGCCGGGCAGCTCTATCGTGTGACCATGTTCGCATGCGCCACTCGGATTGCGCGGGATCATTCTGCTCGGTCCAGCAACTTCGACCAGCCTGCTGAGATACAGCGGTCCACCCGCCTTGGGGCCAGTGCCCGACAAGCCGCGTCCGCCGAACGGTTGGACGCCGACAACGGCACCGATCACATTGCGATTGATATAGATATTGCCAACCTCGGCGAGTTCGGTGACTTGCGCGATGGTTTCGTCGATGCGGCTGTGCAACCCGAAAGTGAGGCCATATCCGGTAGCACGAATCTGCCGCATTACCTCTGGCAAGTCCTGGCGGTCGTAGCGCAAGACATGCAGTACCGGCCCGAATATCTCTCGACCCAACTGGCCAATATTGTCGATCTCTATGATGGTTGGCGCGACGAAAGTGCCTTGGCGGGTCGCGTCGCCAAGCTCAAGCTGGTCCACTGGTCGCCCCGCTTCGCGCATCTGCTCGATATGCGCACAAATCGTCCTCTGCGCTTTCTGGGAGATAACCGGACCGACATCGACACGCAGCTCGTCTGTCGAACCGACGCGCAACTCGGTCAGCGCACCGCGCAGCATCTCCATCATCTCATCGGCAACGTTCTTCTGCACACATAAAATCCGAAGAGCCGAACAGCGCTGCCCGGCGCTATCGAAGGCCGATGCCAAAACATCGCGCACAACTTGCTCTGGGAGTGCCGAGGAATCAACGACCATGGCGTTCTGGCCGCCGGTCTCGGCAATCAGCGGGATCGGCGAGCCATTTTGAAGCGTGCGAGTGGCGAGCTGTCGTTGAATCAGTTTTGCCACTTCGGTCGAACCGGTGAAGATCACGCCGCATGTCTCGTTCGCGGCTACCAGCGCGGCACCGATTTCGCCCGCCCCCGGCAAGAACTGGAGCACATCGCGAGGGACACCTGCCTCGTGCAGGATACTGACCGCCTGCGCAGCCACCAAAGGCGTTTCCTCCGCAGGCTTGGCGATGACGGTGTTGCCCACAACAAGCGCGGCCGCGATCTGTCCAATAAAAATCGCCAGTGGAAAGTTCCAGGGGCTGATACACACAAACGGACCGACCGGCTCGGCTTCACCAAGCTCATCGCGTGCCTGCTGTGCATAATAGCGCAGGAAATCGACTGCCTCGCGCAATTCGGCAATCCCATTGGGCGCAGACTTGCCCGCCTCGCGGATAATCAGCCCGAGCAGCGCCTCCATCCGCGCGTCCAGCAGGTCGGCAGCGCGATCGAGGCAGGCAGAACGTTCGGTAACCGGCAGCGCCGCCCAACCACCAAAAGCTTCCCGTGCTGTTTTTGTAGCCAGATCAACATCGCGTGGCAGAGCATTCTCGACTTGACCTACAATATCGCGATGATCGGCGGGATTACGCACCAGATGACTCGTGCGCATGACCTGGAGATTTGGGATGAGCGGCGCTGCTCGCCACGGCTCGCGCGCGCTTTCCATCAGTATCTCTGACAGGTTCGCCAGCACGCTTTGGTCGGTCAGGTCTAACCCGCGCGAGTTGGCACGGCCGGGATAGAGATCGCGTGGGAGACGAATCAGCGGATGGCTCGAACCGACGGGATCGATTTTTTCTGCCTCCGCGACCGGGTCCACTGTCAGTTCTTCGACCGAAACATCCTCGTCCCAGATACGATTGACGAATGAGGAATTGGCACCATTTTCGAGCAAGCGGCGTACGAGATAGGCCAGCAGCGTCTCATGCGTCCCTACCGGACCATAGATACGGCACGGCCGATCGAGCTTGTCCTTGCCAACCACCTCTTCGTAGAGCGCTTCGCCCATGCCGTGCAGACACTGGAACTCGTAGTCGCCGATCGAGAAATCAGCTCCCGCGAGATGATAGATCGTCGCCAGGGTCTGCGCATTATGAGTTGCGAATTGCGGGAAAATATTTTCCCGCGCGGCGAGCAGCTTTCGGGCACAGGCAATATAGCTGACATCGGTGTGGACCTTGCGCGTGAAGACTGGAAAATCGTGCAATCCGTCTACCTGAGCGCGCTTTATCTCGCTATCCCAATAGGCACCCTTGACAAGCCGAACCATGATCCGGTGCCCTGACCGCCCGGCAAGATCGATTATCCAGTCAATCACGAAAGGACATCGCTTGCCAAAGGCCTGGACAACGAAGCCAAGGCCCTGCCAGTCGGAAAGATCGGAATCGAGCGCCAGTGCCTCGAGGATATGAAGCGATAGATCCAGCCGGTCAGCTTCTTCCGCATCGATGTTGAGGCCGATATTGTAACCTTTTGCAAGCAGCGCCAGTGTCCTTACCTTAGGAAGCAGCTCCGCAATGACCCGGTCGGCCTGCGCAAGGACATAGCGCGGATGTAACGCCGAGAGCTTGATCGAGATACCAGGCCGGGCGTAGACGCTGCGGCCCTTTGCTGACCTGCCGATCGCGTGAATCGCCTGCTCATAATCGGAAAAGTAGTGATGAGCATCGCGCATCGTCATCGCCGCTTCGCCCAGCATGTCGTAACTGTAAGTGAAGCCGAGCGATTCCTGATTGCGTGCGCGCTTCAACGCCTTTGCGATGGTTTCCCCGGTGACGAATTGCTCGCCCATCATCTCCATCGCCATGTTGACACCGCTGCGGATAACAGGCTCGCCTGCCCGCTTGATGAGGCCAAGGAGTGACGACCCCAGACTCTTCTCTTGGACTGGCGTGATCAGCTTACCCGATACAACCAAACCCCAAGTGGCTGCGTTGACGAAGATCGAACATCCACCACCCAGATGCGAGCGCCAATCACCATATGCGATCTTGTCGCGTATCAGCGCATCGCGGGTTGCACTATCGGGCACCCGCAGCAGCGCCTCGGCAAGGCACATGAGCGCGATGCCTTCTTGACTCGATAGCGAATATTCCTTGACCAGCCCTTCAACCCCGCCGCGCTGCCCCTTTTTCCTAAGTCGGGTAATCAGCTGGCACGCGGTCAACGCTATTGCGGCACGAGCCTTGTCGTCGACCCGCGCCGCGTTGATTAGCGGGCGCACGGCCTCAGGCTCGGGCAATCTGTAAGCACCGGTTATAGCGCCAAATAATGGCGTCGGAGACATAATGGACGGTGCGAAATCGGCGAAAGGGTTAGTCTCGGTTGTGTGAGGCAAGGCAGATCCGATCACAAACGAAGGCAAATCATTGAGACTTGGTTGAAATTGCTGATGTCCCGACGAGGTCCGGACAAGAACGGGGGGCGAGGCTCTCATTTCATTATCCAATGCGGATAGCGCAAGCAGCTGGTCGGTTCACTTGCTCACCTTTACCACAATCTTGCCGACTTGCTCACCCGCCAGCATATATCGATAGGCATCGACTGCATTTTCCATGGTAAAAACATGATCGTCGATTCGAGGCTTGAAACGACCGTCTTTCAACCGCTCAACTATATATGCCATGCCGCGCTCCAGCCGGTCCGGATGCCGAACTTCGTTGAACATGGAATAGGGGTGCAGGATCGCATTTTTCCGCACCATTTTGACTACATCCACTCTGGTCTGCTCGCCATCAAGCAGGCCATAGAGAAAGATTATTGCATCTTCGGCGAGCGCATCCGTGAAGCGATCATATAGGGAGCCGCCAACGGCATCGTAAATCACCCGTACACCTTTGCCGCCGCTGATCTCCATTATCCGTTCGGCCACATCTTCCTTCTCGGTGGCAATGACATGATGGGCACCGGCTGCAAGAATCGCATCGGATTTGGCACCGGATCGGGTGGTGGCAATGACGCATCCACCGGCATCGTTGGCCAGTTCGATTGCGCCCAGTCCAGCGCTGGAGCTGGCAGCGGTGACGAGCACGAAATCGCCTTCGCGAACCTTGCCGATATCGACGATTGGATAAAAGCCGGTGAGATATTGCATCCAGATCGACGTCGCTTCGATCGCGCTCAGTTTTTCGGGCCATGGCGCGAGGAAATCCTGGTGCATGAGCGCTTGTTCTCCATGCATGCCATAGCGAGCATTGGCGAAGGGAATGGTCGAAACCTTGTCTCCGACTGCGAATCGATCAACTCCTTCGCCCACTGCCACGATTGTCCCGCATGCCTCAGAGCCAAGCCGCGAAGGCAATGTAGGCAAGCTATAGTGCAAGCCCTGAAAGAACAGGATATCCGCCCGGTTGAGCGCAAATGCCGCGATGTCCAGCAGGACCTCCCCTTTTTCGAGGACTGGAGCTTCCCATTCTTCAATCTTCAGGACTTCGGGCCCACCAAGTTCATGAAACTGCACAGCTTTCGACATTTCTACTCCTCCCGTTGTTTCTAATATTCTGTTCCAAGACCAAGTTCAGGTGTAAATCTTCGCAGCTACGATAGAGGTGACGATTAACTCACGCCTCGACTGACACTCCTGGTTCTTCCGTAACGAAACCATTGGCGCGATCCTTCGCGCTCCGTTCGGCGCTGCGCCGAGCGGGATCGCCAAATCCGCCACCGCCGCCGGTTGCAACACGCACGATGCTGCCAGCCTTGAGCGCCATAGAGCTGGCCTTCAGCAAGTCGTCGCGGACACTCCCGTCAGGCGCGATGATCTCGACTTTGGGACCAAGCCCCTCCTCGCCGCCTGACAAGCCCCAGGGCCGCGTGAGAGATCGCTCGAACCATAGAGACAGGCTGGTGTCGCCATCGATATGATATTCGCGATAGCTGCCATTGCCGCCACGATATTCACCCTGTCCGCCACTGTCCTCACGAATCCCATATTTGGCGATCCGCATCGGATAGCGGTGCTCGAACACTTCGATCGGATAATCGCGGAAACTGCCATTAACGTTGTTGATGAGGCAATCCTGCCCGTCATCACCGTTCCAGGCACCCCAGCCGCCGCAATTGGCCTCGACCGCTACGAAAAACGCATCCTCGTTGCGGGCATCATTCCCGCTGAAGATCGTGACCATGGAATCTCCATAATGGGCCGCTGCCGCACGTTCGGGCATGGCCGGGGCCAACGCGCGAACCACCATGTCGATCAGCATGCCAAGCGATGAAAAATACCAGGAGCAGGCGGCGGGCTCCTGAGCGCGGAATATACTGCCTTCTGGTGCAATTACATTCAGTGCCAGGAACGTTCCGCCGTCAACGGGTCGTTCGGGATTAACCAGCAGCTTGAACGCGACGCGGAGGGCGGAAACAGTCTGGGTATAGCCGCAATTGACCCCACCCACGGTCTGCCGGGACGATCCGGTCAGATCCATCTCCATTGTTTCGCCTGCGATGCGCACGGTCAGCATCACCGGAACTGGATCGTCGGAAATCCCATCATTGTCGAGTGCACCAACGGCACTATACTCGCCATCTGGAATCGCGGCGATCGCCTGCCTTTCCAGTACCGCCGACTGCGCGAAAATATCATCGCGCGCGACTTTCACGGTCTCATAGCCGAAGCGCTCGATCAGCCCCCGCATGCGTTTTTCACCGGTCCGGCCGGCCGCGATCTGCGCGTGCAAGTCACCGATCAGCGCATCCCCGAAGCGGCTGTTCGCTCGCATAAAATTCAATATGTCTTCCTGCGCTTCGCCCCGGCGATAGACCTTGGTCGGCGGCCAGCGCATGCCTTCCTGATAGATTTCGGAGGCATCGGTGGGTGATCCGGCATCCTTTGCCCCAACATCCAGCCAATGCGCGCGCGAGGTCGCAAATCCGATCCGATTGCCTTCCCAGAAGATCGGCATGATGATGGTTATGTCATTGAGATGGGTTCCGGCGATGTAGGAATCATTCAGCAGGATAACGTCACCCTCCTCGTAATAATCCCAGCCCTTCATCTCCGCGACTATTTGCACGCAAAGGGAGAGGTTGCCGAGGAACAATGGCAAGCCCAGTGACTGACCGAGCACATCGCCGTTTTCGTCGAGCAGGCCGACTGCACAATCCTTGCCTTCATAGATGATCGGCGTGAATGCGCTGCGAATGAGTGCAGCATTCATGTCTTCGGCGATCGCATTGAAGGCGTTGCGAATAATCTCGGTGGTGACCGGGTTGGTTTGCGGGCTGCTGGTGGTCATGCGTTTTCTCCTGCCGCAATGAGCATATTGCCGAATGGGTCGATGGTGATGGTATAGCCGGGCGGCACGACCGAGGTCGCACTCTCCTCTTCAACGATTGCCGGGCTCGCCATTGGCTGGCCGGGGGTAAGGCGATCCCGTTTGAAAATCGGAGTTTTGTAGACGGCTCCGTCAAACACCACATCGCGGGTGCCGACTTGCGGTTCACCAGGCATCGGTGCGAAATCTGCCTCGCCGTCGTTATGCTCGAAACTGCCGGTGGCAGCGAGCCTGATGCTGATGATCTCGGTCTCGGTGTCCGGCTGCGAGTGACCATATCTCCGTTCGTAGAGCGAGTGGAATAGTTTCAGCACAGCCGAGATCGAGCTTCCCCGCTCGATTGGAACATTGATCGTATATTCCTGCCCCTGATAGCGCAGATCGACCGAGCGTGCGAAGGCCATCGCTTCTGCCGCTACATTCTCCTCACACAGTTTTTCGCGGCCCTGGTCTTCCAGCGCAGCGAATTCCGCGTCGAGCAGTGCTGCATCAAGCGTGCTCATGATCCCGATATGACTGACCATCAGATCATGGCGGATATCACTTTGCAACATGCCCCAGGCCGAGAATGTGCCCGGGAAACGCGGGATCAGTACCTGTGTCATATCGAGTTCGCGCGCGAGTTCTACCGCATGCATCGGACCAGCGCCGCCAAAGGCGACAAGAGTGAAATCGCGAGGATCGACGCCCTGGCCCACGGTAATGGTGCGCATCGCATCGGCCATTTTGGCGTTGCTGATTGCGAGTATCCCCTCGGCCAGCTCGCGATCGGACAGGCCGATCTCGGTGCCAAGCTTGGTCAAGGCACTGCCGGTGGCTTTACTATCGAGTTTCATCTTGCCGTCGAGCAGGGAATCGTCGCCCAAACGACCCAGATAGAGGTTGGCATCGGTGACAGTCGGCTGCGTTCCGCCGCGTGAATAGCAAACCGGCCCCGGATAAGAGCCTGCGCTGTGCGGACCCACACGCAAACCTCCGGCTTCCACCCATGCGATTGAGCCGCCACCCGCACCGACTGTATCGATGCTGACGATCGACATCAGCAACGGCAGCCCCTCGAGCACGGTTTCCGATGTCATCTCCGGTTGACCATCGACCACCAGGCTGAGATCGAAAGATGTCCCGCCCATATCGACGCACAGCAAATTCTTGAGCCCGGTGCGCCGCGACAGTTCGCATCCGCCAATACTGCCACCGACCGGACCGGACATTAGCGTCGCGATCGGTCTTTCCGTTGCCAGGCGGTCGGTCATTACACCTCCGCTCGAACCCATGACATGGACGGTATTGTTCATGCCGGACTTGGCCAGTTCGGCCTTGAGCGTGCGCAAGTACAACTCGACGACTGGCGCGATATAAGCATCCATTACCGCCGAGGAAGCCCGTTCCACTTCGCGCCATTCGGGGGCAACCTGATGCGAGAGCGAAACCGATATATCGGGCAATGCCGCCTTTATGATTTCGCGCGCCCGCAGTTCGTGGGCTGGATTGGTATAGGCATGGAGGAAGCAGATCGCGATAGCCTCAAACCCTTCTTCCTTGGCTTTTTCGATGATCGGAAGAAAATCCTCTTCGGCAAGCTCGGCGATGACCGAGCCGTCCCAGGCCAGCCGTTCGCCTACCTCATGCACATTGCGTCGCGGAACGAGCTGCTCGGGTTTGCGATAATGCAGCTTGTAAAGTTCATCCCGGTGACCGCGGGCAATCGTGTAAGTGTCACTGATACCGCCGGTCATGACCAGCATGGTCTTGGCACCGCGCCGTTCGAGAAAAGCGTTCAGGCCGACGGTGGTGCCGTGGACGAAAAAATCGATCTCTGATGGATCTCCTACAAGCTGCCCAATGCCTTGAAGCACGCCGAGCGCCGGATTCTCCTTGGTTGTCGGGATTTTGCCAATACGCACTGCACCGGCGTCATCCTCGACCACGATATCCGTGAAGGTCCCGCCAATATCAGCCGACACTTTATATTTTGCCATCATATTCATCCCATTTATTCCGATGTCAAAGCACCGGATTATCTTGCCAGTTTCAGCGCAGCTCGAGCGGCAGCGCCTTGTTCAGAAAGTCTGTGGTTTCGGCTTGAGCGAAAACCCGTTTCAGGGTTTCAAATCCGGACGTGACCTGCCCGAAAACCGCAAACCCCTGTCCGTCGCCATGACGTTTGCCACCATGATCGAGCTCCGGTTCGTCTCGCATACAGATGAAGCAGCTTGAATAGACCTCACCCTTGCCATATCGCGCGGCGGACACCGCCCATTGCGAATGCCTGAGGCCAGTCTTTGCCGTACTTTCATGCATAGTCCTCTCGAAGGGATCTGCTCCATCATGCTCCAGTCCGAGCTGGATCACTTCGATCGGCACCGACCCGCGCACCGATGAATTCGTTTCGGTTACGATGCGAAAAATGCTCGCATCGGCGAAATCCGGGCCGGAGAATACCCGCGAGAAAAAGGCGCAGGTTTCTGGCGCAGCCTCATGGGCCAAGCCGATCGTGAACTCGCCATATTGGCAAGCGAAAGCGAAGGTATCCTTCTGCATGGTAATAGTTGGCTTGGCGGCTTCGCCACGATGATCGATAGATCGCCGCAGCGAAGCCGCCACGCCCATCAGAAATTAAACCGCAAGTCTGCACGGAAAGCATCTGGTTGGCCAGCATGGGCAAAACCGCCGGTCACCAATTCAGAGTTATAAACCTCGTCAAAGATATTCGTCCCGGAAATCGTAAAACTCCAGCGACCATCCAGATCTTCGATTCCAACCCGGCCATTCACAAGCTGGATCGCTGAGCGGGCAGTGCTGTTTTCCGGGTCCCAGAACTGGCGCCCACGGTTCTCAAAATCTCCGCGGATGAAGAAGCCGAGCGAGCTGGAGATATCAGTACGGTACTGGATGCCCGCATTGATCGTGTTGTTGGCAATATAGGGTGCCTTATTTCCGACTAAAGCGGGGTTCACGCTATATTGCTTGATTTTGCTGTCGGTGATGCTGAAGCCGAGATAGGCGGTCAGGCCATCGGCCAATTCTGCCGACCCTTCAAACTCCACGCCAAAAATGTCGATTTCGTCGATTGGGACCAATACTTGCGCACTGACCGCACCAATGAAGACAAAATAGGGAGCGTTGCTAAGGTCGGTCTTGTAGACCGCCCCGCTGATCGTACTGCGCGCTCCTAATTTTGCCCGAAAACCAGCCTCCATGGTTTCGGTCTCTTCCTGGCCAAGGACGTCGGAAACACCGTTTACACCCGCACCGGCGGCGATTGTGCCGACCCCATTCTGGTTGAACTGGCCGCTGCGGAAGCCTTTGCCCCATGAGGCGAAGAGCGTGGCCGTATCACTCGGCTGATAGCGCAGCGTGACTTTCGGCTGGAAGAGGTCGAAAGTCGCCCGATTGGTGGCACCTGGCTGCCCGATTGCGGTGGTGATATTGCCCGCGCCGTCATACAGTCCCTGACCAGAATCAACGCTCTGGACGCGCTTGTCGCGATCGTAACGCCCGGCGACAGACAGTTCCAGACTGTTGGTAAGGTCATAGGCTGCGTTAAAGAACAGCGCCCATGCCTCATTATTATTGTCATCGGCGATGAAGCTGGTGAGCGGATTCGAAGGGTTGAGCACTGGCTCGCGCCGGATCCGGACGATCCCCTGCTCGAGATCATTCATAATCGCCGAAGAAACGAACCGGCTTGTATCAAGATAATATCCGCCGACCATCCAGCGGAAGGCGGTGTCCGATTTGGAGGTCAGACGCACTTCCTGACTGAAAGTCTCGATGTCGAAAAACTGCGACTGCGTTCCATCAAAGAACGGGAATGCCGGTGAAGGCGTGATCTGACTAGCAGCAGAATAGGGAAACTGGTCGCTAGCCGTGCTCTGCGTGATCTTGTCATAAGCGGAGATGAATTTCAGATCACCGAAACCCAGATCGAAATTTACGCGCAACGAAAGTTGGTCGATATCACGATCGTCCAGCCCAAGATTGTTCGCGTAGAAATCACGTGCCACCAAATTGGCATCGTTGATGGAGAAATCAAACGCGGTCGGAAGGCCTGAATCCGGATCGATGATAGCTGGCTGATAGGAGAAGTTTAGCGAACCTGCATCGGTCCGGACCAGTGATCCGCGCAGGTCGATTGTGACCGTGTCCGAAGGAAGGAACCGCAGATGGGCGCGCAACGCGATATCTTCCAGATAGTCAGCCTTTTTGTCCAAGAATGCATTGTTGAAGTAGCCGCCGCGCTCGACATATTTTGCAGAGATACGGAAAAGCACCCGGTCCTCTGCTATCGGTCCGGCCACTGACACTTCCGCACCATATTCCTCGCCAGTACCAGCGTGAAGGTTGACATAGCCTTCAAAATCGTTGGTCGGCATCTTGGTGTTGATGAGGATCGCACCGCCGGTTGCATTGCGGCCGTAAAGCGCGCCCTGTGGACCGCGCAGAACCTCGACGCTTTCAAGGTCGAACAGCGGTTGGTCAAAACTGCGCGAATTGACCTGCAGTACGTCGTCGACCACCACCGCGACGGGCGGTTCACCGTTGCGGGTTTGCGACAGGCCCCGGATGGAAATGAAATTCGTCCCGGCATCCTGTGAATTGGAAAAAGTAACGCCTGTCGTGAGTGCGATGAAATCATCCACTCTCTGGATATTCGCATCCGCGATGGCCTGTGCGTCGAAGACGGTCTCGGAAATTGGGACATCGAGCAACGATTCGTTTCGGCCGCGGGCTGTCACGACTATCACGTTATCGTCGAAAGCGCTCTCAGTCGCCTCGGAACCTGCGTCTTGCGCGCTGGCCGACGGAACCATCAAAATCCCGCCAATCCCCAAAGCGGTCGTGGCCAATGTTGTACGCAGCAACTTTTTCATCAAACTTCCCCCAGATAGTCTTCAACAATCGATTTCCCTTTATAACAGGGAAAGCTTCATTGGCTCGGTTACAATCGGGTGGTTGCTGTTTGAAAATTGTCGGCGAGCGCTATTGATTCCACCCAAACGGGTAGGCCCTTCCGGCGCCGCATCGTGCGGTGTCAGTCAATGAGGCTTTTCTGCCGCGCCACCGCAATAGCCTGAGTTCGCCGATTCACCTCAAGCTTTGAATAAATATTTTTGAGGTGAAATTTTACCGTATTCTCGGTCAATTCAAATCTGCGGGCGATTTCTTTATTGGAGCGTCCCTGAGCCAATTGTTCAAGGATCTCATGCTCGCGCGCGCTCAACAAGTCGTTACCAGATTGTGGCCGCACATCACGACGACGCGTCGACACTTGCGAAACGAAGTTCACCAGCAAAACGCTTTCCTGCTTCAAACTGAGATCGGCTTTCACTCTGCCCAAAATTGGTTTCAGTGCTTCGAGCCCGACAAATGGCCCAATGATCCTCTGCGGCGCAGCAAGTTCAAGGGCTGCGCGCAAGGTGCCGATGCTTCGCTCCTGCTTGTCCGACTGCCACAGCAGCAGTGCTTCTGAAACAAGCAACCGAATCTGGAAGAAGCCGGCACCGCGCTCCTGTCCGTCGAATATGCACTGACGCACGGCGTTTGCCGCAAGCGACGGTGACATCATCCGTGTCGCCGCCAAGTTACCGATAGCGATAAAATGATTCTGCCAATCGCGCACCGAGGTCTTGAGGTCGTGTTTGCTCACCCAGTTGGAGATTTGTTCGGCCAGCTTCGGAACTTCGTGGGCATGGCCGCGAAGATGGGCGCTGCGCATCTTCAAGATGGTCGCTTGGCGTTCGAGCCTAGTGAGGTTCCGGCGTTTCGCAAGTTCGAGCATGCGATCGCAAAACTCCGCACCCGTGCCCAACTCGCCATGCTGCTCGCAAGCAAAAAATCCCGCATCGAGCCCAACCAGATAGATCTCCGTCCAGCCATCATTGTTCTCGATATGGGCCAGAACATGCGAAAATTCTTCAATCTCGTGTCGTTCAACCTCGCCCGCCCAGGTGCGGATCGCAAAATCGAGCACCTGTGCCATTCTCTTAAGGCCACTGTCTGAACCGAAGTTGTTCTCCGCTAGTTCGAGGGCTTGCACAATATTGGCCTTGGCCAGATCAAATTTGCCCCGGTACAATGCCAGAGTAGCGGCGTGAATATAGCAGTAATTGAGGCCAAGCACGGAGCCACTATGCCGCATCTCGCGAAAGGCTAGCTCGAGATTCTCATGCGCTCTATCAAGTTCTCCGGTTGAAAAAAGCGCGATGACGGCTTCGCACAACAAGGTGCCGGCCTCAAGCGGAGTCCAATCGTCTAGCTGCTTGGGCATATCGCGCGCGACAGTTTGGACAGTCCAATCCCGATCGTCTTCATATGCGCCGATCATCGAGCCCACCAGGCGTCGATCGCGTTCATAGGCTTCCCCGGAGCTTGTCGAACGCAACGCAGCGGATGCGTCGAGCAGGCCCCTCGCTTCCTGATATTTTCCGTCTTTGCAGTAGAGATAAGATTTTGCGACCATCAGCCTGGCGCTGCTGGAGACCAGATATTCTGGTGCCAGCCTGAGCAGGGTTCGCATCACGTTTATGCCTTCGGTCAGGATGATCGACCACCCCCCGCCATCGAGAATCAGACGCTCGATCAGGGAATCATCCTCCGCCAGACGTGCATAGCGTACTGCCGGAATGAGCTGGCCTGCGGCTTCGAACCAGGCGCTTGCCGCATGATAAATCTCGATGGTGCGACCGGGCGCTTCGGCCAACAGATTTTCCCGCAGATATTCGGCAACTAGGTGATGGAGCCGGATCCATCCGCCTCGCGCATCCGTTGGGACCAGCAGAGCGTTGAACGCTTCCAGTTCGCGCAACAATGCGAGGCTGTTTCGTGAGCCCCGAACGGCGTCTGCCAAGGAAGCGTTGAACTGTTCGAGCACGCTAATTTCGAGCAGGAATTCGCGCACGTCCGGCGCGAGCGTGTCGAGCACCTGCTTGGTAAGATAAGAGGCTATCAAACTGGAGGAAATGCCCAGGTGGAACGCGGCGTCTGGCTGCGCCTGCTTTTGCACGCGCGCCAATTGCACGGCGACGGGCCAGCCTTCGGTCAGCTCAAAAATCTCGCGGGCGACGCTTTCCTCTATTTTGTCGCCCAGCGCTTCCTTTGATTCTGCCTTGGTCAGTCGAAGTTGTTCTGCTCCAATCTCGACGGCATCGCCTGCTGCTACCAAGCCCGGCAGATCGATCGACGGAGCGGACCTGCTGTTCAACACCAGCGTGAAATTGGTTGGCGATTCGCGAATCATCTGATCGAGCAGGGCGTCAGTCTCAGCAGAGGCCGCCAAATGCATGTCATCAAGGATCAACACACAACGACATGGCCAGTTGCCGATCCGACGCATCAGGCTGCTCAAAACCACCTGCGGCCTGGAATCGGGAAAGCCGTTACGCGCTGCTGCTTCGAACTGGCCCAGTTCGCCACCCGCTTCCGCCAGCGAAAGCGTAATATAGGCCAGAAATTGTTCTGGTGCACAATCCGCTTCGTCCAGACTGAGCCATCCGAAGATATCACCCTTGTCGTGCCGCGCCTCGAACCACTGGCAAAGCACCGTGGATTTCCCGAACCCTGCTGGCGCGATAAGGACGATTGCCTTGGCAGACAGCCCTGACTCCAGTCTTTCGATAAGGCGGGCCCGATCGACAAGGCTGATATTGGGTTTGCTGGGGACGAATTTGCTCGCAACGATCCACCCGTCTTCGCCGCCCATATCCTCTTCGTCAGCCATGCTCACCCGATCACTCGCAAGTACTGGATACGCGTAGCCCGGAATACCAATGCGCGCCAGCGCGATAGCCAAATAGGTCAGCGGGCCCGATTTTTGCGCCTGTCATCTAAACCAGGTCCTTGATGATCGCACCATCTTTGACAATCACCGCCATATGCTCTCCTTGATCCTGCAAAACAGAAAGGTCTTCTAGCGGGTTTCGATCGAGAAGAAGCAGATCGGCAATCGCGCCAGTTTTGATGACGCCGAGCTTGTCCGTCTGTCTCAATATTTCGGCATTGACCCGGGTTGCCGAATGCAAAATCTGCGCTGGACTCTCCACCTGCGAGCGGATCAGGAATTCACGCGATTGTTCATCGAAGCTATCGCCCAGGAGATCGGTACCGAACCCCAGTTTAACCCCAGCCTCCCGGCAAATGCGAATGGATTCGAGACCGGCTTCGCGCACCCGCGCCAGCTTTGTCAGCATGACCTCGCTCCAGCCGCTCTCGGACGCAGTCTCGGCGAGGACTTCATAGGTTGTCAGGGTTGGCACAAGATAGGCCCCTTTTTCAGCGGCAAGCGCTGCCGTCGGCTGATCAATCATATTGCCGTGCTCAATCGTCCGCACGCCGCATTCCAGCGCGACCCGGATAGCGTCGGCGCCATAGGCATGAGCCATGACATAAGTGCCGCGTCGTTCTGCTTCTTCCACAATCACGGCAATCTCTGACGGGCTGTATTGATTGCGTTCAAGCGGGTCATGCGGCGAGGATGCGCCTCCTGAAACCATGATCTTGATCTGGTCTGCACCTTTGCGAAGTTCTTCCCGAACCGCGCGACGAACATCGTCGATACCGTCGGCAATGCGGGAAGTGAAAGCCAAGGCATGCTGGCAATGACAGACGTCGTGATTATCCGTCCGTGAACGGAAATCGCCATGGCCGCCGGTCTGGCTCAGCGCGCGTCCAGCAATGAACAGACGCGGCCCGTTAATGAGGCCGTCCTCAACCGCCTGCTTGATGCCCCAATCGGCTCCCGCCGCATCGCGCACCGTAGTGAAGCCGCGTTGCAGCATTCTCTCCAGGATACGGCTCGCCCGCGCACTCATCAGGGTTGGCGGCACCTCGGCTAAACGACTGATATTGGCGTCAGCGAGGAATGGATGAACGTGACAATCGATCAGGCCAGGCAGCATGAAGCGACCGTTGGCGTCAATCCGGACATCACCTGTGAAGTCCAGATTCGTCCCAATCTCTGCGATCCGCTTGCCTTCGATTCTCACATCGACAAGACCGGAGACTGCGTCTTTTTCCGCATCGACAATTCGAACATTTGCTAACAGGAGATCGCTCATAATATTTTTGCCACATCTGCTATGGTCCCGGAAAAATCCAGGAGTCCCAAAATCACATCATCCGCATTTTTTCGACGGAGGGAAGCTATCCATTCGGGTGGTATGTGGCTGAAGGTCATTTGATTGATATATGCTTCATCACTTCTTTCTGCAGGATGATCCCCAACCAATTGCAGAAGGGTTGTTTTTGCAATGTGCAAGATGAATGCAGAAGGTCCGCTTCCGGACCAAGGCGGGCCCTTAGGCTCTGTCCGATCGAATGACCGAAACCCACAACAACCCAAACAAAAAGACGCCCCGGTGTAAGGGCACCGGGGCGTTATGAAAGTCTATTTGGCCAAATGGAACCGCTTCATTTGGGGTTGGCGGCTCTCGTATTTTAGAGTTATCTGCGGATTACCATGGCGGTTTCCTTGAGTTTGCCTGCCGCTGCTACTGCCATGATCGTTACGCTAGCCTGTTTTGCCGACATGCTGGCTTCCTCCCAGCATTTGCTGTGATCCATCCTATCTCTGATAGCTCGCGTGTCATACGTTCCGCAGACTTTGCGTATCGCGCCGTTGATGCGGCCTTTGAGGGTGGCCTTGCCGTCGTCGCTCAACAAATTAAGATCGCCATATTCAACCAGCGCGGTACGCACCTCGCGCGACTGCGCGTTGGCGGTTGCGGATAATCCGGTTGCAACCAAAGTTGCTGAAGCTGCCGCCAAGACTGTTCGGGTGAAGATCGATTCCGCCATTTTTGTCTCTCCAAAATCTGGATCAGTCATTTTTCATTATGTAGGAAAGCCCATGAAATCAGCAGAAGTTCGACAAACTGCTATGCATTTATCGACCAGCTTCGCCCAGTTTCGACCAACGATAAATTTTCTTCGACAAATATAACTGATTGTAACTTTCGTTACTATATGACTGCTGGCAAGCTACGTTCTGCACTGCGCCTGAGCTCGGTTCGCTCAAGTTGGCGGGCGTTACACAAGCCGGCATAGATCGCGGCGTAGCAGCGATCTCGATAATCTGAACTGTTGCAAAAAAGTTACAAATGCAAAAATATTTGGTTTCAGTCTGCCACGATTTCTTGCGCGGACGAAATTGTGTGTCTAATAAAAATCACCAACAAAGCTGTAAGGGCAGCTTTCATAACAGATCTTGACGCATGGGTGGCCACCCATGTGTCGAGGTCGATATTGAAAGGCTCGACCCATGAAAAATACACGCTTTCACACGTTACAAACCACAGTCGCCCCGATCGCCCTCAGCCTCGCGCTGATCGCAACGCCAGCAGCTGCGCAAACCACCAATGCTGAAAATCAGGGCGTTAATAGCGCCGATGTGGCTGGCGGAAATAGTGATGCTCTGATCGTCGTTACCGGCTCCCGTATCGCGCGCCCCGATGTTGAAGCCTCGTCGCCGGTCGCTGTGATCAGCGGCGAAGATATCAAGCTGCAGGGCACAACCCGCATCGAAGATGTCCTGAACTCGCTGCCTGCTGTTGCCGCCAGCCAGGCATCTTCGCTCGCCAATGGTGCAGACGGTACCGCAACGGTCGATCTTCGCGGCCTCGGCTCCACTCGCACACTCGCTCTGATAAACGGTCGCCGGCTCGTGCCGGGCGACCCGTCGCCGGCAAGTGGTTCGGCTGCGGACATCAACATCATACCCGCCGCCATGCTGAAGCGGGTTGAGGTGTTGACCGGCGGCGCCTCATCGGTTTACGGCGCTGACGCCGTGGCCGGTGTCGTCAACTTCATCATCGACGATGAATTTGAGGGCTTCAGGATCGACGCCCAATATGGTGTCTACCAACATGACAACAACAACCAGTTCATCCGGCCGTTCCTCAATGCCCGCGGCTTCCCTTTCCCGGACGGCAACACGGTTGACGGTGGTTCCGTCGATGCCACAGTGGCCTTCGGATCAAAATTTGCCGATGATCGCGGTCATTTCATGATCTACGGCGGTTATCGCAAAATCGAGGCGGTAACGCAGGCCGAGCGCGACTTCAGCGCATGCGTCCTTCAGAATGTTGGCGGCGGTGCCAACCGCTGTGGTGGCTCGGCAACGACACCAAACGGCAATGTGCTGGTGTTCGACACCGCTGTCACGACCGGGACTTCAACCTTCTACACGTTCGCGCCAAATCGTGGTTTCGTGAACGGGTTGGGTGTTTTCAATTTCGCGCCGTTCAACCACTTCCAGCGCCCCGACGAGCGTTTTACCGCGGGCGCCTTTGTGAAATATGAAGTCAGTAACTCATTCCGTCCCTACATGGAATTCCAGTTCATGGATAACCAGACAGTGGCGCAGATCGCTCCGTCAGGAAACTTTGGCAACACATTGACGTTGAACTGCGACAACCCGCTGATGTCTGCAGCTCAGAGTGCGGTCATCTGTGACGCCGACAATCTGATCAGCGGCTTTGTCGGAACCTTCCCGGCAGCGACCACGGCCCCGTTCAATCCCGATCCGACCGCTCCTCCGATCGACTTCGCGGACGGTCAGGGCGGAACCTATAATCAGGGCTACGCGCTTACTCTCCGGCGCAACCTCGAAGGTGGTCCGCGTCGCTCCAATCTGGGCCACACAACATACCGCGGTGTCATCGGCGCCAACGGCGATATTTCGGACGTTTGGAGCTACGACGCCTATTACCAATATGGTAAGGTCGAATATTCGCAAGTCTATGACAACGAGTTCTCGATAGCTCGTCTCGTCCGTGCGCTCGATGCGGTGACGGATAATCGTCCCGGTAGTCCAACGCAGGGTCAGGTCGTTTGCCGCTCGCTCATCACCGCCGGTGACACGAACTGCGTTCCCTATGATCTTTTTGCAGGTGAAGGCGGAGCCAGCCAGGCGGCGGTGGACTATCTGACGGTGTCCGGCTTCCAGTCCGGCGAGACGACCGAGCAGGTGGCAAATATCTCATTCACCGGTGACCTCACAAATTATGGAATCGTTTTTCCATGGGCTCAGGATGGTGTGAGAGTGAATGTCGGCGGCGAATGGCGCAAGGAGACGCTGGAGCTCAATGTAGACAATGCCTTTGCAACAGGTGATTTGACCGGTCAGGGCGGCGCGACCCTGCCTCTTTCGGGCAGTTTCGACGTTGTAGAGTTTTTCGCCGAAACGCAGATTCCGATCATTCAGGACGGGATTATCGACCTGTTCGAAATCAACGCCGGCTATCGTCGGTCGCATTATGAAACCAGCGCCGACCGGACCTACAATACCGACACCTTCAAGATTGGCGCCGAACTGGCACCGGTCCCCGACATTCGCTTTCGTGCGGTTTACAACCAGGCTGTCCGGGCGCCGAACATCCAGGAACTGTTCCGGACATCAGCGGTCGGCCTGAGTGGTTCAAATGACCCCTGTGCCGGTTTTACCATCACCGCTGCCAATTTTGGCTGTCTTGCGCAGGGGCTGTCCGTGGGTCAGGGTGTGACACCCAATCCGGCCGGACAATATAATGGCCTGCTCGGTGGCAACCCCGACCTGCAGCCCGAAACAGCCAAGACCTGGACGGCCGGTGTGGTGCTTCAGCCGAGCTTTATTCCGGGACTGTCGTTGACCGTCGACTATTTCAATATCGAAGTAAACGATGCGATCCGTACCTTTGGTGTCGATGCGGTTCTCAATAATTGTGTAACCAATGCATCGGCGACCTTTACTCCTGCCTCATGCGCTCTCATCAATCGCGATGCCGCAGGTTCGCTCTGGCTGACGCCAAACGGTTTCACGGTCGACCTGCCGAACAATGTCGGTCGTCTTCAGACCTCGGGGATTGAAATCGGGGGCAAATACTCCGTACCGGTCGGCTTTGGCACGGTCTCCGTTTCGATGAACGGCACCTATCTCGACTCCTACGAAGTCGAGAATGGCCTCACCAACGCTGATGGCAGTCCGGTTACCTATGACTGCGCAGGCCTCTATGGTCCTACCTGTAGCGTGGGCGGAACATCGGATGCGGGTGCTCCGCTTCCACGCTGGCGCCACAAGGCCCGTGTGTCGCTGAACACGGACTCCGGCATCGGAGCTTCCATCCAGTGGCGATATGTCGGCAAGGTGACGGCCGAAACCGTTTCTTCGTTTGCGGCCCTGAACCCCGGCGGTCTGACCGACCACGCCGGACCTGGAACCCGGATCTCGGCTTTTAACTATATTGATGCCGTACTCTCCTTTGACGTGGAGGAGACGTTCAGGTTCCGTCTCGGCGTCAACAATCTGTTTGACAAGGAGCCGCCGCTGGTGACCTCCGGCGGAGGCGGGACCCCGAACTTGTGTCCCACGGGTCCTTGCAACGGAAACACCTACCCGGCAACCTGGGACGCGCTTGGACGTTATTTCTTCGCAGGCGTTACGCTCGACTTCTAAGGTCGAGTTGATCTATGATATTGGAGGGTTCCCGCAGGGGTGCCCTCCATATTCATCTGGGAGGCCGGTATGTATCCCGGCACCCTACGTTCCTGCAGACAGAGGGCAAGAGATGGCCGGACAATCCTCCAATATGATCGACGGCAGCGATTTGCTGGACGAAGCCGTGCAGGCAGCGAGCCGGGGCAATTTTGTGAGAGCGAGGACCGTCGCAGAAGGGGCGCTCGAAGACGGACTGGGCGATCCGGCTGCTTTTCACGGCTTCCTCGGCATGATCTGCGCGCGCTCGGGTGATCTGTCCGAAGCCACAAAACATCTCGAACAGGCCCATTCGCTGCGACCGCAGGATATTACGATCGCCTGCAATCTGATCTCGCTGCTGATGGACCAGGAACGCGACGCCGACGCTCTCGTGGCAGCGACTGCCGAATTGATGCGAAAAGATGAAAGCCTCCGTGTTGCGCGCTTTCGCGGATTTATCGCGCAGAAGCTGGAAGATTTTGCCGCTGCGGCCGAGGCCTATGAATTCGTCATCGCCAAGCAGCCGGAGGATTTCGAGTGCTGGAATAATCTTGGCAATGCGCGCGCCGGACTGGGCGACCACGAGAAAGCGGTGACCGCCTTGCAGCGGGCGATAGAAATCGATCCAAACGCCGCGCCGACCCGGCTCAATCTGGTTTCTGCGCTGGAGGCGCTCGATCGGCCGGAAGAGGCCGAAGCGGAGCTGATCAGGGCGATTGACGAATTCCCGGAAGATGCTCGCCTGCCCTATCGACTTTACATATTCTACAAGGCGCAATTCAAGCAGGAAGATGCACTTGCGGCCTTGTTAAAGGCGTCAGACCGCGATCCAAACTCTGCCGACACCTGGTTGAAGCTTGGGATCGAATATGGCGTAATGCGACGTACCGTGGAGGCCGAGCGCGCGTACAAGCGGACGATCGAACTCGATCCGAAAGAGCTTGACGCTTACCTCGGCCTCGCCATTCAGTACGAGCATAGCAATCGCGAAGATGAGTTTGCGCCGCTGATTGCACGAGCCGAAGCCAATGGTCTTGATGCCGGCGCGCTCGGTTTTCTTCGCGCTCTGGAACATCGGCGGGCCGGGCAGTTTGCGGAAGGCCTTGAAGACCTGTCCAAAGTACCGGCGGAGATCGAACCTGAGCGCACCGCGCATATCCGGGCGACGCTGCTTGACCGTCTCGGCCGATCAAACGCGGCTTTCACTGCGTTTGAGGAGGCGGCGCGTCTGCATCAGGACAATCCTACCGAACCGCTCCGGCGAGCCAGAGAGTTTCGGGATGAACTGCGCACTGAAATAGACTTGCTCACCCCCCAATGGGTCTCGACATGGTCGAAAAATAGATGTGCATCGGACCAACCAGATCCAGTATTCCTGGTCGGATTTCCGCGATCCGGAACCACTTTGCTGGATACCATATTAATGGGCCATCCGAATGTCACCGTGCTTGAAGAACAGCCGCCGTTGAACATCGTCGATAATGCGATTGGCGGACTGGCAGCGCTTCCCGCTCTTGATGCAGAGTCTATTGCCCAAGCACGCAGACATTATTTTGACGAAGTGCACAAGATTGAGGATGTGCCGACATCGAACCTGCTGATCGACAAGTCGCCACTTTTTTTACAGAAAGTTCCGCTCATTCAGCTGCTCTTTCCGGGTGCCCGTTTCATCCTGGCAATGCGCCACCCGTGCGATGTTTTGCTGAGTTGCTTCATGAGTAATTTTCGCTTGAACTCGGCCATGTCAAACTTTCTACGGCTCGAGGATGCGGCACAATTCTATGATCTCACATTCCAGCATTGGCAGCGCTCCTGCAAACTGTTGCCGACGAATGTTCATGTCATCAAATATGAAAATCTGGTGGAGGATGTGGAAGCGGAAGTCCGGCCACTATTCGATTTTCTCGACCTCCAATGGGATAGCCAAGTCCTTGACCACCAGCGCACGGCCAAGGCACGAGGATTGATCACTACCGCAAGCTATTCGCAAGTCATCGAACCAATCTACAAACGCGCAAGTGGCCGCTGGACCCGCTATCGTGAAAATCTCGAGCCGGTTTTGCCAATTCTGAAACCGTGGGCCCAACGCTATGGATATTCTCTCTAGCCAGTTTTTGGCGCTGGGCAGGGATCGATGTTTGGGTAGGAGTTCAACTCGTAGAACGGCTTGCTTTAGATATGTCGGGACTCGTGAGACATCTTCTGTAAATTCCTGATGCAGGAAGGAGATGATCGAAGGACCAAAGAAGACGAGCGCGAAGTGCAGCGTAAATTATGGCTATTGCAGCATGCAGAGAAGATCGGGCATGTCGCCAAGACCCGCCGCTATTTTGGCCTTGGCCGGGCCAGCGTCTACAGATGGAAGCGCGCCGATGAGCGCGACGGTAAAGATGGGCTGGTCAATGCCAAAACAACTCCTGAAAACCCGCCCAACCAGACACCGCCTGCGGTCGCCGAGAAGGTGCTTCATCTGCGGCGTAAATATCACCTCGGGCCAGAATTATCAGGGGTTACGGAGTCGTTCCGGCCGGTGATTTGCCATCGACCCACGCGATACCCAAGCTGTGCCGAGTTCTGGATTGGCGCTTTTCCTATTGAAAGGACTTTGGTTCAGTAAAAACCGAAAAAGCGACCTGCGCTATACCTGCGCAGGGCATGAAACCGATGATCGGTTATGACCGAAACTCGATGGAAAGCGGACGATTCGGCCAGCCGACGTGGCCGGCCCGAATCGCCCTTAAAGTTTTAGGCAGCATCCTTTATTTCGCGGAGTGTCACATCGAAGGAAAGATCTTCCCCGGCGAGCGGGTGGTTACCGTCGGCTTGTACGGATTGCTCGCCCACAGCAACGACGTAAAGCGTGACCGCAGAACCGTCTTCCTGCTGGGCCTGAAGAGCCATGCCCGGCTTCGGATCAGTTTCGGCTGGCAGGTTCTGCATGGGAATGTCGATGACCATTTCTTCGCGCCGAGCACCGAAGGCATTTTCGCATTCGATCGCGACCGTCTCCTTGTCGCCGACTTTCATGTCAGCAAGCTTTTCTTCAACCTGGGGAAAAATCGCGCCATCGCCAAGCTTGATTGCTTGGGGGCCCGTCTCTTTGGTATCGCCGACGACCGTGCCATCGCCTGTACGAACGGAATAGTCGATTATGATCGTATCACCTTGCTTTGCAGTCTGCATATATATCCTTTCGGGGGGGGACGGTATCTTCAACCGTCTTGGGGCTGCGCATCGAACTGACACGCGTTGGCTGAATTGTCGCAACCGAGAGCCCGCTAGTCAAACACAATCTTTGCCGCCCGCAATTGGGGCGGTTGCCGACCAGGCGCTTTTATCTGTCATCTGATCAATTCGGATGATCGAAACTGGGTGGGTTGAGGACTGCCAGCTTGCGGGCCACGGCCACCCGTGTGCGCTTGTGGCATTTGGTCTCGGCGCGCTTTTTGCCCCATGCCCACAAGGCAAACGGACGCTTGATGCGCGCGCCAGCAGATTGTTCGCCGCTTCATATAGCGCCGAACGGAGCATCGGATCCCCGTCTTTGCCGATGTCGCCACTATTGTCCCGCTCGCCGGACTGGTTCCACCTTGGGGCAAAATGCCCCGATGCGCGCGACATGCTTCCTGGAAGCCCGATGAACACCAATCGATCTAACAACCGATCAAAATGTTAGAAATTCTTCGGGATTGGACAGAAATTTCGTTGATAGCGAGTTGTTGGAATCTAGTTTTTGTGTCTATAGATTTCCGATCATGACCGCTTTGTTGAAAAATATCCGGAAACCGGTTGTTCAAGCCATATGGGGCGCAGAAACAATATTGACGCTGGCCGTGGCACGTTTCTTGATAAAATTTGTTCCGTTTCGCCATTGGCGCTGGACGTTGGGTGTCATCGATCATGCTCCCAATAGCATCACTGAAACCGACGAATCAAAAAGCGCCAGGGCCCGTTCCGTCGGCCGCTGGGTTCGGCGCACCGCGAAGAAAATGCCTTTTGAGGCGGTGTGCCTGCCACAAGCTATGGCTTGTCGCTGGATGCTTTTACGCAGAGGGCTACCAAGCGAAGTCTTTCTCGGAACGAAGAAAGACGATGAGACCAATGATACGGCTTTCCACGCCTGGATCATGCATGGTGATCTTTGTCTGACGGGTCAGCATGAAAAGGATGGCTTTATGGTCTTTTCGAAGCAGCAGAGCCGCAAGTCGGGATTATAATTCCCTATCATATCCCAATAGATCAAAATCCTTTTTATAATGATCCAGCACCATTTGTTGAAGCTCATCATCATAATATTCTTTGTAAAATGTTCGCTGCGAACTGTTGATCTTGGGCAAAAGATAGGGCGCACCACCAATCTTGCAACGGATGGCGTCAAACTCGCTTTGAATCGCCTCATAGCGCGCAACACGGCTGACCATGATCTTGCCATCCGGCCGTGTGATAAATTCATGCTGCGGGCGCATCAGTATCGACAACAATAGCCCCCTCTTTTTGAATGATCCCTTCATCGTTGCGAGAGGGTCTTTTTTCATCCTGTCATTATTGCGATTCACGAAAGCGCTAAACGACACAAACCGGTCATAAGGATTGCGTACAAAGGCGAAGCTGAAAAAATCTGTACAGGTTCCGGGTGGAAGATGTTTTTCAATCTGACGGATTGTCAAATGCCCGTGACCAAATTTGGCAAGCGCTGGCACGGGAAAGCTGATTTTTTCAAATAGGCCACTTTGCTCCCAGTCCTTTTCAGCCATTAACGGACGAAGGCCAGCGCGAATGGCATGACCCGCCGTTTTCGGAATGGCGACGAAGATGAATTTTCTATCGAACGATATTATCATGAGAATTGCAGGATTTTCAGAGCTTGTCGTGCTGCGCCGGAACGCTCATTTGTCTTGCCTTCCATGACCGTCAGAAGCCTTTCCACATCGACAAAGTCGGCGCGCCCGACCTGCAATTGTCCTGTACGTATTTCACGAGCAATCCTTTTCATCGCCTGCTTTTCGACTGAGGATGAAAGTTCACACCGTACAGGTTCATCCTTACTGAGATTATCGACCACCGTGTCGGGCAATATGCCGCGCATGGCATTGCGAAAGATAAACCGCTTCCACCGTCCGCGCTTATATTGTGCTGCGGGAACGGAAAGCGCAAATTCGATCACCCGCCGGTCGAGCAAAGGATAGCGATATTCCAGTCCCAGTTTCCTGCCGTGAAAGGCCCAGCTTTCGATCCGCTCGGTCATATGACCTTTGTTCAGCAGGAAAAGCTGCATATCTTTCACACTGCAATTGCTGGAAGGCCTCGCTTTTTTGAGTTTTTTGTCGACGGAGATGCCGAGATGTAACAATGATTTTGCCTTCTCGCTGTCATTATCGTCGGCATTGTCGTTGCCCGCGTGTCGACGACTTGCGCGCACCCATTCACGCCAGCCATCAGGCACCTGGGGGATCACGCCTTGCGCGAGAAAAGACTTGGGCAGACTTTGGTCAAAATCACGCAGATTGGAAATCAGCTGTCCCCATCGCCCGGTTCTGAACAGCCATGGATAATAGCTGCGGCCATTATGCGAACTCAGTTCATCGCCACCCCATCCGGACAGCATCACACCGATATTTTTTGCATGTGCCTGCTGCTGCACCCCCGCTTCGATAGTATAGGTTGAGGTTAGCGGTATCCGCGTCCCGTCATGCATATAGAATTTATATGCCAACTCATCATCGGCCTGCGCATAGTTTAGCGTCAAACCTTCTTTTTGAACCATGGCACACAGCCATTCATGTTCTGCGGATTGCATATTTGTTTCGGTTGGTTCTGGTTGCCAGCAAAAAGCCTCTGGCTTCGCGCGGCCTTGCTGTTGCAAATGGCGGATCGCGAGCGTGGTAACGGCTGAGGAATCCAGTCCACCCGACATATGAACGCCCAGTTCGCTAGCATGCCCATCGGCCGCCCCCGCTGCTGCCATGGTCAAGCTGTCCGCCACTGCGCGATCGATCTGCTCCCGCAGCGCTTCTGCATATTCGCCATCATTTGCCAAGCGCAAAGGCGGCGTGTTCTCAGGATGCCAATAACGGCGGATATCAATCTTGCCATTGCTGTCCGCGACAAGGCTATGACCGGGCGGAAGCGATTTTACTCCGTGATAATATGTCTGCTCCAGATCGCTGCGTTTCCAATCAGCCAAATTCGCTATCAACCAATTTTCCTCCAGCTCAAAACCATCATCATGGCCATCCAATAGGATTCTGATGTCGCTGGCAAAGGCAAATTCCTGCCCCTCGTCGCTGTAGAAAAAAGGCCTGGTGCCAATATGATCCCTTGCGCAGAAAAGCAGGCTGGTCGCCGGATCCCAAATGGCAAAGGCATAATCACCGATCAAATATTGCGGGCAATCCCGCCCCCATTTGCGGTAAGCGGCGAGGATAAGTTCTACGTCCGATGGCTTGTCTGCCGCATCCAAATTGAGCCTGTCGACCAAATTCATTCTGTCATGCAAACGGGCATCCGCGATGATCGCCAGTTGGTATTTTGTTGAGAATGTTGCTGGTTGATGCCAGCTGGCCGACTTTTCGCCGCGACCAAGCTTTATAAAACAGGCAAGGGAATCACGCCATTCGGACCGGAGCAGGAAACCATCCGCAGTGACGGAAGAAATTCCTCTTTCGGCGACAAATTTGCGACTGTTATTGGGGCTCCGATATCGCGACAAGAAACCTGAAATCACGGTCGTTCCTTCCTGATCGCTTCAATACAATCCCTGCCAATCAACACATTGCATAAACCCTATTTCAACGCGTCAAGAATTGTCCCGTACCCGGCCAGTTTCAATCGTGCTCCTGCGCTGCCGCTATGAAGGTCTATAGAAGGCGGACTCGCTCAAATAAATACGGCTACCGCTTTGCGTGCGGTCAATCATGGCGCGGCGTTCGACCTTTGGCGCGCTCCATGTGCGCTTGTCGTCCTTGCGCTCTGCATCATTCTGCTTTTTCATGGTTATTCCTTCAATATTAGCGGTCATTGACTAACTTCTATTGCTCCCAAATCTGCCAATTCCGACAGAAAAGGCAACACATCTTCCTGGCATTTTTCCAGTTTTACGGAATAAATTTGTAACAAATCCTGGCAAATATCCGCGACAGATTTCGGCTGCTCAATCTGGTTCCAGATATCGGACCCAACGGGGTCAATATCGTAATATTCACCCGTTTCGATATTCAACATGATCGTTTGTCCATCCAGATCCGAGAACATGATGGATTCGGAACGCGCTATCGTGGATTTACTGGTCAACACCGTGAGAAAGCCCTTTGTTGGCGAGAGTTAATAATATTCTCATTAATCCAAAATGTTTGCTTTTGACGAAACGGTTTCTGTGGTGGCTGGCAAACAGCCACTATACAGGCAGGGCGCTAGCATAGCCGAGCCGTTCCATCAACGGCCCATGTTTGCCTACTATCTTGCTAACCTGCTCTGGTGAAAGCGCATTCTGCCAGTCGTCGACCTGTCCATTTCGAAAAAAGGATTTGGCGGTCGGCTGCCTCTCGCGGAATCCTCTTTGCTTTTCCTGTTTCTGCGACTGGTCAAAACTGGAAAAAGAAATCGCCTTTTTCAAACGATCTTCAGCAAAATCCAGTCCGGTGAACCGTATGATTTCGGTAAAACATGCTTCTGTATCGGACAGCATATCCTCATAGCGCAGAGACAGCACCGGTATCTCGTCCTGTCCGATCCAGCTTTCGTTATGACTGGTCCAATCGCTCATAAATTCTATAAAGCGGAAAGCCCCCCCGCTCATCTTCGCTTTCGGATTTCCCAGCTGCTTTATCGTGCGATCAATAGTCTTGTCATTGTGATGGGCGAAGGACACGGCGACATCCAGCGGATTGCGCACCAGATGGATAGCCTTGCTACCCTGGACCGACCCGAACAGGGATGATCCGTTGGGAAAACGGCGATAGGCTTCATGCGATTTGATGAAGACAGGTGACTCAGCATGTTCAACCATAGCTGCATGAAAGGACGGGCGATAATGGTTTAATTCATCCTCGGTCATATCGGATGAAGAAAGCCCCATGATATCATCAAACTGCGCGCGTTCCAGATAGGACCAGCCGCCAATCAATTTGTTGATATCCGCCGGTTCATCCAAATCCTGCACATAGTTGGTCAGGAAGGTACGAACCCATGTGTTGCCGGACTTCGGATAGGAGGCAAGCCAGGTAATAGACATTGCCGCGGTCAGCTTTGCGTAAGCGTGCGATTATGTTCGATAACGGCATCAACCAAAGCGTCGAGTTCAAACCCATTTCTTGGACGAAATATTTCAAAGACTGGAATATTATTGGCCATATCTATCATCATCTGAAAATGATGGGCATAGCTGACATGTCCTTTTAAAAAGCCATTGCGGAAACCTTGCAAATTCAAAAGATGATGGCTTTTGCGTTTTTCTACCCTGGTGATCCTGATGCCAGGATCATTGACCTGACGCAGGATATAAATCGCGCTGATCGGCTGGAGCGTGTCACAAAAATTATCCGTCGAGACAAGATATTTGTCCAGCTCCGGGCGAACACGCTGCTTCACCTTTTCTTCCAGCGAGACTTTTTCCAGCGCATCATGCCAAAGACGCGATGTCGGAAATGCCGGGGTGACCGACAAGCCGTGATCATCGTCTTTTGTAATCGCCGCCACATCATCCGCGATCAAGGCATGACCGCGTGTCATCAACTTTGCCGCCAAAGTCGATTTCCCGACCCCTGAGCTACCGGTAAAAATGGCCGCTCTGCCATTCATCTGCACAGAACTGCCATGCAACAGGGTGACTTTGCGCTGTTGCAATATGGCGGCCATGATTGAGCCCATCATATATGCTGTGACCGCATCGTCATCGACATCTTCGTTGGTCCGCTCAATCAAGATTGAATCGCCATCCTTGGCGAGATAATTGGCAACGCCGTTTATTTTCATCAAAAACCGACCGGGTGCGGCCTCCCAGTTTTTATAGACCTTCTTGTTGGCATGCCATTCTTCACCGAGATGCGGCTCTATCGCCTCGTGACGGATATCCAAATCCGCATCGGCAAATGTGCCTGAAGCCAGCGACGGCAGCGGCCAGTCAGAGCTGATGTTAAGCCCGAATGCATGATAGTTATAATCTGTCATATAGCCTGAATTTCAGCCTTCCCTGTGCTTTGGGCTAGCCGCCGCATCAAAATGTTCGAATATTAAATGAATACGGTCTTCGCTGCCGCGGTTATCCACCCCATGTTTGACGATATTATTCACTTCATAGGCTTGTCCAGCCTCCAGATGGCGGGCCTTGCCCTTTATGTAAAATATCGCATCAGGATTGGTAATCAGCGGTACATGCACCTTGTGAGAAACCAGATTGGAACCCTTGCCGTCAACATGAGGATCAATGGAATGGCCAGCACGAAGCCGTGCCAGCATGACCTTTGAATAGGCGGTTTCCTTATGTCCATATGACTGTGTTACCGCATCCATGATCGGCAATAAAACCGGTTTGAATATTTCCCAGCTCGGGTTGGAATAGGAAATTCTTGGGTCAGCATTATTCGGCGTGAAACGAAACACGATATGTTGTGTATGATCGAAAACATCGAACTTATTCTCTTTCACCGCGTCCTCGGCTTGCCATAATTCTTCGCCCAGGCGGTTCACCAAGGACAGCAGTCCATCGATATTGACTGACCCTAAAACCTTGTAATACTGTGGTTTTTCGACCGGCTTCATATCAGCGACAACACTATCTTCGTTAACATCTGCAATCATTTCACCAGTCCTGTCAGCCACGGCCCAAGGCTTCCATCATATATGCTGCGGAGATTGTCCAGCGGAAGCCTTGCCAAACCGCCACCCACGCCATACCCACGCACCCACGGTTGGGCGCTTCCCGCAGGAAACTGATTTTCACTAAGCTGAACAAATGGTGCTGCTAGAGAGAATTCAACTCTCGACCTCGTCACTACCAAGGCAAGAGATGGATTGCCAAAAGGCCAGAAATATCAAGGATCACAGCATCTAGCCGGCTGGTAGTTGCCATCGACCCACGCGATGCCCAAGCTGCGGCGAGTTCCGAATTTGGGCTTTTCCTATTGAAAGAGCTTTGGCTCAGTAATTATGCAAAAAGTGACCTGCGCTATACCAGCGGAGCGCATTGTAACCCGTTGGATTGTTAAATTGAAACTAGGAAAAGATTGAATCTTGGGGTCGGTTGAGCCTAAACGGTGTGACGGAATGGGGGGATTTCAATGTATCTATGCTGCGATTTGGGTGGGACCACATGCGAATGGGGTATTTTTGATCCAGATACGGAAAAGTTTGTTCTCAATAAAACTTTGCAGACCTCCGATTATGAGGATTTTTATCAAATGCTAGATGATATCCTCAACGACTACGACAACCGAACTGACAGCAACGCAATTATAACAAACGCTACGTTAGGTATCGCTGGTCCAACCGACTATCAGGTTGTGACGCCAACCAATATCGAAGGTTGGGAAATCAGCACGGATGCCGTGAATGCTCTGCTAAAAGATTACGGCCATGAAGGATACTCTTCCATACTCAATGATTTCGAAGCTCTCGGTTACGGTATCCACTATTTAACAGAACGAGGACTTTCAACCGAGGACTATATCGAAATTCATGGAAAACTGAAAGTTCGGCGGGCGTTGGTTGAAGAAAAGAGAGGAACCAGAGCAATTGTCTGCGGTCCAGGAACGGGCCTGGGCATAGCGTGCATAGTAGATGGGTTGTATCGTGACGGATTTCCGTTTATTTTTAGTTCAGAAGGGGGCCATCAAACCCTCGCTCCGGAATCAGTTTCACAGTTGCGGCTAGTTACAAAGGATGGCGGTTCTCTTGAACCGAAGTCCTATGAAGAAGTGCTCTCCCACTCTGGCATAAGAGAAATATACAACCTCTTTTTGAGAAACGACTATTCTTCCGAACCAAACTATAATGCAACAGCAAAAGAAATAGTTTCATTCAGCAAGTCAGGAAAAGATTATGCCGCAATTGATGCTATTGAATTATTCACTGAAATTCTAGCAAATTTTTGTGGTAACTCAGTATTAAGTTTTAATTGTGATAAAGTAGTTTACTTGTGGGGAGGAGTATTACTAGAAATACCAGAAGATTTATTAAAGTCTAGATTTAGCAGACATTACAGCGATCGTCGGGCCCACAGTGGCCGGACTAAAAGAGTACCTGTTGTATTGCTAAAAAACACAGAAATTCCATTATTAGGCTGCGCTTCTCGATCAAAATTTGAGATTGAACACCTCAAAAATCTTCAATGAATTTTGATAGTATATAAGGGTTAGGGCATGGAGATAAGAGAGCTTCGAAGAAAAGCAAATTTATCACAATCAGAATTCCATCAAAAGTTAAAACCTGCGATGGACAGAAGACAAGTGAATTTTCCTCTTGCTGCTCTAATCAGAGCAGAAAATGGGCAGAATATTACCGATGCAAAAATGGAATCATTGTTGTTGGCAATTCAAGAAGTATTCCCTGAATATTATCGGCCATCAATCAATAAAAAGAAACGCTTCCTCAAAATACCAAAAATTTCTATCTTAGCCATTTCCGGTTTCGCGATTACTCTAGTTGTGGCAACAATTATTGGATTGTACATATTTAATGACAATAAACAGCAAACGAAGGACATTATTGAATTATTGAACGCAATAGCGGCTTCTTTGGGACTGATTGCCGTAGTAATCGCTATTGCGGAATACCGTAAACGCAGATAGGCGATTTTGTGATTGTCTGTTTCGTAGCAACACATTAAAATTTTGCTGAATGAGAGCAACTATTAGTGAATACTCTCACTTCCATAGAAGCCACCCGAATCGAAGCAATTCCACCACAAGGGCAGAATGCTCCAATCCGGGTAAACCTCTAATTTAAACCCCTTTCGACCAATTCACATCCAGCTTGGCGGCTCCCGCTTCGGCTGCGGCCATGAGCGTATCATTGGCAAGATGCGAGTAGCGGGTTGTGCTGGCGACGCTCACGTGACCGATCATCTTGCCGACCGTGTAAAGGTCAATCCCGGCATTGATAATGAAAGAGGCCGCACTGTGCCTCAGATCGTGTAAGTGGAGGTCATCCAGCCCAGCGAGTTTCCTTGCCTCCTGCCATGCCCGTTTGATGTCCGTACAGCGGTTGCGCGTCTGCGGATTGGGCAACAGAGACGGACAGTCCTCGAACTTCGGCAACTGCTTGATGATGTCGATAGGCCCTATCCAAAGCACCACCCACGCCATACCCAAGCGCGTACCCACGTTTGGGCGCTTCCCGTAGGGAACTGATTTTCACTGAACTGAACAAATGGTGCTGTTAGAGAGAATTGAACTCTCGACCTCGTCATTACCAAGGCAAGGGATGGAATTCCAAAAGGTCAGGAATATCAAGGATTACAGCGTCATACCGGCCGGTGATTTACCCAAGACCCACGCGATACCCAAGCTGTAGCGAGCTCCGGATTCGAGCTTTTCCTATTGAAAGAGCTTTGGTTCAGTAATTATGCAAAAAGTGACCTGCGCTATACCTGCGCACCGCAGGATACCGGCGATCGGTCATGACCGAAACTGACTGGCAAGCTGCCATTTGATAGGCCATTCGATCATCTGGCCTGCCTCCCAAACAGCGCAACACGCAAGCCGGAAAGGACACGATCAATGCGGGAAAAACAGCCGAAGAGGTCTGGCCTGACGAGTCCGCCAAGGCAGCACAAAAAAATACAGACGCGCGCTGGACTGTGAAGTTTGCCAACGCGCGTACCCCTGCGGAGACTGTTATTCTAGTAGCCAAGCGCCTGATTAATATCGCCGGTATCACCCATAGTAGCGAGCCATGCCATTTTTGATTTGGCCTCTTCGACACTTGATAGGCCCCACAAACTTGCGATGTTTTCGGCATCTTCATACCCGAATCCGGTTTCGCCCCAGTTGCATTGATTCCCGTCGTCCCTTGAAGCTTGGAGTTTTCCGGGAATATAGTCACCCGACCCGAGAAGGATTCGCGCGCCAATTCCAGCCTTAGCTTGCCAAATACTCTCACCCCAAAAATCAGCCATAAGTTTCGCATCACAATAATGATATTGAGATGCGGAAAAGGCATCAATGGACTGTTGCTCAGAAACTTGAGCAACAGCCGGGGAGCTCGCAGCCACCGTCACCAGAGCAGTGGAAAGAAAAAGGCTTGCGGCGAACCCCTTTTGTCGAAGATTTTTTCTGTCAATCAGCATTGCAATTCCTCCATAAATATATGCTCTTCAAAATGGTTGATCTTGGGTGCACCCAAATTGATAAACCTTGTTCTCTGGATCTGGGAAACAATGGGCGACCATCGCTTGGCCCGCGCTGAGCTGTGTCGATGTCATTCGGGCGGTGATTTCAGCAAACTTTTTATCTGACTCGTTTTCGTTTCCCGGCTCTGTCGAGATCGCAAGTCGAAGCCATGCATAGGCTTTCAATAGGTAGTCGGCTGAAACGTCACCGTTGCTATGTTTTTCGTCATAAAGAATTGCGAGAGCAATTTGTGATGGATGAAAGTCGTGCTGAGCGGCAACCTTATACAATTGAATTGCCTGGTCGGTGCTCTTAGCTACACCCTGTCCGGTTGTGTACATTTTTCCTAGCTCGTTTATCGCGAAAACATCGCCCTGGTCGGCTGCAAGCCGGTATAATTTTGCTGCTTGGGCGAAGTCTTGTTCAACATCCATACCTTGAGCGTACTTACTGGCAAATATGAGTTGCGCGTCAGAATAACCTTGCGCAACGGCAAGCTTATAGAGCCTTATAGCCTCGATTTTATTTTCCGAAACGCCGCTGCCTTGATCATAGGCCATCGCGAGTTTGAATTGTGACTCAGCATTTCCTTGGTCAGCAGCCAATCGGTACCACTTTATGGCAATGGCTTCTCTTTCTGTATTGGAATAAAATGAACCGACAGCCGACTGTGCGTCGGCATCCCCATTCGCAGCAGCGGATACTTTGGCACTGTCGATAATAGCCCATGATGGGGCTGTCTTGATGTCAGTCTTCGCCGCCGCAACCAATGCCGGATCCACGTCCGCCCATGCCGCGGATGACACGCTAGATAGAAGCAAGGCGGAAATTAGTAACATATAGCGCATTGGAGTCTCCCAAGAAAAATTTGATTATGGCTCGACAGCAAGTCTGCTCTGCGATCCGACCACCAGTTTGATGCTCTTTGGGGTTTCACATCGTGGCGATTGTGCAATTTACAAACCCAATACGTTGAGCGGGGGTCATCTTGAGGAAGAATTACCTGCTCTTTTGAAAGCAAACACATAACGAAGTCCGCGCCGCAAACGCCCTTGTTGAAAGAACCGCACAAAGCAACTCTAGGCCCGTAACCGGTAAACCTCTAATTTATAATATATTTTTCGGTTTCTCGCTCGGCAACTGCCCCGTCTATTTTTTGAGTGGCCTTTTCAATCGGCCGTCATAACTATTGGTACCGAAGGCTCCGTAAATCGGTTGATTTTTATAGAAGCTCGCGCAAGGGTAGAGTCTCAAATGCCTTAAAAAGTAAAAATTCTTATCCTTCTTTCCACCGTTTTACCTCTGGGCATTGGTTGAAAAACTCTTCCACGTGCCCGTCCTCACAAGTGACCCCATCATTATTATTAAATCCCGGGCCAATCTGCGACTCGCAGATCGAAGTGAATTCACGAGCTCTCCAATTAAATACGGTTACGTCTGTACAAACCCCTACATTAGGCATTCTGTGCGAATGAGTGAAGTGGGGTACTTCGCGCAGCCAGTCATCCACATTCCAATTCCTAGGCGGCGGATCCATTTTAGAATAATCGGCTTGGTTCTGGCTAGAGTGAGCCCATCCCGGCATTGCTCTTGTTCCAGACACAAATGTTGAGCAGGTCGCCGTAGAGATCATCGACCGAAGGCCCGTCATTAAGCGGCTGACCAGTCGCATTTCAAAGTAGAGATCCGACAGCGCAGCTCGGCGGGTGTTGGCGTCCTTTATCAGTGTGGCATCACCTATGGTTGCAGTGATTTTGGTGCCTTTTGCGAGGTTGCCTTGTTTGAAAAAGACCTTGAGCAATGCACCGGTGCTATGTTCCTCGCTCTCTGCATTCGGTTTTTCACCGAAGAATTTATAATAAGCGAGGCCGGCATTGGCGGTTTTCAGATCCAGCAAAGGGCGCGGGTCTGTCATCTTATATAAGCGCAGACTATTTGCCATGCTCGCCCTCCTCCGGCGCGGCCAACGCCTGTGCAAGCTGCTTTATCGCCAGCAGATAAGGAACTGCCCGCAGCGCTTCGGCGCGATAGGCGAAACGGTCCATGGCTTCGATTTTTTTGAAGGCCGCGGCGACATCGGAGTGACCAAGCCATTTCGCAAGGAGAGCCTCCCCGCCAAAGGGCAGAGCCGAGGGCAGGCCGGATTTGCCCAGATCGACACCTGTGACAATTACAAACATCCGCACGCCTGACGCGAGGGTGCGCCGGTTGCTAGCATAGAGCATGCCATCGGTCGCAAGATGGGTGTCAAGATCGCGCGCCAGACCAATCCGCGCTTCAATCGGGCCAAGCTCGTCTGAGCCGAGACCGGGTTTCCTGCTTTCGCCACTAACGCCGAAGCGGAAACTAGTGGGCCGAGTGGTTCCAAGATCGGCTTGGGTTATGGGATTGCCGTTGAGCAATTCTCGAACTGCTGTCTCGGGTGCCCAACGGCCTCCGAGTGGCTTCGCATCCAGTGGTATTTCTGGGTAACTGATACTGCCATAATCGCTATTAAGCGCTGAACCGGGGGAGGCAATCTTAATTTCTTCCTGTCCAGCAGGCCCGGCGAGAAATGCATTAAACGGGATCGGCGCCAACAAATTTCCGTCAAGCATGAAAAACGGTCCTGCTACTTGAAACTTTATCTCGCCTCCGGTTTCGGTGCTGTAGCTCCCGAGGACGTCGGTAATTTCTTTTTCCCAATCTCCCGACCCATTCCACCCCATTGATAGGGCCATTGCGACGCGAGCGGTACCATACAGCGTATCGGGCGGTGGTGGAAAGCGGCTGGTGGCGCGCGCCTGCCCGGCGTCGCTCTGGTTAAATGGGCGGCCATCGCGGATCAGGAAATTATCCGCTGGATCGAGAAACAGTCTGAAACTCATGCGTCACCCCCATCGGCCGTCGATGGTGGTGCTGCTGCATATTCCCAATCGATTTTCTGCGAGAGGAAGCGCGCGATCAACAGCCCGCCAACGTGGCGCTTGCCGTCGCTGCTATTTTTGCGGGGACGAAGTACGCGGCCTATATCCTCAAGGAGCGTATTTTGGCCTACGGCATCTAGTTTTGTCGTTTCACTGTCGGCAAGCTCCTTGGCGACTAGCTTGCCCAGAGCGGGGTCGTCAAAAAGATCTTTGTAACTGCCGCTTTCATCCTGACATTTCGCATCCATGATTTCAGCGAAGCGGCCTCGCATTTTATAGGGGAATTTGGAGGCCAGCTCCCCAGCATGCATCCGTTTGGCCAATATTGTTACCGCTTCCGCCATATCGGCACCAGAATTGCCGTCCCATTGACTGGCCCAGTCCGCCGACAAACCGCCAGATTTCATTACCCCCAGCGCCAGCGCATCGCGCCCGCATTCTTCTTTGGCCACTTGATCAAGCCGCAAATGGGCAAGGCGGCGGACATCGTCGAGTGCATTCTGAAAATCGGCAAACACGATCGAACCGGAAAGCGTGGGTATTTTTTCAAGGCCACATAAATTGGCCGTTGCAAAAATATCCTGCCATTTGGTGCGGATTGCAAAGGCGCAGGCAATGGCGCGATCAATTGGTAACATCGCGTTGACATCGTCCGCCCCGGCATAAATGGTGACCCCGTCATAACGGCTGACAATGCCGGGTACGGCGGTGGCAAAATCGAACAGCCCCTGGCTTACCGCCTCGGCATTGGGAAGGCTGCTGGAAAACATTTTGCCCATATGGTCGCCGTCCATATCAAGCATCGCGTAATAGGGCGTCGGCTCCCGGCCCTTGCCCTCTGCGAATTTGCGCTGAGCCGAACGAAGCTCTTCCAGTTTTTCCGTTTGATCTTTTTTGATCCTGTCAGGAAAATGGAGCACTCCGTCCATCGTTGTAAAGTTAGGGGTCTTTTGGGCGGCAAGCAGAGCCTTAATGCCTTCCATACGGCTAACCATGTCCCCTGCCCGGCTGCGTTCGCTGTGGCGCAACACATATCGATCGCCAGCACCGGACGTCAGTCCAGACCTGCTCAGGCGCGGTATCGCCCATCGCCTGCAGGAACGTATGCACGGTAAGTTGCCGAACGCTACCCAGCGCGAGATCGAGCGACTGCGCAAACGCGTCGAGCGGACAGGTAACGGCTGACACCGTCGCAATAGATCTGCTCCTCAATAACCATGAAGAACGGCATAAGTTCAGCGTCGATGCCAAGCTGGTATCGAGGGGTGTCGACCGGAAACTCGCCATCGCTCCAGATCAGGGTTTCGCAACGTGCGAGGCTGATCCCATCCTGCTCCGCCTCATATCTCATGCCTTTGCAGCACGAGATCATCTGATCCACAATATCCCGCAGCCGATGGTCTCGCATTATTCCACGCGCCATTTGAACCAGCTTGTTCGCCTCAGTTATCTGGCGCCCGATATCATAACAGCGATCATCAACGGGACCCAGCCGCCCGAACTTACCGGCCGCCAGATCATGCGGAAGAACAATATCCCGCTGGACTGGCCCAGCCAGCGGATCATGTTCGGGTTCGCATAAGCTAGAAACTCGGGGGAAATTGCCCCTCAATTTGATCTCGACCCCAAAACCATCCATCTGCATCTGGACTCCAGTATTTGGGCCGTAGAGATAATCCGTGATAACTCAGTATATCCGCCGCTTCCAGAGCGTCTCTGGCGACCGAGCCATTGCAGCAACGGCGTGTAACCCTCGGACATTGCGCGACAATATTCAGGTATCCCTCTACAGCTAAGTGGTTGATTTAAAAGGATAACAATGGTGGTGCACCATAGAGGAAACAAACTATCAGCATCGCCTCGGTAACCCACTGTATTTACGGGATTTAATTGGGATCACCGCTTCCGAGAGACCAATTTTCAAAATAATAGCCGAAGGATGTCAGCATAAGAAGACAGAGAACCAAAAAAGAACTCTGGATTCGTTTCGAATTGTATGGCTTGCTTAGCGTGGCAATGGTCAGAAGATCCGGAAAAAGCCTCCCCGAAAATGATCTCTACGCCAAAACTATCCATCTGCATCTGGACTCCAATATTTGGGCCATAGAGATAATCCATGAGAACTCAGCATATCCGCCGCTTCCAGAGCGTCTCTGGCACCCGAACGGTTGAACCAACGGCGCGCAACCCTCGGACATTGCGCGACAATATCCAGGCATCCCTCTACAGCTAAGTAGTTGTTTTTAAAGGATAAAAATGGTGGTGCACCATAGAGGAAACAAACTATCAGCATCGCCTCGGTAACCCACTGTATTTACGGGATTTAATTGGGATCACCGCTTCCGAGAGACCAATTTTCAAAATAATAGCCGAAGGATGTCAGCATAAGAAGACAGAGAACCAAAAAAGAACTCTGGATTCGTTTCGAATTGTATGGCTTGCTTAGCGTGGCAATGGTCAGAAGATCCGGAAAAAGCCTCCCCGAAAATGATCTCTACGCCAAAACTATCCATCTGCATCTGGACTCCAATATTTGGGCCATAGAGATAATCCATGAGAACTCAGCATATCCGCCGCTTCCAGAGCGTCTCTGGCACCCGAACGGTTGAACCAACGGCGCGCAACCCTCGGACATTGCGCGACAATATCCAGGCATCCCTCTACAGCTAAGTAGTTGTTTTTAAAGGATAAAAATGGTGGTGCTGCTAGAGAGAATTGAACTCTCGACCTCGTCATTACCAATGACGCGCTCTACCACTGAGCTACAGCAGCCGGACCATTTTTATGCATCGGCAACAGCCGCCGCGCTGGGCGGTTTCGACCGAACCGAGGGGCTAAGACCAAATGCTTGCGAACTTGTCAAGCGGAGTTGCGTTTTTCACCGGATAATGCAATCAGGCGCCATGCCAAAACCACAACCAAAATCGGAAAAATTACGCAAGGAAGCGGAGAAAGCCGAGCGCCTCGCCGCACAGCTGCGCGCCAATCTGCGCCTGCGCAAGGCCCAAGCGAAACAGATGCTGCCCGGCGATGCCGATGCCAAGCCGCAACCCTAGGGTCAGCGCCTAGACGTTCACCACTGCCCGTTCCGGCTTGATAATCTCGAAATCGCTGACCGCCTCGATGAATTTCGGGGCCACCGGAGCAACCTGGTCGGTCGCCGGATCAAACCAGACATAGGTCAGCTTGACCACGTTGAGCAGTTCTTCGCCGCGCAAAATATGCACCAGCAGCGCATAGCTGGTCCGGCCAAAGCGGGTGATCCGCACTGCGATGTCGAGCAGATCATCCGCCTTTGCCGGCGCGCGATAGTCGACCTCGGCATGGCGCACCCAATTGTCGCCGCCAAAATGCTGCATGAAGCCGCCGAGCATATCGCTTTTTCCCTGCGATCCGTTTTCCGCCATCAGAGCGCGCATATATTCGGTCATGCCGACATCGGCAAAGGCCAGGTAATGGGCGTTGAAGACAATGCCCTGCAAATCGCATTCGGCATAGCGCACACGCATCGGGGTGATCAGGCGAAAGCCTTCGCGGGGATTTTTCTGTTCCGTCATGGTCGCGGCTCTTTCCCCAGCACCGCAAGCCTGTCAACCGGCTTTGGCCGCCGTCATGCAAAAGGCGTTGAGCTTGTTGCCATCCGGATCGCGGAAATAACCGGCATAGAATCCCTCGTCGCCGCGCGGGCCCGGCGCGCCTTCATCGCTGCCGCCATTGGCCAGCGCGAGATCATAAAGCCGCTGCACCTGATCCATATCCTCGGCCTGCAGCGCCACCATCACGCCGTTGCCAACGCTGGCCGCCTGGCCGTCAAACGGCTTGGTCGCCGCGATGCCCGGTGCACCGCCCATATTGCCCCAGGCGATGAACTGGTCAAAGTCCATCATCCGGCCGACACCCATTTCCTTGGCGAGCGCATCATAGAATTTTGCTGCCTTCTCCATATCATTGGTACCCAATGTGACATAGCCAATCATGCTCTTCCTCCTTCTTGTGGAAAAAGAACATTAAGGGAACGGTTGAGTCGGGTCAATGGCGTCAGAGCGGCGCGGTCTGTGCCTCCAGCCAGTTCAGCGCATCACCGTCCAGCTGCGGCGCAATCACTGCGCGCACCTTGGCATGATAGTCGTCGACCCACTGGCGCTGATCCGGCGAGAGCATGGCAATATCGATCAGCTTGCGCTCGAGCGGCGCGAAGGTCAGCGTCTCGAAACCGAGCATGGCCTGTTCGGCGCCATCGATGGCGCGCTCTTCGACCAGAATCAGATTTTCGATGCGAATGCCGAACTCGGCGGTCTTGTAATAGCCCGGTTCGTTGGAACAGATCATGCCCGCCACCAGTGGCTCGTCAAAGCCACTATGCGCCGCGATTCGCTGAGGCCCTTCATGCACAGCCAGATAGGAACCCACACCATGGCCGGTGCCATGCGCATAGTCGACGCCATCGGCCCAGAGATATTGCCGCGCCAATATGTCGAGCTGCCCGCCGGTCGTGCCTTTCGGGAAGACCGCCCTGGCCAGCGCGATATGACCCTGCAAGACCTGGCTATAGCGCTTGATCATTTCGGCGGTCGGTTCGCCCACTGCCATCGTGCGGGTGACATCGGTCGTACCATCGCGATATTGGCCGCCGCTATCGACCAGATAAAGCGTACCGGTTTCGATCTTGCGATTGGTTTCTTCGTTCACGCTATAGTGGCACAGCGCGCCATTGGGGCCGGCACCCGAGATGGTGCGGAACGACAGATCCATCAGCTTGTCGGATTGCCCGCGAAATTCGGCGAGCTTGGCCGCAACCGACAATTCGTCATAGCCACCCTTGGGGGCTTCCTGCGAAAACCAGTGCAGGAATTGACTCAGCGCAGCGCCATCGCGCGCCTGCGCCGCCTTGTGGCCATTGACTTCGGTCTCATTCTTGATCGCCTTCGCCAATATCGTCGGATCGCGCTTTTTGATAATGATCGCGCCGGCTTGCTCCAGCTGTTCAAATATCGCGGCGACCGAACGTTCCGGATCAACACCGATCTTCAGATCCTTATATTCATCCAAAGCAGCAGGAAATTCGTCATAGCTGCGTACCCCGACCGCGTTGCCCAAATGCACGCGCACGTCGTCGGTCAGCTTCTCCGGTGCCACAAACAGCTCTGCGCTGCCATCGGCCTTCACGATTGCATAGCCACGCGGAACCGGCGTGTTGGCGATATCCTTGCCGCGAATATTGAACGCCCAGGCGACAGAATCGAGCGCAGCGATAACCGTTGCGTCCAGCCCCTCTTCCGCCAGCCATGTCGCAATATCTGCACGTTTGTCGGCGGATGACTTGCCCGCAAATTCATCCGGCTGCACGTCGAGCTTGGCCAAAGATGGTTCCGGCTGGTCTTCCCAAACCCGGTCAATCGGATTGACCTTGACCGCGACCAGCTTGGCACTGGCTTTTTCCAGTTTGGCGGCAGCCGACTTTGCCCAATCCTGCGTATGCAGCCAGGCATCATAGCCAATGGAAGATCCTTCCGGTGCATTGGCCCCCAGCCAGTCGATGATGGTCTGATCTGCCGTGCCGACATATTCATATAGCTTGCCATCGACCTGATCGCGCACCTGAATGGTATAGCGCCCGTCTGTAAAAATCGCCGCCTTGTCCTTGAGCACCACGGCGGAACCGGCAGAGCCGCCAAAGCCGGTCAACCAGGCCAGCCGCTGCGCATAATCGCCAACATATTCGCTCATATGCTCGTCACAAATCGGTACGACAAAGCCCTCGAGGCCATCTTTTTGCATTTGTTCCCGCAGCGCATGCAAGCGGGCTTCATAGGTAGACATCAACATCGCTGAGCAAACTCCTTGAATAAGCTTATAGTGACACACATAGGGGTTCCGAGCCCCAATCACCACCTAAATCCGGCCGGAGATATATAGAGAATATGACCAAAAAGCTGACTCGTCCGCCCTTTGCAGAACAGCGTCCCTATAGCTATGAGCGGCACGGATATGTCGTAAGCGACCCCTGGCACTGGCTGAAAGATGCGCGATATCCGGTGGTCGAGGACGAGGATGTGCTTGCCTATCTCAAGGCAGAGAATCAGTGGTTCGAACAGAATATGGCGGATCGCAAGGCGCTGACCCAGTCGCTGTTTCAGGAGATGAAGGCGCGGATCAAGGAAGATGACAGTTCGGTCCCGCAAAAGGATGGCGACTGGCTCTACTGGAGCAAGTTCGAGGAGGGCATGCAATATCATCAGCATTGGCGCAAAGCGGTATCGGGCGGAAAAGACCAGCTGATGCTGGACGAGAATATACTGGCCGAAGGCAAGGAATATTTCCGGCTGGGCGCGGCGTCAGTATCGCCCGATGGCCACTTGCTGGCTTATGCTTTTGACGACAATGGGTCGGAGCGTTTTGAGGTGCGTTTCAAGGATCTGACCAGCGGCGATCTGTTGCCCGATATCATCCCCGGCACCCTGTCGAGTCTGGTCTGGTCCGCCGATTCCACTATGCTGCTCTATGGTCTCGCCAATGAACAATGGCGTACCGACAATGCCCGACTGCATGTCCTGGGCAGCGATATTGCCGATGATGTCGAGCTTTATCACGAGGATGACGAAGGCTTCCGCGTCGGCATTGGCCTCACCCATTCGGAAAAATATATCGCCATTTCGACCGGCGATCACGAAACCAGCGAAATACGGCTGGTGCCCACCGACAATCCGCTGGCCGAACCGATATTGGTGTCAGCGCGCCAGACCGGCCGCGAATATGAAGTCGAGGAGCATGGCGACAGGCTCTATATCCTGACCAATGACGACCATGTGAATTTCCGGCTGGCGACGGCGCCGGTCGCCGACCCGGATAATTGGACGACATTGATTGCCGGATCGGATGAATTTTACCTGATGGACGTCTGCACCTTCAAGAATTTCTACGTGACCGAAGGCCGCGAAAATGGCCTCGATCAGATCGCAATCCGGTCCTATGATGATCCAACCAAGGTCGAGCGCATCACCTTTCCCGAGGCCAGCTATAGCGCCGGTTTGGACGACAATCCCGAATATGATGTCGACAGGCTGCGGCTCAGCTATGATTCTATGGTCACGCCGGACACGGTCTATGACTATCATCTCGCCGACAAATCGCTCGAAACGCTCAAGGTACGGGAAATTCCGTCTGGCTATGACGGCAGCCAATATAAGACCGAGCGGCTAATGATCGAGGTCCGCGACGGCACGATGGTGCCGGTGTCGCTGGTCTATCGCAAGGATATAAAAATCGATGGCAGCGCGCCGCTGCATCTCTATTCCTACGGTGCCTATGGCTATGCCGTGCCGCCCAGCTTCTCGACTTCGCGGCTCAGTCTGGTGGACCGCGGCTTCGTCTATGCCATTGCCCATATCCGCGGCGGCGATGATCTGGGCCGCAACTGGTATCTTGATGGCAAGCTGACCAAGCGGACCAATACGTTCAACGATTTTGTCGATGTCGCCAAAGGACTGATTGCCAAAGGCTATACGAGCAAGGGCCGGATCTCCGCCTCGGGCGGCTCGGCAGGCGGCGAGCTGATGGGCGCGATTGTCAACAGCGATCCGGACCTCTGGGGCGCCATCGTAGCCCATGTTCCCTTTGTCGACGTGCTCAACACGATGCAGGACGAGAGTCTGCCGCTGACCCCCGGCGAATGGCCGGAATGGGGCAATCCGATCACCGACAAGACGGCGTTTGAATATATCCGCAGCTATTCGCCTTATGACAATGTGACCGCACAGGATTATCCACCGATGCTGATCACCGGCGGGATCAACGATCCCCGCGTCACCTATTGGGAACCGGCGAAATGGACGGCCAAGCTGCGCGCGACCAAGACCGACGACCATATGCTGCTGCTCAAGACCAATATGGGCGCTGGCCATGGCGGCAAGTCGGGCCGGTGGAACTCGCTGGAAGAAACGGCGGAGGAATTCGCCTTCATCCTGTGGCAGATGGGCTTGGCCGCATGAGTGATGCGCCCTCTTCCCTGGGAGAGGGGAAAACTGGATTCACCCTCACGATCACCGCGCAACCGGAAGACATAGATGAACTCGGTCATGTCAATAATGCGGTCTGGGTGCGCTGGATTCAGGATCTGGCAACGGCGCACTGGCAGGCGGTCGCGCCACAGGACGCCATTGATCGCTATATCTGGGTCGTGACCCGGCACGAGATTGACTATCGCGGCAATGTCGGGGCCGGCGAGACCGTGACCGGGCGCACCTGGATTTCAGAACCGCCCAGGGGCGCACGTTTCTGGCGCAATGTCAGTTTCACCGGGTCCGATGGCAAGATCAAGGTCACCGCGAAAACCAACTGGGCGATTATCGAGCGGGCCAGCGGACGGCCGGTTCGCGTGCCCGCTGGTCTCGCGCAGCTGTTCCTGCGAGATTAAGGCGCCGGTATCGCGGTGGACGGAGCCAGCGGTGAGGGTTGGTCTACCCGTTCCCCCTCGGCAGTCCGCAATTGTTGCGGCTCCAGTATCGCCGCGGTTTCAATGACGTCCAGCGCCCGCCGCGCTTCGTTATAGCGTCGCGCCTTTTCCATCCATTGCAAGGCATCATCGTCCTTTTCCACGCCGGCCAGCTTCTCGACTTCTGCGATGGCAGCATCGACATTGCCGGTTTCGACAAAGCGTTTCGCACGAATCAGGCGCTGTTGCGGGGCCGGCGATGGCGTGCCTTGGCGGCGGATGACGAACAGTTCCGACAGCTCCCGCTGAAAGTCGGCCCAGAAGCCTGCACCGCTCGAGCCGGTCATCAACGCCGGCCCCAAATCATCCAGTCCCGCTGACAGCTCTTCCAGCGTCACCGGCTGGCGCGAGGCGTTGACAATCGTCGTCACTGCCTTGGGCTGCGCATCGCCGAAACGAAGCCGCAACTGGGGATCAATATAGCCAAGCGGCGATCCGCGATCCAGCGCACGGCGCGCGGCAAAGGCGATCAGCAGGCCCTCCGCCCGAGCAGCATTGCCCGATGCCGCCTGCGCCTGCACATTGATCCGCGACAAACGGTCCTCCAGATCGGCAACGCGAACCGCAAGCGCGCGCTCCAGATCGGGGGTCAGGGTCGTTGCCGGGGCCGCTCTTGCTGGCTGCGCTGGCGATGACGCTGGCAAAACGCTGCCATCGGCATCGATTCGGTTGGCAAGGGCGGTCGCCGGGTCAGGCTTTGCTTTTGCGCCACTGCTATTGGCAACCGCGACGGCTTCCGTGTCCGAAGCGCTATCAAACGGATTATAACGGGACAATATCCATCCGGTCAGGATCACCCCGCCGATGAAGGCCACCACCATCAAAATCAGTATATTGCGCGTCAAATTGCTCTTGCCAGTCGATGGCGACAGCCTTTCATAATCGCGGCTCATTCCGGTTTTCCTTCCCGGCCCGGCCATATGGCGAACCAAATATTCTCATTCGTTCTGGCATAGTCGGGTCGCCAGAGACAGTAAAGACTCGTCGTCCGGATGGTCCGCCATTTGCACGCTTCTCCATCCCTGCCCTGCAGCTTCTGCCACTTTGGCGGAGAAGACCACAGCATGATGGCGATCGCGCTCTATTTGCAGGCGGTCGAGTTCCGACACAAGATGCCTCGCTGCGCGCGCCGAGTGGAGCAAGATGATCGTTTCCGCTTGCAGGCAGGCCGCGGCCTTCTCGCCCAGAGCGATCGCTCGAGAGCGGTATACCGGGACAATATGCAATTGCCGTTCACCCGAATCGAGCAGACTAAGCTGCTCGCCAGCCAGCCACAAAATGCTGCGATATCGATCCGCCGGCAGCTGATTAAGCAATTGCTGGCCGCCGGACTCACCGGTTTTGGCGATATGAAATCCCGCATTTTCTGCGGCTCTTGCTGTTGCTTGGCCTACCGCCAGAACCGGCAGCATTTTATAGGCGTCCAGCTGGGCTCCGCCATGAGACACGGCATTGGCACTGGTCAGCAGCAAGGCATCAAAATCCTGCGCTGTGGGACCAGACCATGCAATCGACTCGACTGTGAACAGCGGATCAACAACCGTCTGCAACCCCAATTCCTGCGCCCGCTGCTCGGTTTGCAACGCTCCTGCCAGCGGCCGAAGAATCAGCAGCGGCAGGCTCATCGGCCAAATACGGCCTTCAGCTCAATGCTTGCCTGGCCGAGCAGCGTGTTGGCCAACATCCCGGGCGCGGAAACATCGCCGGTGTCAAAGCTGGATTGGCCAGCGACGCACTCCGATCCGTCGGGCAGCAAAATTTCGGCCCGCAGATGAACGATGGCACCATCAATCGTGGCCAGAGCGGCAACCGGGCTATGACAATCCGCGAGCAACTGTTCCAGAAACAGACGTTCGGCCATAACCGCGCGAAATGTATTTGCCGATGATATCGCGTGCATCAGCCGGCGGACATGCGAGTCCTCGGACCGCACTTCGATTCCGATTGCGCCCTGCGCCGGCGCGGGAAGCATGATCTCGTCGGATATGTCAGTGCCGACATCCTCCATATCCAGCCGGTTCAGACCGGCGGCGGCGAGCAGAGTCGCGTCATATTCACCGTCTGTAATTTTCTGCAACCGGGTCTGCACATTGCCGCGAATCAGCCGGATATCGAGATCGCTTCTTTGCCGCAAAAGCTGTGCCCTGCGGCGCGGCGACGCGGTACCGACGATGGCGCGCTGCGCCAGGCCGTCGATCGACTCCGCGCCGACCAACCGGTCATGGATATCGGCCCGTTCCAGCATCGCCGCGAGGATGAATTGCTCCGGCCGGATGGTTTCGACATCCTTCATGCTGTGCACCGCACAGTCAATCTCGCCATCGCCGAGCGCGCGATCCAGTTCCTTGGTCCACAGCGCCTTGCCACCAATTTCTGCCAGCGAACGATCGAGTATCTTGTCGCCACTGGCGATCATCGGCACCAGTTCGACCTGATCCGGCCGCCAGCCATGCACCGACAACAGCGTGTTGGCGGCCATATGGGCCTGCGCCAAGGCCAGCGGCGATTGGCGCGTACCGATACGCAATGGCCGGTCCAGTCCGGCGAGAATCTCTTTTTTGGCGTTTTCGCTCATGATAGCGCTTGTTCTAATGGCTTGAGCGCCTAAGTAAAAGCGTCATGAGCCTGATCTTGGGAATTGAATCCAGCTGCGATGAAACAGCGGCCGCGCTAGTCACGTCTGATCGGGAGATTTTGGCGCACAAACTGGCTGGCCAGGAAGCGGAACATGCCCCTTATGGCGGCGTGGTCCCCGAAATTGCTGCCCGCGCCCATGCCGAGATTCTGACACCGCTGATTGCTGCTGCACTGGACGAAGCCGGAAAATCGCTGGAGGATGTCGATGCGATCGCCGCCACCGCCGGCCCCGGCCTGATTGGCGGGGTGATGGTCGGTCTGGTCACCGGCAAGGCGCTGGCGATGGCCGCCGGCAAGCCGCTGATCGCCGTCAATCATCTCGAAGGGCACGCGCTGTCGCCGCGACTGGTCAATCCGGATCTGGCCTTTCCCTATTTGCTGATGCTGGTGTCCGGTGGTCATTGCCAGATATTGCGCGTCGAAGGCGTTGGCCAATATCGGCGGCTGGCGACCACGATTGATGATGCCGCCGGTGAAGCGTTCGACAAGACCGCGAAAATATTGGGCCTCGGCTATCCGGGCGGCCCCAGGGTCGAAGCCTTTGCCCGGCAGGGCGATCCGGCTGCGGTTCCCCTGCCCCGCCCGTTGCTCCGGTCTGCCGAACCGCATTTTTCTTTCGCCGGGCTGAAAAGCGCGGTGGTTCGCGCCCATCAAAGCGGCGCGCACAGGCCCGAAGATATAGCCGCATCCTTTCAGCAAGCGGTGGTCGACTGCCTGCGCGACCGGCTGGAAAAAGCGATAACGGAACAGGGAAGCTGCGCGCATCTTGTGGTTGCGGGCGGAGTCGCCGCCAACGGCCCGATTCGCGCCATGCTCGAACAGGTCGCGGAGGAGAATGACATGGCCTTTACCGCGCCACCGCAATGGCTGTGCACCGACAATGCGGCGATGATCGCCTGGGCGGGTGCCGAGCGTTTCGCAGCCGGCCTCACCGATCCACTGGATTTTGTCGCCCGGCCGCGCTGGCCGCTGGATCCGACGGCTGAAAAAGCGCGCGGTGCGGGGGTGAAAGCATGACCAAGGCGACTGCCAAAATTGGCGTGATCGGTGCCGGAGCCTGGGGCACGGCCCTGGCGCAGGTTCTGTCCGAGGGACAAGATGAATTGCTGCTGTGGGCCCGCGAACCTGAGGTTATCGACCAGATCAACCGGACCCACGAAAATAAATCCTTTCTCCCCGGCCATCGACTCCGCGACAATATCCACGCGACCCCGGATTGGGATGCAATCGCGGCTTGCGATATGCTGCTGCTGGTCACGCCGGCGCAACATCTGCGCGCCACCCTTCAAGCGCTGCCGGACAGCGATGCGGCGCTGCTATTATGCTGCAAGGGCATCGAGGCGCGAAGCCGATTGCTGTTGAGCGAAGTTGCAAAGATAGTGCGGCCCAATAATCCCCTCGCGATTTTATCCGGCCCGACCTTTGCCCACGAAGTCGCGCAAGGCCTACCGACCGCCCTGACGCTGGCTTGCGAAAGCGAGGCCTTGTGGGACCGACTCAATCCGCTGATCGCAAAAGCAAGCTTCCGGCCCTATTATTCCGACGATGTGATCGGCGCTGAAATTGGCGGCGCGGTCAAAAATGTGCTGGCGATCGGCTGCGGCGTCGTCGACGGGGCCGGTCTCGGTCAAAATGCCCGCGCATCGCTGATCAGTCGCGGCTTTGCCGAGATGCTCCGCTATGGCGCGACCCGCGGTGCCAGGGCGGAAACCTTGTCCGGCCTGTGCGGCCTCGGCGATCTCGTGCTGACCTGTTCCTCGACCAGTTCGCGCAATTTTTCACTCGGCAGGGGATTGGGAGAAGGCCAGTCGGCCGAATCCCTTTTATCGGATCGGACAACGGTTGCCGAGGGCGCCTCCACAGCACCCGTGCTTCAGCAGGATGCAAAGGCGCGTCAGGTCGACATGCCGATCGTCGATGCAGTCTGCGCTTTGCTGGCTGGCACAGCGGATGTTCAGTCTGTGGTCACCCAGCTGATGAAAAGGCCGCTGGTCTCTGAACGCAGATAGACCGGCAAGGCATGATGATGACAAATTCTCGAAACTGCTATAGACTGCTTTTCCTGGAGCGGGCCAGCCGGAGAGCGATTTGAACAGTCCTGAACCATCAGGCACGGCTGGTGCAGCGCCAATTGATGGCGACACGCCCGCTGACAAGAGCAAGGATGATATTGCCGCGCTGGCCAAAGGCGGACGGACCAATATATTCGGCTTTCTGCTGCGTCTGGCTGCGCGCTTGCCGTTTCTGTTCATCGCTGGCCGTATCTATGGCGCGGAGGCGCTAGGCCGCTTTGCCTATGCGATATTGGTGGTGGAATTTGCCGCCCAGCTCGCAACCCTCGGTCTCAAACGCGGATTGGCGGCACAGTTGAGCAAGACCCAGCGGCCCCATGTCCATGTGGTCTGGGACGGTCTGCTGGTCAGCTTTCTGGCATCCGCAATCGCAGCGGGCATATTGATCGCCTTTCCCTTCATCATGTTTCCCAATAGTGAAATCAACGGACTCGACCGGTTTTTGCCGCTCGTCATTTTCACCGTCGTCGGTGCCGATATTGCTCTGGCTGCTCTCGCCTATCGTTACGACATTGCCTCGACGGTGCGCGCCCGGTCGATTGTAGAGCCCTGGACCATCAGCATCGCCGCTTTCCTCTTCTCTTATTATTCGCTCCGGGACGGACTGATCCTTTCCTATGTCGTGTCGATGATCGCGGCGCTGCTGGCATCGCTCTGGCCACTGTTCAAAAGCTATGGCCTGCCGCACGGCTGGCGACCGGAGCCGCTGAAAATTGCGAAAATCGCCCGGCGCAACATGCCGCTCGCCGCCGCCGATGCTGCCGAATGGGGCTCGCGCCGACTGGATCTGGCGATCCTCGGTCTGTTTGCGTCGCCAGCGATCGTCGGTATCTATTATATCGCACAGCAGGTGGCGAGCCTGCCGCAAAAGCTTAAAACCAGCTTCGATCCGATTCTCGGCCCGGTCATCACCCGCAATCTCGAGGCAGGGAATCTGAAAGCCATTGCCAGCCAGGTCAGCCAGGTCGGTTACTGGATCATTGCTGCACAGATCGGCATTGCGCTGGCCCTGGCGATCCCGGGCGAAGCCGTGATGGGACTGGTCGGGCCGGGTTTCGTCGGCGGGACCGGCGCGCTGGCATTTCTGCTCGCCGCTGAAGCCGTGGCCGCAACCGCCGTGGTCAGCGAATCTGCCCTTGTTTATATCGCGCGCCACCGCAACCTGCTGATCTCGCTATCGATGCTGCTGTTGCAGGCCGCGCTCAGCGTCGCCTTCATCCAGATTTGCATCTATCTGGACTTGGGGCCATTGTTTCAGGCTGCGGCTGTCGCGGCGGCGCTGATGGTGGCGCTCGCTTATGCTTCGGTGGTGAAAGCAATTTTCCTGTCAAAACTGCTCGACGCGCCGGTCAACGGATGGCGCTGGACCTTGCTGATAGCCGTCGGCGTCGCCAGCGCCGTCGGCTATCTCGCCACCTATCTGCCCGAATGGGTGGAGCTGATCGTCGGCATTCCGATGATCCTCGGCAGTTATGCCTGGGTCATCTGGAAATGGGGCTTTGGTCCGGAGGACCGGAAGCTGTTCAAAATGAAAGGCTGATCAGCCGAGCCGGGCTTTAACCAATGCCCGCAGATCCGCTTCCGGGCGGGCGCCATAATGGGAAATCACTTCCGCTGCGGCGACGGCACCAATGGTCAGACATTCTGCCATCGGGCGCTCTTCGATATAGCCGCTCAGGAAACCGGCGGCGAACAGGTCGCCGGCACCGGTCGTATCAACGATATGATCAACGGGTTCAGCAGCAACGGCAGTTGTCTTGCCGTCACGAACCGCGATCGCCCCTTTTCCGCTGCGCGTCACAATCAGCGTTTCGACTTTGGCAGCGGTTTGCGCAACCGCAGCATCAAAATCTTCGGTCTCGCTCAGCATCATGATTTCCGCTTCATTGGCGAACAGGATATCAATCTTGCCATCATCGATCAGGCCGAGAAATTCTGCCCGGTGCCGATCGACACAAAATGTATCGGACAGGGTGAAAGCGACTTTCCGGTCATGCTGCTTGGCGATATCAATCCCCAGCGCCATGGCTGCCTTGGGTTCGTCAGCGTCCCACAAATAGCCTTCCAGATAGAGGATCGCACCGCTGGCGATCAAATCGGCATTGACCGCAGCCGGGGGCAGGAATTGTGATGCGCCGAGGAAGGTGTTCATCGTCCGCTGTGCATCCGGCGTGACAAAAATCAGGCAGCGCGCGGTCGGCGGCTGCTTGCCCAGCGGCGGCACATCAAAATCTATCCCGGTCGCGCGAATATCATGGGCAAAGACTTCGCCCAGCTGATCGTCGGCCACTTGCGCGATCAACGCGCACTGGCGACCCAATGTGGAGGCGCCAGCAAGCGTATTGGCACCGGAACCGCCGCTGATTTCCCGCGCTGGTCCCATGTCACGATAAAGCTCCTGGGCCCGATCGGCATCGATCAGGGCCATGCTGCCCTTGACCAGCTGCTCCTCGTCGAGAAATTCGTCGCTGGCCTGCGAGATTACATCAACAATCGCATTGCCGATGGCGACAATATCATAACGGGCTTCGGTGCTCATAAAAATCCTCTTGGGGCAATGTCCATAGTTCGGGGTGCGTTAGGGCTTTGCCCCTGCGCCATCAAGCAGAATTGACGCTGGCCGGGCAATCGTGACATGAAGCACCTATGATTCAGGCCTTCACCCGCTCGCTTGCGCAGCTCACTGACCAGACCATATTGGCGATTCTGCTGAAGGTCGTTCTGCTCACCATCCTGCTGTTCATCCTGTTCGGGGTGGTGGCCTATTTCGGGCTGCTATGGCTGTTCGCAAGGCTCGGCGCGACGGACGGCGGGTTTGCCGCCGCAACCGTAGCGGCGATCATCGCCATATTGACCGGGATTTTTTTATTTCGGATTGCCGCCATTTTTGTCCTCAACATCTTCTCCGACGACATCGTCGACGCAGTCGAGCGGCGCCATTATCCGGAGCGGGCGGAAATGGCGAAACCGCCGGGCTATGGCATCGGCATCAAAATGGGGCTCGCTTCCGCTGGCCGCGCCCTGGGCTATAATATTCTTGCGGTGCCGCTCTATGTTCTGCTGCTGGTGACCGGCATCGGCGTTCCGATTGCCTTTTTTGCGATCAATGCCATTTTGCTCGGCCGGGATTTGCAGGACATGGTCGCGGCCCGGCACGTCACCGATTATCGAAATCTCGCGGCGGAATGGAGCCTTCCCAAGGCCCAGCGCTTCGTCCTTGGCCTGATCGCAGCGTTGTTGCTCGCGATACCCTTTGTCAATTTTCTTGCGCCGGTTTTGGCAGCCGCTATGGCTACCCATCTGGTTCATCGGAAGAAGGAACAATGATCCGCATGAAAACCAAATTTCTGATATTGCTCAGCCTGCCGGCCCTTGCCGCCTGCGTCTCGACGACCGCGACAACGCGCCCTGGTCTGCCAGCTGTTGCAGCTTCGCCGCTTAATTCTGTCGCTGGTCTGGACATAGTCATGGGCAAGACCGCCAGTCAGTTGACCCGCCTTTTCGGCAACGCCCAGCTCGACATATCCGAGCCGCCGGCACGGAAATTGCAATTTGCCAGCGGCGCGTGCATTTTGGATGCCTATCTCTATCCGTCCGAAAGTGGCGGTGAAGGCAGGGTCACCCATATAGACACCCGCCGCAGCGATGGTGCGGAAGTGGACCGGGTCAGCTGCGTCAATGCCTTAAGGCTGCGCTGAGGCCAACTGATCAAGCGCCCATCCGGCCGCTTCCCGGATTACTTCATCGCCATCATCCAAAAGCGCCTGCACCGGCGCGATCAATGCGGCATCCCCGCTATTGCCAGCAGCGATCAGGGCATTGCGCACCATCCTGTCACGGCCGGTGCGCTTGATCGGTGATCCTGAAAACACCTGCCGGAAGCCGGCATCGTCGAGCGCCAGTATATCCACCAGAGCAGGAGCCGCCAGTTCTGCGCGCGGCAGGAAGGCCTTGTTCGCCGCTCCCGCCTGCGCAAATTTATTCCAGGGACAGACCGCCAGACAATCATCACAACCATAGATATGATTGCCGATCGCCTTGCGATATTGGTGCGGGATCGGTCCCTTATGCTCGATCGTCAGATAGGAGATACAGGCTCTTGCGTCGAGCTGATAGGGCGCGGGAAAGGCCCCGGTCGGGCAAATGTCCTGACAGGCCGAGCAACTGCCACAACTGTCTTTTCCCGGCTTTGATGTCTCCAGTTCGAGCGTGGTGTAGATCGCACCCAGAAACAGCCAGCTGCCATGATCCCGGCTGACGACATTGGTATGCTTGCCCTGCCAGCCGAGGCCCGCGGCTTCGGCCAGCGGTTTTTCCATCACCGGCGCGGTGTCAACAAAGACCTTCACCTCGCACTCGGCCTGTTCGACCAGCCAGCGGGCGGTGCGCTTGAGCGCGCCTTTGACGACATCATGATAGTCCCTGCCCTGCGCATAGACCGAAATCCGGCCATGGTCGGAGACGCCCTCCAGCGCGAATGGATCGGTAGCCGGCGCATAGCTCATGCCCAGCATGACAACCGTTTTCACTTCGGGCCACAGGGTCTTCGGATCGGACCGCTCATCCGCCCGGTTGGCCATCCAGAGCATGTCGCCCTGACGCCCTTCCGCGAGCCACTGCTGCAGGCGTTTCCGGGTTTCGGGGGCCAAAGTGGCCGGCGCGATGCCGACAGCAGAGAACCCCTCTTCGATCGCCTTTTTTTCGAGCGCTTGTGCCAATCTTAACTTGTCATCCGCCATAGGCTGTCCCTATCAAACACTAGCATCAGATATGAAAGCCGTAAATGCACGCCCCCAATCCCGAATTTGCCATAGAGGCCCGCAATATCGTCAAAAGATTTGACGGCGAGACCGCCGTTGATGGCATAGACCTGGCGATCAGAAAAGGCAGCATATTCGGCATATTGGGGCCGAATGGAGCGGGCAAGACGACGACCTTGCGGATGCTGCTCGGAATCATCGACCCCGACGAAGGCGAGCGCTTTCTGCTCGGATCACCGGAACCGATTTCAAAGGCGCATCAGGTTGGCTATCTCCCCGAGGAGCGCGGCCTCTATCAATCGATGAAAGCCTATGATGCGATTGCCTTCATGGGTGCGCTGCGCGGACTGCCGCTGGCCGAAGGCCGCAAACGCGGGCGCAAGATGATGGAAGACCACGGGCTGGGCGATGCCGCCGACAAACAGATTCGCCAGTTATCCAAAGGCATGGCCCAGACGGTGCAATTGCTCGGCACGCTGGTCCATGATCCCGACCTGATCATCCTCGATGAGCCATTTTCCGGGCTGGACGCGCTGAACCAGGGCAAGCTGGAACGGTTGATCCGTGACCAGGCCGACAAGGGTGTAACAATCATTTTCTCGACTCATGTGATCGCCCATGCCGAGCGATTGTGCGAAGAAATCGCCATTATCGCCGATGGGAAGATCCCGTTCAAAGGCAAGGTTTCGGCGGCGCGGAACCGACTGCGCCCGCAAGTTCATCTCGAAACCCGCAATCTCGATGGTCCCTGGCGGACGGCGATCCCGGCGGACTGCAAGCCGCTCGGTCACAACTGGCATTTCACATTACCAGAAGGCGGCGTCGAACCCTTGCTGCACGCTCTGGTCGAAGGCGGTGCCGGCATCGAATCGCTGTCGATCGAACGTCCCGGCCTGCACGACGCCTTTGTCCAGATCGCCGGCGAAGCGGTGGCCCGGAAAATGGATGAAGATGGCGCGACCAACAATATGGACGAAGCCGCATGATCGAGACCATTCGCGCCGCCTATGTCATTGCCCGCCGTGATTTCACCGCGATCATATTTTCCAAATCCTTCTTTTTCTTCCTGCTCGGGCCGCTATTTCCGCTCGGCATTGCCGTTGCGGCCAGCGGGCTCGGATCACAGGTTTCCCAGGATATCGACAACCCGGTCATTGGCGTCGCAATGAATGCGGAGGAAACTGATTTGCTGCTTTCCAGCCGATTGCGGCTATCTAAGAATCTTGGTCTAAAAGCTTTCCCCGAGCTTATTGTCCTAAACGACTTTCCCGGACAAGAAGCAGCCATCATTGCGAAGCTGAACAGCGAGAAGTCACTAACCGCAATCCTTTCTGGAACACTAGCGACCCCTATGCTGACGGGATCGGAAGGCGACGTCAAACGATGGCGCGGAAAAATAGCTCTACTCTCAGAGACCGCGCTTTCCAAACCTGCCACTGTCAATATAGCGACCACATTTGTCGCGCAGACAAGCAGTTCAAGCGAACGGAATCAACTTCTGACGGCACAGTTCGGGCAATTCACCCTCATTATGCTTACAATGATATTGGCGGGGATGGTGCTGTCCAATCTGGTTGAGGAAAAGACCAATAAAATCATCGAAATTCTCGCCGCCGCTATCCCGATGGATGCGATTTTCCTCGGCAAACTTTTCGCGATGCTGGGCATGGCCCTTGTCGGCATCGCGGTGTGGAGCACCACAGGACTGTCAGTGATTTATCTGCTGGGCGGCAACTGGGATGCATTGCCTTCGCCAGCGGTCGGCTGGCCGATATTCGCATTGTTGATGGTTCTCTACTTCTCCATGGCCTATCTGCTGCTCGGCTCGCTGTTTCTCGGCATCGGGGCGATGGCAACGACCGTGCGCGAGGTGCAGACCCTGTCGATGCCGGTCACCATGGGGCAATTGCTGGTCTTCTTTCTCGCTTATTCCGCGATCACCAAGCTGGGCGAACCGGTCGAGTGGTTCGCCGTCCTCTTCCCGTTCAGCTCCCCGTTCGCGATGATCGCGCGCGCGGCGCAGATGGACAATCTCTGGCAGCACGGTCTGGCGCTGATCTGGCAGGCGATGTTCACGATGATCATCATCCGCTTTTCGGTGATGCTGTTCCGTCGCAACGTCATGAAATCCGGACAGGCCGCCCGCAAGAAAAGCCTGTTCGCCAGAGTCACCGGAAAATAATCTCGGGATTCACGTAATTTGCCGAAAAGACATTGACATTGCTGTCAATAGCGGCAGATTGAACTAGTTTTGAAACGCAACCGATTGCTAAAACCAGCAACGGCAGGAGAGAATTATGGCTTCCGTTCCCCAAATTGATCTTGGTAATCTGACGACCTCCCCCACTGCAGATGAGGCGCTGGAAGGCTGGTACAAACGCAATCCTCCGATTGCTGATACCGATGCCAATCCCTGGGACGTCAGTCGCGCCGAGCTGTACAGCAAGGATCTCTGGCGCAAGCCGTTCGCGGAAATGCGGGCAACGGCGCCGATCAACAAGATCGAAGGCGGCGTTCACGGAGATTTCTGGAACATCACCACCTACAAACCGATCCAGCATGTCGAGGCGCTTCCCGATATTTATTCTTCCGATGTTTCCCATGGCGGCATCACCATCGCTGATCCCGAATTTGATCAGGATTTCCAGCTGCCGATGTTCATCGCCATGGACCGGCCCAAGCACACCGGCCAGCGCCGCACCGTAGCGCCGGCCTTCACGCCGACCGAAATGAAGCGGATGGAAACCGAAATCCGCCAGCGCACCGAGGAAGTGCTCGACAGCCTGCCATGGGGCGAAAAATTCGACTGGGTCGACAAGGTTTCGATCGAACTCACCACCGGCATGCTCGCCATATTGTTCGGTTTCCCCTGGGAAGACCGCAGGCTGCTGACCTACTGGTCCGACTGGGCTGGTGACGTAGAATTGTCGGTTGCGGAAGATCTCACCGAGCAGCGACGCCAGATATTATTTGAAATGGGCGCTTATTTCACCAAACTGTGGAATGAACGGGTGGATGCAGAACCGACCCCCGACCTGATCTCGATGATGATTCATTCGGAACATATGCGGGATATGGATCCGATGGAATTCATGGGCAATCTGGTGCTGCTGATCGTCGGCGGCAATGACACCACGCGCAACACCATGTCGGGCGTGGCCTTTGGTCTGAGCCAGTTCCCCGAGGAACGGGAAAAGCTGCAGCAGAACCCTGACCTTATTCCCAATGCGGTGCAGGAAATCATTCGCTGGCAGACACCGCTTGCCCATATGCGGCGCACCGCGCTGGCAGATCATGACCTGTTCGGCCATCAGATCAAGAAAGGCGACAAGGTCGTGCTTTGGTATATTTCCGCCAATCGCGACGAAGATGTTTTCCCGGAAGCCGACAAGATCAAGGTCGACCGCGAAAATGCCCGGCGGCATCTGGCTTTCGGCTATGGCATTCACCGCTGCGTCGGTGCCCGTCTCGCCGAATTGCAGATCCGGATTTTGCTGGAAGAAATGCACAAGCGGCGGATGCAGGTCAATCCGACCGGCAAACATCGCCGCGTCCACGCCTGTTTCGTCCACGGATTCCGCGAACTGGAAGTCGAGCTCTCGAAATATTGATCAGTTCCCGTTCAGGCGCAAATCTGTAACCCATTGGCTTCCTGCTGCGAATGAATCAGGAAGTTTGAGAAGGATTGCAGATGAAATCACCCGATCGGCGGACCGTCATATCCGGAACTCTGGCAGCCGTCGGAGCTTATGGCGTTGTGCGCCTGTCGGGCGTGTTCGACCAGGCAAATGCGCGATCCGGCGGACCGTTCAAAATCAATCGGACACCGGAGCAATGGCAGCAGCGACTGGGCGCGGCCCGCTATCGGATATTGCGCATGGCCGGCACCGAACGCGCCTATTCCAGCCCGCTAAATGGCGAGAAGCGCAACGGCGTTTATGCCTGCGCCGGCTGCAATCTCGGCCTCTACAAATCGGATAAAAAATATGACAGCGGTACCGGCTGGCCGAGCTTTTGGGGTCCGCTTGCCAAGGACCGGATTGGCACGACAACAGACTATAAGATCGGCTATGCGCGGACCGAAGTCCATTGCGCGCGCTGCGGCGGGCATCTCGGGCATATTTTCAACGATGGCCCGAAACCAACAGGCAAGCGGCATTGCATCAACGGGCTCGCGCTAAAATTCATCCCCGCCTGAACCGGGGGATCAGCTTTCTGGCGCGTCTACCTGCTGCCAGAATTCCAGCTTGATCCCGTCGCAATCAAGGATCCAGGCAAATTTGCCATATCCTTCATCAATCTGGCCTAAGATCTCCAGGCCCTTTGCTTCGAGCTGCTCGACATAGGCGTCCAGATCGTCAACCCGCAGGTTGATCATGAACCGCGCCTCGCTGGGTTTCAGATATTCGGTGTCTTCAGGAAAATGGCTGATCAGACTATAGGGCTTTTCGCCTTTCTCGTCCGACCAGTTGAGCATCGGACCATATTCTCCGTCAAGCTCCAGATATTCCTTGTACCATTTGCGTGTTGCCGCTGGGTCCTTCACCTTGTGAAAAACCCCACCGAGTCCGGTGACCCTTGCCATTATAGTCTCCATGGTTCTTATTTTTATACGCCCGTGGTGCGAACTATTATATTTTACGTAGCGTTTCGCAACCTTATTGGCGTCACTCGCCAGATGATCAAGCTATTGTCCCGAATATGGACAGATTGCAGCCGGTCCGGTTTTTCGCCTTTGACCAGCTGAGCCCACAGGCCTTCAGGATGTTTTTTCGCATAGATGGCTAGCTCCGCCTCCGCTTCGCAGGCGACGATATAGCGAATATTGTGGGCCTCCAACAAACCACGGGCCACATCTGGTGCGGAGGTAAAAATCCTGATCTGGTCCGCCATGGCCTGGTCGTTGCGATGGTGGCTGGTGGCGAGCACATTATGCGGAGTCAGCAGCAATATGCGCGGTCCGAAATCGAAGGGCGCCAGAATGTTGGACCGGGGCAAGGCGTTGAGCCGGGCGAGCGAATCATCATTCTCGCATGCGGCGGCCTCCGGCTTTGCCTCGGCTTTTTGGTCCTCTCCGCTGACACCATTGAACAGCGCGATGGCCAGCGGTCCCGGCATGATCAGGAACACAACCGCTGCGGTGGCCAGGATACGCGATAGCGGACGCTTGATGCCCCGCGCCTTCACAAAGGCCTGATGCACGGCCCAGGCCATGAATGGCAGGGCAAAGGCTGCCGCAACCGCCGTGGCGCGCTGGACGAACAGCGACAGCACCAACGCCCAGAGAAAGGCATAGCCAAGGACGAACAATTTGCTGCGATCAATCTGGCCGGGACGGACGCGCACGATATAGATTAGACTACCCAGCCCGACGATGATCGATCCACCGAGCAGAGTGACCATGGTCTTCCCGTTCTGATACCAGATCGGCAGGCCTTCGAGGACATTGACCAGCCAATATTCACGGACGATCGGATCCATCGTGTTGAACGCCCCGCCGACGCATTGCGGCGCCAGGCCATAGAAGACAGCCAATGCCGTCACGCCGGCAACGGCCAGGCTGACGACGCGCAGCGGGATGTTCGCGGGCAGCCATTGGATTGCCGGCAGGATGACAGCGGCCCCTGCCACACAAGCCAGCAAATGCGCTGGCGAAAGCGCATCACAATAGTTGATAACGGCGTCGAAACTGCCCTGGGTGGCAAAATAGAAGATGAAACTGGCAATCAGAAAGGACAATAAGGTCCAGAATAGTCGGACCCCTTCTTCGGTCTGGAAGACCCAGCGCCAGACCAGCAGCACGATAAAGGCCGCCGATATCGGCAAACCTTCCAGCGATATCGAAAGCCAGAGCGCCAGCGCCGCGCCGAGGGCGATTCCGCCTCGGCGCTTGGCGGGCCAGCACATCGTCCACAGCGCGGTCAGCGCGAGCACAATCTGCCAGCCATGATGATCGACCCGCATCGGCCGGATTTGTGCAACAATCGGAACCGCAGTCGCGGTCAGGGCGGCCGCCAATATCGCGATATTGCGATCAAAAAGCTGTTCGCTGATTTTCATGACCAGCCACATGGCGATGCCCAGCGTGATCAGCGGTACGATAACCATTGCCGCGGTTTCTGCGCTTGCTGCACCAATCAACGGTTTGAGCAACAGGAACACCAAAGCCAGCGGCAGCTCGATCCAGCGCGGCCAGTGCATCGGCTGGCTGTCCGGTTCGCCAATGCGATATTGTATGGTGTCAAACCAGCTTTGCCCGCCTAGCCAGTCGCGCAGCTGCACCATGCGCAGCTGATCGTCCGGATCCCAGCCGATGCCGCTGATGATCTGGCCGCGGGTGACCAGAATCAGCACCGCGCAGACCGCGAGCCAGATCAATAATAGTGGCAGGTTGCCGCGCAAGCGTTCCAAAATCCTATCCCTCGGGTTGTGAGGCCTTGGCTTTCAGGTAAAGCCATGGAACCCGCTCCGGGTCAAATTGCGAACGGTGATGGCGGTCAAAAAATGGTGGCATATGATCGCCAACCAGCAATATATCCGCTTCCGGAAAATCGTTTGCGGTAATTTCCTTGATCAGCGCCTTGTCGATATCATCAAATATCGCGAACTGGCGGCAAATCATCGGATAGTCGCGGGCCAGTTCGGCCGATGTTTTTTCGCAATTTTCGGTGTGGAGATTCTGCGCGGTCGGGACCGGCAAATGGGTGTTCAGTGTCAGCCAATATTGGAAAGTGGGTTGCTTCGCCCGTTTCAGATTTTCGGCCAGCATCTTCGGCACCTGACGGTCGCAAGCCCCTGCGAAAACACCACCACACCATTCGGCACCGCGTTTTTCCAGATCCACCGCAAATTCGCGCTTTTGAAAGCCGATCTTGGGATACCAGTCCTCCCGTTTGAAGAACGGCCCCTTGAAACTGTGCATCGCCTGTGTCGCATAGCCCTTTCTGGCGAGCTGCGCGGGCAGGCAATCCAACGTCTTCGGATCATCAGTTTCGAGCAATTCATAATAGTCGCCCCAGCGACCGCACAGCTCGCGCATCTCACCTGAAGTAGTGCTGTTATAATAGAGGCTGGTACCCTGACTGACCTCATAACGCGCCTTGACGGCACTATCGTTATAATAGGCAAACAGCTTGTCCGACATCGCCTTGTTGTTTTTCGGAACGCCCAGTGATTCCACGATGATCAGCACCAGATGGCGCTTGCCATCGGCGCGCGCGGCAAAGCCTGACTTACTGACCGCCGATTCAAAAGCCGCACCAGCCGGAGCGGGCCGGAAATAATGGCCGCGCATCCCCTCGCCGACTGCGGCATCCGCGCCGACAAGTCCGAAGATCAACGCTCCGCCGAGCAGGATATGCAGCGGTTTGGCGAAATTCGTATCGCGCTTGAGCAGGAACCAGCTGCCGATCAATATGCCGACAATGACCAACGCTGCAGCGATATATTCAATCGAGTTGCCGGGCTTGATCTCGGCGAAAAACTGCATCGAATAGAGCAGGGAGTCCAGCGTCAGGCTGAACAGGCCGGAAACGAAGGAGAGTAAGGAATAGACCATCACGCCGACAAAACCGATCCACTGCACCGCTCTCGGCATGCGTTTGACAATCAGACCGACGAGACCCGCCAGTGCAATCGGAATCGCGCGCGGCGGTGCGCCGACCATCCACATCGCCATGAACGGAATATTGGCCAGCACTATCCAGACCAGCGCCCAGTTGAGAAATCTTTTGAAGTCCGGGCTGAAGCGATGCTTTTTTGCCGGCGCTTCCAGGGTCATGTCCATATAGCTCACCGGAACACGCCATATTTGCGAGTCAGATAGACGGCGAAGAAACTGACGGCAACCGCCGCCGCCTTGGCCATCACCGGCAGGACACCCACACTGGTGAGACCGCTGACAATGCTGACCGTTATACCCAGACCGAGCACGGCAGTGCCGATAAAACCAAGCCGCTGCAATTGCAGCGCCGCGCCATCGCGCGCCTTGCCGGGAAAAACGAAGCTGGATGAAATCAGCCAGTGAATGATAATACCGGCGCTATAGCCGGCTGCCGACGCCCAGCCCGGATCGACCAGAAAAGCGACCAAAACCATGAACAGGGCGACATCAAAGGCGAGGCTGACGACGCTTGCCAGCAAATAGCGGGTGATCGAGAAACGGTAGAGAATCGCGAGCGGAGCGGGCAGCTGTCCGACCCAGCCGCCGACGGTTGACCGTCTCTCTGTGCCGCTGCGTTCCATTATCTCTATGCCGCCTTCTGCGCTTTGTCGTCGGCGCTTGCCTCGATCCGCGTCGGCACATCGCGCATGCTTTCAAGCGCCGCTACACGATCTTCGCTAATTTCTTCAGCAATGATTGTCTCGGCGCCTTCATCACCCGATTCGTGATATTCGGCATCTTCGTTGACGTTCCAAACATTCCACTTGCGGGTGCCTGCTTCGATATTTTCAACGGACAGCATCGCCGTCATCATCGCATGATCCTGATTATTATAACGGTGCATGCCGTTGCGGCCGACCATGTGCAGCGTCGGAAAACGGCTTTCCAGATCATCGCGCATGGTGGCGACATTATCTTCATAGCTGTCGTCATAGACCGGATAGGCCTTTTCCTGACGGACAACCGCGCCGCCAGTGACATCTTCCGGATTGCACAGACCAAGGATCGCCATTTCCTGCTTGGCAAGCTCGATCAGATCTTCGTCGGACGAGGACCACAGGCCGTCATTTTCAAAACAGAAATATTCCAGGCCGACACAGGCGATATGCTCGTCCGGCACCATTTCCGGTGACCAGCTGCGGAAATTCTGTACCCGGCCGACTTGCACGCGATCATCGTGGATATAGATCCAGTTGTCGGGGAACAGGTCGTCCGATTTGACCATGAGCGCCACGGTGAGAAAATCGCGATATTTCAGATCCTGCGCTTCCGGCAAAGACTGCGGCAGCGGGTGGATGCGAGTGGCGAGTTCGCGCATCGGCGCGCTCGAAATCACATGTTTCGCGGTGATGATGGTTTCGCCATCTGCGCTCGACGCGCTCATCCGCCAATTGCCATCACCATCCTGGGCGAGCTGTTTCAGGCTATGCCCCATCAGCACTTCATTGCCTTTGGCTTCGACATGGGCCTTGGCGGCATCCCACATCATGCCGGGGCCGAGGCGGGGATAGCGAAAGGTTTCGAGCAGGGTTTTCACTTCCTGTCCGTCATTCGGCTTCTTGTTGAGACCGAGCGAGCGTTTAAGGCCGTCGGTGACCGCGTTCCACAGGCTCAGGCCCTTGATCCGCTGAGCCGCCCAATCCGCCGACATTTCGTCGCACGGCATGCCCCAGACCTTCTCGGTATAGGTTTTGAAGAAAATCGAATAGAGCTTGTGACCGAACTGGTTGACCGTCCAGTCTTCAAAGCTCTTCACATTCTTGTTCGGGAAGACCTTCGCCTTGCCATAGCTGAGCATGCACAGGGTCGAGCGCCAGATACCGAGGTTCCACAGGGCTTCGAAGGCGCGCAGCGGATAGCTGTAAAATTTGCCTTCATAATATATCCGGCTCATCCGCGGACGCTGGATGAAGTCGTCGGGCAGAATTTCATTCCACAGATCGACCACTTCTTGGCTTTTGGAAAAGAAGCGATGCCCGCCAATATCAAAGCGGAAGCCTTCATGTTCCACCGTCCGGCTGATGCCGCCGACATATTTCGGGTCTTTCTCGATCACGGTGACCTTATAGCCCTTTTTGGAGAGCAGATAGGCGGCGGTCAGCCCCGCCGGTCCGGCACCAATAACGGCTACGTCTACGAGCTTTTCTGCGGCTTTGCTTGGCGTGTTCATACAGTCTGGTCCCTGTCCATGGTGCGCCCTGTGCGAGCGCGGTTCATGTTTCAGAAACAGGAGTGAACGAAATTGGTTAGCAGATAGTTAAAGTCGCCCGGAAATTTACAGCCGGCAAAGGCAGTTTATCGGTCGCTGATCGGCGGTACAGGCTGCGGTGGTGCATCGGCATCCACCTCATGCACCTCGATATGGCCGCGCCCGACATGGCTCTTCCTGTAACCATAAGCGAAATAGAGCAGCAGCCCGATCCCGCCCCAGATCGGCAGCACCATTTTCGCCTCATAGGGAAGATTGTAGAAAAGCCCCAGACAGCCGACGATCGCCAGTGGCGCGACAATCCAGACCAGTGGCGTGCGGAACGGGCGATGCCGGCCCGGATCTGTGCGGCGCAGGATCAACACCGCCAGAGCGACCATCAGAAAGGCAAATAATGTCCCCGAATTGGAAATGTCCGCCAATTGCCCGACCGGCAGAAACGCCGCGAATATTGATACCGCGACACCGGTGATGGCGGTCACGATATGCGGCGTTTTCCATTTCGGATGAATGGTGGCGAGCTTTTCCGGCAACAGGCCGTCACGCGCCATCACGAAGAAGATCCGGGTCTGGCCGAAGAGCATGATCAGAATCACCGATGGCAGCGCCAGAAAGGCAGCAATGCCGATCATATTGCCGAACGCCGGATAACCGATGTTCCGCAGCACAAAGGCCAGCGCCTCGTGGCTGCACACCAGAGGTTCATGGCCGGCGGTCAGCAAGGCCTGACATTGAGCGGCAAAGGCGGTGCTGCCGGGCGCCAGCGTGTTGCCGGCGGCATCGACAATCGGCTGCGCGCCGACCGTCCCAATCGCGCCCGCCGCGACCAGCAGATAGAAGACGGTACAGATCGCCAGACTGCCGAGCAGCCCGATCGGCACGTTGCGCTGCGGGTTCTTGGTCTCCTCCGCCGCGGTCGACACCGCATCAAAGCCGACATAAGCGAAAAATATCGAGGCCGCCGCGCCAACCGCGCCAAAGCCGCGGCTCTCGCCAAACCAGCCATTGGGCATGAATGGATCGAAATTCTGCCCCTGCATCATCGGCAGGGTGAGCACGATGAACATGGTCAGCGCCGTCACCTTGATCGCCACCAGCACCGCATTGACCTTGGCGCTCTCGCTGGTGCCGACCATCAGCAGAAAGGTGACCAGCAAAGCGATGATCAGCGCCGGCAGATTGATCAGCCCGCCCGGCGCATAGCCGCCAATGGTCAGCGCCCTCGGTAGCTCTATCCCGGCATTGGCCAGCAGGCCGACAAAATAGCCCGACCAGCCCACCGAAACCGCGCTCGCCGCCACCGCATATTCCAGGATCAGCGCCCAGCCGACCATCCACGCCAGCAGCTCGCCCATCACCGCATAAGTATAGGTATAGGCGGAGCCTGATACCGGCACCATCGAGGCCAGTTCCGAATAGCAGAGCGCAGCGACCGCGCAGACCAGCCCGGCGATCACGAAACTCCACATCATCCCCGGCCCGGCCTTCTGCGCCGCCTCCGATGTCAGTACGAAAATTCCGGTGCCGATAACCGCACCAACGCCCAGCAAGGTAAGCTGAACCGGGCCGAGAGAGCGGGTTAGCGCCTTTTTCTCTGCGGTGGCGAGGATTGCGTCGAGGGGTTTGATACGTCCGAAAAGATTGAAGGCCATGAAGCAATCCTATCTCGAAAAACTGCGTTCGGATTACGCCGATTTTTGCAATGCGCAAGAGGGATTCTGTGGGTGTGTTCGCAATTATTCTATGCGCAGATATGGACGGGATTCCGGGCTGGAATTACTACCCCATCTTCTTCCTTGAGGAAGAAGGTCAATGCACGGAATCCGGATTTGGGAATTCGTCATCCTGAACTCGCTTCAGGATCCAGGGAGAGAGGACAGCTATTACCGTTCTGGATGCTGAATCAAGTTCAGCATGACCAGCGCTACAAAAATTATCTACCCGTTGATCGGTGCTTTTCTAATTCCCTTAGCGCCACAATCAAATCTCCGTAGTCAGCTGGTTCGTGTAGAAGCCCATCAACATTCTTTGCAGTACCAAAGGTTTCTTCGATGTCGTCAAAATACACTACCCATTCAGCATCGCAAGCCACAACATAGGCTGTTTCCCGGTTTCCAAAACGATCAATTTTGCATGGTTTAGGCTCAATCATATATTTATCAAACTCGCTCCAAACCACTGGGTCTAAACCTCGCTTTAACTCTACAAGGATTTCGGCGACCTCTTCCTTGGTTGCGGGAGTCCAAATCATTCCACCAAATCACCTTGCAAGTCTTGGGGCAGCATCGGTTCGCTCAACAACCGCTCCATCGCCTTCCAGCGCCAGACCGGTGCATCGCCCTGCGCCTCGATCCAGTCGCGGACCATTTCCATGCCGAGGCCATAGTTGATCACATAGCTGCGATATTGCTCGTTGAAATCGGTCATCTGCTCGGCCCGTTCGCGCGACACGAGCTGATATTTCTGGTTCAGCGTGACCGCTTGCGCGCGGGTGATTTCGCCGTCGAGATATTGCTGCGCAATCGTCATCCGCGCGCCGCTCAGCGCCTGTTTGGCGATTTGCAGCGCCCAGTAGGCTGCCGCCGTATCGGGATCGAGGCCGGCGAGCGGGTAAAGCACGTCGCGCTCATAATCCAGCCGCTCCTGGCCGCCAAACGCCAGCTCGATGCCATAATTGGCCGAGCCCTCGGCGATCAGGCTTTGCGGGCTGTAGAGCGGATAGATGGAAAATTCCTGCCAGCCGCGGCCTCTGGTCAGATTCTGCTCGAGCAGCATATTATAGACATGATGGCCGGGATAGCCTTCGTGGCAACCGAGATCGACGGCGCGGCCGATGAAGATCGGCAGGTCGGTGTTGACCTGGATCAGACTCTGATAATTGCCCTGATAATAATTATAGCCGCTCCAGCTCTTGCCGGTGACAAATTCCAGCTTGAAATTTTCGCCCTCGGGCAGATCGAAATATTGCGCGGTCCGCGCCTTGCACTCGGCAATCGCGGTGTCGAACACGACCTGCAGCCGGTCCTTGGGGATGATATAGCCGTTTTCAAAAACAGCCACCCGTTCGCTCAGCGGCCCGTCACCCGGCGCAAGATTTTCAATCTCCTCGAGCACTGGATCAAATTCTTCCAGCGGCCGGAGCTCCGGCGTCACCCCGAACAATCCCCTGGCCTCCTTGGCAAAGGGAAACACCTCTCCCTGGATCATCGCATGGCGGGTCACCGCCGCTTCCAGTTGCGCCGACAGAAAGTGCTTGCGCGCCTCGACCAGCGGATCATCGCTCTTCGGCAGAGCGTCCAGCCGTTCCATCATCTTGATGAATTCATTGCCCAGCTCGATCAGCGAAGGCTTGTCAGCCTTCAAAATCTCGGCATATTCCGGCGGACCATAATAAGCATCGACATAGCCCGGCTCATATTTGTCCATGGCCAGAGAGAAGAAGATATAGTCCTGAACGATATCATCGATCGACATGGGCACGACCGAAATACTGGCCGGCACCGGCTGAACTGGTGCCGGTGGATGTGCAGCCAGAGCGGCAGCAGGGCTGCAGCCGACAAAGAACAGGCCAGCGGTGAGAAACGGAGAAATTTTCAAAGCACCGCCTTCAGTTCTTCGGCCTCTTCCTTGTCGAGGGATTTCAGATGCTTGTCCTGCGGCGCAAAGCGGAGAATGCAGAAGCCGACAATGGCCGACAGCAAAGAACCGCCAAGCACGCCGATCTTGGCCTCTTCGATCAGCAGCTCCTGACCAGGGAAGGCCAGCGCGCCGATAAACAGGCTCATCGTGAAGCCGATACCGCAGAGCATCGCCACACCGTAGACCTGCAGCCAGCTGGCGCCGCCGAGGCGACCGGCAAAACCGGTTTTGACCGCGATCCAGACGCTGGCGAAAATGCCGATCTGCTTGCCGAAGAACAGGCCGGCGGCAATGCCGAGCGGCAAAGGCGCAAAAACCTGCTCCCAGCCGATGCCTTCAAGCGACACGCCGGCATTGGCGAAGCCGAAAACCGGCACGATCAGAAAGGCGCTCCATGGCGATATCGCATGTTCGAGCCGGTGCAGTGGCGAATGTTCCGCATCCGGCGATGACGGTGTGACCACGATCGGGATAACCATCGCGGCCAAGACCCCGGCGATCGTGGCATGAACTCCGGACATCAACACCGCATACCAAAGCAGGCCAGCACCGATCAGATAGGGCCAGAGCTTGAGCACTCCATTGCGGTTCATCGTGTACATGATGGCCAGTATCGCGGCGCTGGCCAGCAGCGCGGCGCCGTTGATCTCGGCTGTGTAAACCAGCGCGATAATCGCCACCGCGCCCATGTCGTCGACAATCGCGACGGTGACCAGAAACAGTTTGAGCGAGGTTGGCGCGCGCGGACCAAGCAGGGCCAGCACGCCGATCGCAAAGGCAATATCGGTGGCAGCCGGAATCGCCCAGCCATCGTAAAGCGCGGGCACATCCTTGACGACGAACAGATAGATCAGCGCTGGTACCACCATCCCTGCTGCGGCAGCGAGCACCGGCAGTCGCCGACGCTCCCAGGTGTTGAGCCGTCCGTCGACAAATTCGCGCTTGATTTCCAGCCCGACGAGCAGGAAGAAAATCGCCATCAGCCCGTCATTGATCCACAAATGCGGCGTCATCGGCCCCAGTTTGCTGGACAGGGTCGGTCCCTTCAGTTCGTGCAGAAAATGGTGATACATGTCGTATAACGGGCTGTTCGCCACCACCATCGCCAGCGCGGCAGCGACCATCAGCAATATGCCGCCCGCCGCTTCGCTTTTCAGAAAGTCGCGAAGTGCTGAATTTCTACCTGTGCGTGGCACGTTTTCTTCTCCCTTGGGGGGTCTATGTCGGAATTGCGATTTTCCGAGTCATGCGCAGGCCAGATGGTAAAATCAAGACTTGTATGCAGCCAATTTGGCCCTAAGCGGCGACCAGATCGCGAATGCCTGCAGCAATGGCATAGCTTTTCTCGCGCGCCGCCTGATCGAAGATCGACCCGGAGATGATCAGCTCATCGGCACCGGTCCGTTCGACGAAGCGATCAACCGCCTGTTTCACACTATCGGCCGATCCCACCGCGCTGCCCTGCATGATCTGCTCGAGCATCGACTGGAACTGGGGCGGCAGGTTTTCGCGATAGCCTTCGACCGGCGGCGGCATTTTGCCCGGATTGCCGGTGCGCAGCGCGACAAAGCTCTGCAGCATCGAACTGGCCAGATATTCCGCTTCCGCGTCGCTGTCGGCGGCAAATATGTTGAAGCCGCACATCACATAAGGCTCGGCCAGCTGCTCCGATGGCTTGAAATCGCGGCGGTAGATGGTGAGCGCCTCATCGAGCATCTGCGGCGCAAAATGCGATGCAAAGGCATAGGGCAGGCCCAGCGCTGCCGCCAGTTGCGCGCCAAACAGGCTGCTGCCGAGAATATAGAGCGGGATATTCGTCCCCTGCCCCGGCGTTGCCTGGATACCAAGCCGTTCATCGCCTGCCAGAAACGCCTGCAATTCGAGCACATCGCGTGGAAATTCATTGGCATCGCTTTGCAGTCCGCGGCGCAACGCCTGCGCGGTCCGCTGGTCCGATCCCGGTGCCCGGCCGAGCCCCAGATCGATCCGCCCCGGAAACAGCGCTTCGAGCGTGCCGAATTGCTCGGCGATCACCATCGGCGCGTGATTGGGCAGCATGATCCCACCGGCACCGATCCGGATGGTCTTGGTTCCCTGCCCGATATGGCCCAGCGCGACCGCGGTTGCGGCGCTGGCAATGCCTTCCATGCCATGATGTTCGGCCATCCAGAACCGCTCGTAGCCGAGCGCCTCGCCATGCTGCGCGAGCGCCAGCGACCGGTCCAGCGCGGTTCTGACATCGCTGCCCAGCGGCACCGGCGAAAGATCAAGAATCGAAAATTTTACCGCCTTGGTCCTCATTTGAATCATTGTCCGTTCCTTTGTCCCAACTGCCCGGCAACCTTGATCGCATAGCCACTGGGAGCCTTGCGAAAGCCAAGCGTCGGCAATAGCAGGGTCCAGGCGCGGTCGCTACCCGAGAGGAACAGCCGCGCGGTATAAAAGCCATTGCCTTGGAGTTTCAGCGTCAGCTGCTCCATGCCGGACCCGCTTTGCAGCGGCAGCACCAGCACGCCGTCCTGGCATTCCGCCTTGCCGAGCAGACCCTGCTTGAGATTCAGCCCGGGGATATTGGCATCCAGCGAAACCCGGACCTGACCGCTGGCCGACTGGCAGCGGCCCTGGGCAAAGCTGATGCTGACCGCCTGCAGGTCGATCGCGGAGGCCGGCAGCGGGGCCAGTTGCCGGCCCACGCTCAATATTGTCGTCAGATTCTGCACCACCAGACTGTTGCCGGCCTTGCCGACGGTTGCGACCAGCCCCGGATCCCCGTCGACCGGCGGTCGCTCCAGATTGATCAGCACCCGGCCTGTCAGCAGCGGCAGCAATCGCACTCCGGCGTCCAGATCACCGAGAGGAAACAGCCCGAGTTGCGCGCCCTCGATCCGGCCGTTCCAGACCGATCCACTAATCGCCTTGGCGGAGAAGCGCGTTCCTTCCAGCCCCGCCATGCCCACGGCCAGCCGCAGCGGCAGGAAGAACAAGGCCACGGCAATCACCGAGATTATGATCAATATATAGGTCAATGCGCGCGGCACCTGCTTTCCTTTGGTTCAAAGTTCGGGAGCAAATTGGTCGAAATAGGCAAAAATATCGTCTTGCTCCCGGCTCGCGGCATCGCGCCATTTGGGCCCGGACTTGCGGTTGAGCAGGTCACCGCTCGGCGACAGGACGAGCACCGTCGGCGTGCCCTTGATCGACTTCAGGCCGAAGCGCCGGGCAATATCGATATTGCGGTCCTTGTGCCCGACATCAACATAGACCAGCTCATATTTGGCTTCGAGCATCGCGGCAAAACGCGGCTGCGCAAACCAGCCCGCCAGACCGCGGCTATCGTGACACCAGTTGGCGCCCAGCACGAGAATGACCCGCTTTTCATTAAGTTGTGCACGGGCCAGCGCCGCATCGACTTGCGCTGTCGCATCGGCAGATTCCTCAAACGGACTGGCCTCTGGATGGTCGGCCACAGCCGCCTCAGCCTGCGCCGATTGCGGAGCGGTCGCGGCAGCCATCGCCAAAAACAGCAGGAACAGGAAACGCATCAAGCTGCGATCAACCGCGCAAATGCGTGTCGAAGAACGCCAATGTCCGCTGCCACGACAATTGGGCCGCTTCCTCGTCATAGCGCGGCGTCGTGTCATTGTGGAACCCGTGGTTCACATCAGGGTAGAAATGCACGCTATATTCCTTCTGATGCTCCGCCAACGCCGCCTCATAGGCCGGCCAGCCGGCGTTGATCCGCTCGTCATTGCCAGCATGATGGATCATCAGCGGCGCTGCAATCGCCGGGACATCGGCAGCCTCCGGCTGGCGTCCATAATATGGCACCGACGCGGCAAGATCGGGATAGGCCACCGCCAGCGCGTTGCACACGCCGCCGCCATAGCAGAAACCGACCGCGCCAACCTTGCCGGTCGAACCATCATGATCGCGCAGAAATTCAAACGCGGCGAAGAAATCTTCCATCAGTCTGGCGCTGTCCAGCGTCCGCTGCATCGTCCGCCCGTCATCGTCATTGCCAGGATAGCCGCCCAGGGGCGACAGGCCATCGGGCGCCAGCGCCAGATAACCGGCCTTGGCCACCCGCCGCGCGACATCCTCGATATAGGGATTGAGGCCGCGGTTTTCGTGGATCACCAGCACCGCCGGCAGCTTGCCCGTCGCTCCCGCCGGCTTCGCCATCAGCGCATTGATTGGGCCATGGCCTTCGGCGCTCATATAGCTGATCCGCTCGCTGACAATCGCCGGATCGTCCGGTTCGACCTGCGCCGCCCAGGCATAATTGGGCTGCAGCTGATCCAGGATCATCGCCCCGGTCACGCCAGCGGCGGCAAATTTCCCGGCCTGCTTGATAAAATCCCGCTTCGAGATCGCGCCATGCACATAGCCGTCAAAAATTTCGAGTATATCGGGGTGAAAGTCGCTTGCGCGTTTGCGCTGATCCGTCATTATTCCGCCGCTTCCATGGCCAGGTCCGCCGCATCAATCTCCGCCGCCTTGGCCTCAACCAGCTTGACGATATGATCGACCATATCTTCATCCGCGACATGATGGTCGGTGACGCCGGAGAGATAGACCATATGCTTGCCCTTGCCGCCACCGGTGATGCCGATGTCGGTCTCGCGCGCTTCGCCCGGACCGTTGACGACGCAGCCAAGCACTGACAGCGACAAAGGCGTGCGAATATGCTGCAGCCGTTCCTCGAGCTTCTGCACCGTGCGGATCACGTCAAAACCCTGCCGCGCGCAGCTCGGGCAGCTGACCACCCGGACACCGCGCGTGCGCAGGCCGAGCGCCTTCAGCATGTCATAGCCGACCCGCACTTCTTCTTCCGGTTCCGCCGACAGGCTCACCCGGATCGTGTCACCGATCCCGGCCCAGAGCAGATTGCCGATACCGATCGAGCTTTTCACCGTGCCGCCGATCAAGCCGCCCGCTTCGGTAATACCGACGTGCAGCGGACAATCGACCGCGTCGGCCAGCTGCATATAGGCGGCGACCGCGAGAAACACGTCCGATGCCTTCACCGCCACCTTATATTCGTGGAAATCATGGTCCTGCAGTATCTTGATATGGTCGAGCGCGCTTTCAACCAGAGCCTCTGGACAGGGCTCGCCATATTTTTCGAGCAGATGTTTTTCCAGACTGCCGGCATTGACGCCGATACGGATCGCGCAGCCGTTCGCCTTGGCCGCGTCGATCACTTCGCGCACCCGCGCCGAAGAGCCAATATTGCCCGGATTGATCCGCAGACAGGCCGCACCGGCCTCCGCCGCCTCAATCCCGCGCTTATAGTGAAAATGGATATCCGCGACGATCGGCACCTTGCTGGCGCGCACGATCTGTTTCAGCGCCGCCGTGCTCTCGACATCGGGACAGGAGACGCGGATGATGTCCACGCCCGCTTCCTCGCAGCGGCGAATCTGATCGATCGTCGCCTTGGCGTCCGAGGTCAAAGTATTGGTCATCGTCTGCACGGTAATCGGCGCATCGCCGCCGACCGGCACATCACCGACCATGATCTGGCGGCATTTGCGCCGCTCGATATCGCGCCAGGGTCGAAGCGACGGATTTTCTGTGGTCATATCTTTGCTCTTGTCAGAAGGGCCTGTTTGCCAGACATATACGCTGTCTGCTGCGAAATGATAAGAGCCAATTGGGAGAGATATTTGATGATCCGGAAATTACTGAGCCTGTTCGGTTCTGCGATATTGCTTTCGACCGTTGCAACAGCAGCCAGCGCGCAGGACATGATCGACGAAGATGCCCGCTGGTCGATCGCCATTCATGGCGGCGCTGGCACGATCAACCGCGACAAGATCACGCCGGAACAGGATGCGACCATTCGCGCAGCCCTGGGCGAAGCACTGGCGGCAGGCTCGAAAATCCTGAAGGACGGCGGCCAGGCGATCGATGCGATCACCGCGACGATCATGATCCTCGAAAATGACCCCAATTTCAACGCCGGCAAGGGCGCGGTGTTCACCTGGGACAAGACCAACGAGCTCGACAGCAGCATCATGGACGGCAGCGACCTGTCGGCGGGCGCGGTCGCCGGGATCAGCGGTACCAAAAACCCGATATTGCTGGCTCGTGCGGTCAAGGACCACAGCCCGCACGTCATGCTGTCCGGCGAAGGCGCCAACCAGTTCAGCCGCGAACAGGGGCTGGAGCAGGTCACCCCCGATTATTATGCAACCCCCTACCGGCTGCAGCAGATTGAAGATGTGCTCGCCAAAAAAGTCAGCGTCGCCGATGTCGACTATAAATATGGCACGGTCGGCGCCGTCGCCATGGATCAAGAAGGCCATATGGCGGCTGGCACCTCGACCGGCGGCATGACCGGCAAGCGCTGGGGCCGGATCGGCGATAGTCCGATCATCGGCGCCGGCACCTATGCCGACGACCGCAGCTGCGCGATTTCGGCGACCGGATCGGGCGAATATTTCATCCGCCTCGGCGTCGCCCACGAGATTTGCGCCCGCATAAGGATGCGCTGGCCGATCGCCATCGCGGAAGCGCAATTGACTGTGCCGAAGGATGAGGAAGGAAACTATACCTACGCCATCCACGCCAGCGAATTCATGTTGTCGGACAAGGAAATCCAGCAGATTGCCGATGATGTCATCGCCGAACTCGGCGAACTGGGCGGCGACGGCGGAATCATCTACGCCACACCATGGGGTCAGGCCGGCTACAGCTTCAACACCGCTGGCATGTATCGCGGACGGGCGACCAGCGAGGGCGAGCAGAGCGTCTCGATATACGGGGATGAGGACTGAGGCTTATATCAATGCCATGGCATTGACGTTTTTGTGCTGACGTCCGCTATGAGTGAAAAACGAGGCATTGCGGATACAGAAACTGCCGTTCCGCAATCGCCCCAAAAGCAGACATCAGCGCCGGAGTCTGAAAGTCGGCATTGTAGACTGTAGCTATTCCGTGTTTAATGGACGGACATGGACGATATTCACCGCATGAAGTTTTCACCCCCGGACGATACGGCGATGTTGCCTTGGTATCAGGGGGCATTTACCCACGGCTTCATCGCCTTGCATCCGTTCTTCACCGTTGAAGGACTTGATCCGACCTCTTGCGATCACGGGACGTTGGTTTTGACAGCATCACACCGCCCCAAAAACGTCGACCTTCTCAAATGGATGGACGAGCAAGCGGCCACACGCCGCACTGGGAAAGAAATTCTCGGCGGTTCGCTCGCCGACATTACAAAGCGTTTTAGCCGCCGGATCGGATGGCGGGAAATCTGCAAGCAAGTAGGCCTGCACGACCATTGCGCGCTCGACCGGGCGTTAAGGACCAACATCAAGGGCCTCAGGCGCGAGCTTGAAGATCAGGACGCAGCGGAGCGGCTAGTTACCTACTGCAATCGGCAGAGTATTTTCTTGCCGACAGAAGGCGATTTTCAGCCGACCATGGAGGCTGAGATCGTTTCTATGTTTCAAAACGCGGGTCTGTCGGAGATCTTGGTAGGCGATGAGTTCGGCGAGGATGAGAAGCTAGTTTCGCTGGCGTCACTTGCCAATTCTTCTCCATGGGAAACGCGGGACGATTTGCCTAAGTGGGGCGCAAGACGCTTGATGGCACCTGATCACTCACTACTGGTTTGGGTGCACTGGGACAGCTTTTACACTGCGATATTCGGTACAGCCCAGCGCCTGCGCGATCTTCGGTTGAGCGATGGCTTCGAAGGATTTTGGTGTTCGGAGGAGAACACGACTTACTGGCTGATGCAGGATGCTATTCCACTCGTTCAGTGAGCTAAGCAGACAGCGAAGCTGTGGCGGCTATATCGCCGAAAACCAGCCATTCTGCTACCCACCCACTTCCTGACATTCATGCTGGCTACCTTTAATGTCCGCTTTCGGCGCAGAGGCGGATGTTTGGATTGCGATTATTCATTGGTAGAAATTGTTCCAGGGAATAACTTCCGCTTATTCGTCCAGCGCCTCGAACGCAGTCACCGCCTCTGCATCCCGCGTGGTCACCAGATAATCATAGCCCAGCAATACAAATTTCGAGAAATCGGGCAGCGCGTTCAGTTTTTTCCCGGCCAGCGCGTGACGCAGCGGGGCTATCGGGATTAGATAATGGCCTGCAGGTCCGATCCGCTCGGGTGCGATGTCCGCCGCGGCGAGAATCGCGGCGATGCCTTCGTCGTCATAAGGCTGGACAGCGGTCGCCTTGCCATCGGCAGGCTTGATCACCCGCACCCTGCCATCCATTGGCAGATAGGCAATATGAACCGATGTCAGCCCGTTGGCTGCAGCGAGACCGGGAAGCAATGACCCCAGATCATAGATCGATGTCGGCGTTGTTCCCCGCCCCATATGATAGGCACCCATCTTGAACAATACGCGCGGGGCGGTTTCCGGCGCGGCCCGATATTGGGCAAGAAAATAGCCGCGCATCACCGCCGAGCGTTGCTCATTATTCTGCAGATAGGCGCCCTGATTGTTCAACCGGTAGATGCGGGCGCTGGCGGCGAGCGCATCGATGATCGCCGTTGCCGGCGGCGAACCGGCAAAAGTCTTTGCGAGCTCGGAAAATTGCGCGGCATCGGCGGTGTTCAGCCAGATATTTTCAAAATCGCCTTTCGCCAGGGCCGCAATGTCGGCATCCCGGATCGCCAGCAGCCTGGTCCTGGTGGCACTATCCGGTGCCAGTGCCGCAAGCTCATCCATCAATAGCACAGGTGCGCCGACAAATTCCTGGTCAACACCCCAGACCCTGTTGCCATGATCAAAACTATCCGCCAGCATCGCATCTTCCCGGTTGCTCAGGAACGGGAAGGCCAGCGGCTTGCCGGTGAGGCCCAATTCTATGGCATCCAGCCCGCCTGAGGCCAGCCGGGCGCGGAACCACTTCAATGTCTCGGGCCCTACTTCCACGGCGTGATAAAGCGGCCCATGGGCCCGTGCTTCCGTCGCCAGCGCCTCCGCCAGCCGGGGCGAACCGGCAAAGCCATGATCTTCGCCGACAGCGATAAATTGGGCGTCGGCCAGCGCCGCTTTCAGCCGCTCACCACCTACGCCGGACAGTCCGGCATCGCTGAACCCGATCTCCAATATTTCAACCGGTTCGCTTGGCGCAGCCTTGGGATCGGCGCTTTGCGCCTGCGCCGGGACTGCATAAAGACACAAAGCTCCAACAATATGGACCCATTTGAACATCGCCCTGCCCCTCGCCTGTGTATTGCTGTACTACATCAGTAATATACCAAAAGATTCTTGGCAACTACTTCCTGTTCCCCGGCGAAGGCCGGGGCCCATCTCGAGAAATACGGACGGGGTGCAATGGGGGCGTGTAGCGATAGCCTCAAGGATATGCGGCATACGAGCCGTTGTTTTTGGAGCATCGCATCCGAGATGGCCCCCGGCCTTCGCCGGGGAACAATGACCCGGAACCCCACCCGGCGATTTCCCGCTTCCCCTGCCTTAACCACTCGGTTAAACACACCTGATGATCCAGCCAATACCCCGCCCCCAATCGGCCCTGTCCTACATCCCCACGCCGCGCTATGCTGCGGAAATGTTGGATTCTCGCCTCTCCCGACCGCCGGAACCCGGTTTCCCGGAAGGTCACACTGGCCAGCTACTGACCGCGGAGAAAATGGCATTTTTCTGCCGCATCCAGCCAAAAGTCACAGAAAATAAAAACCTCTATTCCTGTAAAGATGACCGGACCCACATATGACTTGGAAAGCCGAACTCGAAGAACTGGCCGAGCGCCAGCGCCTTGCCGAAAAAATGGGCGGCGAGGAAAAGGTTTCGCGCCAGCATGGCCGCGGCAAGCTGGATGCACGGGCGCGGATTGCCGGGATTGTCGACGAGGGCAGCTTTCGCGAGATCGGCAAGATTGCCGGACGCGGGACCTATGCCGAGGATGGCACATTCGAGGATTTCGCGCCGAGCAATCTGATTTTCGGCCGCGCCAATATCGAGGGCCGCCCGGTGGTCGCCTCCGCCGATGACTTTACCGTGCGCGGCGGGGCCGCCGATGCAGCGCTGCACCGCAAGTTCACCCAATGCGAGAAAATGGCGCACACCTTGGGCATCCCGATGATCCGGATGATCGATGGCACCGGCGGCGGCGGGTCGGTCAAAAGCCTGGAAGACATGGGTTTCACCTATGTCCCGGCAGTGCCCGGCTGGGAAGATATCATCAAGAATCAGGACACGGTGCCGGTGGTGGCGCTGGCGCTCGGACCGACAGCAGGCATGGGCGCGGCGCGCGCCGTCGCCAGCCATTATTCGATCATGGTCAAGGGCTTGTCCCAGATATTTGCCGCTGGCCCGGCGGTCGCCGCCGCGATTGGCGATACACTAACCAAGGAGCAGCTGGGCGGTTCGGACATTCACGCCACCAATGGCGTGATCGACGAGGAAGTCGCCAGCGAGGCAGAGGCCTTTGTCACCGCGCGCAAATTTCTCTCCTATCTGCCGAGCAATGTGAACCAGCTCGCCGCGCGCACCGAAAATTGGGATCCGGTCGATCGCAAGGACGAAAACCTGCTCTCCGCCGTGCCGCGCGCCGACAAGCAGGTCTATTCGATGCGCAAGATCATGACCTCGGTGTTTGACGAAGGGTCGGTGTTTGAAATGGGCAAGCGCTGGGGCCGCGCGGCGATTACCGCCTTTGCCCGGCTCGACGGCTGGCCGGTCGCGGTGCTCGCCAATGATCCGTCTTTTCTTGGCGGATCATGGGAAGCCAAATCATCGGAAAAGGTCGAACGCTTTGCCAAATTGGCCGAACAGTTCCACTTACCGGTCGTTCATCTGGTCGACAATCCCGGCTTCATGATCGGCGCCGAGGCCGAACGCACCGGCACCATCCGCTATGGCGTGCAGGCGATGAACACGATCTACCGGGCGACCGTGCCGTGGTGCAGCGTCATCGTCCGGCGGGCCTATGGCATCGCCGGCAGCGCGATGAGCAATGCCGAGAATTTCCAGTACCGCTTTGCCTGGCCGTCGGGCGACTGGGGCTCGCTGCCGATCGCCGGTGGGCTGGAAGTCGCCTACAAGAGCGATATCGAAAGCGCCGAAGATCCGGCAGCGCGGCTGGCGGAGATCAGGGCCAAGCTGGACAAGGTCACCTCGCCGTTCCGCACCGCCGAACAGTTCAGCGTCGAGGATATTATCGACCCGCGCGATACACGGCCATTATTGTGCGAATTTGCCGATCTCGCGTGGCGGAAACTGGGGACAAAGTGACCTGGCGCGATCGCGATTCAACCGCGATCGCGGGCAAAATATTACGCTGACCGATAGCGTCCATCGGCGCGGACAGAAGGGGACGGAAAGGCGAAAGATATTGTCGCTCGAAATCAGGTGCTTGGCCGCAATTGTGATGCTGATCACCACAATGTGGCGATTATCTCCTATCGCTTTTGCAGGTACTGGATATCATTTCATCTACCGAAATAACCGGTTCATCGCTGATTCAGTAATGAAGTGGCATTGCGTCCGTCTATCGTCTGGCAATAAAGAAGGAAGAAACGATGTATTTATCACCACGATCATTCATCAATCAGCCTGCTCAAGCCTTGGCCGAACATGGAATCCAGCGCGGCTATCAGCCGCTCTATCATCTCGACATCGTCAACCGCTGCCCTGGTTGCGGCAAATCGCACTGGCATGTCGGCCGGTTCAGCGCCGAATGCGCCCATTGCCAGACCGCCCTGCCGCTGGCGATGGTCGCCACCCAGCCGATGCAGCCGCGCTTCACCGAACATTTCAGCAAGACCGCCATGGCGGCCTGAACAAGGCAGGCGAATATAGTCTTGCGATAACGGCAATCTGCGGCCATTCTTGGTTCCATAAAAAAGGGGATCATGATGACCGCAGATATCAAACAGCTACCGATTGACCGCCGGCAGGCCTTGCGCGGAGCCGCCATGGCCGGAGCGGGCGCAATGTTCATTTCCCCAGGCATGGCCCTGTCCGCAGACAGCGACATGACGGCGATCCGCAAGGCTGCCGAAGCCGGGCGCGACGCATCGGTCAAGCGGATCCAGGACTGGATCAAACTCCCCTCGATCGCGGCGGAAGACCGCAACATGGCCGAGGGCGCGCAATATATGGCAGAACTCGCCAAGGATGCCGGATTCCAGCATGTCGAGATCGTCCCGACCGACGGTCATCCCGGTGTCTTCGCTACCCTGGACGCCGGCGCCAAACGGACGCTCGGCATCTATTTCATGTATGACGTCAAGCAATATGACCCATCCGAATGGTCCTCCCCGCCGCTCGCAGCGGCGATTGTCGACCGGCCCGGTTTCGGCAAGGCGATCATGGGCCGCGGCGCGGTCAACCAGAAAGGCCCGGAAGCGACTTTTCTGGCGGCGCTGCACGCCATTCGCGCCGCCGGCCGCAAGCTGCCGGTCAATATCGTGCTGATTTGCGAGGGCGAGGAAGAGATTGGCTCTCCCCATTTCAAGCAGGTCGCCACCAAGCCCAATGTGCTGGCCGCGCTCCAGAAATGCGAGGGCATATTCATCCCGGCGAGCTGGCAGGACAAGAACGGCAATGTCAGCGTCAATCTCGGTTCCAAGGGCATTATCGAACTGGAACTGGTTGCCAGCGGCGAGAAATGGGGCCGCGGGCCCAAGGGCGACATTCACTCCAGCCTCAAGGCGATGGTCGATTCCCCCAGCTGGCGGCTGGTGCAGGCGCTGCAGACGCTGGTCACGCCGGATGGCAATACCCCCGCAATCGAAGGGTGGTTCGAGAATGTCCGCCCACTCACCGCCCGGGAAAAGGCACTGATCGCGGAAACCGCCAGAAACGGCGATGAAGCGGCGCAAAAGAAGATCCTCGGCGTCACCCACTGGATCGACGACTTGCCTTATGAGCAGGCGCTGCAGCGGCTCGCGCAGGAACCAACGGTCAATATCGAAGGACTGGTCGCCGGCTATACCGGACCCGGCGGCAAGACCGTTCTCCCCGGCGTGGCGACCGCCAAGATTGACCTGCGCCTTGTCCCCAACCAGACCCGCGCCGAAGCCGAGACCAAATTGCGCGCGCATCTCGACAAGCATGGCTTCCCCGACGTCGAGGTCAATGTCAGCGGCGGCTATGACCCGACCGAAGTCGATGAAAACAGCCTGCTGATCCGCACCGAACTGGCCACCTATGAGCGCGCCGGCATCAAGGCGACGCTCAACCCCCGGCTGGCCGGATCATGGCCGGGCGCCACCTTCACCGCCCCGCCGGTGTCGATCCCCGCCGGCCATTTCGGCATGGGCCACGGCGCCGGCGCCCATGCGCCGGATGAATATTATGTGATCGAATCGACCAACCCGAAAGTCGCCGGCCTGGTCGATGCGACCATGGGCTATGCCGATTTCCTCTATCAGCTAGCGGCGATCAAATAACCGGTAACCGTTTCCGTTAGCCCTGAGCCTGTCGACCCGAAGGGCGAGCGCAGCTCAACGGCGCTTCCTGTCCGAGAGGCGTGGTTCGACAGGGCACGGAATTGAGCCAGCACGGGGTGCTGGCTCAAGGTCTTGGCCAATAACGGACATACCCAACTTCACCGATCATCATCACGCATCCCCAAATGACTTCAGCGCCGCCGGTGCGACAATATCACCCCATTCCTGCACGAAATGCCCCGCTTCCTCGATCAGCAGCGGCTCCGGGCAGCCCTTGATCAGACTGTGCATCATCTTCATCACCGGCGGACCGAGTACCGGATCGGAGCCGCCGATCGCCATGAAGCTGGGACCGGACCATTCCCGACTCCAGAAGCCCGCTGCCCGCTTGCCGACCTCGACGCCGTCCATATCGGGCTCGACCGGCACCAAAGCCGGAAATTTCCGCGCCCCGGCCTGATAGCTGTCATCCGGATAGGGCGCATTATAGGCCGCCGTCTCCGCCTCGGTCATCTGCGGCGTGCCGCGGGCGATAATCTGGCCGGCGTCAAACACCGGCACGGTCAGCGCATATTCTTTCCACGCGTTGAAGCCATCGCCCGCGCCAGTGCCGAGCCCCAAAGCGGTATTCATGATGATCAGCCGCGACAGCCGCACCTTGAAACGCTCATCCACCGGCAAAGTCAGTCCGATCAACCCGCCCCAGTCCTGCACCACCAAAGTGATATTGGTCAGGCCCAGCCACTCGACCAGCGCCAATATGTGATTGCGGTGAAAGTCGAACGTATAGGCATCGAGATCGGTCGGCTTGTCGGAGCGGCCAAAGCCGAAGAAATCCGGACAAACCACCCGCGCGCCGGTAGCGGTGAAATGCGGGATCATCTTGCGATAGAGAAACGACCAGCTTGGCTCGCCATGCAGACAGAGGAAAGTTGTCTCCGCATCGGCTGGCCCGGTATCGACCCAGGCGGCGCGCAGCCCTTCATAGCCGGGCAGGTCATCGGCATAATATACCGGGAAATCGAAGTCCGGAATATCGGCAAAGCGTTCATCGGGCGTGCGAATGGCGGATATCGTCATGGTCGGGTTCCTCTCAGCTTTTGATATCGAATCTGTCAGGGTGCAGAGAGCGGGTCAAGGGCGAATGGAACGCCCTGAATGATCTGCGCCCGCAATCGACCATAGTGAAAATATCCTGGAAAACTTTACAAAGACCGAGGCTTTTATTTTCTGTGACTTTTGCCGCAAAGCCGCCGAATATCGAGAGATTTTCAACGCCCAACCGGCCCCGAGTGTGACCTTTCAAACGACCGACTGGGACGCGCCGGTCATCGAGGGGAGAAAAGCAGCAAAGACTCATCACGACGCGGAGCATAAGCGCGATCGGGTGATGTAGGAAAGCGTCTATTGTCCGATGGAGGAGAGGTTCGCCACTATTACGCTTCCACCGCCGCCGGCTACATAACCCTCCCGAACGGGCGCGACGATTCCAGCTGCAGATATTGCATCCGCTGGCCGCGTCCGGCGGAGTTCTCGGAATTACGGTGACAAATTACGGTGACAGTGCATTTTTTCTACCCAAGGCGGGCCATTTGTTTTTATAGATTGACTGCGGCGCGCGGTAAACGGCGGGGCTTGCCGCGTTCGGTCAGGTAATGAGTGCACTGTCACCGTAATCGGAGGATCTGGCAAGCTGCGCTTCCATTGCCTCGATACACTCGATCAGCGGCATGAACACAGCCCTGAGGTCCGGCCGCTGGGTGAACAGCGCGTCGAGCCGTTCGCGGCGCTTGCCCGGCGTTGTTACGCTGCCCATCCGCAGGCCAAACAGGCAGAGGCGGATGGCGCTGGCAAGGTCAAGTCCGCCCAGATAACCGGCTGCAGCGCATCGATGCAGGTCAAGTTTTTTGTCCGCAATGCGGTGTTGGGGCAGACGTTTGCTCGCCTCGGCAGCCACGGTGGCAAGGCGAAAACGCTGCCCGTCATTCGGTTGGGGTGAGCCGGGGTTTGTGGCGGTGTTTGGGAGCTTGTCAGTTACGGTTAGGATGTTGTCAAATTTCGTAATACCAAATACTAATAGGCACTGATCGATTGAATGATCCCAGACTCATCTACGGTTGCGAAAATGGAAAACTTGGGGATATCTATATCTCTTTCCATATCTCCATTATCATATAAGACAAATTGATCTTTTTGGATTGTAATTTTCTTTTGATTAAATCGCATTTCCAAACTGCGCATCAGTGCCTCGAAGCTATTCCCCACCACATTTTCGTTCAGTACCCGGAAATATGATCGGCAACAAAGCGATTGAATTATGTCATTTTCCACGGTTACCTGAAAATTTTCGTCCAATGAAATATAGCTTTCTGAACCTTCTTCTGAAAATTCCAAATCGAAAATGTGATCGCGGCGGTTCAAATTGTGGAAATCTGGAATTTCATCGATGCTCTTTTGAAAAAAGTAATCTGCGACTTTCAACTCAGGAATCCACCATTGATCATTTTCGCCTTCCTCTAATACCATCCTCAGTCCCGGTTTTCTTTTTAGCGGCAGCATTTCTAATGTTTATCGCTTTTTGTCTAGCTAATCTCTTTTCTTTCGCTGTAGGAGCTGCCTTTGATTCCTTTTTTAGCTGTTCAACTCTACCTTTACTTTTTGCGACACCCCTTCCGCTGTCACCGTGTTTTGAACTCGCACCGGAATCTTTAGCTTTCTTTCCAGCATTCGGGGGAGTTGGGCAATTATGCACCAAAACCTTCTGCTCGCCAACAAAATAGGTTTCAAAATCAGCCACGGTGAGATTATAGGTTGCGTCCGTTCTATCGGTTTCATCCACCGCTGATATGATCATGCCCTTACCGTCTTGGGTCGTGACCGCCATTCCAATCAAAAGTTGGCCGGTTGTTTTCCAGCCTTGACCAGCAATCCACCAAGGGTGATCGTCTGTGGTTTCAAAAAACTCCGAAGTACCATTCATGCCAACAAGGCTGACTTCCCAAATCACTCGTTCATGGCGTTTGATCAGATCAGTGACGGGCTTGAGCTCTATTTTGCCGGTAGTCTCATCTCGCGCCCAGACTTGATCACCGACCTTTATTGATTCGATTTTTCTTAAACCCGATGAGGTGTTAACTAACGTTCCTGCGACAAAGCAGCACACTTTCTTCAGAGGAGGTGCTTTGCCGAACAGCTTTAACCCAGCTTTCCCAATCTTAAATACCTTGCCGATTGGAACAACTGAGACAGCCGCCATCGCTACATTGGCTACGCTGGGATCTTCAATTGCAGCTTCTATATCTCCGATGAGTACGTCTCGAATAAACCCGCAGGCACCACTGTCACAAGCTTCACCTGTTGAGTCAGTGTCATTCACCGGATCATTCCCAACATAAGCGTACAGATTGTACTGATCCTCATACCCAATAGGATCGGTCTGCAGGAACCTGCCCAGATAAGGCGAATAAGCCCGGGCCTTGTAGTGATAGATGCCGATCTCGGGGATCAGGATCTGGCCGGTATACTGGAACCGTCCGATATTGGTGGCATTGGGGATGCCATAGGCGTCATAGGCGTTGACCTGGACCAAATTGCCGGCGCTGTCGGTGATCGCGGAGATGCTGCCCTGCCAGTTGGCAAACATATGGCGGCGGTTTGTCGCGTTGACCGCGCTGCCGTTGTACCAGACGAGCGGATCATCAACGCCGTTGCCGTGGACATAGCGGTGCTGAATTGTTCCGAGCTGGTCATATTCCAGCACCAGCGCGTCGCCGTCATAGATGAAACGGGTCTTGGCCGCGCCGCCCTGATTGGTCTCGTATAAACGCCCCAGCGGGTTACTGAATCAAGTTCAACACAGGCGCCGATCAGATTGGCGGTCTTTGCGCCCGAAGCGCTGATCAGACGGTTTTCCACATCATAGGCGAAGAAAAGGAGGACCGGTCCAACGTGACGTGGGGCTTGGGCGCTATTTCTATCTAGTATATTTGGTAAACTGGCACCGTAATCCTGCCCGCGCGCCGATCATCGCAATTTCCGTAGCTTCCCGCCGCCGATTGTGCGACGCTCGTCCGGTCTTGAAAAACCCGGAACCACCCCCTCTGCACCTGACCCTCCCCAACCGCCTGTCCTATGGCCTCGGCGGCGCGGTTTATGCGGTCAAGGAAGCGGCGTACATCATGTTCGTCCTGCTATTCTACACGCAGGTGCTGGGGCTTAGCGGAACAGCGACGGGTATTGTCCTGTCGCTCAGCCTGGTCTGGGATGCGGTGTCGGATCCGATGGTCGGCGGCTGGTCCGACCGGTATAAAAGTCGCTGGGGCCGGCGGCATCCATTCATGATTTACAGCACCGTGCCGATGGGCCTTGGCTTTGTTGCGCTGTTTGCGCCGCCGGATTTTGTGCTCGGCAGCCAGCTATGGCTGGCGGGGTGGTTGCTGCTCTGTTCGATATGGATCCGCACGGCGCTGACCTTTTTTTCGATCCCGCATTATACTTTGGTCGCGGAAATCACCCAGGGTTATCACGACCGCAGCGCCCTGATGGGGCAGCGCACGGCGTTCCTGTTTCTCACCACGCTGCTGCTGCCTTCCACCTGTCTCTATTTCCTGTTCGACGAAGGCGCGGGCGGCGATGGCCGCTTTGTTGCCAGCAATTACGTGACCTATGGATGGCTGTCAGCGCTGATCGTCTGGATCACCGCGACGGCCTGTATCGTCGGCACCTGGAAGTTTGTCAGCCATACCCAGATTGACCCCGGGAGAGCGCCCTCGACGCCCGGATTTCTGGGATTGTGGAGCGATTTCCTTTCCACCTTCCGGAACCGCAATTTCCGCAACGTGCTCTGCTACGACCTGGGCGCGACTGCGGCCTATGGCATCACGGTCGCGCTCAATATCATCTTCTGGACCTATTTCTGGGAATTGCAGGCGACCGAGACGGGACTGTTGCTCGGCATTTCCGTGCTGATAGCCGTGCCGATCGCCATGATATTCCTGAAGACGGTCGGCCGGCGGATGCCCAAGCACGACATCGTCAAGTGGGCGGTCATTGTCATGCTGCTCGATCTGTCCTGGCCCTATCTGCTGCGCTGGTTCTCCCTGATTCCGGACAATGGCGATCCTGCGATATTCGCGATACTGGTCATCCAGAACGCGATTTTCATGAGCTTCTTCATCTTGCGGATCGTTGCGATCAGTTCGCTGACCGCCGATCTGACCGACGAGCATGAGGCCGAAACAGGCCTGCGGCAGGAGGGCGGATTCTATTCCGTGCTGCAGTTCACATCCAAGCTGGGCGGCGCTGTCGGGCCGCTCTATGGTGGCTTCGCGCTCGACATGGTCGGGCTGGAAGAGGGCATGAGACCGGGGGCGGTGGCGCAAAACTCGCTTGATGCCCTGGTCTGGATTGGCGCCGCCGCAATCATCCCGCTGATGCTGATCGCGCTTTTCTTTACCTTCCGCTTCTCGATGACCGAGGAGCGCTTGTTACAGATTCAAGCCGTGATCGCCCGGCAACGACGAGACGAATAAAAAGGGGAGCGCAATCGCACTCCCCTCTTCAGACTTCATCCAGACAATAACAGCTTATTCTGCCGCGCTGTCCTTGCTACCCGCATCGGCGCTTTCGCCCGGTACCGGGAAGCCGCGCTTCTTCAGGATATATTTGACTTCCGGATCGCGGCCGCGGAATTTGCGATAGGCTTCCTTGCGGTCGGTTTCATTGCCGGTCGACAGCAGGATAGTGCGGAAACGGTCGGCGGTTGCCTTGTCCCAAGGGCTGCCTGTTTCTTCAAACGCGGCCCAGGTGTCGGCGTCCATCGTTTCCGACCAGAGATAGCTGTAATAGCCGGCCGAATAGGCGTCCGACGAGAACAGATGGTTGAACTGTGGCAGACGGTGCCGCATCACAATCTCTTTCGGCATGCCGATTTCGGTCAATGTTTCGCGTTCGAACTTGTCCGGATCTGTAATCGCTTCCTCGCGATTGTGCAGCTTCATGTCGACGATCGCCGAGGACAGATATTCCACGGTCGAGAAGCCCTCGTTGAAGGTCTTGGACGCCTGGATCTTTTCGACCAGTTCCTTCGGGATCGGCTCGCCGGTCTTGTAATGGGTCGCGTAGGTCGAGAGGATATAGGGCGTCATCAGCCAGTTTTCATTCACCTGGCTCGGATATTCGACAAAGTCGCGCGGTGTGCCGGCGAGACCGGGATAGGTGATGTCATAGTTGAGATAATGCAGCGCATGACCGAATTCGTGGAACAGGGTCGTCGCATCATCGAGACTGATCAGGGTTGCCTCGCCGTCGCCGCCCTTGACGAAATTATTATTGTTCGACGATATCGTATATTTGTTTTGGCCACCCAGCTTGTATTTATCCTTGTAGGTGGTCATCCACGCGCCGGAACGCTTGCCCTTGCGTGCATAATTATCGAAAAATTGCACGCCAATCAGCTTGTCGCCGCGCTTGACTTCAAATGTCCGCACTTCCGGATCGAACACCGGAATGGTGCCGGTGGTTTCGGTGAAGGTCATGCCGTAGAGCTTGCCTGCTGCATCGAACAGCGCATCCATCATCTTGTCGAGCTGGAAATAGGGTTTGATTTCGGCGGCATCGAGATCATATTTCGCCTTGCGGACCTTTTCCGCATAATAGCGATAGTCCCAGGGCGCGATGGTGATTCCCGCGCCTTCCGCATCGGCTATTTCCTGCATGTCGGCGACTTCTTCACCGACCCGCGCGACGGCGGCTGGCCAGACTTTCATCATCAGGTCCATCGCCGCTTCCGGCTCTTTCGCCATCGTGTCGGCCATGCGGTAATGGGCGTGGGTCTTGAAGCCGAGCAGCTTGGCACGATCCGCGCGCAGTTTCAGGATTTTGGCGATGGTCGCATTGGTATCATTGGCGTCACCATTGTCGCCGCGATTGATATAGGCATTGTAAACCTGCTCCCGCAGATCGCGACGGGTCGAGTTTTGCAGGAAGGGCTGCATCACCGAGCGGGTGTTTTTCAGCGCCCAGCCGGTCTTGCCCTGCTCTTCAGCCGCAGCCTTGAGCGAGGCGACAAAACTGTCCGGCAAGCCAGCCAGGTCCGCTTCGTCGGTCAGGAAGATGAAGGTTTCTTCATCGGCCAATACCTTGTTGGAAAAGTCGTTAAACGCCTTCGACAATTCGGTATTATAGGCAATCAGCGTTTCTTTGTCGGCGCCGCCCAGCAGCGCGCCATCGCGGACCAATTGCTCGTAATTGCGCTCGACCAGCCGGGCCTGCATCGCATCCAGTCCAGCGGTTTCACGATTGTCGTAAACCGCCTTGGTTTTGGCCAGCAATTTCGGGTCGAGGGTCAGCTGGTCGAAGAAGGCGGAAATCTTGGGCAGCCATTCGCCCTGAATTTCGCGGACTTCGTCATTGGAAAGATTGCTGGAGTGCACACCCCAGATCGCGAACAGATTATTGGCTTCATTGCCAACCAGTTCCATCGGCACGGTGAAATTTTCAAAGGTCGCGGGCGCCGGATTGTCGCGGATCGCGTTCACATCGGCCTGGATCTTGTCCATCGTGGCCTGGAAGGCGACCGGGAAATCGGAGACCTTGACCGTATCCCACGGCGGCACGCCATCATAGGGGCCGGTCCAGGGCCGGAGAATGCTATTCCCGGTCGTGTCAGCCGGTGCAGCTTGCATCGCGCTCATCTTGTTCAATTCTGCTGTTGTCATTTTTTTTCCATGATGGTCGGCCAGAGCGGGTGTCGCGGTCACGCCGATCAGCGCGGCGCTGGACACGCCCAGAAAGAATTTGCGGGTGGATATCGTGAATCGCATGTATATTTCTCCAAATATGGGACCGCTATCGCGGGTCTCTCAAAAGCACCTGAGGTGCCGTTGGGGATCGTCTACCCAAAGCTGAGCGGAAACGCAAAAAAGGTTGCGCTGGAAATCAATTATTAGACGAACGACGATTTAGCGTCGATGAACGACATCGGAAAATATGGCTATTCCGGCCTCTCGGCCAGCAGCGCGCGGACCAACGGCTGCAGATTCTCGTCATAGCGGGCCAGCATGACATGTTCTTCGGCATTTTCGAAATGGCTGATCAGCTGACGGCCGTTCCAATAATGCACGGCTATGGCTGGCGGGTCGGCGACGATCATATTGCGGCCATCGGGATTTTCGGGATCGATCGGGTTCAGATCCAGCGCCACCTGCGGCGCGGTCGAGGCGCAAATCGCCAGACTGACATCGCCCCACCAGGTTGAAATATTGCGGTGCAAATGGCCGGTGATCATGCCCTTGACCTGATCATGACCGGCGACCGTGTCGGCCAGCCGCGTCACCCAGGGCTCGTCCGGATGGGTGGTCATCCACTCAATGCCGCTTTCGACCGGCGGATGGTGCAGAATCAGGATCGTCGGCTTGTCCTTTTCTTCCGCCAGCCTTGCCGCGAGCCATGCTGCACGGGTGTCGCAAAAGGCGCCGCCGTGGCGCCCCTCTTCCAGCGTATCGAGAATCAGCAACCGGAGATTCGGGGTATCAACCTCATATTGGACAAAGCCGTCTGCGGTCGGAACATCAGGAAATTGCTTGCGGAACGGTGCCCGCAGATCGTGATTGCCCATACACATATGGACCGGAAAAGGCACGACCGACAAAGCATTTTCCAGCCGGCGGTAGCTTTCCTGATCGCCGCGGTCGACGAGATCGCCGGTTGCCAGCAACAGATCGGGCTGCGGGGTCATGGCGCAAATCGTCTTGATCGCCTGATCGAGCCGCTTGCGATTAAATTCTGCCGGATTATCGGGGTCGAAACCCAGATGGATATCCGTGATCTGAGCTATCAACATGGACGCTCTCCCCTTTTTTCTTTTGCCTCAGTGCCGGGCAATCTGCTTCTCCGGCTTGGCCTGCTTGTCTTTTTGCTGCTCCTTGATCAGCCAGGGCGTACCATCATCGGCGTGATAATCATGGCACATGGCGCATGTCGAAGGCACGTCGGATGCTTTCTGGAATTCTCCGCCATGACATTCGCGGCAGGTCTTGATGCCGGGCAGCAGCAGATCAGTGGCTTGCTTGGACGTCGGCGCATTGTGACAGCTGGTGCATGTTTCTTCAATATGGGCATCATGGCTGAACCAGCCGTTGTGCATATAGCGATCGGTCTGGGTCACTGGCGTGATGCCATAATCAACCCGGCCGCGCGCTGTCGGCGGGGTAATGCCATGACAGTCGAAACAGGCTCCGCCGCGCGAAAAGACCTGGCTAATCGCCAGATTGGCCCGGCTCGGGCGGAACTGGACAGCACGGGCATAATCGCTGGCGACGCGGGCCTCGTTGTCGGCCCCCGGACGGCGGCGCGCCATCCCGCCAAGATTGATCGGGCGAGTAGGCCCGGTGGAACGATAATAGGCGCGCAGATCGGCCTGAACCATCGCCGGTTCGCCGTGCCGCAGCGTCCGCACCGTGCCGCCGATCTCGTCAAAGGCGAGACTGTGGCACATGCTGCAATCTTCCTTCATGTCGACCGGTTCAAAGCGCACGCCCTTGGGATCAGGTGTGTGGCAATCCTTGCACGCGAGCGAGGATCCAAAATCATATTCTGCTGACAGTCTCCGCCCCATTTGCGCGACACCGCCGGTCTTTGACAGATGCACGTCATGGGGAAATTTGAGGCCATTATTTTCGGTCGGCTTCTGATCGAGCGAGACACGCTTGCGCAGCGGGTTCTTGCCGCCCGGACTGACCAGCACGGCTGGCCGGAACTGCGGATGGGCAATGCCGAAGTCCGACGCATTCTCCAGTTTTGTGTCGGTCAAGCGTCCATCCATCCCATTGTGGCAATCCGCGCAGAATTTCTGCGCCGTGGGTTCCATAGCACCGCTGCCCTCATGCTCGCTGTGACATTCGACACACCTGCCCGGCGGCTTGTTGAAGGCAGAGGCAAAGGCAGCGCCAATTTTCTCCAGGCCTTCCGGTGCACCGCGTGCGGTCAGCAGCCGTGGCTTGGCGGCATGTTCATGCGCATCCTCTTGATGACATGTGAGGCAGGTCTCGTCCTTCACCGTGACAAAGGCGTCGACATGACAGGCCTGACAATCTTTCTCGAGCGCATGATGCGCGCTGCTCAGCGCGCCGGACGACCACATGGTGTCGGCGTGGAACTGGTCGGGCCGTTCCTCGACCCCACGCCAGGTTGACCAAGTATAGATCGGCCAGACAAGAAACGCCGCCAGCACCAGAGCAACGAAGCCCCAGGCGGTAAGCCGTTTGCCCGGCAGCAGGCCCTTGAGCGTGTAGAGAGTCGATACGCTGCGCGTTTCTGCGGAATCGGATACGGCGTCGACCCGCTTGACGGTGAGGACAATATCCTCGCCCTCTTCGCTGACGATAATGACATGGCCGCCAAAGCCGAGTTCCGCGCCCGCGGACGGATTGATGGTGACAGAAATCCGGTGTTTGCCGTCGAGCGTGAAATTCTGGCCCGACGTGCTTTCGACAATGATCTGACCATCATCGCGCTTGCGGATGACCGCATGGTCCGGATTGACCGCAAGATCGGGCAGATGGATCGCATTTACGGTGCTGCGGCCAATGCCGATTTCATCTGAAGGAAACGGGTTGGACCGGATAATTTCCCGGCCGTCGGCGGTGGTCGCAATCTGGCGAACAATGAAGGTCATGCTGGGCTCTCCATCCTACCAGTAAAAAAACACGCTGATGATATGCGCGGTGAGCGAAGCGATCAGCGCGAAGGTCATCGGGACATGGACGAACAGCCAGACCTGCAGCAAGGCCTTGAGCTTGAGATGGCGGCGGACACGGGCCAGCGTGGCTTCCTTTTTCTCGAGCAGCGCATCGACCTTGTCGAGCGGATCATCGCCGCCCATTTTCGGTTGATAGGCGCGCTCGCGGCGCAGATCCGCCTGCGCCTGCCGGGTTGCGCAATCCGGATATCTGCCGGAAATCCGCTGAAAGAAGCCGCCGCCGAAAGGATTTTGTTCGAGCGATTGCAGCACCAGACTGGCATGTTCCCCGGACAAGGGCTGGGCTGCTTCGTGCAGCTGCCGGTCGAGCGAGCGGAGATTTTCAAGCATCTCCGTCTCGGTCATCTCGTCGCGATTGTCGGACAGCGCCTTCGGGATGGTCACGTAGAAATAAATCCCGACAATGCCGGAGATGATCACGATCATCATGAACATATAGGCCGCCGTGTGGATGTTCCAGCCAAGCTGGAAACCGGTGTGCAGCGTGCCGATCACGATCAGGCTGAGGCCAAGATAGATATGCGCCGAGGTCCAGGCCTTGAGCGACCATTGACCGGGCGTCATCGCCCGCTTGCGCACCCCGAGCAAGGTCAGCCAGAGGATCAGCAGCGCTCCGATGGTGCCAAGCGTATAGCCATACCAGCTGCCGCCATTGTGGCGCGGCGATACGTCAATGAACATATAGCTGACGATGCAGATCAGCATGATCGCGGACGAAATTTTCAGCCAGCGAAAACCGGCGTGCCTGAGGAATCCGTCGTGCATCACGACTTTCTTGCGGCCGGACTGGGCGGACATTGCCTGGGTCGCCATTAGATATCCTCCGTTTCAAGCTTGGAGACGGTGAGGAATTCTTCCGGTGCCACGCGGATTGCCGCCCCGGTCGGACAGGCGCGCACGCAGGCAGGCCCGCCCTTGATCCCGGCGCACATGTCGCATTTGATCGCCTTCTTGGGCTTTTCAACCGAAGGATCGCTATGCTCGACGGCCCATTGCTTGTCGGGTTCCCCCGGTCCCGGGCCGAAGCCAAAGAACAGCCAGTTCAACAGGCTTGGCTTCTTTGGCGGCTCCTTGTCCATGCGGATCACGCCATAAGGGCAGTAGCGCTGGCAATTGCCGCAGCCGATGCAGCTGTCATCGATAAATACTTCGCCATCAGGACCACGGTGAATCGCGTCGGGCGGACAGTCGGACATGCAATGCGGATGCTCGCAGTGACGGCAGCTGGTCGGCACGTGCAAATGCGCATAGGTTCGTCCCGCCTCGCGGTCGAGCCGCGACAATCCTTCATGGCTGTCGGCACAGGCTTTCTCGCAATTGTCACAACCGACGCACAGATTTTCGTCGATCAGCAGCACGTCCGTGGCTTCGCCAATGCCATTGTCGACGAGGAAATTGGCGACGCCGGAATAATAGTCGACGACCCCCGAGAAACTGTCCTTTTTCGCTTCGACAAAGGCGTTGATATCCTGCCGCGCGGCCATTTCCTTCTTGGCCTTGCGCATCAGATCGGGATGGGCGTCGAGCACTTTCTTGAACGCATCGCCGCTGATCTTGATGACTTCGGACTTGATCGCCGCTTTCACCGTCGCGGTGCGATAGCCGCCCGCGATCAGCGTCATTTCGCCGACATAGGAACCGGCCGGCAGATAGGAAAGAAACACCGGTTTGCCGCCAATCTCTTTCTGGACCACCATCGACCCGACGCGAATGACGTAAATGTCATTGCCCTCGGCGCCTTCCTCGATAATCGCTTCACCGGCGCGGACATTGATGATCTCGCTGGACTCGACGACCTCGGCAATATCTTCCTTGGTCAGACCCGAGCCGAACATCTGCAGCAATTGCCGCTCGGTCGAAATCTGGGTGATCCGGCGTTTTGCTGCAGGCACGGACGCTTGCAGTTTCAGCGCCGCCGTCCGCGAAATTTCGACGACGATGACATCCTCCGCCGCCTTGATCGTTGCGCCGCGCCGCCGACCCGAAATCAGACCGACTTCGCCGAAGATCGAACCCTGTTCAATCGGCACGATAATCGATGGATCATCGGCATTGATTTCAACCGCGACCGACCCCTCGGCAATGGCAAACAGCGAGCTTCCCGGATCATTTTTCTCGAAAATCACTTCGCCCCGGCGATAGCTTTGCGGTTCGCTGTCGAGCATGAATTCGCGCATCTGCAGCGGTGACAGATCGTTCAGAATGGTCACATTGGAGCGGAAAAATTCGAGCCATTCATCAACCGACCGGCGGTGCGGCAGGTCACGGAATTTCGCTTCGAGTATCGGTTCGTCGGCGGGCTTCAGTTCGCTATTGCCATTGATGAACTCGATCACATCATAGCCCTGGTTCATGCAGTGCTTGATCAGCGGATAGCCGGCGAGCGCACCGATGACATAAATGCCCTTCTTGGTGCTCTCAAACGCCGGTGACAATTTGGGATAGGCCTCGCGATCCTCGCTGGTAAATTCAATCCCGCATTCTTCGACAAATTTGCGCGGTGGCGCGCTGCCCATGCGGGCGATGATCCGGTCGCATTTGATGGTTTCCTGACCATCGCGGGTTTCCAGCACCAGCTCGCCATCCTTGACCTCGGCAGGCGATGTCTCGTTGCGAATGATGATCTTGCCCTGCTCGCCCGCTTCCATCAGCAGTTTCACATTGGCCTTTTTCGCCCGGGCAAATTCCGCCGAACGGTTGAGAATCGTCACGACATTATTCTGCGCCGCATCGGCCGCGAGACCCAGGGCATTTTCGATACCGGCGTCGCCCGAACCAATTACCGTGATATGTTCGTCATAATATTCGCCGGGATCGTCGAGCTGATATTGCACCAGCGGATTGTCGCCGCCGGGGCAGCGCATCAGGTTGGGATTGCCCTGCGTCCCGATTGCCATCACGATGGTTTCGGCCTGAACCGTCTCACCGTTTTTCAGGGTGATGGTAAAATTGCCTTCCTCTCCCTCGATTTTCACGGGTTCGGCTTTGTACATGACATTGACGCCATGACTGCTGGTCTGCTCATCCCATGTGCCGAGAATCGCTTCGCGCTTGCCAGCGTCAAATTCCATGTCCGAGCGCAGCACCAGCTGGCTCGGCGTCGCCATGACATGCTTGCCCTTCTGATATTTGTAAATGGTGTCGGAAAGATGATCGGTTTTCTCAAGCAGCACATGCTTCAGCTTTAGCTGTGCAGCCCGCCCGGCGGCGCTCATGCCCGCTGGTCCGGACCCAATAATGACTACTCTAAACTTGTCCGACACGCGCTTGCTTCCCCCTTATGCTTCCCCCGACCAACGCACCCTCATGCGCCAAGGCGATCCGGATCAGCTTTCTATTCGGCTGTAGCGCGACCCAAAAGATTGAACTTTGGCAGTATCTTACCAAAATGGCTCCCCATTGCCAGTGCAAAATGTAACAGTCATCTCAGCGCTTGTCAGGCAGCGATCGGCTCCGTATCTCTGCGCGGCAATATCGCGACATAATAGGCTTGAGGATTGACCATGGCGAAATCAGCTTCTTCGATGAATATCAACCGTATCGCGCTGATTATAGCAGCTTTGCTGGCGCTGGGAGCAATCGCGGTGCAGGTCTACCGCAGCATGAATGACGAGTCTGGCGCCAACACGTCTGTTGCCGGGATCGAGGGCGAAGCAGCGCCCAGTGTCGACGAAGTTATCGCCGGTCTGGAAAAAAAGCTGCAGGACAGCCCCGACGATGCGGAAAGCTGGCGGATGCTCGGCTGGAGCTATTTTGAAACCGCGAAATTTGCAGAATCGGCCACCGCGATGAAACGCGCGACCACGCTCGACCCGGACAATCCGGAATATTGGTCGATGCTGGGCGAGGCACTGGTCATGGCCAGCGACGGCCAGCAAGTGCCGCCGGACGCCGCCGCTGCGTTCCGCAATGCTCTGAAACATGACGCCAAGGATGCCCGCGCGCGCTATTTCCTGGCGGTGCAGAAAGATATCTCCGGCGATCACAAGGGCGCGATCAATGACTGGTTCGCGCTGCTTAAAGACACGCCCGCCGATGCGCCTTATGCCGCCGACATCCGCCGGGTCATCGGTCAGGTGGCGGAAAATGAAGGCATTGATGTCGCCGCCCGTCTCGCCAAGGCCGCGCCCGCTGCGCCAACCGGTGGTATCTCCACCGACGGTCCCGCCGTCGCCACCGCCGCGATTCCCGGCCCGAGCCGTGAGCAAATGAAAGAGGCGGCCGCCCTGCCCCCTGGCCAGCAGGAAGCGATGATCGCCAATATGGTCGACGGCCTCGACAAGCGTCTGCAAGCCAATCCCAAGGATGCCAACGGCTGGATCATGCTGATCCGCAGCCGCATGCAATTGGGACAAAATGTGCAGGCGAAGCAGGCGCGAGATCGGGGGCTGGCGGCGTTCAAAAATGATGGGGCAGAGGCGAAGCGGATCAGGGAGGCTGCGTCGGCTTTGGGGATTTAGCTGAACGCCCAACCCCGCAATCTGCGCGACAACGGACACCGTGGAGAGATAATCCATCCGTCACTCAATCCAGCGTTTTCCTCATGATCACCGCAGCCGTAATATCGCCTGTCACATTGACCACCGTCCGCGACATATCCAGCAGCCGGTCGACGCCCAATATGATCACCAGCCCGGTTGCCGGAATGCCAAATCCTGCGGCGACGCTCGCCAATATGGCGATGCTTACACCGGGGGTGCCCGGTGCGCCAATCGATGAGGCGACCAGCGTGCCGACCAGCAGAATGGTTTCGGTTACACTGAGGTCAATGCCCGATATTTGGGCGAGGAAGAGGATCGCAACGCTTTGATACAGCGCTGTCCCCGCCATGTTCATCGTCGCTCCGAGTGGAATCACCAGATGCGCGACATCGTCCGGCACATGAAACTGGCGTGCGGTCTGAATCGTGCTGGGCATGACCGCCGAGGAACTGGAGGTGGAAAAGGCCAGCAACAGATTGGGGCCCGCCACTTTAAGGAAGGAACGGAAACCAAGGCCGCCGATCAATCGCAAGGATATTGCGTAGATGATAAAGAGAAGCACCAGACCCAGCAGGACGGTGCCGACATAACTGAGCAGGCCCAGCAGGGAGTCCAGTCCGATCTGGATCATCAACTGTGCCATCAGCCCGAACACGGCGAGCGGCGACAACAGCATCGCCCATTTTACGATGGTCATCGAAATGGACATCAGCGAGTCGAGCAGGGCGAGGAACGGTGCCGCTTTCTCCCTCTGAATCTGGGTGGCTGCAACCCCGGTCAGCACCGCCAGGATCACGATCGCCAGCAAGTCTCCCTGAATCACCGACGCCGCCGGATTGGTCGGCAGCACTCCGGCGACCATGTCCGGCAGCCGCGTCAAGTCGAAGCTTTGAACGGTCCCTGCTGGCGGAGGGACCGAAACAACCGGCAATTCCAGCCCCATGCCCGGTTCGAATAGCTGCGCCAGCGAGATGCCAATCCAGGCCGCCAGAAATGTGGTCGAGAGTATGAACAATCCCAGCCGAACGCCCAGCTTGCGCATGGCCTGGTTCGAAGGAACACCGGCCAGTCCATTGACGATCGACGAAAAGACCAAGGGCACCAGGACAATCGCGATCAGGCCCAGGAAAAGTTGCCCGGGAAGAGCAAGCCAATCGCCGATCATCCCGGCCGTTTTCGGTTCGACCAAACCTGCCGCCGGGCCAAGCAATGTCCCGGTAGCGACACCGATCACCATCGCGGCAAGCACCTGTGCCCACAGCCGCGAACGCGCCCAGATACGCAATTTGCTGCTCTGCTGAATAAGGTGGTTCAGTTCGAAAGCAGTTCCGTTCGACATGATGGTCTTTTCCTCCCCGGAAGCCGACGCAATATTGCGTGACTTCGGAATCAATGACGCGCTGCGCCTGTCTTTGGATGGCAAGCGCAGCAAATCTGAAGTCCGCTATAGGCGCTGCTGGCCCGATATACGAAATACATGTTGAAGACGGAATTTTCCTCTCCCTCAAGGGGAGAGGCTCAACCTCACCTAAACAGCGGTTCGCCAAAACTCCTGAGCTTGCGGCTGTGCAGCGTCCCCGCATCCGCTTCTTTCGCCAGCAGATCGATCGCGCGCAGACCAATCGCGAGATGCTGCCCCACGCGTTCCTGGTAGAAGGCATCGGCCATGCCGGGCAGCTTGATCTCGCCGTGCAGCGGCTTGTCGGAGGCGCAGAGCAGCGTCCCATAAGGGACGCGATAGCGATAGCCATTGGCGGCGACCGTCGCCGATTCCATATCAATGGCGATGGCACGGGACTGGTTGAGGCGCTTGGCAATCTGTTCGAAGCGCAGCTCCCAGTTGCGGTCGCCGGTGGTCACCACGGTGCCGGTGCGCAATTGCTGCTTGAGCCTGGACTTGTCGATTCCGGTCACTTCCTGCACCGCCTGGGTCAGCGCCAGTTGCACCTCGGCGATCGTCGGCAGCGGGATGCTGGGCGGCAGCACATCGTCGAGCACATTGTCATCGCGCAGATAAGCGTGGGCGAGGACATAGTCGCCGAGCCGCTGGGTCCGGCGCAGTGCGCCGCAATGGCCGATCATCAGCCAGACGTGCGGCCGCAGCACCGCCAGATGGTCGGTGATCGTCTTGGCATTGCTCGGACCGACGCCGATATTGACCAGGGTCACCCCGGGACGACCGTCACCGCGCACCAGATGATAGGCCGGCATTTGCGGCGGCTTGGCGATCGGCGGGGAGGAAGCTTCACCATCGCTGCCGGTCATCCTGTTGCCCGGTTCGACCAACATGGTCGCCTGGCCGGATTTCACTTCCGCCAGACCGGTTTCGATGAATTCGTCGACATAGCGCTGATAGTTGGTGAACAGGATGAACGGCTGGAAATGCTCGGGATCGGTGGCGCAATAATGGCGGATCCGGTGCAGCGAATAATCGACCCGTTCGGCGGTGAACAGGGCCAGCGCCGAGGCTTGCTCGCCCTGAAAAATCTGGCCGCCGTCGACAATCTCGTCATTGGTCTTGACCAGATTCGGCGTGTGGAAATAATGGGGCAGCTTTTCCTTCTTCGCCCGGTCGAGACCGGCACCGGCATCTTCCAGCGCAAAGGCCAGCGGAATCGGCGTGTCGGAAAGCCCGACCCAGATTTTCGCGGTGAAGCTGGTGGCGATCCGCTGCAGCTGGTCGAGCAGATAGGCGCGATAGAGCTTCGGTTCGGTAATCGTCGTGCGATAGGTGTTGATGTCGGCCAGATGGCCGGACGCCAGATGGCTGGTTTCGGTGGCCTGATCGGCGGGAATCTGAACACTGATCTGCGGATAAAGGCCCTGCTGACGGTCATCGCTGGCCAGCTTGGCGGTCGCATAGCGACGAAAGCGGGCGGCGGTGATTTCAATTTGTGCAGCGTAGAGTTTTTCAAGCAACGCCACCGCTTCGGCGGGCGTGGCACATAGGGTGGAATCGGTTGTCATGCAGTCTCCGTTACAGTTTCAATCCTGTAACGGAAAAACGGGGCGAAGGGAAAAGCTAACTACGGGAAAGATCGAGGAAGCGGGCCGCCGCCTCGAATTCTGCCTGCTTGAGATTGCGCATGGCAACGGCCACATCGTCGCGGCCCCATTGCTGCTCTTGCCAAAGCTCTTCCAGGTTGACGAGCGGCCAAAGCGTCTCGGGATCGTGACTCTGTTCGACGAGGCCCAGCGTGGCGATCAGTGAGCCGGACAGACCGACAAGCGACAGCATCGCGGCCACGGCAAAGCCATCCTGGGCCTCGACCGTCGCGGCGAGGCGCTCAATCGTTTCTTGCGGCTGCGCTTCATATCGGATTCCGTGGATCAGATTGAAGTCGACGTCATAATGTTGCCGCGCCCAATCGAGCAGCGGGTCCCAATGTTCCGCCTGATGGTCGATCAGCGCCTGCTGGCCCCGGTCAGCGCGATAATAGAGCATGTCGCTGTCGGCAAAAGCGGCGATGCGGGAGACAATCCGCTCCCGCTCGTTGTCGACCTGATCGAGCGCGCCTTGCGCCAGTCCGGTCAGCGGCATTGACGCGGGGATGATATCCTCCCCCTGCGCTGCCCATTCCGCGGCGATCGCATCGGCAAGACCCGATCGCGGCACGGCAAGCGGATTGCGCTGCGGGGTCTTCATCGGACGCCCGTCGAGCGAGATGGCAAAGGCGTCGCCGACCGGCGATACCGATACGTCCTTGTAAAAGCGTTTCATGGCTGGTCCGCGCTTTCAGCGGCCTTGGCCATTTCTTCTTCGGCGACCCGCGCGCGAATATATTTACGGATGATCCAGACCGGCGCGACCCACATTTGCGCCAGACCGAAAAAGATCAGCACATAGCCGACCGGACCCGGCACCGGTGGCAAGCGATCGAGCACAATCGCCAGTCCCAGCATCACCAGCACCACGCCGAGCAGCCGGATCATGCTGACCATGAAATGCACGGCCTTGGCCTGCTTTTCCTTCACCGGATCAGCGATATATTCGGGCTGGTCGTCAATCGGCTCGCTCATTGGTTCAATATTCCATTCAGGTCGGCCATATTGGCCGCGACTATTTCTGCGCCAGCGTCGATTAGTTCATGCTCGTCATGATAGCCCCAGTCGACCCCGACCGGGCGCACTTTGGCATTGACCGCCATCGCCATGTCAAAACTGGTATCGCCGATCATCGCGGTGGTTTCTGGCGCGGCACCGGCTTCGGCAATTGCCAGTTCGACCATCGCCGGATGCGGCTTGGAAGGATGCCGGTCTGCCGTCTGCAGCGTCACGAACCGATCCAGCAGGCCGTGCGTTTCCAGCACATGGTGGAGACCGCGATCCGACTTGCCGGTGGCCACACCCAGAACCCAGCCGGATGCTTCCAATTGTTCCAATGTTTCGAGCAATCCGTCATAAAGCGGCTCGTGCACACCGCCGGACTGGCGCAGCTCGAAAAAGCCATCCTTGTATGACTGCGTCACCGCCGCGACTATTGCCGCATCGCCCTCGGGCAGCAATTGGCCGACCGCTTCCAGCAGACTGAGACCGACAATCCGCCGGACCAGATGGTGATCGGGCGGGATAAGCCCATGTTTTTCAAATGCCTGATCCATTGAGACGCAGATATTGGCCTGGCTATCGACCATCGTGCCATCGCAGTCGAACAGAGCGAGTTTATTGGTCATGTCTCTCCAAATTCCTGCATCAGATGGGCCATGACCCGGCGCTCCGTGGCATCAAACGCAGCATCGGCCTGTTTTCCTACTGCGGCAGTTTTAGGCCATTGAAAAGCGGGATCGGGATGCATTATTTGGGTTTCTTGTAGAGGGCCTGTTTGACTTTTGCCTTGTGCGGCATGTTTTTCTTGTGCGTTGCCTTGCCGGCATTTGGCCGTTCCCGCTTGCTTGGCTTGCCCGCCTTGGTCGGCTTGCCTTCATTATCCCCGCGGCCACGGCGTTCGCCGCGCTTGTCCTTGCGGATCATCTTGGCATGCGCCTTGGCTTGCTGTTTGCGGACCATTTTGCCGGCCGGCGTCTTCTCGTCGAGCGGCAGGTCTCCGAGGATCAAATCGAGGCCGAGATTTTCAACGGTTTCGGCAAAATGGGTTGGCAATTCCGCCGTCACGTCGAGATTGTGACCGTCGGGATGCTCGATCCGCAACCGCCGCGCGTGCAAATGCATCTTGCGGCTGATCGAGCCGGTCAGGAACGCATCCTTGCCGCCATATTTGCCGTCGCCGACAATCGGGTGGCCAATCGCCGCCATATGCACACGCAGCTGATGGGTGCGCCCGGTATGGGGCTGCAGTTCGACCCAGCAAGCGCGGTTGCCGGCCCGTTCGATAATCCGGTAGCGCGTTTTGGCCGACTGGCCATTTTCTTCATCAACATGCATTTTCTCGCCGCCGGAACCCGGCTGCTTCGAAAGCGGCAAGTCAATCACGCCATCGGCAATTTCCGGCACGCCCATGACAATCGCCCAATAGACCTTGCGTACGTCGCGGCCGGAAAAGCGCTTGGAGAAAAAGGCAGCTGCCCCCGGCGAGCGCGCCAGCAGGATCACCCCGCTGGTGTCCTTGTCGAGTCGGTGAACCAGCTTCGGCCGTGATTTCCCGTCATAGGTCAGCCCGTCGAGCAGACCGTCGAGATGGGTTGTGGTTTTGCTGCCGCCCTGAGTCGCCAGGCCCGGAGGCTTGTTGACGACGATCGCGGCCTTGTCTTTGTGAATCACCATTTCCCGGACAAAATCGATCTGATCCTGCGACAAATCCGTCTTGGCTTTCGCAACGCGGCCCGGCCGTTCGATTTCCTGCGGCGGGACGCGCAATATCTGGCCAGCCTGGATTCGATCACCCGGCGCGACTCTTTTGCCATCCAGCCGCAACTGGCCGGTCCGCGCCCAGCGCGAAACAATGTTGAACGGCACATCGTCCATATGCCGCTTGAACCAGCGGTCCACGCGGATATCATCATCATCGGCAGAAACCGTGAATTGCCGGACATCAAGTGTCTTCAGCGCCTGCTTCTGCTCTTTCACCGAACCCTGGGGTTCTTCTTCTTCGGAGCCGCTTTCGGCGGTGGGATCAAAACCGCTCATGCCAGCGCCCTAATCGTCATAAGGCCAGCAAATAATGCCAGCACCGAACCGATGACTGAGAGCAGGGCGTAACCGATTGCGGTGCCCCATTCGCTTCGCTCGATCATATTGAGAACTTCCAAACTAAAGGCCGAAAAGGTTGTAAAACCGCCCAGCAGGCCAACGCCAAGCAGAAGCCGCCAAGGCTCATCGACAAAATTGCTGCGGGCCAGCACACCAGCCAGCACGCCCATCAGAAAGCCGCCGGTCACATTGGCCACCAAGGTTCCATAAGGAAAGCCCATGCCACCCAGGTGGAATACCAGCCGACCAAGATGATATCGCCCGGCAGCGCCAATTGCACCGCCGGTCATAACAAGAAGCGTCGCGTTCATGGGCGTCCCTTAGTCGGCTTGAAGCGTTTTTCCAAGCAGATCATTGGTGAGCCACAAGCGGATGGCGGTGGCAAGGCCCGGCGGCTGTGCCGCTGCGATCCGCTCAACGTCGATCCGGGCAACCAATGCGTTGACCGGCAGACCGCGACGATCGGAAGCCGCTTTCAGCATATCCCAGAACAAGGGTTCCAGGGAAATGGATGTCTGGTGCCCGGCAATCGTGATGCTGCGCTTGACCGGCGGATGGAAGATTTCGGGCTTTTCTAGATCCACCCGGACAATTCCCGCCGCACCAGCTTGTCCAGCATATTGATGCTGATCTCGCTGTCATTCAGGCAAGGCAGATAGGCAAATTTGTCGCCGCCGCCGGCTTCAAATTGCTCCTTGCCCCTGATCGCCAGCTCCTCGCAGGTTTCCAGGCAATCGCTGGAAAATCCCGGCGCAAAAATCGCGATATTTTTCTTTCCCTGTCCGGGCAAAGACTCCAGCACTTCATCGGTTGGGGGCCCGAGCCATTTCGCCCGGCCAAAGCGCGACTGGAAGGCCACCACCAGTTGCTTGCCCATTTTCTCGGACAGCAGCCGGGCGGTCTTCTGACAATGGCAATGATAGGGATCGCCCAGTTCCAGCGTGCGTTGCGGCATGCCATGGAAGCTGGCGACAATCGCATCCGGTTCAAAATCGAGTGCGGCAATATCGCGCTCCAGGCTGGCCGCCAGCGCATCGATATAGGCGGTGTCATCATGATAGGCCGGCAGCAGCCGGATCGCCGGTTGCCAGCGCATCGCGGCAATCGCGTCAAACACCGCATCATGCACGCTGGCAGTGGTGGCACCACTATATTGCGGGTAAAGCGGCGCGATCAATATGCGATCACACCCCGCCGCTTTCATGTCATTCAAGCGGGAAGAGATGCTCGGATTACCGTAGCGCATCGCCCAGTCGACCATCACATTATCGATTTTACCGGCGAGCTTTTCAGCCTGCTTTCTTGTGTAGGAAGCCAGCGGCGAACCGTCTTCGGTCCAGACCAGACGATAGGCTTCAGCGGATTTTGCTGGACGGGTGTTGAGAATGATCCCGCGCAAAATCGGCTGCCAGATGATCGAGGGTATCTCGACCACCCGCTTGTCCGACAGAAACTCCTTGAGATAGCGTTTGACCGCCTGCTTGTCCGGTGCATCGGGCGTGCCCAAATTGACCAGCAAAACACCGATTTTCTTCGCCGCAACCGGCGGATGATCCTTTGGCAATGGTCCTGTTTCACGCATGATTCATGATACTTCCCCGAAAAGTGGTAATTGCCGGAGCCGGAGGCCGGTTGCTGAGAATAACGCATTGGCAACAGCAGGAGCGACCGCCGGAACACCGAGTTCTTCGTAACCCACTGGCTCTTCCTCGCTTCTGATAAATTCGATCTGGATTGGCGGAATTTCAGCCAGCCGCGGCAAGGACAGATCGCGGAGCCGTTTTGCCGTTGGCAGCCCCTTTTGAAATCGGGTCGCGCTGCCCAGCGCCATCGCCAGTCCGAACACGATGCCGCCTTCAATTTGCTGCCGGGCGATATCGGGATGAATGATCCGGCCGATGTCGACGGTTGCGGAAATGCGGCGAACTTCCAGACCACTGGCCCCCCGGCTCGCGCTGGCGATGACCGCAATATAGCCGCCGCGCATGCTGTGACAGGCGATCCCCTGGCCGCTGCGATCCAGACCACCATCCCATCCGGCCATCGCGGCCACGCCGGTCAGGCAGCGGGCAAGTCTCGGCTGATTGTTCATCATCTGCATGCGGAAGGACAAGGGCTCTATGCCGGCCTTTGCCGCCAGCTCATCGATGAACGATTCGAGATAGAATATGTTGCTGCTATGGGCGTTGCTGCGCCAGTTGCCGGTCGGCACGCCGACAAAGGCGCTATGGTGATCGACGGTCAGATTGGGAATATCATAGGGTATATCCAGACCGGCTATCGCCTTGATATCGGCTTCGCCGATCGAGGACCGCATCGCTTCGACATTGTCCATGCCGTCGAACAGGCGTCTGGCCTGTTCCCGCGCCGATGGTGGCGCGGCGATTTTGATCTGCATCGCTTCGACCCGCCCGGCCTTTGCCATCGCCGCATCAAATCGCGCCTGGCTGGGTGCCCGGTAATGATCGTGCATCAGATCTTCGGCGCGGGACCAGACCAGCTGAACCGGCCTGCCCATTTTCCTGGCAATCAGCGCGACCTGTCCGGCGATATCATTGTCGAGATTGCGGTCGAACGACCCGCCGCTGAGCATCGGATAAAGCGTCACCCGATCCTGACTGATATTCAACATATTGGCTGCCGCCTGAACCGCCGCAACCGGTGCCTGGGTGGCCATCCAGAGCTCCAGACCGCCATCCTTATATTCTGCCGTAGCCGTGCGCGTCTCGATCGGCGCATGCAGCGCAGCATCGGCGTGGTAGCGGGCCTGGAACATATTATCCTTGTCAAACACGCCTTTGGTGTCGCCGCGCGACACGAAGCGGATCCCCGGTCCGTCATCCAGAGCCGTCCGCAAGGCCGTGTCGATCTTGTCGCTATCGGCCAGAAATCCTCTGGTTTCGAAAACCGGACTCATTTTGTCCAATGCCCGGTTGGCGGCCCACCAGTTGGTGGCGACCGCCGCAATCCATTTCTCGCCTTCGACAATGTCGATAAAGCCGGTGATCTTGCTGGCCCCTTCGCGGTTGAAGGATTTCAACCTTGTATCGCCAATCGGTCCTTGCCTTATCGCCGCAAACACCATGTCCGGCAGCCTGATGTCACCGGCGAAATTGGCGGAGCCATCGAGTTTACTGGGCAGATCAAGCCGCGGAACATCCTGGCCGATCAAATTGCCTGCACCGGCCGGCCGGAGCGGCACGGGATCGGGCAAGCTCTGGGTGGCTGCATCGCGAACCAGTTCGCCAAACCGCAACTGCTTGTCGCCGTTCGAGATAATGCCATTTTCGACCGTGCAAAATTCCCAGGCGACGTCCCATTTGGCCGCCGCTGCCTTGGTCAGCAATACGCGCGCCGCCGCACCCGCTTCGCGGAAACTTTCGGCGAAGGCCGGGATTGAGGTGGAATCGGCCGTCACCATGAACTGTTCGCGAATCGTCACATTCTGTGCGACCCATCGAACGGCGGCATGTTCGGCCAGTTTTTCGGTACCCGCAGGCATCAGAGTTTCTGCCCATTGCTCGGCCAGCAGATTGTTGCTGTAGAGTGGATTGATCGGCGCCGGTTCAACGGCGACCGTGCGCCAGTCTGCGCCCAGTTCGTCGGCGAGGACCTGCGGCAAGACGGTATAGACACCTTGCCCCATTTCGCTTTGCGGCACGATCACCGTGACCTGCCCATCTTCGGATATTTTCAGAAAAGCGCCAAAAACCTCTTCATTCTCGGTCGCGGCGACATTGGGCTCATAGCTGCGCGGCCAAAGCGTCCAGGCGACCACCAGACCGACTGCGGTGCCGCTTCCGATCAGAAATTTGCGGCGATTCAATCCGCCGGTGGAAGCATTTTCGGGCTGCTCGATGTCAGGTTCAGCCGCCATCGGGTTATTTCAGCAGGCCCAAGCGGGGAATGTCGATTTTAGGGCAACGATCCATGACGACTTTCAGCCCCGCGTCGATCGCACGCCGGGCCGCCGAATCATTGATGACACCAAGCTGCATCCAGACCGATTTGGCGCCAGTCGCAATCGCCTCGTCGACCACATCACCAGCGGCGGCGCTGTTGCGGAAAATATCGACCATATCGATGTCGCCTTCAATGTCGCCCAGCGATTCAGCCACCGGCACACCGTGCAGCATCTGTCCGGCAAGAACGGGATTAACCGGCGTCACATCATAGCCCTGCTCGAGCAGAAATTTGAATATCAGGTTGCTGGCACGCTCGGATCTGGCCGATGCGCCGACCAGAGCGATTCGCCGTGTCGACGTCAGCAAGGCGGCTATTTCCTGATCGCTTTCCAGCAGCATGACGCCCTTTCCTTCCGGCTATTGGTTATCCAACCAAGTCGCGAGCTTTTTGCCAATATCACGGAAAGCCTGCCCGTGCACATCGTCGGAACAAGCTGGCGGCGTGCCGCCATCGCTGGACTTGCGAATCTCTATATCCAGCGGGATTCTTCCGAGAAAAGGCATGCCCATCGTCTTCGCGGCGGCTTCAGCGCCACCCGCGCCGAAAGGATCGCTGACCTCGCCGCAATGCGGACATTGATAGCCTGCCATATTCTCGACCATGCCGATGATCGGAATCTTGGCCTGATTGAACAGATCAACCGCCCGGGTTGCATCCATCAAGGCCAGATCTTGCGGTGTCGAAACGATCACCGCGCCAACCGGCTTGTGATTTTGCATCATCGACAGCTGCACATCACCGGTGCCGGGCGGCATATCGACGATCAGCTCCTCAACATCACCCCAATGCGCGTCGATCAATTGCTCTAGCGCCTTGCCCGCCATGGGACCGCGCCAGGCGATCGCCTGGCCGGGTTTCGCCAGATGGCCCATCGACAATACCGGCACATCATAGTCATTGGGCACCGGGATCAGCTGCTTGCCTTCGGCCTCGGGCCGCCGTCCCTCGCAGTGGAGCAGTCGGGGCTGGGACGGGCCATATATATCGGCGTCCACCATACCAACCTTGCGGCCCATACGCTGCATGGCAATCGCCAGGTTAGCAGATAGTGTGGACTTGCCGACACCGCCCTTGCCGCTGGCGACGGCGATCAGACGCCGCTCGACCTTCTCGGCCGTCATCGCGACATCGACTTTCTCGACGCCGTCCAATGCCAGCAGACTGCCTTTCACGGCAATTTCGATCTGGCCGCGCTCACGCACATCCAGACCGCCAACGTTGAGCACCAGAGTGATACGGCCTTGCGCAAATTTTACGGCGCTAAAACGGCCCTTGGCAACACCGTCAAGCGCTGCTTCGATTGTGGAAATATCGGTCATTCGATCGACATAGTTACACTTTTCTCGGATTGACACTGTTTTTCTGGCCGCGTGCTACCTATACAGAATATATGAATGATAATATTAACAGCACAGCGCGCCCCAAATCAGTTTTGGGTGCAATATTGAACATGGCCGGCCCCTGGGGCAATAATGGTGACAACGGCAACGATGGTGGAAATGGCGGCGGTCCGCGCAACCCATGGGGCAACCCTCCCGGCGCGCCTTCAGGCGGTGGACGCAAGGGTGCCAGCTCGCTTGAAGAACTTTTTAAAAGAGGCACTGGCGGCGGTTTCAGGGGCGGCATTCCCAAGGGCCCGGGCGGCCGATCCTGGTGGCCCCTCATGGCCATTGGCTTTGTCATCCTCTGGGTATTGCTGACCAGTATCCATCGTGTCAGCCCACAGGAACGTGGTGTGGTAACATTTTTGGGTTCCTATTCGCGGACCTTGCAACCCGGCCTGCACTTTTCGCTTCCCACTCCGCTGGAACAGGTAACGAAGCTTGACGTCGAAGACATCCGGACGATCGACATTCCCGAAGGAGAGACCGAAAAGCTGATCCTGACCGGCGATCAGAATATCGTCGATCTTGCCTATTCGGTGCGTTGGAACATCAAGGCGCCAGAGCTTTTCCTTTTCCAGATCGCCGAACCGGAAGAAACGATCAAGGAAGTCGCCGAATCGGCGATGCGGGCAGCGGTAGCGAATTTCACGCTGGATGATACGATTGGTTCCGAGCGGACCGAAATCGAACAGCAGGTGGAACAGAATATGCAACAATTGCTCGATGGCTACGGCGCTGGCGTTGTCATTCGCGGCATTGCCATCAAGAAAGCCGATCCCCCGGCTGCGGTCAACGATGCGTTTAAAGAAGTGTCCGCCGCTCAGCAGACAGCGCAAACCTATCTCAACGAAGCCCGTGCGTATGCGCAACAGCTAACCGCGCAGGCGCAGGGCGAATCAGCCGCCTTTGACAAGGTCTATGAGGAATATCGGCTTGCTCCGACGGTGACGAGACAGCGGATGTATTATGAAACAATGGAGCGTGTGTTGTCCAAGGTCGACAAGACGGTAGTCGAAGTGAAGGGCGTTACGCCATATCTGGCCTTGCCGGAATTGAAAAAACGCGCGCAGCAACCCGCGATTACAACCGTGGAGGGCAAATAATGGGACAGATATTTAAAAATCCCGTTGCGCTTGGCGTGATCATCATCGCCGGGCTGTTCATCTTGCTCAACAGCATCGTCATCGTGCCGGAAACCCGGCAAGGCGTCGTTGTCCAGCTTGGCGAACCCAAGCGAATCGTCAACCGCTATCAGGCTGGCGAAGCTTTTGGTGAAACCGGAGCGGGCCTGATCGCCAAAATACCATTTTTTGAGCAGATCGTATGGATCGACAAACGCATCCGCGACGTCGAGATGGAGCAGCAGCAAGTGCTGTCCACCGACCAGCTTCGCCTGCAGGTTGATGCCTTTGCCCGGTTCCGGATCACCGATCCGCTGCGCATGTATATTGCCGCCGGCAGCGAAGAACGGGTTTCGGAAGAACTCCGGCCAATTTTGGGCTCGGCTCTGAGAAACGAACTCGGCAAGCGGCCGTTTGCCGCCTTGCTTAGCCCGGAACGTGGCCAGGTGATGGACAATATCCAGGCTGGTCTCAACCGGGTTGCGCGCCAATATGGTGCGGAGATTGTCGACGTGCGGATCAAACGGGCCGACTTGCCCGATGGCACACCGCTCGACAGCGCCTATCAAAGAATGCGCACGGCGCGTGATCAGGAAGCGCGGACGATTCGTGCGCAAGGGGCAAAGCAGGCGCAGATCATTCGTGCCGAAGCCGATGCCAGCGCTGCGCGAACCTATGCCGAAAGCTTTGGCAAGGATGCGAATTTCTATGATTTCTACCGCGCCATGAAGAGCTATGAAACGACATTCCAGGGCGGCGGTCCGAATGATCCGCAGAGCTCATTCGTGCTCTCGCCTGACAATGAATATTTGCGCCAGTTCCGGGGCAAGTAAGCCGCTTTGGATACAAACCGCGCGATTGTTGACGCCTATTATACCGCTTTGTCCACCATGGACATTGCGGGATTTGAGGCGCTGCATCACCCGGATGTCGTGTATAATGTATCAGGAAACACGATCATCTCGGGGCGGTACGAGAGCTTTGCCGCGCTGAAGCAGGTCCTGCCCGCCGTGTTCGAGGCCCTGGATTTCGAGCAGTTCCAGTTCGCGGTAAAATGGCGGGTGATGAACGACGGGCCGGACGGGGCAACCGCCATCATGGAAGCCAGCGGCGTGACCCGAAATGGCCAACGCTACGACCAGCGCTATGCGCATATATTCTCGTTTCGAGTGGGTAAAATCGCCTCGGTTCACGAATTTTTCGACACACAATTGGCCAATGATGCCTTGGGATTTTCCGGAAAACCAAAATTTGCATCCGACGGCCCGTTTGAGTTTTAGCGTTTGAGAAAGCTCGGGCACAGGCATTCGACTACAAACGTCATCTTTTCTTCGCGAAGCCGGTTTTTTCGGACAAACAGCGAATTCCGGCTTGCGAAACGCTTTGGCCGCACCCAAATATACTGGCATCGGGCATATCCCGCAGTTCTGCGATCAAGATCGGCGAACAAATATGCTAATATTCAATTTCCGTTCATGAAAATTGCGCCATTGTTTCGGTGATTTTGAACGGGTCTGGCGGCAGAAATCCATTTGTTCCGCCAGAAATTTGAGAGGAAGATAATAGTGCGTTACGCTTACGGAATTTCAGCAGCTTTGCTTTTTGCCGGCAGTGCAGCAACCTTGGCCGGCATTGGCCCGGCTGGAGCACAAACAGCCGCCAATGACAGCTCGGTGATGCGCAACGTCGTGCCGCGCGCGGGCGCGCCGATGAGCTTCGCAGACCTGACCGAACAATTACAGCCTGCCGTGGTCAATATTTCGACCACCCAGCGCGTCCGTGTGAGTAATAATAATCCGTTTGCGGGCACACCTTTTGACGGCCTGTTCGGTAATCGCCAAGGCGGCGGCGGTAGTGAACAAACCCGCGAAGCCCAATCGCTGGGATCCGGATTCATCATTTCGGCCGATGGCTATATCGTGACCAACAACCATGTTGTCGCGCCAGGCGATCGCAACGCGACCATCGAATCAATCACCGTGATCATGCCGGATCGCACCGAATATGTAGCCGAGCTCGTCGGCCGCGACGCGGCATCGGATATAGCGGTGCTCAAGATCAAAGCGGACAAGCCCCTGCCATTTGTCAAGTTCGGCGACAGCACCGGCGCCCGGGTTGGCGACTGGGTTATTGCCATTGGCAATCCATTCGGTCTTGGCGGAACTGTGACCACGGGCATATTATCCGCAATCCACAGGAATACGGGTCAAGGCGGCGCTTATGATCGCTTCCTCCAGACCGATGCATCGATCAACCGCGGCAATAGCGGTGGCCCGATGTTCGATCTCAACGGTAATGTCATCGGCATCAACAATGCGATTATTTCCCCGACCGGCGGCAACGTCGGCATCGGCTTTGCCATCCCCGCAGAAGTGGCGGCACCGATTGTCGAAACGCTGAAAAAGGGACAGACGATCGAGCGCGGCTATCTCGGCGTACAGATCAGCGCGCTTTCGGAAGATCTGGCGGACTCGCTCGGTTTGGAGAAAAACCTGGGTGAATTTGTCCAGCGGGTCGAGCCCAATGAAGCAGCCGCAAAAGCCGGCATTCAGGCGGGTGACGTGATCACCAAGGTGAACGGCAAGACGGTCACCCCCGACCAGACCTTGTCCTATCTGGTGACCAATCTTCCCATCGGCACTGATGTTCCGATCGAACTGATTCGCAATGGCAAAACAATCAAGGTCAATGCCAAGCTTGGCAAACGTCCGTCCGAAGAGGAACTGGCCGGCAATTCGTTCGACCCGGATGCCGAAGACAATGCCATGGGTCAGAATGATAATGGTGCCAGCGCACAGGCAACCGCCGAGGCCCTGGGATTATCCGTTGTCGATCTGACGCCAACTATCGCGCGGCAGATCGGTGTTGCATCGACGCAAAAGGGCGTCGTCGTGTCGACGGTCAATCCAAACAGCGATGCCGCCCAGAAGGGGATCAAGCGCGGATATCTGATCACCAGTGTCAACCGACAGCCAGTGACCACCGCATCTGATCTGGATAGTGCGATCAACAGCGCGAAACGCGCAAACCGCGAAGCGGTGCTGCTGCAGGTTCGTCGCGGCGCTCGCGATCCGCAATTTGTCGCGGTTCGCCTGCAGGAAAGCTAAGCGCGGTTAAACACGTGTAACAGAAAATGGCCGGCGCTTGACGTCGGCCTTTTTTTTGCGTCAAGCTATGACGTTTGATTGCAACATGATTGAGGGGATCCGCCAGTGGCCGATGCAACAGAAATTTTTCTCGGACTGGGCGGTGGTGAACGGCAAAGCCTCAACCTGTCCCGCGCCAACCGCCACGGCCTGATCGCAGGGGCCACCGGCACCGGCAAAACGGTCACTCTGCAGGGACTGGCCGAGAGCTTTTCCGCCAATGGTGTGCCGGTCTTTGTCGCCGATGTAAAAGGCGACCTTGCGGGTATTTCGATGGCAGGATCACCGCAATTCAAACATGCTGACAAGCTGGAAACACGCGCCAAGGAACTGGGGATGGACGATTATGCCTATTCCGACAATCCGGCGATATTCTGGGACCTCTATGGCAAGCAGGGCCACCCCATCCGCACCACGATTAGTGAAATGGGGCCATTGCTGCTCGCGCGCCTGATGGACCTGAACGAGACGCAGGAGGGCGTACTCAATATAGTCTTCCGCTTTGCCGATGAAGAGGGCTTACTGCTGCTGAATCTCGATGATCTGCAGTCAATGCTCGCTTATACTGCGGAAAATGCGAAGCAATTATCCGCCAAATATGGCAATGTGACCAAGGCCAGCGTCGGCACGATCCAGCGTCAGTTGCTGCAGCTGGACAGCCAAGGCGCAGGCCAGTTTTTCGGTGAACCGGCGCTGGAAATTGATGATTTCATCAAATGCGACGATCAGGGTCGCGGCTATATCAACGTGCTCGCCGCTGATCAGTTGATGCGCAGCCCGAAACTCTATGCAACCTTCCTGCTCTGGCTGCTTGCCGAACTGTTCGAAACATTGCCGGAAGTCGGCGATCCGGAAAAACCGAAACTGGTGTTCTTTTTCGATGAAGCGCATCTGCTGTTTGACGATGCACCCAAGGCACTGGAAGACAAGATTGAACAGGTCGTGCGCCTGATCCGGTCCAAGGGCGTCGGTGTGTTTTTCGTCACCCAGAACCCGGTCGACATACCGCAGGAGGTTGCTGGCCAGCTTGGCAACAGGGTGCAGCACGCCCTGCGTGCCTTCACTCCGCGCGACAAAAAGGCGATCAAGGCGGCGGCCGACACGTTTCGCATCAACCCCGATCTCGATGTCGAGCAAGCCATCACCGAATTGCGCGTTGGTGAAGCTTTGGTCTCCACCTTGCTGGAAGATGGTGCACCCTCGATTGTCCAGCGGACCCTGATCAAGCCGCCGCGATCGCGCCTTGGTCCGGTTTCGGCCAAGGAACGCGCGATCATCAATTCAATCTCGCCCTATGAAGACAAATATGATGAAGCGGTCGACCGGCACAGCGCCGAGGAGATACTCGCGCAAAAGGTGATAGACGCCACGGCGACGGCCAGGGAAGTCGAAGAAAAGGGTGAGGAAGAGGTCCGCAAACAACCCCGGAAGAGCAAAAGCATCTGGGAGAAGGCGTTCAGTCGCGGTGCCAAGGTCGCGGCAGGATCTGCGGCAGGCATGGCCGCCTCGACAATGCTGGGCAAAAAATCTCGGGCCAATCCGGTGCAGTCAGGTGTGACTTCTGCTGTCGGTTCGGTCGTCACCGATCTCGCCGGACCGATTGCCGGACGCTTTGTCCGCAATCTGATTGGTGGTTTGATGCGTTGATAGCCGGCTCGCCAGCTTGTTATCTCTGCGCCAACAAATTCAATCGCTTCAATCTATTAGCCGAAAAATCGGGCGACGATATCTTTTGCTAGGCGGGTTGGACGCAGCGTGTCAGCATCGATACAGCACCAGCTCGACTGGACTTCGGCCAGCACCTCTTCGCCGCGACGAATGATCGTACTGTAAAATGCCCGGGCACCATGTACTTTTTCGAGCAATACTTCGGCGATCACATCATCGTCCAGAAAAGCCGGCTTGCGGTAGGTAATCTCATGTTTGATCGCCACCCAGAGATGGGCTGCGACGGCTTCGGAAGGCGCAAATTTCTGCCAATGCGCGACCACGGCATCCTGCACCCACGTCAGATAATTGGCATTATTGACATGTCCCATGAAATCAATGTCGGATGCCTCGATGGCAATGCTGTGATGGTGTGAAATACTGCTCATATCATTAATATATAAGAATGCCGGCGGCCGATTGATAGGGCAAAGTAGGTAATTGCTCCAGTTTTCGGGCCGGCTTTGACTATTGGCGCAAACCAAGCTTGAAGTTTTTGAACGCCAGGGGCCGTTCCATGGCAAAATTCCGAAAAGCCAATGTTCCTTTGATCGTCGACAGAAATTCATCCGCAGCTGATTTATCAGCATCTTCCAATTGCCGATAATATTCCAGCGCCCTTTGCAGCATCCACAAGCTGAACGGAGGCGCGATTCGCTGCCCCTCTATGCCTTCAACAGTAAATGCGGCCATGCCAACCGCGCGGGGCAATTCCGCATCCGGATTGGCCGCAGACCAGGTTGCCAGCATATCGGCGCTGGTCTGGAGGAACGGCATTTGTTCGCCCATCATCCGCTCAAGCACCGGTATCAGCGTTTGCGGCACTTCATCATCGGGCAGAAATTCGCCAGAAAGGGGCGATTTGACATCCACCATTCGTTCAACCCAGGCGGCAACCCGCGGGGCCAATCGCTTCATGATCTCGCCCGATGCCGGGTCCCGATAGAGATGGGCATAAAGCGGTCCGATCAAGCCGTAGTCACCAATCGAAGGGCGAGAACCCAGCAGATAGTCATGAACCGCAAAATGGGCGTCGAGATCGGCAAGCAACGCCTCATAGCTGGCTTCGATCGCCGGGATGGTTTGCGGGTTGATGCCGAGGATCGGGCAGAAGCCTTTAAAGCTCGCGCCGCGCTCCCGTCCGATGGCCAGCTGTTCTTGCTTGCTGGCACCAGGGGCTGCGGTGGCACCAAATTCTCCGTAGACCCACTCTTCATTATAATTCCAGCGATAGTGCATCGCCGGAATGACTAGCCATTCATCACCATATGTTTCCAATAACAAAGCGGTAAGCCTCTGTTTCGGCGTGTCAGGATAGATCGAAGGACCACCGACCGTAGCTTCAAAATGATCGATAATGCAGGTCGTGTCCTGAATGGTCTGGCCGTCATCGGTATCCAGTACCGGAATAACCGGTCGCCCCACTTTGGGGATGATAATGTCCTTGTAAACCGCGCCGGAAGACAGGATTTCTTCATAATCAATGCCCTTCCAGTCGAGATAGGCCCGCGCCTTGCCGGAATAGAGCGAAAGCGGTGCGGCGTATAATTTATGCGTCATCAGCCGCGGCCCCGATAGGGTGCCACACCCTGATCCGGTACCCACAGGCCTTTGGGCGGCTCCCCCGATTGCCAGAAAACATCAATGGGAATCCCGCCGCGCGGATACCAATAGCCGCCGATTCGCAGCCATTTGGGCTGCATCTCGTCGAACAGGCGCCGGCCGATTCCGACCGTGCAATCTTCGTGAAAGGCAGCATGGTCGCGGAACGATCCGAGAAACAGCTTGAGCGATTTCGATTCGACGATGCTCTGATCCGGCGCATAGTCGATGACCAGATGGGCGAAATCCGGCTGGCCGGTAACCGGGCAAAGCGAGGTGAATTCGGGCACCGCAAAGCGCGCCAGATAGAGCTCCCCGGCGCGAGGATTGGGCACATAGTCGAGTATCGCCGCTTCGGGAGAAGCGGGCATGGGACTGGTCTTGCCCAGAAATTTCGGTGCTGGCGGAGCGGATGGATTGTCGGTCATGCGGCATGTTTAGTGCACGGAACGACATATGTCATCACTTGCCGCAATGCGCTTCGCCTCCAACACTGCCCGAAAGCACGTCTCGAACAAACCGTCGGTTCGTGCGACTGCCGACCCATGACAAGAAAAACCCTGATACCCATATTCGGCGACCAGCTTTCGCCGGATATTTCTTCGCTGGACCAGCAAAAGCCGGATGACTGCATCATCCTGATGGCCGAACTGGATGAGGAAACCGGCTATGTCCGCCACCACAAGGCCAAGATCGCCTATATCCTCTCGGCCATGCGCCATCATGCCCGGTCCTTGCAAGATCGCGGCTGGTCGGTCGAGTATGTCGAGCTGGATGATCCCGACAATAGCGGCAGCTTTACCGGCGAGATTGCCCGGGCAATCGAACGACACGACATCGGGGCGATCCGGGTCACCGAGCCGGGCGAGTGGCGAGTGATGGCGATGATCGAAAACTGGGAAGAGAAGTTCGGCACACCCGTAACCATCTGTCCCGACGGCAGGTTTCTCGCCACGCATCAGGATTTCGACGACTGGGCGGAAGGGAAAAAGCAGCTCCGGATGGAATTTTTCTACCGCGAGATGCGGCGCAAAACCAGGCTGCTACTTGACGACCAGAGCAAGCCAGAGGGCGGCAAGTGGAATTATGACAGCGACAATCGAAAGCCTGCCAAAGGCAGTGAGCGGATCCCGCAACCGATTCGGTTTCTGGCCGATGATGTGACGGGCGAAGTTCTGGATCTCGTCGGCAGGCGATTTTCGCATCATCCAGGTTCGCTGGAACATTTCCATTTTGCCGTCACGCACGAGGAAGCCATGCGGCAAAAACGGCAGTTTCTCGATGAGGCCTTGCCCAGATTTGGCGATTATCAGGATGCCATGCTCACCGGCGAGCCGTTTCTGTGGCACTCGATATTGTCGCCCTATATCAATTCCGGACTGCTCGACCCGCTCGACCTGTGCCGTGAAGTCGAAGAAAAATATCGTGAGGGCAAGGTCCCGCTGAACGCGGCGGAAGGCTTTATCCGGCAAATTATCGGCTGGCGCGAATATATACGCGGGATTTACTGGCGCGAGGGCCCGGACTATGTTGAGCGCAATTTCCTGAATGCCAACCGGCCGCTCCCGGATTTCTATTATACGGGTAAAACCGACATGCTGTGCCTTTCAGAGACGATCGGCCAAACGCTCGATTTCGCCTATGCCCATCATATCCAGCGGCTGATGATTACCGGCAATTTTGCCCTGATCGCCGGGATTGATCCGCAGGCCGTGCACCGCTGGTATCTCGAAGTCTATGCCGATGCCTATGAATGGGTGGAGCTGCCCAACACGCTTGGCATGAGCTTGTTCGCCGACGGCGGGATCATCGCCTCCAAACCCTATGCGTCATCGGGCAACTATATCAACAAGATGTCGGACTATTGCCAGCACTGCCGCTATGATGTGAAACAACGTACCGGCGAGGACGCCTGTCCATTCAACGCGCTCTATTGGGATTTTCTTGATCGCAATCAGAACAAGTTGCAGGATAATAACCGCCTCGCCATGCCCTATCGCATATGGGCCAAGATGGACCCGGACGCCCGCAATCAAATCCGCTCGCAAGCCAAATCCTTTCTCGACGCTTTGTGAAGCCGGTCAAATGCATAAAAACCACATAAGCGGTGGATTCGTGGGAGAATGCGTTATAGCCTCGACGCCCTGAAATCGAATCGCTAGACGGCGAGACGAATAGCGCAAATACTTGCGAGCATGAGGAGCTGAATATGGAATTGCTGGTAACGACCGACTGGCTGGCCAACGAACTGGGCGCATCGGATTTACGCATCGTCGATGCGACAAAATTCATGCCCGATGCCGGACGCAATCCGGCAGCCGAATATGAAGCAGGCCATATCCCGGGCGCGGTCTTCATGGACCTCAGCGAATTGACCGACAGCAACAATCCGGTCGAAAATATGCTCCCGCCGGCGGAAAAATTTGCCAGCCGGATGCAATCGCTCGGTCTGGGCGACGGCAGCCGTGTGGTGCTTTACGATGACAGTCCGTTCAAAACCGCAGCGCGCGCGTGGTGGATGCTGACCATTTTTGGCGCGCATGAAGTCGCCATTCTCGATGGCGGCATCGCCAAATGGAAAGCCGAGGGACGCCCGCTTGAAACCGGCAAGGAAGCCCTGCGCCACCGCCATTTCACGGTCTGGAAAGATGACAAGGACGTTCGCACCAAGGCGGATATGCTCGCCAATCTGCACAGCAAGGCCGAGCAGGTTGTCGACGCACGACCGGCCGACCGGTTTAGCGGCGAAACACCCGACCTTCGCGGCAACGCCGCATCCGGCCATATCCCTGGCTCGACCAATATTCCGCACAGCAAATTCTTCAACGCTGACGGAACATGGAAAGACAGTGACGAGATCAAGGCAATTTTCAGCGACGCTGGCGTTGATCTCTCCAAACCGCTGGTCACGACCTGTGGATCAGGGATCACGGCTGCGGTTGTGTCCTTTGCCGCGACGCTCGCGGGTGCAGAGAAGACCGCGCTTTACGATGGCAGCTGGGCCGAATGGGGCGCAGATGCCGATACGCCGAAAGAAACCGTCTGAAAATGCTGACGCTGCTGGAACTTTAGTTGGCCAATAGCGACTCTGGTTCAAAAAAGCCCGCGACACAGGCGGTCACCGGTGGTCGCCGAAAAATATGGACCGGGCCGGTGGTCAATCCGCCGGTCTGGCGCGGGAGTACACATCTGTATGACGATGTGGCCCATCTCCGCGAAGGCCTGACAGCCAATGACGACGGTCGTTTTTTCTACGGCCGTCGTGGTTCTCCAACGCAATGGTCGCTTGCCGAAGCACTGACCGAAATGGAGCCCGGCGCAGCCGGGACCATGCTTTATCCGTCCGGTGTTGCCGCCATTTCCTGTTCGCTGCTCGCCGTTCTGCAGCCGGGCGACGAAGTCCTGCTGACCGACAGCAGCTACGACCCCAGCCGCAGCTTTGCCGACGCCTTTCTCAAACGTATGGGTATCACAGCGCGCTATTATGACCCGATGATCGGGTCTGACATCGCCAGCCTGTTCGGTCACAGGACAAAGGCGATCTGGATGGAAAGTCCGGGCAGCCTGACCTTCGAGGTTCAGGATGTGCCGGCGATCTGCAAGGCAGCTCGTGCCGCAGGCATAATCACTCTGCTCGACAATACATGGGCGACATCTCGCTTTTTTCCCGCTCTGGAACATGGCGTTGATATCGCCATGATCGCTGCCACCAAATATATCGTCGGCCATAGCGACGTGATGATGGGCGCGGTCACCACGCACAGCGGCTATTGGACCCGTCTCCGGCGGACCGCGCAGCAATTGGGCCAGGTGGTTTCCCCCGATGATGCCTATCTTGCCGCGCGCGGACTCAGGACGCTGGACGTCCGTCTGCGCCAGCATGAAGCCAGCGCGATGAAAATTGCGCATTGGCTAAAGGCCCGCCCCGAAGTGGGTCGCGTTCTCCACCCCGCCCTGCCCGATTGTCCGGGTCACGAGATATGGAAACGCGATTTCAAAGGGGCGTCCGGCCTTTTTTCTTTCGAGCTGTCGGATGGTGACGACCAATCCCGTGCCGCTTTCATTGATGCGCTAGCTTTATTCGGCATCGGGTATAGCTGGGGCGGTTTTGAAAGCCTTGCGCTGCCGGTCGATCCCGGGAAACATCGCACGGCAACCGAATGGACCGCAAAAGGCCCGCTGGTGCGGCTCAATATTGGCCTGGAAGACCCCGAGGATTTGATTGAGGACCTTGCCAAAGCTTTTGAACATTACCACAGTGCAAAGCCATGATCGACAATGCGTTCAAATATCTGGAAGCTCTGACTCCTGACACCCCCCGCAACGTCCAATATATCGAAGGCGCCGTTGCCGCCGGTTTGGTGATGTTGGCGCTGACCGCTGGCTGGTATCTCAGCAAATATATCGGTCCCAAGCTGCGCCACCTTTGGGAAGCCCGAGCCGGCTATGAGAGCGAACTCGCCGGTCGCCGCATCCGCGACATGACCCGGCGCGCAACCACATTCATTTTATGCGGCATATTTCTGGCTTTCTATCCCTGGCACCTGATCGCCCAAGTCGTCTTTTCTCTCACCATCGCGATAACGGTCGGCCTGTTTGCCAATGACCTGATCCGCGGCGTGCGGATGCCGGACTGGCTGGGAACGGCTATTGGCCTGGCCCTGTTCGTGAGCATCGGATCGGGATTGGTCGGCGGCATCGAACCGATCACATTGGCATTGGACAAGGTCGGCTTCAGCATCGGCACGAGAAGAATTTCTCTACTCTGGATTGTTACCCTGGCGATGACCGCCGTAATCATGCTTGCGGTTGCCCGCGTGCTGATGAAGCTGGTGGCTTATATTATTGGCAACAGCGAGCTGGACGGGGCTCAAAAGGTTCTGGGTCAGAAGCTGGCCACCGTCGCCATATTGGCCGGAGCCTTTGTGCTTGGTCTCGACGTGGTCGGGATCGATCTTACCGCTCTCGCCGTCTTCTCCGGCGCCTTCGGCCTCGCCATCGGTTTCGGCATGCAGAAGACGATCGGCAATATGATCGCCGGAATCATCTTGCTGATGGACCGTTCGATCAAGCCGGGTGACGTGATCGCGGTCGGCAATACTTATGGCTGGGTCAACAAGATCGGCGTGCGCGCGGTCTCGGTTCTCACCCGCGAAGGCAAAGAGCATTTGATCCCGAATGAGGATCTGATGACGCGGGAGGTGGAAAACTGGTCCTATTCCAGCCCCAATGTCCGGATCAGTATCCCGGTTGGCGTGTCTTATAATACCGACATGGATCAGGCGATTGATCTGATGAAACAGGCCTGCGTCGATGTCCCGCGCGTGCTCAACCACCCGAAGCCCGTCGTCTGGATGCTTGAATTTGGCGACAATAGTGTCAATTTTGAAATCCGCTGCTGGATCAAGGACCCGCAATCGGGGGTCGGCAATTTCAAGGCAGCGATCCTGAAACGGGTATGGGACCTGTTCAAGGAACATGGCGTCGAAATTCCCTTCCCGCAGCGCGACATTCATATCAAGTCATTGCCGACCGGCGGAACCGTCAAGCTCGAAGCCGGGTCGGAACCGTCCGTCGATGGGGCAGAATCGACCACGACCGAATAAGGCTGGCCTGCGCTATCGAACTGCAATGACAAAGGTTCGGAGCACGAAATGACGCATTATTAGTCATTCAGAATCAAATCCGCCTAAATTTTAAGCGGCCGAATATCACTTTGTGGCGCAAGTGCAACATTTCCAAATTATGTCACCTTTCCTGTCGTTTTCCTTCTTGTGCAGCGCAATAATATAGACCAGCTTTCCGTAGTTGTTTAGAGACTGTTCGCGTTCGGGGCATCTGGCGTAATAAAATGACAGCCATGACAATATCAGGAGGGGCGATACGCATTAACGAGAAAGGGATTTCCATGCGCACGTCCAATAAAACTATTCTTGGCGGAAAAGCCAAATCAACTATCGTAGGCCTCTCGGCCATCCTGCTGGCCACCACGGCCGCACCAGCATTGGCGCAGGATGCAGAAATATCTTCCAGCGCCTTCACTATTTCTGGAAATGCGGCAGTCACAACTGACTATCGCTTCCGCGGTGTCGCTCAATCCGGCGGCGACGTAGCCATTCAAGGCGGCATCGATATTGGCCATGAAAGCGGCTTCTATGTCGGAACCTGGGGCTCTTCGATCAACTTTGCCGGTGGCACTGAACTTGATATTTACGGTGGCTGGTCCGGTGAACTGGCTTCTGGCATTTCAGCGGACGTTGGCTTGCTATATTATTTCTACCCCGACGCCGGCGGTGTTGGCGGCGGTGCAACCGATTTCTTTGAACCTTATGCCTCGCTTTCGGCTACCTTAGGTCCAGTCGAAGCCACCGTTGGTGCTGCCTATTCGTGGAGCGGACAAAGTGCGCTGGCCAACGAAGATAACATCTATCTTTACACAGACCTGAGCGCGGGCATCCCCGACACTCCAGTGACCTTGAATGCACATTTGGGCTATTCGGATGGCAATAGCTTTCTCAGTACCCTGCAAGGCACGGACAACAATTACATAGATTGGTCAGTGGGTGCTGATTATGCAATTACCGAAAATCTGACACTGGGAGTGGCCTATACGGACACCGATGATTCCCCGGCACAGAAAGATTTCACCGACTCTGCATTTATCTTCACTCTCGGCGTATCCTTCTAAATTCACAAAAATCACGCTGAAAAGGGGGCCGCTCGGACAACCGGGTGGCCCCTTTTTTTTAACTGGCAGCGACCAGCTTTTGCGTCGCCGGATGCCGAGGATCGTCGATCACGGCCTGCATATAACCAGTTTCGACAATCCGCCCTTCTTCCATCACCGCAATCCGGTGGCACAATCGACGCGCGGCGGCGATGTCGTGGGTGATGAACAGCAGGCTCAACCCGTTCTCCACCTGCAGCCGGAGGAGCAACTCGAGAATTTCCGCTCCAACCAACGGATCGAGCGCGGATGTCGCCTCATCCAGCACCAGCAGCTGTGGGGCGGAGATAATCGCCCGGGCAATCGCAACCCGTTGCGCCTGACCACCCGACAGACTGGCCGGTATGCGGGTCAGGAAATCTTCCGCCAGATCAACATCGGACAAGGCTTGCCGCGCCCTCTCGTTGCGTTCGACCTTTGTCAGGTCGGGACGCAGATTGCGCAGCGGTTCGATGACAATGTCCTGAACTTGCCATTGCGGATCGAGACTGGCGACCGGGTCCTGAAAAACCGGCTGAATCAGCCGGCGCATGTCCAGACTGCGCTTGCGGCGCTCGGGAAGCACGCCCCCTTGCCACAAGATATCACCTTCGGTCACCGGACCAATACCGGCAATGGCGCGTCCGAGCGTAGATTTCCCGGACCCGGACCCCCCGACCAGAGCCAAGGATTCGCTCTGCCGCAATATGATGCTTGCATCCACCACGGCGCGGACCTTTCCCCGACGCCAGCCGGGGCGCTGAAATTCGACGCCGACATCTGTGGTTTCAAGCAACAGGTCGCGAGGCTCGCCAAGTTTCGGGGCTGGCTCGTCGAGACGCGGCGTCGCGGCTATCAGCCGCCTGGTGTAATCTTCCGCCGGATTGGCGATAACATCGCCAGCCACACCAATCTCCACCACCCGGCCTTTGTCCATCACCACCAGTTGGTCGGCATGACCCTCAACCGAGGCAAGATCATGGCTGACCAGCAGCATGCCCAGCCCTTGCTCGGCGCGCAATTCGTCGAGCAGTGCCATGATCTCGGCGCGCAAGGCCGCGTCCAGAGCACTGGTCGGTTCGTCGGCAATCAGTAATTTTGGGCTATGCGCGATCGCAGCGGCAATCATCACTCGCTGGCGTTCGCCGCCGGACAATCGGTGCGGGAACTGATCGAGCCGTTCATCGGGCCGGGACAGGCCAACCCGCTCCAGCTTGCGGGCCAGCTCGCGACGCGACGGCCGGGCGGCACCGGCCTGCATCGTCGCTTCCTGCAATTGTGCGCCAACCGTCAGATGCGGCGTCAGCGCGGTCAATGGCTGCTGAAACACAAAGCCGGTAAGCCGACGGCGCGCATCGCGAATGAGACGGGAATCGGCGCTCCCCAGGTCGATACCATCCAATAGCATCGAACCGGAAGCCACGCCGGGTGTAAGCCCGAACGGCGACAGGCAGGTCAGGCTTTTGCCGGAACCGGATGCACCGATAATGGCGGTGCACTGACCCGGCTCGACGGTGAGGCTGACATTCTCGACCAGCCGATTGTCCGCAATTGCCACAGCCAGATTCCGGATTTCATACAGGCTCATGAGAAACGGTCTCTCAGGCGTTCGCCCTCTATCGTCAGACAGACCAATATCACCACCAGCAGACCGCCGGGCAGCGCCAGACCGAGCGGCGTCATGTCCATGTCGTCGGCGCCCTCCTTGACCAATATGCCGAGCGAGGTCAGCGGTTCCTGCACACCCAGACCGAGGAAGGAGAGGAAGCTCTCGACCATCACCACCTGCGGCACGGTCAGCATCAGATAGGCGAGCGCGACACCGGCGATATTCGGCAATATGTGGCGCAGGATGATCGTGATCGACGGCGTTCCCGCCGCTTCGGCAGCCAGAATGAAGGGTCGCTGTTTCAGCGCCATCACCTGCCCCCGGACCACCCGCGCCATGGTCAACCATTCGACCAGCCCGATGCCGACGAACACCAGCAAGATCGATCGTCCGAATACCACCATCAGCAGGATGACGATGAACATGAATGGGAGGGCATATAGACCGTCGACGACGCGCATCATCGCTTCGTCTACCCTTCCGCCGATCCAGCCCGCTGTCGCCCCCCAGGCGATGCCGACAATCAGCGAGACCAGCGCTGCAGCAATTGCGACCATCAGCGTGACCCGGGTTCCCGCAGCCAGCCGCGCCAGGCGGTCCCGACCAATTTCATCGGTCCCGAAAAAATGTGATCCGCTGAACGCCGGCGCGCGGACGGCATCCCAGTCGATCTGGTCATAGCTCCATGGCAGCAAGAACGGCAGCAACAGCGCCAGCGTCACAATCGCCAGCAGCAGAACAAGCGGGAAATGGCGTTTCAGCAAAACTTCACCCTTCCCGCATTCTGGGGTCGAGCCAGCCATAAATCAGGTCGGCGAACAGGTTGAACAATATGATCAGCGCCGCATAAAGCGTGACCACGCCGAGCACGAGCGGATAGTCGCGATTGAGCGCGCCCTGGACGAAATAGCGCCCCAGGCCCGGTAGTCCGAAGACGGTTTCGACCACGACCGCCCCGGTCAAAAGCCCAGCCGCTGCCGGCCCCAAATAGCTCGCCACCGGCACCAGTGCTGGCCGCAGGCCATGTTTGAACAGGATTTTGGTTTCAGAGAGGCCGCGCGCCCGGGCGGTGCGAATATGGTCCTGCTTGAGCACGCTGGCCAGTCCGGCGCGGGTGAGCTTGGCGATTGCGCCCGACACCGGCAGCGCCAGCGCCACGACCGGCATGATGAGCCATGCACCACCCTCACCGGTTCCCGATACAGGCAGCAATCCGAGCCACAGACCAAAGAACAATGCCAGCGCCGGTCCAGTAACAAAGGTCGGCAGCGCGGTGGCAATCGTCGCCAGCATCATGATCGTCTTGTCCGCCGCCTGCCCCGCTCGCACGGCAGCAAACAAACCAGCCGTCACCCCGATCATCAGCGCCAGCACTATCGCCAGCCCTCCCAGAGTCAGCGAAATCGGCAGACCCTGCGCGATCAGCTCCGACACGGTAAAGTCGCGGTAGACCAGAGATGGTCCGAAATCCCCCTGCACCAGCCGCGAAACATAGAGCCATGCCTGCTCCCACAATGGCCGGTCCAGACCATAAGCCTGTTGCAACGCCGCCTGGGTTGCCGGATCAAGCGGCCGTTCGCCGTCGAAAGGCCCGCCTGGTGCCAGCCGCATCAGGAAGAAAGACGCCAAGATGATCACCAGCAGCGTCGGGATCGCCGTCATCAGCCGCCGGGTGATCAGGGCAAGCACGTGCCGCTAGAGTTCCATCGCTCCGAAACAGCTGCGCACTTCCTGGACAAACAGTTCCGGCACTTCCATCGCCGCAAAATGACCACCTTTCTCAGGCTCGCCCCAGTGGCGCAAATCCTTGAACCGTTGCTCCGCCCAGCGGCGCGAAGGGGTGATGATTTCATTGGGGAAGATGCTGCAACCGGAGGGTATGTTGACGGGGTCAATATTGGGCGCGCCGAAACTTTCGCGGTATAGCCGCGCCGAGGACGCGCCGGCGTTGTTGAGCCAGTAGATCATCACATTGTCGAGCAAATGGTCGCAATCGAAATTTTCATCCGGCGCTTTGGCGCCTTCGGACCAGCCCTGGAATTTCTCCATGATCCAGGCCATTTGCCCGACCGGAGAATCGGCCAGGCCATAGCCGAGTGTCTGGGGCCGGGTGCGCTGGATTTCGGCATAGCCGGCACCCTGTGTCTGATATTCCGCAAAATGCGCCAGCGACGCCTGCTCTTCCGGCGTGGGATTGGCCATAATCTCTTCGGATGGCTGCCCGACGACCACGAGATTGACGTGTACTCCTGCGCAATGACCAAGATTTTGCGCACCGATAACCGACGTCACCATCCCACCCCAGTCGCCGCCCTGGGCAAAATAACGGTCATAACCCAGCCGGGTCATCAGCGTGTCCCATGCTGTCGCAATTTTTTCCAGACCCCATCCGGTCGTCGTCGGCTTACCGGAAAATCCATATCCGGGCAGCGACGGCACCACCAGATGATAGGCATCTTTTGCCTCGCCGCCATAGGCAACCGGATCGGTTAGCGGGCCGATCACGTCCATGAACTCGACGATCGATCCCGGCCAGCCATGCGTCATGATCAGCGGTCGAGCGTCCGCTTCCGGAGAGCGGATATGCATGAAGTGGATATCGACACCGTCAATCTCGGTCAGATGATGGGAATATTGGTTGAGCGCATCCTGACAGCGCCGCCAGTCATAGCTGGTCCGCCAATGGTCGACGATCGTCTTGACATAGTCGAGCGGAATGCCCTGCGACCAGTCGTCAACCGGCTCCGGATCGGGCCAGCGCACATGCCGCAACCTTATGTCGAGATCGTCCAATGCGGTCTTCTGGATATCAATTTCAAAGTCTCTGATTTCGTCGCTCACAACATATCATCCTCTATCCGTTCGCCCTGAATCTGTCGCTGGGCGATTGCTCTATTCTTGTCTTCATCCTCCGAAAAAGCTCGGGATGAGCGGGTTTTCGCCTACATCGTCGGGACCGGCGCTTCGCCCGAATAATCATAGAAACCCCTGCCCGTCTTGCGGCCCAGCCAGCCGGCCTCGACATATTTACACAATATTGGCGCGGGGCGATATTTGGGATCGCCAAAGTCATTTTGCAGCACGCGCAATATTTCCAGCAATGTATCGAGCCCGATCAGATCAGCCAGGGTGATCGGCCCCATCGGATGGCCGAGGCCCAGTTGCACGCCGCGATCAATATCTTCCATCGACGCCGTGCCTTCACCGAGCGCAAAAAAAGCTTCGTTGAGCATCGGCAGCAGGATGCGGTTGACGACAAAGCAGGGCGAATCCTTCGCCATGACCGCGCTTTTGCCGACGGCCTTGGCAAAATCACTCGCCATGACTGCCGTCTGATCGCTGGTTGCCAGCCCGCGAATGACTTCAACCAGCCCCATCAGCGGCACCGGATTGAAAAAATGCACGCCGACAAAACGCGCCGGGTCCTTGACCGACTGCGCCAGCCGGGTGATCGAAATTGACGATGTATTGCTGGCGAGAATGGCCTGATGGCCAAGAACTTCAGAGGCTGCGGCGAAAATCTGGCGTTTCACCTCTTCCCGTTCGGTGGCTGCCTCGATGATGATATCGGCATTGGCCATCGGATCGAGCTGGACGATCGGTTCAATCCGGCTGAGTGCAGTATCGGCCGCCTGTTGCTCGATTTTTTCCTTTTCAACCAGCCGCGCCAGCTGCTTGGCAATACCGGCCTTGCTGCGTTCGGCTATCTCCATGCTGACATCCGAAAGATAGACATGATAGCCTGCCTGGGCCGAAACCTGAGCGATACCGGCGCCCATTTGCCCCGATCCGATAATGCCAATTGCTTTCATTTCATGCCTTTCGAGCTGTTCTTCATTATTCAACAAGCCACTAGCGAGTATCCGCCAAACTGGCTAGATTGCAATTATGCTGCCAATGACTTTCATCGCTGTAATATTTGCGACAATCGCCGCTGCTGCCGCAATGCCGGCGCCGCAGCCGGGCGAAATCCGGACCTTCGGGGACTGGGCCGTCGGCTGCGACAATGGCGGAAATTGTCAGGCGGTCTCGCTGGTGCCGGAAGCCGGTGGCGCAGACTATGATGATTGGGAAGGTCCGGTCTCGATCATCCGGACCGCAGGCAGCGATGATATTTTCAAGATCCATATTTCATTCGAAGCCAAGGATATGGATCGCTACAAGATGATCGTTGACGGCCGTCTGGTCGACACCGGCCCGATTGTGCAGGGCGACTATCCGATCGAGATTGTCGGCGAGGATGCCAAAAAAGTGGCTGCAGCCATTGTCAAAGGCAAGCAGCTTGTCTTGCAGGGCCCAGCCGATGAAAATATCACCCGGATTTCGCTGGCCGGTTCAGCGGCCGCCTTGCGCTATATCGACCAGAAACAGCAGCGTGCCGGAACCGATACGGCGCTGGTTGCGAGAGGGTCGCGCGCTTTTAAGCCCGCGAATGTCAAGATACCGACGATCATGATCGACCAGTGGGACGCTGCCAAACTCGTGCCGGAAACCAGCGATATCATCGCGCTGGTTGAAGATTCAAAATGCAAGGACGAGCGCTATGGGCTGGTCGAGGATCAAGCCTATCCGCTTGGCAAACGCGGGAACAGGTTCCGGGCGCTGGTGCTGATTTCCTGCGGCTCGGGAGCCTATAATTTTTCCAGCGCGCCTTATGTCGGGGAATATATCGCAAATGAACGCGCCACCAGCGGTTGGACTTTCACCCCGGCCAAATTTGACCGCCAGCCCAGCTGGGGCGGCGAAGGCACCGATCCTCTGCTGGTCAACGCCAGCTGGGACGAACAGGACCAGACGATCAGCAGCTATGGCAAGGGGCGCGGTCTCGGCGATTGCGGCAGCGCCGAAAATTATATCTGGGACGGGGACAAGTTCCGCCTGATCGATGCCAGCGCGATGCCTGAATGTCGGGGCGCCTATGAATGGATCACCATCTGGCGGGCACAATATCGCAAGCTGGAACAGGCCGTACCAGCAGCTCAATAATCTCTACGGCGCGTGCTTGTAGGGATGCGCTTCGACTAGCATGAGCGTGAAATAATCCTGTTCGTCGCTCCATTCGTGCAACGGCGTCCAGCCACCAGCCCGCAACATCAGGCGGGCATCGCGCAAACCATATTTGTGGCTGTTCTCGATGTGGATTTTCTGCCCCTCGACCATTTCATGGGCATGTCCGTCGATTGCAAACTGTACATCAGCCTGTGCCTCCAGATAAATTTCAACCCTTGCATAGAGATCGTTCCAGACAGCCAAATGCCGGAATTTCTCACAGGGAATATTAGCGTCCAGTTCGCGATTGATCCGGTGGAGAAGGTTCAGCGAGAATTGCGCCGTCACCCCGGCAGCATCATCATAAGCGTCAACCAGCGTCTTGATGTCCTTGATCCGGTCAAAACCAATCAGAAGCTGCGCGCCTTCGCCCAATGTTTCTCGCATGAAGCGGAGCAGATCAACCGAGGTGCGGGCGATCATGTTGCCAATCGTCGAGCCAGGGAAGAACCCTAGCTTTGGCATGTCTGCAACGGCCTCGGGCAATGCCACGCGCTTCATGAAATCGGCCTCGACCGGATATATCGGCAGGTCCGGAAATTCGGCCTGAAGCAGCGATGCGCTATGTTCAAGAAACTCCCCTGAAATATCAATCGGCACATAGGCGGCAGGATCAATCGCCTTCAGCAAATGGGGGGTTTTGACCGAACTGCCCGAACCAAATTCAATCACGGCCCGTTTCGGACCCACCGATGCTGCAAAAGCGGGTCCGTTTGCTTTGAGTAGATCGGTCTCCGTGCGGGTCGGATAATATTCGGGAAGCTCGGTAATTGCCTCAAACAACTCCGAACCGCGCCGGTCATAAAGCCAGCGCGCCGGAATCGCATAAATCTGGCTTTCAAAACAGCGCCTCACATCCTTGCGGAATGTATGATCGACGATGGCGGTGGTCATATCCATGATAGAAATCCTTGACCCTAAAGGTCTTTTGCAAGCCGCAAGCCAGTGAACTGCCAGCGCTGTTGGGGGTAGAAGAAATTGCGATAGCTCGACCGGATATGGTCGGGCGAAGTGGCGGTGCTGCCACCTTTCAGGACCGACTGTCCGGACATGAACTTGCCATTATATTCGCCGACCGCCCCTGCGGCTGGTTTGAAACCGGGATAGGGACGATAGGCGCTGCCGGTCCATTCCCAGACCGAGCCGCAATTCGGCAAGCCTTGACCGGCCGCCACTTCCCATTCCGCTTCGGTCGGCAAACGGACGCCAGCCCATGCGGCATAAGCATCGGCTTCGTAGAGACTGATATGTTTGACTGGCGCGGACAGATCGAGACTGTGATTGCCCGCCAATCCGAATTCCGCCCATTGCTGATCGCTGGTCCGGTTCCAGTATAAGGGGGTTTCAATATGTTCGTCCTGGACCCACGCCCAACCATCGGACAGCCAGTGGCGAGCATCGCGATAGCCGCCGTCCTCGATGAACGCGAGCCACTCGCCATTGGTCACCGGACGATTGGCGATCGCATGCGGATGGAGCAGCAGATCGTGGCGCGGCCCTTCGCAATCAAAGGCAAAGCCCGCACCATCATGACCGATCTGGTGAATGCCGGTCCCGCCTTCGATCCATTGCAATGGCCCGGGATCAGCGGCGCGATCTGGCACCTTGCCGGAATAGGCGGGCTTCAGCGGATTGCGCGAGAAGAGATGAAGAATATCGGTGAGCAGCAATTCCTGATGCTGCTGTTCGTGATGGACACCGAGTTCGACCAGATCGAGCAGTGCCTCGGGAAAATCGGCCATCGCTTCTGCCATCGCGCCATCGACATGGCTGCGATAGTCGATCACTTCTGTCAGCGAAGGGCGGGTCAGCAAGCCTCGCTCTGGCCGCGCATGCCTTGCCCCTTCGGCTTCATAATAGCTGTTGAACAAATAGGGGTAGGCCTCGTCAAACAAGCGATAGCCGGCGACATGGTCTCGCAATAAAAAAGTCTCGAAAAACCAGCTGGTATGGGCCAGATGCCATTTTGTCGGGGACGCATCATCCATCGATTGCGCGGTGGCATCGGCATCGCTCAAACCCTCGGCAAGACCAACCGAATGGCGTCTGACATCCCTGAAACGATCCAGCAGATTGCTCGATCGGGGAATATTGTCTGCGTCAGCCAAAGGCGGCAACGGGCGTTGTGGTTGGCTGACGATCAATCCTACTCCAGTGGATATTCTGGTTCCGCTCAGAACATAGAGCGAACAATAACCAGGTCAACAGCGCATATTTGCGCCAGTTGGTTGCGAAAAGACACAAATAGCCACAAAACTGCGGCCTAGCGGGATGCCCCCGGCACCCATAGAATATCGTCCTTGCCGCGACCATTGAGCGCCCGTCCGAGGACGAACAAATAGTCCGAAAGGCGATTAATATAGGCCAGTGCCCGCGGGTTGAGCGGCATGTCTCTACCGGCGGCGACACAAGTTCGCTCGGTCCGCCGGGCCACGGCGCGGACAAGATGAACCGCCGCAGCGGCGCGCGCGCCACCGGGCAGAATGAAACTGGTGAGCGGGTCCAGATCGGCCGTGGCTGCATCAATATGCTTTTCCAGCCGCTCCACCTGCGATGACACGATCCGGAGCACCATTTCTGAAGGGGCGAAATCATCCCCCGCTTCGGCCGGTGTTGCCAGATCCGCGCCGAGATCGAACAGGTCATTCTGAACAATACGCAATTGCTGGACCAGCGCATCATCGGTGATTTCGCAAATCGCTACACCAAGCGCACTGTTCAGTTCATCGACATCGCCAATCGCCGCCATCCGCGGATCATTCTTGGCAATCCGCGATCCGTCGACCAGCCCGGTGGTGCCGTCATCGCCGGTTTTCGTGTAGATTTTGTTTAGCTTTACCATCGGGGAAGCGGCCTAGCTCTGGCCACCCGCCACAGCCAGCAATATCACCACCAGCACGATCGCAATCGCCTGATATTTGACGCGGGCAAACATCATTTCATTCTGCTTCTTGTGCGACGCGGTAATGCCGTCTGCATCGACGTCACCCGGTTCCATATTGGCGAAGGCGATCAGCCCGCGCACGAGGGCGTAAACAACAGCACCGGCCGCTGCGATGATCATCAATATCAAAATATAGCTCATATATGCACCTTAAGCTTACGAAAGAGAGATTCCAACCGGGAAGATTCCCTGCCTTAAATCCTTGATCAGTTGATAGCCGCTGCGACCCGCTGTCCGCAATACGGACAAAGAGGCAGAATCGCGGCTTTTTGAGAGTTTTGCTCCGCTTGCATCAAGCAGCAGCGGGTGATGGAAGTAAATCGGTGTCGGCAAATCCAGCAGTGCCTGCAGCAAGCGATGGACATCGGTGGACGCGAACAGATCGTCACCGCGCACCACATGGGTGATGCCATCGCGGGCATCGTCCAGCGTCACCGCCAGATGATAGGCCACCGGCATATCCTTTGGCACAAGGACAACATCACCCAGCTTTTCCGCGCGGTTCACTTGTTTGCCATGCCGTTCGTCCAGCCAGTCCAGTGGCCCGGTCATGGCAATCGCCTTGGCAACATCAAGACGCCAGCTATGTGGCTCTGTTGCCGCCCGTTTTCTGGCCAGCTGCGGATCCAAATGCCTGCACGTTCCGGCATAGATCGGACCATCCGGACCTTCTGCCTGCGAATCATCTTCCTGCGCTTGCCGCATGCTCGTCCGCGTACAGAAACAGCGGTAGAGCAAATCCATCGCCTTCAGCCGTTCGACGGCCCCGGCATAGCTGTCCAGCCGATCAGACTGGAAAATCACATCCCCGTCCCATTGCAGCCCGAGCCACTGCAAGTCCGCCAGAATCGACTCGACAAAATGCGGCCGGCTACGGCCACTATCAATATCCTCGATCCGCAGCAGAAACTGCCCGCTCCTCTCGCGAGCATAGTCATGCGCCACCATCGCCGCATAAGCGTGACCCAAATGCAACAATCCGTTGGGGCTAGGGGCAAAACGCACCACAATATCTCGGTTTAAATGCCCACTTGACGTCATAAGCCGGATATTGTTGTTTGTGTAATAGTCATGTCATGTTCTTAGGCATAAAGAACGGACAGTAAAGGACAAGGGAGGCAAACGCTGATGTATCACCCCGACCTGCAAAGGCATCCGGAAAGCTGCCCCTCGCTCGTCCTCAACGCAGACTATACGCCTCTGTCTTATTATCCGCTCAGCCTGTGGCCCTGGCAAACTGCTATCAAAGCGGTGTTTCTCGACCGGGTCGACATAGTCTCCAGCTATGAGCGTGAAGTGCACAGCCCCAATCTCGACATGAAAATCCCGTCGGTGATTGCGCTGAAAAAATATATCAAACCTTCGGAATATCCCGCCTTCACCCGCTTCAACCTGTTCCTGCGTGACAAGTTCGAGTGCCAATATTGCGGATCACCCGAGCATCTGACCTTTGACCACGTCATCCCGCGCCGCCAGAAAGGGCGCACGACCTGGGAAAATGTCGCCACTGCCTGCCTGCCCTGCAACCTCAAGAAAGGCGGCCGGACGCCCAAGGAAGCGCATATGCAGCTCGCCAACCGTCCGATCAAACCGACCAGCTGGCATCTGCAGGAACATGGCCGGGCTTTCCCGCCCAATTTCCTGCACGATACGTGGCACGACTGGTTATATTGGGATATCGAGCTGGAGAGTTAGCTCGTCATAAAAATTACAACTGATGTTCAGAAGGATCGCATCGGCAGTTTTTGCGTTTCTTTCCGCTTTTGAACATCATCAAGCATATGTTCAACGATGACCACCAGTTCGTCGGGATCAAAAGGTTTCTTCAGATATTCCGTCGCACCCGCTTCCAACGCAATGCGTTCATCGGCAGCGGACGATCTCCCGGTCAGCATAAGCACCGGTGTGGCGAAAAGTTCGTGATGGTTGCGAATCCGGCGAACAACCTCGACTCCGCCCATGCCAGGCATGCTGCAATCAAGTATGATGAGATCGGGAACTTTGAGCTTGGCAACCTTGAGCGCGGTGATACCGTCGCCAATCACGCCAACCGCATGACCCGCATCCATCAGCGTATCACGAACGATCTCGGCCACCAGTTCATCATCCTCGGCATAAATAATTCGCGCCATAGAAAATCTCCTTGGCCAAAGAAGGTAGCAAAAACTGGTTAATTATTTTCCAAGCCCGGCGGGCGACGATCAAGCGGCGTTACGCAGCGCGCCAACCAGTTGGTCCAGTTTGTCTTTATCCATGTTCCCGCTGGATAACCGTACCCGTTGATCCAGTTCGGCTGCCGCCCGGCCAAAATCACCGTCGTCAATATATCCTGCGGAGCCCGCCAATTTATGTTCAATTTCGGTTAATTTTTCGAGGCTTTCCCGATCAAATATATACAGCGTCATTAACTGCGATATTTCCAGCACTATCACCGGTACGGCCGGCTATATTGGGATATCGAACTGCAAAATTGACTGCCGCTCGCGCCATCTCAGTCCTTAACTCCTAGGAATCGGAACGTCTGGCCCAGACTATTGAAAATCCCATGCGCGAAAATCAGCGGCATGATGTTTTTGCGTCCAAACCAAAGATAGAGCATCGCAAAGGCGAAACCACCTGCCCCGGTGATCAAGGCACCATGCATGCCTTGATAATAATAGTGCCGATATCCGAAAAATATGGCGGAAAACAGAGCGGCAGCAATGTCGGCTATCCAGCCACCTCCGAAGCCATTGCTCGTCCGGTCAATGACAAAAGCACGGAACAATAGTTCTTCAAAAAACGAACCATGGGTCCAGACCAGCAGCATGATTCCGATATAGGCTGTCAGATTTACCTCAATATGATCAAACCGCCCGCTCGCGCCAACATCATCAAAAAATGCATCGGCAAATAGCTGCATCATCTGCGTTGCGGCTATGAAAGTAATCATCGAAAGCACCGTCAGACCTGTGGTTTTCCGCCAGTTTTCTGGCCAGCGAAACCCGAGATCTTTCCATCCCAAACCCCTGCGCCGCAAAATTATGGTTGCAACCACCATCGCCGAGAATGTCGATGCGGGGCCCGCGTAAAGATAGCTGAACGGCAGAACCGACTGTTTGACGATGATCAACACCGCCAGGATGATCAGCAGGTCAACCAATGCGCCAACGTCAAACAGCTTTGCCGACTTTGGCAACATAGCTCTAGAATCTGTATCGTCCGACATATAGTGCCAGTCTCCATATTGGGTGTATTAGTTATGTATAACACCAGATGTTTATATCACAAGCACACAGAATTTCTTGACCGCCGCGACGCTGCAGTGCAGCATCTTTGCATGACCCAATCCCTCACCGTCCGCCAGAATCCCGACATCAAATATCTCGGCAAATTGCTCGGAGACGTCATTCGCTCCTATGGCGGTGAGGAACTGTACCGGCGCACCGAATATATCCGGTCGACCAGCGTTGACCGGCACCGGGGCCTGGCAGAGGCTGAAGCGATCGACCCGGGTCTTGATGCGCTGAGTCTGGACGAAACGCTGGCCTTCGTGCGCGGCTTCATGCTGTTTTCCTTGCTCGCCAATCTTGCCGAGGATCGCCAGGGCGTGGCAGCAGAAAAAGGGGCGACCGTGGTCGAGGCGATCGAACTGCTCGCCAGCGAAGGCGTTGACCGGCAGGCGATCCTGAAGCTGCTCGACGACGCGCTGATTGCGCCGGTGCTGACCGCCCATCCGACCGAAGTCCGGCGCAAGAGCATCATCGATCACAAATCCCGGATTGCCGAACTTCTGCTGATGAAAGACGCCGGAGATACGGAAACCCCGCAAGGCGACATACTCGACGCCGCGATCATGCGCCAGATCGCCTTGCTCTGGCAGACTCGTCCGCTCCGCCGCGAGCGGCTGTTCGTCACCGACGAAGTGCAAATTTCGCAAAGCTATATGAAAGATGTGTTCCTGCCGGTGCTGCCGCGACTCTACGCGAAATGGGAACGGATCCTGGGCGCGCGCCTGCCCAGTTTCCTCAAGCTCAACAGCTGGATTGGCGGCGACCGGGATGGCAATCCCTTTGTCGACGCGGGCGCGATGGAGGAAGCCTTGTCCCGCGCAGCGGAAACCGTCATCGGCTATTATCTGATGTGCGTTCATACCTTGGGTGCCGAGCTTTCCATTTCCACCGAACTGGCCGAAGTACCCGAATCGGTAATCGCGCTCGCCGAAGCCAGCGGCGACGATGCGCTCAGCCGCAAGGACGAACCCTATCGCCGCGCACTGTCGGGCATTTACGCCAGATTGTCGGCAACCCATCTCAAGCTCTGCGACCATGTACCGGGTCGCATGTCCCCCATTGCCGCCGAGCCCTATGACAATCCGCAGCAATTGCGCGATGAACTTGTCATTCTGGCGCACGGTCTCAAATCGGCTGGCAAGGGTGTCTTCGCGTCCTCCGGCGCATTGGGACGGCTGATCCGCACGGTCGAACTGTTCGGCTTCCACCTCGCCACGCTCGACATGCGCCAGAACAGCAAGGTCCACGAACGGGTGGTCGCCGAACTGCTGAAGCAAGCCGGGGTTGAGGCTGACTATCTGGCTTTGGATGAAGCGGCGCGGGTCAAACGGCTGCGCGCGGAACTGGCCAATAACCGTCCCCTGGCTAGCCCGTGGATCGCCTATAGTGAAGAGACCGCGAAAGAATTGTCGATCATCCGCGCCGCCGCCGAAGCGCATCGCAAATATGGCCCCGAAGTCATCACCAATTATAATATCAGCAACGGCGAAAGCGTTTCCGACATATTGGAAGTCTATGTCCTGTTGATGGAGACGGGTCTCTATCACGCACCGACAGAAGATAATGCAGCTCCCTCCTGCCCGGTCATGGCGGTGCCGCTGTTCGAGACGGTTGCCGATCTTGAAAATGCGCCCGAAGTGATGACCGATTTCTTCGCCATTCCGGAAATGCATGCTCTCGCGAAGGGCCGCGGCCATCAGGAAGTGATGATCGGCTATTCGGACAGCAACAAGGATGGCGGCTATCTGACCTCGACCTGGAGCCTGTTCAAGGCGAGCGATGCCCTGACTCCGATATTCGCCAAGGCTGGCATAAAAATGCAGCTGTTTCATGGCCGCGGCGGTGCCGTCGGCCGTGGCGGTGGCTCAGCCTTCGGGGCGATCAAGGCACAGCCCAAGGGAACCGTCGCCGGCCGCATCCGCATCACCGAACAGGGTGAAGTTATCGCCGCAAAATATGGCACAGAGGATGTCGCGGAAGCCAATCTCGAAGCGATGACATCGGCGGTGCTGATCAATTCGCTGGAGCCTGATCGGACGGACAACAAGGTCCAGGCCGATTTCGCAGCGGCGATGGACAAAATTTCACAGGTCGCTTTCACCGAATATCGCGATCTGGTCTATGGCGACGATGCGTTTCGGACCTTTTTCCGGCAAATGACGCCGCTGACGGAAATTGCCAAACTGAAAATCGGTTCGCGCCCCGCCAGCCGCACAAAAAGCGACAAGATTGAAGATTTGCGCGCCATTCCCTGGGTGTTTAGCTGGGCTCAGGCCCGGGTGATGCTGCCGGGCTGGTATGGCGTTGGTCAGGCGCTCGCGGCGTTTGACGACAAGGCCAAGCTGAAGGATATGGCGCAAAGCTGGCCATTTTTTCAGGCGACATTGTCCAATATGGAAATGGTTTTGGCCAAGTCCGACATGGGCATCGCCGCCCGCTATGCCGGACTGGTCGAGGATCAGGACATGGGCCAGGCCTTTTTCGGTCGCATCCGTTCCAGCTGGTATCAGACGCGCGATATATTGCTGGAGATCACCGACCAGCCGCATCTGCTGGCCAAGACCCCGTCCCTGTTCAACAGCATCGAATTGCGCCTGCCCTATATCGAGCCGCTCAACCATCTGCAGATCGAGCTGATGAAACGCCTGCGCGCAGGGGAAGACGATCCGCGCATCGGCGAAGGCATTCAATTGTCGCTCAATGCCATTGCCACCGCACTGCGCAATAGTGGTTGATTTTGAAATGCGCCGATGGCGGGCAACGCTATTCTAGGGCTTTTGGGCTGAAATAATATTTTTCCGAGCATTTTTGTCAGTCGCTTACCGCAGCAACCATGACTAATAATCTCCACAAATAGGAGAGATTCATGGCCGTCGAATCCAAACGTAGTTTTTGCCGTTTTTGCCACGCCAGCTGCGCGATGGTTGTTGAAGTCGAAAATGACAAGATTCTGTCTGTCAAAGGCGACAAGCAGGATCATCTGTTCAATGGCTATACCTGCATCAAGGGCCGCCAGCTTCCCGACATGCACAATCTTCCCGACCGGATGATCACCAGCAAGATTCGTCAGCCCGATGGCAGTTTCAAGGATATCGCGACCGCTGATGCACTGGCCCTGGCCGGCGCGCAGATGAAGAAAATGGTCGAGGAACACGGCCCCCACAGCATCGCGGTCTATTGTGGCACCAACGCGTTTCAGAACAGCGCCGTGCTCGGCACTTCCTATGCCTTTGCCCAGGGCATCGGCTCGCGCAACTGGTATACCAGCGTAACCGTCGATCAACCGGCCAAGGTCTTCACCACCGCCCGCTATGGCATGTGGATGGGCGGCGGCAATGCCTTTACCGAATCCGATGTCGCCATGTTTGTCGGCAATAATCCGATTGTCTCCCACTATTCCGGCGGCATGCCGACATCCTCGCCATCCCGCGGCCTGCGCGATGCCAAGGAACGCGGCCTGAAAGTCATCGTCGCCGACCCGCGGGTGAGCGAGATGGGCAAGCTGGCGGACATTTATCTGCCGGTGAAGCCGGGCGAAGACCCCGCTCTTCTGGCTGGCATGCTCAACGTGATTTTCGCAGAAAAACTCTATGACCAGAATTTCGTCGCCGCCCATGTCGATGGCGTCGAAGAGCTGGAAGCCGCGGTCAAACCGATGACCCCGGACGTCGCCGCGAAACGCGCTGGCGTGGACAAGGACGAGCTAATCAAGGCCGCCCGCATGTTCGCCGGCGCCAATAAAGGCCGGGTTGTCACCGGCACCGGTCCGGAAATGGCCGGCAATGGTACGCTCACCGAATATCTGGTGGCCTCGCTCAACATCCTTTGCGCCCGCTTCAATCAGGAAGGCGAGCGGGTCTCCGCCCCGATGGTTTTCAATCCGTTGATGGGCGGACCGAAAAAGGCACAGGTTGCCCCGAAAATGGCAACCTTTGGCGAAGGCTTTGCCAAATCGCGCATTCGCGGTCTCGGGACATTGGGCAAGGAAATGCCCTGCAACGTGCTGGCTGATGAAATCCTGACGCCCGGCGAAGGCCAGATCAAGGCGCTGATCTCGATCGGCGGCAATCCCGAGATTGCCTTCCCCGATCAGAATAAAGTCCGCCGTGCGCTGGAAGAATGCGAATTGTTCATCCAGGTTGACCCTTGGATGTCGGCCAGTGCCAAACGCGCCGACATGATCCTGGCTCCCTCCATGTGTCTGGAGCGGGAAGACATCAACAATGTCTCCGACGCCTTCACCGAGGAAGCCTATGCCCATTATACCGAGGCGATGGTTCCCGCGCCCGGCGATACGATGGACGAATATGAAATGCTGTGGTGGCTGGCCAAACATATGGGCATCGAAATGAACTATCCCGGCGGCCCGGTATCGATGGACGAATGCCCCGACAAGGTGACGGTGCTCGACCTTATTTCCGAAGGCTCGCTGCTCAAGCCAAGCAAGGCCAAGGCCGATGCGGCGGCGTTGGAACGCAAAGGCGCGGCGATCACCTATGAGGAACTCCACCCGGTAGTCGGCCCGGCCGATCCGGAGGCGGCTGAAAAATTCGATCTCAACGCCGGCGCCATGCCCAGCGAGCTGATCGACTATGCAGCCAATGATCCGGTCGAAAATGGCTTTGACTTCCGTCTGATCTCTCGCCGGTCCAAGCATCGCTACAACAGCAATGGCCATACTTTCCCGAAACTGGTCGAAAAAATGCCGACCAATCCTGCCTTTTTCAACCCGGCTGATCTGGCCGCAGCCGGCATAGAAGACGGTGCCATCATCGAAATATCCTCACCCACTGCGTCGATCTTCGGCTTGGCCAAGGCCGACGACAAAGTCCGCCCCGGCGTCATCTCGATGAGCCATGCGTTCGGCGATAGCGAGGCCGGCAAGGATGATGTGATGACCAAGGGCGGCTCGACCAACAGGCTGATCGTCGACAATGATCATCTCGATCCGATCACTGGGCAAGCGATGCAAAGCGCGATCCCGGTGCGGGTGAGTGCGGCTTAGGGCGAGGGGCGCTTGCCAAGATAGGAAAGTGACCGATGGTGATATTTGCCAAACCCGGTCTATCATATTTGCCAATCGACTTTAGCGCGCGGATCGGGTCTTTCCTGTTGGCAGGAAGAGGATAGAATCATGCCCATGACGCAAGGCTATATCGATCAGATGAAACGCCTGATGGAATGGGAGGCCTCCCGCACCGCACCGCCAGAAGGCTTCCCGCGCCTGCCGGACATGCCGGCTGGCCGTTACACGTCCCAGGAATATTACGATCTCGAGCAGCAATATCTGTGGAAGAAGAGCTGGCTGTTCGCCGCGCATATTGATGAAGTGCCGGAACCGGGCTGCTTCATGAAATGGGAGCAGGTCGGCGATCCGATCATCATCGTGCACGGCATGGATGGTGAAATGCGGGCTTTTTACAACACCTGCCGCCATCGCGGCGCGCCGGTGGTGACCGAAGAAAAGGGCAAGGCGCCGCGGCTGATGTGCGGCTATCACAACTGGACCTACAAGACCGACGGAACGCTGGTCGGTGTGACCGACAAACAGGATTTTCCACCGGACTTTGATCTGAGTTGCCGCAGCCTGATTCCAGTCAAATGCGAGATGCTGGGCAATCTGATTTTCGTGAATTTCGATGAAGAGGCGATGCCGCTCAAGCAATGGCTCGGACCGGTCTGGGATGAGTGGAAGGAATTCCGCTTTGACAAGATCAGGCTGGCCGCGCGCCATAGCTTCGATCTGAAGTGCAACTGGAAAGTCGCGATGGAGGCGAATATGGAGGTTTACCATGTGCCCTTCATCCATCCCGACACGGTCGCGCCCTTGGTCGACAGCAAGCGCAATGTGAACACCCTCTATCCCAATGGCCATGCCCGGATGCTCGCCCCCGCGCCCGCGCAGACGGACCGCGAGCATGTCCGCGCCATCGATAGCCCGCCCAACTGGCAGGAGATTGAAGGGGTCGGCGAATTGGGCCGGACCTGCACGCAAAGCTACACGATGTTCCCCAACTGGGTGTCGCCGCTGAGCAATTATTTTGTCCCGCCGCTGATTTTCTGGCCAACGTCGCTCAATACGACGCGGCTGGAACTGGTAACCATGGCGATGGACTGGGGCGATGGCCCGGCACCGGATCTCTGGACGGTGCCGGACGCCAGCAAGCCCAATGGCCGCGACATGTCGCCGATCATCCTCGAGGATACGCAATTTGGCGAAATGATCCAGAAATCGATGGAAAGCGACGGCTTCAAGAGCGTCCCGCTCAGCTATCAGGAAGCGCGCATCTACAGCTTTCACCAGAATTGCGACAAGATGATCGGCCTCAACCGGGTGCCGGAACATCTCGCTGTCGAACAGGTGATTGGCGAGGAATGGGTCTTTCCCAATGATCCTCGCGTCGCCGAGATGGAACAGCTGGAAGCCGCAGAATAATCTGACGAAACACGGCATCGGCGCAGGCCGGGACAAGGAGCATCAATGGGACGGGTTCAGGACAAGATCATATTGCTGACCGGCGGCGCGATGGGACTGGGCAAGGCCTCAGCCCGGCGCCTGGTCGAACAGGGCGCGCGCGTGCTGATCACCGATCACAATGCGGAAGCCGGAGCGGCAACCGCGGCGGAACTGGGCGATAATGTGGACTTCCTGGAACAGGACGTCACCAATCCCGATCGCTGGGACGAAGTGATTGCCCATGTCGAGGCAACTTACGGACGGCTCGACGTGCTGGTGAACAATGCCGCCGTAACGGTCTTCGGTTCGATTGCAGACGTCAGCTACGAAGATTTCCGGCGCTGTTACACCGTCGATGTCGACTCGATATTCCTGGGTTGCAAGGCGGCCCTGCCGCTGATGAGCAAGACCGGCGGATCGATCATCAATTTTTCATCCGCCGCTGCGATTAACGCCAGCGCCGATCTGGTCGCCTATAACAGCGCCAAGGCCGCGATCCCGATGCTCACCAAGTCCGTCGCGCTCTATTGCGCGCGCGAGAAAAATGGCATCCGGGTCAACGCCGTGCTGCCAGGCACGATCATGACGCCCAATGTGCGCAGCGTGATCGACGGCACGCCCAATCCTGCGGAAACGGAGGAACTGTTCAGCCTGGCTCAACCGGTCGGCCATATGGGCGAGCCGGATGATGCGGCGCATCTCGTGGTCTATCTCGCCTCCGACGAAAGCAAATTCGCCACCGGAGCGGCATTTGCGGTCGATGGTGGCCTGAGCATATAGTCCGAACCGGCGGGCGAGAGGATCACGGCAACAGCTTTATATTGCACCAAGGCCTAGCCTTTCGCTCGCCTAGTCCCTAAATGCACAAACATGCATTTTCTCGATCAAGCCAAAATCTATGTCAGCTCCGGTCAGGGCGGGCCTGGCGCTGTCAGTTTCCGGCGCGAAAAATATATTCAATATGGCGGCCCCGATGGCGGCAATGGCGGAAAAGGCGGCGATATCGTCTTTCGTGCGGTTGAAGGCCTCAACACGCTGATTGACTTTCGCTATGCCCAGCATTTCAAAGCCCCGCGTGGCAAGGGCGGCGCTGGCCGTAACCGGACCGGTGCCGGCGGCGATGATCTCATCGTCAAGGTGCCCGTGGGCACACAGATATTGTCGGAAGACAAAGGACAAGTGTTGCTTGATTTCACGCATGAGGGTCAGCAAGCGATGTTCCTCGAAGGCGGAATCGGCGGACGCGGCAATGCCAGTTATAAAAGCTCGACCAACCGCGCACCACGCCAGCATCAGCCCGGTGAACTCGGCGAAGAGGCTGCCGTCTGGTTGCGGCTAAAGCTGATTGCCGACGCCGGCCTCGTTGGCCTCCCCAATGCCGGCAAATCGACGCTGATCAACAAAGTGACCAACGCGGGCGCGAAAGTCGGCGCTTATCCGTTTACCACCATCCACCCGCAGCTGGGTGTTGTCCGGCACAAGAGTCGTGAATTCGTACTCGCCGACATCCCCGGACTGATCGAGGGTGCCGCAGACGGAGCCGGCATTGGCGACCGCTTTCTGGGTCATATCGAGCGTTGCAAAATCTTGCTCCATCTGGTCGACGCGACCGGCGACGATCCGGTCCAGGCCTGGAAAACGGTCAGCAAAGAGCTTGAGAAATATGGTGGCGGACTGTCTGAAAAGCCCCAGATACTGGCGCTCAACAAGGCAGATCTGCTGGATGACGACCTGATGGCCGACATTGCCGATCAATTGCGCGCCGCCGGTGCGGAACATGTTCTGCCGGTATCTGGTGCAACCGGCGCCGGACTGGACGCCGCTCTCGACAAAATCCTTGAAGCGGTTGGCGAGAATAGTTCGATCGAACGCAAAGGCCAACCAACGCGCGCCTCAGGTGAAGAGGATGTGGTCAAGGACTGGTCGCCGCTGTGAATGCCGCAAAGCGGGCTACGATTGTCGTCAAGGTCGGGTCTTCCCTGCTCGTCGGCGAGGATGGCCAAGCCCGAAAGGCATGGCTGGAAACGCTGGTTACGGATATCGCCAAGCGCCATCAGGCGGGCGACAATGTCATCATCGTCTCGTCGGGATCGATTGCCCTTGGCGCACGCAAGCTTGGTCTCGAAAAAGGCGGACGGGCCAATTTGGCCGACGCCCAGGCTGCGGCATCGGTAGGACAGATCGCATTGAGCAGCCTGTGGTCGGAACTGCTCGGAGACCATCAGCTCACTGCCGCCCAGATGCTGCTGACGCTCGATGACATGGAAGATCGCAAGCGCTATCTCAACGCAACCGCAACGCTGGAAAAATTGCTCGAACATCGTGCCATTCCGGTGATCAACGAAAATGACAGCGTCGCCACCGACGAAATTCGCTTTGGTGACAATGACCGGCTAGCCGCCCGGGTGGCTCAGGCTGCTGCTGCCGACCGCGTTCTTCTCCTTTCTGACATAGACGGTCTCTACGACCGCAGGCCGGGCAGCGAAACCCACGGACAATTTATCGGCATGGTCGAAACCGTCGATGAATCAATCATGGCGATGGCAGACGGCAGTTCCTCATCCGGCCTGGGGTCGGGCGGGATGACCTCCAAGCTGGAAGCCGCGAAAATCGCCAATCTCGCCGGGATCGAACTGTCGATCATTTCCGGACGGGAAGACCATCCGCTGGAACGCTATGCGCTGACCAATGTCGGCACCCTGTTCAAGGCCGGAGATGGCGCCAATGCCCGCAAGGCGTGGCTTGGCGGCCGACTCACCTCCGCCGGGACGATTACGATCGATGCCGGCGCGGTCGCCGCCTTGCAATCCGGCAGCAGCCTTCTCGCGGCAGGGATCATCACCATTGATGGCCAATTTGTTCGCAGCGATGTGATCGAGATCAAGGACGCGAGCGGCCTGACGATCGCCCGCGGTCTGGCCGAATATGACGCACTTGATTGTGCCAAGATCATCGGCCGCCGCAGTTCCGAATTGGAGGCTCTGCTGGGCTACGCCCCGCGCAGCGCGGTGGTGCATCGCAACCAGATGGTGCTGGTCTAGTCAACATGGCTGGCCCCTCGCAAAAAACAATCGCAATCACTGGCGCGACCGGCTTTGTTGGTAGCCGGATGCTCGATCTGGTGGTTCGCGAAGGCTATGATGCGCGCGCACTGACGCGGCGCAAACAGGATGACCGTCCCGGCGTCACATGGGTGCGCGGTGCACTGGATGATGCAGCGAGTCTGGCAGACTTGTGCAGCAGCGCCGATGTCATTCTGCACATTGCCGGGGTCGTCAACGCCCCGGACCGGGCCGGGTTTGAATCTGGCAATGTCGCCGGGACTCTGGCTGTTGTGGAAGCCGCCAAACGGGCCGGAACAAAACGATTCATCCACGTCTCTTCTCTGGCAGCCACCCAGCCGCTGCTGTCGATCTACGGTGAGAGCAAGGCCAAGGCCGAAAAAATTATCGCAACCAGCGGGCTCGACTGGACGATCATTCGCCCGCCCGCTGTCTACGGACCCGGCGATGGCGAGTTTCTGGATCTGTTCAAAATGGCCAGACTGGGATTTGTCACCCTGCCCCCCGATGCCGATGGCCGCCTGTCCGTCATCCATGTCGAGGACCTGTGCCGCGCGCTGCTCGCGCTATTGCCGGAACAGGACGATCTGACGGCCCAGATATATGAAGTTGATGATGGCAAGCAGGGCGGCTGGACCCAGGCAAGCTTTGCCAAGGCAATCGGCTGGGCGATCGGCAAACGCATTTCTGCGGTCGGCATACCCAAATCGCTGTTGCGTCTTGCTGCCAGAGCCGACCGTCTGGTGCGCCGCGACAAGGCCAAGCTTACCGCAGACCGGGTCAACTATTTTTGCCATGATGACTGGACGATCGATCCGCAAAAACGTCTGCCGACGCAATTGTGGCAAGCGCAGATCGAAACCCGCGAAGGCCTGAAAGATACCGCTAAATGGTATCGGCATAACGACTGGCTGTAGCAGACTTCAGAGAATGGGACCGGCAAACTGCTCGTAAACATAGGCGATGAAGGTCAGGGTCAGGCCGAGCAGAAATACCCGGTAGGCCCAGCCGAGAAAGCGGTATTTCTTGCGGCCGAGCAATATCCCCATCTGATAAATGTCGCGCAGCATCGCGCGGTAGACAGATTCCTGTGTTTCGAATTCCTCGTTCAACAGATGATCGATAAATTCCTCTTCCGACAGACCGCTGAACCCGCCAAAAAACAGCAGATTGGTCGGGCCATCCTTGCGCGGGGCAAAGGACGGCATCACCGCAATCGCGGCCAGGCCGGCGGAGGCAAAGGCGGCGATCGCCAGGATCATCAAGGGTATCGAAAGATCGCCGGTCCGGCTTTGTCCAATGGCCAGCGTAAAGACGATGAACGTCGCCCCGATCAACATATTGGCTTTATGGTCGGCCATCATGCTCAGCTGGACATGATGTTGCTGGGTCGTCCGCAGCGCGTAGACCGCATCATCCGGCCATTTTCTGTCGTCTGCCATATATTTTCCCCAAGCTTTTGAGAAGGTGGCACAAACGACGCATTTGGGCAAGCTGATGCCACTTTTGCGCCTTATTCGCTTGCCAATGGGGCGCATCCATTGGCAAAGGTCAAGCAAGGCAATTTGGCCAGTGACACTAGGAAAGCATTATATGGCAAATCGCGAAGACATCATGGCCAAGATCAGCGAACTGATCGGGCCGTTCAACAACAAGGGCGTCGAACTGTCGGCAGCCACGACCTTTCAGGGCAATCTCGAATGGGACAGCCTGACAGTCATGGACTTTGTCGCTGCCGTCGAAGATGAATTTGACATCATCATCACCATGAACATGCAGGCCGAGATCGAAAGCGTCGGCCAGCTCGCCGATGCCGTCACCAAGTTGATGGAAAACTGAAACGAAACACCCGTTCGCCCTGAGCTTGTCGAAGGGTCGCTCGAGCGGGTGGCTCAAAGTTTGACAGGCTCAGCACGAACGGAAGTAAAGAATGACCGATCTACTCAGTAAATTTGATCCGCTCATCCAGGAGCGTGAAAACCTCCTGGCGACGGGCGTCAAAGACCCGTTTTCGCTGGTGATGGAGCAAGTGCTTTCGCCAACCGTCGCGATTTGCGATGGCAAGGAAACGATTCTCCTCGGCACCTATAATTATATGGGCATGACCTTTGACGATGACGTTCGTCAGGCTGGCTTGAAAGCGCTGGAAGAATTTGGTTCCGGCACCACCGGCAGCCGGGTGTTCAACGGCACCTACAGCCTCCACCGCGATTGCGAGGAAGCGCTCAAGGAATTTTATGCGATGGACCATGCGATGGTCTTTTCCACCGGCTATCAGGCGAATCTGGGTATTATCTCCACGCTCGCCGGCAAGGGCGACTATGTCATTCTCGACATCGATAGCCATGCGTCCATCTATGATGGTTGCGCGATGGGCAATGCCGAGATTGTCGCCTTTCGCCACAATGATGTCGAAGCGCTAGAAAAACGGCTGAAACGCCTGCCGCCGGAAGCCGGCAAGCTGGTTGTCCTCGAAGGCGTCTATTCGATGCTGGGCGACGTCGCTCCGCTCACCGAGATGATCCGCGTCTGCAAGGAAAATGGCGCCATGATACTGGTCGACGAAGCCCACTCGATGGGCTTTATCGGCGAAAATGGCCGCGGCGTCGCCGAAGCGCAGGGTGTGCTGGACGATGTCGATTTCATCATCGGCACATTCAGCAAAAGCGTCGGTACGGTTGGCGGCTTCTGTGTCTCCAACCATCCGAAATTTGAAATATTGCGACTGGTTTGCCGCCCCTATGTGTTCACCGCCAGCCTGCCGCCCAGCGTCATGGCGACGGCGAGCACGTCGATCCGCAAGCTGATGCACAGCGGCAACAAGCGCGCACACCTGTGGGAGAATAGCAAGAAACTGCACCAGGGCCTGCGCGATCTCGGCTTCACCCTCGGCACGCCGGAAGCGCAAAGCGCGATCATCGCGGTGATCATGCCCGACCTCGAAAAAGGCGCGATGATGTGGCAGGCTTTGCTGGCCGAGGGGCTATATGTGAATCTGGCGCGGCCCCCAGCTACACCAGCGAATATGACTTTGCTCCGCTGTTCGCTCTGTGCGGAACATACCAGCGAACAAGTCGACCAGATTCTGGGAATGTTCGAGGCCGCCGGCAAAGCGGTAGGGGCTATCTAGTGATGCAGCTGCTTAATCCTTTGCGGTGGCACTGGATTATAGCGATAATATTCATGCCGGTGCGTGCATTGCACGCTGGATTGGTGGCGATCTCCACATATGCTTCCGTCAGCTAGGGCCGCCAACCCTAGCCCGCCTTGCGATCATCAGCTTCCACAAATCGCCGGAGCGCAGCATTGATCCGCGTTTGATAACCGCTTCCCGACTGCCTAAACCAATGCAGCACATCGGCGTCCAGCCGCAAGGTCACTTGCTCCTTCACCGGCCGATAGAATTTGCCCCGCTCGCCGGCCGACCAGTCGGTCACCTCGGGCGCATCGGAAAGATCGATATTCTCATTCCGCAGCGCATCCAATGCAGCCAGTTCCTCCGCCAGATTGGGGGCGAGCTTTTTAGATTCCTTCTTCATAAGCTTTTCTCTCATAGGCGGTCGCTTTTCTGGCACTGATGATTCTGCCGCCGCTTTCATCGTCGAAATATGTGTGAACCACCAAAAGCGTTACCGTGCTGACCCGACCGATTGTTATCCAGCGGTAGCAATCCGGATGGAAGTCCGGTTGACTTAGATGCAGGGGATCAGCAAAAACCAGAGCTGCCAGTTCGAACGAAACGCCATGTTTCGCCTTGTTGGCAACCGCCTTGCGTTGATCCCAGCGCCACTCCATTTGTAACTACAAATATGTAACTACATAATATTTGTCAATAGCGGAAAACAGCCATGACCATCCACATCGAACAACGCGGCGCAATTGAAATTCTTTCACTCAACCGCCCGGACAAGCTCAACACGATGAATGAAGACATGATCTTCGCGCTGCAGGATTATTTTCGCGGACTGCAAAAACGCCTCGACATTCGTGTTGTCCTGCTCCGCGCCAGAGGCCGGGCATTTTGTGCCGGTCTCGATATCGGCGGCTGGAAGAATGATGGCTCGCGCGGACAGGTCCAGCATGTCTGGAACACCCAGCGTTCGATCGCCACGGTGATGCAGTTGATGCGGCAATGCCCGCAACCGATTATCGCGCTGGCCCAGGGCGCAGCCTGTGGCGGCGGCTTCTCGCTGTTGCTCGCCAGCGACGTCCGCTATGGCGCGCCGTCGCTCAAAATGAATGCGGCCTATATCAAGATCGGCCTCGGCGGCTGTGACATGGGATCGAGCTATTTCCTGCCGCGCATGGTCGGCGCTTCGATTGCCTCCGAACTGATCCTGACCGGCCGTTTCATCCACGCCGAACGCGCCGAAAAACATGGCCTGATCAGTGAAGTTGTCGAGGAAGACAAATTGCTCTCCACCGGCCTGTCACTGGCCGAGGAAATGCTCGACACCGCGCCGATGGGCCTGCGCCTGTCCAAGGATGCCCTGAACCGCAATATCGATGCGCAGAGTTTCGAAGCGGCGCTCGCCATCGAAGACCGGCAACAGGTGATGCTCTCGATGACCGAGGACAGCCGCGAGGCGGCGAAAGCCTTTTTTGCCAAGCGCAAACCCGATTACAAGGATCGGTAGGTTGTTCCGTACGTCCTGAACCTGTCGAAGGACCATGCCGCCGCTACCAATGTCGACCCTTCGACAAGCTCAGGGCGAACGGCGCTTTCTATGACACCTACTTGATCGCCCCGCCGACAATCAACCGCGGCAGCATCACCAGCGCGCCCAGAATCGGCCATTTGCGCTGCCAGGGCTTGATCACATAATCGGTTCCGGCATGGCGGTTGATCTTCCAGGCGAGATAATCGATGCCGCCTGCATAGGTGGCGGATGCCTTGGCCAGTCGGGCGAGCGTCAATATCTTGCCATTGCGCCGCAATTGCCGCCATCTTTTTTCGACTGCTTCGCGAGAGGCGACTATTTTGAGTTTTTTACCCTGCGCTCGATCCCGTTCTGCAATCGCCGCCACAACGGTCGGGCCAAATCGCGCATAGCGTTCGGGATCGGAATCGACGACCGAATCGGAACGCTCCTTGCGCTCGGCCCGCAGCTCCGCGCCATAGGTCAGTTCAAAGCCGCGTTTCCAGAGATCCTCAATCGTATATTCTGTATCAATATCCATCATCGGAAAGGTCATATCGAACAAGGTGACCGCAGCGCCTGCAATCGCCTCAGCCGCCTGCGCCTGTGCCGCCTCATCCGCGTGCCAGACCAGCCGGGACGGTTGGGCAAATCGCGCCCATACGCTGACCGCGCTGGCGCCGATCCGGTTCAGCCTGTGAAAATCTTTCTCGCTGAGCACCGCCACTTTGGCAACCAGTCCGCCATGTTCTGCCGGGAACACATTGGGTGGCAGCCGCTTGTTCGCACCCACCAGCCAGCTTTTCCCGTAGGCCGCCTCATAGCTCGAAACGATCAGGTAGAAATCGAGCATCTGCCCGTCGAGTTCGGTAGTTCGCAGGCAGGAGCCATAGAATAGCACCGCCCGCGATGCCTCGCCATATTGCGCGGCAATCGACGCAGCAAAAGCCGCAACCCGCGGGTCAACGGATTGCGCCAGTTCCTGTGCAATATATGACCTGAGTTCGTTCACGCGAAAAGCCTTAGCTCAAGCAGCGAGCCGAAGAAAGGACACCGGCTTGGTTGATTTCAGCACGATCGGATGGCCTGGCAGGGCGCAGAATAGTTCACCGTCCATCAGCACATTGCTACCCTCACCTTCGATCCGAATCATGTCTCCGCGTTCCAGATGAATGCCCTTCTGCACATTTTTGCCCAGTCGGCCAAAAATTACCGAAAGCAGAAAACGAACGATAGCACCAGCGCGCTGATCAATGGCGAGAAACTGCATCCGGCCAATCGCATTCTGGTTCCGCATCGATCGTTTCATCAGCAACAGCCGCTCCAATGTTGTGACGATCAGCACGGCAAAATTACCCTGAAACTGGCCGTCCCGGATCAGCGATATCTTGATTGGCCGCGACCGATTCGGCAGGAATTTTCCCCTTATGCCGAACAGCACCGATGCGAGCGCGGCAAAAACCGTCAACACATGAGCCGCAGCGTTGGGCAGTCCCAGCGGGTAGATCTTGTGACGGCAATAGAGAATGAACTCCGACAGGCCTGCACCGCCCAGAAACATGCCGAGCACGACCTTGCTATCCTTGCCGCCATCGGAAAGCGCGATCAGCTCGCGGTCGACCAGATGTTCGTGCAAATCATGTTTGGCCAGTTCGACAATCCGTTCCAGCGCCTTGAGCGGGTTGCCTTCGGATCCGAGATCGAGAGCGATCAAATTGGTCTTGCCATTGGGCAGCACCGCAACCGGGGGCGGATTATCACCGAAATGGCCGCCCTGATATAATTCGGTCAGCGTCGCCTGCACCGTCCCGTCGCCACCGTTGATGACCAGCACTTTCGGCTTCACCCGGGCAATGGTTTCCAAGGCCTTGGCGATTTCATCGACATGATCCACTTCATAGTGGAACACATCGCTGTTCTTGACGCAATAAGACCGCACTTCTGGCAAAATCGCCCGATTTCCGGTTGAATTCGGATTGGAGAGAAGTGCGACATTTGCCATCAAATAGCCCTAAATTGTCCCGTGTGCGCGGTGCATCACATATATTTCATGGTGATGCGGATGGATTTGACCTCATTGCCGATCGCAAATTTGGTTTTCTTGTAGCTAGGCTTGCCAAGGTTGAAGATGTTGATGCTTGGATTGTTCGACATGCCGCCACCGTCGCTGGTAATATCGGTTTTGCCATTGCCGTTAAGATCATGGCGCACAGCAATCGCATATTCACCCGCTTGATTGAACGGCAGGCAGAAAGTCATGTTTGTCGCGCTTACAGGGACTTCGATGCGATATAACCACGCACCACTTTTCAGCCATTCGTCCTTGGTGCCACGGTAACTCTGCACACGCACCTTTCCGGTTGCTTCCTTCAGGCCTTCTATTTCCACCTTTACAGCGGGGCCTTTGCCCGACCGGCACGGGCGCATGTCATTGGGTATCTCGCGGCCACCAGCGAATGCCGGGGCAGAGGATAGCAAAATAGTGGTCGATAATGCGATGGATGCCGCAAATTTCAACATGACGTAGTTACTCCTAGTCGTTATACCCGCGCCAATACTCAGACACGGACAAGAATCAGCCCCCGATCCGCTTATTGCTATGGATTTGATTTGCGGCGAAAACATGGTGAGAGGGAGACAACAAGTTGAAACTGCTGACTTCCACCGATCGCTATCTGGCAAAATTGATCGCACTGCCGCTATTCAGCACGCTGGTGATCGCGGCGATGCTGCTGGTGCTGGAAAAAATGCTGCGTCTGTTTGATTTTGTCGCCGCAGAAGGCGGCCCCGTCAGCGTGGTTTGGCGAATGCTGGCCAACCTGATTCCCGAATATCTTTCGCTGGGCATACCGATAGGATTGCTGCTCGGCATATTGCTGGCCTTCCGGCAGCTTGCGCTCAGCTCCGAACTCGATGTTTTCCGCGCCGTTGGCCAGGGCTACGGGCGTCTGCTGCGAGTGCCTTATATGTTTACGGTGGCACTGATGCTGGTGAATCTGGCTTTGGTCGGTTTCATTCAGCCCCTGTCCCGCTATTATTATGAAGAACTGCGCTTCGAATTGCGGTCGGGCGCGCTCGGCGCCTCGATCAAGGTCGGCGAATTCACCAATTTGGGCAGCCGGATGACCCTGCGGATCGAGGAAAGCCGCGACAATGGCACCAAGTTGAGCGGGATGTTCGTCCGCGCCGAAAACAAGAAGGGCCAGACCGTCTCGGTTACGGCAAAAAATGGTCAATTCCTGGCAACCGACGATCCCGATACGATCATCTTGCGCCTGACCGACGGCGTGCTGGTCCATGATGCCCCGAACTACGAGAAGCCGCGGATATTGAGTTTCAGCAATCATGACTTGCCGATTGATTTGCCCAAAATAGAATCTTTTCGTTCGCGGGGCGGCAAGAATCTGGAATATACGATACCGGAACTCGTGCGGGTCGGCCTGGATGAAAAACGGCCAGTAACCGAGCGCAACGAGAGCCGCTCCAATTTCCATTTCCGCATGGTCGAGGTGGTGATGATGCTGCTGATGCCGCTGCTGGCGGTTGCGCTGGCGGTTCCGCCGAAACGCTCCAGTTCGGCGCTTGGCGTCTTTCTGTCGATCGTGATGATCGTGACCTATCACAAGGTCAACGAATATGGCGAGGATATCGGGGCCTTGGGCCTGGTTGACCCGATCATCGCCCTGTGGCTGCCCTTCTGCCTGTTCGCGGCGCTGATCATGTGGATGTATCATGTTGCCGCCCATGTTCCCGGTGGTCAGCCGATCGGGGCATTGGAAAAAGCATTTTCGAAATTCGGCGGCGTCTTCAAGGGCTTGCTCAATTTCAATCGCAAACGCGCGTTGATGAAGGAATAGCCGGACATGGACTTTTTCCCTTCCCGGACACTGGCCATCTACATGGCAAAAATGTTCATCATCCGCACCCTGGCGGTGCTGGCACTGCTGGTACTGGTGCTGCAAGCGCTCGATCTGCTGGGCGAGAGCGGCAAGATTCTGGCCCATGCGGGCAATGGCGAAGCCGAGCTCTGGACCTATGTCTCGTTGCGGGCCCCGCAACTCGTGGCCCGTTTTCTGCCCTTTTCGGTGCTGCTGGGAACCATCATCACGCTGGCGACGCTGAACCAGAATAGCGAAGTCATCTCGATGAAGGCGGGCGGGCTGTCCGCGCACCAGATTCTGGCACCATTGATTGTCGCCAGCATGGGCGTTGCACTGGTGTCCTTCATATTCAACGAAACGCTTGTCGCGCCCTCAACCGCCCGTTTAACGCAATGGGAGAAAGTCGAATTTGGTCCGATTCCGGCAGAGAGCAACATACGCACCAACGTCTGGGTCAAGGATGGCAATAATCTGATCAACGCGCGAACGGTAACCGGCCGTGGTGAGCAGGTCGTGTTGCAAGACATCACGATCTACAATCGCACCGAAAATGGATTGAAAAGCCTCATGCGAGGGGATCAGGCCCGGTTCACCGGAACCGGCTGGTTGCTCAGCAATGTGACCCAGTTCAATGTCAGCACCGGAAACGAAGAAAAGAAAGCCGCGCTGGTGATCGGCGATTCCATCCAGCCGGACCAGTTCACGCTCAGCAATGTCAACGCGGACAGCCTGTCGATTTTTGCTTTGCACACGACCATTGAAGAGCTCGAGCGAGCAGGTCGCCCGACGATGAGCCTCAAGGCCGGCTGGTGGCACAAGATTTCCGGGCCGATGTCGTCGATCCTGATGCCGTTGCTGGGGGCCGTCGCTGCATTCGGCCTGGCCCGGTCTGGACAGCTGTTCCTCAGGGCCGTGATTGGCATGGCACTAGGCTTTGCCTATTTCGTTGCCGACAATTTCGCGCTCGCGATGGGCAATATTGGCGCTTATCCAATTTTATTGGCAGCCTGGGCTCCGTTTATGCTATTTTTCCTGATCGGCGAAACGGTGCTGATCCGGACCGAGGAATAGCCGAATCAGTTTCTCCCGGCGCTGCCGCGCACCAGTCCCATGATCAAGGTCCACAGACTGTCATGATCTGCCCGGTAGAAATTGGAATCCGTCGGCAATTCCGCCACCAGACGCCGATGCGCTTCGCCGAGGCTATGATAAGGAACGCCAGGCAACAGGTGGTGTAGCGCGTGATAGCGCAGTCCCACCGGCGCCCACAAAGCGGGCAAAGTGGCTGGTGGTGGCACATTGACGCTGTCGAGATATTGCGCCGTAACGCTCATCTCGTGACCGTCATTCTCCCACAGATGCGCGACCAAAGTACGGATCTGATTCAATATGACGCTGCCGGACAAAACGCCCAGAAATATAAGGAAAGCGCGCATCGGTATGACGCCGGTCGCGACCATCGCCAGCAGAGCAATGGCCCATAGGCTGGCCCCGATTTCGCAGGCCAGCCAGCGCCGCTTCAGATCACCCTCTGGCGGTTTGCGGCGAAAATCGGGATTGATGATCAGACCGGAATAGCGCTCCACCACAATTCTGCGCAGCGGCGGAATGATTGCCGAAAGCGGCGACAGGATCGCATAGCGGAACAGCAGCGCGACCGGTGCCAGCGCCGCGACGATCACGAACAAGGGAACCGACCACGGCTTCATCAGCGCGAGTGGCAAATATTCAGGGTCTTCGGCCGTGCCATATTTCTTGGTCCGGTGATGAATGCTGTGAATGCCCTCATACATGAAGGAGGGGATCAGCATCGGCACGCCAAACAGCGCATTCCAGGCGAAGTGAAAGCCGGGCAGCGCATTGCGGCGAACATGGGTCAATTCATGGATGAAGCTGCCGGCCCGATACAGGGCCAGAACAGCAATCAAGCTTAGAAAAATGGCGAGGCCAGTGGATTGACTGAAGATCGCACCGGCAAGCGATCCGTAGCCGACGGCCACCGATGCCAGGAAATCAGCCCAATAGATGGCTGGCTTGGGGCTATTGAGATCACGCGTCACCTTGGCTGCGGTGCGGATCAGCTCAACATCCTCGGGAACCGGCACAGATCCCGAATCCCGGCGCGAGTCTGCCGCGGGATTCGGCGTATTTTTCGGAGAGATGGTTGTCGAACTCATAAACACCTGCATAATCGTTGGATGGCCTAGAGCAACATATCGTGGCGACAACATGGCAAGGACAAGACCGCAATGGCGCGCCTGCCCTTGACATTGCGCCACAATTAACGCCACAGCCAGCCGCAAATATAGAAGGACAAGATATGGTGGCCGGTCAGGATATAGTGATAGAGCCGGTAACTACCAAGGCCCAGACCAAGCAGTTTATCGACATTGCCTATCGGCTCAATGCCGATGACCCGCATTGGGTTCCGCCGCTGAGGTCGGAAGTCGCCAAACTGATCACGCCCGGCAAGAACCCGTTTTTCGAACATGCCCGGGTGCAATTTTTTCTGGCGCTGAGACAGGGCCAGGTGGTTGGACGGATCAGCGCGCATATCGATGAACTGGCGCTGGCACAGCCGCCAGAACAAGGCATGGGGCCGGGCACGGGCAATTGGGGCTTGATGGAAGCAAGCGATGAAGCGGCCATGCACGCCTTGATCCATGCCGCCGAAGCCTGGCTGAAAGATCAGGGCATGACCCGCGTTCTTGCACCGATCAGCATGTCGGTCTGGGAAGAACCCGGGCTCCTGACCAAGGGGCATGACCATAGTCCGATGATCATGATGGGGCATCACAACGCTGACTATCAGGGCTGGATCGAGAATTTGGACTATAGTGTCGCCAAGCGCCTCGTAACCTATCACCTGCCCGTGGAAGATGGTTTCCCTGAACTGGTCAAACGAATCGTCGCCTCGGGTGAGCGCAACAAGAGGCTCAATATCCGCCGGGTCGACAAGAAAAATTTTGACCGCGATGCGGCGATCATCATGAATCTCCTGAATGACGCATGGTCAAGCAATTGGGGGTTTGTTCCGATGACCGATCACGAAATCGATCATGCCGGTAAAAGCCTGAAACCGATCGTCCATGAAGATCTGATCCGAATTGCCGAACTCGAAGGGGAGCCGGTTGCATTCATGATGACGCTGCCGGACATGAACGAGGCAATCAAGACCATGAATGGATCGCTTTGGCCTTTTGGCTGGGCGAAACTGCTATGGTGGCTAAAATTCCCCAAATCGCATTCGATGCGCGTGCCGCTGATGGGAGTCAAAAAGGAGCTGCAAAACAGCCGGTTGGCCAGCCAGATGGCGTTCATGCTGATCGAATATATCCGCCGCGATGCAAAGCTGCATTTTGGCACAAAGCGCGGCGAAATCGGCTGGATATTGGAAGACAATCAGGGAATGGTGGCAATTGCCGAAGCGATTGAAGCGACCATAAACCGGGAATATCTGATTTACGAGAAGGCGATCACAACAGCGAAACCGTGATCGATCGCCAATAGGCAGGTCAGATATCCAGCTCGATCCATGCTGGCGTATGATCGCTGGCCTTCTCCCGACCCCGATGCTCCTTGTCGACGCCGCAGTTTTTCAGACTGTCGGCCGCCAACGGGCTGAGCAACAGATGATCGATGCGAAATCCCTGATCGCGCTGCCAGCCGCCGCTGCGATAGTCCCAATAGGTCCAGATATTTCCCGCCGGATAGGTCACGCCCAGCGCATCGGTCCAGCCGTCGTTTAAAATACGCCGATAGCCCTCACGGCTTTCCGGCTGCATCAGCGCATCATCCTGCATCGCCTTGACCGAATAAACATCATTGTCACGCGGGATAACATTATAATCGCCCGCCAGCACCGCCGGCACTTCTTCCGCCCAGATTTCAGCGGCGCGTTCGCGCAGGCGCTTCATCCAGCGCAGCTTGAAATCAAATTTGGGTCCAGGATGGGGATTGCCGTTGGGCAGATAGATGCTGGCGACCCGAACTTTCAAACCATCTTTGCTGCTGACATTGGCTTCAATATAGCGGCTATGCTCATCTTCCGGTTCGCCATCCAGGCCGCGCTTGATCTCTTCCGGCACCTGATCGCGCGCCAATATCGCCACGCCATTGAAGCTCTTTTGCCCGTGCCAGATCGCGCCATAGCCAATTTCTTCAAACTTGTCGGCGGGGAAGCCCTCGTCCTGCGTCTTGATTTCCTGCAGACAGGCAACATCGGGCTTGGTTTCTTCCAGCCATTCCAGCAGGCGCGGCAAGCGCGCCTTGATGCCATTGATATTGAAGCTTGCGATGCGCATGATCAGCGTCTTTCCGTTGGTATGAGCCTGTCGAAATATGCCTCAAGACCGTGAGCGCACTTCGACAAGCGCCGTGCTAACCGACGGCTACAAAGCGATCAAACGGAAAAGCTGGAGCCGCAACCGCAACCCGAAGCCGCATTGGGATTGGTCACCTGAAAGGCGCTGCCGCCGAGCGACTCGACAAAATCAACGGCGCTGCCACGCACCAGATCAAGACTGATTTCGTCAACAACCAGGGTGACACCGGATTCTTCGACCGTGACATCATCCGTTTCGATATTGTCAGCGAGGCCGAAGCGATATTGGAAGCCGGAGCAGCCTCCGCCTTCAACGGCCAGCCGCAATATCGCCGCCTTGCCCTGTTTTTCGGCAATAGCGGCCACGCGTTTCGCGGCATTGGGGGTGAGGATAATATCCTGTTCGATCGTTGCGAGAGCTTGGTTCATGATCCCTAGATAGGGAGAATCAAAAGGAGCGGCAAGCCTTAAGCTCAAACCGCTCCTTGATGCACCCTCTCCCAAAGGTGGAAATTCGTCTTATTCGGCTGGGCCGCCCAATGCAACGCCAGAATTCAGCTTCTGTGCAATCAGGAAATCATTGGATTGCATGAATGGAATGGGATTGACCGCTTCGCCGGCGATCCGCACTTCATAATGAAGGTGGCTGCCGGTGGAACGGCCGGTAGAGCCCATGAAGCCGATCAGGTCGCCGCTTTTGACGCGGGCATTGGAATCAACGTTGAGCCGGGACATGTGGCCATAACGGGTCTGGATTCCGTTGCCATGGTTGATCTCAACATAATTGCCATAGCCGCCCAGCCATTGCGCCCGCCCGACAATGCCGTCGGCTGTCGCATAAATGGGTGTACCGATTGGTCCGGCCATATCGAGGCCTTTATGATTGGCGCGGCGCCCCTTGAAGGGATCGGCGCGGAAACCATAAGAACTGGTCAAGGTGAAGTCTTTTACCGGCTTGCGCGAAGGAATGGTCAATTTGACCTCTTCCTGCTTGCCCTGACCGGCCCAATTTTTGAAAATCATTCTGAAAGCCGGGTCCGCTTCGCCTAGGGCGCTTTCTGCTGCCTGACTTTTGAGAACATCAACCGGGATGCTGGAATCTGCTGCTTCCGCAGATGCGGCAGTGGAAAAAATCATTGCTGAGCCAAGGATTGCAATGGCTGTGATCTTGCTCACAGATTTCCGGAATAAAACTATTATGTTTTCGGTCATAAAATGATCGAACCTTTACTAGCGACCCATGCAATCCATGGCTTGAATTTTTTGGCGAAACTTTCGCCCCCGTTCTTCGATTACGGGTGTAAATTCATTCGGCCTAATTATTCAATACCATAATAATATTCTTGGGTCAGACCGGCTGCCCGACGGGCTGAGTCGTTGAAAGGTGGCTTCAGTCCGCCTTTGATATGGGTTTTTACCAGCTGCTTCCAATGGTCATGTGGAGGCTGATCCTGTCTCCTGCAGACAAATTCGAACCATTTTGTTCCGAAGAAAACATGGTTGATTTCATCCCGATAGATTCGGCTCAAAACCTTTGCCGTCAGATGGTCACCCTGTTGTTTGAAACGCTCCACGGTCTCCAAAGTGACGTCCAGACCACGCGCTTCGAGCACCATCGGAACAATCGCCAGACGCGCAGAAACATCATGGGCCGTGTCTTTTGCGCTGTCCCAAAGACCATCATGGGCGGGGTGCGCGCCGTAAAAACTGCCCATCTCGCGCAGTCGCCGGTCGAGCAGGGCAAAATGCATCGATTCTTCCGAACCGACTCGCATCCAGTCGTCGGTAAATTCTCTTGGAAATTGCGATCCGAACCGGCCGATCATGTCGAAGGCGAGATCAATCGCGACAAATTCGATATGAGCGAGCGCGTGAATCAGCGCAATCCGTCTAGGCACCGATGTTCCCTTGCCCCGCCGCGGCATGTCACGGGGGCGCATCAGGACCGGATGCTCGGGCCGCGCCGGCATATCCGGCATGGTATCACCAAAGTCATGGGTAAGCCGCCCCAGCCGCCATTGTCTGGCGGCATGGCGCGCGGCCATCACCTTGGCGACCGGATCGGCGGTTTGCAGCACGTGCAATACCGCTGCGCCTGCACTGGCCTGTTCGGTCATTGCGACGGGTCTATGCCGCCTGCACCGCAGCCAGAACCTCTTCCGCGTGGCCCTTGACCTTCACTTTCGGCCAGACTTTCAGCACCGTGCCGTCAGGTCCGATCAGAAATGTCGAACGGATGATCCCCATATAGGTTTTGCCGTACATTTGCTTTTCCGCCCAGACGCCGATTTTCTCGAGAAAAGCGGTGCTTTCGTCCGACGCGATATCGACGGTCAATTCCTGCTTGGTGATGAAATTCTGCTGCCTTTTCGGCGAATCGGCAGACATGCCCAGAACGGCCGCACCGGCTTTTGCAAATTCCGGCAACAGCGCCGAGAAATCTTTCGACTCGGTCGTGCATCCCGGCGTGCTCGCTTTCGGGTAAAAGAACAGCACCAGCTTCTTGCCAGCATAATCGGAAATTTTCACCGGGCTGCCGTCTGGGGCTACCAGCTCCATGTCCGGGATTTTATCGCCCACATCGATCATTCTATATCTCCTAATATTTCATCGGGGTCCGGCCGCAGGTGCCGGTTCCACTCGTAAATAACGCATTGCCGCGCCTGATCATAGCCGTCCAGAAGGGCATCCCAGCTCTCCTGACCTGCTGCTTTGGCGATCAAGGCGCGGCTGGTTTCCGGCGGATAGTCGCAATCCGGCGACATCAGCCGCAAGGCCACCAGCAAGCGCGTCATCAATTCGTGCGCCGTCACCATATCCTCGCCGAGATGGCCGGCGGCGACCAGTGCGCGAACCGCCTTGCCCAGTTGCGGATGCAGCGCTTCACCGGTTTTCAACTGCAGGAAATGGATGATGAACTCCCAGTCGACCAGCCCGCCTTCCATCAACTTGGTGTCGAGCGGCCCCTTGGGCGGTTTATGTTCGACAATATCCAGGCGCATTTTCCGCACCGCCTTGCGCAGTTCCTCCGGCTCGCGTTCCTTCCGCAAGATATTGCGAATCTCTTCCTGCAATAGCTTACGCAAGTCTTCATCGCCATAAACCGGCCGTGCGCGGGTCAGGGCCATATGCTCCCAAGTCCAGGCATTCTCCCGCTGATATTTGTAGAAACTCTCCAGGGTCACCGCCAGCGGCCCCTGCGTCCCCGATGGCCGCAGTCTTGTGTCCACCTCATAGAGCGGACCGGCAGCGGTCGGCACCGACAGCGCCGTCACGATCCGCGCGGTCAGCCGGTTGAAATATTGCGTGCCGCCGAGCGGACGCTTGCCGTCCGACTCGGCACTATGGTCGCCGGAGAACAGAAAAATCAGGTCGAGATCCGAGGCATGGGTCAAGGCCGCCCCGCCCAATCGGCCCAGCGCCAATATCAGCAGCCTGCCATCGGCAATTTTGCCGTGCACAGTCTCAAACTCGGCGATGGTCGCGTCGGTCAGCACCTGGATCGCCGCTTCGGCAACCCGGGCATAGCCGGCGGAAATTTCCAGCGCATCATGCCGACCTTCGATGAGCTGGACGCCGAGAGCAAAGCGCTTTTCGCCAACCCGGGCGCGCACGTGGTCGAGCAACATCTGATAATCATCGCCCGGTTCGGTGCGGGCAAATTGTCTCGCCAGCTCTGCTACCGACGGCGGCAGGTCCAGCGCGGTCGCGTCAATCAGGCCATCGAACAGTTCCGCCCGCCGTGACAGCGCATCGGCCAGCACCGGCGCATGGCTGAGAATCTGGCCAAGCTTTTCGAGCAGGCCGGGCCGCGCTTCCAATATCCGGAAAAAATTGATCGCGGTCGGCAATTTGTCGATCAGACTGTCCAGCCGCGCCAGCGCCTTTGCCGGATTGGGTGCCGTCGCAATCGCGTCGACCAGATCGGGCAAGATCGCTTCGAAGGATTCCTGCGCCGCCGCGGACCGCAAAGCCGTCACCTTGCCGCTCCGCCAGCGCTTGATCGCCTGCAGGAACGCGTCGGCTTCTGACAGGTTTTTCTCCGCCAATACGGCGATCAGTTTCTCCTCGTCCGCCGGCAAGCGCGCGCTATCCTCCGGTTCGATCAGATCATCATAGATATTGCCGACCGCATCGACATGCGGAGCGAGCAGATCGAGCAATGACTGACCGCTTTCCAGCCCGTGCAGGCGAGCGACCCGGTCGAGCCCCACCATGTCATCGGGCAGGCTGTGGGTCTGCTGGTCATTGACCATCTGCAACCGGTGCTCAATCACCCGGTATAGTTCATAGGATTCGCTCAGCACTGTCGCCTTGTCGCCATCAATCCGGCCGGCCTTAGCCAGCGCTGCCAGCGCATCGCGCGTCGCCGGCACCCGCAAGTCCGGCTGCCGGCCGCCAAAAATAAGCTGGTGCATCTGGGCGTAAAATTCCGTTTCCCGAATTCCTCCACGCCCCCGTTTCAGGTCAAAGCCCGGGCCGAATTTCTGCCCGGCGGCATAATGATCGCGAATCTGCGCCGTCACCGATCCGATATTCCGGATCGCCCCGTAATCCAGCGACCGGCGCCAGATGAACGGATTGATCGTGTCGAGAAAATAGCGCCCCAATATCCGATCGCCCGCGGCCGCCCGCGAACGGATATAGGCCGCCTGTTCCCACGCCAGCGCGCTCGATTCATAATAACTGATCGCCGCTTCGACCGGCAGCGCCACCGGGCTCACTTCCGGCGATGGCCGAAGCCGCATGTCGACCCGGAAAACATAGCCGTCGGCGTCGCGGCTGTTCAGCGCCTCGACCAGCTGCTGTCCGATCCGCCGCGCCGCATCGCTGGGATCTTCCTTGCCGCGCACCGGGATTTTGTCGGGATCGTAGATGAAGATCGGATCGATATCCGACGAATAGTTGAGTTCGTGGCTGCCGTGCTTGCCCAGGCCGATGATGGCAAATCCCTCCAGCGGCGCGTCGGGATAGCGGGTTGCATAAATATCGGCGAGCGCCTCATCCAGCGCCCGGTCGGCAAAATCCGACAATCGCGTGATGACATCGGTCAGGGACAGTCGCCCGGCCAGATCACCGATCGCCAGAGTCAGGGCAAGGGCCCGCTTTTCCCGGCGCAATTTTTGCCGGACATTCTCGGCGCCTGCTCCCGCGCTGCGACTATATTCCAGCGCTGCATCAAGATTTTCGGCGGCCAGCAAATCGGTCAGTTCCGGCAGAACCTGCATCGCCATGGCAAGATAGGGCGCGTTTTCGCGCGCGCGGTGCAGCGCATCTTGCAGGGTGGTTCTTTCCGGCAGTCCAACAATCATGGGTTCAGATAGGCGCTGCGAAATTTTTTGGCAAAATCGGCAAACGCGCCCTCTGCAATCGCCGCTCGCATGCCCGCCATCAGCGATTGATAATAAGCAATATTATGCTCGGTCATCAGCATCGCGCCCAATATCTCTTTCGCCCGGATCAGATGGTGCAAATAGGCCCGGCTGTAGCTTTTACACACCGAACATCCGCAGCTTTCATCGAGCGGCGCCAGATCCTCGGCAAATTTGGCGTTGCGGATGTTGATCGCACCCCCCGCGGTAAACGCCTGACCGTTGCGGCCGGACCGGCTTGGCAGCACGCAGTCGAACATATCCACGCCGCGCTCCACTGCGCCGACCAGATCATCGGGCTTGCCGACACCCATCAGATAGCGCGGCTTGTCAGCGGGCAATTGACCCGGTGCATAATCGAGCACATCAAACATCGCCTCCTGCCCTTCACCGACCGCCAGACCGCCGATAGCATAGCCGTCAAAGCCGATTTCGATCAGCGCCTCCGCCGAGGCCGCGCGCATTTCCTTGTCCAGTGACCCTTGTTGAATCCCGAACAAAGCCGCTTTCGCCGCATGATCCTCGCCGCTGTCAAAGCCGTCGCGGGAGCGCTTTGCCCAGCGCATCGAGCGCTCCATCGAGGCCTGCGCTTCATCACGCGTCGCGCCGTTCTTGGTGCATTCGTCAAAAGCCATGACGATATCGCTGCCCAACAGCCGCTGGATTTCCATCGATCGTTCCGGCGTCAGCATATGGCGCGAACCATCAAGATGGCTCTGGAATTCCACCCCGTCCTCGCTCAATTTGGTCAACTCCGACAGGCTCATCACCTGATAGCCCCCGCTATCGGTCAGGATCGGCCGATCCCAGTTCATGAACTTGTGCAATCCGCCGAGACGCGCCACCCGCTCCGCTCCGGGCCGCAGCATCAGATGATAGGTATTGCCGAGAATGATATCGGCTCCGGTCGCGCGCACGGTTTCCGGCTTCATCGCCTTGACCGTGGCTGCCGTCCCCACCGGCATGAACGCAGGCGTGCGGATTTCACCGCGCATCATGCTGATTGTGCCGGTGCGGGCCTTGCCGTCGGTGGCGGCGATGGAAAAGGAAAAGCGCTCAGCCACTCAAATGTCCGGACATGATTGTGTTAGCGGATGTGACGGGTTCAAATTTGTCTTCTTGTGATGATTGTGTAACCATTGGCCTGCCCTGTTCGAATAAGCCATTAGCTGTGCAGGATGGCAGCAGAATTTCAAAGACCTAAATCGGGAGAATCTCATGACGAAACCTACGAAACTTGGTGCAGCAGCAACCGCATTGATCGCCGCAGCCGCTCTTTCCGCCTGTTCCGGCGGGACCAGCGAAGCAACCAGCCAAGGTGCTGATGCATTTAGCGGCGAAGTGACCGAAGTCACCGCAGCGGAAAAAGAAAAATGCTTTGGCATCGCCAAGGCGGGTGACAATGACTGCGCCGCTGGCGAAGGCACCAGCTGTGCCGGTACTGCGGTCCTCGACTATCAGGGCAATGCCTGGAAATATACCGACGCCGGCAAATGCGAATCGATCGGCGGATCGCTCACCGAAGTGGCCGACAACGACCCACCGGTTGCACCAGCGGCAGCTCCGGCTGAAGGCTAGGCCTGCCGGGAAGTGAAACAGAAAAGGGCGGCTCGATTGAGCCGCCCTTTTTTTGTTTCACACAGCAATATCATTGCCGCGAGCGAATATAAAAATAGGCCGTAGCTTCCGCGCGAAGCAGGCGCTTAGGACGGCAAGCCGCTAACCGATTTCATTTCCATAAAATCTCTCAGACCATAGACACCGCCCTCGCGGCCGTTGCCGGATTGCTTATAACCGCCAAATGGCAGGCCTGGAGCCGGTCCCCAATTGTTGATGACGACCATGCCGGCTTTCAATTGCGGGGCCACGGCAGCGGCTGCAGCCGGATCGCCGGAAATGACCGCGGAGAGACCATATTCCGTATCATTGGCAATCTCGATCGCCTCGTCGAGATTGTCATAGCTCATCAGCGTCACCACTGGACCGAAGATCTCTTCCTTGGCGATCCGCATATTGGGCGTCACGCCGCTAAACAGCGTCGGTTTGATATAATAGCCCCGGTTCACATTGGCAGGCAGGTCGGTGCCGCCGGTTTCCAGCGTCGCACCCTCGTCAATCGCGGACTGAATCAGGTCCTGAATCTTGCCATATTGCGCCTTGTTCACAACCGGTCCCAGATGTCCGCCTTCGACGGTCGGGTCGCCAACTTCCTGGCTCTCGACGATATTCTTGACCACGGCGATAGCCTCGCTGTTCTGGTCTTTGTGCACCAATACGCGGGTTGGCGCGATGCAGCTTTGGCCGCTGTTGACCATCACCCCGGCAATGGTCGGCGGCAAGACTTCCTCCAGCTTGGCACCGGGCAAGACCAGATTGGGCGATTTGCCGCCAAGCTCCTGATGCACGCGCTTGACCGTATCGGCAGCGGCTTTTGCCACCAATATGCCGGCACGGGTCGAACCGGTGAAACTGACCATATCGACATCGGGATGCGAAGAAATTGCCGCACCCACGGTTGGTCCGTCACCTTGCACCAGATTGAATACGCCTGCGGGAACGCCTGCCGCATCCATGACTTCGGCGAGAATGGCGGCGCTGCCGGGACATTCTTCGGATGGCTTCAACACCATCGTATTGCCACCCGCCAAAGCCGGGGCCACTTTCAATGTGATCTGATTCAAAGGCCAGTTCCATGGGGTGATCATGCCAACCACACCAATGGGTTCATATAGGATGATATTGGGGCCGACTTTTTCGGAAAACTCGAAATTCTTCAACGCTTCCAGCGTGCCCATGAAGCCGCCGAGGCCAGCTGGCGCTTGCGCGGCATTGCCCAGGCTAATCGGAGCGCCCATCTCGACCGCCAGAGATGCGGCAATATCGGGCATGCGCTTCTTATATTCTTCGATGATCCGCTCGAGCAAGGCTACCCGCTCTTCGCGCGAAGTCTGGCTGAAGCTTTTGAACGCCGCTTTCGCGGCAGCAACGGCTGCGTCGACATCAGCCTTGGTGCCCAGAACGATTTTGGTGCCCGGCTCCTCGGTTGCCGGATTGATGACCTGATGCGGCGTGCCTCCGATGGAATCAACCCATTGGCCATTGATGTAATTCTGTTCGTAGCTATCCATTGTCATCTCTCCATTTCGAAACTTTTATAATCGGCACGTTCATGCCCTGATTCGGCTTGGCATTCCACTAGCAACAAGGCCAGCCCCTTTCTATCATTCCGGCAGCGCCAAGCTGGAACGCCACAGCTGTAGAAGCAATAGCCGTTCGCATCGTCTCCAGCCCCGTGCGCTAGGACCTTGGATCAGATCAGCACAATATCCCAGACGAAAAAAGGGGCCGGATCGCTCCAGCCCCAATTTGTCTCGATGAAGGCGATTCCGATTAGAAACCGGAGCCGGGACCGTAAGTGATCTCCACGCGCCGGTTCTGCGGTTCGCGCACACCGTCGGCAGTGGGCACGCGGTTCTGGCTTTCGCCCGCAGCCTTCGTGCTGATGGTGTCACCGGCAATACCACGCGTGGTCAGATAGCCGCGTACCGCATCTGCACGCTGCTGCGACAGATCGACATTGTAGGTTGCCGCGCCGGAACGGTCGGCATGGCCAGCCACCATGATCGGCACGCTATTGCAGTTTCCATAGGCTGTATATGCATTGTCCAGCACCGTGGAGGCTTCCGGCGTGATGTCCGAACGATCCCAATCGAAGAATACGATATACGGGCCGGTGTTGCATTGCACTACTTGTGGGGCCGCGGGTGGTGGAGGCGGTGGTGCAGGTGTCGGAGCAGGCGCCCGCGCAGGTGCCGGAGCAGGCGGCGGCGTGTGTCCGCCAAACCGGTATGTCAGGCTGCCATAGACCGCGTGGTCCTTGACCTCGCTGTTGAACCGTCCCTGATAGCCAACACGTCCGGTGAACCGCTCGCCAAGCATAGCGGCGAGGCTGAAACCAGCAACCACTGAACTGCGACTGGTCTGCGGCGCAAACACCCTGAAGTCACTGCCGGCTGGTGCATCATCAAAATATGCATTCACACCAAACAGGGAGCTATTGAGATCATATCTCCAAGCAACCTTGGCTTCGGGCACGATGCCGCCAAAATTCCCTGCCCATTTCAAGCCAGCAAGCAGCGAAGTCTGATCTTCGCTCTGGCTGTTGAAGCCAAGATTGGCTCCGGGAACTCCGGTTTCCGTGAAGCTCTTGAGTTTCACTTTCGTATAATCAAGAGCAGCAAATGGTGTCAGCCAAGAATTCGCGCCCACATTCAACCGTGCACCTGTTTCACCATATAGAGACATGATTGTTGCATCCGGATTGCCTAAAGCTGTGCCCTGTGTCGAGAATATCGAGATATCACGGCGCGATTCACCATTCAGATCAGAATAGCTGCCGATCCCCCGAATGTAGAAACTACCAGTATCATAGGCACCAAACGCGCCCAGCTGCCATCCATCGGCCTTGATGCGACCGTTGTTACGGTCGAAATCCATCCTGGTGTCACGATAGCCGCCGAAGGCACCGAGGGTGAAGTTGCCGGTGGTATAATCCAATCCCAGCACCGCTGACCAGTTCTCAGAGTCATAGCCGGGAGCGTTGATGTCCGTGTCAACCGACACGTCATTATAGCTACCCAGGACCCATAGACGGACTTCGCCATCGCGATCACTGCATTTCTGGGGACCATCAATGCTGATCGCACAGTCAAGCTGGTCAGAAACCAGGCTGTTCAATTGCATGTTGTGGTTGCGCAATCCCTGCAGATAGCCAGCATATTGATCGCCCGAGAGCTGGTTGAGAGCATCCGGATAGCCGGCTGCATTCACCAAGAACAAATTGCCCAGCAAACCTGCGAATGGACCCGTCAATGTGGGTTGATAGACATTTTCAATGCCCATGCCGGTATTTGTCTGGTTGATCGTCAAGCCAGCGACATCACCAAAACCAACCCGCTGGATGGTGATGTCGACATCGCCACCGTCGGTGTCCTGATTATAGAGCGCCGCGACTTCAAGCAGCGGGGTACCCGTATTCGTACCGATTTGCGTTGGATCGAAGGTGCCGTTCAGCGCGGCCGCAGTCGGCGCCTTGATGACGTTGTCAAAATAGTAGCTGTCGCCGTAGAGGCCGTTCCAGCTTGACGGCCGGACTTCAAGCGCGCTTGTCGCGCCCAGAGTGACCGTATTCGCCATCACTGTTGGGTAGCTGCCTTCGGTGGTTGGGAAGGACGGAAGCTGTAGGGCCAGCGTACCGCCATCCTCGACGGCAAAGCTGTTCACGTTCGCGCCAGCCGCTCCGTCATATGCCGAATTAACGGTTGGCGTGCCGGTGGTACTCACCGCGCCATGCGGCTGGTTCACCAGATAGAGCGTGCCGCCCGAATGAATGGCCAGACTGCCTTCCGTCGTGCCGTCCTGATTGACGATGCCGTCGAACACTGTCTCGCCATTGCGGACATGCACTTCGTCGTCAGCCGAGATGTCGATGTGGCCATAGACGACGCCATTGCTGCCGGCCGCACCCTCCAGGTTGATGACCGCCATGTTGGGCGCGCTACTGGTATCGATGGCAATGCCGCGCGTAAAGGAAACACCGCTGTTCGTGCTGTTACGAGCGCGGATGGTGCCGCCGAGATTGCTGAGCGTGAAGACATCGGTTTCCGCTGCCAGAAGCCCCACTACCATTGGGGTAGGGAGAACGTCGGCCTCGTAGTTGAGGACCCGAACGCCGAAAGCCTGCGCCAGCGCGCCGTCGGTCACGGCCGAAACGTCGATCGTCCCGCTGTTCTGCATCGAAACATTGTTCGAGGCCGAGACAAAGTCCACGCCCACCGCAGTGGCACCGATGGCCAGAGTCTGGCCGGGCACAATGCTGACAGGAACCAGAAGCTCACCTTCGGGGAACGCCCTGTCACCCGATGAACTGGCCGAGACCATTATGCTACCCGTATTCGCCACGCTACCCGTGAGAGCATAGCTCGGGATATCGGGTTCTTCTTCCACGTCGCCATCCGGATGTCCGCCTTGGCCGTTAGGGCCGTTGCCGTTGCCGCCGTTGTCACCGCCGCCGTGGACAATATCGGGCAATTCCGGAAGCGCTTCGTAATTGGCATAGAAACCCATGCCGGTGGCGAGGGCGTTGGCCAGACGAACGGTGTCCGCATCGGCTGTGGTCGTGGCCGTGGCCGATACCGTCAGGTTACCGCTGTTCGAGACAGTCACCCCGACCGGTTCGCCGGTTACACCATAGCCGAGCGCGGAGGCGAGAGCCCCGGCCCCTCCGGCTCCGCCGTTAGCGGTCGCCGTGGCAGTGACGGCCAAATCGCCCGAGTTGGCGAAACGCGCATCGGTTGCAGCGCCAAACAGAACTTGCTGGACACCGACCACATCATGCGCAGTCGGCAGGCGCCCTTCGTCAACCGGGAAGCCGGCATCAAGGACCATGTTGGCGGTGCCCGCCGTCGCGAAGGCATTCATGCCGGTTGCAACCGAGGTTGCCGCGACGGTGAAGTCATTGCGGTTGTCAAAACTTGCCTGCGGCGTGCCGCCATCAACCTGAGCCGTCTGGACCAGACCCGCTTCGACATAGCTATGCCCTTCGGCATTGCCGTCACCCGCAGTGGCCGCCGCATGGGAGCGGATATCCACCACGCCGGTCAGGCCATTGATGAAAGCCAGCTCGCCAATGTTGACGTAAGGAATCTCGACGGTTCCTCCACCGTCGACCGGTTCTTGGTATTTGGTCGGCCCGGTAACTTCGGCCGTCTGCTGGATGGCAGAGGTCACGGTCGACACCGCGAACGCGTTGCCACCTTCGGCAGTGCTGGAAGCAGTGGAACCGGCATTCACGCCAATATCGCCATCATTGGTCATATCAGCGGTGGCGGTGTCATTACCGGTGCCATTGGCCTGCGTGCCTTGGGCGATCAAACGGGCAGCTGCATTGCCTGCAATGGCATCGCCTTCCGGGTTCGTGGCAGTGGCCGATGCGGCGATATTGATCGATGCTCCGGCCGCATTGGTCATGGTAACTTCGGACAAGTCGTCGCCCCAGCCATTGGCTTGACCGCGCTGAGAAATGACGCCGTGTTCACTCAGGATCGGGCTGGGAGCAGAAAAATTCAGGTAGCCTGCGTTCAGCCCCGGACCTTGCCCATAAGAGGAGCCGTACAATGCGGGATACTGACTGAAATCAGCAGGAACCGCCTTCACGCCAATCAGCGATATAGCCGTACCGGTCGCTTCTGCATTTGTCGTCAGATTGATGTCGCCGTTGTTCGTCATTTCGACGGCCAGCATGTCATTCCAGCCCTCAGGCGGATCAGACTGCAGACCGCCGCCGTTGGCCTGTATCCGCTGGGTCAGGACTTCCGTGGCAAATGCCGTGGCGGTTTGAGCCGATCCGTCGCCCACGCCCGCAGAGGAAACGAAGTCGAAGGTTCCATCATTGGTTAGCGTTGCTGTCATATCGCTATTGCCCCGGCCCGTTGCCTGCACCTGCTGCACCACGCCGCCAGTGATACTGGAACTCGCGCTTTGCGCGCCCGTGGCGACGGGGGCGGCAGTCGCCCACACAGCGACATTGCCAGAGTTCAGGATGGTGCCGGATCCAGACGTAGTGGCATCCGGACTCTTCGACGAAAATACGAATTGCTTGATGGCAGGAGAACCGGTTTCACCGCCGGTGCCGACCGATGCCGTAACCGTGCCGGCGCCGCTGGCTGCAGCACTGATTTCAACCGTGCCGCCATCATTGTTCATAACCGCAGTGGCGGTGCGCCCCTTGGTTTCGACCGATGCGACCTGCGAAATGCCGCCGAAGACAGTGGCTGAGGCATCGCCGTCCGTCGAATTGGCAATGGCCCGGATGCGCGCGGAGCCCGTGTTGACGAGCGTGGCCGAGGCATCCCAGGTTGCGCCATCGACATCACCAAGAAGATGCTTCTGGGTCAGGGCCGACTGGAAGGTGCCCGTCGCCAGCACATCGGGTCCGATGTTGCCGACCACGGCTGTCGCCGTACCCGTGCCGCTTGCGTCGGCCGTGATCGCGAAGGTGCCGCCATTGGTGAGCGAGACGGGTGGGGTGTCCTCGGAAACCTGTGCGACTTCTCCCGAGTCGAGATCAACAACCTCCGCAATAGGATCAGCTCCAGTCGCCGTGACGCCGCCGCTAAACACATCGGTGGAAAGCGTCGTGAGCGGATTTGGCAACAGGACACCGCCGTTGATGGGAGTAGTCTGCGCGGCGACAGGTGCGGCAACGCAGATAGCGAGGATGGAGGCACCTTGCAGGATGCTCTGGCGGCGAGTTGTCATGATTTTCGTTCTCCGTGTTGAAAGTCGCTTGGTTGAGTAGGCACTCATAAAGGCGCTCAGACGGATTTTTGAATTACGTAATGTTCCGGATTATCCGATCGACCTGCTCATTCAGGCTCAGTTGATCCCTTGCCACACAAGCTCAATCTGCATCAGACAGCCACAAAATCGGCCTGTGAGAAGGACGGGATATCTGAATCTTTATCACCGCCGCCAATCGGTCTCTGGCCATCTTTTGAAAAGCCAATAGCGGTCTAAGCCCCTGTAAAAAGGGGATAGATTCATGTGCGAAAAATATATCCGAGCAATTGATATAAATTGGCGAAATGGGTGGTGCGCTTCAGAGGATTCGAACCTCTGCCCCCCGCATTACGAAATATCAGGTCACGGCAGAAGTAAGCTGGAATCCCCGTAACTGTAAAACCGGTACCCCCCGGCGATCGCATGGGCATAGGCCGCCTGCATCGTCTCCAGCCCCATCAGCGCGCTGACCAGCATGAACAGCGTGGATTTGGGCAAGTGGAAATTGGTCATCAGGCCGTCGATCGCGCGGAACTTGTAACCGGGCGTGATAAAAATATCGGTATCGCCTTCAAACGGCCGGATGATACCATCCTCTCCCGTTGCGCTTTCGAGCAGGCGCAGGCTGGTGGTGCCCACCGCGATCACCCGGCCTCCCGCTTTCCGCGCAGCATTCAGGCGATCGGCGGTTGCGGCGTCGATTTTGCCCCACTCGCTGTGCATGCGATGGTCATCGGTTTCGTCGACCTTGACCGGCAGAAAGGTCCCTGCCCCGACATGCAGGGTCAGCGTTTCATTGCCGACGCCCGCCTCGACCAGCGCGGCCAACAGGCCGTCGGTGAAATGCAGCGCCGCCGTGGGCGCTGCTACTGCGCCTTTTTCCCGGGCAAACATCGTCTGATAATCGTCGGCATCGCGCGCATCGATCGCCCGCTTGCTGGCGATATAGGGCGGCAGCGGCATGGTGCCGGCGCGATCGAGCAGCAATTCAACCGGTTCCTCGCCCAGGAAGCGCAATATGAAACTGCCATCGTCGAGCTTTGCTTCGGCTTCTGCCGATACGTTCATCCCGAAATCGACGACCTCGCCAACCCGCAGCCGCTTCGCATTGCGAATGAATGCCTGCCAGCGCCGAAGATCCACCCGCTTGTGCAGCGTCGCCCCGATCCTGGCGTCGCCGCGAGTCCCTGTCAGCTGCGCGGGAATGACCTTGGTATCGTTGAAGACCAATATATCCTTTGGCCCAAGCAGTTGCGGCAAATCGCTGACAATATGGTCGGATATCCGGCTGCCGTCGACTTTCAGCAGTTTCGCGCTATCGCGCGGAACGGCTGGTCGCAGCGCGATCAGCTCCTGCGGCAGCGCAAAGTCAAAAAGATCAACGCGCACAGGCCGAGCTAGGGATTGATCGGTGCGTTCAGGTCATCCACCGAAATCGGCGCTTCCGACACGCCTGATTCGGCACCCGGCAAGACCGGAGGCTTGTTGTCGGCGGCGATCGATGCCTGCAATATCCGGCTGGGATTTACCGGTGGTTCGCCGCGTTGGATCATGTCCACATATTCCATCCCGGAGGTAACACGGCCGAAAGCCGTATATTTTCCGTCGAGCGAGAAGCGGGGATAGAAGACGATGAAAAACTGGCTGTTGGCGCTGTCGTCGCCTTGGGCCCGCGCCATTGACACGACCCCCCGCATATGCGGAAACTGACCAAATTCCGCTTTCAGGTCGGGCAGACTCGAGCCACTGGTGCCGGTGCCGGTCGGATCGCCGGTCTGCGCCATGAATCCTTCAATCACCCGATGAAAGATAATGCCGTCATAGAAACCCTGTCGCGTCAGCGTCTTGATCCGTTCGACATGATTGGGGGCGAGCGCTGAAAATAGCTGGATCGTCACTCGGCCACCGGTGGACAGATCAAGGTGCAGGATATTCTCTTCAGCGGGAACCGACGCGGGTGCAGGCGCCTGTTCTTCCACTTCCTGCGCATGCGCAGGGAAAGAAACCAGAAACAAGGCAGAAAGGGTCAGAAAATATTTACGCAGCATGGCATACTCAATTCGGTATTGCGGAATGGAAAAGCAAACAGCCTTTGAACGATTCTACCTTTCACTGCAATGAATTGCTAGTGACGGCTATTGATCGCCCTTGAGGCCAATCTTTTGCACCCTTGCGGTTATTTCGTCGGCGACCAGCGGCGTGACGAACTTGTGTATTTCGCCACCGAACATGGCAATTTCCTTGACCAGACGCGAGGCAATCGGCTGCAGCGAAACATCGGCCATCAAGAATACCGTTTCAATATTGCCGTTGAGCTGCTGGTTCATGCCCGCCATCTGATATTCATATTCAAAGTCGGCCACGGCGCGCAGGCCGCGGACAATCACGCCGGCGCCCTGTTTTTCGGCAAATTTCATCAGCAGCATGTTGAAACCGACCACTTCGACGCCATCGCCGAGATCGGCGGTCTCCCTGCGCACCATCTCCAGCCGCTCTTCGTCGGTAAACATTGGCGATTTCGACGGGTTGGTGGTCACACCAATAACCAGCTTGTCGACCAGACGCATGCCGCGCCGGATGATGTCCATATGTCCCAATGTAATGGGGTCAAAAGTCCCCGGATAAACGCCGATTCTCATTTCATGTTCCCCCCGACTAGCGGTCTCTTGCGATTGTATATTCGGCGATGGCGCGAAGCAGATCCGCTTCTTCGCCATAGCCGCTCAGGTGCGATACGGCCTGATCGACCAGCATCTGCGCCTGCTCTTTTGCCCGATCCAGTCCCATCAGACTCAGAAATGTCTCCTTGCCGGCATCCGCATCCTTGTGCAGCGCCTTGCCGGCCTTTTCCTCGTCGCCTTCGACGTCCAATATGTCATCGGCAATCTGGAACGCGAGGCCCAGATCATGGGCATAACCGCGCAGGCTCGTGCGGCCTTCGTTGGCCACCCGACCGAGTATCGCTCCAATTTCAACGCAAGCGGCGATCAGTGCGCCGGTTTTCAGCTGCTGGAGCCTGGTCACGGTCTGCAAATCAAAGGTGGATTTCTCCGCCACCAGATCCATCATCTGGCCTCCAGCCATGCCAGCGGGACCGGCAGCTTTGGCGAGGCAGGCGGTCATTTCAGCGCGCACGAAAGGATCATGATGGGTGCGTTCGTCGGCCAGCAAGCCAAAGGCCAGCGCATGCAGGGCATCGCCAGCGAGAACCGCAGTGGCTTCACCAAATGCAATATGGGTGGTCGGCTTGCCCCGGCGCAAATCATCATCATCCATGCAAGGCAGATCATCATGGATCAGCGAATAGACATGCAGTGCCTCAACCGCTGTCGCGGCCCGGATGGCGCAGGATTCATCGACGTTGAACAGTCTGGCGGTCGCCATCACCAGCACGGGCCGCAGCCGTTTGCCGCCGCCGATCGCGGCATGGCGCATCGCCTCATATAATTCGCGGCGCGCATCGTCCGGAACCGGCAAAAGCGCATCAAACTGTCGATCGATGGCGGTGGCGACCCGCCCCATCTCCCGCAAAAGGTCGGAATTATTGTTGGCCGCCACTGGCTCAGTCCGCGTCAAAGGGCACAGTGGCTTGCGGCTTGCCGTCGCGATCGAGCGTGATTTTCTCGATCTTGGCTTGCGCCGCTTCCAGCCGTTGCTGGCACAGGCCACGCAGTTTTTCGCCCTCGCTGTAGAGCGCAATCGACTGGTCGAGCGGCACATCGCCGCTTTCCAGTTTGCGGACGATATCTTCGAGGCGCTTCAGCGCATCCTCAAAATTCAGCGCAGAAAGATCTTCTTTTGTTTCACTCATGGCGAGATTCAATGACGACGCTTTCCCGCGCGGTCAAGAGCGCAGCTTCACTTATTGCACAGCCGAGTGTAGCCTTGCCGGGACAAGGGGGAGAAAAATATGTTCATCGGTCATTTTGCGCCTGCCATGGTTGCGGCAACCCATCCCAAGGCTCCGGGGCTTGGCACCTTGTTTGTCGCCGGTCAGCTTTTGGATTTCGGATTTTTCGGCCTCGCGCTGGCCGGCATAGAAAATTTCCGCATCACGCCGGGGATTACCGAAATGGTTCCGCTCGACCTCTATGATATGCCCTATACCCATAGCCTGCTGGGCAGCGCGGTCTGGGCTGCCGGCTTTGCACTGCTGATCTGGCTGTTTACCGGCAACAGAATCGGCGCGATGATTGGCGGCCTTGTCGTGCTGTCGCACTGGTTTCTCGACCTGCTGGTGCATGCGCCGGACCTGACCCTCGCCGGTTCACCACCAAAACTGGGCTTTGGCCTGTGGGACTATCCGCTGATCGAGATGCCGCTGGAACTGGCGATCACCTTTGGTGCGCTGGCTTTTTTCGTTGCGCGCACGCGTCCAATTGCACCCAGCTCCAAATTCGTCTTAGTGCTTTTGGCCATATTGCTGGCAGTTTTTCAGGCCGTTAACTGGTTTGCGCCGGAACCCGAGGCCGCGACTATGGGTATGATGATAACCGCCCTCATCGCTTTTGCGGTCGCCACCGTCGCCGCATTTCTGGTTGGCAAGACGCGAATGTTAAAACAGGTCTGATCGGCAAGCCGCGACGACAGGATATCAGCAAAAGAGACAGTTATGACTCAATATATCGCCGCCTATTTTATCGCCGCCCTGATCTTCGGCATTCTCGATTATCTGTGGCTCAGCAATATGGCGGGGACATTATACCGACCGGTCATCGGCGAGATTATGGCGGATGAGTTTCGCAAGGCCCCAGCGATGATATTCTATGCGATCTATCTGTTCGGCATCGTCTGGTTCGGGATTAAACCGGCGCTGGCCAGCGGTCAATGGACCACCGCCCTGCTCAACGGCGCTTTGTTCGGGGGGATCGCTTATGCCACCTATGACCTGACCAGCCAGGCGGTGCTGAAAGTCTGGTCGACCAAGATCACCCTCTATGACATTGCCTGGGGCAGTTTCGCGACCGGCGTGACAGCGGCGCTGACCGCCTATTTGGTGCTGAGGTTCGTGAAGGCTTAACGCCCCCGAGCGTCAAGGCTTACGCTTCTTGGCAAGCGCCTGCATTCTTGCCGGCAGCAAGGAAAATATCTCGCGCTTCCGACTCGGTGAGGCTGATCCCCATTCCCCGATTTCCGACAGGCTGCGCCCGCAACCCACGCAGAGTCCGCTTGGTTCATCGATGGTGCAAATATCGTTGCAGGGCGATTTCAAGCGGATAGCTGCTCATCTATCTGCCCAAGACGCTCCTTGCCGAAATACATCTCGCCATCGATATAGATGGTCGGAATACCAAAGGCACCGCGCGCGACCGCTTGTTCCGTATTGTCGATCAATGTCTGTTTGATCGCCGGGTCCTGGGTCTTCGTGACCAGATCCTGCGCGTCGAAGCCGCCATCCTGCAATATTTTACCGAGCGTCGCAGCATCGGTCACGTCCAGCCCCTGTTCCCAAATGGCGGGCAGAAGCGTTGCAATGAACCCGGCGCGTTTTTCAGGCTCCAGCGCTATCAGCATCCGCTGCAGAGTGATCGTGTTGAACGGGAATTTCGGGTTCATCTTGAACTTGGTCAGGCCGTGTTTTTTAATGAACCGGTTCATCTCCAGCATCGCGTAATCATTCTTGCCCTTCACGTCCGCATCCCGGATGAACGGCGGAGCATTGCCGGTCAGCTTGTGCATGCCACCGAGAAAGGCCGGGGTGATTTCGATGGTCGCACCATGTTTTTCGGCTAGGTCGCTGAGCGGCTGCCAGATGAGATAGGCGTTGGGGCTGACAAAATCGAAAATCAGTTCAATGGTCTTGGACATAGATTGCTCCTTTCGCCGGAACCATAAAGCAGCGCCACGAAACATCAATTCCCTCTAGGCGAAATTGTCCCGCCTCGTTAAAGGGTCTGCATGACCACAGACACGCTGATTGCAGAGCCCCAGATTTCCACCGAAACCGTGCGCGAACATGGCCTCAACGCGGAGGAATATCAGCGCATATTAAACGCGCTTGGCCGCGAGCCGAATATTACCGAACTCGGTATCTTCTCGGTCATGTGGTCGGAACATTGTTCCTACAAGTCATCGCGCCTGCACCTCAAGAAATTACCAACCACCGGTCCGCAGGTAATTTGCGGCCCCGGCGAAAATGCCGGCGTCATCGATATTGGCGATGGGCAGGCAGCCATTTTCAAGATGGAGAGCCACAACCACCCATCCTACATCGAGCCCTATCAGGGTGCAGCGACCGGTGTCGGCGGCATCCTCCGCGACGTCTTCACCATGGGCGCACGGCCGGTTGCGAATCTGAACGCGCTGCGTTTCGGACGCCCGGACCATCCGAAGATGAAGCATCTGGTCAAGGGCGTGGTTGCCGGCATTGGCGGCTATGGCAATTGTGTCGGCGTACCAACCGTTGGCGGCGAGACCAATTTCGACCCCGCCTATGACGGCAATATCATCGTCAACGCGATGACCGTCGGGGTGGCTGACGCTGACAAGATTTTCTATTCGGCTGCCTCCGGCGTCGGCAATCCGATCGTCTATGTCGGCTCCAAAACCGGCCGCGACGGCATCCACGGCGCGACCATGGCCAGTGCCGATTTCGGCGACAATATCGAGGAAAAGCGCCCGACCGTGCAGGTCGGCGATCCCTTCGTTGAAAAGCTTTTGATCGAGGCCTGTCTCGAATTGATGGCCAGCGACGCGATTGTCGCGATTCAGGACATGGGCGCGGCGGGCCTGACCAGCTCTGCGGTTGAAATGGCAACCAACGGCGAAGTCGGCATCATTCTCGACATGGACAAAGTGCCATGCCGCGAGACCGAGATGACCGCTTATGAGATGATGCTCAGCGAGTCGCAGGAACGCATGCTGATGGTCCTCAAACCCGGCCGCGAGGAAATGGCCGAGGCGATTTTCACCAAATGGGAACTGGACTTCGCGGTCATCGGCGAAGTCACCGACAGCCGCCGGATGGTGCTGACGCACAAGGGCGAAACCGTCTGCGATATTCCGCTCGGGCCTTTGGCTGACGATGCGCCACTCTATGACCGGCCGCATCTGACCCGCGAGGAATATGCCGCCCATATCAATATCCAGCCGCTCGGCGACATTCCCGAAAGTGCCGACATCGGCGCCGATTTGCTCAAGATGATGGCCAGCCCTGCCCTCGCCTCGCGCCGCTGGATATGGGAGCAATATGACAGCCAGGTCGGTGCAGACACGGCGCAGCGCTCCGGCGGCGACGCGGCAGTGGTCCGCGTGCACGGCACCAACAAGGGCCTCGCCATCACCACCGACTGCACCCCGCGTTACTGCAGGGCCGACCCCTATGAAGGCGGCAAGCAGGCGATTGCCGAAGCCTATCGCAACCTCTGTGCGGTCGGCGCGAAACCGCTGGCGACCACCGACTGCATGAATTTCGGCAACCCCGAAAAACCGCATATCATGGCGCAATTTGTCGGCTGTATCGAGGGCATGGGCGAAGCCTGCACCGCGCTCGACATGCCGATCGTATCCGGCAATGTCAGCCTCTACAACGAGACCACCGGCGCCGATGGCATCAGCCATGCGATCCTGCCGACCCCGGCGATTGGCGCGGTCGGTCTGATCGACGATCTCGACAAAATGATGACCATCGGGTTCAAGGCGGAGGGCGATTTTATCGCCACCATCGGATTTCACTATGAAGAGCTCGGTCAATCGACATGGCTCCGTGAAATCCACGGATTACAGGATGGACCGCCCCCGAAAGTAGACCTCAAGGACGAGGAGTGGGCCGGTCGCGTGATTCGCGAGTTGATTGCTGACGGCAAAGTCACCGCCGTCCACGACATCAGCGATGGCGGCCTTGCCGTCACTCTTGCCGAAATGGCCCTGGCCGGAAATCTGGGCGCGGAAATCGACCAGATGACCAGTGCTTTTGCCTTTAGCGAAGCGCAGGGTCGCTACGTCATCACCTATCGCAGCGAAGATGATCTGGATCGCGAGAAAGTACCATTCGAGAAAATCGGCCAGGTGAAGGGTGACCAGCTGGTTCTGAATGGAAAGCCGATTGCCTTGGCCGACCTGCGCAATGCGCATGAGAGTTTCTTCCGTGACTGGATGGAGGACTAAAAGCCCCTTGCATTGAATTTAGCATCAAATGATGCTATAAAAAATGCATGAGAACCACAGTTACAATAGATGACGACCTGATGGACCGGGCGATGGAATATACCGGAATCAGCGAACGCTCGACAATTTTGCGCATGGCATTGGAGCAATTGGTGGCCATTGGCGCCGAAAAGCGTCTGGCGAAGCTGAAAGGCAGCTTGCCGGACCTCGAAGCCCCACCGCGACGCCGACCACCGCGTTTCGTCAATACTGAATAATGCGGCAATGATCATCATCGACACTTCGACCTGGATCGATCATTTCCGCGGTATCGATACATTGCTGGACAGCCCACCAGCGCAATCCGTGAGAAGGCTTCTCCATCCCTTTGTCTATGGCGAATTGCTGCTCAGCGGTCTGCCCAAAAACGGCGCCGTCAGGGAACATCTGGCAGATTTGCAAAAGGCGCCTGTAGCTGATGCGTCGGAAGTTGCCACATTCATCGAATGGGCCGGGCTGGCAGGAACCGGCGTCGGCTATGTCGACGCGCATTTGCTGGTCTCGGCGCGGATGCTGGACAACGGGCGGTTGCTGTCTCAGGACCGCAGCCTGATGGAACAGGCACAGCGTCTGGATATTGCTTATCTGCCATGACCTCCGGATATTCCTCAACACCGCTAGCAAAAAAGCTCTCCCTCAAGGACGGGATGCGCGTCTGGTTTCTGGATATGCCGGATAGCGTTCGTGCCGAAATCAAGGACTATGGCCTCACACTATCCGAGGAAAAAGTCCCAACCCCCGGCATCAATGCAGCTCAGATATTCGTGCGCCAACGCCCGATCATGGAACAGCATCTCGCCACCCTCCGCGAGAGACTCGATCCCGCTGGCCAGGTCTGGGTGAGCTGGCCGAAAAAGGCATCTAGGGTCGAGACTGACATCACCGAAGACACGATCCGCGCAGTCGCTCTGCCGATGGGGTTTGTCGATATCAAGGTTTGCGCCGTGGATACGGTGTGGTCAGGCCTCAAATTGGTGATCCGCAGAGAATTGCGATAACGACTGCATCACGCGCGCCGGATCACGCTCCAACCCAGCGCCATCAGCCACAGTGCCTGCATGAGATAGGCAAACAGCGCGCCATGAAGGTCCATACCGATATGATCGCTTGCCAGCAGCAAGGCCGGTACCAAGCCGGCAATCCAGCCAGCTACGGCCAGTCGACGCTGCCGAGCTTGCCACAAACAAACCGACCAAAGGGCAAAGCCAATGCCGACGGCAACGACCCCTAGCCGGGCCAGAGCCTGGTTCGCTTCCCAGGCAAAGCGACCGATATCCGAACCGATTGCGCCTGCCGGATATGCGTTCAGGGTGGGAACAACAAAGCCGTTGATCGTCGCCGCACCAATTCCCGCCGCCTGACCAGCCGCAAAGAATAATGTTCCGATGACCAGTGGCACTGACCAGCCAAAAGTTCTTCCGACCATCAGAAAGGCTGCCAATTGCACAAGCATCACAACCTGCAGACCACCATGGACGAGCGATATCATCACGCCGCCGTCTCCGCCACTCGGATGCTGCGACATCAATGTGATTGTTAGGAAACCCGTGGCGATCAACAACCAGCCAGCGCCCATCGTCTGGCGTTTTTCTATAGTTCGATTTTCCATGTTGTTCCTCGCTCAACCGTGCACTAAACTCTGGCAATACTGATGAAGGAGAATGGAGTTGGCAACGGACAATCGATCACAATTGTCCGCTCCGATGCCAGCCACGGTTTCCGGCTCATCGGCCCGTAGACGCATTTTATCCGCGTTCAATACCATGGTCCTGGAACGGATTCGCAGACCCTTTCCCGTCCTGGAAATCATCCACCGGGCAGGGGTTGCCCGCTCCACATTCTACGAAAATTTTGGCAATGAGGAAGCGTTGAGCCTCGCGGCAATCACTCCGCCTCTGACCATTATCGCCGATGCGCTGACCGAGCGACAAACGAATGAACGGCTTGTCGGACTCCTGACTCATTTCTGGGACTATCGCGCGCAGGCACGTGCAATGCTATGCGGTCCGCGCCGCGATCGGCTGGATCTTCTTTTGTGTGAGCTCTTTGAGGATCGCCTGACTAGCGGTGCGTTTCCGGCTGGCCCCGATAAAACAATTTCCGCAATTCAATTGTCTGCCGCAACGCTCAAGCCAATCGAATGCTGGGTCACCGGCAGGATCAGCACTTCACCGCAGCTTCTTGCAAATCGCCTGGTGGCAACAGCCGATGCCATTCTGGGCATTAAGGAAAAATCGGGAAATTAGGCCGTCTGAGCCAGCATATCATAGGGATCGATATTGCGAGCCCGGAATTTCTCATGCGCTTCATGATAGAAATGCGGCGTCTTGATATGCAGCCGCTCCCGCAATGCGTCCAGCGGCTGGGCGAGCAGATCGGTAATCGATTCTTCGTTGATTCGCGGACAGGCCTTGCCCATTTTCTGGCCTTCGCGAATCGCACTGAATATCGGCGCATCGCTCTTGATCTGTTTCTTCATGTTCAGACCGGCCGCATAAGCAATGAAGACATTGCCCAAGGAAGGGTTTTGACCATAGGTGAAGGCCAGCACACAGGCCTCACCGAGAGCGTCGCGGCCATAGCCGGTGAGAACGTGCAGCAAATCATGGGTGTCGCGCTGGCGAAAGCCATACCATTCGATCATATCGCCATATTTGCGCGGGCTGAACTGGTCATATTCGGCAATCAGACCCGCAGCGCTGAGCCCTTCTTTTTCCATGAAGTCGCAATAAGCATGAGCCAGACTGCCCGCGGGCATCTGGCGCAGACGCTCGTGATCATCGAGAATCGGCGCAAGCTCGGGTTCGCTGACTAGAAGGCCCTTGCCCTTGTCGCTCTCGACAAACGCTTTGGCGTCCTTGCGAAAGCCGGGGCGTGGTAGCGATTCAAAAATATGGAACACCTGTGAGGTGTCTTCCTTGTCCTTGATCAGTTCGCGGAAATGATGGAGCGCTTTCAGGGGACGAAAGCGAGCTGCCGGGCGATCGGGGTGCACGAATGGCTTTTGCGAATCGCTTGGCGCGGAAAAGTTGTGGCTAATTTTCATGGGTCCTGTCTGACGGCTATTAACATCTATGTCAATAGGGGATAGATGCTTTCCTACAGCAGACGGCTGCGCTATCCAGATTGTCAGACTATTTCGGCCTGTCGAAAGGCTTTTTTGGCCCGAACTTTGACGAACTTTGAAACGGGAGACGGAAATTTGCAGCCGCATGACACCCTGCCCTATACCGAGCTGCCGGATTATTCCGACGCCGAACGCATCGCCCGGTCCCGGGCCTTTTACGACGCGATCAAGACCCGCCGGACCTGCCGCTATTTTACCGAGGACGCCATTCCCCGTGCTGTCATCGAGAATGCGATTCTCGCCGCTGGCACCGCGCCCAATGGCGCCAATCACCAGCCCTGGCATTTTGCCGTGATCGAAACGCCGGACAAGAAAAAAGCCCTGCGCGCCGCCGCCGAAGAGGAAGAGCGCGCCTTTTACGAGAGCAAAGGCAGCGACCAATGGCTGGAGGCGCTGGCGCCGCTCGGCACCGATGCCGACAAGCCATTTCTCGAGACTGCGCCCTGTCTGATCGTCATTTTCGGCCAACGCAAAGGCGGCATGAACCCCGGCGAGATGAAACAAAATTATTACGTGAATGAAAGCGTCGGCATTGCCACCGGCATGCTGATCACCGCGCTGCATGATGCTGGCCTTGCAACTCTCACCCACACGCCCAACCCGATGAAGTTTCTCAATCAGTTGTGTGATCGGCCGGCGCACGAAAAACCGATGATGATCTTGGTGGTCGGCAAGCCCGCCCCGGACGCCACGATTCCGGTCCATGCGACAATCAAGAAACCGCTCGACCAGATCGCCAGCTGGCTGTGACGACGCGATTGCCACCGCAAAATTCCGTTCGTGCTGAGCCTGTCGAAGCACGGCCCGGAGCATCGATCTCTGCTGGGTCAGGTTCTTCTGCAAGCTCAGAACGACCAGCCCGCGCATGAGCACAGCGCCTCCGACCCCACGCTATCTCGAACTCGACGCCCTGCGCGGCTTTGCGGTGATGGGCATCTTGCTGATGAATATCGTCGGCTTCTCGATGCCGGAAATGGCCTATGTCAGCCCGGCAGTCTATGGCGGCACCGATCCGCCTGATATCATTGTCTGGGCTCTGTCCTACATATTCGTGGACGGAAAAATGCGCGGCCTGTTCACCATCATGTTCGGAGCAAGCATGATGCTGATCATCGAGCGGGCTCAAGCGAGCGGCCAGAACCCGACAACGGTCCACTTTTCCCGCATGGCCTGGCTGGCGATTTTTGGCCTCGCGCATTTCTTCTTCTTGTGGTTCGGCGACATATTATTCCTCTACGCCGCCGTCGGCTGCATCGCCTATTCCCTCAGCGGCCTGACCGCCGAAGACCTGTTCCGGCGCGCGCTGCTGATCTTCACCATTGGTTTTATCGGCTATTCGATCATGTTTGGTAGCCTGTTATACCAGCAATATCAGGCGAGCCTTCCCGGTGCCAGCGCCGCTGCAATCGAGAATCTTGCGCAGGTCCTGACCGATTTTGGTTCAGGGCCGGGCGTCATCGCGGCAGATATCACTCTTCATCAATCCGGTTTTGCCCGGATATTTCTCGACAAACTCCATAACAATCCACTCGGTCCGCTTATCTTGCTGGCCTATAATCTGGCCGAGACACTGCCGCTGATGATGATCGGGATGGCGCTTTACAAAAATGGATTCTTCACAGGTCAATGGAGCGCGGCAGAATATCGTAAATTGGGCCTCCGGTTAACCGCCATCGGTGCGTTCATCCTGACGGCAATCACGCTGGGGCTGATTCACCTGGATTTCGACCTGCTGCTGATGCTGAACGCCAGCTACGCCTGGAACTGGCCCTCGCAATTGCTGATGACCATCGGCTATGCCGCATTGCTGATCGGCCTGATCCAGAAATTCCAGGAGTCCTTCTGGATAGACCGAATCGCCGCGGTCGGCCGAGCCGCCTTCACCAATTATCTCGGTACCAGCCTGTTGATGACCTTTATCTTCTATGGCTGGGGGCTGGGACTATATGGGACGGTCGGCCGGGCAGAGCTCTATCTGTTCGTGCTCGCCGCCTGGGCTCTTATGCTGATCTGGTCAAAACCCTGGCTGACACGCTTTCGCTACGGTCCGCTGGAATGGCTGTGGCGCAGTCTGGCACGGCGGCAGGTGCAACCGATGCGCATTCGCAAGACTCCCGGCTAAGCCTATATTTGCTATTGCGATCTATTATCATTAGCGATATACGAGTCGCCATAAGGAGCCGCTATGGTCGTCTGTGTTTGCAATGCGATAAAGGAAAAAGACCTGAGAGCCGCTGTGCGCAGCGGGGCTGATCGGCCGTCGCAGGTCTATGCCAAGCTCGGTCGCAAGCCGAAATGCGGACAATGCCTTGCCTTTGCCCAGACGATCATCAGATCCGAAATTGCAACCGCTTAGCATTCTCGTTAACAAATCCTTGTAATATCGATAGTTTCTATCGAAGCCACCCTTCCGCTGCGCGCACTAATGCTGTATAGTAGCATGCAATAGACCTAATGATTATCGAGAAGGAATCTGCCATGAAGGGCGATGTAAAAGTCATCGAGTTTCTCAACGAAGCTCTGAAAAACGAACTCACCGCGATCAACCAATATTGGCTGCACTATCGCATGCTCGACAATTGGGGCGTGACGAAACTGGCTGAATTTGAGCGGCACGAATCGATCGACGAAATGAAGCATGCGGACCAGCTGGCCGAGCGGATTTTCTTTCTCGACGGATTGCCTAATTTCCAGCTGCTGGGCCGGTTGAAGATCGGCGAAACCGTCGAGGAAATTCTCAAGGCTGATCTGGAGCTGGAGCATGAGGCGCTGCCGATGCTCAAGGATGCCATCGAACATTGCGAGAGCGTGCGCGACTATGTCAGCCGCGATCTGTTCGCCGAAATTCTCGAAAGCGAGGAAGAACATGTGGATTCGCTCGAGCAGCAATTTGACCTGATCGAACGGATGGGGATTGAAAATTATATCCAGTTGCAGTCGAAACCGATCGAATAGCCCGAAAGAGACTTATTCAACCGAACCGGCGACCAAAGCCCATTGGATGACGTTGCTGAACCACCGGACTGGCATCCTTTTCCAGGATCGCCAGCGTTTCTTCGAACATCGGGCGTAAAGCCACCACCAGTTCGATCACCTCGTCGGGCGTTTCGTGATGTTCGACGCAGGCGCGAGCGGTAATTTCGATCGTTTCTGCCGTCATGCTCAGTTTCAGGGCGCCAAATTGCAGCGCCTCTCCTTTGAGCGTGTGCGCGGCAAGGACCATTTCGAAAGGATCATTGGCGCGCATGGCTGCCTCGATCTTGCCGACAGACGCGGTACCATCTTCCCGGAAATAGCCGAGTATGCGCACGAAATTCGGACCAAGCGCCGAACGGGTTGCGGTGCAGACCGTCCAGTCAATCAATTCGCTTTCCAATGGCGCCATCAAACGCTCCCGACAAAAATAGCGAAGATACGCTACTCTCCCAGAATCTAGGACAACACCGGTAAAAACTTTGTTACCGGATTCAAATATAGTTAACCAAAAGCAGCTGCAGCTTTTACCAAACTACCGAAAAATCAGTCTTTTTCATGGTAGGGATTTTTTGGCGCCCGGATGATCAGACGCACCGGAACCCCGCCAAAGCCAAGTTCGCGGCGAATCCCGTTGATCAAATAGCGACGATAGCTTTCAGGCAGAGCATCGATGCGCGTGCCGAAGATCACGAAAGACGGCGGCCGGGTCTTGGCCTGCGTGATATAGCGCAACTTAATCCGTTTGCCGCCGGGTGCTGGCGGCGGATTTTCGGTTATCGCATCTTCGAACCAACGGTTGAGCTTGCCGGTGGATACGCGCTGCGACCAGATCCGGCGGGCCTGGAATGCCGCTTTCATCAGCTCGTCAATGCCCTTGCCGGTAAAGGCAGACACGGCGATCAGCGGCACATCACGGACCTGCGCCAGACCATCATTCAGCGCCGCACGGATACCGTTGAACAATTTGCTCGGCCCTTCCGCAACATCCCATTTGTTGATCGCGATCACAACGCAGCGACCTTCCTGAATCGCATGGTCGGCAATGCGCAGATCCTGCGCCTCCAGACCCTTGGTTGCATCGAGCAAAAGCACTACCACTTCGGCAAAATCCACCGCGTGACGGGCATCGGCGACAGCCAGCTTTTCCAGCTTGTCATTCACCTTGGCCCGCTTGCGCATGCCGGCGGTGTCGATCAGGCGAACCCGCCGGTCGGGCTCGATACCGTCAAGTTTTTCCTCTTCGGTCAGCGCATCATCATGCCAGACCCAATCCACGGTGATACTGTCGCGCGTTATCCCCGCTTCCGGACCGGTTATCATCCGGTCTTCATCGAGCATCTTGTTGATCAGCGTCGACTTGCCGGCATTTGGGCGACCGACAATCGCCAGTTTCAGCGGTGCCGATTCATCGGTTGGCTCTTCGGTTTCAGCCGCCTCGAAATTCTCGACATAAGGCTGGATCGCCTGGAACAGGTCGGCCATGCCGTCGCCATGTTCCGCGCTGAATGGAATGGGATCGCCAAAACCAAGCGCATAGCTTTCCAATATGCCGGATTCTGCCGCCTTGCCCTCAGCCTTGTTAACCAGCAATATCACCGGCGTCTTCGAACTTCTCAGCCAGCGGGCGATTTCCTCATCGAGCGGGGTCAGGCCAGCGCGGCCATCGATCACGAATATCGCCAGCTCGGCGCCAGCAACTGCCAGTTCGGTCTGCTGACGCATCCGTCCGGGCAGACTTTTGACATCCACATCTTCATAGCCCGCCGTATCGACAATGTTGAACTCGAGGCCCAGCAGATTGGCCGCACCTTCCCGACGGTCACGCGTGACCCCGGGCGTGTCGTCGACGAGCGCCAGCTTCTTGCCAACCAGACGGTTGAACAGCGTTGATTTGCCGACGTTCGGTCGACCTATGATTGCAATATTGGGCAGCATAAAGCCGGTCCCTGTCCTTTGGTTCTGATCTTCAGCGGAACGCGGAAATCCGGCCGCTGTTGTCGAGAATATATAGCATGCCGCCCGCAACAACCGGCGGCAGCGAAACGCCATCATCCAGTTCAAACAGCGTTTGGCTCGATCCCTCACCGGGCGAAATCGAAACGACATCGCCTTCAGTGCTGGCAACAATCAGACGATTTCCGGCCAGTATCGGCCCCGTCCAGTTGATTGGGTTTTTCTTCTTCTTCTCATTCTTGAAGGCTGCAAGCTGGCTGATCCAGCGGACCTTGCCATTCGGCCGGGCGATGCACAGCAGCTTCGCATCATCGGTCAGCACGAACACCCACTCGCCTGCCACGACCGGCGTTGTGATTCCCGCAATATTCAATTCCCAGATCCGCTGACCAGTGACCAGTTCATAGGCCGCCATGCGGCCGCCCTGGCCAAGCGCAAAGACACGACCACGATCGATCACCGGATCGGCATCAATATCGGATAGCGTCGACACCGAAGTCGAAATGCTGGTCCGCGCCAGCGCGTCGTTCCAGAGATTACGACCATTCTCGTAGCGATAGGCGGTCAGTTCACCCGAGCTATAGCCAGCCACAATCGTGCCCTGACCAGCAGCAGGCGCACCTACCCCGAAGATTCCGGCGAGACTGACCGTCCCTGCTTCATTCCACTGAACAGATCCGTCGAGCATGTTGAGCGCATAGATTTGATTGTCCTGTGTCATCACATAGACATTGCCATTGGAAATTGTCGGCGAGCCGCGCAGCGGTCCAGCCGGGCGCACTTTCCATATCTGGCTACCATCGGCCACATTGAGCGCGACGACATCGCCAACGCCATTGGTAGCATAGGCGATTTTGTCGAACACGCTCACTCCACCGCCAAACAGCGAAGATGCGCCATCGCCTTCGACATCAATCTGCGTCGACCAGATTTTCGCTCCGGTGGCAGCATCAAAGGCACTTACCATGGCTTCCGTGTCGGTGACAAATAGCCGGCCGCCGGATACTACCGGCGCAGATGCCAGCCGTTCGCGTTTGTTGGTGCCGCTGATATTGGCGGTCCAGACTCGTGCCAGACTGCCGTCGAGGGCGACATGACCGATCGATTTACTGGCATTGCCGCCCGATTGCGCCCATTCGCTATTGGCCACTGGTGCCGGCAGGATCACGGCGATCGAGGCCAGTGCGGGATCGACTTCCGCGCCGCTTTCCCCGCTCAAGATTGGTGTGCGCTTGCCGAGCGTCGGCGTGTTCTTCTTGTCTTCGCCATCGCCGCCGCCCAATATGCCGCAGCCGGACAGCAAGGAAAGGGCCAGCATGCTGGCGATCAGTGTCTTACCGGAAATCATTCCTTGGATTCTCCCTCAGCCGCAGCCGCTTTCAGCGGTGCCGCCTTTTTATCATCGCTGTCCAGTTCGACCGCGTCAATGCCTTCGACGCCTGCCATTTGCAGAGCGCGCGACCGGATCGTCGCAGGGACATTGTCATCTTTGGCAAGCTGGGCGAAAAGCGGCCCCGCCAGATCAGACTTTTTCATGTTCAGATAGGATATTGCCACCATCTCGCCGGCGCTGCCGAACCAGGGGTTGCCTGGCACCGCAAGCGGTTTCAGCCGGTCAATCACCTGCTGGGGCTTGAGCGTGTCAAATTCAGCGGTGGTCTTGCGGATCAGTGCGAGATCGCGAAACGGTTGCGGCAGACTGTCGTCCGCTATGACCTTGCCATAGCCTTCAATCGCCTTTTTGGGGTCATTTTTTTCCAGCGCGATATTGGCCTGCAGCAGTTGCGCTGCTGCCCGATAACCGCTCTGCTCGGCTTCCGTCAGCGACTCGAGCGCTTTCGCGGCACCGTCCAGATTATTCTGGCGGATGCTGTCGACGGCAGCGACATATTCCTCGCTGCGGAAACCGGAAGCTTCATCCAGGCTGTTTTGATAGAATATCCAGCCAGCCAGCGAACCGAGGCCGATGACGACAGCCGCGAAAATCCATAGTCCGTAACGGGTAGCAATATTTTTCAGCTGGTCCTCGCGCACCGCTTCATCAACCTCGCGCAAGAACACTTTTTCCTGGTGGTCCGGCTTCTCTTCTGGTGCTTTATCTTTGTCTTTGGCCAATGTGGCTTCCTCAAATCTGTTTCGCGTGCCGCATTCGCCGGTCAGACGAAGGCGCTATGCAATCGGCTGTCCTTTAGCGTCCGCAATAGCAAATGTAAAAGTCTATTGACCATTTCCACAGGCTGAACGGCGGATCCGGTGAAAGTAAGAAATTTCGCTATTTTTTCGGCTGATAGAGCTGGTCAGGCCCCGGGAAACTGCGCCCCCTGACCTCGCCGGCATATTGCTCGGCGGCCTGATCAATTTGTTCCGCAATATTATGATAGCGTTTCACGAAGCGGGCGGTTCGGTCAAACATGCCAAGCATATCCTCGGTGACCAGCACCTGACCATCGCATTGCGCCGACGCGCCAATGCCGATGGTGATCGCGTCCACCGCCTTGGTCGCTTCGATCGCAATCGGCTCCAGCACGCCTTCCAGCACGATCGCAAAGGCGCCCGCCTTGTCGAGCGCAACCGCGTCGCCGACAATCTTCTTCGCTTCCGCATCATCGCGCCCGCGCGCGGCATAGCCGCCCAGCACGTTGATCGCCTGGGGTGTCAGGCCGACATGACCGACCACCGGAATGCCCCGCTGGACCAGAAATGCGACGGTCTCGGCCATCACTTCACCGCCCTCGAGCTTGACCGCAGCCGCACCGGTCTCCTTCAGGATATGGGCAGCGCTTTCATAGGCTTTCTCCGGCGAGGCCTCATAGGAACCGAACGGCATGTCGACGACTACGACGCTATGATAGCTGCCCCGGACCACCGCCGCGCCATGATTGCACATCATGTCGAGCGTCACCGGAATGGTCGAATCGAGACCGTAAATCACCTGTGCCAGCGAATCACCGACCAGCAGCATATCGCAATGGGCGTCGAGTAATTGCGCCGACCGCGCGGTGTAAGCGGTCAGCATGACCACCGGCTCGGCGGTCACCCCATCGACCTTGCGGCCCTGGATTTTCGGAACCGACAGTCGCCGCATCGGCTGCGGCCGCGGATTGGCGCGACTGGTGGACGTATCGAGTTTGAAGGTCGTGGACATGGCAATCCTCAGCAGTAACGTTGATGGATTGGCCCTAATAAGCGACGGCGGAAGATAAGGCCAGCTTCGCGGTTATCGCTTTATGGCGGTCACCGCCTGCGCCGGATTGTCGCTGAACAGGCCATCCACGCCAGCAGCGACAAATGCGCGCAGTTCGCCGGCCAGATCGCCAGGGTCGCGCGGATCAATGCCGCTCTTGAAATTGGTCGGCAGGAAATAATTTTCCGCCCGGAATGTCCAGGGATGAACGACCAACCCCGCCCTGTGCGCAGCCTCGACCAGTCCCGTTGGCTGGTCCAGCTGACCCAATATATTCCGGCCAATCACCAGGTCCTTTGGCGGCCCCAGGCCAGCGGCATAGCTGGCGATTTCTGACAGACCATCTGGCGTGAGCATCGATGCATAGGTCAGGCCTCGGCGATCCGGCGGCCCGCCTTCGCCGGCAACCAGCTGGACCAGCCGGACGTCCGTTTTCGCGGCGAGAACCTGCAGATTGCCGACCTCGAACGACTGGATGAATATCGGATCATCCTTGCCGCTATAGCCATATTGCCTCAGCAATCTGAGCAGCGGTTCGTCATGGCTCAGTCCCAAAGCATTGAAATAGCTGGGATGTTTGGTCTCCGGATAGACACCGACCCGCTCGCCGCTTTTGGCCGCATGCGCATTGAGCAATTGCAAAATCTCTTCAAAGGTCGGTATTTCGAACTGGCCATCATAGCGGCTGTTCGCTTCGCGCAACTCGGGCAGCCGTTCCCTCGCCCGAAGCGTCTTCAGCTCGGCCACGGTGAAATCTTCGGTGAACCAGCCTTCATGGCGCTCGCCGTCGATCATCTTGACGGTCTTGCGATCGGCAAATTCCGGCTTGTCGGCTACATCGGTGGTTTCGCTGATCTCATTCTCGTGCCGTGCGACCAGCACGCCATCCCTGGTCAAGACCAGATCGGGTTCGATAAAATCGGCGCCCTGATCGATAGCCAGTTGATAGGCAGCCAGCGTATGTTCCGGGCGTTCGCCGCTGGCACCGCGATGGGCTATGATGACCGGCGCTTCCCCGGTCAATGTCGCTGCGTTCATAGTCGCTTCTCCCGCCTGTACCCCGCATCCGGCCAGCACCAGCGCGAATAACAAGGCAAATCGGGCGCGCATCACTAGCCGACCTCGACGCCTTTCCAGAAGGCGATCCGCCCCGCGATTTCGGCCGCAGCGTCCTTGGGCGCCGGATAATACCAGGCCGCATCCTCGTTGATTTCGCCCTCGACGATCAGGCTATGATAGGACGCGTCGCCCTTCCACGGGCAGTGGCTGCTGCTATCGCTGTGCAACAGATATTTCGACCAGACCGATTCGCGCGGGAAATAATGATTGCCCTCGACCACGACCGTATCGTCGCTCTCTGCGATCACCACGTCATTCCATTTTGCCTGAACCATATCGATAGCCTTTTCACCTGAGCCGGACAGCGTCAATGAAGATCGCCTGCGGCATCGCCCTTTTGTCCGAAACAAGCGCCCGGACTCGAGATGCGGCGATAAGCGGAGAGCGGCCGATTGGCGATACGGCAATCGGGGAGGTTATCCGCAACGCTATGGCTGAATTTTGCGTCATCCGAACGGAAGCGACGCGCATGGCAATTTCAGCTGTTGCGTGCGGCCAGTCCAGCGGCTTCATAATCCGAAGCCTTGAATCCGATAACCAGTTCGTCGCCATGCTCCAGCACCGGCCGTTTGATCATGCTGGGATTTTCCGCCATGACCATCACCGCTGTATCGTCGCCGATATTTTCCTTCACCATGTCAGGCAGCTTGCGAAAAGTCGTGCCGCGCTTGTTGACCAGCGCTTCCCAGCCGACCTGCATCACCCACATTTCAAGCTTGTCCCTGGTGATCCCGGACTTTTTATAGTCATGAAAAACATAGTTGATGCCATTGCGCTCCATCCAGTTGCGCGCCTTCTTGACGGTGTCGCAATTGGAAATGCCGTACATTTTGGTTTCACCAGCCATTGTCATTGTCCTCGATACATTGCCCAGATTCGATTGTCGCGAGCGCTAGGCTCAAAATTTAAAATTGGCAATGGGGTACAAAACCAGGGCATCGCAAGCCGAATGGTATCGGTCAGCTTCCCGTCACTCAGTTACCGTGCGGACCCAGTCTTTTTCCCATCGTCACCACCGGTTGTACCTCATATCCCAGCGCTTGGTAAAAACCGATCGCGGCTTCATTGTCATCGCGCACCATCAGCTGGATTTTCGGGGCATTTCGATCGCGCAGCCAATGCTCGGCCGCTGCCATCATCTGTCTTCCCAGGCCCTGTTTCCGGCAAGCCGGGGCGACGCCGAGGTAATAGACCCAGCCACGATGACCATCATCGCCAACCATCACGGCCGCGGCCAATTGCCCGTCATGCTCCAGCAAAACAATGTCGGAGGTCATCCCGCTGACCGCGCGTTCAAAATCGGCGGCGGGGTCATTCCATGGCCGCGTCAGGCCACAAGCCTGCCACAGCGCGATGACCGCATCGCAATCATCCAGATTGGCCCGCCGCCTCATCGGTCAGATATCGACGACAATCTTGCCGAAATGCTTGCCCGATTCCTGGTGACGGAAAGCGTCGGCCAGATTGGCAAGCGGGAAATGCTGGTCGAGCACCGGCTTGAGGCCATTGGCCTCGATCGCCGCGATCATGTCGATCTGCTGCGCGCGGCTGCCCACGGTCAGGCCCTGCACGCGCAGGTTCTTCGCCATCAACAAGGCAGTCTGCACGGGTCCGGCGAAACCGGTCAAAACTCCGATCAAGGCGACATGACCGCCGATCCGCGTCGCCATCATCGACTGGTCGAGCGTGCCGGGGCCGCCGATTTCGACGACGCAATCAACGCCCTTGCCGCCGGTCAGTTCGAGCACTTTCGGCCCCCAGGCTTCGACTTCCTTATAGTTGATCAGATGATCCGCGCCGAGTTCCTTCAGCCGCTCCAGCTTGTCATTGGATGAAGAAGTCGCGATCACCGTTGCGCCAGCCGCCTTGGCAAATTGCAGCGCGAAGATCGAGACGCCGCCGGTGCCCTGCACCAGCACCGTATCACCCGGCTTCACGCAGCCATCGACAAATAGAGCACGCCAGGCGGTAAGGCCGGCGCAGGTCAAAGTCGCGGCTTCGGCAGCGCTATAGCCTTTCGGTGCCTTGGTCCAGGACGTGGCAAGGCCAACAGCCTGCTCGACCGCATAGCCGTCAATGCCGTCGCCGGGGACGCGGGTAAATCCACCTTCGGGCGGCGCGCCGTCAATCCACTCGGGGAAGAAGGTCGAGACTACCAGATCGCCAACTGTAAATTCGCTGACGCCTTCGCCCACAGCGGTGACTTCGCCCGCACCATCGGACATCGGAATACGGTTCTCGGCGGTCGGCAGCATCCCCTTGACCACGGCATAATCATGATAGTTGAGGCTGGAAGCGCGCACCCGCACCGCGATTTCGCCGGGTCCGGGCGCAGGAGCGTCAGGCAGATCAACCAGCTTGAGATTGTCGAGCGATGCGGGGGCGTGGAGTTGGATGGCTTTCATTAGTTGGTTCCTTACCAGAGGGTTTTGACGGGATATTGGTGAATTTTCTTGTCGGCGGTGACCAATGTCATGTCCACAAGACGGGCATGCGAGATAAGCATCCGGTCCATCGGATCGCGGTGAATTGGTGGCAATTTCTCTAAATCGGTCCAGATCGCGGAAGGCAAATCGAGCAAATCGAATCCCAGCCCATCTTGCAGATCATTGATCGTTTCGGGGGCCGCAACTTTTTTGCGATAGCGTAAATCGGAATATTCCCATGCGACGACCGCGCTGATGAACAATTCTGTTGCCGGATCAATCATCGCATCTGAAATTTCAGACTTTAATCGGCGATCAGCCGTCTGAAACCAGATCAATATCTGGGTATCAAGCAGCAGGCGGATGGCCGAACTTCCTTTCAAACCGATTGTCGAGATATTCATCAACCGATTCGTCCGGGATGGTCAGTTCCTCCTCGGTGAATTTTCCCGCGTGCTTGCCAAATAGGGCGCGGCGACGCGCGGCCCGTTCAGCCAGCATATCAGCCTTCGCTTTGACAAGCGGTGCCAGGCGGACTTGCGGCACGCCCGCCTTGTCCAAAATCACCTCTTCCCCGCGCAGCGCCGCTGCGACAAGTTCCGAAAGCCGGGTTTTGGCTTCGCCGATATTGACATGGATGGTCATTGTTCAAACAATATATCTTGGCCAAGGGGGTTGGTCAAGTTGGGGGAGAAGTCCTTCGACAGGCTCAGGGTCCACTTGTCCGGTCTCGCAGAAAGTGGCTGGATCCCGAAGGATAACCAGCCGAAGGCCAGCGCAGCCAAACGAGCGCAGTTTGGCCGATGCGATAAAAATGCTCCCCACACTGCGCCATCTTGCGATGCCATATCATTTATACCAGCCCAGCGCCTTGATACGCTCGCCGAAGAAATAGGAGCCTTTCACGCTCAGGTGGCCCGAATCGATGATCAGCCATTGATCGCCGTCGCGCAACGAGCATCTTTGCGCGGCGCGATCACAGAACAGGTCAAGCTTTTCGAGGAAACGAACCTTCAGCCCCTTTTCCGAGATCAGCGCCTTCAAGGCCAGATAGGCGCGGCGGCGATCGCCGCGAATATTGTCAAAAATGAAGCGCTCCGCTTCGCTTCCGGACAGCTGCCGTCGCGCGATCGTGTAGCTCAGCGAGGGCACGTAGGTGAATTCGCTGCTCGACACCACCGATACAGCGATCTTGCGGCGGCGCAGCTCTTCGACAAATGCGAGGGCCCGGGCATTGCTTGCCATCTGCCAGTTGGCGGTGAGCACCACCTCATCTGCCACATCGAGCGACCCAGACTGTTCCAGCCGCTGCAACTCGCGCCGGCAGGCCGACGAAACAGCATCCCTGTCCCGTCCGGCCATACATTCATCGTCCAATCGCGAATGACGGAACTGGACATCGGAATAAGCGGTCGTCCGGGTGGCAACATAGAAATCGACCGCCTTTGAGTCCCCGATGATCAGTGTTTTACGCCGACCATCGTCATCAAATGTCTCCCACCCCTGAGACCGGTATTGTGCTCGCAGCCGGTCTCGCGCCGCCTGTTCGGCTTTGAAATCCACTATCTGGCTGCGCAATTCAGGCGACAAGCGGCCAAGCTTGGTTTCCCGCAATCCTTCGCTCAAATGGATGCCAAAGCCGATCGCGGCAACGGCCAGCGACCCCGCCACCGCGGCGCCGATAACCCAGCCGCGCGCCAAGGCGACGCGACGTGCGGGCCGCTCGATCATCAGATAGGTTGCCGTCGCCAGGATCAAACTGATCGCGACCAGCAGGATCGTGGCAAAAGAGAGGCCGAGATCGACGCCCATCGTCCGCGCCACGGCGAAAAGGACAAAATGGGACAGATACCAGCTGTAACTGATCAGGCCGATAGCGACCAGCCAGCGATGGCCGAGAATGCGGGCCGCTCGACTCGATCCGCTGGCGAAAAGGATCAGCAATGCGGTACCGGCAACCGGAACCAGCGCAGCGATGCCGGGAAACGGCGTCAGTCCGTCATAGGTCAATATCGGCCAACCGATCAGCACCAGCCCGACCAGCGCCAGCCAGTCATTCGCTCTGGGCATCCGCCAGTGTTGGCCGATCAGCGCGATGCAGCCGCCGACAGCCAGTTCCCAGAACCGGCTAGTCACCATATAAAAGGCGAACGGCGGGTCGCTCTCCAGCATCGCCTGCGAATGGACCAGACTGGCAAGCAGCAACAATGCCATCACCGCCAGCGCAAAGCCGGAAGAGCGCCGCAGCGTGACGGCCAAAAGCAGCGGAACGACAAGATAAAATTGCTCTTCGACCGCCAGGCTCCAGCTATGCAGCAAGGGTGCCGTTTCAGCGAAGTCGTTAAAATAGCTGGTCTTGAGATAGAACAGGATGTTCGATGCGAAAAAGGAGACCGCGACCAGTGACTGGCCGAAATGCCTGAGATCTAGCGGCGGATAGAACCAGACCGCCAGCACCGCCGCCAGCATGGCATAAAAGAACAGCGCGGGAAGTATCCGCCGGATGCGCCTTTCATAAAAGTCGATGAAGCCAAATTGCCCCTCGCCCTGCTGTCGGGTGATGATCGAGCAAATCAGATAGCCGCTGATAACGAAGAAAATATCGACACCGATATAGCCGCCGGCAAAGCCGGGAATAGCGGCATGGAACAATATAACGGCGACAACGGCGATCGCGCGCAAGCCGTCAATTTCAGGGCGATAGGAAATGCCGCGCGCCTTGCTATGATCGGCGCTAGCGCTCACATTTCCCAATTTCGGTGGGCGAGCGAAAGGCCCTTGGGCAGAGCGACCTGGGCGTCACTCCCACTCAATGGTCCCCGGCGGTTTGCTGGTATAATCATAAACCACCCGGTTGATCCCCTTCACTTCGTTGACGATCCGGGTTGATACGCGGGTCAGGAAGCTGGCGTCGAAGGGATAGACATCGGCGGTCATGCCGTCGGTGCTGGTCACGGCGCGCAGGCCGCAGACATTGTCATAGGTGCGCTGGTCGCCCATCACGCCGACCGTCTTGACCGGCAGCAATACCGCAAAAGCCTGCCAGATCGCGTCATAGAGTCCGGCGTTGCGGATTTCCTCGAGATAGATCGCATCCGCCTTACGCAAGATATCGCAGCGTTCCTTGGTCACTTCACCGGGAATCCGGATCGCGAGGCCGGGGCCGGGGAACGGGTGGCGACCGACAAACTGATCGTTCAGGCCAAGCTCGCGCCCGAGATCGCGGACTTCATCCTTGAACAATTCGCGCAGCGGCTCGACCAACTTCATGTTCATCCGCTCGGGCAGGCCACCAACATTATGGTGCGACTTGATCGTCACGCTCGGCCCGCCGGTAAAGCTGACGCTCTCGATCACATCGGGATAGAGCGTGCCCTGAGCGAGGAAATCCGCTCCGCCAACCCGGGCCGATTCTTCGTCAAACACTTCGATAAATTCGCCGCCGATAAATTTGCGTTTCTTTTCCGGGTCGGAGACACCGGCAAGCCCGGCCATGAACCGTTCTTCGGCATCGACCACCACCAGCGGGATATTATAATGGTCGCGGAACAGGGTCTCGACCTGCTCGCGCTCGTGCAGGCGCAGCAAGCCATGGTCGACAAACACGCAGGTCAGCTGATCGCCGATCGCTTCGTGGATCAGGATCGCCGCCACCGAACTGTCGACGCCGCCGGACAAGCCGCAAATGACTTTCTTGTCGCCAACCTGCTCGCGGATTTCGGCGATCTTGGCGTCTTTATATTCCGCCATCGTCCAGTCGCCGGCACAGCCGCAGACATGGCGAACGAAATTGGCGATCAGCTTGCCGCCATCGGGCGTATGCACAACCTCAGGATGGAACTGGGTGCCATAATAGCGCCGCTCGTCATCGGCGATCAGGGCAAAGGGCGCGCCTTCGGTGGTCGCGACGATCCGGAAGCCGGGCGCAAATTCGGTGACCTTGTCGCCGTGGCTCATCCACACCTGATGTTTCTCACCGACCTGCCACAGGCCGTCGAACAAGACGCACTCCTCGGAAATCTCGATGAAGGCCCGGCCAAATTCGCCGCTGTCGCCCGATTCGACCTGGCCGCCCAGCTGATGCGTCATCACCTGCTGGCCATAGCAGATGCCGAGGATCGGCAGGCCGCTGTCAAAAATCACCTGCGGCGCGCGCGGGCTGTCTTCCTCCGGCACCCCGGCGGGCGATCCGGACAGGATCACGCCCTTGGGTTTCAGCCGGTGAAAGGCCTCTTCCGCATTGTTGAACGGAGCAATCTCCGAATAGACGCCCGCCTCGCGCACCCGGCGGGCGATAAGCTGCGTGACCTGAGAGCCGAAATCGACAATCAATATGGTTTCTTCATGAGCTATGGACATGGCTTAGGCGCTTAGTGGGCCGCCCCATTCGAGTCTAGTGCCTTTGTCTCTTGTCGCCGCAAAATCCCGCCCGGCTCAGGCCGTGGCAAGTTCGCCGAGAAAGACCGCCAATATCACGCCGATCGCGGTCGCAACACCAGCCATATGATGATCCTCCTTATAGGCCTTGGGAAAGACCTCGGTGGCAAGCGAGGCAACCACCGCTCCGGCGGCAAAACAGCGGGTCGCGGCCAGCAGATGCGGGGAGACTCCTTCCAGCGCAATATTTCCGATAATCGCTGCAGCGGACAATATCAGCGCGGTCATCGCCCAAAGCCCCAGCGTCTTGCCCTTGGACAGTCCGCTGCCAACCATTTGCTTGGCGCCGCCAGCCGCTTCCGGCAGATTGGACAGCAGGATCGATCCGGCCAGCGCCGCCACTTCAATCGGCGCGGCCCCGATCAATGCGACTCCGAGCGCCAGATTTTCGGGCACACCGTCCAGCGTGATCGCGGCCAGCAGGCCGCCACCGCCTTCCGGCCCCCATTTTTCATCAATCCAGTAATCGACACCGGAGAACACCGCCGCCCCCGCCGCGACCGCACCCAGCCCGACCCAGAGATTGCTTTGCTCGACGGCTGGCTGAATCATCTCGCTGACCAGCGAGACGATCAGCGCGCCGCCAGCCAGAGCAATGACAAAGCCTTCGCCCTTGCTCGATAATTTGCCGTAAATACCCCAGAGAGCACCGGCCACCAGCGCGGCTGACACCAGTAGCACGACAAGAAATGTCATCCACATGACCGGTTAACGCCCTTTCGCAAAACAGCTGCCTCGACCATATAGCCGAGCGGCGCCCCTGCGCAGGCAGGGGCCCATCTCCAGACCTCGCGTCGCCAGAGACAGGTTGCTTGTTGCGCTCCGGTAGCGGCATTGCGCAAACAAAAACCCGTTCCGACGAAGCGCGATATTCGGAGATGGACCCCCGCCTGCGCGGGGGGCACATTCTAGCCCTCGACCATCGCCCGCAACTCGGTCTTCAAAATCTTGCCGATATGGCTGCGCGGCAGTTCGTCGATCAGACGCAGCTCCGAGACGCGCTGGGTCTTGCCGAGATCGGCATTGGTCGCCGCCTTCAGCGCTTCCAGATCGAGCGCAACCCCGGCCTCGGCAACCACGAAACCAACCGGCGTCTCGCCCCATTGCCGCGAGGCCACCCCGATCACCGCCGCATCGGCGACGCCCGGCTGCGCGATCAGCGCTTCTTCCAGATCGCGCGGATAGATATTGAAGCCGCCCGAGATGATCATGTCCTTCGACCGGCCCATCAGGGTGATAAAGCCGTCTGCGTCGACCTTGCCGATATCGCCCATCCGCTGCCAGCGGTCGCCATTTTCGTCATACCAGCTGGCTTCCTCGGTCTTCTCCGGCTGGTTCTTGTAGCCCGACATCATCGTCTGCGACCGACCGACCAGCTCGCCCATTTCGCCAGTCGGCAGACGGTTGAGCTGTTCGTCGACGGTGATCACCTCGCTGCCGCCCCAGGCGATGCCGACCGTGTGCAATTTGTCCGGATGTTCGTGGGCGAGCAACAGGCAGACCACGCCGCCCTCGGTCATCGAATAAATCTCGATCAGTCCGCCAGGCATGCGCTTGAGCACTTCCCGTTTGAGCTCCGCCGAGAACGGCGCGCTGGTGCAATATTTATGGGTCAGGCTGCTCAGGTCATAATCGTCAAAGCCTTCATAATCCATCAGCCGCTGATATTGTACCGGCACCAGCATGGTGTGGCTGATGCGATGCGCTTGCGCCAATTCAAGCCAGCGCTGGCAATCGAATTTGCCCATCATCACGACCGTTCCGCCATAGGCGATGGTCGGTGTAAAATTCGCCAGCGTGGTGTTCGAATAGAGCGGCGTCGACAGCAAGGTGACCTGCCCCGGCTTGCCATAGCCGGTCGGCTCGCCGACCGCCGCATGATACCAGCGCATCTGGCGGCTGTGGACAATGCCCTTGGGCGTGCCGGTGGTGCCGCTGGAATAGATGATATTATAGGGGTCTTTCGGCTCGACACCAAGATCGGCCGGCATCGCGCCCTCGTCCGCCATCCAGTCAGACATCAACGGCGCGTCATCCATCGCCTGATCCATCATGACATGTTTCAGCGCCGGCAAGTCTTCGCCGCTCTCCAGCAGCTCGGCGCGTTTGGCGCTGTCGATGAACCAGTGCATCGCGCCGCTGTCGCGCGCCATATTGGCGAGCTGCTTCGGCGTCGCCGAAGTGGTCAGCGGCGCCGCACAGCCGCCAGCGACAATCGCGCCCAGATAGGCGAGCGCATAGCCCACCGTCGTCGTCCCGAGGATCGCCACCGCCTGCCCCTTTTGCAGCCCGTCCGCCTGCAGTTGCGCCGCGATCCGGTTGACCAGCGCAGCAGTCTCGGCCCAGCTGAGCTTCTCCTCCCCGTCATCCAGCGCGATCCGGTCGGGCTGGTTTACCGCATGGGCGTTGATAAGGTCCGCGAGATGGCCGAACGGCTGCTCGAGATAGCGGGCGGGATCTATATTTGTCATGGACCGCCTGATTCCGCATCCATGCGGAAAATGCAACGAACTTTAGTGACTAAAGCGACGACTCGCGCGCCTATGTTGCATGACCATTGCGAATCCGCCGGACCCCCTGCTTGAAACTCGGCGCTCCGAAATTGATCAGCAGTCCCATCGGCAGGTTCATCAGCCGCAGATAAGTGGTCACCCGCTGACTGTCGATCGGCAACAGATGGTCGGCCGATATGATCTCGATCAGCAGTTTATCCTCGACCAGAAGATCGCAGCAGAAGCCCTCGTCAAAGCTCTGATCGTCAACGATAATCGGAACCGGTTTCTGCCGCTCGACCTTCAGGCCATCGCGCGTCAGCCGCTCGGCGAGCACGACCTCATAGACATTGCCGAACAGGCCCGGACCAAGCTCGTCATAAATGCGGTAACCATTGTCGATCGCGGCGGATTCGAGTTTTTGATCGCCTGCGTTCAATAGAAATGTTTCCAACGGTCGATCCTTCGTTGCAGACAGGAAGGCCATCCACTTTTGATATGACGGAAATGCTAAACGCTATGATTAACCAGAATTAACAAGAAATATGCCAAATTTGCTGCTCAGCCTTTTCAGCTGCGCGTCAGTTTCCAGGCAAGCTGTTTGACGCTCGGTTGGTCACGCAATTTTTCCAGCTTTACCCGGACTTCGGATCGATCGGACGGCGATGCCGGAAAAAATGCACTGTCACCATGATTCCCAGACGTCAGCCGGGCACGTAGTGTGACCTTCCAAATTGCCTGCCGAACCGATCCGTAAATATTATTCGGACAGCAACCAGCGCGGTAATTTGTTCCAAATTGTCAAAGAGTCTAGCCCTAAACCCAAAATCTAGGGATTGTTTCAACGATCACGGTAACTCGATAATATCTTTGAAAAAAAGAAGCCGTAGTGGAAATGGTAGCGACGTGCGAAAGGTGATCATAATGAAAATATCGGTCCTTGCCCTTGGATTTGCGGCATTACTGTTTTTGTCATACGCATTAGGGTTTTCACGTTATGCAGATTTTAATCGATCTGGAATCTTGGGTTCTCAAGGGCGCGTTGCGGCTGGCGGTAAATTCGGATTAGCGGTTGGAGAAAAATACAAAAGAGCAGAAGCGTTAATGATGTCACTCGGGTTTAGGAATACCGAGTTAACTAAGGCAGGTTCCTGTCACGGATACGACTATGGGAAGGAGCTGGAGCCACATCTTTGGTTTGATAATAGCTGGCGGAAAGGGACTATATGCATCGTCAATTCGTCAGACAAAGTGCGATACGTAAGCTGGAGCTATGGGCTAGGCTTTCCGTAAGATCATAGGCGGTGGCCTCGCTGTGACAGTGCAAAAACTGTAACTACGGTGACTTGTGCAGCGGTCTCGACCCAGCCAAGCTTTTCCGCACTACGATTAATTCCGCATATCGGCCTGAGATGCAATGGCTTTCCGCCCTGTTCGTTCGTTTGACCAGTTGGAGAAATTTTTCACGCGAAGACGCGAAGGCGCTAAGGGTGATGGTTATTGACGATGCGGCGGAGACCCAATTTGAAAGTTGGAGCGCCGAAATTCATCAGTAGACCGAGAGGCAAATGCATGAGCCGGAGGTAGGTCAATAGTTGCTTGCCGTGAACCGGCATCATATTTTCCGAGGATTTAAGTTCGATCAGAAGCTGGCCTTCGACAAGAAGATCATAGCGAAAAGCATCTTTGATCACCAATCCATCGAACCGTATCTCGACCGGCTTTTGCCGGTCAATCTTCAAACCACGACGCTCGATGCTTTTGGCCAAAATCCGTTCATAAACCGTCTCCAGCAGACCCGGCCCCAGCTCCTTGTGAATCCGGAATCCGCAATCAACCGCGACTGTCGCCAAATATTCAAGCTGCTGCCCCAATCACCGACCTCTTCGCGCCTTAGCGTCTTTGCGTGAAAATGACTCCAGCTTGTCTATAACAGAATTTTGGCTATTCAGCCCACCCGACCAATTGACCGTTGCGGTCATTCAGATGGCTAATCTCGCAATTTATCCAGCTTCGCGCGGACATCCTGTAGCAATGGCAATAGCTTCGCCAAAGTCTCAGCCGACAACACAGCATCAGCCTCCGCCAACGGCCCCGCCAGCTGCTTGAGGCAAATCTCGCGCATCCTGCGCCCTGCCGCCGTCACCGACACCAATTTGCCACGTCCATCCTGCGGATCCGGCTTGATCGCCACCAGCCCGGCTTTTTCCATCCGCGCCAGGGTGCTGGTCATGGTCGGCCGGGTGATCTGGAAGGCGCTGGCCAGCTGTGCTGGTGATCGCTCCTCGTGGTCCAGCCGGACAAAATGGTTGAGCACGGTGAATTGCGCGATGGTCACGCCTTTGGGCAGCACGGCGGCGAAGGCCGCGCTGGTCAGCTGGTTGATAATGCCGATCTCGTTCAAGACCTGAAAGGCCAGCGGGTCCTTGATGCTCACTTTGGCAGCGCCTACTCTCTATATGTCATGCGATATGGGCGGTGACCGGCCAGCGCGGGCTGGGACCGATTGCCGGTCCATAACCGACGCGAGCGAGCATTTGAACCCGCTCCTCACCGCTAGCACCCAGCAATGCGCGGACATCGCGATAGGAACCAGCAACTTCGGCATATTCCTGCAGACTCTGGCTCATCGGATGCATTGCCAGACCCAGCTTGGTCGCGTGCAGATTGGTGCGGACATATTGACGGCCCGCTTCGATCTGGTCGCTCCGCCTGTTGCCCGGCGTGGTGATCCAGATCAGCGACGGCACCGACCCATAGGTTTCGCGCATCTGCTCGAGACCGATAGCGAAGGCCTGACTATCCATATCGGCCAGCTGTTCGCGGTCGATTTGTCCGGCGACAATGCCCGCCTCGACCATCGGTCCGCTGAGATCAATCCCGTCGGGACTGGCATCGACCTGCTGATGACCAATGCGCATCAGATCGACGCTCTCCCGATAGGGTGCCGGTGTCGTCATCTCGATCTCGATCGCCTTGAGGATCTGCGTCCGCAACTGCGCGACAAATTCGGGATCAGCGGAGAAAGCACCACCGTCCAGCGTGATCGTTTCAAGCTGAATGGCTCTGACCTTTTTCGAAAGATCATAGACCTCCTTGTTCGACCGGCGCCGGGTGATCGCGGAAAACAAGATGTCGCGCTCTGCGCCTTCGACCCTGGCGAAGGTCACCCGTGCGACCGGACTGTCATTGAGCCGCGGCTGCGCCTCTCCATCCGGAAACAAATCCGCTTTCATCGCATAGCCGCGCTCCAATGCGGCGATGCGGGCAGTCTCGAGAAACGTACCAAAGCCAATGGTGATTTGCCGGTCAAACGGGTCGGTCACCGGCAGGCGCTTGTCGAGATCGCAACTGATCTCGGCTGCGTCTTCACCGATCATGCGGATGAGCCAGGGCTGCCGATTATGCGGGTTGGGGGCAAGGATCGCATGGCGAAAAGCGTCGAGCCGGATATCGTCGGGCACAGCGGAGGTTTCCAGATCCCAGGGCGCATAAGCGCTCTCCGGCACCCGCGTCACCCGCCAGACACCACCCGCTCCCACCAACGCCAGTCCGCCGATGCCAGCCCCCAAAACCATTCTGCGACTCACCATGTCCGAATCTCCATTTGATTAGATGTCTATCTATATAGTTCGATATCTAATCAAATGGAACCGGGTCATTTGCCTTGAGCATGCCGCCGATATAAAGGCGCAATAAACCCGCAGGGCTTTCTGGCTGAATTGAAGTTCCGGCTGGCAGCTAAACGGAATTGCCCTCACTAAGCCCCGCGCGATAGCGCCGACTGCCCGCAACCGTGCGTCCGTCGAGCAGGGATATCTCGAAGTCGCCGGATCGCGTCGGCGTCAGCGCGGCGACTTTTGTGCGGTTGACCAGCCGCGACCGGTGCACGCGGACAAAGCCGCACGCGATCAGCCGCTCTTCCCACGAGGCCAGCGTGCCGCGGACCAGATGCGATTTTTCCGCAGTGTGAAACTCGACATAATTGCCCGCAGCCTCGACATGGCTGATCTCGTCCGGCGAGAGGAAAACCGCCGCGCCGCCATCCTGCAGCTTGATCCGGTCGTCGGCGGGCGGCGATGACGCGGCCCGGTTGCGCTCGGCAATATAGTCAAAAATCCAGTAGGTCGCCGCGATCGCGGCATAGACCAGAACATCCTTGCGCCATTCATAGAGCAGAGTGATCGCGACGCCATCGTCGAAGAAGCCGTAGCGCGCGCCAACCATCTGGTAGGCTGTCTCGCGGGTCACGAAGATAAAGCCGATATGGGCTAGCGAGAAGGGAAAGGTCAGAGCGAAGTGGATGACCGCAAAGGCAGCGATATTGTCCTTCCGGAGCGGCCATCGCTGCACGGCAATGCCAATCAACGGGGCGAGCGCGACGATGATGATCGCGCTGGTTGCCTCCCACAAGATGGGCTGGCTCCAGTGGGTCCCGGCCCCCTCCATGATGTCCGATGTGGCGTTGACGAACGTCAGCACCAAACAGGCAAAAAGGATCGCGAACCAGGGTCGCCATTCGGCCCGGGCCCAGCCGCTCATCCCTGTTTCGTCGCCTTTGGTCACCTCGAAATTCCCGTTCGTCCCGGCAGCCCGCCTTGTGCGGCATAGCTATAGGCGGACCGCCACGAGGGCGCAAGAACCCGGCCGAGAAGGAGACACCACCCGCCATGACCAACCGCCGCTACGACCTCGACTGGCTTCGCATCATCGCCTTTGGCCTGCTGATATTCTATCATTGCGGCATGTTTTACGTGACCTGGGACTGGCACGTGAAATCGCGCTTCGCCAGCGACGCGATCGAACCATTGATGATGCTGACCAGTCCGTGGCGGCTGACTTTGCTGTTCCTGATCGCGGGGGCCGCGACCCGGTTCATGGCCGACAAGATGAGCCTCAAGTCATTCCTCGCGATCCGCATGCGCCGGCTGTGGCCGCCGTTGCTGCTGGCCATGTTCGTGATCGTTCCGCCGCAGTCCTATTTCGAGATTGCTGAGGCCCTGCAGGGCGCCAACGGGCTCGGGCCGGACCATGCCGCCTGGCTCGACAATTTTTATATCAAATATGTCACCGGCTCGGGCAATTGGTGCGATGCCGACGGCTGCCTGATAACGCCGACCTATAATCACATGTGGTTTGTCGCCTATCTCATCCTCTACACGCTGGCCCTCATCTTGATTCTGCCGCTGCTGCGCCGGGTACCGGCGGCGCTGAATGCCCTTATCGCGGGGCCCTTGCTGATCCTCCTGCCATGGCTCTACCTGACCGCGCTGCGCCTGGTGCTATTTCCGATTTTCGGCGAAAGCCATGATTTCCGGGACGACTGGTATTTGCATGCGCTCTATTTCAGCATCTTCCTGTTCGGCTTTGCCATCGCCAAGAACCAGGCCTTTTTCGATCGCTGCGTAAAGTTGCGCTGGGTCGCCCTCGCCATCGCGCTGACCTGCTGGGCGGCGCTTGTCGTTTACTATAGCGCCTATTCCGAAGGCATTGATCCGCCAGAATGGCTTCGAATTGCCATGCGCGCTGTACGGGAGCTTGACGCCTGGTGCGCGATCATCGCCGCGATCGGCCTGGCGCACCACCATCTGAGCAGCAATGACGGACCTTTACGCCAGATGCTGACGCAAGCCATCTTCCCTTTCTATCTGATCCACCAGACGATCATCGTCGTCGCCGGTCACTATCTCGACGAAATGCAGTTCCCGCTGGCTGTCGAAGCGCCGCTGCTGGTTGCCATCACCATGCTTGGATGCTGGCTGTTTTTTGATCTGGGACGACGGGTGCCATTGCTGCGCATCTGGATCGGCTTGGCGCCCGTGCGCGCAATAGTGCCGCGGAAAATCTAGCCCGCGACCAGCACCACATAGCTGCTGTCGACCCGATTACGGTAATTACGCAATTGCTGTGACAGTGCACTTTGTTCCGAGCTGTGAAACGAATTGGTGCACTATCACCGCAATCCTCGGTTTAGACCAGCGCTTGGTGACTCACGGGAACTTGGCAGAAGCACCGGATCGGTATCGTCTTACCTTAAATGTGTCGCTGGCCATAATGAGGATAGTTATACCTAAAATTATTGGGCCAAATTTGTAGAGCGTCGTCGAGATATTTTGATAGATCAAAGTGGAGAGGAAAGTGGTCGAGATCACTGTCAGTCCGGCATAGAAATACGTAAGTTTTGCGGCGCTTCGTAGATAAACTACGATCAGCGCGACGACGCAAAGCACAATCACTATGTCCGCCAGAGGGTCAACAACTCCAACAGTTGTCGCTACCACGACGCTTCCTATGCCGATCATAGCCAGTAAAACTCGACAAGCCTTTATCATTGGCATCTGCCTTGGTCGTGCTTGGCGCAGATCCGGTCAGAATCTCCGTCAATCCCGGAGGTAACTGCATCATGAAATTGCTCACTATGACGACGCGTCGCTGGTTCGCCGAACCAGTGAGCTTGTATCGGCAGTTTCCTCACAAAGCCCGCCCTCCTGCAATATCCCGCTGCTGTTCCTCCAGCGCGATGACCATCCGGAGCCTAGCCCGCGACCAGCACCACATAGGTGCTTTCGACCCAGCCGCTCTTGCACGGGCCGTCATAATTGCGTTTGGCGCGCACCGGAGAGGAAACGCCGCAGTCGACGGGCGTGCCGGTTGCCGCCGGATCGGATGGCTGGTCATAGACAATGCCAAGCCATTGCTGGTCGATGCTGCGGGTACAGATATGGATCGTCTGGCCAGCAGGCAGGCTGTCGATTTTTTCTGCCCTATCAAAGGGCGCGCTGAGCACCGGCAGCGATCCGCTGACATGGCGGCCGACTTCGCCGACCGACTGGCAGGCATCAAAACGGGGGCCGCCTTCGCCGATGCGCACCGGCTTGGCCGATGGATCGGCCTCGACCCGCTCGGTCCGGCCGGTCGGATTTTCCAGATAGGCGCTGCTTTCGGGCAGATCATCGCTGACCTTGGTGGATTCGGAGCAGGCAGTGGTTGCCAGACACAGGAGGGAAGCGGCGAGCAGGGTTCTGTTCATGGCCGAGGTTTAGCGCAAAAGCAGGGCCTTTGGGAAGCGGCGAATATATTGCAGGGTCATACCGAATGTGCGCAGCCCGTTGAAGCCCAACTACCCGCCGTTCGTCCTGAGCCTGTCGAAGGATTTTTTGATCGCGCGCTGGTCCTTCGACAGGCTCGGAACGACGGATCACCCACGCTGCATCACAGCACGATCTGGGTTTGCGTGACCACTGCCACCAGCGTGCCGTCCTCCAGCGTGATCTTGGTCTGCCAGACCGACTGGCGCCGGCCGACCTTGAACGGCGTCGCCTCGCCATAGACAATGCTGCCCTCGGGTGCCGCGTTGAGGAAATTGGTCTTGCTTTCCGATGTCGTGGTGCCGTTTGATCCCTCGGGCAGATTGGCAAAGCCGCCAAAGGCACCGAGCACATCGGCAAAGGTCATCACCGCGCCGCCATGGATGCTGGGACTGCCGCGCCCGTTGCCAGCGGTGCAGATTTCCGGCCGGACCAGCATTTCGCCGCACACCCGGTCCTTGTCCATCGCGGTGATGGTGATGCCCATGTGCTTGGCGAAGGGCACCATATCGGCGGGATTGATATCGGCAGAATTGGTCATAAATGGGGTCCTTTTCGGTTTTTTTGGCCCGAAAGCGTGCAGATGCGGTCGCATTTCGCACGAATGCGCGCAGCGGCAAAGGGCTTTTGCTGGCCGGGTTCCATCTCCTCGCCGGCCGCTGTTTTGCGCCCCTATCCATTTTGATAATCACGGCTTGATGCGAGAATCCTTAGCGCGATTGAAAATATATATAAGTCATTGATTTTACGTGCTTTTAATATCGGCAAATCCTACATTTTCCTTGGGTTTGCCCGCTCCAGCGGCTATGGTCCCGGCATGAATGACATTAGCAAGAATGAAATGCCGGAAGATGCTTCCAAGTCTCCCAATCAGAACGAATATGGTGCCGATTCCATCAAGGTTCTCAAGGGCCTGGATGCCGTCCGCAAGCGCCCCGGCATGTATATCGGCGACACTGATGATGGCAGCGGCCTGCATCATATGGTGTTCGAGGTATCGGATAACGCGATCGACGAAGCCCTTGCCGGCCATTGCGATCTGATCCTGATCACGCTTAACGCCGACGGCAGCGTCTCGGTCGAGGACAATGGCCGCGGCATTCCGACCGGCATGCACACCGAAGAAGGCGTATCGGCAGCCGAGGTCATCATGACCCAGCTGCACGCTGGCGGCAAGTTCGAGAATACCTCCGACGACAATGCCTACAAGGTATCCGGCGGCCTCCACGGCGTCGGCGTATCGGTGGTCAACGCCTTGTCCGAATGGCTGGAACTGGACATCTGGCGCGACGGCAAAGAGCATAATATGCGCTTCGAATTTGGCGATGCCGTGCGTCCGCTGGCGGTCGTCGGTGATGCGCCGGTGGCAGACAATGCAACCGGCTTCAAGAAGGGCACGAAAGTCACCTTCTTCCCGTCTCCCGCGACCTTCAAGATCACCGAATTCGACTTCGAGAAGCTCGAACACCGCTACCGCGAACTCGCCTTTCTCAACAGCGGCGTGCATATCATCCTGCGCGACGCGCGGCATGAAGAAGCGAAAGAAATCGACCTATATTATGAAGGCGGGATCGCCGCTTTTGTTCAATATCTCGACCGCAACAAGACGCCGCTGGTGCCCGAACCCATCGCCATTCACGGCGACCGCGACGATGTCATCATCGACGTCGCGCTGGAGTGGAACGACAGCTATTATGAAAATGTTCTCTGCTTCACCAACAATATCCCGCAGCGCGATGGCGGCACCCATCTGGCCGCCTTCCGCTCGGCGCTGACCCGGACATTGAACAATTATGCCGAAAGCTCCGGCGCGCTGAAGAAGGAGAAGGTCAAGCTGACCGGCGACGATATGCGCGAAGGCCTGACCGCCATTGTATCGGTGAAACTGCCCGACCCGAAATTTGGTTCACAGACCAAGGACAAATTGGTCTCTTCCGAAGTGCGGCAGCCGCTGGAAAGCCTGATGGCTGACAAGCTGGCTGAATGGCTCGAGGAAAATCCGCAAAATGCGTCACTGGTGGTGCAGAAGGTCATCGACGCCGCTGCCGCCCGTGAAGCGGCGAAAAAGGCACGCGAACTGACCCGGCGCAAGGGCGCGATGGACATTGCTTCGCTGCCCGGCAAGCTCGCCGATTGCCGCGAAAAAGATGCAAGCAAATGCGAATTGTTTCTGGTCGAAGGCGACTCCGCTGGCGGCTCTGCCAAGCAAGGCCGCGACAGCATGTATCAGGCGATCCTGCCGCTGAAAGGCAAGATCCTCAACGTCGAACGCGCCCGCTTTGACCGGATGCTGTCGTCCAAGGAAGTCGGCACGCTGATCCAGGCCATGGGCACCGGTATCGGCCGCGACGATTTCAATCTCGAAAAACTGCGCTATCACAAGATCGTCATCATGACCGATGCTGACGTCGACGGCGCCCATATCCGGACTTTGCTGCTGACCTTCTTCTATCGGCAGATGCCGGAGATCATCCTGGGCGGCCATCTCTATATCGCTCAGCCACCGCTCTACAAAGTGGGCAAGGGGAAGAGCGAAGTCTATCTCAAGGACGACAATGCGCTAGACCAATATCTGGTTGAGGCTGGCCTCAGCGGCATGATCCTGCAGACCGGCGAAGGCGCGCGGAGCGGCGACGATCTGCGCGGCCTGATCGAGCATGCCCGGAGAATGCGCAGTCTGATGGCTTATGTGCCGCGGCGCTACGACAGCACCATTGTCGAAGGCATGGCGCTCACCGGCGCTCTCAATCCCGATCATGGCAAGGCAGAACGGCAAGCTGCGGTTGATGCAACCGCTGCCTGGATGGACAAGGTTGACGAGGAAGGCCGCTGGTCGAGCCAGGTTTCGGAAGAAGGCGGCTATCTGTTCCAGCGATTCTGGCGCGGCGTCACCGATCATCATATCATCGAGGCGAAATTTCTGGAAAGCGCGGAAGCCCGCAAACTCCACCGCCTCGCCTCCGAAGAAACCGCCACCTATGGCAGCGGCAGCCGGCTGGTCAAATCGGCCGGCGGCGATACAGATGATGCCGAGGAGGCAGGCGTCGGTTCTGACGGCACGCTGATCACCCGCCCCTCCGAACTGCTCGACACAGTCATGGCGGCAGGCCGCAAGGGCCTTGCGATTTCCCGTTATAAAGGCCTCGGCGAGATGAACGCCGAACAGCTTTGGGAAACGACGCTCGACCCCGAAGTACGCTCGCTCTTGCAGGTAACCGTCGAACAGGCCGATGTGACCGATGATATCTTCACCAAGCTGATGGGCGAAGTGGTTGAACCGCGGCGCGAGTTCATTGTCGACAATGCCCTGAACGTCGCAAATCTGGACGTTTGATCTTCCCTCACCCTTGGGAGGCGGACAACAGACCTACGGTCGCACAGACTAGACCTTTAGGCCATATGGCATAAGACCGTCCCGGCTACTAAGTCTCTGCTGCAATGATGGCGAGACAGACATGAAACATAGCTTCGGCAACGAGCAGTATCGATGAGCCAGGTAACCGTCTGGTATGACGGCGCCTGCCCGCTGTGTATTCGGGAAATAGCGCTGATGCGCAAGCTGGACCAGCGCAGCGCTATCAGCTTCATCGATATTGCACTGCCTGCCGCATCCTGCCCGCTCGACCGGCAGTTGATGCTCGACCGCTTTCATGCTTCTGAAGATGGACGTCTATTGTCAGGCGCGGCAGCTTTCGCCGCAATGTGGCGGGCGATTCCCATCTTGCGGCCCATTGGCCTGCTCGCCCGCATTCCGGGCGTGCTGACGGTCCTCGAGGCCCTGTATCTACAGTTCCTGAAGATCCGTCCACACATCCAGAAGCGACTAAAACCGCTAGACTAGCGTCAGGACGCCGCGGCGAGGGAGGCCATCATCAGCTCCTGATCCTTGCGGGTCGGATTACCGCGCAGGCACAGCCCGCCATTGACCTGCAGATTCTCGCCGGTCATGAAACATTCGTCACTGGCAAGGAATACAGCGGCAGCGGCAATATCCTCGCTGGTGCCAATCCGGCCAAGCGGATAGCGCGCTTCGAAGGACTCAACCAGACCAGGCACCTGATCAACGCCCCCAGTCATTGGTGTCCGCGTGAGACCCGGCGAAATGCTGTTCGCCCGGATTCCCTTTTCGCCAAATTCATGGGCAACGCAGCGAATGATATGATCGGTGGCTGCCTTGGTACCCATATAGGCGGCGTGGTCGTTGAGCATGATCGTCGCAGTGGCTGAACTGATCTGGATGATCGATCCGCCCTTATCCATCGCCTTGATCATTTCCTGATAAAATTGGAATGGCCCGACCAATTGCAGCGCTGACATCATTTCCAGGTCTTCGCGGCTATTGTCCAGAAATGGCTTTAAAAGACCAACGCCGGTTGCGTTGACGGCAATATCGACGCCGCCCATCTTGCTCTTCGCGCTATCGGCAAGAGCCTTGATATCCGCTTCAACGGTAAGATCGCATAGCGCATAATGGCCGCCAATCTCTTCGGCGAAGCGCTTCAGCTCTTCTTCCTTCCGTCCGGCAACCAGAACATCCGCGCCTTCATCGCGAATACGCTTGGCAATGACTTGCCCCATATTGCCTTGACCGGCGGCCCCGAGAATTATTGCTTTTTTTCCGTCCAGACGTCCCATAAATTCCGCTCCTATTTGTAAATTTCTGTGCTTCTAACGTTGGGCAGGTGGCCAATGCCACTCTCATTATGGCTATTCATTGCTCGCCAAAAGAAAAGGCCGGGAGCAGCAAGCTGTCCCGGCCCTATCAGATCAACGGGAGGTTGATCAGAACTTGAAGCTGGCTTCCACAAAGACCTGACGGCCACGATTTTGAGTAACGACCAGATCGTCACCAACGCCTGGCTCAAGGAATGGACGACCACCGCTGGTGTTGACCCAGATTTCATCAGTCAGGTTCACACCGACCAGTGACAATTTCCATTTGCCGTCCGGATCACCAACCGAGATTGCATTATCAATTGACCAATAGCTGCCCTGTCTCAGATCAGTCAGCGAGTCTTCATTGGTGAAATAGGATCCACTATATTGCACGTTGCCGTTCAAACCGATCTCAAGTGAATCTCCCATTGGAATCGTCCAATCAAAGCCTGCATTGGCAGCAAATTTAGGAGCGCGTGCCGCTGCTCGGCCTTCAAGATCCTCACCTGATGTCGTCACGAACGGAGCGGTAAATTTGGCATCCGTATAAGCGAGCGAACCAGAGAGATTCAAACCCTCGACCGGCGTCCGCCATCCCCATTCTACATCAACGCCCTTGCTGGTCAGCTGACTGGCGTTGAAGGTCTGGAACTGAACGGTTGCCGCGTCGAAATTTTGCACCTGCAGATCATCGAAGACGTAATAGAAGACCGAAGTATTCAGTGTAACACTGCGATCTGCAAATTGAGCTTTAACGCCAACTTCACCACCCAGACCAGTCTCTGATTTGAATTTCAGTGCATCAGCAACTGCTGTGCGGACGGCAGGATCCGGATCATTGAAGCCCAGCAAACTGTTCGATGGAAGCGCGCTGTTATCGATACCACCCGATTTGAAACCGGTCTTGAAGGCACCATAGACATTGATATCCGGGGTTACCTGATATTTGATCGAGACTTCCGGAGAGAAGTTGGAGTCCTTGAATGTAATAGGTCCCGAGAAGAAGCCGCTGTCTATAAATGCCGGCGTCGCAGACAGGAAACCATGAACATAGGGAACAGAAATTCTCGATACCTTCTTTTCGTCGGTCCAGCGCACGCCGCCTGACAGTTCCAACTGCTCTGTCAGGTCCAGTGTCGCACTGGCGAAAAACGATAGCGCCTCGGTTTTGGTATTCTGTTTCTTGAACCAGTCATAGGTGTTGCCCGTTAACGGATCAGGCGCAACGAACGAGATGTTCACACCCTGCTGCGAGGTATTGAAATCAATATCGCGGTCTTCGTAAAATGCACCGACCATGAAGTTGAACATGCCATCAAAATCGCTGGAGATACGCAGTTCCTGAGTAAATTGCTCAGTCTTGTTCTGCGGGTCACTACAACCTGCGCCTGCAGGCACAGTGGGAGAAAATTGCCCCACATAACCATAGCAATCGGTATCCACAGCATCCAGGCTGAGATAACCGGAAACCGACGACAATGTCAGCGTATCGGAAAGGTCGAGATCCCATCTCAACCGTCCAAAGAAGATGTCCGTTTCACCAAAGGGAACACCATTTTGAAAGCGTGGATTTCCTGCCGACCCATCCGGAACCTTGCTCGTCAAGGCCGTTGCGCCATCTGTATGATGGTACAGACCGTCGCTGTCGTTACAATCGGCGTTTGAAGGAATGACCAGACCGCCACCGAGCAAGAATATGGAATCTGCTACACCGTTTGCACCACAATTGATGTCGGAATGCCCAATGGCACCGTCATTCTTGTTTTTGACATAGTTCAATTTCAAGTTGGCGCTAAAATTGTCGGCAGGGTCCCACTGAAGCGTGGCACGGCCGACGAAATTCTTGAGGCCTCTTGAATCCCTGACACTGCCATCCGGATTGAACGCAGCTGTTCCAGGCGCCAGTTCTACATAATCTTCAATATCCTGATATTGTGCAGCCACACGAATGCCAAGAGTGTCACTGATCGGGCCTGAAATATGACCACCGATGGTGTAACCTTTTTCTTCAAACTCATAGGAAGCCTTGCCAGCCATCTCCCAATCCTGTGTCGGATTGGCCGAACGAATGGCAAACACACCAGCCGAGGCGCTCTTGCCGAAGAATAAAGATTGCGGGCCTTTAAGAACGTCAATCTGCTGGACGTCGAAGAAGCCGGCTTGCACGATCCGCATTGTGCTGACCTGAACGCCATCAAAGTCAAATGCGACGGCAGAGTCAAATGATGCAGAGATATTGGATGAACCAACGCCGCGCAAACTGATCTGGCCACCGGAACCGGAACCACCAACCTGAACATTGAGAGCCGGCACGCGACTGACGACATCGGCGATTTCATTAACCTGATATTTCTCCAGCGTATCGCCACCGATCGCGGTCACCGTCACCGGCACTTCCTGCAATGTTTCAGTTTGCTTACGCGCAATAACCGTGATCACATTGCTCTCGTCCAATTCATCGGCATCCTGTGCCGACGCTGGCGAGGCAAGACCCGCAAATGCCATGGTTGCAGCGGAACCCAATAAGAGGGTTCTGACCGTCTTGTTCCCCAAGATGGATTTGCTTCGCGACGAGTATGTGGTCATTGCTCTCTCCCAGTTTCGCTCGGCATATTCAGCCGGAGCCTATCATAAAATATCCGGCGGTTTTTCCCGCCTTGTCATCATTTTGTCTTAAGCGTGAGTTCCGGTTGGCTCTGCTAGCCAAATTGATAGCAACTGTGGAAAACTGTGTTCTTCCCGCAACATTTGTACGTTTTCTGCCAATAATCGGATCAGGGACTAACGATAATGGGGATGGTGCGAAACCGGAACTCGACGGCTATAGTGATGTGATAGTCCAGCATCGAAGGAAATTGAAATGGGTCGCCTTAGTGGAAAAATTGCCATCGTAACCGGAGCCGGTTCCGGTCTGGGAAAAGCAATCAGCGAAACCTTTGCTGCAGAAGGCGCTCAGGTCGTGCTGACCGACATTGATCTGGCAGCCGCTACAAAAGTTGCCGATGCAATCGGCACCACGGCAATCGCCCTGCAGCAGGATGTCGTTGAAGAACAGCGTTGGGATGAAATATTCGCGGCAACGCTTGATGCTTTTGGAACGCCCCACATCTTGGTCAACAATGCCGGGCTGGTCATTCCCGGCACCATCGAAGATTGCACGCTTGAACTTTTTCGCAAACAGACTTCGGTGATGCTCGACGGTGTTTTTCTGGGATGCCGCGCTGCCGTTAGAACAATGAAATCCAACGACCAGCCCTGCTCGATCATCAACCTCAGTTCGATGGCGGCTTTGCAGGGCTATTCCCCGTTCGTTGCCTATAGCGCCGCGAAAGGTGGTGTGCGGTCGATGACCAAATCGGTGGCTTTGCATTGCAAGGAACAAAATTATCCCATTCGCTGCAACAGCCTCCATCCGGCCGGCATAGACACGCCAATGGTGCGGCAGGAATCGGTCGGCGCAGGTGGCGCAGCAACGCCGGAAACCGGGATGATCCCGATCGGAGAATTGGGCCATCCCAACGATGTTGCAGCGCTATGCGTTTATCTGGCGAGCGACGAATCGCGCTTCATGACCGCCGGCGAATATCCGGTCGACAATGGCGTGCTCTACAAACCGGCCTGATCTCAGGACGCGTTGGCACCCATTGCGGCTGCCATCTGGTTCTGGAATTCGGCGAGATCGAAATAGTCTCTCCATTTCGCGATCTTGCCATCGCGCATTTCAAATGTGCCCATCACCCGGATGGCAATCCATTTGTCCCCGATCCGGAACTTGTCCGTTCGTTCAGTCAGAACGGCCTCTCCGGTGGCAGCTATATGATGAATATCCCACTGCGCGGCGTCGAAGCTGAAAGAAGGGTTGTCAAAAAATGCGTGAACCGCATCAATGCCGTCGCACGGCTCCATCGGAATATTGTGATAATATATGTCGTCGGTCATTGCTGCATAGATGGCGGTATAATCGAGCCGGTTCCACGCATCGATAAAATCGAGAACGATCCGTTTATTTTCTGACATGCTTTAGCCTCCTATATTCATTCTTCCGGTGAAACATCGAGGATCATCTTGCCCTTATTGGCACCGGAAAATAGCTTCATGAAAGCGGCATAGCTATTTTCGATTCCCCGATCGATATCCTCATCATGCTTGATCTTTCCTTCGCCCATCCATTGCGCCATCTGCGCAATCCCTTCGGGGAACCGGGCCGGATAATCGCGAACCAGAAAGCCTTTGATCGTCGCCTGGCGTGAGATCAGATACCAGAGATTGCGAATGCCGACAGGTTCGGGGCTGTTATACTCGCTGATCAAACCGCAAAGCACGACCCGGCCATGTTCATTGATCGCGGTAATTCCCGCATCGAGAATCTCGCCGCCGACATTTTCCCAGATGATATCGACACCATCTGGCGCTGCCGCCGCAATTTCCTGTTCCAGATCGGCCTGGCTCTTCCCGCGATAATCAATAGCAGCATCAAAACCATAATGATCGACCAGCCGTGCGCATTTGTCAGCGCCACCAGCAATACCGACAACGCGGCAGCCGTGGATCTTGCCAATTTGCCCGACCAGCGAACCCACCGCACCGGCAGCACCGGTCACCAGCAATGTCTCGCCTTGCTTCGGCTTGGCATCATCGATCATGCCAAAATAGGCGGTCATGCCGACGGCACCGAGAACCGACAGAAAATTTGTCGGAGATGGAACCAGCGATGCGTCGACAGGCGAGGTAAATCCGCCAGCCTGAACGATCGAATATTCTTCCATCGCGCCGAGACCGACAACCCATTGCCCGACCGGAAAATCAGGGTTTTTCGACTCGGCAACTCGGCCAACGCTGCTCGCGGTGACCGCTGCACCCAAAGCGATCGGCGGCATATAGCTTTCCGCATCGCTCATCCAGCCGCGCTGCGCCGGATCCAGCGAGATATAGTGGTTGCGCACCAGAAATGCGCCATCACCAAGTTCCGGCAACTCCTCTTCGACCAGCGCAAAATCGCTTTCCTTGGGCTCGCCAATCGGGCGGCTAACGAGCGTGAATTTGCGGTTCTTGGTCATGGATTATCCTTCATTCGCGATTTTATGTGATTTCTTGATTTTCTTGGCAAGCGACCATTTGTGGACCTCGGTCGGGCCATCATAGACCCTGAAGGCGCGCACTTCGCGGAATACTTGTTCCACCACGGTATCACGGCTGAGCCCGGTGCCGCCCATGACCTGAACACAATTGTCGGCGATGCGGAACAACGCTTCCGACACGGCGACCTTGGTCATCGAGCTTTCGGTCGTGCCCAATGCGCCGGTATCGAGAACCGAAGCGCACCAGTCGATCATCAGTTCGGACTGTTTCAGGTCTATCTGATTTTGCGCCAGCATGAAGCCAACACCTTCATGGTCGATCAGCGGCTTGCCAAAGGCTTGCCGTTTGCACGCATAATCAATGGCAATTTCCTGTGCCCGGTCACAGCAGCCCAGCCAGCGCATGCAATGGGTCAGGCGAGCCGGTGACAATCGCACCTGTGCATATTTGAAACCTTCACCGCTTTCGCCAAGCATCTGGTCAGCGGGAACGCGGAGATTGTCAATATTGACCACCGAATGGCTGCCCGGCATCGAGCTGTCGATGGTATCCAGCACCCGTTCGATCTTGATCGCGGGATCCGGCAAGTCGACAAGAAACATGGTAGCGCCCTCTGCGGATTTCGCCATGATAATCCCGACCTTGGCGCCTTTGGCACCGGTGATGAAAGTCTTGCGACCATTGATCACCCAATGATTGCCATCCAGTTTCGCGGTCGTCTGCATCATCATCGGGTCAGAACCCGCGCCATTTTCACTGGCCGGCTCGGTCATGAAAAATGCAGAACGAGCTTCGCCTGATATCAGCGGTGCCAGGAAATGGTCTTTCTGTTCTGGCGAGGCGCATTTGCCGAGCAGATACATATTGCCCTCATCCGGCGCGAACGTGTTCACCGCCAGCGGTCCCAGCGGCGACAATCCGGACTTGCGTAAAACCAGTGCGGTTTCCAGATGGGTCAGATGGCTGCCATCCTTACGGATATGCGGAGTCAGAACGCCCGCTTCCCTGGCCAATACGCGCATTTCCTGGACCAGCTCGTCGGTTGGCCCATGATCTTCGCAGCGATCATCCTTTTCATAGGCAAAAATTTTGTCGCGAACGAAACGCTCGACTCGTTCGGCTATGTCATGCGCCTCGGCGCTGATTTCCTTGGTCATCGAATCTCCTATCTTTGGAGAATCGTTACGGCAGATACACCCGGCGCGCCATAGACTTGGGTGTAAGCGCTTTTCGGATTGCCCGGCACTTGCCGTGCACCCGCGGTTCCGCGCAATTGCACGACATTCTCATAGACCTGCCGCAAGCCGGAAGCGCCAATGGGTTCGCCGCAGGCGAGACAACCGCCGTCGGTGTTGATCGGCAATTGGCCGTTGATTTCGCTGCGCCCTTCCAGCAGCCATTGCTCCTGGTCACCCGGCTTGCAAAAGCCATTTTCCGCCATGTGCATGATTTCCGCGCCGGATTCCGTGTCCTGCAACTGGGCGACATCAATATCTTCCGGGCCGACGCCGGCCTGTTCGAAGGCCGCTTTGGAGGCCAGTTCGGTTGCCGTCCCGCCGCGCTCATTGTCGATTGACGCGGCAAATACCTCGAACGACCCAGCAGGCCGGGTGCGCATTACGGAGGTCTTCAGCCGGATTATCGGCCCACCGAGTTCCTTCGCTTTTTTCTCGCTCGCGAGGATCAGCGCCACAGCCCCTTCCGCTGGCGAACAGAACATATATTTGGTCAGCGGATCGCAGATCATCGGCGCGTTCATGATCGTATCCAGATCAACCTCGCTGCGCCGCCACGCGTGATCGGTTTTGACGCCGTTGCGGAACGCCTTTTCGGCAACCCGTCCGAGAGTCTCCCGGCTGATATTATGCTCATGCAGATAGCGCATGATTTTCGCGCCGAAAAATTGGACGGTCAGCATATAGCCAGCTTCACCGTACCAGTTGGGCAGGCCGTAGGATGCAGGATCAGCGTTGAAAGCACCGCGCGGATGCTTGTCAAAACCGACCGCCATACCCATCTCATATTCGCCCGACTTGATCGCGCTAACCGCAGCGTTCAGGGCCGATCCGCCGGTTGCACAGCCATTGGAGACATTGATAAACTGGATTCCGGTCAGGCCCAGTTGGGAAACCATATTGTCGGCATTGCCCGATGCCGCCGAGCCGCCAAAGGCAAACTCGACATCTTTCCATTCGATACCGCTGTCGGCCAGCGCCTGCCTCACCGCAAAAATGCCCTGATCCATGCCGTCGCGGCCTTCGGTCCGGCCGAAAGGGTGAATCCCTGCTCCTACGATACAAACGTCTGACATGATTATTCTCCCTGAACAGGCTTGAAGGCGTGAATGAGCTTTTGCTCTTCTGGCGGTGCATCCGGATCGAGCAGGATCGTCGTGAACTCGACCTCCATGCCGATTTTGACATCGTCCGGTTCAACGCCGGTCAGGCGCGATTCCACCATGGTCTGTCCCGGCAAGCTGACATAGGCGACCACATAAGGTTTGAATTTTTCCGGATCGGTAGGCCCGATATAGGGTGCCTTGGGCGGGAAGCGCTGGACCGTATAGGTCCACACCGTCCCGCGCGACGCCAATCGGATTGGCTCTATATTGTCATCGGGAGTCAATGGCAGCGGAAAGAATATATGCCCGGTTTCCCGGTTCCGCGCACCGACCAGCGCGCCCATGTCCTCGGTAAACAGATTGTCGGCTATCGGCTGTGCGCTCACAAAGATCTCTCCCTTTTCTGCAAGTCCTATAAGGGGGAAAGCCGGCCGCCAATAACTGCCAAAACGGCTAGGATAGACAGACTTTAATAGCCTGGATGCACCGCCAGCATCCCGCCATCGACCAGCAAATCGCTGCCCGTGACGAAACCGCTGTCATCCCCGGCCAGATATACCGCAGCAGCGGCAAGGTCACTGCCCTGCCCGATCCGGTTCATCGGGGACATGGCGGCGGCCATTTCGATCATGCCGGGAACGCTTTTCGCTGCCGTATCGATGATTCCGGTGTGGGTCGCACCGGGAACCAGATTATTGCAGCGGATGTTCAGACCATTTTGCGCACAATGGACGGCTACCGATTTGGACAGCATCCGCACCGCACTTTTGGACGCGGTATAGGTCACGTCTCCGGGAAGCGCTGCGAAAGCGCTGGTCGAAGCGATATTGATGATCGAGCCGCAAGAACCACCGGGGTTTTTCTTCATCATCGCGATGGCCTTCTGGCAACCCAGCATCACGCCGGTGAGATTGATTCCGAGCAAATGGTGCCAGCTTTCCAGATCGACTTCCTCGATATTTTTGCCAATCACGATTCCGGCATTGTTGACCAATATATCCAGACGCCCGAATTCGCTTTGAACCTTGTCCATCACCTGATCCCAGGCTTCCGGCGCGGACACATCCTGAACCATGAACAAGGCGCCCGCCTCGGCAGCGACGGACTGGCCCAGTGCTTCCTGCACATCGGTGGCAAGAACCCTGGCACCTTCTTGCACAAAGCGCGCCACGGTCGCAGCGCCGATACCCGATGCACCGCCCGTGACAATCGCAACCTTGCCCTCCAATTGACCCGACATATTCATCTCCCTATCAAATTCAGCAGAAGTTTATCCTGCTCTGGCAATCTAGTTTAGCGACAATTTCCAGCAAAAGGATTCTCGATGATCACACCGGAATATATGCAGCAGATCGTTGACCGTTATTTGGTCGCGATCAACGCCGGCGACATGGCGGCTGTAATGGCGCTCTACGCTGATGACGCTTCGGTCGAAGACCCGGCAGGCACAGAGCCCAAGCGTGGCGATGAAATCCTGCAGTTCTACACCAATGCCTTTTCCGGTGGCGCGAAGGTCGAATTGACCGGGCCCGTCCGCATTTCGACCAAGGCGGCCGCTTTCCCGTTTCGCGCCGAAATCAAACAGGCGGGCGGCCAGGTCCTGATTGTGGAAGTGATCGACATTTTCGAATTTAATCCGGCCGGAAAAGTCGCCAAGATGACCGCCTATTTTGGCCCCACCAATATTAAAGTCAGAAGCGCCTAGATCACTCTGCGACTGATCAAAAACCGGAATTTTTTGCCCAGCGATCACTGTGGAAACCGGCGTCGCCAAACATCTGCTGCGCGACATGAACCCGCTTGAAATAGAGGCCGACGTCATATTCGTCGGTGACGCCGATGCCGCCGTGCATCTGGATCGCTTCCTTGGTCGCCAGCTGCGCGACCTGGCCGGTCTTGGCCTTCGCCAGCGAACAGGTCATGCCAGCATTCGCAAAATCCTGATCGAGATCCTTGAGCGATTTCAGCACCGCTGATTTCATCATCTCGATTTCGGTCGCCAGATGGGCAGCACGGTGCTGCAATCCCTGAAAGGAACCAATTTTCTGACCGAATTGCTCGCGTTCCTTGAGATAGTCCGTGGTAACGCCGAAAACCTGCTGCGCAGAACCGGACATTTCGGCGCTCAATACCGCACGGCCTGCGGACAATATACCTTCCAGCGCCCCGTAGCCGCCGTCCAGTTCGCCCAATATATCATCTCCGGTGACCTCGAGGCCATCGACCGAAATATTGGCAGCATTGCGGCTATCCACCATCGGTGTATGCTCGCGCATGATTTCCGGTGCATCTGCGTCAACCAGGAACAAAGTGATACCATGGGTATCGCCTTCCGCTCCCGACGTACGGGCAGCGATGATCAGCTTGTCCGCCACATGGCCATCGGCCACAAAGGTTTTTGTGCCGGAAAGAACAAAGCCATTGCCCGCCGGCTTGGCTACAAATTTGATCCGGGCGGGATTGTGCCGCGGGCCTTCATCGACAGCCAGAGCAAACAGCATGTCGCCACTGCTGATCGCTGCCAGATTTTTGTCTTTCTGCTTTTGCGTTCCATATTGCTGAATCGCCGTAGCACCCAGCACAGAAGTGGCGAAAAAGGGTGATGCGGTCAGGTTGCGTCCCATTTGCTCGGCCAGCACGCCAGCACCCACATAGCCGAAACCGCTGCCGCCATGCTCTTCATCCACGATGATTCCGGCCCAGCCCATTTGAGCCATTTCCGACCAGAGTTCACGGCAAAACCCGTCCGCGGGCTTGCTGTCGCGAACCTTTCGAAATGCGGCTACAGGAGCCTTTTCCGTCAGGAATCCGTTCGCTGCATCCTGCAGCATTTCCTGTTCTTCATTGAGTATCAGCGGCATGATTCATTCGCCCTATTGGCTCGGCAATCCCAAGACGCGCTTGGAAATGATGTTAAACTGAACTTCAGTGGTACCGCCGAGGATCGAATAGGCCCGATTATAGAGCCAGTTATTGGCCAGACTGCCATATTCAATGCCGTCCTCACCGATGGTTGCCGCTGTCGTGCCCTCGATATCCATGCGCAATTCGGTGCCACGCTTGGTAAGCTCTGAGGCCGCATATTTCAGCATCGACGATTTGGCCCCGAGACCATTGCCGGCATTGGCCTCGTCGGTCAGTCGTTCGACCGTGAGATTATAGGCCCAATTGTCGAGCTCTGCCTGCGCGATGCTCTGACGGAGGGCGGGATCGTCGAGACGGCCTGCCGCATCCAGTCCAATTTTCTCGGCGGCAAATTTACCGAGACTTTCCGGTCCGGTTGTCCCGCGCAGCGGCGACATCGTGCCAAGCATGCCGCGCTCATGCACCAGCAGATTTTTAGCGACATCCCAACCACGATTAATCTCTCCGACGACCGAGGCATTGCCTTCGCCATAGCTCTTCGGCACTTTGACATTGTCGAAAAACGTCTCGCAAAACGGCGAGTGGCCCGAGATCAGAACGATCGGCTTCACGCTGATGCCCTCGCTCGCCATATCGATCAATATGAACGTGATTCCCTGATGTTTCGGTGCATCGAAATCGGTACGTACCAGACAGAAGATCCAGTCCGAAATATCGGCGTTGGATGTCCAGATTTTCTGGCCGTTGATCAGCCAATGATCGCCCTTGTCCTCACATTTCGACTTGAGCGAAGCGAGATCCGATCCGGCGCCCGGCTCGGAATAGCCCTGGCACCACCTTATCTCGCCGCGAGCGATCCCGGTCAGATGCTGTTGTTTTTGCTCATGGGTACCATATGCCAGCAAAGCGGGGCCGAGCATCGAGATACCAAAATTGCTCAGCGGCTTCCGTGCGTTGATTGCCTGCCGCTCTTCATCGAGGATTTTGGCCTCTTCGCCGGAAAGTCCGGCACCGCCATATTCCTTTGGCCAGGTTGGCACAGTATAGCCCTTGGTCAGCGCACGCTCGAACCATATTTTTTGCGCTTCGGACTGGAACTCCCATTGGCGTCCGCCCCAGCACTGGCTTTCGGCAGTGATATCGCCGTCGCGCATTTCTTCGGGGCAATTTTCTTCCAGCCAAGCCCGCACCTCAGCGCGGAATTTTTCCGGATCGCTCATGATCTAACCTCTCGTGACAACCATGTCATATGTTAGCCTGCAGGATGCGGGCACTGCGCATTTAGTTAGCGACATAAACGTTTGCATCAATCCAGACGGAGCATTTGCTTGCCGAAATTCTGGCCTGCAAACAAGCGTCTCAACGTGGTTGGGATATTGTCAAAGCCCTCTTGGATATCTTCCTTGAAGGTAATCCTGCCCTCTTTGATCCATTGCCGCATGCGTTTCTGCGCTTCGGGAAATTCGCTCACATAATCGGATACGATGAAGCCCGACATGCTGGCTCGTTTGAAGATCAGGTTGAAATAATTTTCGGGACCCGCCGGCATGTCACCCTGTTCGTAGCGGGAAATACCACCGCAGATCGCAACGCGGGCATGCATGGCCAGATGGGCCAGCGCATCGTTGAGGATCTTGCCGCCGACATTGTCATAAAAGACATTGATCGACTGCGGGCAATGTTCCTTCAGCTTCGCCCGAACATCGTCATTCTTATAGTCAATCGCCACGTCATAGCCAACATCGTCGGTCAGCCATTTGCACTTTTCCTCACCGCCCGCGATGCCAATGATGCGGCAACCTGCGATCTTGGCAATTTGCCCAACCATGGAACCGGTTGCACCGGCCGCGCCAGACACGACAACCGTATCACCCGGCTGAGGGCGGCCATGTTTCAACAAGCCGAAATAGGCAGTCATCCCGGTAGTGCCCAGGGCTCCCAGATTTGCGGCCAGCAACTCATCATCCGGGACTTTGTTCAATTCACCGCCCGGCACATGCGCATAATCCTGCCAGCGCAACATGCCCATGACCTTGTCGCCTGCGGCAAATCCGGAATGACGCGATTCGATCACGGTGCCAATGCCGGAACCACGCATCACTTCGCCAATTTCAGTCGGTGCAACATAGCCGCCGATATTCTCCATCCAGCCTTTTTGCGCCGGATCGAAGCCCAATATCTCATTTTTCACCAGCACATGGCCTTCGGCGCATTCTGGCACTTCGGTGACGACTTTCTTGAAATCATCATCCACCAGCCCGCGCCCCTTGGGGCGTCCGTTGATCAGCCATTGCCTGTTGTCGGTCATAAATATTCTCCATTGGAAGACTTGAATGCCTGTTAGACGGATTCTTTCAGTCAACCGAACTGCCAGCTTTGATAGCTGGCGGATTGAAATATTAGTTGCAACCGTCCAGTCTGGCAGCATTGGGAGAGAGAATCATGCCGCGAAGCATAAAGGAGGAAGGGGTTTTGCTCTACGCCTTCACCTGCGGATATATCACCTTGCCGACCAACTATTTCATTAGCGGAGAGGAAGGCAAGACCAAGGTACCGGCCTGCGTTTTCCTGATCGACCATCCCGATGGGCTGGCCTTGTTCGACACCGGTTTCAGCGACCGGTTCGTGGGCCTGGAAAAAGGACTCGGCAAGATTGTCGACATGCCGCCAGAACATCCGGTCGCGGATCGGCTGCGCGAGCTGGAGGTCGATCCGGCACAAATAAAATGGATTATCAACTCGCATCTCCATCTTGACCATGCCGGAGGCAATCATAAGCTGCCCAATGCAACGGTGATCGTGCAGGACAGCGAATGGGAATTCGGGCTTTCCGGCGAAGATGGCGCATATACCACCGAAGATTTCGACACCGGCCAGACGGTCAAGCGGATCACCGGAGAGCATGACCTGTTCGGCGACGGCAGCGTGATCCTGTTCCCGACCCCGGGTCACACACCGGGCCACCAGTCCGCTCGGGTGCGGACGGCTACCGGAGAAGCGGTGCTGGCGGGCGACTGCTGCAACTTCCGTCGTTCGCTCGATGAGTTGCGGATGCCCGATCAGGTCTATAATGCGGACCACTATTACGGTTCGCTGCAAAGACTGTCGGCATTGCGCCGTGCCGGGGCACATATTTTTTTCGGGCATGATCCCGACTTCTGGGCCACGGTGCCGCAGGCTGAAACGCTCGACCTTAGTGCCTGATATTCGCGGCTCACTCCCTATAACAATAGTGGCGAGTCAGCCCGCTCGCGCTATGTAGTTCGCAAAGAAAGCGTCCCCTCCAGAGGGCCGCATTACAAAGGAGCAAAGCCTTGGCCAATACTGAGATGGCGGACAAAGACGTTCTCGTTGATATTTTTACCCGCGCCGACCTGATCATGCAATCGGACATCAAGTTCCGGCAGATGATCGGAGCGGGTCAATTGCAAATCGTCTATTATCCCGTGCGCGGCCAGGAAGTGGTTGCCTCCGCGATGATGGCGGCGGTGAACAAAGAGGATTATTTGGTCACAATTTACCGCGGGCTGCATGATCAGCTGGCAAAGGGCATTCCGTCGAAAGAGCTCTGGGCAGAATTTGCCGGTAAAATGGCCGGAACCTGCAAGGGTAAAGGCGGACCGATGCATATCACCCATCCCGAAACCGGGGTGATGGTTACCACGGGCATTGTCGGTTCCGGAATTCCTATTGCCAATGGCCTCGCGCTGGCCAGCCAGCTGGACAAGGATGGCAAGGTCACAGTCTGCTGCTTTGGCGATGGAGCGACCAATATTGGCGCCTTCCACGAGGGACTCAACATGGCCCAGGTCTGGAAGCTGCCTGTCATTTTCCTGTGCCAGAATAATCTTTATTCCGAGCATACTCCAATGGCATTCGCGACCAGTTCGGCGTCGATAAAACAGCGCGGTGAAGGCCTTGGCATGCGTTCAGTGCAGGTCAACGGCAATGATGCCAGCGCAATGTATGCGGCGGCAAAAGAGGCGGTTGAATATGCGCGGGCAGGCCATGGACCGACTTTGATCGAAGCGATGACCTTCCGTTTTCACGGTCACTTGCTCGGCGACACCGGCCATTATATTCCCAAAGAAGAAATGGAGCAGGCGAAAAAGGATGATCCGATGCCGATCCTGCGCCAGCAGCTGCTCGACCTCCAGGTCAGCGAGGCGGATATTGTAGAGATTGAGGCCAAGAATGCCGCGATCATCGAAGAAGCATCGCAGTTCGCACTGGATGCCCCTTATCCTCCGGGCGATGAATATCGCATCGATGTCCTCGACGTGGAGATAGCAGCATGACCAATACAGCCGAAAAACCAAAAGAAATAATGTTCGCGCAAGCCTGTAACATGGCCCTGGCCAAAGCAATGGCGGACGATCCCAAGGTTATCCTGTTGGGCGAAGATATCGCCGATGAGCAAGGCGGCGGTGTGTTTAAAGTCACCCTCGGCCTGTCCGAGAAATTCGGTACGGACCGCGTTCGTTCGACGCCAATTTCCGAGCAGGCAATTGTCGGCGCGGCAGTTGGTTCTGCGATGGTCGGTTACAAACCGGTCGCGGAAATCATGCTGATGAATTTCATTACCGTTGCGATGGACCAGATTGTCAATCACGCGGCCAAGCTGCGGTTCATGTCCGGGGGACAAACCACCGTTCCGCTGACCATTCGCACGACCACCGGTGCAGGCACCGGTCTCGGCGGGCAACATAGTGATATGCTCGAAGCGTGGCTCGCCCACGTACCGGGGCTAAAGGTTGTTGCTGCCTCCAATCCTGCCGATGCTTATGGCCTGCTCTATTCCTCGATCATGGATCCCAACCCGGTAATCTTCATCGAGAATACGCCCGGCTATTTCGTCAAGGGCCCGGCTCCGGCACCCGATCACACCGTACCGCTCGGCAAAGCATCTGTGCCTCGCGAAGGCACGGATATTACGCTGATTGGCTATGGCAGCAGCATCAGCCGATGCCACGGTGCCGCAGACAATCTCGCGAAGGATGGTATCTCCTGCGAAATAGTCGATCTGCGGACGATCGCGCCATTTGATGAAGAAACCGTATTGAAAAGCGTTGCCAAGACCAAGGCGGCGGTTGTTGTCCACGAAGCGGTCCGGAATTTCGGGGTCGGCGCGGAAATTTCCTCGCGTATCCACGAAGAGCTATTCTCCGAATTGAAAGCCCCTGTCGGCCGCGTGGGATCTGGCTATGCGCCGGTTCCCTTCTCACCCGCGATCGAGAAAGCCTGGATGTTCAACCAGGATGATGTCGAGCGTGAAGTGCACAAGATTTTGGGGTAATTATAATGGCTACAGAAATACGCATACCAAAATTGGGATTCAGCATGGAAACCGGCATTCTTGCGGAATGGCTGGTCGAAGACGGCGCGGATGTGACCGCGGGCCAGGAAATTTACGCGCTGGAAAATGAAAAATCGACGCAAGAGGTCGAATCGCCGGCGAGCGGGAAACTGAAAATCATCATCCAGGCCGATGGCGAAGAATATCCGGTTGGCGAATTGATCGGAACGATTGAATAAGACGGCTGCCCGGCTCAACTCCTCCTATCACTATCGGTAGGAATGTTTGGTTGACTACAAAACCAAACAACGCGACACACAGCGAATAATCATAAACGTCGCAAGGAGTGGAGCCGAATGGCCGAGAATTTTATCGCCGAAATTCCTGAAATTGGTCGGAAACGATTTCGTGAAAATGTAGATAGTGTCACCATCACCAATCCAGCGGAAATTCGTCCTGCTGCCGAAGCCACACACCAAATTGCGTTATCCTATGGATTCCGGATCGCGGTGTCGGCGGATATTTCATCCAAGGCACATCTCGTCGATGCCGAAGGAAACTTGATCAACAAGGATGTGTTCGGCTGGGTCGCCGAAGGCGAACGCTGGTGGGAAGACACCCGCCTGGCGCTAAGTTCTCCTCTGCCCAGAGCCTGCCGCTACGAGAGCGAGCCGGTATGGTGCAATGCCGAGGGCTTCCACGGCCATTGGCCAAATGAATATCTCGACAAGATCGACCTCAAGGATTTCTATGCGCAGGGCGCGACGGCCAAATCGGCGATCCTGATCCCGGTGCATTTGCCCTTCGGTCAGATCGCGGCTGTCAGCTTCATACCGCTTGAAAAGGATATATCGGATCTTACCGAGCCCTACCGGCTCTATTCCGACTTTTTCGGGATTGTCACCAGCCGTTTCGTCACCGGCTATGTCCTGGCCATGCGCGAAAAACACAGGATGCCGGCCAATTGCATCCTGTCCAAGCGCGAGGCGGAATGTCTGCACTGGGCCGCAATCGGCAAGACCGACAAGGAGATCAGCATGATCCTGTCGCTCAGCCATGCGACAATCCGCTATCATGTCAATCGGGCGGGACAAAAGCTCAACAGCGTCAATCGCGGGCAAACGATATTCAAAGCCGGCCAGTTGGGCTATTTGGGTGCCACGGATTGATCATGCGCTTGCGAGGATGATGCTGCGCACGAGATGCGGAGCTTGATCAAAGACACGGGCCGCCTTCCGGGTTCCTCATCAATTGCGGAACCCGGAAGCTATTTCCGCAATATGGCGAATACCGCGCTCATCGTCATCAGCACTGCATCACCGCAGACAATCCGCCCGCTGCAATAAGCGGTGCGTTTGCTGATCCTGTCTATCTGGGCATAGGCCTCTACCCAGTCGTCGAGCCTTGCCGCAGCCAGATAGTTGGTGTTGAGGTTCATCGTTGCCACCGGCAGTGCCGGCTTCTCCGCGCGGTGTACCTGATAGCTCAGCGCGACATCCGCCAATGTACCCAGCACGCCCCCGTGGGCAACCTTGATATGGTTGATGTGACCCTTGTTGATGCGGGTTGCGACAATGATGCATACCTCCCCCTGACGCTCGTAATAAGGGCCGGCCATATCAAGAAACGGGCTGGAAAATTTCGCCCGCTCAAAACCGGCAGGGATATTGTCCGCCGAGATCTCGTCCCCAGAGCTAATGTCCAATGTCAGGCGACCACTTTCTTCGGGCTTTTCGGCGCTTCCTCTGAATCCAGCCACAGGTTGAGCGTGTCATGAAAATGCCGAAGCTTCGATTCCTGATATTGGGCAAACAGGGATACGCCATTCGGCTGGCTTCTCACGCCTTTTTGCATGGCCTTGTGATTGAGATAATCCTGATTGAAAATCTTGTTCAGATAGCTGCCAAACTGGGTTGCCTCAGTATAATCATCATGCAGGTCCAGGAAGGTACATTTCGCTGGCTCGGGACGCTCGGCACCTTCGGGCAACGCGACCATGAACATGACTTCATGCAGCGACTGTTCCGGATTGTCGCCATCGGGCCTGAACCGGTAGAAGATCGGGTTAAAGTCCGCCCACGGGCTGATGTTCGGGAAAACGCTGTAGAAAATGGCATCGACAAGATCGGCATCGCTGATATCGTCGACCATATCGCCCCAGGCGGGACGCATTTCCTCGCGCCGGGCCTGCGCTGCCTCATCGCGCAAAGCATGGGCAGAAACATCGCTATAGACCATCGGCATATTTTCATCAGCCGGCGCAATCTTGCCGCCGATCCAGTTGCACATATGCGGATCGGCTGACTTAACATCGCCCTCGATATAATTGGATTCCATATCGAAAATGCCGCTCTTGCCGTTTGGCAGGGACACTTTGACACGATTCTCTTCCAGTCGTTCAAACTTGTGCTTGCTGATCGGGTGGACAAAGCTCTGGAACGCCTTTTCATCGGGAAAGGCAGTCGGATCGGGATTGACAAGATCGGTGTGCGGACTCGGCTGGCCGTGGGCAGACATCGCCCGGGACATATTGTGCCAGACATCATATTTGCTGTTTGCATCGGCAAAGGCCGGCATCAATTCAGGATGGGTGCCGACCACATGATAGGATTCCATAAATGCTTCCTGCGCAATTTTCCAGTTACAGGGCAGCCGCTTGACCATATGCGCCGCCTTGTAGCGACGCTCGAATGGAATCTGAAAATGGCGGTCGATATCGCCAAGGAAATCTTCCAGCGGTTCGCAATTGGGGTCCGGATTGATGAACACAAACCCACCCCATTCACCAACACTAACCTCCTGCAGACTGTGGGTTTCTTCACTCACGGACGGGAAATCCCACTGACAGGGTACTTCCTTCAATTTGCCATCCAGCTCCCAGGACCAGCCATGAAACGGACAGCGCAGCGCCTTCTGACCCTTTTTGTGATTATCGCAAATCGCCCGGCCCCGGTGCATGCAGCTGTTGGGGAATGCCTTGATCTCGTCGTCGGAGACTCGGACGATGAGAAAAGAAAGCTCGGCAATATCGTAGACATAAGTATCGCCGACATCCTTTATGTCATCCTTGTGGCAGGCCATTTGCCAGACGCGTTTCCAGAGTCTCTCGACTTCCCGATCATGCTCTTCCTTGGTCCAGTAGCGGCTGACCTCAACGGTGGTGACGCCAGGCTCCATGGGAGATTCTTCAAGAAAAACGGCGGGCGGCGCGACTTTGTCGCCTTCCAGCAATTCGGTATAGGAAATGCCGTTCGACCGATTATGTCCGGTTAACGTCTCGACCATTATCTTCTCCTGAAAACTGAATATTCTTGTTCGGGCTAAACTAACGCAATGAAGCGGCTCTGCCACTAGTGAATCTGGCAGCACCGCCTGTTGTTTTTGAGAGGATAGCCCGCAGCGATTACCTGTGTATCTTTCGATGCTATAGAGGGGGACGCGAATCCGCCCTGAAGGAGATATGTCACGTGAAGCTTTATTCCAGCCTTGGCCCCAATCCGCGTTTCGCGCGCATGTTCATATTGGAAAAAGGGCTCGATATCGAGCGCATCCACATCGACATATTGACGGCGGAAAACCGTCAGCCGGAATTTTCAGACAAGAATATTCTCGGAACGACGCCGGTGCTGGAACTGGACAATGGCTTCATGCTCAGTGAAATCATGGCGATCGCCGAATATCTCGAAGAAACCCATCCCCAGCCGGTATTGATCGGATCAACCGCCCTGGAGCGCGCCGAAGTGCGGATGTGGACAAGGCGGATCGATCTGGAAATCGCCGTGCCCATGACTCTTGGTTTTCGTGGCGGAGCCGGGCGACCGATGTTCGAACCGCGGATGGATGTGGTTGGCCCCGAAGGCGCGGCCGATCTCTCACGCATGGCAGACGAGAAATGGAAATGGCTCGACGGTCAGCTCGAGGGCAAAGACTATATTTGCCAGGACAAGTTCACCATGGCCGACCTCATCGCTTATTGCTTTGTCCAGTTCGGCTATACCGTCGGTTGGTCGCTGCCCGAAGGCACCGACAATCTGGCAAAATTTGTTGACCGGATCGGCGAACGGCCCTCATCGAAAGTCTGGCAGGATAGCGAATGAGCGAGAACCCCGCCTCTCTCGCCAAACTCGGCACGATCATGCAGATCAGCTATGTGCCGGACGATTATGATGCGGCGCTCGATTATTGGACGCAGAAAATGGGTGCCGGCCCGTTTTTCCACACCGAAAAAGTCGAGGTGGAAAATGTCAAATATCGCGGCGAACCGTCCGATATCCAGTTTTCGATGGCGATCGGCTATTGGGGTGATATCCAGGTCGAACTGATCCGCCCGAATAATGATGCACCATCGATGTTCAAGGACTGGCGCGAAAAAGGATTGCAAGGTGTGCAGCATCTGTGCCTGATCGTCGATGATCTGGATCATGCCCGCGCGCTGACCGAAGCGGCCGGCGGCGAAGTGATCCAGGAAGTCAGCCTGCCAGGCGGCGTTGGCGGCGCCTTTTACGCCGATTATGGCGGCGGCCCCGGCACCACAATCGAATATCTGCAAATCCCGCAAGCCGGACTCGACGGTTTTGCGGCGATGCGACAAATGCATCTCGACTGGGATGGCAAGACAAACCCCGTGATAGGAAAAGATTAGATGAGCGAAGCTCCAGAACGCCGCCCCGACCAGAAACCGATCCAGTGCGTGCTGGTCGCCGCCGGCAAATATCATGACATTGATTACGCCCGGCTTGAAGTGATGAAATTGCTCGCCGAAGATGACCGAATCCGGGTGCGGGTGTTTGAGGATTATGAAAATCTCGATGCGATCCGCAATGCGGATTTTCTGGTCAGCTACACCTGCGACGTGCAGCCCAGCGAGGCCGCCCAAAAAACGATACAGGATTTCGTCAATGGTGGCGGGCGCTATTTTGCCCTGCATGGCACCAACGCAGTGCTGCGGTTTCTGGAAAGCGGCCTGGTCGATGCACCGGACGAAATGCCGGTCTTTGCCGACACGCTCGGTACACGCTTTTTATCCCATCCGCCGATCATTCCCTTCACCGTCGACAATGCCCAGCCGGACCATCCGCTGGTCAAGGGCATTCCCAGTTTTGAAACCATCGACGAGCAATATCTGGTCGAGACCCGCGCCGAACTCGACGTGCTGCTCGACACCGAATATAATGGCACGGATGATATCAGCGGCTTTGTTCATAGCGACATCAAGAAGAGCCGCCATCCGGTCTTCTATATCCGGCGCATGGGCGAAGGCGCCGTACTCTATCTGACCATGGGCCATTGTCGCGGCCATTATGACATGGAACCAGTGCTCGACTGGTGGCCGGAGGTTGACCGGTCCGGCTGGCAGCAGCCGATCATTTATGACCTGCTGCGGCGCGGTATCGGCTGGAGCTGCGAAGCAACTATAGCAAAATTCTAACCCCGCTTTCACGAAACACAAAGGAGAATAAAATGGATTTAGGACTCAAGGGCAAGAAAGTCATTCTCACCGGCGGAAGCCGCGGACTCGGACGCGCCGCACTCGAGCATTTCGCCAGCGAAGGCGCCGATGTCGCGTTTTTCTCGCGCAACGCCGAACAGGTCGCCACCGCGAAAAAAGAACTCGAAGCCCATGGCGGCAAGGTGTTTGCCGATGCGCTCGATATGACCGATCTCGACGGCTACGGAAAATGGCTGGAAAAGGCCGCTGGCGACCTCGGTGGCTGCGATATCTTCATCCACAATGTCAGCTCGTCCGGTGCCGGCGCGACCGGTGACTGGGAAGTCACCTTTCAGACCGACATCATGGGCGCGGTCAAGGCGATGGAAGTGCTCGAACCCCATCTGGAAAAATCCGATGATGGCAGCGTCATCTTCATGTCTTCTACCGCGGCATTCGAAACCTTCGTCGCACCGCAGGCGTTCAACGCGATGAAAGCCGCGCTGATCACCTTTGGCAGCCAACTCAGCCAGTCGCTGGGGCCCAAGGGTATCCGCATCAACATGGTTTCCCCGGGACCGATCAAATTCCCGGGCGGCAACTGGTCGCAGATTGAAAAGGGCATGCCGGAATTTTACGAAATGACCAAGACCGGCTTTGCGCTGGGTGATTTCGGTACGGCTGATGATGTCGCCCGCGGCGTCGTCTTTCTTGCCAGCCCGGCGTCAAGCTACACCACCGGCGCTCATCTGGTGATCGACGGCGGCTTCACCAAGCGCGTACAGTTCTAGAAACAAATCGCATCCCATTTTTGGGAAGCGGAAGCGCTGTACTTGCGCTAGGATCAGGGCTCCGGCATGTTTGCCGGAGCCCCTTTTTTTGAAAGGCACCCACATGTCCGACGCACAAACCAACGAATATCCCACCAAGGGCTATGCCGCCCATGCGCCGGACCAGCCGCTGGAACCCTTCGCGTTCAACCGGCGGGGCCTGCGGCACGACGATGTCCTGATTGAAATATCGCATTGCGGCATTTGCCATTCGGACTTGCACACAGCGCGCAACGACTGGGGCGGAAGCACCTATCCAGTGGTGCCGGGCCATGAGATTGTTGGCCATGTCCGGGCGGTTGGCGAAGGCGTGAGCGGCTTTGCCGAGGGCGACCGGGTTGCGGTCGGCTGCATGGTCGATGCCTGCCTGGAATGCGATCATTGCAAACAGGGGCTGGAACAATATTGCCTGAACGGCATGACCGGCACCTATAATGGCAAGGATCGCCGCGATGGCAGCATCACCCGTGGTGGCTATTCCGACAAGATAGTGGTGCGCAAGGAATTCGTGCTGCGCATCCCCGAGGGCATGGACATGGGTGCAGCCGCCCCCCTGCTCTGCGCCGGGATCACCACCTACTCCCCACTCAAACAGTGGAAAGTCGGTCCGGGCAGCAAGGTCGCTGTCGTTGGTCTTGGCGGTCTTGGCCATATGGGGGTCAAACTGGCGGCAGCGATGGGCGCGGATGTCACCGTATTGACCCGCACCGCAGACAAGATGGCCGATGCCAAGGCTTTGGGCGCAAAGAATATATTATTGTCGACCGACCGCGAAGCGATGAAATCCGCCGCGAACAGTTTCGACATGATCCTCAACACCATTCCGGTGCCGCACCCGGTGGCGCATTATATGCCGTTGTTGAAGGTGGATTGTGCGCAGGTTCTCGTCGGTGTGATCGGCACGCTTCCAGAAATGCACAGCGGTCACCTGCTGGGCCGCCGAATCCTCACCGGCTCGGGTATCGGCGGGATTGCCGAAACCCAGGAAATGCTGGATTTCTGTGCGAAGAAGAATATCCTTCCCGAGATCGAAATGATCGCGATGCAGGATGTGAACAACGCCTATGACCGGATGGAAAAATCCGATGTGCGTTACCGCTTCGTGATCGATATGGAGACGCTTACCTGAGCCGGAGCGGGCTGACATCGGTTGCATCTAGCAGCCGGTCGGCAATCGCCCCAGCTGCGGACAGTCAGACTTTGCCCCGAACGTCGCGCCAATATTCATCGGCGACATCGTCGTCTATCTCGACCGGTAGTGAGCTTTCGGGATAAAGCCGATCCTTGCCGTCCTTGCGCGGACCGGAAATCCAGAACCTCTCACCGTTGCCCTCTGCTATGTGGTTGTATTTATAGCCGCTGCCAACCTTCTGGAATGAGCGACCTCGATAATGAACTGAACGACCAGATTTCGAGAACGTTACCCTACCGATCCTAGCAGGCCCGTTCAGGCCTTCGGACTTGTCCTCGATATACATGATGCGGGTTTTAGCTTTCGACATCCGCGCATTATATAGAGACAAATAGTAGATTCCCACCCAGTTGTTGCCCCCATCAAAAGCAAAGCTGGAGTCTGCTTTCAGGATACTATGGACACCAAAATAATTGGTTCACCTTGGTATCACTTGCCCTTCCCCATAAAAGCCCCGATCCGCGCATCCATATCCGGGCCATGGCCTTCGCTCTCCATCACTTCCCATTGCAGCCCTGCGTCGAGCGGACCGCCGTCGGTTGCTTCCAGCAGGCGCTTGTTCGCGGCGTGTGAAAATCCCGAATTGGCGACAATCTTTTGCGCCAGCGTTTCGATCTCCGCATCGAACTGCTCGAGCGGCACGGCATATTCGGCCAGACCGATGCGCACCGCTTCCTCGGCGTTGATCATGTCGGCGGTAAACATCAATCGCTTGGCGGTGGCGATGCCGATCCGTCGCGGCAGGCGCTGGCTCATGCCCCAGACCGGGGTCAGCGCCCATTTCGCATGGGTGTCGCCGAACCGTGCGCTGTCCGCCGCCAATATGAAATCCGCCGCCAGCGCCACTTCAAGCGCGCCGGTATAGCAATGGCCGTGCACCGCCGCGATCACCGGCTTGGGTAGCTTTTCCAGCATCCGCAAGGTTTCCGAATGCCAGCCGCGCGATGGCACCGCTTCGCCTTCGGCAATATCGCCAAGATCATGGCCGGCGGAAAAACATTTGCCCGCGCCGCGCAGCACTACACAGCCGATACTGTCATCCTTGCGGAGATCGGCGACATGATCGCGCAATTCCCGGAACATCGCCACCGTCAGCGCGTTGAGCTTGTCCGGACGATTGAGCGTCAGCAAAGTCCAGCCATCCTGATCTTCACGCAGCACCAGATTTGTCATATTGCTTCCTCTCGCCGTGCGCTAATTGACCGCCCGGTCCCTGCCTTCCCAATAAGGCGCGCGCAGGTCCTTGCGCAAGATTTTCCCTGAGGGATTGCGCGGCAGGGCATCGATAAAGTCGACAGATTTCGGACATTTGAAACCGGCAATGCGCTGGCGGGCATCGGCAATCAGCTCGGCTTCGGTCAATTGCTGTCCCGCCTTGACCACCACACAGGCCTTCACCGCCTCGCCCCATTTTTCATCGGGCACGCCGATTACCGCGACATCGGCAACCTTCGGATTGGCATAGAGCGCATTTTCGACTTCCGCCGGATAGACATTCTCGCCACCGGAAATGATCATGTCCTTGAGCCGGTCCTGGATATAGAGATAGCCGTCTTCGTCGAGCGAGCCGGCATCGCCGGTCCTGAGCCAGCCATCGGCATCGATGGTTTCAGCCGTGGCTTCCGGACGGTTCCAATAGCCCTTCATATTCTTGGCCGAACGGGTCGCGATTTCACCGATGGTGCGGGGCGGCAATATCTCGCCGGTGTCCGGATCGATGATCTTGATCTCGACACCGGGCAAAGGCGTGCCAACCGAACGCATTTTCTCGTTGCCATTGACGTCATGGTCTTCGGGATTGAGCGTGGTGATCGTCCCCGATGTCTCGGTCATGCCGTACATCTGGACAAAGCCGCAGCCGAGCACATCCATCGCCTGTTTCATCAGCTCAAGCGGAATCGGCGAGGCGCCATAAGTGATATATTTGAGATTGGAGAAATCGACTTCCCTGGCCCGGGGATGGTTGAGCAATATCTGGATCGCGGCCGGGACCATGAAGATTTTCGAGATATTATATTGTGCGATCAGATCCAGCGCCTGGGTCGGATCATATTCCGGCAGAACGATCGCGCTGCCACCGGTGAACATCACCGCCAGCCCGGTGCCGGTCCCGCTGATATGGAAACAGGGCATGGCGAGCAAAGTGATCTCGCCGGGGACCGGCTTTTGCCAGTCCATCAGATCGTCTTCGGTGATCCCGGCGCTGCGCGAGGAAAAGATCGAGCCATTGGTCATGATCGCACCCTTGGGGTGGCCGGTCGTGCCGGAAGTATAGAGCTGCAACGCATCATCATCTTCGGCGCAGGGGATCATCGGATCGACCGGATCAAATCCGTCGCGCCAGGCAGGATAGCCGGGGAAATCCCCCTCTGCCTTCTCGCTGCCGAGGATCAGCTCCACATGATCCAGATCATCTCTGATCTTGCCCGCCAGCTCGTCAAAACCGGGGCCGATGAACAATAGTTTGGCCTGACAATCGTTCAGGATATAGGCGACCTCCGGCGGGGCCAGCCGCCAGTTGACCGGCACCATGACCGCGCCCAGCTTGGCCGCGCCGACCAATATTTCGAAATAGAGATGGCTGTTCTTGCCCATATAGGCGATCCGGTCGCCCTTGCGGACACCCTTGGACGCCAGCGCCTGCGCTGCCCGGTTGCTGCCGGCATCCAGCGCGGCATAGGTCATCTCGTCCCCTTCAAAGGTGAAGACCACCGCATCCGGCTGTTGCTGCGCCTGAAAACGCACCACGTCGCCAATGGAAATAATTTCTTCTTCGGTCATGCAAATATCCTCTGTGCGCGATTCCGCGATCGGCTTTTCCATAGGATACATAGAGAGGCTGCGATATGATACAGCCTAGCAGATTGACTAGCCGCGAGGCTCCAAATCCGGTGGCATCGCAGGCTCATGCTGTTCTAGGGTTGCTCCATGCACAAACTGGCATTGCATCAGATCACGATGATGGCGGGCGGGCCGGAAGGTCTTGTCCGCTTCGCCGCCGACGCCGGACTCGACGGAGTCTGCCTGTTCACCGCCACACCGCTTGACGCAAATGGCCGGAACATGTTTCCGGTGGTGGATCCGAAAGCGGCTTCGTCATTCAAGCGCCTGCTTCGCGAACAAGATGTGCGGATCATCAACGCCGAATATTTTCCGGTGATGCCGGGACGCGACGTTGCGGACTATCTGCCCGCTCTCACCCTTGCCGCCGAATTGGGCGCGAAACGTCTCGTTACCCATATTCACGAAACCGAAAGGCAACGAGCGGAGGATCAGCTATCCAAACTCTGCACTATGGCTCTCGAGAACGGGCTGGAAGTCGGTCTGGAGTTCACCGGGTTTTCTGATGGCTGCAACAGTCTGAGCAGCGCAGCGGCGCTGCATGGCCGCGTGAACCAGCCCAATCTGACGATCGCGATCGACGCGCTGCATCTGTTCCGCACCGGCGGTACGCTGGAACAAGTGCAGACCGTGGATCCGGGAATCATCGGCTATGCCCAGCTGTGCGATGGTCCGGACTTTCGCCTGTCGGACGATTATCTCGCCGAAGCGATGAGCCGGATGATCCCCGGAGAAGGCGTTTTCCCGCTTCACGACTTCGTCGCCTTGCTAGGTCCGCATGTCGATATTGATGTTGAGGTCCCCAATTCAGCACCGCTGGCCGGATCCGAAGCCAGAGCATGGGCGCATCGCGCCATTGCCGCCAGCCGCGCCCTGTTCAGCGAAAGGACATGACATGACCCACGATGATCTGGTCGACCGCGCAAAGGTTACCGACCATGTGCTGCGCTATGCAACCGGCATCGACCGGCATGACTGGACACTCTATCGCTCGATTTTCGCTGATCAGCTGACCGCCGATTTTTCAAGCTGGTCCGGTGAGCCGGCGGCCAGCATGAACGCCGACGACTGGGTCGCAGGGGTCCGCGCCACACTGGAACCCTTTGATGCCACCCAGCATGTGCTGAGCAATTTCCTGATCGAGGTCGATGGTGTCGAGGCCAGCTGCACCTGCTACATGGCTGCACATCACCATCTGGTGACCGGCGACTTGCGGGAAATGCACAGCATTGGCGGCTATTATGTTCATAACCTGCGCCGGACGGCTGCCGGCTGGCTAATCCATCAGCTGCAATTAAACGTCACCTGGGAAATGGGCGACAGAGCTTTGTTTGAACAGGCGGCGCTGCGCAGCCTATAGGGCGCAATCTCCAAAGCCGAATATGTCAGCCATCAGTGCGATAAAGGCGGCGCGGTTGGTGGCACCTTGACCGTCGGCAGGTCCGAGAGATCGAGCCAGTCATTGCCGGACTGGCCATAATAGCTGTCGAGCACCGCAAAGGGCAGCCGGAAGGGCCGCCCCCAACCATCATTCCACATCGCGACCACACCGGTGCGGGTTGCCGGATCAAATATCATCGTCGAGCGATAGCCGTCGACCGCGCCGCTATGCCCGACCAATTGCCGTCCGGCGTAAGTGAAGCTCCGCCAGCCGAGCCCATAGCTTGCCTCGCCAAGGGCGCGGGCGAGTTCACCGCTATACGGGCGTCTGGTCCTGACCAGAGGCGCGTGGGCCAATGCCAGCGCCTTGCTCGACAGGACATCCTTATTCTCGCCCATTTGCGCGCGCATCCAGCGCGCCATGTCAGCAATATCGCTGCTGACGCCCGCGGCCGCAGGAACCCGCCAGTAGGATTCCGACAGGGTTCGCACTTGGTCACCGCGATGAGGCCGCGCCCAGCTTCGCGCTCCGGTCAGGCCCGCCATGCCAAATTGCGCGCTCTTCATGCCAAGCGGTTTGAACAACCGCTTTTGCACCGCGTCAGAATATAAGGTTCCCGCGGCCTGTCCCAATATCTCGCTCGCCGCATCAAAGGCGATATTCTGATAGCTGTGACAGGTGCCCGGCACGCACTGCAACGGGGCAGCGCCCAGCTGCATGCGGAGCAGGCCAGGGTCTTCATCATCCTCCAGCCTGGTATCATAGGCATTTTTGGTGAGGCCGGTCTGGTGCGATAACAGCTGCGCCAGCGTTATCTGCGACTCGGCTCCGTCGGGGAGCCTGAGGGACGAGTGCCAGCTGCTCAGCGGGGCATTGAGATTGAGCTTGCCTTCCGCCGACAATTTTGCGGCAAGCGATCCCGCCACGCCTTTTGATACCGAGGCCCAGCGGAACACCGTCTGCGGTGTCACCCGCTCGCCGCTTTGCTTGTCAGTCACACCATAAGTGGAAACGAAACGCAGATCGCCATCCTCGACAATCGCGACTGCCAGCCCGGCCATTTCCGGACGCGCGGCAAGCGCTGCAAAGTCTTGGTCGAGACCAGAATAGTCAATCTTCCCGTGCCAGTCACCGGGCTCGGTTGGCAGATCGATTTGCGCTTTTGGTTCGACAAGGGCTGGCAGCGGAAAGCCGGTCTTCTGTTCAACCAGGGCTCGATAGCCATACCAGCCAACCAGCAACAGAGCAGCAAGCCCGAACAGCAGCGCCAGATATTTTTTCACCTTCAATATCTTATAATGCTATTTCATAAGCTGCGGTGGTTTTCGCCGCGACATCCTCGGCACTGATACCCGGAGCCAGTTCGATCAGCCGGAACGGTCTGTCATGGTCGGGGCGCTGGAAAACACACAGGTCGGTAATGATCATGTCGACGACATTGGTACCGGTCAGCGGCAAGGTGCAGGCAGGTATGAATTTGGGACTGCCGTCTTTCGCGCAATGATCCATCACGACGATGATTTTCTTGACGCCTGCGACCAGATCCATCGCACCGCCCATCCCCTTGATCATCTTGCCGGGGATCATCCAGTTCGCAATATCGCCATTTTCCGCGACTTCCATCGCGCCCAAAACGGTCAGATCGATATGCCCGCCGCGAATCATCGCAAAGCTGTCGGATGAGCTGAAATAGCTCGATGAGGGCAGCTCGCTGATCGTCTGCTTGCCGGCATTGATCAGGTCCGGATCAATCTCGTCCTCAAAAGGGAACGGTCCGATGCCAAGCATCCCGTTCTCGCTCTGCAACGTGACCTCAACGCCTGGCGGAATATGGTTGGCCACCAGTGTCGGAATGCCAATCCCGAGATTCACATAATAGCCGTCGTGCAGTTCCTGCGCCGCCCGAGCGGCCATTTCATCACGAGTCCAGGGCATATTCATCCTTCTTTGTCATCTGGCTTTGGCTCTGCTGCTTCCGTCGCTTCCACGAGCGGAGGCGGTGTCAGAAACCAGCCGTTATCGAACATATTCTCTAGCGTAATCGCACCGTCGGGATCACGCAAATAGGCATAGAGCTCGTCAAAATCCGCGCGGTCATCGCCCGCCATGGCGACAATGCAATAGTTGCGCGCTGCATCCCAACGCCGCACCTGTTTGCGGTCTTCCGCGCCGCGGTCAAGGAAAAGAAAATCATCCGATTCGGTTTGCGTAAAACCAGCCTCGTTGAGGATCGCCGAGATCTGCTCGGATGCGGCTGCGGGTTGATCGGACAACCAGATCACACTGATTTCGTCCGCTCGCAGACTGTTGAGCACTTCAATCAGGCCATTTTGCCGATAAAGCGTCTCCGCTTTTATCCAGTCGCGACCGGTCACGTCATCGAGATCAATGACCACGGCCAATGGCTTGTGTTCGCAGGCCATGGTTTCCGGCTTGAAAACATCCACACGCGGAACCAAAACGACCGATCGGATGCCCTCGCCTTCCGCAAGTCTGGCCGATTGTTTCAGGGCATGAGCCGCAAAATCAGCATAAGGCGAAGAATCCGGACCGACCGACTGAAAAAATTGCGCGATATAATCAGCGGCATCCCCATCAAGAGCGACTTCGACGATTCCGGTGGCGCCACCCTCTCCGGCGAATTTCTTTGCTGTCATCGGCAATGCATCCGCAGTATCGCTGTCCGGTCCGATTGTGACGGTACCAACCGGCATCGCCAGATCAATGGCACCGACCGCAACCAGTTCTCGCTTCGCCTGGACGCGATCAATCTGATTCTTGCCCATGGTCCCCAGCGCCGCGAGCGGCAGCAGCGCCGCGACGCAGCCAGAGAGCAGCGTGCAAGCAGGCAAAGTCAGAAATATATGGCCTATTCTCGACATCAGTTCGGTTTCTCAAAATCCTGAACAGTATCGAGGTCGGTGGTGTTTCGATCTCGTTCGGCTTCCAGCCCGGACCAAATTCTCTGCAAGGCTTCCGTTTCGCTAATCTCATGAGCTTGAGCAAATGCTCTGGCCCCGTGCCTGATGGCATCAACCATCAACATTCCGAACATCTCCGGCTGAACCAGCTTGTCGGGCTGGATCAGACAATTTGCAGGACCGTTATTCTCTACCCAGAGCCTCGCGACTTCATGGGATTGATCCAGAAAATCACAGTCGTCGACTGCAATCGCGTTAGTAAACCGCCCCTCTGATTTTTTTTCCTCAACCATCAGGCGTCTTGGCGCTCCCGGGTCATCCGGAATTCGATCTTCTTGTCATAAGGCGCGCCGTTGATCAGCCGTTTGACATAAATGCCCGGCAAATGGATGCAATCGGGGTCCAGTTCGCCGACTTCGACAATCTCCTCAACCTCGGCGACACAAATCTTGCCTGCGGTCGCCATCGGTGCATTGAAATTGCGGGCCGTCTTGCGGAACATCAGATTGCCCGCCTTGTCCGCCTTCCAGCCCTTGATCAGGCAGAGGTCGGCAAATATGCCACGCTCGAGAATATAGGCTTCGCCATCGAAATCCTTATGCTCCTTGCCCTCGGCTACCTGCGTGCCGACACCGGTCTTGGTATAGAAACCCGGAATACCCGCGCCGCCAGCGCGACAGCGTTCGGCGAGCGTCCCCTGAGGACAGAATTCCACTTCCAGTTCGCCGGAGAGGAACTGCCGTTCGAATTCCTTGTTCTCGCCGACATAGGAGGCAATCATTTTCTTCACCTGCCGCGAGCGGAGCAGCTTGCCGAGACCTTCATTATCAATGCCGGCATTGTTGGAAGCAATGGTGAGACCCGTGACCCCGTCCGCTTGAATCGCATCGATCAGCCTTTCCGGTATCCCGCACAGGCCGAAACCGCCGACGCAGAGATGCATGCCTTCGAACAAGAGACCGTCGAGCGCCGCGGCCGCATCCGGATAGATTTTTTTCATAAACGTGCTTTCCTGACTGATTGTCCGGCGTCTAGCGCAGGAGGCGCACGAGCGTCCAGAATAGAATATGTTTGAAACAACGAATCGGTTATGCGCTTTGCCATGTCCCGTTTGCTCGCATGTTTATCGCTGTTCTTCTTTCTCGTGCCCGTCACCTATGTGCGCGGACCCGGGCCGCCAGCAAATCACAGCCAATATATCACGCTCGAACCGATAGCTTTCGATGCCAAGGACCCGACCCGCACCCGGGCAGGTCGTCTCGAATATCTCGGCGGCTGGAAAATCACCAGCGACAATGGCGAATTCGGTGGCATATCGTCAATGCTGGCACTCCCGGACCACCGCTTTCTGATGCTCAGCGACAACGGCACGCTGGTCGGTTTCACATTGGATGAGAAAAAACATCAGGCGCTTCGCCCGTTCATCGCACCGCTGCCTGACGGCCCGGCCAAGCCCAATGAATATGCTAAACTGAACTGGGATTCCGAATCGATTCTCCATAATCCCGAGACCGGCCAATTTTGGGTCGGTTATGAGCATCAGCACAGTATCTGGCGCTATGGATCTTCCTTCGTCCGCAAGGAGGCCGCGAATTTTCCGGAAGCCATGCAGAAATGGCCCGACAATGGCGGCGCTGAAGCCATGCTCCGATTGCCCGATGGTCGTTTTCTGGTTTTTTCCGAGTCGGCAGAATATTCCAAGGGAGGCTATCAGGCGCTAATCTTCGACGCCGATGCTTCCGAACCGGCCAGCAAAGCCGTGCGCTTTGGCTATCAGCCGCCTAACGGCTATATGTTAACCGATGCGGTCATTCTCGATGGCAAGTCAGCCTTGATGCTGCACCGCCGATTCACGCCGCTCGACGGGCTTTCAGCGATTTTGTCGATTGCGCAGCTGAAGGATTTCCAGCCGGGGAAAATCGTGACATCCATTCCGATCGCCACTCTGAAGCCACCGCTGAAGGTCGACAATATGGAGGCATTGGCCATCACCCGGGATGATGATGGAACGATTGTCTGGATCGCTTCGGATGACAATTTCAGCGTGCTGCAGGAATCACTGTTATTCAAATTCCGGCTGCTGAAGGGCAAAGGCATGCAGAAAAAGCCCGCTACCAAACGCCAAAATGAAAAAGCCGGAGCGAGCCCCGGCTTTTCAACGTTCGAATCAGATTGACCGCTTAAGCGGGAGCAACCTGCTTTTTCACGATTTCCTTTTTGAGGCGCTTCACCCGCAGGCTCAACTTGTCGTCCTTGGTTTTCAGCAGCCAATTGTCGAGGCCACCTACATGTTCCACAGAACGCAGGCCGTGCGTAGAAACCCGAAGTTTCACGCCCTTGCCGAGTGTGTCAGACAAAAGAGTCACATTTTGCAGGTTAGGCAAAAATGTCTTCTTGGTCCGGTTTTTGGCATGAGACACATTATTGCCTACCAGCCGAGTCTTACCTGTCAGTTCGCAAATCCGCGACATCGCTATCGTCCAATTTCTTGTTAATGAGTGATTCCCAGTGGGAAAGAGCGGTCACCTAACTGTAATCGGACCGGGCGTCAAGCATATCGGCGGGATTTTGCGTGAACCGCCTCTTCTATGGTCTTCGCATGGGTTCCGCGCTAGTCGGTAAACATGGTTGCGGCAAAATATACTTCCTTCATGGGCGATGCGCTGGCTCTGGCCAATGCGGCAATCGCTGTCGATGAAGTACCGGTTGGCGCGGTTATCGTCAAGGATGGCAAAATCATTGGCGAGGGCCACAATCGCACCCGCATTGATCATGACCCGACCGCCCATGCCGAAATCGTCGCGATTCGGCAGGCAACCCGATATCTGGGCAATGACCGACTGGAAGATTGCGACCTGTGGGTGACGCTAGAACCCTGCACCATGTGCGCTGGCGCCATCGCCAACGCGCGCCTCCGCAGGCTTTATTATGGTACGGATGATGCCAAGGGCGGCGCGGTGGACAATGGCGTCCGGTTTTTCGATTCGCCAACATGCCACCACAAACCTGCAGTCTATGCCGGAATAGAGGGAGAGAGTGCCGCAACATTGCTGTTGGATTTTTTCCGCGGTCGTCGAGACTAGCTGCTAGTGTACGAACCGCGCCACCACATCCCTGTAGCTGCGGCTGACCTTCACCTGCGCACCTGATCCCAATACCAGGAAACATTCGCCATTGGTGTGTGGCTTCACTTCCTTGACCTGACTCAGATTGACGATGGTGGAGCGATGCACCCGCTGGAAATGGCGGGGATCGAGACGTTTCTCCAAATCCTTCATCGTTTCGCGCAGGATCAGGCTATTGTCGGCTGTATAGATGCACATATAATCGCCGGCGGCATCGATCCGTTCGATAGTATCGACATCGACGCGAAAAATCTGGCCGCGGTCTTTGACATTGATCAGCTTTTCATAGCGATTCGCGGATGCCGGCTCGTCGGAATCCTCGATATTGGCCATCGCGTCGGGGGCAATTTCACTGAGCACATTTTTCAGCTTTTCGAGCTCTGCGCCGCCGCGTTTTTCCGAGAGGCGCTTGCGCACCCGGTCGATCGCGTCGGCCAGCCGGTCTTCCTCGACCGGCTTCACCAGATAGTCGATCGCTTCGGCCTCGAAGGCACGGACCGCATGTTCGGAATAGGCGGTGACGAAAATGAACAGAGGTGGTTCGATCTCCATAATCCCCTGCACCACCGAAAACCCGTCAAATCCTGGCATCTGGATGTCGAGAAACACCAGATCGGGCTTCAATGTCTTGATCTTGCGAATCGCTTCCCGGCCATTGCGACACGTGTCGACAATCTCGATATCGTCAAATTTCTCCAGCCGAATCTGCAGACCCTGGATCGCAAGCTTTTCGTCATCGACTAATATCGTCTTGATCGTCATGTTTTTAAATCCTTATGCTGAAGTGATGCCAACGCCGGCGCGTTTACCGGTCCCCGCTTATGGTCATCACTGGATGCATGCTCCCCAAAAATAGTTTCGTTTCTCAATTGTTCGTTGGTTGCAGAGTGGCCCGCCGCTTCCCGCTCGATCTGCTCTCTTGTTTCGAATGGCAAGGCGATGAATACTGAAAAGCCTTCGCCAGGAGACGAGCGCGTTTCGAATATCGCGCTTTCTCCATAGGCTTGGTTTAATCGCTCCTGAATATTGCCAAGACCGACGCCGGTGGAATCGGATTTGCTGGTCGTCGCACCGTTTTTCCCGGGCCCGGTATCCGACACGATGATGCGCAATTTATCCCCGTCGCGATGGGCAGAAACCGAAATATCGGCGCCTTCTTCCTGCGGTGTCACCGCATATTTGATCGCATTCTCGACCAGCGGTTGAAGCAACAAGGATGGCAATAATGCATCGCGCACGGCCGGGTCGATATCAAAATGGGACCGCAGCCGTTCCTCAAAACGCATTTTCTCGATATCGAGATAGAGATGCAGGGTCTCCACCTCCTGTGCCAGCGTTACCCGGCTGTGAACTTCATTGACCAGCGTATGGCGCAGGAAGGAGGACAGGCGCGACAGCATGGCATTGGCCGGTTCGGTCTGGCGAAGCAGCACCAGCGTCGAAATGCTGTTCAGCGTGTTGAACAGGAAATGGGGATTGAGCTGATAGCGCAGCATCGCGAGCTGCGCGCGAGTCGCCTGCGCTTCGAGCTGCAGCAACTGGTCATTTTGCTCCTCGACCCGCAGGAAGAAATTAATCGCATAATAAAGCGCCGACCAGGCGCCGAGCAGCATGATGCCGAGGAACAGCGAGCCCAGAAACAATGTCCCGAACGCGGTTTCTGACATCGGATTCTGGATGAGAAAAACCCAGGCGTCGATGAAGGCATATAGCGCTGCCGCAACCGTCAATATCGCGGCGGTGCTGCTCCATGTCACAATCGGACGGCGGTGAAACAGATTCTTGTATACTACCGACAGCAGCAAGGAGATGGAATAGCCGGTGATGGTCGATATGATGACCGGAACCAGAAAGCTCAGCGGCAGTCCATTGGATATCCCGCCGATCGCGCGCAAAATGAGTGCGCCGGCCCAGCCTGCGGATTGCAGGTTCCAAAATGCGCGGTTCTTGTTGCCAAAAAACGGCTGGGGACGAATTTCCATCATGACCATCGCGCTTTCTATAGCGGGGCATTGCCGCTTGGGAAAGAATCGCCTATCATTTGCACTAATAAGTCGACAAACGCTCCATTTTTCGACCCAAATGCAAATATATTTGCATTGCCGATAACAGAAATGTGGCTGAAGATCGGCAACGGACAAAGGAGAATATCATGTGCGGTCCCAGCGAAGTCCGAGCTAAATTCCCTTCCATGGAAGAGGGCACTCAGGAAGACTGGCAGATTATTGGTGGTCATTTTGGCCCCTTTGCCAGCAAGGTGGCGGACCGAGTGCTTGATCATTTGAAACTGCTCGACGGCGATTTTGGCGGCTTTCCGATCGACCGGATGCAACATAGTCTGCAAACCGCAACCCGTGCGCATCGCGATGGCCGGGACGAGGAATATGTCGTGATGGCCTTGCTGCACGACGTCGGCGATACGCTCGGCACCTATAATCATCCCGATATTGCAGCGGCGATCCTGAAACCCTTTGTCAGCGAAAAAAACCATTGGATCACGGAAAAGCACGGTATCTTTCAAGGCTATTATTTCTTCCACTATCTTGGCCAGGACCGCGACATGCGCGAGCAGTTTCGCGGCCAGGAACATTTTGAAGATTGTGCGGAATTCTGCGCAAAATATGACCAAACGGCGTTTGATGCAGCCTATGATACCGCGCCGCTGGAGTTTTTCGAACCGATGGTGCGCCGCGTCATGGCCCAACCGAAAAACAGTATTTACGTGACCGAATAGAGCCGCTTGAAACGAGAGTTCAGGCCGCTGAAGATTCGCCAATTTCCCTCAGATGGCGAACCACCATATCATCGCGATTGGTACCGTTTGAATCGAGTTTCAATTCTGATTCATCGATCCAGCACAGGTCGTCCATCTCAAGGACCCGGTCATCATGCGCCCGCATGCTGATCGGGCCAATTGGCTGACGATCACGCGAATCGCACAATATTGGATTAGACGGAACCCCGGTTTCCCACCTTTCGCCCCATTGCCGCAAAGCGATCATGGTCGGCAGCAAATCCTGGCCCTTGTCGGTCAACCGATATTCGACCTTCCGCTTGTCGTGATCGCAGGGACGACGGGTCATGATCCCCGCTTCCACCATACGGGTAAGCCGGTTAGCCAAGATATTCCGGGCAATACCAATTTCCGACAGGAAATCTTCAAAATGCCCGACGCCGTTGAGCGCGGCACGCAATATCATGAAACACCATCGCTCGCCGATAACTTCCAGCGATATGGGTAGGCTGCACTCACCGCCAGCCAGACTCGATAGATCTTCTCTGATTTTGTCCATGCCTACATTCCTAAACCAGTTTTTGGGCAAGTGCGAAAAAAATATAAGTTTTTAGTTGCAACTTAAAACCTATTAAACTAAGTATTGATTCGCAACCTAAATTGCAACCACAAAATTCTCCCCTCTGGCCTTCCCAAAATGGCCCTAAAACCGACTGATACGAAAGGAAACATCATGCTTCTCTCCCAAAGCCCGCTTCGCGCTTCAATATTCTTCTGCATCGCTGCGATGACATCCCTCACCCTGTTCACGGCAACCACAGCTGAGGCACGCAGCACGGCCATCGCCTATACTGCGGAATTGCAAGCCCCGGTCGAAGCCGCCCAGGAAATTATCAAGGATACTGTCATCCGCTGCGCAGGCACCGAATGTATCGGTGGCGAAAGCAACTCGGCGCCGCGGACGATCTGCGCCAAGATCGTCGATGAATTCGGCCCGGTTGCCAATTTCGCCTATAAAGGCGAGGCCTTTGATGCCGACGCACTCGCCAAGTGCAACGACTGATTTAACAATCCCCGCCTGACCGGCCTCTCACTCCCCATTGCGGCCAGAATAATTGCCGCTGCCGGTCAGCCATAGCGCCGAAGCGAAGCTCCTTTTCCGTTCCCCCGGATTTAAGAGCCAGCTTCGGCGCTCTTTTTTGTTGCCCCGGCCCGGAAAGGGCACCATCTTCATCCCATGCTCAGACAATATGAACTGGTGGAGCGGGTTAAATCCTATGATCCTGATGCAGATGAAGATCTGATCAACCGCGCCTATGTTTTTTCCGTACAAAGACATGGCAGCCAGAAACGCGCCAGCGGCGACCCTTATTTCAGCCATCCCATCGAGGTCGCCGGTCTGATGACCGACCTCAAACTCGATCAGGAAACGATTGTCACCGCGCTGCTCCACGATACGGTAGAGGATACGCTCACCACATCGGAAGAAATCAGCAAATTATTCGGTGAAGAAATAGCCCGATTGGTCGATGGCGTGACCAAGCTTTCAAAGATCGAGGCTCAGACCGACAATGAGAGAGCGGCGGAAAACCTGCGCAAGTTCCTGCTGGCAATGTCCGATGATATCCGGGTGCTGCTGGTCAAGCTTGCCGATCGCCTGCACAATATGCGGACGCTGCATTTCATAAAGAGCGAAGAAAAGCGGCTAAGAATCGCCCATGAGACCATGGATATTTATGCGCCGCTTGCCGAACGGATCGGCATGTATGAATATATGCGCGAGATGCAATTGCTGGCGTTTCAGCACATGGAACCCGAAGCCTATGAGACGATCACCAAGAGGCTGCAGGCGATCAAGGAAGGGGACGATGGCCAGGTTGATAAAATCTCCCTGTCGATCCAGAAGGCACTGGAGAGCGGCGGTCTGTTGGCGGAGGTCAGCGGGCGCGAGAAACATCCCTATTCGATATGGCGCAAGATGCAGGAGCGGCATGTCAGCTTTGAACAGCTCACCGACATCATGGCGTTCCGGGTCGTCACCGACAATAGCGCTGAATGCTATCGTGCGCTCGGTATCCTGCACCAAAAGTGGAAAATGGTTCCCGGCCGGTTCAAGGACTATATCTCCACGCCCAAGCGCAACGCCTACCAGTCAATCCACACAACGCTGATGCATGGCAATAACATGCGGGTCGAAATTCAGATCCGTTCCGAGCGCATGCACGAGGATAATGAATATGGTCTCGCCGCGCACTGGGCCTATAAACAGGGCAACCGCCCCGATGGCCAGGCCGGCTGGATCCGCGACCTGATCGAAATACTCGATCAGGCAGAAGATGCAGAGGAATTGCTCGAACATGCCCGGCTGGCGATGTACCAGGACCGTATTTTTGCGTTCACGCCCAAGGGCACCTTGCTGCAAATGCCGCGGGGCTCGACCACCGTCGATTTCGCTTATGCCGTGCACACCGATCTCGGCAATCAGGCGGTCGGCGCCAAGGTCAACGGCCGACATGTGCCGCTGCGCACCCAGCTGCAAAATGGCGATGTCGTCGAAATCCTGAAATCCAAGGGGCAGGAACCGCAGCCGGGCTGGCTTTCCTTCGTCATTACCGGCAAGGCGCGCGCCGCCATCCGCCGCAATGTCCGGTTCAAGGAGCGCGACGAGATGGTCGCCATCGGCACCGAACTTTATGAAGAAATCATCGAAAGGCTGCCCGGCAAGATCGGCCAGCGCGCGATAAAGGCAGCGCTGAAACGGCTGAACATGCAGGATCCGGATGACCTGATGATGGCGATTGGAACCCGACAGCTCAGCGACCGCGAGGTGATGGAAGCGCTCATTCCCGGCAGTGTCCACGACAATGATGACGAGCGGCAATGGCCCGAACAGGATCGCGCGATTTCGATCAAGGGCCTGACCCCGGGTGTGGCCTTTAATCTAGCCGAATGCTGCCATCCCGTGCCCGGTGACCGCATTGTCGGATTGCGGCGCAGCGGTAAAAATGTCGAGGTTCACACCATCGATTGCCAGAGCCTGGCCGATGGCGTGGATGCAGACTGGGTGGACCTGAGCTGGGGCAATGAAAGCGATGGCGCAGCCGCGCGGCTATGCGTGGTGCTGCACAACAAGCCAGGAACGCTTTCCGAAATGGCGGGGATTTTCGGTTTTCACAATGCCAATATCCTGAACCTGCGCTTGTCCCATCGCGATGGTCCGTTCCACACATTCGACGTCGATCTGGAAGTGCACAATGTCCATCATCTGATGCGGATATTGTCGGCGCTGCGCGCATCGGAAGCGGTCGCGCAGGCGGAACGCTCCTGATCCATATATCAGGAATTTTTAGGGAGCGGGCGGTGGTCCGCCGGCAGCGCCCTGCATTTGCTGCCGCAACTCTTCCATCTGTGCTGCGGAAATAAAGTCCAGCAGGGTCACATCGAATATAAGCAGGCTGTTCGACGGAACCAGTTCACCCGGCGACGCCTCGCCATAAGCCAGTTCCGACGGGATCCAGATGCGATATTCGCCGCCCTTCTTCATCAGCTGCAGCGCTTCGGAAAAACCGGGAACGACAGCGCCGACCGGCATTGGCGTTTGCTCATTGGCATCGAAAACCGTGCCATCGCGCAACGTGCCTTCATATTTGACCAGAGCCGTATCGGCGGCGGTAGGCGAAGCCCCCTCGCCCGGCTTGATCACTTGATATTGCAGACCTGATGCGGTCTGCACGATGCCGGACTGTTTCGCATTGTCGGCCAGAAATTCTGCATTGCTCGGTGGCGGGAACAGCTTCTCCCATCCGGCTTGCACAAATTCCGCCGGGCTAGTTTTTTCTGGAATGGCAGTGGCAAGCACGACCACCAGAATGATACCCAGCAGCAGCCCCATCAAGAAGGGCTTGATTGGGGAGGATGGCTTGGGGCTTTTTTGGTCCGATGCTATATTAGTCACGAACTATTCTCCAAAAACAACTATACCGAAGTTCCTATTGACCCGGAAGTTGCGGAGCACCGGGAACGCCCTGTGCCTGCATTTGCTGCCGCAATTCTTCCATCTGTGCTGCGGAAATAAAGTCCAGCAAAGTCACATCAAAAATCAGTAGGCTGTTTGCAGGAATCTGTTCCCCTGGTGACGCTTCACCATAAGCCAGAGCCGACGGGATCCAGATGCGATATTCGCCACCCTTCTGCATCAGCTGCAGCGCTTCGGAGAAACCGGGGACGACGCCGCCGACCGGCATTGGCGTTTGCTCATTGGCATCGAAAACCGTGCCATCGCGCAACGTGCCTTCATATTTGACCAGAGCCGTATCGGTGGCGGTAGGAGAAGCTCCCTCGCCCGGCTTGATGACCTTATATTGCAGACCTGATTCGGTAGTCTCCACCCCGTCTTCGTCCGCGTTGGCGGCGAGAAACTGTTCGTTGGTCGAACCGTTTACGACGGCATTCTGGGTTCCCACATAAGCAAGAAGCAGTGCAGCGCCAACGATCAGCAACACGCCGAGCCAAATCTTGGTCAGCGAGCCTTTTTTGATGGGATGAATCGGAACCGTCGTGACAGACATGGGCAGGCTACCTTATATTCGTGGAGCCGAAGCGCTTAGATCAGACCGTCGCGTTCCATCCGCTTGCGGTCCATCTTGCGGGCGCGGCGCACGGCAGCTGCCTTTTCGCGGGCACGCTTTTCGGATGGCTTCTCATAGTGCCGGCGAAGCTTCATTTCGCGATAGACGCCTTCACGCTGCAATTTTTTCTTGAGCGCCCGGAGGGCCTGATCAACATTATTATCGCGAACCATGATTTGCATAAGACTGAGTAACTCCGTTCAAATTTCGTAGTGGGCCAGAAGCAATTTCTTCTGGCCTGAATTAGTGTAAAAGCCATAAAAATAGGGTTTGCAGCAGAATCAACCTGCTTCAATCTCGCGCCGCCTATCAATTTCTTGGCACCGAGGCAAGCTTTTACACGATTCATTGCGCGAATGTCAGGCGCTTTGCATTCCTGTTTCTTCCGCTTTGCTATAGAAGCCCTAAAAGAGAAGATACAAGCGATTCGAGGAGAAAAAAAATGGCCACCGCGATCAATATCCAATCCAGCTGCAGCGAAGAAGAATGGAAAGCGCGTCAGCGCCTTGCTGCCTGCTACCGGATTTTCGCCTATCTTGGCTGGGACGAGATGATTTTCAACCATATCACTCTGAAGGTACCCGGCGAGGATGACGCCTTTCTGATCAATCCTTACGGCCTGCATTTCAGCGAGGTCACCGCCTCGACTCTGGTCAAGATCGACATTGACGGCAACACGCTGGACGGTTCGACCTATCCGGTCAACAAGGCCGGCTTCACCCAGCACAGCCTGTTCCACCGCGAACTGCCCGATGTCCATGCGATCATCCACACCCATACCACAGCGACCATGGCCGTCTCTTCCGTCGAAGGCGGTCTGCAGCCGATAAATTTCTATGCCGCCGCGATCGTGCCGCGCCTCGCCTATCACAAATTTGAAGGCATCACGGTGCATGAGGATGAAGGTCCGCGCTTTCTCGCCAGCCTCGGCAAGAAGCGGATGATGATGCTGGAAAATCATGGGCCGGTGGTGATGGGCCGCACCCTGGAAGAGGCGTTCCTCAACCACTGGGTGCTGCAGCGCGCCTGCGAAATTCAGATGCAGACTTTGTCGATGGGTAAACCGCTGCTGATCGGCGAAGAAGTGATCAAAAAGCATATGGAAAATCTGTCGCAGGCTTCGATTGATCCGATGAAACAGGGCGTGCCGGAATTCGACGCAATGGTGCGGCTGGTTGATCGCGAAGACAGAAGCTGGCGGGAGTAAAAGACAGCGTTCGCCATGCTCATCTTGTTTCAGAATCTCTCATTGAATAAGCCACTCTCAGGAGATCCTGAAACAAGTTCAGGATGACGAGTAAAATCCGATGACCAAATTCACCGTCAATGACCGCCCGGTCTGGTACCGGATGGACCCGGAAACGCCTTTACTTTGGGCGCTGCGCGATGCGTCCAATCTCACCGGCACCAAATATGGCTGCGGCACGGGCGATTGCGGCGCCTGCATGGTCGAGGTCGACGGCGAGGCGATTCGCTCCTGCCTGGTCACGATTGGTGAGCTGGAAGGCCGTTTTGTCACCACGATCGAGGCGCTGTCGCGCGATCGCAGCCATCCGGTGCAGCAGGCCTGGGCCGCAGAAAATGTGCCGCAATGCGGCTTCTGCCAGTCGGGCATGATCATGGCAGCGGCGGTTTTGCTGAAGAAAAATTCCAATCCGTCCAAAGCCGCGATTGACGAGGCGATCACCAACATCTGCCGCTGCGGCACTTACCCGCGCATCCGCGAGGCGATCCAGCGCGCCGGGCGCGTGGCGCGGGGAGAAGCAGTGCTCAGCGCCGCCCCGCCACCGGGAATCGATCCGGAAGACGCCGCCAAGGCGGTGCCGGCGCTGACGCCCGGGAAATAGTCTGTGCACCCGCGCAGGCGGGTGTCCATCCAGGACCATCAAGATACAAACCAGCGGGAATTTTTGAAGCGCTTCTAGACCACAAAGGACTGAACCTCTTCACAATTGCGCGCCGACCGCACTTCTCGAGATGGGCCCCGGCCTGCGCCGGGGCACAAGCCTGCTAAAAGCCGAACTTGACCGTCAGCCGCGCATTGAGCGGCTCGCCGGTCGAGATATTGTCATTATTGTGCACCGACGGGAAATAGGTCTCGTCGAACAGATTTTCGACATTGAGCTGGACCTGCACCTGATCGCTGACATCGTAATAGAGCGCGGCGTCGACTCGGGTGAAAGCTGGGATGCGGACACTATTGTCATTGGTGGCAAACTGGCTCGACTGATGGGTCACCCCGATCCCGCCAGCAAATTTTTCGGTGACATCATATTTCGTCCACAGCGAGATCATATGCTCCGGCACCTGGAACAGGCGCAGATCCTGTCCGCCAAGGGTGCCGGCATTGCGCTGCTGGCCGTCGAGATAGCTGTAGCCAGCGTTGATCTGCCATGCCTCGGTGAGCTTGCCAACCAGCTGAAATTCGACGCCTTCGGTCCGCGAACCCGACAGCGTGCTATTGCCCTGATTGTCGAGCAGGATCGACTGGTCGTCGCGATCAAGACGGAACAGCGCGGTGGTCAGGCTGAGCCCCGATGTGAGGTCCCATTTCACTCCAACCTCATAATTTTCAAATGTCTCCGGTGCAAGATTGGCGGTGGTCGGATTCAGCGTAAGGAACTGGTCGCCCGACCTGGGCAGGAAGCTTTTGGCGTAGCTCGCATAAATCGAGATATTCTCCTGCGGCTTGTAGATCGCGCCGAGACGCGGCGAGAATTTCTCGTCCGTCCGGTTCAGCAACAGGCCGCTCTGGATATCATTTACATCAAGATCAAATCGATCAAAGCGGACGCCGCCGATGAGCTCGAAATGATCACCGATGCTGATCTGATCCTGCACATAAAGCGACAGGAATTTGAGGTCGGAAACGGTGCTGCGATTGAAAGTCGGAAAGCTGAAGGCCGGAACGACGATCGGGTCGGTCAGCGGAACCACCACCAGATCATCATTGCTGGCGGCGAATAAAATGTCCCGCCGCGCATTGGCGGATTGCTGCTGGCCGATTTCATAGCCGAACAACAGGCTGTGGCCGAGAGCGCCCGTATCGCCGGTCCACAACAGATTGCCCTGGGTGATAAAATTTTCACGGTCGGTGGTGTCGACATAACCGTCGAGCGTGACGGAATTGACGGCCGGGGTCAGCCGGATGTCATTGCTGCGCGCGTCTACCGGATAGACGTTGCGATAGAGCTTGTCATAATCCCCATATTGGGTGGTCGCACTGAAGCTCAGTTCATCGCTGAAATCATGCTCAACTCGCAACTTGACGATATGCGCCTGCAGCGTGGTGCGGTTGGTTCCCGGCTGGCCGAATAAGGTATCCCGATATCCGGTGAGCGGACCACATGGGTCGGCAAGCGAACAGCCATTGCCGGCCGCACGCAGCTCTGCCGGATTGCCCCGGTCTACCGCCCGATCATCATCGACATATTCGTAGGACAGCAATATCCGGCTATCATCGTCAAGCTCGGCGCCGAAGGTCGGGTTGACCGCAAAGCGCCGCCCGTCATAGAAATCGCGATGGTTGTTAAATTCTTCATAGAGGCCATTGATCCGGAAGGCTGCGGTATCGCCAATCGGTACATTCAGATCGCCGCCGAGATAATAAGCGCCAAAACTGTCAACACTTGCGGTTGCCTCGCCAAACTGGCGGTCGGCGATCGGCGATTTGGTTACCCGGTTGATGATTCCACCGCCACCACCACGACCAAAGATCATCGCATTGGGACCTTTGTGGATCTCGACTCGCTCGATATTATAGAGCGGCCGGAAATATTGGACGTCATCGCGTATGCCATCGACGAAAAAATCGGCGGTGCTATTCTGTCCTCTTATGGTGATCTGATCGCGATTGCCCTCACCCTGCCCGATCGATGCGCCCGGCGTGTAGCGGAGTATATCGCCAATATCCTGAAGCGCCTGATCATCAAGCTGTTCGCGGGTGACAACCGACACCGTCTGCGGCGTATCGATGAGCGGAGTGTTGGTTTTCAGGCCCGCGCTGCTGATCGCGACATAGCCTTCTTTCTCACCGGTTACGATGATCTCCTGCTCATCAGCAAAGCCGTCGTCCCATGCTTCCTGGGCCGTTGCATTTACCGGACCAGTTGCGATCGCAATCAGACTGGCAGACGCCAGGACGCGCAGTGGACGACGCAGAACATTATTCACAGACAAACCCCCATAGATGAGAACCATTCTCAATAACTGCATTGCTAATGAGAATAGTTCTCATATGCAACAGTGAATTTTGCCTGTCCGGGGTTTTTCTTTGAAACAACGTCCAACTGGTGTTTATGAGGCTCTTTCGACGAAACGGGAGAGAATCATGAAAGCAACGATCTGGCACAATCCGAAATGCGGCACGTCCCGCAAGACATTGGCGATATTGGAAGAAGCGCCCGGCGTTGATCTGACCGTGATTGAATATCTGAAAAACCCGCCGATTCGTGCCAAGCTGAAACAGCTTTTCCACGATGCTGGCATGACCCCGCAGGAGGGCCTAAGAGTGCGAGGATCGCCGGCGGAAGAGCTGGGGCTGACGAAGGACGACGCTACCGCCGACCAGATTCTGGATGCGATGGCCCAGGAGCCGATGCTGATCAACCGGCCGCTGGTCGAGACCGACAAGGGAGTCAGGCTGTGCCGTCCGCAGGAAATCGTGCAGGAAATTCTCTGAACCGACGCGCTTTCGGCGGATTTGAATAAAATGAACCGGGAAGAATAATGTCGGTAATCGCAGTGTACAGTATGAAGGGCGGCGTCGGCAAAAGCTGTTCGGCGGTCAATCTCGCCTGGAATAGCGCCGTCGGCAGTTCGCGACGAACTCTGCTCTGGGACCTCGACCCGCAAGGCGCAGCTTCTTTCATTCTAAAGGGTGACCAGTCGAAAAAGGACCGGGCGCGCGCGCTGGTCTCCGGCGAAATCAAACCGGACAAGTTGATCAAACATACAGAAATCGAAAATCTGGATCTTCTGGCAGCGGACGTTTCGCTGCGCGGCCTCGACCGGCTATTTTTCCAGATCAGCAAAAAACGACATCTCGGCAAATTGCTCAAGGAAATCAGCAAGAACTATGACCGGATCATCCTTGATTGCCCGCCCGGCCTGACGGAGACAAGCGAGCAAATCTTGCGCAACGCCGATCTTGTCATTGTTCCGGTCATTCCTTCGCCCCTCTCGGAACGCGCGCTTGCCAATGTGCAAATGTTTCTCGACAGCAGCGGAAAAAAACATGCTCCCTTGCTGCCGGTTTACACAATGGTCGATCGACGGCGCTCAATCCACAAACAGGGTTTGATCCGAAAACCGAAATGGCCGATCATTCCGATGTCTAGCGCCGTTGAACATATGACCAGTTTGCAACAACCGGTCGGCAGTTTCGCACCGCACAGCCCCGCCGCCCAGGCCTATGCCCGCCTCTGGCGAGGCATCGAAAAGCGACTGGCGAAAAAATAGGCCAGGCAAGTGCGCCTATGCCGACTTTTTGCTATATTCCAGCTGCTGGGCTTCAAACGTACTGAATAAATTTCTGGCATCTTCGGCGACCATCGGCCGACCGAAATAATAGCCCTGGATTTTGCTGCAACCCAGCCGCTTGATCATCTGCACTTCTTCCGCCGTCTCGGCACCCTCGGCGGTCGTGGCCATGCCCAGGGCGTCTGCCATCGCAACAACTGCACGGATGATGGCAAGGCTTTCGGGAGCATTTTTGGCTGCCCCCTGAACAAAGCTGCGATCAACCTTGATTGTCGTGAAACGGGTTTTGCGCAAATAGCCGAGCGAGGAATAGCCCGTGCCGAAATCATCAAGCGACAGATTGATACCCAGCGCGATGATTTGATCGAGCATTGCGGCAGCGCCGTTACCCTCGTGCATGAAAATGCTCTCGGTTACCTCTATCTCCAGACGATTTGGTGGCAGCCCGCTTTCCTCGAGTGCGGATATAACCATCGACAGGAAATTCACTTCGGTCAGCTGGTCGGCTGAAACATTTACCGCCACCTTGACCGTGGACGGCCATTTCATGGCTTCCTTGCAAGCCGTCCGCATCACCCATTCGCCGATCGGGACAATCAGGCGCGCTTCTTCTGCCAGCGGTACGAATTTGACCGGCGAAACAGCCCCAAATTGCGGACTGTGCCAGCGCAGCAGCGCTTCAAAGCCGACAACCCCGCCTGAGTCAGCGCTGACCACAGGTTGGTAGTTGAGCAACAGTTCGTCATTTTCCAGCGCCTTGCGCAGGGCCATTTCCATGACTCGCCGCTCTTCCGCCTGAACGTGAAGCTTTGGCTCATAATGCGTAAACGCCCCGCCGCCCTGATCCTTTGAGCGATAGAGCGCGAGATCGGCGCTGCGCATCAGCATTTCGACCGTGCGCCCGTCACGAGGGCCAATAGCTGTGCCAACACTGGCACCGATGTAAAGTGTGTGCTGGTCGACTTCATAAGGACGAGACAGAGTATCGATGATCTTTTTGGCCAGCAATTCCATATATTGCGAATCGCTCGCCTCTTTGACCACAATGGCAAATTCATCGCCACCCAGGCGGCCGCACAGCTCGTTGTCGGTCATGATCGATCGCAGCCGATCAGATACGCGGGCCAGCAACCGGTCACCCACCGGATGGCCGAGCGTGTCATTCACCGCCTTGAACCGATCCAGGTCGATCATCATGAAGCCGCAGCGGCCGTTCCATTTTTCAGCCGTTTGCAACGCCAGTTGGACCGCATCGGTCAGCTGCAGGCGGTTTGGCAGACGGGTAAGCGTATCAAATCTGGCCATATGCGAGATTTTGTCCGCCGATTCGCGCTGCTCGGTGATGTCTGACCCAACGCCACGGAACCCGTGAAATACACCATTATCATCGAGTTTCGGCGAAGCAGACAATTCCCACCAGCGGTTTTCGCCATTGATCTGGACGGGCACCAGCATGTTGCTGAAGCTATCGCGTCGTTTCAGCTTGTCCGCCAGTTCGTGCAGGGCTGTCGAAAATCTTCCGCTTTCCCAGGATTCGCCAGCGACCAGTTGCAGGAGCGGCTTGCCTTCGATCTGCTCCGGGGGCTGACCTATGGCATGGGCAAATCGCGGCGAAACATGCGTTATCCGGCGCGACGTATCAGTCTGCCAAAGCCAGTCGGCCCCGGTATCCTCAAATTCCTTGAGCAACAGGCTGACCACTTCGCTTTTTTCGGTGAGACTGGCTTCCGCTACCCTTCTGTCAATAAATGACCGGCCGGTCATCAGGCAGCCGGAAATCAACAAGACCGCAATCGCGAGTGAGGCCAAAGCCAAATGGGGGCTGCCAATATATAACCAGCCGAAGATTATTGCGGCACTGGAGGATGATATGAACAAAATGCTGCTTAGCGGTACGGTTGACAAAAGCATCGCGGAACCCACCATCAGGCAGATGATTATCGCCCATACCGGTATCATGGTCATGAGGTTCGTGCTGAATGTGAAAAGCAAAAAACCCGCGCCCCACAGCGAGCCACCGACCAGAGAAATGAGGTAAACCACGATCATGTCGGAACGATTTATCGACTTGCGCTGCCATGCCGACCATTTGCGATACAGCAGGTGAGCGTAAATATATAGCGCACTCAATCCCGCGATCCACAGACCAAGAAGCATGATATTGACTTGGCCGATGCCCACTTGAACGATCAACAGACCGCACACGATCGCGGAAACAATCTTCAGCAAACTATGCTGATTATTGCCATTGAATTGCAGCGCGCGAATCCGGCCCCAATCGACCCCCTGGGGATCGGACAGACCAAGCAAGACGCTGAGCGGGATGACCCGTGGCAAACCGGATTGAGCAATAGTTTTTAACACCGCTCCTCTCTACTCCGCAATTATTAGCGAAAAGTAAGGATCGACTTAATTATTTATACGCCTTCCGATTAACAAAGGTTAACCCGATTCAGGCAGCAACCGCATAGGGCTGAATATCGCCGGAAAGGTATAGATTACGCGCCTTTGCCCGGCTCAATTTACCCGAACTGGTGCGCGGCAAGGTGCGCGGTGGCACGAGTTCGATCACGCAATTCATTCCGGTAATGGCTCTCACCTTTTCCTTGATTTCGGTCCACAGCCGCAGACGTTCAGTCTCATCCGAGGTCCGGCATTGAACGAGCACGGCAGGCGTTTCTTCCCCACCCGGTGTGGTGATCGCAAAGGCGGCTATGTCTCCGGCTTTGAAGCCGGGCAATTGTTCAACCGCCCATTCTATATCCTGCGGCCAGTGATTTTTGCCGTTGATGATGATCATGTCCTTGGCGCGGCCGACGATGTAAAGATAGCCGTTCGACAGATAGCCCATGTCGCCGGTATCGAGCCAGCCGTCGATCAGACAGGCATCAGTTGCTTCCTGATCGCGATAATAGCATTCCATCACCGCCGGGCCCTTCATCCAGACCTTGCCGACGGCTTTTTCGGCCAGGACCGCGCCGTTTTCTTCGCGGATTTCCAGCAGGGTATCCCGCACCGGTTTCCCGCAATTGACGATCGCACGGAACCGTTTCGGGCGACTGCCATCACTCTTTTTCTCGCCGGACAGCTCGGTTTCTTCAACCAGCTCCACTTCCATGCCTTCGCCCGATGGCATCAATGTCACGGCCAGCGTTGCTTCGGCGAGACCATAGCTTGGCAAGAAGGCCTTGGCATCAAATCCTGCGGACGCAAAAGCATCGGTGAACCGCTGCATCACATCGGGCCGGATCATGTCCGCGCCATTGCCCGCGAGCCGCCAGCGCGAAAGGTCGAACCGTTCCTGCACATTGGACTGGCTGCCGATGCGGCGCGCGCAAATTTCATAGCCAAAAGTCGGCGAAAAGCTGCAAGACGTACCGGGGTTACGGGTGATCAGATCCAGCCATGACAAGGGCCGCCGCGCGAAATCCGAGGTCTTGAGAAAATCGGTGGAAACCTGATTTGCGACCATCGACAGGAAACAACCCACCAGCCCCATATCATGATAGAAAGGCAACCAGGAAATGCAGCGATCACTGTCGCCGATCAGCATGCCATGGGCGTGCGAGCCCAGATTGTGCAGCAACGCCTTGTGCGTGACCGCAACGCCGTGCGGGAACCGGGTCGAACCGCTGGAATATTGCAGATAGGCAATATCGCTGCTGTTGGCCGCGGGCAATTGCGTGTCGGGAGCGTCCTGCTGGGCGAAGGCATCCCATCCGGAAACCGGAATGGCGCGGGACTTACCGGCCGCACCTGCCAGTTCCCCAATCTCGTCCGGAAACAGCAATAATGCAGGGTCGCAGCTGTCGAGCTGCACACCGATCTGGTCGATATAGCTTTCCTTGCCGCCAAAGGAGGTTGGCAATGGCAATGGAACCGGCAGCGCACCGGCATAGACGGCACCAAAAAACAACGCGCAGAACTGCGGTTCGGTATCTGCAATCAGCGCGACTCGGTCACCCGGCTTTATGCCGGACGCGATCAATCGTCTTGCCGCCGCCAACGCGTCTTCCCGCAGTTCGCTGAACGGATAGGCCCGGACAAGCGAAGCCCGGGCATCGTGAAAGTTGAATCCCTTTTGCCCCTGCGCCGCATAGTCCAGGGCATCGCCCAGTGTCTCAAAATCGGAGAAGCGGCGAGGAAGTTCATCCAAAGTCGGGGTTGGCTTCAATTCGGTCATCCAATATCCATTTCCGGGAGGTCCAGCCTTCCCAAAATCAATCTTTTTTGTTCGGTAAGGGAGTAAGTTGTCTTTTTGACCTCACTTTTAGCCGCTTCTACCAATGTTATTGATAACCTCTGGCGTTTAAATTTCGGCCCGACTGTGGCACAAAAAGGGCAAACGTCAAAGTTGAAGGTCAAACCATTGAAAAAAAGCGTTAAAACGTTAGATCAGGAGAGCTTGCATCGGCTGGCTATACGCTATGTCGAGCGATATGCAACGAGCCGGAAAAAACTGGCCGATTATCTGCACCGAAAAATTCAGGAAAGGGAATGGCAAGATGCCGATCCTCCCGCGGTCGCACAACTGGTAGAGCGTTTCGTCGCGCAGGGTTATATTGATGACGCACTATACGCCCAGAACAAGGCTGCAGCCCTCACCCGTCGCGGTTATGGGACCCGCCGCGTCTCCCATGCGCTTTACCAGGCGGGCATCAGCGAAGCGGACGGGCGCGAGGCTTTTCAGATCAGTGAAACGAACAAATGGGCGGCAGCGGACAAATTTGCCCGCAAGCGGAAGATTGGTTCCTATGCCGAGAGCCAGCAGGACGCCGACAAATGCCGCAAGCAATTACAGGCGTTCCTGCGCGCAGGCCATGACTTCGACCTGGCATCCCGCTTTGTCTTCGCCAAGCCCGGCGAGGAAATAACAGCGGAAGACTAGTTCTTCGCTAGTGCAAGTAGATTGACCTACTTCATTAGCTTGGTATCTTTGTTGCCAAGAATCGCCAGTTTAATATTATTGTGATATCATAGTGGTGACCGAGTCGAAATGTGTTAGACTTTTGATTAGGCGTAGTTTTGTTCGGAGATGCATCGTGGCAAGCTTATTTGCGGAACCTGACCCTGCGGATAATCGCGCACGCCAGGCCAGCGACGACGATCATTCATCAACCAATAGCGAATTGCTGCGAGCCACAGGTCGCGTAAAATGGTTCGACAGTCATCGCGGCTTCGGCTTCATCGTTCCGGAAAATAGCGATTCGGACGATGATGGCTCCGCTCCACAATCGGATATATTGGTTCACTGGAGTCTTCTGGAATCCCTGGGCACACGGGAATTGCCGGAAATGGCGTTAGTCACCTGTGAATATGCCGTCGCGCCCAAAGGGCTGCAGGCGACAAGAATTCTCGACATTGATCTTTCCAAATGCGGGGCGAAAAACGAACCGCCGGTAGCATCAGGCGCGCATCAGGCAATGCATATTGTCGATGATGATTCCGCCTTCATCAATGCTGAGGTGAAATGGTTTAATCGCGCCAAAGGCTATGGTTTCCTGGTCAGCGACGATTTCGGCGGCGATATTTTCCTCCATATGGAAACGCTCCGTGACGCAGGCATTGCAGAAATTGTTCCGGGCCAACTATTGCTGGCCCGCATAAGAGACGGGAATCGCGGCCATATGGCCGTGCAAGTCTGTCTGCCGCCGTCAGACTGAAACAGCAACATATCCGGATGATCAAGATGTCTAAAGCGATCAAGCTTTCTCTGGCCCTGCTTTGTGTGGCCAGCATGTCCGGTTGCTATGCCCGGGCTGGCGACACAACAGCGACCAGCCTGCAAACCGAATTGCCTGTATCCGAGGCTGGCCTCACGCAGGCTGCACTGAGCATTCGGACAGCCGACACGAACCACGATTTTATCGTGGAAGTGGCAGAAACCGGGGCTCAGCAAGCCCAGGGCCTGATGTTCCGGACCCGACTGGCACCCGACAAGGGCATGATTTTTCCGTTTCCCGAGGATCGCGTCGCGAGTTTCTGGATGAAGAATACCGTGATACCGCTCGATATTATCTTCGTCCGCAGGGACGGGACGATCGAATCGATTGCCGCCGACACCATACCCTATTCGCTTGCACCCGTTCGCTCCAATGAACCGATTGCCACGGTGCTCGAAATTGCCGCAGGTCGGGCGGCAGAGCTGGGCATCGAGCCGGGCGACACCGTCTCCTGGCGGTGATCACATCCGCAACCGCGAACATCCTTCCTATTTGACATTTTTTCATTGCGAAGCGCATGGCTGCGGGGCTAAGCGAACGGCATGAGCATATTGGCGAAAATATTCACTTGGTGGGACGGCGCGACGATCGGCACGGCCCTGTTCAGCGCCCGCAACGGCAAACGCGTCGGCGAGGACGTATTTGGCAATATATATTATCAATCAAAAAAGGCCGGCACCGGTCATCCTGCCGGACAGCGCTGGGTCATTTACAATGGCGCCAATGATGCCAGCCGCGTGCCACCGGAATGGCATGGCTGGCTGCATCACAGCTATGACGAGATTCCCGAAAGCCATCTGCCGCAAGCGCGCATCTGGGAAAAAGAACCGAGCGGAAACCTGACGGGCACCGCGCAAGCCTATCGCCCTGCGGGTGCACTGGAAGAAGGCGGTCGCCGTGCCGCAGCGACCGGCGACTATGAATCCTGGAACCCCGCCGAAGCGGAATGACAGGCATGACGCGCCACTCCATTCGATTCTCGATGCTGGCGGCAACACTCCTGCTGACTGGCTGTGGCTGGTTCAGCGGCGACAATATCGATGAAAATGCGACCGGCCAGGCCGCCGAAAAGGGAAAGGTTGCCGCGACCGATGGTGACTTGGTCGCATCGGTGACCGCGCAGATCGGAACACCGATGGCAGAACGCGTCGCCACGCTCGGCTTCCTCAACAAACGCAACGGTCTGACGCGGGATCTCGAACTTCGGCCGGGCCAGTCGATCCGTATCGGACGTGCGATTGTCCGTTTGCGTGCGTGCGAGAAAACGGCGCCTTGGGAACTGACCCCTGAACAGGGTGCCTTTGTCCAGCTTCTGGTCAACGAACGGTCACCCAATCGCTCCGGCGAAGATCAGTGGAAGCGGGTTTTTTCCGGCTGGCTGTTTCGCGAATCACCTTCGCTGAATGTTGTTGAGCACCCGATTTATGATGTCTGGGTCAAGAGTTGCGCGATGAGCTTCCCGGGAGAGGAGGATTCACCTGAAGATTCGGTCAATCCGACCGCTCCGCGCACATCCTCGTCCAATCTCGCCAATAGCGCATCAAGCGCACCGAATGAAACCGTGCCGGAAACCGCAGCGCCCGCTGCTGCGCCAGCGGCCAGGCCCGGACCGGCCCCGACGAACGCACCGGCAGATTTGATCGGCGACCTGATCGGCGAAACCGAAGACGGCGCATAGCCTCTTACCCTTTTGAGCTCTTCCAGATAGGCCTCCTGGCTGATTTCAATCGCCCCCAAAGATGCCAGATGATCCGTCATGAACTGACAATCGAGCAGCGGAAAACCCCCGACTTTCAGCCGCGCCACAAGCCACGCCAATGCGACCTTCGAAGCGTCGCGGGACCGTGAAAACATGCTTTCACCGCAAAAAGCACCACCAATGGCCAGGCCATAAAGACCGCCGACCAGATTTTCCTGTCCGGTCTCCTCGTCCCGCAGCCAGCATTCGATGCTATGCGCATGGCCCAGCTGGTGCAGCTGGTTGAACGCCTCCTCGATTTCGGCATTTATCCAGGTATCCCTGCGATCCCCGGCTTCTGCCGCACAAATCGCGATGACATTGGCAAAGGCAGTGTCGACGGTCACCCGAAAACGGTCGGACCTTATGGTTTTGCGGAGCGAGCGCGACATCCGGAAATGGTCGAGCGGAATAATCGCGCGCGCCTGTGGTTCAACCCAGAAGGTTTCCGGATCATCTCGCGCGTCAGCCATCGGGAAGATGCCCGACGCATAAGCTTTTATCAGAAGGTCGAGATCAATAGTCATGGATGGGGAATAACCCGGTCAACACCATTCGCCCAGTCGGAAATCGGCAAAGATTGCTGCCCGTCAAGCTGACATCAGAACACGGGCTTCGTCAGCAATTTTTTCCGCAATCGCGGCATATTCGCTGGCAAAGCCGGCATTGGTGCGCCAGGCGGCCCCGATACTGCGGGTCACCGACCAGCCTTCGACGTCGAGCAAGGCGACATCACCGCCGCGGGCCAGTTCCGACCGCACATAGAGCGCGGGCAGAATCGCCAAACCCAGTCCGGAAGCAACCATCTGCCGAACGCTGTCCAGACTGGTGCCCTCATAGTCGCGCAGCAGGTTCATGTCATGCTGCTGGCACTGACGCGCAACGTCGCGATGGAGATGGTGCCGTCGATCCAGGCTCAGCACCGGCAATCCGGCAAGATCGGAGAGCACCAGATGCTCCCTGGCCGCGAGCGGATGATCCGGCGGCGCGACCAGAATCAGCGGTTCGCGAAACAATGGTTCGATGTGCAGATTTTCGCCCTCGATCGGCAAAGGACCGAGCAGCATATCGATAGAGCCCTTGGTCAGTTCCATCGCCTGCAGATCGGGTATGCCTTCGCGCATGTAAAAGCGCAGGTCCGGGCGGGTGCGGTGCAGCGCCGCAATCACCGGAGGCATAAGATAGGGACCAAGCGTCGGCGACACACCGAAGCGCAGAATTCCGGCCAGACTGTCGCTCGCCCGTTCGGCCAGATCGCGAATATCCTTCACCTGAACCAGAACATGACGCGCGCGATCCGCAATCTCGCGGCCGACCGGAGTCAGTTCGGCGCCATGGGTTCGCCGTTCGACCAATGTCACACCCAATCTCTGCTCAAGGGTCCGCAATTGATGACTCAGGGTTGGCTGGGAAGCGGAGGCGGCTTGCGCGGCCTTGCCAAAATGGCGGTGGTCGGCAACGGCGACCAGATATTCGAATTGGCGTAAAGTTGGCATAGCGCAATTCCACCTTATAGAAACAATCTATCGATTCTTACAATTTCATTCGATTGGAGTTATCACGTGATTTGCGTCATATCAACTGTATCGATGCTGAGGCACGATAGAAAGAGGATATGTCGTGGAACAATATACCAACAGCCTGATCCGCAAACGTCGCAAACTGGGAAACCGGATGGCGAGCAGACACGACAATAGCGAACAAGTTCGTGAGCTAAGGGAATTGCAGCGCAGCCTGGCCGAGCGCATCCGCAAAATTCAGCGTGGTGCACAATGCCAACAGCAAAGTGAAACCGCATAGCTTACCCACCCCCTCCCCCAACCCCTGGGGCGGCAGCACTCCCCCAAGCGCTAGCCGCCCCGATTTTTATAATCAGGACGATGCCCCGATGGTGAAGAAACTGGGCAATGCCCTGCAGGAATTTATTGCGCAGGAAACCAGCGCAGGCATCATATTATTCTGCGCTGCCGTGGCGGCAATGGTCGCCATCAACAGCGCGCTCAATCCCTATTATCTGGCCTTCCTCGACATCCCGGTTGCCGTGCAATTTGGCGGGCTGGAAATTGCCAAGCCTTTGGCACTGTGGATCAATGACGGTCTGATGGCGATCTTCTTCTTTCTGGTCGGACTGGAAGTGAAGCGCGAGCTGCTCGAGGGGCAGCTTTCCAGCATCGAGCAAGCTTCGCTTCCTGCCATTGCAGCGGTTGGCGGCATGGCTCTGCCCGCGTTGGTATTCCTCTATTTTAACTGGACGGTGCCGGAAAATGTCAACGGCTGGGCGATTCCGGCAGCGACCGACATTGCCTTTGCGCTGGGCGTCCTCGCCTTGCTTGGCAAACATGCACCGGTTTCGCTGAAAATATTGCTGCTCGCGATCGCGATTATCGACGATATTGGCGCGATTGTCATCATCGCTCTGTTCTACACCGCAGAAGTTTCGGGCTTCTCCTTATTGCTCGCGGGTGGCGGAACACTGCTCTTGTTCGCGATGAATCGTCTGGGCGTGATTCGCACCGCGCCCTATATTCTGGTCGGGATATTTCTCTGGATATGCGTCCTGAAATCCGGTGTCCATGCAACCCTCGCCGGGGTGATCGCAGCGCTTGCGATACCGCTGTCCGCCAAAGATGGCAGTTCGCCGCTAAAACATCTCGAACATATATTGCACCCCTGGACGGCCTTTCTGGTGCTGCCGATATTCGCCTTTGCCAATGCCGGCGTGTCGTTGGCCGGGCTGCAGATTGCTGACCTGATGGCCCCGCTGGCGCTTGGCATTGCCGCAGGACTGGTCATCGGCAAGCAGATCGGCGTGTTCGGGTTCATGTATCTGGCGACCAGGATCGGTCTGGTGAAGCGGCCGGCCGGTGTCACCTGGCTGCAGCTCTACGGACTCGCCTGTCTGACCGGCATTGGCTTCACGATGAGCCTGTTCATCGGCAATCTGGCCTTTGTCGATCCAGACCAGATCGAAACGGTCAAGCTGGGCGTGATCAGCGGCTCGCTGATTTCGGGTGTGCTGGGATATTGCCTGCTGCGCCTTGCTTCTTCCAAAGCAGAGAGGCGGGTCGAAAAGACGCAGCCCGTCAAAACCTGAGCCTATCCGGCGACACCGACTTCTTCGGGCTTCCAGCGCTTAGAATAGGCCGGGTTTTCGGTATCGCCCACCTCGTAAAAGGATTCGGTAAAACCGCCATCATTGTGAAGGGTGACGAGCGCATAGCCGTTTTTCATACGGGGAACATCGTCGGCAAATTCCGGATCATGGCAATGGGCATAATAGTCGATATTGTCTTTCACCGTCGCATCTTCCAGGCCCCATGCTGGTCCGAAGGGGACCGCCCCGTGCCCGCAGCACCGGCTCTTGGTGACAGAATCTGTGCCCGAGCCAGTGATCATCCGGTCATAGACGATGCCATTATGCACATGTCCCCAATACCATAAGGCGGGGGGCGCACCGATTGCCTTGCAGACCTGATCATAGAGGACATTGGTCTGAGCGGTGATCGTGTCGCACGGATTGTGATGGGTCATGACCATGATCGGCCCCTGATGGCCGGCGCAAACATTTTCGATCATTTCCATTTGCTTGCGGTGCCGGTCGATAAACAGAAAGCCTTCGGTCCCGATCGCCCCCTCCATATACATTTTTATGCCGTTCCTGGTGTCGGAATAATAAGCCGAATCCAGTCCCAGCACCAACCAGCTTTGGCCATCCTTCCCATCTTGCGACTGGATGGGATATTCGAGCGCAAAAACACTGGCGCCATTCTGGGCGCTGAAATATTGTGACTGGGTCAGCGCGGTACCAAAAATACCTTGGCCGGCGCCGTACATTTCATGGTTGGAATTGAGCGTGAAATTGCGCCCTTCGCCCTGATCCGGCCATAGGTTGACAAGATTATCCAGCTCTTCATGCGCAGAATCCGGTCCAAGACGCGTTTCTGCCGTCCCAGCATAATAAGTGTCGCCCAAGTGGACAAGATAGTCGATCGGCTGATCTTTGACATCCTTGATCACCCGCATCGCCGGACTGGGGACACAAGACCCATTTTTGCCTTCTTCCTCGTAATTCCCTCCGCCCCAATCGCCGATTATCCCCAAAACGGGTTCGAGATTGGTTGGCTTGTCACCCGTCTGCGCTTTCGTGGACAATATGATCGGCTGCAATTTGGGGTTGGGGAACGGATGGTAAATATCCTCAGGATGGACAAGATTGAGGACATAATTCAGCATGGCGATCATCCACTTCTGATCCAGCTGCTCATAGCGGGCGGTGCCGAATATGGTGCCATCATTTCCCACCAATCCTGGGGACTTGGCCTGATCCATCAGCCTGTCATATTCCGCCTCGCTCATCTCAATCGCGCCAAGATCCTTGGTCAGGGTTCCGAGAATCTCGAAAGCCATCCGGTGCAACTCGCTCTTGGCCAGCCATTTGGACAACCAGGCGGGCGGAGGGGTGGTTGTCCATTTGTTCAGCCAATGCACCATCAAACCAAATTCTGTTTTGGATGAAAGGTGCAGATAACCCAGTTCAGTAGTTTTGCTGTTGAGCTTCTCGACCGCCTTGCGCAAATCAAGATGACAATCAGCAAGAAATGCGGACAGTTTCCTTAATCGAACAAAAGCTTCAGCATCGTCAGCATTATCAAATTTACCTGCTTGCAATTGACTTTGAAAGCTTTCGACATGCGACACGAAATTGTTATCAACGCTGTCCATTTATTTATCTCCCTGCGCAACCATGACAAATGAATAGTGTTTGTTACTTGTTCTACTCTTCTCAATTTTGCAAGAGCAGATGGCGTGATATTTGCTCTATTGCGTGCTATCCCCGTCGGATGAAGCGACAACTCTATCTGGCAGCTGGACTGGTTTCACTGGCACTCGGCAGCATCGGTGTGATATTGCCGCTGCTACCCACTGTGCCGTTCATGATACTTGCGGCCTTCTGCTTCGCCAACAGTTCGCCGCGACTGGAATCCTGGCTGGTCGAGCATCATGTCTTTGGCGGGCATATCAAAAACTGGCGCGATCGGCGCGCGATCACCCGGCGCGGCAAATGGGCGGCAACGCTCGCTTTTGCCGTCAGCTGTGTGATTGCCCTGCTCTTTGTCAAACTGCCCTGGAATCTGATTCCGATTGCTGCGGCACTGATCAGTGGCAGCTGGATCTGGACCCGCAACGAGCCCCTGCCAGGAAAATTGCCTGTGCTGCCCCCTTCGCAGAAAGAATAGTTCCCGCGGCGTTCGAATCTGATATTCTCTACCTGAATTTAGGAGAGAAAAATGTCGCGGCAGCAATTGTTGGAAATGACCCGTTCCCTGGTTGAACATGGCAAGGCGGACACGATGGAGCTGGTCGATGAAGTGGTCGCCATCCCTGCATCCGACTATACCGATGAAGCCCGGTTTGAACGCGAGAAAAATCTGATCTTCAAGCGGCTGCCATTGATGATGGCACCATCCTGCGAGCTGCCCGAGCCGGGCTGTTACAAGGCGATGGACATGGCCGGCATACCGGTGCTGATCACGCGCCAGAAGGACGGCACCGCACAGGCTTTCTTGAACAGCTGCACCCATCGCGGCAATCCGGTGGCCCAGGGCAGCGGCAAGGCGTCGCGCTTCACCTGCGGCTATCATGGCTGGACCTTCAAGAATGACGGCGACCTGCTGGCGATTGCCTCGCCGAAAGATTTCGGAACCGTCGACAAGGCGGCTTTCTGCCTGAAGAAATTCCCGACCCTGGAGCGCGCCGGCCTGATCTGGGCGACGCTCGATCCGGACAGCACGCTCGACATCGAATCCTATCTCTGCGGCTATGACAGTCTGCTCGAGCATTTTGGCTTCGACGGCTGGCACCTGTTTGATCAGCGGACGATTCCGGGACCAAACTGGAAGACCGCCTATGATGGCTATCTTGATTTCTATCACCTGCCGGTCCTGCACAAGGACACGTTCGGTGCAGATTTCTTCAACCGCGCCAATTATTTCTACTGGGGACCGCATCAGCGCCTCTCCTCGCCATCGAAATTTGTTCAGAAGACGGGTAGCGACGAGCAGATTGATCTCAGCGAAATGGATGAAAAAGACTGGCCGATTGATGCGCTGTTGCAGGGCGTCTGGACGATTTTCCCGCATATCTCGATCGCCAGCTTCTATGGCGGCGGCGGTCGCGGGGCGATGATATCGCAGCTTTTCCCCGGCAAGACCGTCGGCGAAAGTTTCACCACGCAATTTTACGTGATGGAACATGCGCCAACCGACGATGCCGTCCGTCAGGGCGCGCGGGAGCAGTTTGACTTTCTGGAAGTCGTGGTCGCCGAAGAAGATTACACAACTGGAAAACGCCAGCATGAATCGCTGCAATCGGGCCTGATCGACAAGGTATGGTTTGGCCGCAACGAAGGTGGTGGACAGGCCTTCCACCAATGGGTCGACCGTTTGACCAGGGCGGATGACGCGGAACTGGAACGGATTTTCGCGCCGCAATTGCAAGCAGCGGAGTGATCCGGTTCAGGCCCCGGTTCAGACGTTGCGATAGTCCCTGACCGGCGGCAGCACCTCTTTCCATTTCGGTTGCTCGGCGCGCAGCTTGTCGAGCATCTTCTCCCAATAGGCGTCGGTCTTGCCCTTGAACCGGATGTCAAAATCTTCCTGGGTTCGGAATTCGAGCAGCTCGACGCCTTGCTCGCCGACGGTATAGGTATAGGGCGTATCGGCGGGCAGGAAAAACCCGTCGCCTGCACCCATTTCTTCCGTGCCCATCCGGATATCGCCGCTGATCAGATAATAGAGGCAATCGCTGTCATGGCTGTGCAAAGGCAGCGGATAGCCGGGTTTGAACCAGACATAGTGGAGCGAAAAGCCAAAGCCGCTGAACAGGCATTTTAATACCGCTCCCTCACCAATGCCGGCTTCGCCAAGCCTGGCCGCACCGTCCAAAATCACCGGATCGTCATCGACATAAGCCATATGCCCGGCCTCATCGAGACTGGGCGCATCCTTGCCCCTGAAAATCCGCAGGACTTTCAGCGGTTCGGGCTTGTTTGGAAAAGGCGAGCCTGCGTCTGTCATATGTGCCTCCGGGCCAGATGGGAGCCGCAACATAGCAGTGCAGGCACGCGCGAGAAAAGCAGATAAATGCTAGGATCAGGACCTAGGCTACACTCATGCCGCCGGAAATTTTGCCACATAATGATTCAATACGGCCAGATTGAGCAGGTTCTTGAAGGCACAGCCCATGCCATGTTTGCTATGCCACACAACTTCAGCCTCAAGCGCGCCGAGACCGGGCAGCGTCAGCCAGCACAGCGTTCCCGGGGGGACCTGAAGCAGAGCGTCACAGGTAAATCCGGCGATCGACATGTCCGTCACTTCCGTCGGAAAGCTGCTGGAGCAGGAAAACCGCATCCGCGCGGCAACCCTGAGCCGTTGCCGTGGCGCGCATCGATCTTCGTCGGACGCGATCGAACAAGGCAGGTTCTGCTGGATAGCATTGGCACTTGCCGGGACCATGCGGAATGTCGAGTCTGACATATCTGTCTCCTGACCGCGAATATCGCGGGGTTGGACGCCGCCTTGGTCGATGAATAGCTGGCTGCGTCTCGATATTGAACCTCATGGGTAAACCGGACCTTCCTCTTCACGGTAAACAGGGACAGGCCCGGATTTAACCATGTCGCAATTTGGCTGGCCGGGAAACAATCACGCTTGCCGAATGCATCGCAGGGCGCTAATGCCCGCGAACCGGCTGTTCCGCGAGGGCGAAACGGCCAGTGCAGGAGTGTAGCTCAGTTGGTAGAGCATCGGTCTCCAAAACCGAGGGCCCACGGTTCGAGTCCGTGCACTCCTGCCATTTTTCCTTTTTAGCACCGAAATCTTCATGCCCCAGTTTATCTCCGCCATCAGCCTGATCGTTCCTGACTATGATCAGGGGATCGAATTTTATGTCGGCCTGATGGGCTTTGAGTTGATCGAAGATACATATTTGTCGGAAGACAAGCGCTGGGTGCTGGTGGCGCCGCCGGGGAGCACCGAAACCCGCCTGCTGCTGGCCCGGGCCACGAACGAAGCACAGGAAGAAGTAATCGGCGAACAGGCCGGCGACCGGGTGTTCCTGTTTCTGGAAACCTATGATTTCGAAACGGATTTTGCGATCATGCAGCGCGCCGGAATCGCCTTTCTCGAAGAGCCGCGCGAAGAGCCTTACGGCATGGTCGTGAAGTGGCGCGATCCGTTCGGCAACAAATGGGATCTGATCGAACGCCATTGAATCCGGCCCGAGAATCTGGCCCTGCCGTAACGTCATTCTTATATTTGCATGAATGGCAGAATTCTGCCATATTATCGCTATGTTGGAACAGAAAATTGCACCGCTGGAACAGGCGGTTGAACGGTTTCTTGGCGGCCGCACATTTGATCAATGCTGGCAGGAATATGACGAGTTTGGTTATATCATATTCGAAAATATCCTGTCGCCTGCAGAAGTGGCGCGGCAGCAGGCGGCGCTCAAACCGTGGATCGATGCGGACATCCGGGGTCGCAATAATTTTGAAGGCGCGCAGTCCAATCGTATTTACGGGATGCTCGACAAGGATCCGGTCTTTGCCGACCTGATTTCCCATCCGCTACAACTCGCCTTTGCCGAACGCGAACTGGGCGAAAGCTGCCTGCTCTATGCCTGCCTGGCGATCAACCTGCATCCCGGCGAAACCGTCCAGCCATGGCATTTTGATGACAGCCATTGCGCGCTGGCCCGGCCGCGCGACCCGCTCAGCCTGTCGACCTTCTGGTCGATCAGCGACACCACCGAGGAAAATGGCGCCACCGAAATCATTCCCGGCAGCCACAAATGGGGCAATCAGCAACCGGAGGGAGCGAATCGCTCGGACGATTTCAAACCACGCCTGTCGGGCCAACAGGGCGAAGGTAACAACGATCACCCCGACATGATAAAGGCCACGATGAAGGCGGGTTCCCTGATGATCGCCAAGGGCACATTATGGCATCGCGGCGGCGGCAATGATTCCGATACCCACCGCCTGATCGTGACACCGCAATTTTGCAAGGGCTGGTGCCGGCCGCTGGAGCAGCAATTGCTCGCGGTATCTCCCGAAAAAGTAGCGCGGTTCCCGAAACGGGTGCAGGAGCTGCTGGGTTACAATATCCACCCGCCGTTCATGGGCTATGTCGATGGCATGCACCCGGGTCGGAAATTGCCTAACGGGGCGGACTGACCATAGAAATTGCCGCTTAATCCATCTGTTTTCCGGGGGAGAAAATATATGCAAGCCTTGGAGAGCGAAGCGCCGCTGATTGTCTACATCGACATCAAAAGCCCTTATGCCTTTGCCGCAATCCGGCCGACGCTGGCGCTGGAACAGTCGCTGGATATGCGTTTTGACTGGCGGCCACTAACCCTCGATATCCCCAGCTATCTGGGATCGGCGCGCAAGAGCAAGGGCAAGCTGGTCGAAAGCACCCGCAGCGCCAGCCAGTGGGATCGGGTCAAATATGCCTATCGCGACGCGCGCCGCTATGTCGAGCGTCAGGGCCTGATGCTCAAGGGTACCGAGAAAATCTGGGACTCGTCGATCGCCAATATCGGCATTTCATGGGCCATGCAGACCGACCGCGACCGGCTCGGCGCCTATTTCGACGCGGTCTATCCACCCTTCTGGCGGCGGGAACTGGATATCGAAAATGTCGCCGTGGTCGCCGCCTGTCTGGAGCAGGCTGGCATCGATTCGAACGGCTTTGCCGCCTTTCAGCAAGGCGAGGGCAGCGCCCGGCATGACGCCCTGCAGGCGCAGCTCCACCCGAGCGGCATTTACGGCGTCCCGACCTATGTCTTCGACGGCACGATCCTGTTTGGCCGCGAGCATCTTCCCTTTGTCCGCTGGCACTTGCAGGGACGAAAAGGCCAGGCACCCGATATCGCCTATGAGATCGATGACATGGAGCCCGTATCATGCTGAGCATCTTCATCGATTTCAAGTCCCCCGCATCCTGTTTGGCGCTCGAACCGACAGTGGCTCTCGCGCGCGAAACCGGCGTCCATATTGACTGGATTCCCTTCTCGGTCCGGCCCTTTACCATCCCCGAAGAACAAGCGGACGAGACGGTTGGCGAGCGGCATCGCCGCGTCCGCGCCCTTGCCCAGCGTGACACCCATTTGCATTATGCGGCGGTTCAGGGCCGGGAGATGCATTTTTCGCAGACGCCGGCTGGCAGCGAAGCCGCCCTCGCCGCCATGGCCGGAATTGATGGCGACCCGGTCCCGTTCATCCGCGCCGCTTTTGCCGCTTACTGGTCCGAGCAGGCAGACCTGGATGACGAAATACTGGTAGCCGCCCTGTTGTCCTCCCTGCACATGGCTCTTCCCGACATGCAATCGGCCCGCGCAAAACTGCATTCGATCCGGGCCAAAGCAGAAGAATCCGGGGTTTTCGAAGCACCGTCCTATGTCATAGCCGACCAGCTGTTCGTTGGCCGCGAACATCTTCCCTGGATAGGGTCTCTGAGCCAGGCAGTGCCCCTCAGGTAAAATCCCGTTCTTTTTCTTGCGAATCCGGGAATCTCCGTATAAAGGGCTGGTTCTTTCCGAAATCATGCATATATCCGGACACAGTCAAATGACTGACCCCCGGAGTTTATGTGGAAACCGGCAAGAAAGTTTAGGGAATCAAGCATGGCAAAAGTCAATCCAGGCGAATTCATGAATCAGGTCAAGGCTGAGACCAACAAGGTCGTCTGGCCAACTTGGCCCGAGACCGTCCGTACGGCAATCCTCGTGCTGATCATGACCACAATATTGGGTCTGTTTTTTCTTGGCGTTGATTCGGTTTTTAACGGGATTGTAGCCTGGCTCCTGAGCCTTGCATAAACGCCCCATACAAATTTTTTAGGTTATTCGCATGGCACGCTGGTACATCATTCACGCTTATTCTGGCTTTGAGCACAAGGTCAAGGAAGCCATTGAGGCCGACGCCAAGCGGCTCGGCCTGACCGAACTGGTCGAGGATATCGAAGTCCCGACCGAGACGATTACCGAAGTCAAGCGCGGCAAGAAGATCCAGTCGGAGCGGAAGTTTTTCCCCGGCTACGTGCTGGCCAAGCTGGAAATGACCGATGATGTTTATCACTTGGTCAAGAACCAGCCCAAGGTAACCGGTTTTCTCGGTAGCAGCGGCAAGCCGCAGGCGATCAGCGAAAGCGAAGCCGCCCGCATTCTCAACACCAAGGAAGAAGCAGCCAACGCTCCGAAAGAACGGATCACCGTCGCTTACGAAATTGGCGACGAGGTCAAGGTCAAGAGCGGACCGTTCAACAGCTTCAACGGCATTGTCGAAGAACTCGATTTCGACAAGAACAAGGTCAAGGTTTCCGTATCCATCTTCGGCCGCGCAACCCCGGTCGAACTGGACTTTGGCGAAGTCGACCTGATCAGTTAGTTTTCATGCCCCGGATCAAGTCCGGAGCACATAAAATTTGAAACTTCGGTTTCGAATACCAGTGTGGGAGGAGGGCATGCTCTCCGTTTGACCACTTAATTTGCGGGAGCGGCAATTTCGCCAATCCCAAAAGAGTGAAAGGACAGCCAAATGGCTAAAAAAATTGATGGCTATATCAATTTGCAAGTACCTGCCGGTATTGCAAATCCATCCCCGCCGATCGGCCCAGCATTGGGTCAGCGCGGCGTCAATATCATGGAATTCTGCAAGGCGTTTAACGCGGCGACAGACAAGCTTGAAAAAGGCACGCCGATCCCGACCAAGATTACGGTCTATGGCGATCGCAGCTTTACCTTTGTCACCAAGACCCCACCAGCCAGCTATCTGATCAAGAAGACTGCCAAGCTGAAAAAAGGTTCTAGCGAACCCGGCAAAGTGGCAGGCGGAACGATCAAGACTTCGCAGATCAAGGAAATTGCCGAAACGAAAATGCCCGACCTCAATGCCAACAGCATTGAACAGGCTATGAAAATCATTTCAGGCACCGCACGCTCGATGGGCGTAGAAGTGGTGGAGGGATAAGAATATGGCGAAACTCTCCAAAAAAATGCAGGCGATCAATTCAAAAGTTGACCGTGAAAAACTGTACGGCATCGATGAAGCCATCAAGACGCTGAAAGGCCTCGCTTCTACCTCGAAGTTTGACGAGACACTGGATGTCGTGATCAATCTTGGTGTCGATCCCCGCCATGCTGACCAGATGGTCCGCGGCGTGGTATCGCTGCCATCCGGAACCGGTAAAACGGCTCGGGTTGCGGTATTTGCCAAGGATGCGAAAGCAGACGAAGCAAGGGCTGCGGGTGCTGATACGGTGGGCGCTGAAGATTTGATGGAAGCCATGCAAGGCGGCGACCTCAACTATGATCGCATCATCGCTACTCCTGACATGATGGGCCTTGTCGGCCGTCTCGGTAAGGTTCTTGGTCCGAAAGGCCTGATGCCCAACCCGAAACTCGGCACGGTTACCCCCAATGTCGCGCAAGCGGTCAAGGACGCCAAGGGCGGCCAGATCGAATATCGCGTCGAAAAAGCGGGTATCATCCACAATGGCATCGGCAAGACCAGCTTCTCCGAAGCCGATCTGCGCAAGAATTTCGATGCGCTGGTCAACACGGTGATCAAGGCGAAACCATCCGGTGCCAAGGGCAAATATGTCCGCAAAATCGGTCTGAGCACGACCATGGGGCCAGGCCTCAAGGTTGATCTCGGCGAGATTGAAGGCGCCTGATTCGTCGCATGTCGCCCCGGCAACAGCAGGGGATGACACAATAAACTGCTAGAAAAAGGCCGGGCGCGATCCCGGCCTTTTTTCATGCGCCATATTTTTAAGGACCGGCAATGACCATATTGCAGATCAGCGCAGAACTATCCTACCGCCTCCCCGCGCCCTGCACCATATTGGTCCAGGTAGAATCGGCGGCGACGACCGACCAGATATTGGAACATTCCGACATCAGCATCGGCACCGCTGACGACAAAACCATAGTCGCGGCCCATGATGGCATCGGCACAAGGCTGTGGACGACGCAGCAGGAGCAGCTCACCATCTCTTATGCCGCGCGGGTTGCGATTGATCGCGCCAATCCGGATTTTGCCGCCCTGCCCGCAACCGCCCTCAGCGACCTGCCCGGCCATGCCGTGCCCTATCTGTTCAACTCGCTCTATTGTTCGGTCAACGCTTTTGATCAGGTGGTGACGAGCGAATTTTCTGGCTTGCGCGGCGGCCCGCTGGTGGCAGCCATGGCCGACTATATCGAACAGGTCATGACCTATGGATCGGATAGCGACAATGTCCATAGCAACGCCCAGCAGAGCTTTGCCGCGCGCAAGGGTGTGTGCCGCGACTATGCCCATATCCTGATCAGCATGGCCCGCGCCGCCAATATCCCGGCGCGCTTCGCCAGCACTTATGCGCCCGACGTCCTGCCGCAGGATTTCCACGCCGTGCCCGAGGTTTTCCTCGATGGTCGCTGGCACCTGATCGACCCTACCGGCATGGCGCAACCGTCTGATATGGCAGTAATCGGCATTGGCCGCGACGCCACCGATGTCTCCTTTCTCACCGCCTTTGGCAGCATGCACATGGTCGAGCAAAGAGTGAGCGTTTCCCGCGTCTGAACCCCGGCGATCAATTTCCCGCTTTCAAACCGAAGCATTTTCCCTGTAATATTGTCACCGAACAACATGTGGGAGGAAAATATGCACAAAGGCTCCTGCCTCTGCGGCGCCGTAAAAGTTGAAGTCTCCGGCCCCCTGCCCGAAGCCGATGCCTGCCACTGCAGCCAGTGCCGCAAGCAGTCCGGCCATTACTGGGCCTCGATCGACGTCCCGACCAGCGCCGTCACCGTCACCGGCGAAGACCATATCCGCTGGTATCAGTCATCGGAAAAAGTCCGCCGCGGCTTCTGCCAAACCTGCGGGTCGTTTCTGTTCTGGGACCCGATCCACCACGACAAGATCGCCATCGCCATGGGCTGTTTCGACCAGCCGACCGGCACCAAAATCTGGAGCCATATCTTTGTCGCCGACAAGGGCGACTATTACGAGATTGCAGCGGGGGTGCTGCAGCGGGATCAGTGAGACTAATCGAAGCGAACTACAATCGAATCTAGCTATTCTTTTGTATTCTATATTTTTCTTTTGTGTAAGAATGCTGTCTTGTCGAATTACATTTTTAATCAAACAGGATAAATATCTATGACCGCAGAGCTTAAACGGGGTTTTCTGGTCGACGAGATACAACAGTTTGCTATCGGAAATGGACTAAATGAAGATGACGGCTTCATGCACTGGTTTTACCGGCAGCTCTTTGATTTGGATGACGATGATTTTCTACCTGATGAAGAAATAGTCGATGGCACCGGCGAACGGCAGATCGACATTTTCAATATCTCCCTAGATGACTCTGAACAGACCGCGACGATAAATTTAATTCAAGTGAAAAACACGAACGGATTCAGTGCCAATGTTGTGTCATTGATGAAAACCGGATTAGATTTCATATTTAAAATTCCACGTAAACAGATCGAAGAACTAACGAATGTAAAATTCCGAGAAAAAATTCTCGAAGTGAGAGAAATAATTAAAACTTATGGTAATAACAATATTTCGGTCATTTGTAATTTTGTGACCATGGGTGATGAAGACGATTTACCAGAAGAGGCCACACAGAACAGAGAAAACGTTATGGCTGAATACGGGAAATCGAATATTTTCAGTGACTTTGAATTTAACTTCGTTGGAGTCCATGAACTAGATAGATTGATAAATTTACGTAGAAACGTTGTCCGTAAAATCAGCTGGGATCTAAAGCTAATTTATGATGCAAATAGACCCTCAATTGTCGAATTTGAAAGTGCGGGAGTCCGAAGCCTATTGTGCACAACAACAGGAGTCGAACTCGCAAAACTCGCTCAAACTGAACCGCGTGACGCAGTGTTTGATGCAAACGTCCGCGGCCATTTAGGACTGGGGGGTCGAGTCAATAAAAGCATTTATGAATCTTCGATTGACGATCAAAAAGCATCGCAATTTTGGTTTATGAACAACGGAATCACGATGGTCTGTGACGGCTTTAATATCGTCCGTGATCCCGATGCACCGATGGTTAAAATTACGAATTTGCAAATCATAAATGGTTGTCAGACAACCTCTTCGATTAGGTCTGCATTCGAAAGAGATGAACTCTCTGAAAACGTAAAATTGCAGATCAAAATTTATGAGTCTACAAACCGAGAATTTATCGACAACATTGTAATTGCAACAAATAACCAAAACTCGATCGGCACTCGTGACCTCTATGCCAACGATGAAGTTCAACTTTTGATCCAGAGAAGAATGTCGGAAGATTACGGGCTTTTTTATGAACGGAAACGAGGCGAAGCGAAAAGTGCAAATATTCCAAAATCAGAAATTGTGAATATGGAGAAGGCGGGACAAGCCTATATAGCGGTTTTTAAACGGCAGCCAACTGTGAGCAGAGCGCAGAAGTACAAAGTGTTTTCTAAAGAGTTCTATTCCGACACCTTTGAGAAAGGAAAGCCATGGCAACTGGCTGTCGCCCATGAGCTTCACAAATTCACAGAAATCCGAGGAAGAAAAGCATATCGGGAATTAGATGCGACTGATCCTCAAAGAAATATATTGAATTACGGAGTATTCCACATAACTCGGATATTTTGGTGGGTGATTGAGAACGAAACAGACATTGACTTATCGGACAGTAAATTACTCGTCGCTGCTATCAGAAACGAGGACGCCGCTATTGAACAGGCTTATGACCGTTCTGTTGAAATATTAGAGGACGTTGTCGATCGGAACAACGAGACATTCATTAACTTGAACAATTATTTCAAGAAAGCAACTTCGCAACAAAACATCAACTCACATCTCAGCAACCTAACCGATGATGACTAACCATTGACGTGGTGGACCGCGCGAGCTCCCACCACCCCTTGACATCCCCACCATTCCCGTTAATGGCACCCCTACAAATTGTGCTTCCCTTAAAAGAATCACAATTTCCGTCCGAGACAGCGGGTGAGGGGAATTTGCCTCTCTTAATTTCCAGCCTAGACGGGGATCAGTTTTTTCGTGTGGCAACACACGGGCACGCAGCCAGCGTTTTTACAACGCGGCAGAGCGACCAAAACCCCCCTTCGGATTATACAGGATTGATTTCGGTCAGTCCTTTCGTTCGTCACCCCTGCGCAGGCAGGGGCCTAACCCGCCTATCGGTTTTGATCGATAGTTTGGTTTGGATCCCGGCCTTCGCCGGGATGACGGTTACTAGTAATGGATTGCGCGTCAAAACGCAGTCCACGTGAAGGAGCAAAATATGGATCGTGGTCAAAAGACCGAAGCGGTTGTCGCTCTGAACGCACTTTTCAAGCAGGCCGGGGTGGTCGTGGTGACACGCAACCTGGGTTTGACTGTGGCTCAATCGACCGAGCTGCGGACGAAAATGCGGGACGAAGGCGCAAGCTTCAAAGTCTCTAAAAACCGCCTTGCCAAGCTGGCTCTCGAAGGAACCGACTATGCTCCGCTAGCAGAAATGCTGACGGGTCCGGTCGCGCTTGCCACATCGGATGATCCGGTGGCCGCTGCAAAAATCGCAGTGGAATTTGCAAAAACCAACGATCGTTTGGAAATCGTTGGCGGCGCAATGGGCGACACCCTTCTTGACGAAGCAGGCATCAAGACCCTGGCTGCCATGCCTTCGCTTGACCAACTGCGTGGAACGATTGTGGGATTGCTTGTCGCACCACAAACGAAAATCGCACGGGTTCTTGTCGAGCCGGCAACCAGTGTTGCACGCGTACTCAGCGCTTATGCTGCTACGGGTGAATGAATTTAACTTTTCAAATATTTAGAAAATTGGAGCATATTTAACATGGCTGACATTGCAAAATTGGTTGAAGAACTTTCGAAACTCACCGTCATGGAAGCGGCTGAACTGTCCAAGGCACTGGAAGAAGAGTGGGGCGTTTCTGCTGCCGCTGCTGTTGCAGTTGCTGGCCCGGCTGCTGCCGCTGGCGAAGCTGCTGAAGAGCAGACCGAATTTGACGTAATCCTGACCGGCGACGGCGGCAAGAAAATCCAGGTGATCAAGGAAGTCCGTGCGATCACCCAGCTTGGCTTGACCGATGCGAAAGCCCTCGTCGAAGGCGCGCCTAAGGCCGTCAAAGAAGGCGTCAACAAAGCAGAAGCAGAAGAAATCAAAGCGAAGATCGAAGCTGCTGGCGGTACCGTCGAACTCAAATAAGCCTGACGGTTTATTGAAAAATCAGGGGGCGGCTTCCGGTTCGGAAGCTGCCCCTTTTTTTGCCCCGCTTTATGCCGGTGGCTATGGCAGTTTGAGCAGCAGCCGGGCGCCGATGATATCCAGGCCCGGGTTCTGGACTCGGCTGAAAATTCCGGCATGGCTCAGATGCACCCAGGTGGCTTCCAGATCGACTTTTACCGACAGTCGCACACCGACCGACAATTCCGGCTCGAACAGCACCCGCGACCCCAGCTGGGTTTGCGAGCCATCGGGCGCGAATCGCAATTTGGGACCATCGTGAATCGCAAGCCCGATCCCGGGCCGCACATATATCTTGTCCCCGAACTTCCAGCTTAAACCGACCGCGACGAAACTGGTGTCGCCGGAAAGATTGACAGAAGCCAGCAAATAGGGCGAAGGCTTGCCAATCACCGACAGCGCCTCGATCCGGTCGCCGCGGTAGCCCGCTTGCAGATCAACACCATCCTGATTTGAATCCACGGCGATGATTGTCACCAGCTGATGCGCCGCGAACCCGCCATAAATTTCATCGGCATGGGCAGGGGGAGCCAGGGCAAACCCCAAAAAAACAGTCAAATATCGTGCAGAAAAACGGACCATCAGGACAAATTACAAGCGTTTCAGGCCGGGCGTAAGCCCGATGAACGGGAAGTCTTTTTCTGGGGCATGTTGATGGCTCAAGTTAACTCAGCCGATCGGCACCATCCGCACCGGCATGTGGTCAATCTCGTGCAGGAAACAACTGCCGGAATAGGTGAGCGGACCGTCTTGCTCGACCCGGACATCGCGGCCGAGAATTTCTTCGAACAGCAGCGCCAGCTGCATTTCCGCCAGCCGCGCACCAACGCAGCGATGGACGCCGTGACCGAAGGCGATATGGCGGCGGGCATTGTCTCTCGTGAAATCCACAACATCCGGATTGGCAAACAGCTTCTCGTCGCGATTGGCCGAGATATACCAGAGGATGATTTTCTCGCCCGCCGGAATGATCTGGCCGCCCAGTTCCGTCTCGCGGGTCGTGGTCCGCCGCATGTGCGTGACGGGTGATTGCCAGCGGATGATTTCCTGCGCGGCGTTGGCTACCAGCGAAGGATCGTTGCGCAGCAGTTCAAACTGATCGGGGAACATGTTGCAGGCCCGGACAAAGCCACTCATGCTGTTGCGCGTTGTATCATTGCCCCCCACGATCAGCAGCGCGATATTGGCCAGCCGCTCCAGCTCGGGCATGTTGCCCATCGCCTCGCTGTGGATGATGCGGTTGAGAATCTTGTTGTTGGGCGGTTGTTTGCGTTCCTGTTCAAACAGCTCGTCGAATTTACCCAGCATCTGGTGCATTTCGGCGAAGAAATTTTGCATCCGCTCATCGCTCTGGTCAGGCGAAACGTCGCTGGCAGTATCCGACCAGCGCTTCATGTCGCGCCATTGCTCCCAAGGGAAATCGAACAGCACGCAGAGCATGCCGATGGTCAGCTTCACCGAGACTTCCTCTACCCAGTCAAACGTCTCACCAACAGGAAGAGCATCGAACAGCTCCTTGGTACGCGCTCTTATTTCCGGTTCTCGAGCGAGCATCTCGCTCGGGTTAAAGGATGGCTGTACCACCTTGCGCTGCGCCGTATGAATCGGGGCATCCATCGCGATGAAATTGGGAAATTCATATTCTCCACTGCCGTCGGTGATGGTGATACCGCCAACCTCATAGGAGGATGAATAGGTCTCTGGGTCGAGCTCGACTTTCTGCACCAGATCATGGGTAACCACGGACCAATAGGGTCCATAAGGACTATCGGCGAGATAGCTGACCGGCATTTCGCGGCGCAGCTGGGCGAAAGGTTCCTGCCAGCGATTTTCGGAATAGAGCGCACCGTCACTCACATCAAAGGGAGTGATGGCCCGTTTTTCCTGAACATCAAAATTGGTCATTGCGTTTCTCTCCTTGGTTGCAGATTATCCGATGGTTGCGGAAAGGCAAGCCGCTGCTTACACAAATGTTCATTATGGCAGGGGTTAAGAAAATGGCTGACAATGACGATCTGAGGGCATTGGTGCGGACGATCCCGGACTATCCCAAGCCCGGCATCCAGTTTCGCGATGTGTCGACCCTGCTGCTCGACGGACCGGCCTTTCGCCGCACCATCGACCGGATGATTGCGCTGATTGACCCGGATAGTTTCGACCTGATCGCGGGCATCGAGGCGCGCGGCTTCATCGTTTCGGCGGCGATGTCCTACGCGCTGGAAAAGGGCAAGGTGATGCTGCGCAAGCCAGGGAAATTGCCGGGAAAATCAGTTTATATCGACTATGCGCTGGAATATGGCACCGACCGGATTGAAATGCATGTCGATGCGATCCGGCCGGGACAGCGGGTTTTGCTGGTCGATGACCTGATCGCCACCGGCGGTACCGCGATGGCGGCAGTCCAGCTGTTACGCGGCCAGGGCGCGGTCGTGGACCGGGCGCTGTTCATCGTCGACCTGCCCGATCTGGGTGGCGCGCAGAAGCTGGCCGCCGCCGGTGTTGAGGCGACCTCCCTGATGGCCTTTGCCGGTGATTGACCATATTGCGATCATCACCGGTGTGCAGGACGAGGCGGATGCCTTCCGGCGCGATCATCCGGTAAAGCGCGTCGCCAGCCCGCTCGGCGAAATACGCCAGCTCGAACATGCGGGAAAGCAGGTCTCAGTCCTTTGCTCAGGCATTGGCAAGGTCCACGCCGGAGCCGCCGCCCTCTATATGCACAGCCAGTTCCGCCCTGACCTGTTTCTGGTGATCGGCACCGCCGGCCATGTCAGCAGCAGCCAGGGTGACTGTTTCTACCTGAGCGAATCGCTGCAAGCCGATTATGGCACGCTGGAAAAGTTCGGTGAGCATGATGGCTTCACCCATTATAACGCCGGCGCCTGGCCGATTGGCCCGTCGGACTGGAAACCCTTCACATCCCATCCGATGCCCGAAGCTCTCGCCCTGCCCCAGGCGCGGATCGCGACCGCCGACTGTTTTGTAAAATGCCCTGACCGCTCGGGCTATTTGCGCGACACACTCAAAGCCGACCTGGTCGACATGGAGACTGCGGCGGTGGCCCAGATTGCGGCGCTGCTCGATATTCCCTGGGCCGGGATCAAGGCAGTGACCGACGGCGCCAACAGCGACAGTTCGGGCGACTTTCATGCCAATCTCGAACGGGCCGCCAACCGCGCTGCCGATGAAGCCGCTCGGTTCATTGAATTGCTATGATTGCATTTGACAAGTCACCACAACCTTAGCCACAAATAGATGGTCGCTCAATAATCGGAGCCAAACCGCGTGCCAATAGTTGAATTTTTCGTCAGAAAAACGCTGCATTTTATGCCGATATTGTTCGGATTTCTGTTCTTTGGGCCACTTTTTGCACAAATTATGGATAGATTGGGCTGGCAACAACCGCTCGGTCTGTCGACCCTGGCTTTGGGACTGATCGTCGGCGGAGCCTGGGGCATATTGGCGTTTTTCCGGGGCAGCTGGATATGGGCCAGGCCATGACGGAAGCGGAACTGCGCAAACAGGAACGGATGATCGCCCGCAAATATGCCGATCGCTTCCCGTGGGAAGTCCCGGTCTGGGGCCTGGGCAATTTGCTGATCTGGCTGTCGCTTTGGCCACTGGTTTTTCTCGGCATATTGCCGCTGTGGATCGCTTTTCCGATTGCCTGTGTCAACGTGATGGCCTGTTTCCTGCCCGCGCATGAGGCGGTGCACGGCATGATTGCCAGACCCGGTCAGAGGTTGCGCTGGCTGAACGAACTGGTTGGCCATCTCAGTCTGTTGCCAATGGCAATGCCCTACCGCATTCAGAAACTTACCCATTTTGAGCATCACAAACATGTCAATCATCCGGAACATGATCCTGACATAACAACCCGGTCCAGGGGCCCGTGGCACGCCATCTGGCAAAGCTTTGTCCAGCGACAACGCGGCAAAGGCGGCGTGCTCAGGGGCTATGGCTATATATTGGAAAAAATCGGGCGTTCCGATGTGCTGGTCGACGGCGCGCTCTATCAGCTGACCTTCTTCGCCGCATTATTCGCGCTCGCGTGGAACGGCTATGCGATAGAGGCTGCTCTGCTCTGGTGGGCTCCGCGCCATATCGGCATTGCCTATATCCAGTTCTTCTTCAGCTGGGCCCCGCATCATCCAGCGGTGAAACGGGGGCGCTATGACAATGCCAAATTTTTCAAAAGCCGGGTCGGCAATATTGCATCCATGGGGATGCAATATCATCTGATCCACCATCTCCACCCGTTCATCCCGTTAACCGACACGCCCAAGGCCTTTCGCGAATTGCGGCCGATATTGGAGGCGCGCGGATGCCGGTTTGAAGGGGATCTAAGCTAAGCGTGTTAGGCGCTTTTCACCCAATTGCCGTGAAATCCCGGCGGTATGCGGTGCGGCACATGAATCACCGCTTGCGGTTCGCCGAGAAAATCATCCGCATTCAATATCTGCAGCTCCGTGGTTTCATTGGCGGAATCGATCACCAGCCCGATCAGCCAGCCATCATCTTCGCTGGTATCTGCTGCTGAATCGTCTGATCGCGGCACGAACACAAATTCGCCGGGGTGACGGTTTTCACCCAGTTCGCGTACCAATGTTTCGCCGCTTTCCAGATCATGCTTGAACAGCTCCGATCCGCCGCGATCAAACACGCCGCTGTCATTTTCAGCCAGCGCCACGCTATAGACATAGCGATAGGGCTGCGACGTCATCCGTTCATTATAGCGCGGAAATTCCTGATTCTTGTCGTGGATGATCTTGCGGTCGACCGATTTGGTTACCGGATCGATCGTCCAGCGTTCAAACCGCGCCCACTCGCCACCGGGCCCATAAGGCGACTGCGCGTACATACTTTCATGCACGACGACATCGACAATCACCTTGCCGTCGGCGGTCTCGAACGCATTGGCCGGGTGGAAAACATAGCAGGGCTCGACTTCGCACCAGATGATATCGTCATTGCTTCCGGTCTTGGGCATCAGGCCAACCCGCGCGCCATGGTCCGGGTTCCAGTCATAAGGGAATTGAAAGCCTTTCAGCAACCGCTTCATCGACAGCGTCGCCGGCAGGTCGAGCACCAGCACGTAATTTTCGGTGATCGCGCAGTCATGGATCGACGGGCCATCCTTCACGGCAATCGGCTCCTCGCGAATGACCTGGCCTTTGGGATCGACCACGACGTGCCAGACCCTGTCCTGGGTCGCCGCATCATAGCAGATGGCGTGGCTGTTGCCTGTTTTGGGATCGAGGTGCGGATGGGCGGAAAAGGCGTGGGTCAGCGTGCCGTCGAACGGATTATGCTTGATGGTGTCGAGATCGTCGTTCAGCTCGACCGGAAAACCACCGGCCTCGACGATGGCGAAGGTCCGGCCATCGATGCCGACGATATTGGTATTGGCGGTATCGGACCGCGGATTGCGCGTGCCCGGCTTGCGCGGCTCGCCCAGCGCATCGCTCACCGCATTGCTGCGGATCCAGCGGTTGCGATACCAGGCCGCTTCACCGCCCTTGATGCGGATGCCATGCGCCATGCCGTCGCCGACAAACCAGTGATGGCTGGGACTGTGCGCTTTTTTCAGCGGATTGGGCCCGATCCGCAAATAGCGGCCGTCGAGCTGTTCCGGGATATTGCCGGTGACCTGCATCGCCGAGATGGTTTCCTCGCTCTGCATCGGCGCATGGAGGCCGTCGAGAAACGGGTGGCCGCCATTGGGTTCGGGCAACCGCTTGCGGTTGTAATTGGCCACGGCAGTAATGACCGGGGTCACGGCGGAACGGATTGTCTTTTCAATTACGGAGGCCATCGGAAATTCCTTCAGTTGAATATAATATCGGCAGCCGATGCGGCAGCCGCGAATAATAGCATGATCCCACCCGGATGGGGACGGCGGAGGACCAGCAGATTGCCCAGTCCGGAGACGGTGAATATCAGTATCGCCAGATAGACGATCAGATCGCTGCCGCCCTGCCACCGGTTGACCAGAACCGCGACACCAAGCGTAGCCCAGACCAGCGAGTGCAGTTGAAACATCGCCCAGGTCAGATCGCGCATCGGCTTCGCCGCCAATATCCCACTGGTCTGTTCCCGAAATAGCGGCTGCAGCACCACCCGATAACCGATGACATAATGCGCCATGGCAACCACCACGCCCAGCAAGGCAGCGACATAAGCAAATAGCATCATCGGAAATACTCCTGTTGGCAAATTGACTCGCAATGTTTATGCTGTTAACATGCCAATCAATGCTAACAGTGTCAACATGTGTCTGCCAAAAGGCCAAACATGCTTCCAGTTCTTCCAGTGAACGCGCCTTATCATCATGGCGACTTGCGCGCTGCGGCGCTGCAGATGGGAATGGAGCGACTGGCCAATCAGGAGCAGCCCGATCTCGGTCTGCGCGCCCTCGCCCGCGATCTCGGGGTCTCGGCAACCGCGCTTTACCGCCATTTCCCCAACAAGGATGCCTTGCTCGATGCCTTGGCGCTGGAAGGCCTCAACCGGCTGGGCGAGCATCAGGCAGAAGCGGCCGAGCAGGCTGGCGGCGGCCACCACGGCTTTGCTGAAGTGGGAATTACCTATGTCAAATGGGCGGTCGAAAACCCGGCCTTGCTGCGGCTGATCTACAATCGCATCGGTCGGGTCGATCTGACCGACGATGATCCCTCCGCCATGGGCGAGGCCTTTTATCAGCTCCGCGCCGGCATTGCCGCAATGATGCCCGACGAAATGTCGAAGGACCAACGCGCCGCCGCCGCGCTGCACGCCTGGTCGCTGGTCCACGGGCTGGCGATGCTGATCCTGGACGGCCAGGTCGACTATGACCCGGCGATGGTGCGCAAAGTGGTGATGATGACGGATTTCAAGGATAACTGACCTGTCTCGCGATCAGCCGCGCTTATATCAACAATGCTTAACCTGGCTTTTACCCGCTTCTGCTAGCTCTCCGCCCAGAATGATATGCGGGAATCAAGACAAGAGCGGATGAAAAACGTCTTCACCAAAAGCAATATCCAGAGGAAGCTCTGGTTCGCAGTCATTCTTGGCTTATTGTGCGTTCTGGCGGCGCTGGAACTGGCGCTCGCGGACCGCAAATATGGCCTGTTTACCGGTGGCTTCGGCCAATCGCAGGCGATTGACACGCTGACCGAGCGCGGCATCTTCCTGCTTGGCTATATGTCTTCGATGGCGATGCTGATCACCGGCACCTGGTGGATCATTGTCCGGCTTTTCCGCAGCAGAAAATCCTGGCCACCCTTGTTCTTTCTGGTGACCATCGTCGGCGGCGCCTATCTGTTGCTGCTCTTCCTGACCTTCCAGCTGGGCCAATATTTCAGTGACACGATGAGCTTTGCCCTGATAGCAAATCTCGGCGGCGGCAGCCTGACCGACGCCATGCTGTTCGTTTCCAACGAAATTTTTCTCGGCATCGCCGGACTGGTTGTTGGTCTTCTGGCCTATCATCACATGTTCCGGTGGCTTTCCCGGAAATTCCCGGTGCGCGACAACCATCTGATATGGCCTGCCTATGGCCGGCTGGTCATCGCAATGTTTTTCGCCACCCTGATGCTTGCCATCGCAGTGCCTGCGGCGTCGAGCGATGTGCAAAATGGTTTGAACCGCACGCTCGCCTGGGGCCTGTTCACAGAGGCCGCCAATACAATTACCGATTTTGACAATGATGGCTATGGCTGGGTCTCCAACATGCCGGATCGGCACCCGTTTGACGGTTCCCGCTATCCGCTGGCACTGGATATTCCGGCCAACGGCATCGACGAGGATGGCTATGGCGGTGATCTGCAACTGGTGCCAATGGCGCCGCAACCGCCGATCACATTGATCTCGGGCAACCGCCCTCACCTGATCCTGATCGTGATGGAAAGTGCGCGCTACGATGCGATCGGCAAGCGGATCAACGGCAGGCCGGTTGCGCCCAATCTCGAAGCCATTGCCAAGTCGGGCAGTGTTGTTTCCCCCGTCTTCAGCCATGTCGGCTTTACCACCGCGTCGCTCAAATCCCTGTTTGGCGGCGCGCTGCAGCCGGCAAACGGTTCTCCCTCGCTATTCCGTGAACTCAAATCCAGCGGCTATGAAATTGGCGTTTTCTCCGGCCAGCCTGAAGATTTCGGAGATATTTCACAAACCGTTGGCATGCGCGAAAATGCCGATATCTTCATCGATGGCGAGAAACTGAAACATCTGCGCGCTTTCAGCAACGGCGCGCAAGGCTCAATCCTCATCGACGAGAGCCATCTTCTGAACGCCTTTGCCGAACAATATCAGCGGCCGTCAAAATGGGACCAGCCACAATTTCTCTATTTCAATTTCCAGTCACCCCATTTCCCCTATTTCCACGAGGGCATGCCGCTCAATCTGACCGACAAGCCTTTGCCCCGGTCCGAGATCAACGCTGGCAATCGGGATCGGTTGCAGCAGACATATTGGAACGCGGTAAACTATTCCGATCAGCAGCTGGGCAAGCTGGTTTCCCGATTGAAGCGGGATGGCCTATGGGACAATAGCGTGGTTGTCATAACCGGCGATCATGGCGAAGACCTGTTTGAAGATGGTTTCCTCGGGCACGGCCACAATATCAATATCCGCCAGAACGGCACTTTCCTGGTAACCAGCCGCCCGGGCGTGACGACCGACGGGCCAATAGGCCTGAGCGATTATCGCGCCCTCATATTGTCGCTACTCAAGGGCAATAAGCCTCATATCGCTGCAAAGCCGGTGCTGATGACGGTCGGCGATCTCGAGCGCCCGACGCAAATCGGCATCGCAGAAAGCGCGTCCCGCATTACTTCCTTGCGGCTCGATACCGGAGAAGCCTGCATGGTCGAGCAAAAGCAATGCGCCAATGCCGGCAGCCTGACCGGAGGTTTCAAGGACCGCGTCGACAGGCTGATCCGCATCTGGGGATCGGCAAGATGGCAAAACCGGTCAAAAGCGCCACCTGACTGACCACCGGCAAATCATTGTTCAACGCGCACTATTGACCCAAATCCAACATCGCCCTATATCCCGCTCTCACCACAGATTTCGAGACAGGGCGTGCAGTCGCGCGGCGCGCCAGAAGAAATGAAATCTGCACGGTTTTCAGGACGCTAAAAAGCTGCAGTTTCCCACTTTGGGAGACATGCGGCTTTTGTTGTCTTGAAGCGCCTCCACAATTTGATTTTCCGCCGGTTTTCCGGCGATGGCGAGAAGGCAAAACTTTATGGCTACCCAAGCAGATTCGGTCAAAACGACGGCTCCGACACCGACCCGCAAGAAACGCATTCGCAAAATCTTCGGCGACATTCACGAAGTCATCGAGATGCCGAATCTCATCGAAGTTCAACGCGAATCATATGAACAGTTTCTGCGTTCTGATCACTCGATCGGATATGTCTCTGGCCTCGAAAAGACGCTGCGCAGCGTTTTCCCGATCCGCGATTTTGCCGGCACTGCCGAAATGGACTTCGTCAACTATCAGCTCGAAGACCCCAAATATAATGTCGAAGAATGCCGCCAGCGGGGCATCACCTATGCCGCACCGATGAAGGTTACCCTGCGCCTGATCGTGTTCGAGGTTGATCCCGAAACAGAAGCCCGCTCGGTTCTCGATATTAAAGAGCAAGACGTTTATATGGGCGACATGCCTTTGATGACCAAGAACGGCACGTTCGTCATCAACGGCACAGAGCGCGTTATTGTCAGCCAGATGCACCGTTCGCCCGGTGTCCTGTTTGACCATGACCGCGGCAAAACCCATTCGTCCGGCAAATTCCTGTTCGCCGCGCGCGTCATTCCATATCGCGGTTCATGGCTCGATTTTGAATTTGACGCCAAAGACATCGTCAACGTCCGGATCGATCGCAAGCGCAAGCTGCCAGTGACCGCATTGCTGCGTTCGCTTGGTGATGCGATTCTCGAAGTCAAAGAAAAGAAGCCTGATTTCGTAGTCGGCGAAATGGTCCGTGTCGGCGGCATGAAACAGCCTGCCGAAATTCTCGAAGTCGAAGGCAATTTGATCACGATCCGCGAACCGATGGGCGCGATCGAGTTTAATGGCGGCAAGATCGAAGACGAAGGCCGCACCAAGAGCGCGGAAATCACCAAGATCGTCAAGCAGGGCTATTCGGAAGAAGATATCCTCAACCTGTTCTATGCGCGCATCGTTTACAAGCGTGCGAAAGATGGCTGGACCATTCCTTTCGTAGCAGAGCAATGGCGCGGCATTAAGCCAACCTTTGATATTGTCGACGCACAGAGCGGCGAAGTCGTTTTTGAAGCGACCACCAAGATCACGCCGCGCGCCGCGAAAAAGGCTGAATCCGATGGCATGAAAAACATTGTCATCCCGACCGAGGAAATTTTCGGTCGCTACAGCGCCTTTGACCTGATCAACGAGAAAACCGGCGAGATTTATATCGAAGCCGGTGACGAAGTGACCGCGGAAAATCTGGAAAAGATCGACAATGCCGGCATCGACGCGCTCGAATTGCTCGACATTGACCATGTTACAACCGGGCCGTGGATCCGCAACACGCTGAAGGTCGACAAGGCCGAAGACCGTGACGGTGCACTATCCGATATTTACCGCGTCATGCGCCCTGGCGAGCCGCCAACGCGCGAAACCGCAGAAGCTTTGTTCGAAGGCCTGTTCTTCGATCCAGAACGCTACGACCTCTCCGCCGTGGGCCGCGTAAAACTCAACATGCGTCTCGAACTGGATGCGCCGGCTGATTATACAATCCTGCGCAAGGAAGATATTCTCGCGGTTGTCAAAACCCTCGTCGACCTGAAGGACGGCAAGGGCGAAGTCGATGACATCGATAACCTCGGCAACCGCCGTGTCCGTTCCGTGGGCGAATTGCTGGAAAACCAGTATCGCGTCGGCCTGCTCCGCATGGAGCGTGCCGTCAAGGAGCGCATGAGCAGCGTAGACGTGTCCACCGTGATGCCAAACGATCTGATCAATGCGAAGCCTGCAGTCGCGACCGTTCGCGAATTCTTTGGCTCCTCGCAGCTGTCCCAGTTCATGGATCAGACCAATCCGCTCTCGGAAGTCACCCATAAACGCCGGGTATCAGCATTGGGCCCCGGTGGTCTGACCCGCGAGCGCGCCGGCTTTGAAGTCCGCGACGTTCACCCGACCCATTATGGCCGGATCTGTCCGATTGAAACGCCCGAAGGCCCGAACATCGGTCTGATCAACTCGCTTGCCTCGTTTAGCCGCGTCAACCAATATGGTTTCATCGAAACCCCCTATCGGAAAGTCGTGGATCACAAGGTGACCGACGATGTTCTCTATCTTTCCGCGATGGAAGAGCAGAAGCACACCGTGGCGCAGGCGAACGCCGAACTGACCGAAGACGGCAGCTTTGTGGAGGAAATCGTTTCCTCCCGTCAGGCTGGCGAATTCCTGATGGCACCACGCGACATCATCACCCTGATGGACGTGAGCCCGAAACAGCTGGTTTCGGTTGCCGCCTCGCTCATTCCGTTCCTCGAAAATGATGACGCCAACCGCGCATTGATGGGATCGAACATGCAGCGCCAGGCTGTGCCTCTGGTGAAAGCCGAAGCACCGTTTGTCGGCACCGGCATGGAAGAAACCGTGGCCCGCGACTCTGGTGCTGCGATCGCCGCACGACGCTCCGGTATTGTCGATCAGGTGGACGCCACCCGTATCGTCATCCGTGCATCGGGTGCGGTTGAAGCCGGCAAATCGGGCGTGGACATTTACACGCTGCAGAAATTCCAGCGTTCCAACCAGAATACCTGCATCAACCAGCGTCCGCTGGTAAAGGTTGGCGAAATGATCCAGCAGGGCGACACGATTGCCGATGGTCCGTCCACCGATATGGGCGAATTGGCACTCGGCAAGAACAGCCTCGTCGCCTTCATGCCCTGGAATGGCTACAATTATGAGGATTCGATCCTCATCTCCGAGCGGATCGTGAAAGACGACGTCTTCACATCGATCCATATCGAAGAATTTGAAGTCATGGCCCGCGACACCAAGCTTGGACCCGAAGACATCACCCGCGATATTCCCAATGTCGGTGAGGAAGCCCTGCGCAACCTCGACGAAGCAGGCATTGTCTATATTGGTGCAGAAATCGAGCCGGGCGATATCCTCGTCGGAAAGATCACGCCCAAGGGCGAATCTCCGATGACGCCGGAAGAAAAACTTCTCCGCGCCATCTTCGGCGAAAAAGCTTCCGATGTTCGCGATACGTCTCTGCGTCTGCCGCCTGGCGTTGCCGGTACGGTCGTCGAGGTTCGTGTGTTCAACCGCCACGGTATCGACAAGGACGAACGTGCCCTGGCGATCGAACGCGAAGAAATTGCTCGCTTTACCAAGGATCGTGACGACGAACGCGCCATCCTCAATCGCGCAACGTTCAACACGCTGAAAGACATGCTGATCGGCCAAACCGCGACCTCCGCGCCGAAGCCAATGAAAAAAGGCGCAGCGATCACCGAAGAAAGCCTGTCCGAACTGGAGCAGGTTGATTGGTGGAAGATTGCGGTCAAGGACGATCAGGTTCAGTCCGATTTTGAAGCCACCCGTCAACAATATGACGAAGCGATCAAGCTGATCAACGAACGGTTCGAAGACCGTCGTGAGAAGCTCGAGCGCGGCGACGAGCTCGCACCGGGCGTGCTCAAGATGGTCAAGGTCTTTGTCGCAGTGAAGCGCAAGCTGCAACCTGGCGACAAAATGGCTGGCCGTCACGGCAACAAGGGGGTTATCTCTCGCATTCTGCCACAGGAAGACATGCCGTTCCTCGAAGATGGTACGCCGGTTGACATCGTGCTCAATCCATTGGGTGTGCCTTCGCGAATGAACGTCGGTCAGATTTTCGAAACCCACCTTGGCTGGGCCGCACGTGGTCTGGGCCAACAGGTTACTCAGGCGCTCGAAGAATGGAAACTTGCCAACCCTGATCCACAGGCAGCATCACCACCAGATGCGGTCAAGGAGCGGCTCAAGGTCATTTACGGCGAGCAATATCACGCAGATATCGATAGCCGTGATACAGCTGAGATTGTCGAAATGGTCGGCCATCTGCGCGACGGTATCCCAATGGGTACGCCAGTGTTTGACGGTGCGCATGAAAGCGATATTTCCGACATGCTCGAACTGGCAGGTCTGGATCGCAGCGGTCAGGTCAATCTTTTTGATGGCCGGACCGGTGACAAGTTCGACCGCAAGGTGACCGTGGGCTATATTTACATGCTCAAACTGCACCATCTGGTTGACGACAAGATCCACGCCCGTTCGATTGGCCCATACAGCCTTGTCACGCAGCAGCCTCTTGGCGGTAAAGCGCAATTTGGCGGACAGCGTTTCGGGGAAATGGAAGTCTGGGCGCTGCAAGCTTACGGCGCGGCTTACACGCTGCAGGAAATGCTGACGGTCAAGTCTGATGACGTGATCGGCCGGACCAAGGTTTACGAAGCGATCGTCAAGGGCGACGATACGTTCGAAGCCGGCGTGCCGGAAAGCTTCAATGTTCTGGTCAAGGAAATGCGGTCGCTCGGCCTCAACATCCAACTCTCCAGCTTTGGTGATGATGATGATGAAACCGACGACGGGATTGCGATAGCGGCGGAGTGAAGCACTAGCTTCACGCCACGCAGCATTTCAAATTTGGGGCGAAAGCCCAAGAGGAATTAAGACATGAATCAAGTAACAAATTTTGCAAATCCCATCGCAAAGCAGGAAACATTTGACCAGATCCAGATTGGCCTCGCTTCGCCAGAGCGCATTCGCAGCTGGTCCTTTGGTGAAATCAAGAAGCCGGAAACCATCAACTACCGGACCTTCAAGCCGGAACGTGATGGCCTGTTCTGCGCGCGGATCTTTGGCCCGGTAAAGGATTACGAATGCCTGTGCGGTAAATATAAGCGTATGAAATATAAAGGCATCGTCTGCGAAAAATGCGGTGTTGAAGTCACGGTGACCAAGGTCCGCCGGGAACGCATGGGTCATATCGACCTTGCTGCTCCGGTCGCGCATATCTGGTTCCTGAAATCCTTGCCATCGCGCATCGGCCTGCTGCTCGACATGCAGCTCAAGCAGCTCGAGCGCGTGCTGTATTTTGAAAGCTATGTGGTTATCGAACCCGGTTTGACCGCGCTGGAAAAATTCCAGCTGCTGACCGAAGACGAAATGCTCGAAGCCCAGGATGAATATGGCGAAGACGCTTTCTCCGCCGGTATTGGCGCAGAAGCGGTCAAGATCATGCTGCAGGACCTCGATCTGAAGCAGGAACGCGACGACCTGATGGAAGATCTGCGGACGACCAAGTCGACGCTGAAGCCCAAGAAGATCATCAAGCGCCTGAAAGTGGTCGAAAGCTTCATCGATTCCGGCAACAAGCCAGAATGGATGATCCTGGAAATCATTCCCGTGATCCCGCCAGAGCTGCGCCCGCTGGTGCCGCTCGATGGTGGCCGTTTCGCGACCTCCGATCTCAACGATCTCTATCGCCGCGTGATCAACCGGAACAACCGTCTGAAACGCCTGATGGAATTGCGCGCGCCAGACATCATCGTCCGCAACGAGAAGCGCATGCTTCAGGAATCGGTCGATGCGCTGTTTGACAATGGCCGTCGTGGCCGGACCATCACCGGCGCGAACAAACGCCCGCTGAAATCCCTGTCCGACATGCTCAAGGGCAAGCAGGGGCGTTTCCGTCAGAACCTGCTCGGCAAGCGCGTCGATTATTCCGGTCGTTCCGTGATCGTGACCGGCCCAGAGCTGAAATTGCATCAATGTGGTCTGCCGAAGAAAATGGCCTTGGAATTGTTCAAGCCATTCATCTACGCGCGCCTCGATGCCAAGGGTCTTTCGATGACGCTCAAACAGGCCAAGAAATGGGTCGAAAAAGAGCGCAAGGAAGTCTGGGACATTCTGGAAGAAGTGATCCGCGAGCATCCAGTGATGCTGAACCGCGCACCAACGCTTCACCGTTTGGGCATCCAGGCGTTTGAACCGGTGTTGATCGAGGGCAAGGCTATCCAGCTTCACCCGCTGGTCTGTTCCGCCTTCAACGCCGACTTTGATGGCGACCAAATGGCCGTCCACGTTCCACTGAGCCTCGAAGCACAGCTGGAAGCACGTGTCCTGATGATGTCGACCAACAACATCCTGTCACCAGCCAATGGTAAACCGATTATCGTTCCTTCGCAGGATATGGTTCTCGGCATCTATTATCTGACAATGGATCGCAAGGGCGAGCCGGGCGAAGGCATGTTGCTGGCCGACATGGCCGAAGTGCATCAGGCACTGGAAATTGGTGCCGTGACCCTGCACTCCAAGATCACCACCCGGGTTCCGCAAACCGATGAGGACGGCAAGCCGATTCTCAAGCGTTTCGAAACCACACCGGGCCGTCTGCTGATCGCCGAATGTCTGCCGAAATCGCATCTGGTTCCGTTCGACATCGTCAACCGCTTGCTGACCAAGAAAGAAGTCGGCGACGTGATCGATCAGGTTTATCGCCACACCGGTCAGAAAGACACGGTCCTGTTCGCCGATGCGATCATGGGCCTTGGCTTCCGCCACGCCTGCCGTGCCGGTATTTCCTTCGGCAAGGATGACATGATCATCCCTGACTCCAAGGATGCTACCGTCGCGTCAACGCGTGAACAGGTTGCTGACTATGAACAGCAATATCAGGATGGTCTGATCACCCAGCAGGAAAAATATAACAAGGTTATCGACGCCTGGTCCCGTTGTGGTGACACGGTTGCGAACGCGATGATGGACGAACTGGCCGCAACGCCAATGGACGAACATGGCCGCGAGCGCGAGATCAACGCGATCTACATGATGAGCCACTCCGGCGCCCGTGGTTCGCCAGCACAGATGAAACAGCTGGGCGGCATGCGTGGCCTGATGGCGAAACCTTCCGGCGAGATTATTGAAACACCAATCATCTCGAACTTTAAGGAAGGCCTGACGGTTCTCGAATATTTCAACTCCACTCACGGTGCCCGTAAGGGTCTTGCCGATACGGCGTTGAAAACCGCAAACTCGGGCTATCTGACGCGTCGTTTGGTTGACGTCTCGCAGGATTGTACGATTGTCGAAGAAGATTGCGGCACCGAAAATGCGCTGGAGATGAAAGCCATCGTCCAGGGCGGTTCGGTTATCGCATCGCTTGGCGAACGTATCCTCGGCCGGACCATGGCCGAAGATATTGTCGACAGCAAAGACGATAGCGTTGTGATCAAGTCCGGCACGTTGCTCGACGAAGCGGCGATTGTCGTGATCGAGGAGCTCGGCATTCAGTCCGCGCGCATTCGTTCACCTCTGGTCTGCGAATCCAAAATGGGCGTTTGCGGTACCTGCTACGGTCGTGACCTTGCTCGCGGTACACCGGTGAATATCGGTGAAGCGGTTGGCGTTATCGCGGCTCAGTCAATCGGTGAGCCTGGCACGCAGCTGACGATGCGGACCTTCCACATCGGCGGCGCAGCGCAGCTCAACGAGCAGTCCAATCTGGAATCGGTTGCTGAAGGTAAGGTCGAATATCGCGACATGCCGGTGATCGAAGACAAGAACGGACGCTTCCTGTCGCTGGCGCGTAGCGGTGTCATCGCCGTGATCGACAATGACGGTCGCGAACGGTCTGCCGATAAGGTGCCTTATGGTACCAGCGTGCTGATCAAGGATGGCGCAGTGGTTCACCTCGGCGATCGTCTCGCCGAATGGGATCCGTTCACCATGCCGATGATCACCGAAAAACCGGGTATCATCAAATATCAGGACGTCATCGAAGGCAAGACGATGACCGAACAGACCGATGAAGCCACCGGTATCGCACAGCGTGTGATCACCGAATATCGGGCTTCTGGTCGCGGCGCGAACAAGGAAGACCTTCGTCCGCGCATGACTTTGCTCGATGAAAACAGCGGTGAAGCCGGTCGTTATTTGCTGGCCAATGGCGCTACGCTTTCGGTCGAAGATGGACAGAAGGTTGTCGCCGGTGACGTGCTGGCACGTGTGTCTCGCGAAGCTGCGAAAACCCGTGACATTACCGGTGGTCTGCCACGTGTGGCCGAATTGTTCGAAGCGCGTATTCCGAAGGACAATTCGATCATCGCGAAAATCGATGGCCGGATTGAATTTGTTCGCGACTACAAGGCCAAGCGCAAGATCGCGATTGTTCCGGAAGAGGGCGAACCAGTCGAATATCTGGTGCCAAAGACGAAAGTCATCGACGTACAGGAAGGCGATTTCGTCAAGAAGGGCGACAATCTGGTTTCCGGTTCTCCCGATCCGCATGACATTCTGGAAGTTCTCGGGGTAGAGGCTCTGGCCGAATATCTCGTTTCGGAAATTCAGGAAGTCTATCGTCTGCAGGGCGTGAAAATCAACGATAAGCATATCGAGACGATCGTTCGTCAGATGTTGCAGAAAGTTGAAATCACCAATGGTGGTGACACCACGTTGCTACCGGGCGAGCAGATCGATCTGGAAGAAATGCTGGAATATAATGCCAAGCTGACCAAGAAGCAGGAACCTGCTGCCGGTAAGCCAGTGCTCCTTGGTATCACCAAGGCGAGCTTGCAAACCCGCAGCTTCATCTCTGCGGCTTCTTTCCAGGAAACCACCCGGGTGCTTACCCAGGCGGCTGTCGAGGGCAAGAAGGATCAGCTGATCGGTCTCAAGGAAAATGTGATCGTGGGCCGTTTGATCCCGGCGGGTACCGGAGCGGGCATGAACCGTGCGCGTATCGCCGCAACCAGCCGCGATGCGGCATTGCGGGCGCAACAGCAGAAAATGCTTGATGCGATGCGGGCTGCTGCGGATCTGAAGGCGGAAGAAGTAGCCAAGGCTGCTGCTCCTGTCGCAGCCGAACCAACAGCAGACGACATCTTTGCGGCACCAGCAGCTGAAGTAGCGGTTGAAGAAGTGGCTGTTGAAGAAGTGATGGTTGAAGAAGTAGCCGTTGCCGAAGCGCCTGCCGAAGCAACTGAAGCAGCTGAGGAAGCACCGGCGGAAGAAGCTTCGGATGAAGCAGAAACCAACGAGAAAGAATAAACTTCACGGTTTAAGCGAAACAAAAAAAGCCCCGCTGGAGACGATCCAGCGGGGCTTTTTTATGGCCAGAAAAAAATTGCTACAAGCTTTTCTCTATCAAAACCGAATCTCGCAAACCGACATTTTGCCTTTTACCGTGGTACGCCATTGTCCGGTCCATTTCCCGCCTTGCGCTGCAGCGACCGCCGGACATTTGCTCTCAGCATCCCTTTGATTCCAAATCGGTCCGGCATTCACATCGCGCCTATTTTGGGTCCGGCGGGGCTGCTGCGTTGCGATCTGTCGCCGTGAGGACGACGTAATCCTGTATAGGTCGGACTTGCCGTCGCCATTTTGACCATAGCTGACCCATTTGCGATACAAATCGAGTTGCAGCTGCATATCGCGGGACCGGTCATTCAGATAGACCGACCATTCGTCGCGACCGGTTTCGGCAAAGCTGTAATTCGCCCGGCCATTGGCGTCATACTCGGTCCATTCGCGTGGGCCGGTTTTTTTGAAACTGCCGCCAGAGAAAAACACCTGCTGGACATTGCCACCATCGGTCGCCGCGGATCCGCGCGGCGGCGCGGTGGTCTTCCGGCTCGTGCCGGTTATCTGATATAAATCAGACTTCGGACCGCCATTGGTGCCGTAGGTCACCCAATTGCGGTGGATGTCAATTTGCAGCTGCACATCGCGGGATCGATCATCGAGATAGACCGACCATTCATCCCGCCCGGTTTCGGTAAAGCTATAAGACGCGTGGCCATTGGGGTCATACTCGGTCCAACGACCATTTCCGGTTTCCCGGAAAAAGCCACCTCCGTAGTTGGCTTGCGTAACATTATATCCGTTGACGCCTCGCTGTGCCGTCGATTGCCGCTGCGCTTGTGCGGACCCGGAATGGCTAAAAACCAACAATGACCCCAAGGCTAAGGACATGCCGATAGCAACCGCTCTGTTCAACATTGTCATGAATTCCTCTTTTTGGCGACCCGGGACCATCAGTCGCACAATGAGCTGTTCTATACCAACTCAATAAGCCAGCAGCGCAAAAAGCCCGCCGGAGTTGATCCGGCGGGCTTTGGTTTTGCACAGCCGAGGCAGGCTTATGTCGCCGAGATTTTCTGGAGCGCTTGTGATACCGCGGCCTCCCCCTTCATCATTTGCTGATCGGCCGCGATAATGGTCACATCACTAATCCCGATAAACCCGAGAATATGCTTCAAATAGCCGGAGGCAAAGTCGATGTCGCTGCCCACTTCGGTACCGCCTGATACGATCAGCAGATAGGCTTTCTTGCCGCTGAGCAAGCCTTCGGGGCCAGTGGCTGTATAGTGAAAGGTCTTGCGGGCACGGGCGATCAAGTCGATCCACGCTTTGAGCGCCGCCGGAACCGCAAAATTATAGATCGGTGTTCCGATCACCAATATGTCGGCTGCGAATATTTCCTCAACCAGCGCGTCGGACAAGGCCAGTTCCGCTTTTTGTTCGGCGGTTCGCTCCGCTTCGTCGGTGAAATTGGCATGGACCCAGTTTTCGGTGACAAATGGAAGGGCTTCGGAAAGATCGCGCGAGACGATATTTCCTGGAGAGAGTTTTTCTATCAGGGCATCGGTCAACGCGCGCGAGGAAGAACCGGCTTTGCGGGCGCTGGCATCGATGCGGAGGATATTTCTGGACTGGGTCATGTCATTATTTCCTTTTGTTTTTGGTCTGATTGCGGAAAGTGGAGGGACGCTCCGGGTCTTGTGGGGGAAGATAGCGCCCCTCCGTTCAGGGGATCAGTTATGCGATTCCCATGCTTCGACAAAGACAAATTCGCTATCGTCTATCGCTTCAATCTGCAGCGAGGGCACGCCCCGGAGCGCCAGAGAATCCCGGGCTCCGACCAATTCGCCGTTGACCCGGACCTGACCGGCAGAACCGACCAGATAGACATGGGCACCATCGGCAATTTGATGCTCGACCGTCGTACCGGCTGCCAGCGTCGCGCCATAGAGCCGGGCATCCGCGCCGATCATCAGCGCGCCGCCTTGAATGTCCTGGTCAAAGCCGCTGGCGAGAATTTCCAGCTGACCGGAACGATCTCCCTTGGGGAAGGTTTTTGTATCCCAGTGCGGGTCACCGCCAGCAGCCCGCGGTTCGATCCAGATCTGGAACAAACGGGTCTGCTCCTCCTCGAGATTATATTCGCTGTGCATGACGCCGGTCCCGGCGCTCATCACCTGAACATCGCCAGCCTCGGTGCGGCCCTCATTGCCCATATTGTCGCGATGGGTAATCGCCCCTTCGCGGACATAGGTAATGATTTCCATATCCCGATGGCCGTGCATCGGAAATCCGGTTTTCGGCTGGATCTCGTCATCATTCCACACCCGGATCGGACCAAAACCCATGCGGGCGGGATCCCAATATTTGCCGAAGGAAAAATGATGCCGGGCCTGCAGCCATTCATGGTCGACATGGGCCAGCTCGCCAAATTCTCTTTTCTCGATCATCGTCTGTCTCCTGTTCGAGCGGTGCCGTTTCCGCTCTGCATGGGATGGAAATAGAGTGATCCGTTTGTTTCCAAAATAGACAATATAGAATTTGATTGTTTCCGATTTTTACCTAATATCGACTGATGGCATTACCCGATTATGAAGCATGGGCGATTTTTGCGGTGGTTGCGCGGCTGGGCAGCTTCACCGCCGCCGCCCGGGAACTGGCGCTCTCCAAGCCGACCATCTCGAAAGCCCTTTCGCGGCTGGAACACTCGCTTGGTACCGTCTTGTTCCACCGCACATCGCGCAAAATCTCCCTGTCCACGGCGGGCAAGTCGCTTCTGCCTCATGCTCAGCAAATTGCCCGCGACGGCGAGGCGGCGATGGAGGCCGCGCGTGATACCACCTACTTGTTGCAGGGACAGGTGCGTCTGGCCGCGCCGCTCAGCTACGGCCTCTCTCATCTCGCGCCGGTGATCGCCGACTTCATGTGCGCCTATCCCGAGATCACCGTCGATCTCCAGCTCAATGATGCGCGGATAGATCTGGTCGAACATGGCTTTGATTGCGCCATCCGTATCGGCGCGCTTCCGGACAGCAGCCTTAGAGCGATCAAGCTGCGTGACATGGACGGCCATTTCATCGCCGCCCCGAGCTATATCAAGCGTATGGGCCAACCAGAAACGCCGGCGGACCTGATCGATCATGATTGTTTTATCTACTCCAACACCCCGAGCCCCGAGGTCTGGCAGATCATCGGCCCCAATGATCAGGCAATCAGCGTGCGCCCCAAATGCCGGTTCAGAAGCAATAATGGCGATGTCATGCTGCCAGCGCTGATTGCCGGACGAGGCATTGGATATTTACCGGACTTTCTGTGTCAGAAAGCGTTGGATGCAGGCGACCTGATCAATATCCTGCCCGATTGGCGCATGGGTGATATTGCTCTCAATATCATCATGCCCCCTTCCCGCTTGCGTCCGGCCCGGGTAGATGCCTTGGTCAACCATCTGAAGGATAATTTGCGCTAGCCAGAAACAAATGAAGGAGTGCCCCCTCATTTCGCTGTCCTACATCGTCGGGATTTTGTAGCTTTCCCTTATGACCAATGAAATGATGACCTGACCCAGTGGCGACCATATTCTTCCCTTTGGATTTTTCGATTGCGCGGGACCGCCTGTTTTTGTCGAAAATCGCAGGCGAAGAAATTTTTGCTCTTACACTGTAAAGTTTGTAAAGTTCTTCAGGAAGACAGGCCCGAATATTAATGCCGCTCGAGACCATATTTCTTTTTCTGATCGCTGACCTGATGTTCTGCCTCACCCCGGGCCCGGCAACGATGGTCGCCGTCAGCCATGCCTTGCCCCACGGTCCGGCAGGGGGGATGCGCGGCGCGCTCGGGCCGATCGTCGGCGTGAATGTTGGCAATTTTATCTGGTATGGGTTGACCGCCTTTGGTCTGATCGCGCTGATTCAGGCTGTGCCCACCGCTTATTCGGTGCTCCGCTGGATCGGTGTCGCCTATCTGGCATGGATGGCATTTCAGATGCTCAGCGGCAGCCGCAGCGCTCTCGCCAAACAATCGGCGAAGAGCGCCACTTTCGGCAAGGGGTTTCTCAATGGCCTGGCGGTGCACATGTCCAATCCCAAGGCTCTTTTATTCTATACCGCATTCATCCCGCCATTTATCGATCCGGATGGTCCTTTGCTGCTGCAATTTGCCATCCTCGCTGGCCTGACCGTGATCACCGAGACCACCGGCCTGACCTTTTATTCTGCCCTTGCTTCAAAGGCGCGCAATCTGGGTAATGCCGATCAGGCACAGCCGGTGTTTCAGAAAGTCGCCGCGGCGGTGTTGCTGGGTGCCGCCTTGATATTGGCCTGGTGGAACCTCACCGATAGCGCGATGCAGAGCGCGTTCAACCTGCCGCAAGGAGCAATCGGTTAGATGAACTTTATGATCAGAACCTGGCTTTCTCTGGTGGCCTTGAGCTTTGCCGCCCCCCTGTCGGCACAGGAAGGACCTGATGACGGGTCCAACGCCGACGCGATTTTGGCGATAAAAGGCCTGCAACTGCTTGACCAGCGGATGAACGCCATCGGTTATCGACTGGTCGATGCCAATGCACCCTATTGCGATCAAAAAACTGCCAGAACCGGTTTGCTGCTAAATGATGTCGCCCAATATGCCGACCAGAAAACCGCCCGTTTCGCGCTCGGATTCGATAGTTCGATAGGGATTACTGCGGTGGCTCCGGACAGCCCGGCCGAAACTGCAAAATTATCACCCGGCAATACCCTGCTTGCGATCAACAATATGCCCGTCGATGATATTGCGGTCGACGATCCGGAGTTGTCCAATGAACAGCCGGTATATCGCAGGGTGGCCGCGATCAATAAACTGCTGGAACAGACGCTTACCGAAGACAATGTCCAGTTGACCATCTCGCAAGATGGTCTCAGCAGGACGGTTCCGATCAAGCCAGTTCTGACTTGTCCAGGGCAATTCCAGATCCGGGTCAGTGCCGACAGGAATGCGACCGCCGATGGCAAGCTGGTCAGTGTCTCATCGCGCCTCGCCGAATATTTTCTGGACGAGGATGAATTTGCCGCCGTCATCGCGCATGAACTGGCTCATAATCTGCTGAAGCATCGCGACCAGCTCGATGCGCAAAACGTCAATCGCGGGTTTTTTGGACAGCTCGGCAAGAGTGCCGCGCGAATCAAGAGCACCGAGATTGAGGCAGACCGGCTGTCGATATGGCTGATGGCCAATGCCGGCTATGACCCACAAGCGGCAATCCGCTTCTGGACCCGTTACGGCAAGGAACATGGCAAGGGCATTTTCTCCGCCTCAACCCATTATCGCTGGAAAAAGCGGGTGGAACTGTTCGAAGAGGAAATGGCAAAAATGGCGACGATGCAACCTGTCGATGGCAAATATGCGCCGCCGCTGCTGGTCAAAATGAACTGACTTAATCGTCCCCGTCGTAAGCGTCGTTGCAATTGCGGCGCTCTTGCTTGTTTTGCGCCTCATCCAGACAGAGTTTCCGCTGTTCTTTGCGATCGCCGAGCACTTTGCGGCCCAGATCTTCTTCCTTCTCCGACTGGGTCTGGGTGGTCGCATCAACCGCTGTCTCGACCACCGTTCCGACGGCGCGGAACGGCGCCGTGATGATCTTGCTGGCGACGCAGCCGGACAATAGCAGGGGGATGAGAGCCGCCGATAATATCGGGAATATGCGCATGAAATACTCCTCAGATGCTTTGTGCCGCGACCATGATGACGACCGGCTGAATAGCGGAGTGGATCATGATTGCGCCAATAGTTTCTCGGCCATGGCCCGAATGTCACTGCCAATTTCAGGATGGGCCAATGCCATCGCCAGATTGGCTTCGACATAGCCTTGCTTGGACCCGCAATCATAGCGCTTGCCGTCAAAGGTCATGCCATGAAATGGCTGCTTGCCGATCATCTGCGCCATTGCATCGGTCAGCTGGATTTCACCACCGGCACCGGCTTCCTGCGTTTCCAATATCCGCATCACTTCGGGCTGGAGTATATAACGCCCCGGCAGGATCAGGTTGGATGGCGCGGTGCCAGCCGGCGGCTTCTCGACCAGCCCCTTGACCTCGGTGATCGGACCATCGCGATAGCCGGGATCAATCACCCCATAAGACGGTGTATCCTCGATCGGAATTTCCAGCGCGCAGACGATATTGCCGCCAAGCTTTTCATAGGCGCTCACCATCTGCTTCATGCAACCGGGAGAACCGACCATGAATTCGTCGGGCAGAAAAATTGCAAAGGGCTCATCGCCGATGATATCGCGCGCACACCAGATGGCATGACCAAGACCGAGCGGCTCCTGCTGCCGGACAAAGACGCAATCGCCGGGCCGCAAACGCGTTCCATCGAGTACCGACCGGTCTTTCGATCGATCGGCCATGGTCCGTTCCAGTTCATAGGCCATGTCGAAATGGTCCTCGATCATCCCCTTGCCGCGGCCATTGACGAAGATCATCTGCTCGATTCCGGCCTCCAGCGCTTCATCCACAGCATATTGGAGAAGCGGGCGATCGACGATGGGAAACAGTTCCTTGGGCATCACCTTAGTCGCCGGCAGGAACCGGGTTCCCATGCCCGCAACCGGGAATACCGCTTTTCTGATCGCTTTCATCGGCCTGTCCTAACCCTTCAACTTGTCGGCAAAACTGGTCCGCAATTTTTGCAGCTTTGGCGGGATGGTGGCGACACAATAAGGATTGCTGCGGCCCTCGTCAGCCCAATATTGCTGATGATAATCTTCCGCCACATACCAGGGTGCCGGTCCCTCGATCGTGGTGACAATCGGTTCTGCGCGGTCCTCTCCGGCACGCACGATCGCGGCTTCCGCTTCGGCGCGCTGGTCATCATCCAGCGGAAAAACCGCCGATCGATACTGGGTACCAATATCATTGCCCTGGCGATTAAGCTGGGTCGGATCATGGGTTGCGAAGAAAATGGCGAGCAGATCGGAATAGCTCACAATATCATCATCAAAGCCAAGCTTGATCGCTTCGGCATGACCGGTCATTCCCGAACAGACCTCGCGATATGTCGGGTCCGGATTCTCGCCGCCGATGTAACCGCTTTCGACCGAATGCACCCCGGCAATATCATTGAACACCGCCTCGGTGCACCAAAAACAGCCACCGGCAAAAATGGCTTCCTGCTTTGCCATAGATACTCCTTTTACGCGGTGGCAGCATCGCCCCCGCTATTTGCATTGCTGCGTTCTTCATCGCCCCTGGCAACCAGAAGATACATGGCGGGTATCACCACGCGAGACAAGAGGGTCGAACTGATCAATCCGCCGATGATGATCGCAGCCAAGGGCCCATAGAGCGCACCGCCCCACAGAGCGAGCGGGGTCAAGCCGCCGATTGCCGTGATCGACGTGAGCAGCACCGGCAGGAAACGGACCTCGCCCGCCCGTTCGATCGCTTCGCGCAAGCCCATGCCCTGATTGCGCAGCTGGGTGGTAAAGTCGACCAGCAATATCGAGTTTTTGATTTCAATTCCGATCAGCGCGATAAACCCGATAATCGCCATGACGCTGAGCGAATTGCCGGTGATGAACAGGGCCAGAAGTCCGCCAAAAGTCCCCAGAGGGATAACGCCAGCGACCACGATCGTTTCCCGAAAGCGCCGGAACTCGGCCACCAGGACCGCAAGGATCAACATCAGCGCGGTGATGACCAAGGGTTTGAAATCGCCAAAGGTCTGGCCAACTTTCTCGGCTTCGCCGCCAACCGACCAAGTATAGCCTTCGGGAAATTTGATCTTCTCCAGCTGTTCCACGGCGCGATTGTTGACCGTCGACGGGATTTCGCCAAAGTCGACCTGCGCTGTAACCAGCACCGTTCGCTGCAACTGATAGCGCTGGATTTGCGGCGTCACATTGGTCAGCTTGGGATTGGTTATCTGCGACAAGGGCACAGGATCGCCAGTGCGCGTGGCGACATAGATCTTGTCCAACACCGACATCGGCAGGCTGCCCTCGAACGGGAAGCGAACGGTCACCGGATAGTCATCCCCTTCCTGATCCCGATAGGAGGCTGCCCGTTCACCACTGATCGCCAGCCGGATGGCGCGGCGTGGCTCGCCCGACGGTATGTTAAGCAGCGCTGCTTTCTTTTCATTCAGACCAATGTCCAGATCGATCTTGTCGGTCTCCACCGGATTGACAATATCGCGCGCGCCAGGGGTTTTCCGCAAGACATCGGCAACTTTACCGGCCAATTGCTTGAGCTTGTCCAATTCCGGTCCCGCCACCCGGATGACAAGAGGCGCATCCACGTGAGTGCCATTCTGGAAAAGTTCGATTTTCACGCGTGCGCCGGCAATCTGATCGAGTTGTTTGCGCAACCGGTCGATCATCTTCGGGCCTTCACGCGTGTCCCATTCGTCCAGCACCGCCAGCACTTCGCCATGGTTGATGCGTTCGGCCTTTGGACCGACATTGTAGAAAACCTGCGGGTTGCCGTTGCCGATATTCTCCGCCCGCACTTTTATGCTGGGTTCGGTTTCCAGGACTTTTGTGACTTCGGCAACAATCCGGTCAGTTCGATCCAGGCTGCTGCCCTGTTCCGCTTCGACCGAAACCCGGAAATAAGGGGCATCGGCGAAGGGGAAGAGCGAAAAGCCCAAGGTCGGAACAAGCGCGAAAGCCGAAAAGCACAAAGCCATTGCCAGCGCCACGGTCTTGACCGGAGCCCCCAGCGCGATGTGCAAAAAGGGCCGGTAAAACCGTTGAATTTTGTCATTGACCCAGCGCAGCGCCCGATTGCCCTCCGGATTTTCATCGCGCCGCAGCAAGCGGCTGGCGAGAAGGGGAATAAGCGACAGGGAGATCACCAGCGAGGCAGTCACGGTGGCGATAATCGCAATGAAGAAGGACTTGGTATAGGCACCGGCACCGCCAGGCAGAAACAGCAAGGGGACAAAGGCCAGAACAAGGACGGCCGTCGATCCGATAACCGCTGCACGGATTTCCAGACTGGCCTCGATCGCGGCCTGGGTTCGCGTCTTGCCCATCCGCAAATGCCGCGCGATATTTTCTGTCACGACGATGCTGTCGTCCACCAGCAGCCCGAGGGAGACGATAAAGCCGGCGATAGAAAGCTGGCTGAGATTATATCCCGCCGCATAGAGGACCAGCAGGCCGGAGGCGAGCGACAGCGGAATCGAGATCATGACGATCGCCGAGGATCGCAAGCCAAGCGGCAGCAGCGTGAAAATGACCAAGGCGATGGCAATCGTAAAATCGCGGGTCAGTTCATTCATCCGCCTCTTCACATCGCGGCTCTGGTCAAACTGCATGACCAGCTTGATGTCCGGCGGCAATATCGAACGCTGCTGGCCCAGTTCGATATCCAGCTGTTTTTTCAGGCGAGTGACGTCGACACCATCTTTTTGCGTTACGGTGAGAAACACCGCCCGCTGGCCATTATGCCGGGTCCGGTAAATCTGCTCCTCGGCACCCCAGCCGACTTCGGCGACATCGCCGACGGTCAGAAGCGAGCCATCCGACGCCCGGAGCGGCAATCCACGAATTGCCTCCAGATTTCGAAATGCGCCACCGGCCTCGACGTTCAGCCTTCGTTCCCCGCTCTGCACCGCGCCGCCAGGCAAATCCGCACCACCCTGGCGAACCGCATCGGCAATCGCACTGGCCGGAACGCGCAGCTCTGACAGTCGATCCGGCTTGACTTGCACGCTGACTTCCGGCTGCGGCAGGCCAAAAACCCGCGATTCCCGAACACCGGAATTGCGCGCAAAGACATCCACCAAATCGTCGGCATATTTCTCCATCCGTCGCCAGGAAGCGGTTTCGCTGACCAAAGCCACCTGCATGACAGCAGCCTCCGTCGTGCGGACCTTGCGATACTCAAGTCTCTGCAATTCTTTGGGGAGCTGATCGCGGATTGCGGAGACTTCGCGTACCACGTCATCGAAATAGCCGTCGACGTCACCCGACCATTCGCTGAATTCAACGGTGATAATAGTTCCACCATCCGTACTCGTCGACTGCACTTCGACAATATCATCCAGACCCTGAACGACATCTTCGATCGGCTTGGCGACCGTCTCTTCCATTTCTTGTGCATCGGCACCGGGCTGGACCGCGATAATATTGACAACGGGAATCGGAAAATGAGCGTCAACCGCCCTGGGAATATTGTTGAACGCAGTAATGCCCAGCACGACAAGAAGGGCAAAAAGGACAAGGCTGAGTTGCCAGCGGGAAATGACGAACCGGGCAAGCATATCAGGCCCGACGACCCTCCTGATTCCACAAAGCAATCATTGCGCTGTCCGGATCGGCTTTATCAAGTCCCCGTCCCTCAATTGCTCGACACCCCGCGTCACGATGACTTCGCCTTCCTTCAGTCCCGCCAGGATTTCGAGACTCTTGTCGGTCAATTTGCCAATTTGGACATTGCGCTGCTTCACCCGGTTTTTGTCATCCACCACAAAGACAAGACCTTCATCGGTACGGACACCGAATATCGCATTGGCAGGGATCGCAAAAGTCGCCGCTGTCTCGCGCGGCACTTGCACTTCGACCATACCCAATTGACCGGAACGCAGACGATCGCTGGCCGGAAGCGAGAAACTGACCTCGAACGTCCCGGTCCGTTCATCCGCCCGTCCATCTTTTTCGCTGACCACCGCATCAAACGGCGTTTTGGAAACGGCGGAAAGCATGACCTTGGCAGGCATGCCAACGCCGATACGGGCGGCGTCCGAATCGGTCATCGGAACCCGCAGCACAAAACCTTCGTCAATTTCCCCCAATATCAGCGCGGTCATGCCGGCCGTCACAATTTGCCCGGCATCAATATTGCGCGACAGGATGATTCCATTGCTCGGCGCTCGGATATAGGAGGTGCGGCTGGCAAATTCCGTGGCCTCGATTCGGGCCCGGGCCGCGCGCGCAGTCGCGTCTGATTGTTCGAGTCGGGATTTGGTCACCCAGCCCGCTTTGAACAATTTCTCGATACGATCATATTCCGCTTCTGCGCGATCCCGTTCCGCGCGCGCCGCGCTAAGGTCCGCCGCAACCGTGCTGTTATCCAGAGCAGCAAGAATCGCACCGCGCTTCACCCGGTCGCCTTCTTCATAACGGACCGACGCGACCTTGCCGCCGGTGGTGAAACCGAGCGATGTTTCTCGGCGCAAGCGAACGGTCCCGGCGGTATTCAGGGTTTCACTGTCGCTGGCCGGTTGGACCGTCGTCACGGCTGCCGGAACGGGGTCTGTCGATTTGGGTTTTTCGGCTGGTTCGCTGACGCTGCATCCGGTCAAAAAAACCAGACCACTCAAAATCGATATTATCGTTCTGCCAAGCGTCATATCGCGCATTTCCACCCCTAATTAAGTTCATCTAAAGTCTCTATCGAGCCTTGACCAATAGAAAATTGCTAAATGAAACCAAAAAGGACTGGATTGTTAAACCCGGCCGCTTGAATGTGTTATTAAAGTGTCAGTTTTAACTGTCGGTACCGACGACCTTCTGACCGACACGCCCCCTTTATCGGATAGATAAACAGCTATTTCGGCGACGCCGCGCGACGGAGACGGTCATTCAGAGCGAGCCCAATCCCGCTATCGGCAATGGGTGCCACGGCAATTTTCGCTTTTTCACTCGCTTCGGCATGGTGGAGCGCGGCAAACAAGCGGCTTGCGGCTTCAGCAAGATCGCCGCCAGCGGACAGGTTCATGTTCCCCGCCACCGGTCCAAAGCCGATATGATATTCATCGGACCGGGCGGTTGGCGCATTGAGACGAACCGGCTTTGCAGGCGCATAATGCGACAATAATTGTCCAGGCGCTTCGATCTTCCCGCTGATTGTGGGCACCGCCGGCTTCCCGGCAATGGCCTCCAACTGTGCCGGCGTCACCGGTCCCGGTCGCAAAATCCGGAAATCGCTGCCATCGATCGCGACGATCGTCGACTCAATCCCCTGCTCGCACGGACCGCCGTCGAGGATCAGCGGTGTCGCTGTGCCGAGACTGCCGGCGACATGGTCCGCCGTGGTCGGGCTGATCGCGCCGCTGCGATTGGCGGATGGCGCGGCAAGATACAAGCCAGAAGCATCCAGCAATTCGCGCATCACCGGATGAGCGGGGGCCCGCAAGGCGATCGTATCAAGGCCGGCGGTTACCGCTGCGGCGACCGGACAATGTTCGGCTTTTGGCACCACCAGCGTCAATGGCCCGGGCCAGAGCGCCTCGGCGAAACGCACCGCGAGTTGATTAAATTGCCCAAGCTTGCTGGCCGCAGCCAGGTCCGGAACATGGACGATCAGCGGATTGAAATCCGGGCGCCCCTTGGCCCGGTAGATTTCAGCTACCGCAGCCGCATCGGTCGAATCGGCGGCCAGCCCGTAGACGGTTTCCGTCGGCACCGCGACCAGTCCGCCCTCGCGCAATCGTGCCACGGCCTCGCCAATCGTCGCCGTGCCGTAACGGCGCGCTTCCCCGCCAATATGATCATTTGAGCCAGACATGACCCTGCGCTATAGCCCAGCGTAAATTCAGGCAACAACGGATAGCAAATTCATGTCTTTTACAGCCCCCGGTCGCGAACAAAATTTCGTCCTCAAACATATTGCCGGTATCGGTGATCTGGCCAGCCATGACCGCTTTGCCGGTGCCAGCGAGGATATGGTCGAGGCAATTGTCGACGGCATTGGCCAATTTGCCGCGGGCGAATTTGCCCCGCTCAACCGGATTGGCGACACAGTCGGCGCCCGCTGGAAGGACGGCAGTGTGACCATGCCGGAAGGCTTCAAGGCGGCTTATGCGCAATTTGTCGAAGGCGGCTGGGCGTCGATTGACGGACCGGAAGATTTTGGTGGCCAGAGTCTGCCCTATTCGCTGTCGGCGCTGATCCTCGAGACGTGCGGCGCCGCAAATTTCGCCTTCACTCTCTGCCCGATGCTCAGCTTTGGCGCGATAGAAGCGATCCACGTCCACGGGTCCGACGAACAGAAGGCACAATATCTGCCCAATCTGATTTCCGGCGCCTGGACCGGCACGATGAACCTGACCGAACCACAGGCCGGGTCTGATGTCGGCGCGCTACGCTCGACTGCAGAACCGATTGTCGAGGGCGAACATGCTGGCAAATATAAGATCAAGGGACAGAAAATCTACATCACCTTTGGCGAACATGATCTGACCGACAATATCATTCATCTGGTGCTTGCCCGGACACCCGGCGGACCGGAAGGAACCCGGGGCATATCTTTGTTCATCGTGCCCAAATATCATCTCGATGCAGACGGCAAGGCCGGTGCGCCCAATGACGTGACCTGCGTGTCGATCGAGCACAAGATCGGCATCCACGCATCGCCGACCTGCGTTATGGCTTATGGCGAACAGGATGCCTGTATTGGCGAGATGATCGGTGGCGAATTTGGCGGCATAAAGGCGATGTTCACGATGATGAACAATGCCCGCATCAATGTTGGCTCGCAAGGCGTGCAGATCGCCGAGCGGGCGACCCAGCAGGCCAGTCAATTCGCTCTGGATCGCATCCAGTCGGCCCGCGCCGGCAGCGGCAACAAGGAATCGGTGGCGATCATCGAACATCCCGATGTGCGGCGGATGCTGCTGCGGGCCAAGGCCTTGACGCAGGCGGCCCGCGCGTTGCTCTATTATGCCACCTCGAGCGTTGACCGCGCAACTTTGGCTATCGAAGGAGCCAAGTCCCGCGCCGAAATTCTTACGCCTTTGATCAAGGGCTATGGCACCGATATCGGCAATGAAGTCGCCTCACTCGGCGTACAGGTGCACGGCGGCATGGGCTTCATCGAAGAAACCGGCGCTGGCCAGCATTTCCGCGATGCCCGGATCGCACCAATTTATGAAGGCACCAACGGCATTCAGGCGGCCGATCTGGTTGGCCGCAAATTGGGTCTGGATGGTGGCGAGGCGATGTCAGCGCTAATTTCCGAAATCCGCACCGAGGCGCAAGGCGAAGAGAGCCTGCTGGCACTCGCCAACATCTGCGACGATATCAGGCAGTGGATGGCCAGCGGCGATGCCTCGATCGATGACCGTCTGGCGGGCAGCTATGCGTTCATGACCATGTTGGCGACCGCGACCTGCGGCATGCTGATGAAGAAACAGCACCGGGTTGCCACCGCCGAACTGGCCGATGGCGATGATCCGTTTCTCAAGGCGAAACTGGTCACCACCCGCTATTATCTCGACCATCTGGTGCCGGAAGCGCTGGGCCTCAAGGCCGCCGCGATGGGCGGAGCCGACATATTATACAGGCTCAGCAGCGCCGAACTGGCGGGCTGACCATGGCGAACGAGGGCAATAAGGATGTTCTGAAACGCATCGCCGATGCGCTCGAACGCCTTGCCCCACCTGCCGCCAGCCCGGTTGATTGGGCCAAGGGAGAAGCCTTTCTTTGCGACGGGCGCGGCCCCAGGGAGATTGCGCCATTCAAACCGGTCGACATCGATTTGCTCACCGGCATCGATCAACAAAAGACTCGCTTGCTCGACAACACCAGCCGTCATGCGCAGGGCCATGCCGCGCATGATGTCCTGCTCTGGGGTTCCCGCGGCATGGGCAAATCGGCGCTGGCCAAATCCGTGGTCCGCGCCCTGCAAGTGCAAGGGGAAGATATTGCTCTGGTCGATGCGCCATCGGACCAGCTTGAAAATCTGCCGGCGCTGTTCGAGATGCTCGCCCCCGTAAAGCGCCGTTTCATCATCTTCATCGATGATATCGGATTTGCCGAGGGCAGCAGTGAACCGCGTCTGCTCCGCTCAATGCTCGAAGGCGGCGCGAGCCAGCGGCCTGCCAATGTCCGCCTCTATGTCACCTCCAACCGCCGGCATATCGTCCCGCGGCAGATGAGCGAGCAGGATGACCCGATCAACCCGCGCGACGCGGTCGATGACCAGCTCGCGCTGTCCGATCGTTTCGGTTTGCGATTGGGCTTTCACGCCGCATCGCAGGATGATTATCTGGCCATCATCGCCCGCTATGCCGAGGCTCATGGTCTCGAATTCGAGCGCGAAGATGCCCTGCTATGGGCGAAACAGCGCGGCAGCCGGTCGGGCCGCGTCGCGTGGCAATATATTGTCGAACTGGCCGGGCGCGCCGGAAGCTTTCTCGCCTAGACTATTGCTCTGCCGTCGCATCAGCCTTGGCAGCGCCCTTGCGCGAGACCCGCCAGATGATTCCGCCGACATCGTCGCTGACCAGCAGCGCTCCGGTCTGGTCAAATGTGACCATCGCCGGGCGGCCACGTGCCAGTTTCTCGTTATCGACAAATCCGCTCAGGATCATCGCCGGCTTGCCTTCCGGTTCGCCGCGCAGGTTGAAATTGACATAGACCACATCATAGCCGGACAGGGGCTGACGGTTCCACGAACCATGGCGTGCGACCACCGCACCGGTTGCAAACGGCTTGCCGAGCGCCTGACCATGCGAAAAGGCAAGACCCAGCGGCGCCACATGCGCGCCCAAGGCATAATCCGGCCGCCGTTCATATTGGCGGTGATCGAGATTTTTCGGATCGACCCGCGGGTCGACATGACCACCCCAGAAATGCCACGGCCAGCCATAATGTGCGCCCCAGCGGACTTCGGTGAGATAGTCCGGCACCATGTCGCTGCCCAGCATGTCGCGTTCGTTGACCACGGCATAGAATTTGTCGGTACCCGGCAGATAGGCCATGCCAACCGGATTGCGCATGCCGTCGGCATAGATGGTCTTCTTGTTGGTCGTGAGTTCGACCTGCAAGATGGCAGCGCGCTGCTTCTCTATGTCCAGACCATTTTCGCCGATATTGCTGTTCGAGCCGACCGAGATGTAGAGATATTTCCCATCCTGGCTGGCAAGCAGGCCGCGGGTCCAGTGATTATTCGGTGCCTTCGCATTCAAATTGGCAACCTTGCGGCCCTCGGCGGTGATTTTCGTGTCGCCTTCCGCATAGGGATAGGCAAAGACCGCATCGGTATTGGCAACATATAGTGTGCCGTCAACCAGCGCCATGCCAAACGGCGAGTTGAGATTTTCGAGGAAGGTGAATTTCTCGTCGACCTGACCATCCTTGTCGTTGTCGCGCAGCAGGCTGATTCGGTTGGCCGATTCGGTGCCCGCTCCGGCCTTGCTCATCAGATTGCGCATGACCCAGCCTTCGATACCCTTGTTGGTCCGCGGCGGGCTGTTTGTTTCCGCCACCAGCAGGTCGCCATTGGGCAAGCGGAACATGCTCCGCGGATGGTCCAGCCCTTCGGCGAAGCGCTCTACCACAAGGCCCTCGGCTGCAACCGGGCCTTCGCCTTCGCCCCACGGCTCGGCTTTGGCGATATTGATGGTCGGGAATTTTTCCGAACGGACATTGGTCAGCTCTGGCTCCACGCCCTCGGTTGCCTCCAGCGGCAACAGCGCCGTATCACCGCGGGTGAAATAATATCCTGCGCCCACCCCCAGGATGATGAGCAGAATCGCGATATTTCTAATATGTTTCAGCATCAGCCGATAATAGGTGGCGTCAGAGGTCCTGACAAGCGCGCTGTTAGGCGCTCACCGGCCTGTCCACCAGATAGCCAGCGCCACCAGCGCGCCAAGCGCCAGTCCGGCCAACAAACCGGCGGAAGGTTGTCCCATAAAACCACCGGCCATCGCGCCAACAATGGCGCCAATCGCGATGAACACGCCGCCGCCGCTGCGATTTGCCGGTCGATCACCGGAAGGATTGGAAGCATGTTTTGGGGTTTCAGGATTCATGGCCGTGGCCTTAACCCACAACGAACCCCATGACCAGAGTTTCCGATCCAACTTATGATTAACATGTTGGTAACCTTAGCTTTTGAAGATATTTCCACCGGTCGGCTGTAGAAGTCATGGTCAGGTTGGAGGCGGACACGCTTCCCGAAACAGGAGCCATTAATGCAATTACCCGTATTCATTGACTCCACCCATTATAGCGCTGCCGAATTGCTGATCACCAACTATGGCAAGGAAGCCGGACTGGAGGCGGCCAATCGCGCCGACAAGAGCCGGTCGATCGGCAACCATCTGCATTATTGCAAATGGCGGCAAGTGGAACGGCTGTGTGTATTGCTGTCAATCGACCAGTCGATCGGTACGGTGCACTGACCTAGCGGTCGGGATTGCAGACAATATCGGCGGCCCCATCGGTTCGGACCGTGCAATTGGGCTGGCCGGCAAGCGCGATTCGTCCGGTACCATTGTTGGTGATATTGGCTTCCCGCGTCACCTTCATCTGGCTGCTCGCCGGGCCGCGCTGGACAAGCGTGAGCTTTTCGACCGTGAACTCCGGGCTCTCAAACATGCTGGCCCCTTGCAGCTCGATCCGGGCATCGCGCGCCTTGCCGGCCATGATCACTTGCCCGCCGCCGGTCATCGCCACATCGAGCCGGTCTGCATCAACCGCATCAATCCGCAATGTACCAAAGCCGCCGAGCCGCACGCGCGGGGCGCGGCCCGATAATTTGTCGAGTGTCACCAGACCGGATCCGAGATGCGAGATATTGCTGATCGCATAGCTGCTGAGGAAAAGGGTGACCGGCGCATCACCATCATAGTCATCGCCACTCAGCGACTTGGGCCGCACCGACACGATCAGCTGCTTGCCATTTTTTTGCAACGAGACCCGGTCCAATAATTCTCGGGTTTCCCCTTCCGCGCGCGCCGACGGACCCTTGCCAGAGGTCAGCACCACATCGACACCATTGCCGATTCGGATATCATCAAAGCCGAATAGCGAAAATTTGCGTTCCGCCGCCTGGGCTGCCGACGATAGCAGCAACGCTGCAGTCAGCAGGAAAATCGGCAAAAACCTCATTTCGGCCGGGCTTCGCCAAATTCCATCCAGCCAAGCCATCGCGGCGTCTTCGGTGCATAGTGGCCATCATTTTCCGCCAGCGCATAGCCATGGGCTTCAAATAATTTGGCAACCGGGCGGTGCAGGTGACAGCCGCCGGCTATATGTTTCCAGACCGGTTCGATCCGGCGTTGCCATTTTTCGGGCCCCTTGTCGGGTGCCCGGCCATGTTCGAGAAACAGGATCTTGCCGCCGGGTTTCAAGACCCGCCGCATTTCGGACAACACTTGCGCTCCATCCTGCACCGAGCATAGGGTGAAAGTGGTCAGCACCGTGTCAAAACTGTCGTCGGCAAAGGGCATGGCTTCGCCAATACCGTCGCATATTTCCATGTCGAAGCCGCGTTCGCTGGCTTCCCGGCGGGTATAGTCGAGCAAGCCTGCTGACGGATCGAGACCGGTCAATTTGGTGACCTTTGAACGGTCATAAAATTGCAGATTTATGCCGCCGCCGCAGCCGAGTTCAAGCACGTCGCCGTCGGCTTTTGGCACGATCTGGCTACGGTCTTTCATCACTGCAGGTTGCGAGCAGGCGACGCGGATCAGCTTTGGAACCGCATATTTTTCCCATAGATTTGGCATCGCCGACAAATCTGCCACATTGAGGGCGGATCGCCAAGCGATTTCAGCATGTTGGTCGGATGATCAACCGCAGGTGATGTCACCAGACCCCATCGACCGCGACTTGCACTTGGCATCACCATGAATGCGGACATCCCCGGAACCCATGACCTTGGCGTCGACCGATCCGTCCGAGGACAGCTCGACATCGCCGCTGCCGGCGACCGATATGCTGACACTGGCGGCGTTCAGATCCTTGCCGCTGATATCGCCCGAACCGGCAATCGATATGTCGATCGATTCGGCCGTACCCGCCAGAGTCAGATTGCCCGATCCGGCAATTTTGGAACTGAGCGACGCCGTTTCAATTTTGGCCACCCGGATATTGCCGGATCCGGCGATGCTCAATTTGGTCGAGTCTGTGGTCATCATATCGACCTCGATATCACCCGAGCCCGCGAGCTTGGCGGTCTTCAAGGACGGCGCGCTGACATAGATTATGGCCTTGCCGCTATCACCCCAGGACATGCCGCTGTTATCCCGGCCAATCTTGATCTCGTCACCGGAAATCTTGTAGCGCAGCTGTTCGATCGCCTTGGCATCACCTTCGGCCCGGATCGAGAAGTCATCGGCGGTGGTGAAGACGATATTATCGGGACCGGCCAGCGTGATAGCTTCGAACGGGCCGGGGTTGCTGGCGCTGGAGCCGATGGGGCTGCCATCAGAAAAGCTGCTGGTTCCCGTGCTGGTCGCTGCATCGCCAACGGCATTGGCGATCGAACCTTCACAAGCCGCGAGCGCCAGTAGCGGTGCCAAAAACACTATTTTCTTCATCCATGCCTCCTATGCTGTATTAACGCACTAATACGCTTGCGCCCGGCATAGATCAACTTAAAATTTTGGCTGGTCCGGGCATGAAAAAAGGGGCTGCCACATCGCTGTGCCAACCCCTTCCCTGTTTCGACGAAGGACGAAGCCTTATCGATCAATCATCCTTGACTTCATAATATTGCGGTGCCGCAATATTGAGTATCTCGAGAATCTTCGTCAGAGCCGTCGGCTCATCGGTTTCTTCCATTGCCGCCAGCTCGCGGGCGAGACGGCTGGATGCCGCTTCAAAAATCTGCCGCTCGGAATAGCTTTGTTCCGGCTGGTCATCGGCGCGGAACAGATCGCGGGTCACTTCGGCAATCGATACCAGATCGCCCGAGTTGATCTTCGCTTCATATTCCTGTGCCCGGCGCGACCACATCGACCGCTTGACCTTTGGCTTGGCTTTCAGTGTTTCCATGGCTTCCCGCAGCGTCTTGTCGGAAGACAATTTGCGCATTCCGACGCCTTCTGCCTTGTTGGTCGGAACCCGCAAGGTCATCCGCTCTTTTTCAAAGCGCAAAACATATAGCTCAAGCTGCATGCCGGCAATTTCTTCATTTTGCAGCTCAACAACTCGACCAACGCCATGTTTCGGATAAACAACATAATCGCCCACATCAAAGGACAGCACATTCGCAGCCATAAAAAGCCTTTCTTGATTCAATGGAAAAGAACGCTAGTCAACGTTCGAACTTCGTAATCGCCTGACGAAAAAACCCTTTCGTACACATATTTAACGACCGAACACCACCCGCTTCCTCAGGTGTCCAGCCGCCAAGTGCACTATCTTTAACAGATTCGTCACAAAAAAGCAATTTTTCGTTGCAATGCACAACTGATCGCGGAATCCGGCACGGGATTCACAAACCACCCACATCTGCGGTGTTGATTGCGATTCCACTCGACTTGACCTAATCCAACACTCCACAAGATGATCGGAGGCTTGATGTTGCAATCCCTAATTCTGCAAATAGTCCTGCCGCTGCTGATTGTTGGTGCCCAAACAGAACCGTCACCAGCAGAACCAGAAATTACGGTTACCGAGGAAGTCCGTGAGCTGCTGAACGCGCGCGATGAAATCGGCATTGACGCAATGCTGGACTCTCTGGACGCATTAGGCAGCAAGGGAGATGACAGCGCCCTGGAGTTGCTCGGCGAAATTTATTCTGGAGCTTTTGCCCTCGAACAGGATAGTTTCAAGGCCTGCTCCTATTTCGAGCGAGTGAAACAAGTGAGACCGGACACACTGCACAATCTTGCGACCTGCTTCTATTCCGGCGATGGCAGACCGAAGGATTACACCCGAGCGAGATCACTCTACAAACAAGCTGCAGAACTGGGATATCCAAAAGCCAAATGCGCATATGGCAACATGCTTATTGCAGCAGAAGGTGGTGAGAGGGACGTTGACCAGGGTTTGGCGCTTTGCCGGGAAGCAGCAGAGACGGGCCTGGCTGATGCCCAAGCCGATCTGGCCGGCTACTTTCTTCTGGGAAAGGTCGTTGCCAAGGATGCGGTCGAAGCCCGGAAATGGTTTTTGGCTGCGGCCCAACAAAAACACGCCAATGCATCCTTCGTTCTTGCCCAAATTTACTGGAATGGTGATGGCGTGGATAAGAATAGAGAAGAAGCCGAGAAATGGTGGAGAATATCGCATCAGGCTGGACGCAAGGATGCCTCATTCCATCTGGGCAGGGCAGCCATAGCCACGATGTTCAGCTATGTGGGCGAAAAAATCACCGGCATTGATCTCAAAAAGATGGGGGCGGCTCGGGAGTGGTTCAAACTAGCAAATACCAATGCATATGAGCCCGAACAGCGCGCCGAAGCAGGAAAAATGCTGGTGATGCTTGATGAGTTATCCGCGAAATATGATCCGCGAAATACTCCTTAATCGCCCTCGCCTGGTTTCTCGGAGAAGAAAGCTTCGAACTTGCCTTCCATGCCTTTGAACTCGTCGGCATCGGCGGGCGGCTCGCGGCTGACCGTGATATTCGGCCATTCTTCAGAGAATTTGGTGTTAACCTCGAGCCATTTTTCAAGGCCGTCTTCGGTATCGGGCAGAATCGCTTCGGCCGGGCATTCGGGTTCACAAACGCCGCAATCAATGCATTCGCTGGGGTTGATGACCAGCATATTATCGCCTTCGTAAAAGCAATCCACCGGGCAGACTTCGACACAGTCCATATATTTGCATTTAATGCAGGCTTCGGTAACAACATAAGTCATCTGGTCGTGAACTCCCCTATACCAGTCCGCCATCTTGAGGTCAGCGATCTGATCCTAGCTATTGTGCAATTTCTGACACGTCAACAGTTGGTTTGGCCGCTAATTCAATTGCCAGTCTGCAATATCTCATAACAGGATTGCGCCTGCAAAGCGCTGCTGCGGCGTTCCGGCAGCGCAATGATCCGCACCACATCGACAACATGACCCTGCGGGACCGTGAGGATGTCTCCCTGCCGCACCTTGACATGACCCCGCTCGATCCGTCGCCCGTTCAACCGGACATGCCCTTTTTCCGCCAACTTGCGCGCCATCACCCGGTTATTGGCAAAGCGCAGATACCAGAGCAGCTTGTCGATCCGCAGCGCCGGTTGCGCTGCGGGGATGCGATCCGCTGCTCTGCCGTTCAAGCCTGCATCCTATTTTTTCATGCTGTCCCTGAGTGCCGCCAGTTCGGCAAAGGCACCGCCAGCGGTCGCCAGAACCGGCTCCACCTTGCGCTTGACGGGCGCACCCTTGGCCTGTTTCTGATGCTTTTCACGGGATTTAAACTGGCCTTGGTTCTTTTTGCGCGCCATGCCCTTCCAGCGCCAATATTGCACGGCTGCTGCCGGTTCCGCCGAAATGAGCGTGGCGTCAGCAGGCGTTTCGCCTGCTTCTGCAGCGACGCCGGGCGTGGTGTCTGGCGCGATGGCTTGTTCAGCAGCGGCTTGCGTTTCATCCGCACTGGCCTGCGGTGACGCACTGTCCGCGACAACGGGCGGCTCGATCGGGGCTGGCTTGTCATTGGTTTTGACGAAACCTGACAGATCGAGCAGCGCATCATGGCAGCTTTTCGAGAGGCCCAATGAGGTCGCCAGCGCAGGATCAATGGCAAAAATCCCGCCCTGCTGACGAGCTTCATGCGCTTGCTTGATCAATCGCTCGACCATGTCGACCCGGACATATTCATCGGCAATCTTGCGAAAGCCGAGCCGCGAAGCATGATCGGCAGAAGCGAATGTCCCTTGTTTGAGATGCACGGCATTATCCGGCGCCTGGTCGATCATCGGCTCTGCGTCAAAAGCCGCGAACAAAGCCGTCCGCCAGAGTACCGCACCGGGTTTCATCAGCGCATGATGAAAAATGTCGAGCGCCCCGAATACCAGGCCTGCCCGGCGCGCGTGGCCGCGCATGTCATTGTCGAGTGCGCGGATGGCCTGGTCGATTTCGCGTCGTGACAAGATCCCGCCCGCATCGACAATTTGCGCAAACAGCGCGCGAACCGCCGGCGGTGTCTCCGGCTCATTGGCCAGCGCGTCAATTTTCATCAATCCCTGCAGATGCTTGGCCTTCATCGCATCGACCCAGGCCTTGACCCGGTCGATCACTTTCTGGCTGTCGTCGGCGGCCATATCCTTGATCGACCGTTCGAACTTAATCTCGGGCTGCAGGAGAGTCTTGCCCTTGGTCAGAACCGCCAGCCGGCTATCGCCCCACAATATCGTCGGCTGACCGGTCGCATCGGGGGCCAGCGCCAGCACCGAATCTGGTGCCTTGGCAAGAGCGTCTGCATTTTCTGTCATAATCCGTCCCAAATATCTTTCTGCCGCCGCAAGCAGCATCTTGCGATCCTCTCTCCGGCTATCGGAAGGCACGAGAAATTGAAAGCCCTTGAGTGTTCCTATTTCCTGTCCCTCGACCAGCACCTTGCCATCGTCATCGACGACCACATCCTGGGGCAGCATATCTTTCATCAGACCGCGCATCAACACCCGGGTCCGCTTGTCGACAAAACGCTGGGTCAATTGGGTGTGCATCGCATCGCTCAACCGGGACTCCAGGGCACGGGTGCGATCAATCATCGCCTCGGGCTGCTCCACCCAATGGGATTTTTGCGCGATATAGCTCCAGCTGCGGGCGGCAGCGATCCGCGCGCCCAGAGTCGCGATATCGCCCTGGACATTTTCCAGCCGGGATATTTCCTGCGCCATCCGGGCATGGGGAATTCTGCCCGAACCGCCGGCCAGATGCGGCCAGAGCGAGGCGACAAAGCGCGCCTGATGATCCGCTCCGACCTTGCGAAAATCGGGGATGCAGGCCGCCTCCCAGAGCAAGCGCACCTTGTCCGGCGAGCCAGCGAGACCGGATAGCGACGAATCCTGCGCCAGCCTTTTCAAAACCGCCAGGTCGACGGCTTCCGGCGCCGCGCGCAATAGACGCCCTTGCGGAGTTTCCTCCAGCGAACGGATCAGGGCCTCGACCGATCCAAAATCCGGTTCGGCATTGCGCCAGTAAAGCCATTCCAACTTCGGGAATCGATGCGATTCAAGATTTTCGATATCCTCGGCCTGCAATTCATCCGAAGTGGCCAGCCCGGTCAGCACCCCGAAGCTGCCGTCTTTCTGGTGACGCCCGGCACGCCCGGCAATCTGCCCAATCTCTGCCAGGGTCAGCTGTCGGCGGCGGCGACCGTCAAATTTCTTCAACGCGGCAAAAGCAACATGGGTGACGTCGAGATTGAGACCCATGCCGATGGCATCGGTGGCGACGAGATAGTCGACTTCGCCATCCTGGTACATTTTGACCTGGGCATTGCGGGTCTGCGGCGACAAAGATCCCATGACGATCGCCGCGCCGCCATGTTGACGACGGAGCATTTCGGCAATCGCGTAGACATCCTCGAGCGAAAAGGCGACAATCGCCGATCGCCGTGGCAGCCGGGAGAGCTTGCGCGGCCCGGCGTAGCTCAGGGTGGAAAAACGCGGCCGGGTGATAATCTCGGCATCGGGGAGCAAGGCTTCAATCAGCGGCCGCAGGCTTTCCGACCCCAGGATCATGGTTTCATCGCGACCGCGCACATGCAGCATCCGGTCGGTAAATATGTGGCCACGCTCGGGATCGATACCAATTTGCGCCTCGTCGATCGCGACGAACGCAAATTCGCGGTCCATCGGCATGGCTTCGGCCGTGCACAGATACCATTGCGCATCTTTCGGGATGATCTTTTCTTCACCGGTGACCAGCGCCACCCGATTGGCTCCCTTGAGCGCCACCACGCGGTCATAGACTTCCCGCGCCAGCAATCGGAGCGGAAATCCGATCATTCCGCTCGAATGGGCACACATGCGCTCGATCGCAAGATGGGTTTTGCCGGTGTTGGTCGGACCAAGAACAGCGACAAGAGACGACTGGGAGAAGCGGGACATTGTCGGCACAACAGCCGATCAAACGCGCAGTTGCAAGGGGCTTGCAGCAAAATCCGCAGATACGGACCGGATAACCGTGATTTTACACGGCTCGCCGCATGTAAACCGGCTGCACGGCGGCTTAATTTGACTTTAACCAAGTTCCTGCACAGAGGTCAAATATATATAGTATGCTAATTGATAAATTTGCATCACCTAAGGGGTTCGTTTGTTCAAGAGTATCGACGATATCGACATGCAAGTTCAGGGGGCTGCGATCACCGCAGCAAATCCCCTGCTTTCGTCGTTACCCGACTCCATTTTTTCCAGAGAAAAACTAGCCAAATGGCGTGAATCTTTTGCCGAAATCGACTGGGTGCCCGATCTCGGTGTCGATATCGGCAGCCCGGTCTGGTTCCGCGGCCTGGTGACGCTGACAGCCCTTTGCGGCTTTGCATTTTCCTGTCTTCCCGATTTTGGTCCGATTGCCGGACATCGCGCCGATCCGCTGAGCGGATATCGCGCCGACCAGGCGCGTTCGCAAATGATCGCCCCGCTGGCTTATGGGTCCGACACCGGCATCAGGATGGCGGCAACCGATGCGGTGCGCCCGCTGGCGGAAAGCCCCGAACGGCCGTCGATCGAACTGGTCGCCACGCTTGGTCGCGGCGACAGTCTGCGCCGGGTGCTGCAACGCGCTGGCGTGGCCAGCGATGAGGCCGTGCAGGTCAACGATCTGATCAGCGGAGCGGTTCCGCTCGGCGATCTCAGGCCCGGCACCAAGATCGATGTCATTCTCGGTCGTCGCCCGGCGAAGAATCAGGCCCGGCCACTGGACCAACTGGCATTTCGCGCCCGCTTTGACCTCAATCTCGAAATATTGCGCGACGGCGACCGGCTGAAGCTCAACCGCAAGCCGATCCTGGTTGATGACACGCCGCTGCGGATCAAGGGCAGTGTCGGCTCGAGCCTCTATCGCTCGGCGCGTGCCGCGGGCGCACCCGCCGACGCGGTCCAGAAATATCTGCAGGTCATCGGCTCAAAAATGTCCGTGTCGCGGGACATTCGCAGCACCGACGAATTTGACATCATCCTGTCCTATCGCCGCGCCGAAACCGGCGAGGTCGAAGTCGGCGATCTGATCTATGCCGGCCTGGAACGCGGCGGCAAACCGGCAGCACAAATGCTGAAATGGCAGAGCGGCGGCCGGACCAACTGGTTTGAAGCATCGGGCGTCGGCCAGTCGAACGGCGAACTGGCCCGGCCGACCAACGGACGGATCACCTCCAGCTACGGTATGCGGCGGCATCCGATCCTGCGCTACAAGCGCATGCACAGCGGGATGGATTTCGGCGGCGGCTATGGCGCACCGATTTACGCAGTTACCGATGGCACTGTGGTTCACGCCGGTCGCAAGGGTGGCTTTGGCAATTATGTCAAACTCCAACATGGCGGCGGGCTGGCTTCCGGCTATGGTCATATGAGCCGGATCGCGGTGAGCAACGGGCGGCGCGTGCGCAGAGGCCAGATTATCGGCTATATCGGATCGACCGGCCTATCGACCGGGCCGCATCTACATTATGAACTCTATCGCGGCGGACGCACGATCAACCCCCGGTCGGTCAAATTTGTCGAGCGCGCTCAACTGGCCGGGCGGGAGCTGCGCAACTTCAAGGGCCAGCTACAAAAATTGCAGCGCGTGGAACCGGGCGCAGCATTGAGTGCGCTGAAAAGCGCCTCTGCCCAGGTTGAACCGGAACGCGAGATCAGCCGGCTCAACAAGCCGCTCAAAAGCTAGCGGCTCCAAACAGTTTCACAGAAGAGTTGAGCGCTGCGGTCGGCTCGGCTAAGCGTTTCCCATGTCACAGAAAGCCGCTTTCCCACACACCCGATTGCGCCGCACCCGCACCCATGGCTGGAGCCGGGACATGGTCCGGGAAAATCACCTGTCGCCATCGGATCTGATCTGGCCCCTGTTCATCACCGAAGGCGAAGGCGTGGAAGAGCCGATCGATTCGCTCCCCGGCGTTTCGCGCTGGTCGGTCGACGGCATCGTCGAACGCGCCCGCGAAGCGCGCGACCTTGGCATTCCCTGCCTCGCGCTATTTCCCAATACGCCGGTAGAAAAGCGCAGCGATGATGGCAAGGAATCGCTCAACCCCGACAATCTGATGTGCCGCGCGACCAAGGCGGTGAAGGACGCGCTGGGCGACGACATCGGCATATTGACCGATGTCGCGCTCGATCCTTACACCAGCCATGGCCAGGACGGACTGATCGATGACTTCGGCTATGTCGAAAATGACCGTACGCTCGACATATTGACCAAACAGGCGCTGAATCAGGCCAATGCCGGGGCCGATATCATTGCGCCGTCCGACATGATGGATGGCCGGGTCGGCGCGATCCGCGACGTGCTGGAACTGGCGCATCATCACAATGTCCAGATCATGGCCTATGCCGCCAAATATGCCAGCGCCTTTTATGGCCCGTTTCGCGATGCCGTGGGCTCGGGCGGCCTGCTGAAGGGCAACAAGAAAACCTATCAGATGGATCCGGCCAATAGCGATGAAGCGATTCGCGAAATCGCCTTCGATATTGCCGAGGGTGCCGACAGCATCATGGTCAAGCCGGGCCTCGCCTATCTCGACATCATCTATCGCGCCAAGTCGGAATTTAACGTGCCGGTCTTCGCCTATCAGGTGTCCGGCGAATATGCGCTGGTGAAAGTCGGCGCAGCGGCCGGGGTCGGCGATCATGACGCGCTGATGATGGAAAAGCTGATCGCTTTCAAACGCGCCGGTTGCTCCGGCATCCTCACCTATTTTGCGGCTGATGCGGCGCGCTTGCTCAATGGCTGATAATAAAGCCACCGATATTGTTCTGGAAACCGAACGGCTGATTCTGCGCAAGTGGCGGAAAAGCGATATCGAGCCATTCATGGAGCATCTCAACACCCGCAATGTGATGCGCTGGCTGGGCGGCGTTCAGGACCGGGAAAAATTCGATGCCGCGATGGCGCGACTCGAAGGCTATGACCGCGACTTCGGCCACACATTCTGGATTGTCGAGCGCAAGTCCGACGGGGAAATTCTGGGATTTTGCGGCCTCAAGCGGGTCAATGCACCGCAACCGAAGCTGACCGGCGCGCATGAAATCGGCTGGCGCCTGCGCGAAGATGCCTGGGGCAAGGGCTATGCCAAGGAGGCCGCAACGGCCTGCATGGACGCCGCCTTTACCCGCTGGAACGCGCCCTATGTCGTGGCCCTGACCGTCGCCGGCAATGAACCAAGCTGGGGATTGATGAAACGACTCGGCATGCGCCACCATCCCGAACTGGATTTTCACGATCCCAATTATGGCGAAGATCTGAATCCGACCATTGTTTACAAAATCGAAGCTGATGTCTGGAACTCCAAAGCATGACCGATCCCCTGATTCTGCCATTCAATGGCAAAACCCCGAAAATCCACCCCAGCGCCTTTATCGCGCCGGGCTGCAAGATTATCGGCGATGTCGAAATCGGGCCCGAATCGAGCATCTGGTATAATTGCGTGATTCGCGCCGATGTGAATTTCATCCGAATCGGCGCACGCAGCAATATCCAGGATGGCACCACCATCCATTGCGACAGCGCCACGCCCGCGACTCCCAATGGCAATCCGACAATCATCGGTGATGACGTTCTGGTCGGTCATATGGTGATGCTGCACGGGGCGACGCTGGAAGACCGGGCCTTTGTTGGCCTGAGCAGCACGGTGATGGATGGCTGCGTGATCGAGGGCGATGCGATGCTCGCCGCCGGCGCGACCCTGACTCCCAATAAACGCATTCCATCGGGGCAGCTCTGGGCCGGTTCACCGGCCAAATATATGCGCGACCTGCCGGAAGCCGCGATTGCCGGGATGCGCATGGGCGTTGCCCATTATGTCGAAAATGCCAAGGCCCACAAGGCGGCCATCGACGATCTGGGTTAGCGCAGCCGGTTCTTCATCGCTTCGATTGCGGCTTGCTGCCGGTCGACTTGTGCCTGCACCGAGTCGCGCCGTTCGGCAATGATGGCCGTTCCACCGATCTGATCTGATCCTGTCTCACGTTCAAGCTGCTCCCGGTACAGGGCATCGATATCGGCAAGCGCCTCGACCGAAGGACTGCGCTGTATCTCGAGCGCGGCCAGTTCCATATGGGCCACAACCCATGATTCGCTCGACACCGCCGCCCCGCGCGCCGCATCCACCCGCTGTTTGACGACTGGAAGCCTGGCTTGAAACTGTTCATCTGCGGCACCGCTGCTTGTCACGGCTGCGCTGAGTCTGCCTTGCAGATCAGCTGTCAGGGAGGAAATGACGGTAGCGGGGGCCGCCGCTGCGTCCATCACCGGTTCGCTTTCATAGGGGCGCTTCAGAAGCGACGGAAAGTCGCCCTGCTGCATCGCACAACCGGACAGCGTAACCGTGATGATCGTCACCAAAGCGGAAAGTTTTTTCATTGCTCTGTCTTTAGGAGAGGCTTATCCGGTCTGCAACGGCGAATCTCCAAGGAAGAAGCAGAGCGTTGCCGGGTCGCCTCGAATAGCCAAAATCGCCTTAAGCTGGTTGACAGCGCCAGTTCCATCGGTTAGCTGCCCACTCTTTCCAGCGTGATCCGAAGGACTCGCGCCGACGGTCTTGTGCGCTGGAACCTTAAATTTGAAACGGAAACATAGCCATGTTCGCAATTGTGCGCACCGGCGGCAAACAATATCGGGTTGCCGCAGGAGATATTATCGCAGTCGAAAAATTAGCTGGTGAAGCTGGTGATTCGGTAACCCTCGACGACGTTCTGCTGGCCGGCGACGGTGGCGACATCAAGGACGTCAAGGGCCTGACCGTCTTGGCTGAGATACTCGGACAGGAAAAAGGCGAGAAGGTCATCATCTTCAAGAAGCGCCGCCGGCATAATTATCGTCGTAAAAACGGCCATCGCCAGCAGCATACTGTATTGAAGATCAGCGCCATCGGCTCTGAAAAGGCACCAGCCAAGGCTGCTCCCAAGAAGGAAGCTGCTCCCGCCGAAGCAAAGCCAGCTGCGAAAGCAAAGGCTGCTCCGGCTGAAAAGGCTCCGGCCGAGAAAGCACCAGCGAAAAAGGCTGCTGCGAAAACCGAAACAAAACCAGCTGCTGCGAAGAAGGCACCGGCGAAGAAGCCGGCAGCCAAAAAGCCGGCTGCGAAGAAAGAGGACTAAACCATGGCACATAAAAAAGCAGGTGGTTCATCCCGCAACGGACGCGACTCAGCAGGTCGTCGTCTGGGCGTAAAGAAATTTGGCAGCGAAGCCGTTGTCGCCGGTAATATCATCATCCGCCAGCGCGGCACGCAAACCCACGCGGGTCGCAATGTCGGCATGGGCAAGGACCACACATTGTTCGCGCTCGTCGACGGCAAGGTGGAATTCCACAAGGGCAAGCTCGGTCGCAAATATGTGTCGGTCGACCTGATGGCGGAAGCCGCCGAATAACCGGATAATCGATAAAGGGTTATCCACCAGAGGGATGACCCGGCAGGTTCAACAGAACCACCAATTTCAGGGAGAGGGTTATCCTCTCCCTTTTTTTGTCTCTCCCTGCTGTGACGTCACAGTCTTGTAATGGCAGCCTGCTAGCGGGCTAGCCAATCAAGACAGGGGCGTCGCGCATTTGATGATGGAGAGTCCCGATGTTTGCCGTAACACCAAGATTGCTGCTGAGACCCGGCTGGCCTGAAGATGCCGGTGCATTATTCACCGCAATCAATGATGAAGCGATTGTCCGCAATCTTGCGAGCGCGCCCTGGCCCTATCGACTGGACCATGCCCGGCGATTCCTGGCCTTACCCAACGATCCTGCCAGTCCCCGCTGGCTGATATTCAGCCGGACGGACGGCACGCCACAACTGGCGGGTTGTATCGGGATCGATTCGCAGGACCATGGCGATGTCGAACTCGGCTATTGGATCAGCCGTCAGCACTGGGGCCGCGGCTTCGCCACCGAGGCTGGCCGGGCCGTGCTGCAGAACGCCCGGTCCCTCGGCCATAGCCGCCTGGTCGCAAGCCATTTTGTTGATAATCCAGCCTCGGGATCGGTTCTGCGCAAACTGGGATTCAAACCGACCGGTCAAACGGTCAGGGTTTTCAGCCGCGGCAGAAACAGGAAAGCGCAAGCGATCGAATTTTCCTGCCTGCTGGATGAAGGACAAGAGAACGGGGCCATGCGACCATTGGCAGCATGATCAGGCTACTTTTTTCAGTCGCTCCGTCTCGCGCCGGTCGGTGAAAGCAGGCGTTTCGGATCCAGCCTCAACTTCGACCATGATCGCCGCTTCATACTCGCTCTCGGCAAGCCGGATGAGGGGGCGGTCGTCGATATCCCATGGGTGGAAGCCCGGTTTGAAAAATTGCAGCAACGGCCACAAGGTCCGCCGGAAAGGCGCCTTGCCAACCAATGCATAATGGGCCAGCCCAAGCCATGCGCGCGGTCCTGAAATGCCATCCTGGCGCAGCAGGTCGAGCACGCCTTTGGCGCGGTTTTTGGTAAAGCCCAGTGCGATTTTGGCCATGAAGATGCTGCGAACAAACCAGCGTTTCAGCGGATTCCAGTCCTTGGTCACATGCAGCCATGTGTCATAGGCGACACCCTTATGCTCAATTTCTTCCGAAGCATGCCATAGCCACAATTTGCGCTGCTGTTCGTCGGCATGTTCAAAATGCTTCGGGTTGGCAATCACTTCTGCGGCCAGAATCGCGGTAATATGCTCGATACACATGGTCGCCACGAGATGGGCGGTTTCCGGCTTCGCGCGAATGCCGTTCACCACATTGGAAATCGCCTGTTCCAGCCGGCTAATATCAAAATCACAATCTTTGAGATGTTCGTTGAAGCAATGATGCTCGCGGCTATGGATGGCTTCCTGCTGGATGAAGGCGCGGATTTCCTGCTGCAATTTGGCTGGCACGCGCGTGCGAAACTTTTTGATCGATTCGATGAAAAACGTCTCGCCCTTGGGAAAGGTTACGGAAAGGGCATTGAAAAAAGCCGAAGCAAAGGGATCGCCACCAACCCAGCGCCGCCGGTCGATCACGGCATTGGAAAAATGCCGGTTGCGGGGTCGAATATGAAGGTCAGCGGGTGTCGCACTATTATTCTGCGCATGAGATTCGGTCGCCGCATCAGCGATGCTCGGAGCAATGTCCATATCTGCCTGTGTACCTCCCAGTACTATTATAAACCTGCGCGACCGTTTTTTGGTTAAGCACTGGATAAACAAGGAAGGTTAAGGTTCAGCATCCTAGGATGCTTTATAAACATGGTTAAAAATTGGTGTATCTGGCCGAAACCCGACGAATCGCCTAAGGTTCGAATATCAACGGATTTGATCCGCGATGGTTTATTTGCGCCGGTAGCGGAAATACCAGACATCATGACCCTGCCGGCGTGCCTTGGCTTCGTAGCGCGTCTCCGGCCAGCCGCCGGGGCGGATCATCCAGTCTTTCGGGCTTTCGCACAGCCAGTCAAACTCGTCGCGCTGGTTCATGATCATGCAGGCCCATTGCAGATAGACCGGATGATCCGTGCCAAAACGAAATTCCCCGCCGGGTTTCAGCTTCGCGGCGATCAGGTCCACGGGCCCATGATTCATGAAACGCCGTTTGGCGTGACGCGCCTTGGGCCAGGGATCGGGATGCAGCAGATAGACAAAGCTCAGCGCGCCGTCCGGAATCCGTTCCAGCACGTCCAGCGCATTGCCCATATGCAGGCGGACATTGGCCAGACGCTGATTGCGGATATGCTGCAACGCGCCGACCACACCATTGAGATAAGGCTCGCAGCCGATAAAGCCATGATCGGGCAGCATGTCGGCGCGGGCCGCCAGATGTTCGCCGGCACCAAATCCGATCTCCAGATGCAGCGGGCGGTCGCCGCCAAACAGCGACGCCGCCGTCACCGGGCCTTCCACCGGAACGGCGATTTGCGGCAGCAGTTTTTCGACCAGCCCGACCTGCTGATCGCGCAACGCATGGCCCTGACGCCGGCCGTATAGCTGGCGAATGGTGGTAGGATCACCTTCTTTTTTTGCGGTCATCGCCCGGAAACTTTACTGGCAAGCCCCTCTTCAGAGAGCAGCTTTCAGCGCATCCACCAGATCGGTCTTCTCCCAGGTAAAAAGATCACCCTCTGCCTTGCGGCCGAAATGACCATAAGCGGCGGTCGCGCCATAGATCGGCTTGTTCAGGCCGAGATGAGTACGAATACCCTTGGGGGTCAGACGCACCAGCTGCGGCAATAATTCTTCCAGTCTCTCTTCGCTGACTTTGCCAGTGCCGTGCAGGTCGACATTGATCGACAGCGGTTCGGCAACACCAATTGCATAAGACAGCTGGATCGCGCAGCGCTTGGCGAGTCCTGCCGCGACGACATTCTTCGCCAAATAGCGGGTGATATAGGCGGCCGAGCGATCGACCTTGGTCGGATCCTTGCCGGAAAAGGCACCGCCGCCATGGGGACTGGCGCCGCCATAGGTGTCGACGATGATCTTGCGTCCGGTAAGACCGGCGTCGCCATCGGGGCCGCCAATTTCAAACCGTCCGGTCGGGTTGACGTGAATCACCGTCTTGTCGGTGATAAAGCCTTCCGGCAGCACCTTGTGGAATACGCCCATCACATAGTCGCGCAATTCCTGATAGAGCGCCGGATTGTCGCTATCCTTGTAATAGCCGGGCGCGTGCTGCGTCGAGACCACCAGAGCAACCGCCTCGACCGGCACTTCATTGACATAGCGCAGGGTCACCTGGCTCTTGCTGTCGGGCTCGAGAAACGGCGCCTTGCCGCTGTGGCGATCATTGGCCATCTGCTTCAATATCTCATGCGAAAATTGCAGCGTGGCCGGCATCAGTTCCGGCGTTTCGTCGCTGGCATAGCCGAACATGATGCCCTGATCACCGGCGCCTTCATCCTTGTTGCCGCTTGCGTCCACGCCTTGCGCAATATGCGCCGATTGCGGGTGCAGATAATTTTCGAACGTCAGATTCTGCCAGTGAAACCCGTCCTGCTCATAGCCGATCTTCCTCACCGTTTCGCGGACCGCGGTCTGGATTTCTTCCTGTGCACCGGGCGCCCAATTGCCGTCCGTGTCGATCATGCCCGCGCCGCGAACCTCGCCTGCCAGAATCACCCGGTCGGTGGTGGTCAGGGTTTCGCAAGCCACCCGCGCTTCCGGGTCCTTGGAAAGGAACAGATCGACAATGGCATCGGATATCTGGTCGGAGACCTTGTCAGGATGGCCCTCAGAGACTGATTCGGAGGTGAAGATAAATTCTGAACGCATGTTAGATTCCTGATTTTTGGTCAGAAAGAGGCTGACCGATGTGACATAAGGAAATGTTTATATGAGCTTTAACGATCGCGCGCGCGGATGGCAATGGCAGATAACAGCAAAATCAGCGCCAAACCGAGTGGCAGGACATTGCCATATCGCGCAAAAAGCGTCGGCGCCTTCGCCTGCGGCAGGCGGCTGTCAATCCGGCCCGCCTGCCCCATCGGCACGCTGGCTCTGACCGTTCCGTTCGCGTCAATCACCGCGGAAATGCCGGTTGGGGTGGAACGGATCACCGGCAGCCCCTCTTCGATAGCCCTGAGGCGCGCCTGCGCCAGATGCTGTGGCGGCCCCCAGCTGCCGAACCAGGCATCATTGGACGGGTTGAAAATGAAATCCGGACGATTGTCAGGATCGACCACCTGTCCCGAGAAGATGATTTCATAGCAGACCTGCAAGCCAGCCTTGCCAAACCGGCCGAGATCGATCGAACGGGCACCCGGCCCCGGCCAGAAATCAAAATCACCCGGGGCGAGGCGAGACAGGCCGATGGCCGACAAAAGCGGCCGCATCGGCAGATATTCGCCATAAGGCACCAGATGCGCCTTGTCATAACGCCCGAGCAATTCATGCTGTGCATCCATCGCAAAGACACTGTTGCGCGCGCCGACCGCGCGTCCGCCCGCTTCGCCAAATTCCAGTTTGAGCGCTCCGAGCACCAGCACATCGCCGGGCTTCATCAGCGCGCCGAGCTGCTGACGGACAAATAACGGAGGGCGACCGTAATAATAGCGGGCCGGATAGCCGGTCTCGAGATAATCGGGAATCGCCGCTTCCGGCCAGAAAATGATCCGGGGACTATCGTCTTCGCGCAGAGTCAGCTCGGCCAGCTTTGCCAGATTCTGCTCTTCGTAACCGGCCTGCCATTTGTCCTGCTGGCCGATATTGGGCTGGACCACAGTGATCAGCGGCTGGTCCGACGAAATTTCCTTGATCTGATGATGAGGAATCAATGACAGTCCCGCAAAAATGAGAATCAGCGGAAACGCCGCCTTCCATCTTTTCTGGCATAGCAGCCAAAGGCCGCCCGCTCCGGCAATCAGAATCACCGACAGGCCATAGGAACCGACAAACATGCTGAGATCCGCCAGCCGGCCAAGCGGCAGCGCAATCGTCCCCAACGGACTCCATATGAACCCGCTGAACACCCAGCTGCGCAGCCATTCGCTGACAATCCACATGCCCGCCAGGGCCAGGATAAACACCCAGGGCCTGTCCCTGCCGAGCCACCATGCGGCAAGCGCCGCCAGTGCGGGGAAAACCGCCAGATAGAGCGACAGCAGCAGCACCGCCACATAACCCAGCCATTCCGGCATCGCCGCCTGAAAGGTGAAGGCCTTGGCGATCCAGTTGAGGCCAATGACAAAATGACCCAGGCCGAACAGCCAGCCGGTGAAAAATGCGGCTTTGCGACTCGGCGCCTGCATCACCAACGCCATCCACAGCGCCAGCATCAGCAGCGTCAGCGGCCACAGGTTCAGCGGCGCGAAGCCGGTTGCGCTCAAGCCGCCCGCAAGCAGCGAGAGTCCGTAAGGATGGCGGGCGATCATTTGCTGGATATTTGACACCGGCGGCTTTTGCCGTGTTCGCGATCACCATTCAATTGCTAATTGCCCGAACCGGCATTTGCTTGCTATTGCCGGTCTATGAATTTCATGACCCTCCTGATGCTCGTCCTGTCGCAACCGGCAGCCAGTCCACCCCCACCGCTCGACGAAATCCAGCAGCGCGACCTGTCCTGCGTTGCCGTTCTGGCAATCATCGCCTCGGAACAGGAACAGGGCGTGGAGCGCGCGCTCGACTATCCGCTGCTCACCGAACGCGGTGCGACCTATGCTGGTCTGGTTGGTCAACAGATCATGGACGACAGCGGCAGAACCAAGGAGCAGGTACGCGAAGACATATTGGCGGCGGTGGCAGCCCAGCAAGCGTTGGCGCAGGATGCCGCCGATCCGGATGAGGTGGTCAGACGCGAAATGGCGGCCTGCCTGCCCTTGCTCGATGCGGCGGTACCGCCCAAGCCCAAGCCAGACCTGAACCAATGCGCCGGGATGCTGCAGCTGGCCTATGACGAGGTCCACGACCGTGAAGGTCTGTCCAAGACTGCGCAGGATCTCAAGACGCTGGCCGCCGTGCTCGACAGCCGCGCCCGCGACAAGATGCGGGCCGAGGGGTTGAGCGGTCAGGAAAGCGACATATTATTGACCCTGAGCCGCGAAACAATGCTGGCCGACGCCAAAAAGCTCGAATCCAAGGGTCAGGGTTCCAATCTGGATTTCGACCATTGTTTTTTGCTTGCCGCTCCGGAAGATAAGGAGCCCCGCAATGAACATTGAACCCCTCGCCCCCTTGCGCCCCTTCCATCTCGCCTTCCCGGTGCATGATCTTGAGGCCGCCCGCATATTTTACGGCGACCTGCTGGGCTGCGATGAAGGCCGCAGCGACAGCCACTGGATCGACTTCAGTCTGTTCGGGCACCAGATTGTCGCGCATCTGGACGAGAATTTCGTTGCCCGGCCGCTGGCCAATCCGGTCGACGGCGAACAGGTTCCGGTGCCGCATTTCGGCGTCGTGCTGACGATGGCTGCATGGCAGGCTCTCGCCGACCGTCTATCCGCAGCCGCGATCGACTTTGTCATCGCGCCGACGATCCGCTTCCAGGGACAGGTCGGTGAACAGGCGACAATGTTTTTTCATGATCCCAGCGGCAATGCGCTCGAGTTCAAGGCCTTTGCCAGCGATGATCAACTGTTCGCCAAGGATTGACCAGGTTCCGGAAGCTTAGGCTTTCTGCTCGCTCTCCCAGCGATCCATGCCATCTTCCAGTTGCCGCTCGGCCATGTCACGAGCGCTATTGCGTGCCAGCCCCAGCGATCCGGACAAGCGCTCGCCAATCAACGCATCGCCCAATGCCATAAGCACCAGCGCAAGCGTGTCTTCGTGCATCTCGCGATCTGTGTGGCCGCCTTCCCCGACATCGTCGACCAGCGTGTGAATCGCTTCAACGATCGGGTCGAGCGCGTCTTCATTGCCGGTCAGCATCATCCAGGACCAGAGCGCCGCAGCACCCTGCTTGTCAAAGGCATCGAAGGTCAGGTCGACAATATCGCGCACGCTGCCTTCCCCGGAGCGGGATTTCAGAATCGCCTGCGCGATCAGGCCGCAGACTTCGTCGGACAGATAGGCGGCGAGCGCCTTTTGCAGGCCGGAGGCGGAGCCGAAATGGTGTAAAAGATTGGCGTGGGTGCGGCCAATCCGCCCGGCAACCGCCTTTAACGTGACCGATTGCGGGCCGGTTTCGATCAGCAGGTCGCGGGCCGCTGCCAGCGCCATGCCGCGGCTTTCTTCCGGGGAGAGACGACGTTTCGCTATTGACATTTATGTTAGTAACCTTATTATCAATGATGTCAGCTATAGGCTGCATTTCGCATAATGGAAACATCTGATGAATATGCCTAGCCCGGTCGGCACCGAACCGGAAACCATAATCACGCCCACGCCAGCGGGCCATGAAATCACACCCCGTGACCGCCGTTTCGGACGGGAAGCGGGCTATGAGCCCGGCAAATACTGGCAAAATGGCGATCCGGTCGCGACCGCTTTCTACAATTGCCTGTCGCTCACCTTCCCACGCGGCGAGGCATTCTTCATCGAAAGCGTGAAGCAATTTCGCGATCACACACCGCAGAAGCTGCGAAAGGAAATCCGCGCCTTCATCCAGCAGGAAGTGATTCACAGCCGCGAACATCTGGCGCTGAACCGCAGGGTCGAGGAAAATGGCTATGACACCAGCCGGATTGAGCAGCGCATCACCGAATCACTCGGCATGACCAAGGACCGGCCCAAGATCACCAATCTGGCGGCAACGATGATCCTCGAGCATTTTACCGCGATCATGGCCCAGCAATTCCTCGCCAATCCCCGGCATTGGAAGGATTCCGATCCGGAAACCGCCGATCTATGGCGTTGGCACGCATTGGAAGAGATTGAACATAAGGGCGTCGCCTATGACACATGGCTGTACGCGACTCGGGACTGGAGCCGCTGGCAACGCTGGAAAGTGAAGGCGCTGATGATGCTGATCATCACCCGCAATTTCTGGGGCAACCGCTGGAATGACTCGCTCGACCTGCTTGCGCAGGACGGTATGACCGGATGGCGGGTAAAGCTCAAACTGCTGAAATTCCTGCTCGTCGAGCCGGGCATTGCGCGGGCGATCATCATCCCGTGGTGCAAATTCTTCCTGCCCGGGTTTCATCCGTGGAATGAAGATGACCGGCATTTGATCCAGCGGGCCGAAAGCGAATATGAAGCGGCGCTGACCGGACGGCCAGCGACCGCCTAGGGTTTCTGTTCTTGGATTGCAGCGATCAATGCGCCGCTTTGCTCATGTCCACTTTTTCGACCCATTCCGGGAAAAAACTGGGTTCGCGGTTTGACCAGCCCGGCGCGGTCGCAGCGGCTTCGCTGATCGACTGCAACAGACCCTTGCGGGTTTTCGGGTGAAGATGCGGCAGTGCCGCCGCCGCGCAAAAGGCACCGGGCAACCACGGCCGTGAATCCGGACCCAGCAGGCGCTCATAGAGAAAACGGAATGCCGGAAAACTGTGGATACGGCCCTGCCCCAGATCGAAGGCGGCCAGGGAAATCAACGATGGCATGAATGACTCAATACTGTCGATCGCGCAATCCTGGGGAATGGCTTTACGAATGTCGGCGAGCCGTCGGTACAAGGACATCTGGACCTTGATCCCGGCTTCTTCGACCTTGTCGCGCGACCAGGTTCCGATCGCATCAGACCGCTCGAGGCCGACATCCAGAGACCGGCGGATATAGCGCTGGGTCGCGGAGCTGAAGCTCGCAAATTCCTTCATTTCAGCCAGCGTCATGGCGCCGGGAACGGGGCGTATTTCCTTGGTCATGCTTTCGCAACTCCTCGTGGACTGATGCCACGAAGACATTTGAGCCAAACATGGTTAGCAATTGGTTAAATTGGTCCCTAATAATTGCGTGTCGCGCTTCGGAATTCGGAAAATTGCGCGCCAGGCTTAGAAAGTTTCGACCAACCGCAAGCCTGTTTCGACCGGTCGCGATTCCACTAGAGACAATTGATACCATATTGTCCTAAGCTGACTACAAATGGTGAATTGAACATATATGAGAAAATTTGAACTGGGAAATCACAAGCCGTCGGTCGGACATCAGGTAGCAATCCTGTCGATACTCGGATTCTGGCTTTTCTATGTAATCGTGCTGACGCTGCGGGCGTCGATCGGCGATTGGCCGGCCCAGGGCGAAATGGCGATGCGCCGCATTGTCGTGACGATATTCGGCATTGGCATTACCTATTTACTCTACCTGTTTCTCCGGCGATTTGAGGACAAGGCACTCTCCACCCGGATCATCACCGCATTTGCCGCCGCGATTCCCTGCGCCATCATCATCGCCTGGTTCAACCATTATGTGTTCAATATCTATTATCCGGAAAATCTGTGGGACGAAGCGCATGTCGAGGAAATGCGCAAATATATGGCGCAGGACAATTTCGCGCTCAAGGCGATTTCCGAAGACGCCACCTCCCGCTTTTTCTTCATCGTCAGCTGGGCCTCGCTCTATCTGACCCTGAGCTACGCCGGCGAGGTCCGCCAGGTAGAACGCAAGGCCGCCCGATTCGCCCAGGCCGCGCAGGATGCGGAACTGCGGTCGCTGCGCTATCAGGTCAATCCGCATTTCCTGTTCAACACGCTCAACAGCCTCAGCACTTTGGTGATGCGCAGCCAGCCTGAAGAAGCAGAGGAGATGATTCTCAATCTGTCGAAATTCTATCGCACCAGCCTGTCGGGCGATCCGCTGGAGGATGTGCCCTTGTCGGAAGAGGTGCATCTGCAGAATCTCTATCTCGATATCGAGGCGGTCCGTTTTCCCGAGCGGCTCAGAACAAAAGTTCATATTCCCGACGAACTGCTCGGCGTACTGGTGCCCGGCCTGATCCTGCAGCCGCTGGTCGAAAATGCGATCAAGCATAGCGTGGCGCACAGCAAACGCCCGGTCACGATCACGATCAGCGCACGGTCCGATGGTGACAATCTGATCCTCACGGTTGCCGATGATGGCGATCCGCGACCGGTGGATCTGGATGATGACCGCACGAGCAGCGGCATTGGTCTCGCCAATGTCCGCGACCGGCTCGAAACCCGCTTTGGCCGACAAGCCAGCCTGCAGACTGTACGTCCGCTGGAAGGAGGCTATATTGCCCAGCTAACCTTACCCTTGATGCTGGATAATCAATGATCGAAGAAATCGAACTCAAACCACTGACAACGCTGATTGTCGACGATGAACCGCTGGCGATCGAACGCCTGCAACTGCTCTGCGCCCGCCAGCCGGATATCGACCTGATCGGTACCGCCAGCGATGGCGAAGCGGCGCTGCGCCTCACCGAACAGTTGAAACCCGACCTTTTGCTGCTCGACATCGCCATGCCCGGCAAGGACGGGCTGGATGTTGCGCGGGCCTTGTCCGGCAAGGCCGATGCCCCGGCGATCATATTTGTTACCGCCTTTGACCGCTTTGCGGTCGAGGCCTTTGATGTCGCAGCAATCGACTATGTGCTGAAACCGGTTGAAAATGCGCGGCTGACTCTGGCCATTTCCCGAGTCCGGGAACGCACCGCGGAACCGCGCGCCGATGAGGCGGACGACTCGCCCTGGGCGGAAGAATTCTGGGTGCCCTATAAATCCGAACTGCGCCGCATCGTCGCCACCGAAATCGACCGGGTCGAGGCCGAACGCGACTATATGCGGCTGCACGTCGGCCCGATCAGCTATCTGCTGCACCAGACCATCACCGGCCTGGAAGAAAGGCTCAATCCGGAAGAATTCATCCGGCTGCACCGTTCCCACCTGGTTCGACGCGACTGGATTGCCGGCCTGCGCCATGACGGCGGTGGCGTCTGGATGGCCTGTCTCAAATGCGGCACCGAAATCCGCATCGGCCGGACCCATCTGGCGGACGCGAAAAAACTGGCCGGCAAATAGCCCGCCTGACGCCTAAAAGCTGTAACGCACGGAAGCGGTGGCGCTGGTTTCATCTTCGTCGACCACCGACACGCCATCGCGGGCAATCCGGGCCTTGCGCGCATTGACGCCCAGATTGGTCGACAGACCACGGGCGATGTCATAGCGGATACCAAGCGAAGCAGAGCTTTCCGACGTACCATCCAGCTCCCCATAATGACCGGCCACAGACAGGCTGAGCACACCGATCTTGGTTTGCGCGCCGCCGGAAACATACCAGCGATCGAGATCAATCGCGCCCGCTTTCAGATTCTCATAGCCAAAGCCGAGGTCGAACAGGCTGCTGCCATAGACAAATTCGCCGACCGCACCGGCGCCGATGGTGGCGAAATCGGTCAGGCCGTCCGCAGCCAGATAGCGGGCCCTGGCAACCCGCGTGGTCAGGCGATAATCTTTGCGGCCAATCGGCCGCTGAAATTGCGCGCCGAGCTCGAAATGACCGTCACCATCGACAATGCCGGTGAGGGTCGTCGGGCCAAAACGGCCGCTATAGCCGCCGCCCCACTGGTTGGTCCGGCCATAGAAATCGTCGAAGGCCAGATTGGCATTGCCAACACCGCGCCGTCGCCGGGTCGCTTCGCGCACCAGACCGTTGACATTGCCGCCGATCAGACTGCCCCAGCTGGTGCGGACAAAGCCCGCGACATTATCGACATAATCATCGCTATTTTCGTCATATTGCCCGAAATAGGCGACCCCGACATTCCATCGGTTGGCGAGCTGCATCTCGATATTGATATCCAGATTGGTGACCAGGCTGACGTCCACGTCATCGCGGATAATGCCATCATCCAGCGCCAGGGTAACCGGCACATCGACGACACCGCCGACCAGAACGGTGGCCTCGCCAATTTCAAACGCCAGCGGTTCTTCAAAGGAGGAAAGATTGTCATAGTTGAGACTGACCTGCGCGCTCGCAGGATCAGCGGCCAGCGCCAGCGCCCCGTAAGCAACCGGCAGAAACAGCGCGCGAGAATATCCGTGCATCATCATTCAGACCTTCCGCCGAAAATAATTGTCATGGGCATGATTGGCAATCGCCTTGCCCGCCTTCATCCCGACCATATGATCGCGCATCCAGTGGACACCGCCATAGATGCGGCTCATGCCATTTTCGTCGGCAGCATCGCTCAGCCGGTTCCAGTGGCGGGTGACGCCGCGCAATTGCGGCCACAGCACCTGATCGGGCGACTGGTGGGCAAAGCTGACTTCATCACTGCCCAATATATGCCCGATCATCGCGGCACCAGCGGCGCCAAAGGTCGAATGACCGGATGTATAGGACGGGAATTCCGGTGTCGGGATATAGCTGCGCCATCCCTGCTCCCGCTCGACCCGGGGATCGGGATTGGCAAATTTGGGTGCCCGGTGACGGATCGCGGTTTCCGGCCGGATCACATCATGGCTATATTTGGCGTCCCAGGCCTGGATCGAGGCGTCGCATTGGGTCATCCCGATCAGCGCCATCGCCCGCGCCCACTCGATGAACGACAGATTGCGGTCCTGCAGCACCTGCATGGCAATCAGCATATAATGGCCCGGCGGCGTAATGCCCCAGGGACCATCTTCCCAGAACAGGGCGATCTCGCTCTGATCGGCGGTGCGTTCGCGGCTGTTCGCTGCGCCCAAAACCCGAACCTGATCAAATTCATCGGCAAATTCCGGGCTGGCCGGATCATGAAAGGGCGCGGTCCGGAAATTTTCGGTCCGGCCCATCGTCCAGGGCTTGATCTGGCCATGGCCCGGGAACAGCGGCCGGGAGAAACTGTCAAAGGCCGGGCCGGGTTTGGCGCTGTAAAGCGGCCCGGTCGGCGTCCATTGCAGCGCATCGTGACGGCGCTGATAGCGGTTCAGATAATAGTTGACCTTGCTCGGCTGCGATCCGTCGCGGGTCCGCATCTTGACGATTTTCAGGCCAACCTGCCGGCCCCAGGCGGCACCGAGCGACTTGGCTTCGCCATCGGGAATCTGATTGGCGAAATCCATCCGCTCGCCGATAAACGGCTGCTGGAACACTTCCGAGGCGGCGGTGGCAAAGGCCACGCCATAAGCCATTTCGGGATCAGCGCCGCGCGGCCCGACGCCGATGCCAAAGGGATCGTCATAGGCCTGCAATATGCTGTTCGCGGCCAGAAATCCGGCAGCGGTCGGCATCGCCAGATTATAGGCCGCGCGCGGCGGCGGCACCCGCTGATCGCGGATCTGCTGCATGATGACGTCGCACCAATGGGTGACAATATTGTGATTTTTTGGCCGCAAGATCGGCGTCAGATAGGAATTTGCCGAACCGAATCGGCCCGTACAACCCGATAGTCCTGCGAAACTGGCAATGCCGGCGCTTGCCATGAAATGGCGTCGTGAAAAAATCATCGTCCCCCCTGAACAATTGCGCCCTCAGCCTGGTCAGACAAAGACGGCATATATCAGGCTCGCCCTATTGGTAAATTACCAATAAATCATTAAAAGCAGCCCGGCAGCCAAGCATATCGTAGCGGAAAAACGATTTCTGGTGCACCAAAATCATCCAGCGCGCTCCGGGCGATAGGGCCGCGACCGTCGGTTTTTCGCGCAAACAACTATATGAGATGTGGAGACAGATAGGTCGGGACGGGCAAAGCTATCGCGCCACTGGCTTGCAGCGCCTGATGGGCAGACGGGCACAAGGTGATTATTTGCCCTGCAAAAGAAAGCGGGCTATTGCAGCATGGAAAGATCGGAAGGGGAGGAAAATTTTGACCAACCGACTGTTCCCGGAACAATGTGACGAAGCGGCCATCGAATATATCAATGGCTATCCGGTGCCACCGGTGGCGCGCATGCAACCACTGCGGGCGGCCATGAGCATGATACGGATCTTCAGGGATATCGAAGAAACAAGCCATGTCTATGATCTGTTTCAGGCGGTGTCCGGCAAGGCCTATCGCCGCGGCTTTGAACAGCTTTCGCAAACGGACTACGGCCGCAGGATACTGGACGGCGAGGTGCGCATCGAAGAATTGTTGAGCCGGCGAGACTGGCTGGCCAGCTTGCCGGAAGGCACCGTCGGCCATTGCTATTACAAGATGGTGGAAGCGAAGGGTTTTGCCGTTGATGGGCTGCTTGATGCTGCCAGACATGCCGGCATTGATGTCCATGCACCGACCATGTTTGAGGCCTATCGCCGTTATTTCATCCATTTTGAAGTGTCGCATGATCTCTGGCATGTGCTGAGCGGCTATGACACGGATGCGCTGGGTGAAATCTGTTTGCTCGAAGTCTATCGCGGCCAATGGCCCGATATCGGATTGCGTCTGCTGATGCTCATGGGCACGATCGGCGCAATGGCGGAACGGTTCGATCACTCCGGAAATATCCGGCGCGCCATCCACGAGGGCTACCGGCACGGGCAGCAGGCGGACTTCATTCTGGCCGCCGATATCGAAAGGCTGCTGGAATTGCCGCTGAAGCAGGCGCGGGCTGAGCTCAATATCAAGGAACCGAAAATCTACCGCTCGATTCCTTATGCCGTGCGAAAAGAATTGCAGGGCGGCGGCCAGACCGTTCAGGGCCAGCCGGAGCCGGTTTTCGAGGTTGGCTGGACCTGATTCTTCTGATTCTCGCGCTGCTGCTCTTGTTGCGCAGTTTTCAAGGCATCGAACGGTCAAGAGTGGCAAGATGAATGAAGCCCCCCCTTTCCTGCAAACTACCAAATGAGACATGGCGACGGGCATTTCCGGCACGGCGAAACCGGCGGCGAAATTATATGGGCGCAGCAGCAGGCATTAGACAGACGCTCATTGATCGGCAAAAAAACGGCCCTATTGTCGGCATAGCCGTCATGGCAATTCCATTGTCGGGATTGTGCCGGACCGGACCATGATCAATCTACTCTGCGCTATGGAGCCAATGCTGTGACGCCATCAGCTGATCAATGAGCGGGTCATGACGGAGTTTTAACGTGCAATTTGGATGCCGCCTGCTGCGACTTTGAACCTGCCCGCCAACCAGCAAAGCTGACAGCAATACCCAACAGGAGACTTGTCCCACCGATCAGAAATGGATTGATTTGGGCGAAAACGGCAAAAAACTGCTTCCAGACAGACCAGACGCCGATGGTTTCCCACACCAGCAGCTGCAACCCTATGAATAGCACCGCATCCCGCATCGGCCGGGTGTCACCCGCTGCAAAATGCCTCATGGTGAGCAAGCAGCAGATCACTAGGACATTGGCAGCCCTTACCGCCATCGATGAGGGAAAATCGACGTCACTGCCTGCCAGTAGATTGAGAATATCGCCCAGCGAACGGTTCAAGAGCGTGCCGACAAGGAACACGATCGTCATGATCATATAGCCCGAATGAAGCCTGACATTTTTGCGCTCACGCAGCGCCATGAAGTAAAAATAGGCCATTCCTGTTTGGGCAACGACATCCGTCGCGCCAAAGCGTGCGCCATAGTCAATATACCAGATCAATCCTGCAGCAAATCTTTGGGCCATGCCGACATCCAGAAAGCCCATGCCTGCAAGGACAATCGGAAAAAGCGCAAAGCTGGCATAACCCAGCACGCGATGGGCGTTTCTGTGCCGGTTCTGAATCGTCCAGGACTGAGCGGCCAGCAGCAGCAGCCAGACAAAGGCGGACACCCCATGGACATGCATTTCTGTCGTCGCTGCAGGCAATTGCGAAACATAGGAAGGCCAGAATGCATATCCTGCCCAGAGCAACAGAATAAGCACAAACCAGTGAGTGTGACGATATGGCATCAAGATCCCCCTTTGACGGCCTTGGCCTTGGAATAGGTCACAGCGCCTATGTTGTCACGGCCCTTGTCTGGCAGGAGTAGTCTGCCCAGAACCTTTGACCAGAGGGGATGAGATCCGCACCACCGCGACAACGGAAGCACAACAACGCCTGCCTGCCACCCAGCCGTTACCATCCGACAAAGTCAAAAACTTGAGTCCGCGTTCCGAATGAAGCGGGCAAAAACTCCTCTTTCCTACAAAACACCATATAGGTTATACAAACCATTCCAATTAACCAAAAACGGAATGAATGCTATGACAACCCAATATTCCCCCACCGACCAGCCACAGAATCCCGCCCCCAGCTGGACCCCCGAAAAACAGCGCGAATTCCTTGAAGCGCTGGCCCGCTGCGGGTCGGTCAAGGCGTCGGCCGCCTATGTCGGGATGAGCCGCGAGGGCGCCTATCGGCTGCGCCGGCGACAGGAAGGGCGAGCCTTTGACCGGGCGTGGGATGCTGCATTGATCCATGCCCGCGATCTCTATGCCGAGACCTTGCTCGAAACCGGGCTGCACGGCTGGACCGAGACGGTCTGGTATCATGGCGAGGAAGTGGGCGAGCGGACGCGTTTTTCGCCCGGACTGCTGCTCGCGGCGCTGGCCCGGCTCGATGCCAAGGCCGATGGTCTGGATCTGGCCGGCGAGGCCGTGCGCGAAGCTGCGGCGGATTTTGATGAAATGGTCGCCGCGATCGGCGAAGGCGATGATTGCGCCGCGATGCTCGAGGCGCAGGATCGGGCGGCGCAGGCGCGCCGCGCACCGCCGCCGAACGCCTATATGGCTGAATTGAGCGACGATGAGCTATTCAGCCGGCTCGAGATGTTTCAGGAACGCGAACGGATCGCCGCAATGGCACCGGAAGATGTCGATACGTCCGATCTGGACCCCTATGAAGCGGACGGCTGGGATGACCTGCAATGGGCGCGGGCCGAGCGCAGTGGCATGATGGACGAGCCGAGTTTTTGGGAGAAGGCGAATCCCGACGGCTATGATGATGACTGCGGCATCCCGGGAGAGGATGGCCCGGACAAGACTGGCCCGTCTTTTCACTAAAGGGGGTGTGACCCGTGTGACCCTGATCTGCATCTGCACCGGATCTCGGGCCTTGCCGGAGAAACCCGTCGACAAGCGATCCGCGACAGGCCTATTCTCGTGCGACACCACCCGGAACCATCGGACCTTGTCTTGATATTCAATATTTTGATCATCCTGTCGGTGATCGCAACCGGCATGCTGCTGCTTGCGCCGCGCCTGTCAAAATCGCTGGTCTGGCGCGCGACGGTGACGCCGCTGGCCTCGATCATCGGCAGCGGATTCCTCGTGCTCGCGCCGATATTGGTGTCGGATTATGGCTATATGGCGCCAGCGATCATGGCCGGGCTTTGCCTCGGCGCCTATCTGTTCGGGGCGGCGATCCGGTTCAATATTTTCCACCGCAATGTCCGCGAACCGGTCCAGGATGACGGAATCAACCGGCTGGAAATTGCCGCTTCCTGGGCACTGGTTTTCGCCTTCACCATTTCGGTCGGCTATTATCTCAACCTGTTCGGTGCTTTCGGCGTCAGCCTGACTGGCTACGACAGCGTGGCCAATGCCAAGCTGCTGACCTCGGCCATCTATATATTGATCCTGATCGTCGGTTGGACCCGCGGGTTCAAGGCGCTGGAAAAGATGGAATATGGCGCCGTGACGCTGAAACTGGCGATCATCGTCGGCCTGCTGGTCGGCCTGACCTGGTATTTCTATCAGAAGGCAAGCGCCGCGACGCTGTTCGTCCATCCGCCTTTGCTCTCCGGCTGGCCCGCGCTCACGCTCGCCTTCGGCCTGATCATCACGGTGCAGGGCTTTGAAACCTCGCGCTATCTCGGTCGCAATTATGATGCCGCCACAAGGATCAAGTCGATGCGCATGGCCCAGATCGTCAGCGCGGTGATCTACATGATCTATATCGGGCTGTTCGCCTATAGTTTCGAGCGCGAACAATTTGCCCTTACCGAAACCGCGATTATCGACATGATGGGGATTATCACGCCAATGCTGCCGCTGCTGCTCGTCGCCGCTGCGCTGGCGGCGCAGTTCAGCGCCGCAATCGCCGATACCAGCGGCTCGGGCGGTCTGGTCGAGGAACTGACCAAGGGTCATGTCAAGGCGCGCACCGGCTATGCGATATTGGTCGGCATCGGCCTGCTAGTGACCTGGAGCGTCAATATTTTCCAGATCATCGCTTATGCCAGCCGTGCCTTTGCGCTTTATTACACGCTGCAATCGGTGATTGCCGCACGACGGGCCTTCCTGATTCCCGGCAACCGGGTCAAGGGAATCGGCTTCGTCCTGCTGGCGATGCTCGGGGTGATGATCGTATTGTTCGGCAATGACGTCGAATCGTCGAACGCCTGACCAGCGGCTAGTCGATGACGCCGCGCGGCCGCGCTTGCCGATAGGTGCCCAATATGCGGACGCTGTTGCAGTGGAAACCAAGCTCGGCAATCGCCCGATCGATCGCCGGATCACCGGGCGCGCCCTCGATATCGGCGTAAAACCGGGTTGCGGCAAAGCTGCTGCCCTGCTGGTAGCTTTCCAGCTTGGTCATGTTGACGCCATTGGTCGCAAAGCCGCCAAGCGCCTTGTACAAGGCGGCGGGAATATTTTTGACCTCGAAAATGAAGGTCGTCATCACCGGACCATTGGCTTCCGGAATCGCCGCGTCCTGGGCCAACACGACAAAACGGGTGATATTGTCTGGCGAATCCTCGATCGCGTCCTCGACCGGTTGCAGGCCGTAAATTTGTGCCGCAAGTCTGGGCGCAATGGCGGCAGCATGCGGATCATCCTGCTGGGCGACAAAGGCGGCGGCGGCGGCGGTATCGGCATAGGCCACCGGGATGATCCCGCGGTTGCGGAGATAGTGGCGGCACTGACCGAGCGCCTGCGGATGACTCATCGCCGTGTGGATCTCGGCATCGGCCGATCGCGCCATCAGGCAATGCTGGATCGGCATGAAATATTCGTCGACGATATGCAGGCCCGATTCGGGGAGCAGGAAATGAATGTCGGCAACCCGGCCATGCAGCGAATTTTCGATCGGAATGATCGCGCTTCCCGCCGTCCCATGTTTCACCGCATCGATTGCATCCTCGAAGGCGAAACAGGGAACCGGCAGGCCATCCGGTGCATAGTCGCGCGCGGCAAGATGCGAATTGGCGCCGGGCGCGCCTTGAAAGGCAATCGCCTTTTCCGGCTGTTCAGCGCCTTTTTCGGTCATTTTTCTGACCATGCCCAACGCGTTTTTTGGAAAGCTGTCCATCTCGTCCCTCTTTTGCGCTGTTGCGATAGTCGAACGAGACGCAGCGGGGCAAGAGGGAAGTGGCCTGCCGGTTGAGGCGCTGCGCATTTGGCATGGGACCAAGCGCAAATTACGGCAATTGAGGCCTTGCGTTGCTCCGTCGGCCTCTTTACAGAAAGCACAAATTTGGCAGGCTATGTCCGCCGCTCACTCAGGGGTTTGAGACAATTTATGAGCAACAATAACACCATTGCAGGTTGGATACTGGCTGGCGGCATCGCTGCCCTCGGTTTTTCCATTGTCAGCGGCAAATATTTTCACGCCGGCAAGCACGAACGTCCGGAAGTCATGGGCTATGTGATTGAAGGTGTGGAAACCGCTGGCGGCGCTGCTGATGCAGGACCGTCGATCGAGACCCTGTTGCAAACCGCCGATGCCGCTGCTGGTGAAAAAGTATTTGGCAAATGTGCCGCCTGCCACACGATCAATCAGGGCGGCGCCAATGGCATCGGACCAAATCTGTGGGCATCCATGGGCAAGCCGCATGGCCATGTCGCCGGCTTTGCCTATAGCGATGCGCTGAAAAGCGTCCCCGGGAATTGGGACTGGACGAGCATGAACGCCTGGCTGACCTCGCCGCGCAAATATGCCAATGGCACGAAGATGACCTTTGCCGGTCTTGGCAAGGCGGAAGATCGTGCCAATCTGATGGCCTATCTCAACGCGCAGGGTTCGAACCTGCCACTTCCCGCCGCTCCCGTGGTCGAAGCACCGGCGGAAGAAGCGGTTGATGCAGCTGCCGAAGCAGGCACTGAAGCCGAAGCCAAAGAAGCGGTTGAAGCAGACGCAGCAGCAGCGGAAGAATAGACCGGTCGCCGGATTGCGTTAGCAGCATTCCAGCCGGTAAAATTTCTGGATGATGTCCCAGGCCTCGTCGGCGGTTTCGACGAACTGGAACAGGTTGAGGTCCTCGCGGCTGATCGTGCCTTCCTCGGCGAGTGCGTCGAAATTGATCACCCGGTTCCAGAAGGATTCGCCGAACAGCAAGATAGGCAGCTTTTCCATCTTGCCGGTTTGCACCAACGTGACCAGCTCGAGAAATTCGTCCAGCGTGCCGAAGCCGCCCGGAAACACCGCCACCGCTCTGGCCCGCAGCAGGAAGTGCATCTTGCGCAGCGCGAAATAGTGGAACTGGAAACTCAGCGACGGCGTGACATATTCATTGGGCGCCTGTTCATGCGGCAAGACGATATTGAGCCCGATCGACTCCTTGCCGGCATCGGCAGCGCCGCGATTGGCCGCCTCCATGATCGAAGGCCCGCCGCCGGAGCAGACAACGAAATCGCGCTGGCCGTTGGCCGACATGCCGCATTCGCTCGCCAGCCGCGCGAGTTTGCGGGCTTCGTCATAATATTTGGCTTTGTCTTTCAGTCGCTCGGCAATTTTGCGCGATTCGTCGTCAACCGCCGCCTCGATCAGGGCATCGGCCTTGCTCGGTTCCGGGATGCGGGCCGAGCCGTACATCACCAAAGTTGAACCAATGCCGGCTTCGTCGAGCAGCATTTCCGGCTTGAGCAGCTCAAGCTGAAAGCGGACGGGGCGCAATTCTTCACGGAGGAGGAAATCGGTATCCTGAAAAGCGAGCCGATAGGCCGGGTCCCGGGTCTGGTCCGTCCCTGCCCGCGCCTTTTCGACAAATTCGGCTTCCTGCTTGGCGTGATAAAAGCGTCGGTCGTGGAGATCTTTCTTGGTCATGGGTTCGCCCTAGAGCAAAGATTTATAGCTGACCAGAGACCTTGTTCAGCTATCGGCAATATCCGTTTCCGCTCATATCGAGATGAAAATGGTCGTGATGGTCTGCGTTGTAATCGGGGCTGAGAACAGTACCAAATCGCTTGCAGGCGCTATCATGGATGGCGGTCAGGAATTGCATTTCCCGGCGGCCACTTTTCCAATTATTCTCCACGGTTATCCGGCGACCATCGGTGAGCACAAATGCCGACACGTCAATCGCATTGGCATGGGCATGTTGAGACAATTTTCCGGATCCGGCGATATTGCGACAACTATAACTGCCCATGGTTTCAATACGCTTGAGATCGCTGCCGAGATATTTGCGCGCTGCCCGTTTCACGGCATATTCGGTCCAGGCGGCAAATTTGCCTGCCAGTTCGCATTTGACCGGACCCAGATTGGTCACATCGGTGCCCACATCGAGCAGCGTGATACTGTCGATCTGGCTGCACCCGCCGCCGAATTGGCGGTTGGGCAGGGGAGAGAAGCGAACATTGGCCTTGCCCAGGTCGCTGAAACATTGGCGAGTTGCAGGTGTGGGATCAAAGGAACCGAGGCCAGCGGAGGCCCGCGGCCGTTGCGATTGGTCGCTATAGCCTGCGGGTATTGCCCCACAAGCGCTGAGTAACAACGAAGCCAGGCCGACCAGCCCGACGGACCGCCCACGGCGTCCAATCTGCAATTTCATTTCCATGACGAGCTTTATGGCAGAAGATGGTTAAATTCTGCCTGATGGTCATGATTAACAAAGCCTTGTCCGCGCCGCGGATCGATAGAGACGACAAATTGCGACAAATTTATGCTGGACCATCGGGTCAGCAAAATCCATGACAATGGCATGTCCTTTTTGCGTAAATTGAATAGCTTGCCGGTCTTCTGGATACTGCTGACCATACCCGCCGTTCTGCTGGTTCAAAGATATGTCGCGGGCGATATCATCGCCATGGACATGCTGCACCCTACTGGTGAATTTTCGGCCCGGTTCATGATCATTGCGCTTATGGTCACGCCTCTTTCGGTGATATTCGGCAATCGCCAGTGGATCGGGTGGTTGATGAAACGCCGCAGGTCCTTCGGGCTTGCAGCCTTTGGTTATGGCGTTTTGCATTTGCTATTTTACGTCATAGATATGGAGGCTCTCAAACCGATTCTGGCGGAATTCTGGGCGCCGGGGATCTGGACCGGTTGGGCTGCATTGATAGTTTTCGTGCCGCTGGCCATTACCAGCAACAACGCGGCGATGCGGCGCCTGAAGCAGGGCTGGAAGCGATTGCAGCGGCTGGCATATCTTGCTGCCGTGCTGACGCTTGCGCATTGGTTGTTGATACATGATGGCATCGGCGGGGCTCTGGCACATTTTATTCCGCTATTGTCACTAGAGCTATTGCGAGGCATTATCATGTATGCCAGAAGAGATGATAAGGCGAAGCAGGCCGAATCGCTACAAACCGAGCAGACTTGGAGATAATGAAGATGAAATACCCCGCAATTGCCGCAGCGACAGCCGCGATATTGGCCCTCAATGGCCTATCCGCCCCTGCCCTTGCTACCGGCAAGATGACCTGTGAAGCAGGGCCACAATCCGGCTGGAAAACGCGAGCGGAACTGGAAGCCAGCCTGGTTGAACAGGGTTGGACGATCAAAAAATCGAAGGTCGATGGCGGCTGCTATGAAGTCTATGGCACCACCCCTAAGGGAGACCGGGTAGAAGCTTATTTTCATCCTATATCACTCGAAAAACTTTTGGTCCTGCGCCGCGGACAAGAGCTCTTCCGAAAAAAATAGCCGGTTTCATTCGCAACTAGAAACGCGCTTGACTTGCTGCGCCGCACCATACAAAGCGGCGCCGGGCCACGCGGTCCCAACGCCGCGCGAGCTCTCTGTAAGGAGAAGCGTTAAAATGACTGATACAAATATTCCGATGCCAGAATTGCGTCCTGACTGCCCGAATTTTTCTTCGGGTCCAACAGCCAAATTTCCCGGCTGGTCCCTCGACAAAATCAACACCATAGCAATGGGCCGCTCACACCGCAGCGCCACCGGCAAAGCCAGGCTGAAATATGCCATTGATCTGAGCCGCGACTTGCTCGGCATTCCCGACGACTATCTGATCGGCATTGTGCCAGCCTCCGACACTGGAGCCGTGGAACTGGCGATGTGGAATATGCTGGGTGCGCGGCCAGTGACGGTCGCCGCTTGGGAAAGCTTTGGCAATGTCTGGATTCAGGACGCTGTAAAACAACTCAAGCCTGCGAATCTTACGGTTCTCGAAGCTGATTATGGCGAAATTCCTGACCTGACCACGATCGACAAGGGTGACGACATTGTCTTCACCTGGAATGGTACAACCTCAGGCGCAAAAATTCCGAATACCGACTGGATTGCCGAAGACCGTGAAGGTGTGACGATCAACGACGCAACCAGCGCCGTCTTTGCTCAGCCGATGGATTGGTCAAAGCTCGATGCCACCACCTACAGCTGGCAGAAAGTCATGGGATCGGAAGCCGGTCACGGCATGCTCATCCTCAGCCCCCGCGCCGTGGAACGGATCGAAAGCTACACCCCGTCCTGGCCGTTGCCGAAAATTTTCCGGGTGAAAAAGGGCGACAAGCTCAACACCGCGATTTTTGAAGGCGCGACCATCAACACACCGTCGCTGCTCGCAACCGAAGATTATATAGCTTCGCTTGAATGGGCCAAGTCGATCGGCGGCTTGTCGGAACTGCACGCCCGCGCCGACCGCAATGCAAAAACCGTCCACGACTGGCTAGAAGCCACGCCATGGATGCGCAATATGGTCAGCGATCCGGCCAAATGGACCAACACCGGCGTCTGCATGGTGTTCCAGGGCGACTGGTATGATGGTCTCGATGATGATGCCAAAGCCTCCGTGCCCAAGAAAATCGCAGCTATGCTAGAGAAAATGGACATTGCCTACGATTTCAACGGCTATCGCGATGCGCCGCCGTCGCTACGCATCTGGTGCGGATCAACCGTCGAACAAGAAGATGTTCGCCGCCTGCTACTCTGGATCGAATGGGCCTATGCTCAGGTAAAATCCGAACTTTCTTAATTTTTGTGCCGCCCCGGCCGAGGCCGGGGCCCAAACCAGTGTCCGAAATATGCCGACAATGGTTTGGAGGCTGGCCTGCGCTGGCCTGACGATCCCAACAAGGAATCCAACACATGCCAAAAGTACTTATCTCCGATAAAATGGACCCGAAAGCCGCCGAGATTTTCCGCGAGCGCGGATGTGAAGTCGACGAAATCACCGGACAGACACCGGAAGAGCTGATGAAGATCATCGGCGAATATGATGGCCTCGCCATTCGTTCTTCGACCACTGTTACGCCCGAAATATTGGCCGCCGCGACCAATCTTAAAGTGGTTGGCCGTGCCGGCATCGGCGTCGACAATGTCGATATCCCCGCAGCTTCTGCCAAGGGTGTCGTGGTCATGAACACGCCGTTCGGCAACAGCATCACCACGGCAGAACATGCCATCGCCCTGATGTTCGCCCTCGCTCGCCAGCTACCCTCGGCTGACGCTTCGACCCAGGCCGGCAAATGGGAAAAATCCAAATTTATGGGCGTAGAACTGACCAGCAAGACGCTCGGCCTGATCGGCGCTGGCAATATCGGTTCGATTGTTGCCGAACGCGCCATCGGTTTGCGGATGAAGGTTGTCGCCTATGACCCGTTCCTGACCGAAGAGCGGGCGGTTGAAATGGGTGTCGAAAAAGTCTCTTTGGACGATCTTCTCGCACGAGCCGACTTTATCACCATGCACACACCGCTGACCGATCAGACGCGCAATATCCTGTCGGCTGACGCTCTTGCAAAAACCAAGCCCGGTGTCCGGATCATCAACTGCGCACGCGGCGGCTTGATCGATGAGGTAGCATTGAAGGAAGCGCTGGAATCTGGTCATGTCGCAGGTGCAGCCCTCGACGTTTTTGCCCAGGAACCGGCAAAGGAAAACCCCTTGTTCGGCGCTCCGAACCTGATTTGTACGCCGCATCTGGGCGCCTCTACCAGCGAGGCACAGGTCAATGTCGCAATCCAGGTAGCCGAGCAAATGGCCGACTATCTGGTCAATGGCGGTGTCGAAAATGCGCTCAACATGCCCAGCCTTTCGGCAGAACAGGCACCGAAGCTGAAACCCTATATGGCGCTAGCCACCCAATTGGGATCTCTCGTAGGCCAGCTCGCAGCCGACCAGATCAAGGGCGTCGCTGTCGAAGTCGAAGGCGCGGCAGCCGAACTGGACCAGAAGCCAATTACGGCAGCTGTGCTGGCCGGATTGATGCGGGCCTATAGCGACACCGTGAACATGGTCAACGCGCCCTATCTGGCGAAAGAGCGCGGCCTTGATGTCCGCGAAATCCGCCATGAGCGCGAAGGCGATTATCACACGCTGGTCCGGGTTTCGGTGACCACAGACGAAGGCGAGAAATCGGTTGCCGGCACCCTGTTCGGATCATCCGGTCCGCGCCTCGTCGAAATGTTCGGCATCAAGGTCGAGGCCGATCTGGAGGGGAATATGCTCTACATCGTCAATCAGGACCAGCCCGGCTTTATCGGCAGCGTCGGTTCGACACTCGGCGCAGCGGGCGTCAATATCGGTACCTTCCACTTGGGCCGTCGTAGCGATGCACCCGGAGGAGAGGCCGTTCTGCTGCTCTCGATCGATTCTCCAGTGGAAGAGACCGTGCTCTGGTCGATTTGCCAGCTGGAAGGCGTGAAGACGGTCAAGGCCCTGAAGTTTTGATTCGATAGCAACAGACCCAAGAAAAAAGATGGCCTGAGCGGTTGCTTGGGCTATGGAGCAGGGCCATGCAAAAGCCATCCAATCTCTTGCCCGAAGGGTTCCATGACGCGCTGCCGCCATTTGCCGAGGCGGCATCGCGACTGGAACGCGATGTGCTCGATACACTGGCCAGCCATGGCTATGCCCGGGTGACACCGCCGCTGGCCGAATATGAAGATGGCCTGACCGATAGGATGCAGGGCGCATCCAGCAGCGACCTGATGCGCTTTGTCGATCCGATTTCCCAGCGTACTTTGGCGCTACGGCCGGACATGACCATGCAGATTGGCCGGATTGCATCGACAAGCCTGGCTGACCGGCCACGTCCCCTCCGCCTCAGCTATTCAGGGCAGGTCCTGAAACTGCGTTCGGGACAATTGCAGCCGGAACGCAGCCGCCTGCAAATCGGGGCTGAACTGATCGGCAATGACAGCGTCATCGCTGCCAGCGAGATTGTCTCGGTCGCGATCGAGGCGCTGGAACGGGCCGGGGTCTCCGGTATCACCGTGGATTTCACCATGCCCGACCTGATCGACATATTGGCGGCGGGACCATTGCCGTTGAACGCGACCCAGATCGCCGAAGTGCGCGGCGAACTGGACATGAAGGATGCGGGAGGTCTGAACGCCATGGGCGCAACCGGCTATCTGCCCCTGATCGAGGCAACCGGACCGTTTGACGAGGCGATGGCAAAGCTGCGCGCATTTGACGGTGACGGGTTGCTCAGCTCGCGTCTTGATGGCGTTGCCCAGATTGCTGAAAGCATCAGGGGAAAAGCCAGCCTGACTCTGGACCCGACCGAACGGCATGGCTTTGAATATCAGAACTGGTTTGGTTTCACCCTCTATGCCGACACTTTCGTCGGTGCGCTGGGACGCGGTGGCAGCTATGAAATTGGTCATCCCGATGGTCAGTCCGAATCCGCGGTTGGCTTTTCACTCTATCCCAATCCGCTAATCGATGCCGGTTTTGGCGCAAAGACCAGCGACCAGATATTCTTGCCTCTCGGTCATGACCGATCTGCGGCAACGCGGCTGAGAGAAGCGGGCTGGCGTACCGTGGCGGCCCTGTCAGACAAGGACCAGGCCAAGGCGCTTGGTTGTTCCCATATTTTAAACGGCGATCAGCCGGAACCAGTATAAGAAAGTGAATCAATGGCCAATGTAACGGTAATCGGCGCGCAATGGGGTGATGAGGGCAAAGGCAAGATTGTCGACTGGCTGTCCGAACGCGCCGATGTCGTTGTCCGCTTTCAGGGTGGCCATAATGCCGGCCATACGTTGGTTGTCGATGGCGCGGTCTACAAGCTTTCCCTGCTCCCCTCTGGCATCGTGCGGGGCGCATTGTCGATCATTGGCAATGGCGTGGTACTCGATCCCTGGCATTTGCGCGACGAAATCAAGAAGCTCGAAAGCCAGGGCGTCACCATCAACACCGACAATTTCGGCATTGCCGAAACCTGCCCGCTGATTCTGCCGATCCATCGTGATCTCGACGCGATGCGGGAAGATGCCAGCGGCAAGGGCAAGATCGGCACGACCCGGCGCGGCATTGGCCCCGCCTATGAAGACAAGGTCGGTCGCCGGGCGATCCGGGTCTGCGACCTCGCTCATCTCGACGATCTCGGCCCGCAGCTTGACCGGCTGTGCGCGCACCATGACGCGCTCCGTGCCGGTTTTGGCGAACCGCCAGTGGACCGCGAGCGGCTGCTGAATGATCTGAAGGAAATCGCCGACAGCGTGCTGCAATATGCCCAGCCAGTCTGGAAGCGCCTCAACGAAGCGCGCCGTGACGGCAAGCGTATATTGTTCGAAGGCGCCCAGGGCGTGCTGCTTGATGTCGATCACGGCACTTATCCCTTTGTCACCAGTTCCAACACGATTTCGGGTACCGCAGCGGGTGGGTCCGGCATCGGCCCGTCCGGTACCGGCTATGTGCTCGGGATCACCAAGGCTTATACGACGCGGGTCGGGTCGGGGCCCTTCCCGACGGAACTGGACGATGAAGTCGGCCAACGGCTCGGCGAACGCGGCCATGAATTTGGCACGGTCACCGGCCGGCAGCGGCGCTGTGGCTGGTTTGATGCCGTGCTGGTGCGGCAGGCTCTGGCCGTGTCGGGCGTCGCCGGCATTGCGCTGACCAAGCTCGACGTGCTGGATGGTTTCGAGGAGTTAAAAATCTGCGTTGGCTATGATCTGAACGGCGTGACCTATGACTATCTGCCACCCCATCACCAAGATCAGGCCGCGGTCAAACCCATTTACGAGACGATGGCAGGCTGGAACGAAACCACTGCCGGCGCGCGCAGCTGGGCTGATTTGCCGGCGCAGGCGATCAAATATATCAGGCGGGTTGAAGAATTGATCCAGTGTCCAGTGGCTTTGGTGAGCACTTCGCCGGAGCGCGAAGATACGATTTTGGTGACGGATCCTTTTGCGGATTAAGGAAGGGTTTTCATTTTGTCTGAGAGCGGAGATGATTGGTCTGACTTCGAAATCGATGCAACTGTCGCCGACTATTTTTCCATGCTCGTGCATGACCTAAATGGGGTCAAATATAACAAAGCTGCTCACAATCGAGCCTTGCACCAAATAATCGGCAGAAGCAGAGGGGCAATTGAATTCAAACATCAAAACATCAGTGCTGTCTTGTTGGGCTTGGGACAGCCTTGGATCATAGGGTATAAACCTGCTTCAAATTTTCAAAATGCGCTCATTGTGGGAGTTTTGAGGTTCCTTGATCAAGCTACCGATTGGAATCCCATTGAGAATAAGAAATATTTGCCTAAACAATTCGATCAAAAATTGCGCGAAAATCAGGGGCTTTGGATTGGCCCGCCACCCGCGCAACATAATGAATCCCCTCCAATTCAGCCAGAAACCCTTGATCGGGTGGTCGAACTTGGTGATCCAGCGGCGCGGGATGCACGTAACCGAATACTGGGCGATGCCGGTGAGAAATGTGTACTCGAACACGAGGTGGCAACCCTTCGAAATGTTGGCCGGATCGATTTAGCGGAACGAGTAAAATGGACAGCACAGGAAAATATGGCGGCAGGCTATGACATCTTGTCTTTCTATCCCGATGGTCGCGAACGTTGGATAGAGGTTAAAACCACAAGTGGCTGGGAACGCACTCCATTTCATATCAGCCGCAATGAGTGCTTAGTTGCCGAACAGAATTCCGAAAAATGGACGTTGATGCGCTTGTATCACTTTTCGAGGCAACCGAAAGCCTTTGAGTTGCGACCGCCGTTGAGCAACCATGTCGCATTGACGCCGACAGGGTATCTTGCTCACCTACGTTGATAGTTCAAACATCGTCCGCCGAGATCATTTCTTCGCGATCAATCTCACCCGTCATCGCTGCCACCGTCACCGCAACGGCGGCATCGCCCGAGACATTGGTAGTGGTCCGCATCATGTCCATGATCCGGTCGACGCCGGCGACAAAGGCGATGGTTTCGAGCGGCACGCCGACGCTACCGAAGACCAGCGCCATCATGATCAGGCCTGCACCGGGGATGCCCGCTGCGCCGATGGCCCCGAGGGTCGAGGTGATAGAGATCAGCACATAGTCACCAAAGGTCAGGTCCACGCCGAATATCTGCGCACCGAACAGGGTGGCGAGGCCGAGATACATGGCGGTGCCGTTCATGTTGATCGTCGCGCCGAGCGAGACCACGAAGCTGGCAACCGAATTGCTGACGCCGAGATTGCGTTCGACGCAGCGCAGGGTCACTGGAAGCGTGGCATTGGACGAAGCGGTGGAATAGCTGACCGCGATCGCATCAATGATCCCGCGAAAGAAATCGATTACCGGCAATTTCGCGATGAACTTGATCATCCCTGAATAGACTATCCCGATGATCAGCAGGCAGCCGAGATAGTTGAGCCCGACCAGCTGCGCGAGCGATATCAGGGCATCGGTGCCCAGTGTACCCGCGACCCATGCCATCAGCGCGAACACGCCGAACGGGGTCAGTTCCATCACGATCATCGTGACTTTCTGCATGACGATCGCGCCGCTATCGAAAATCTTCGCCAACGGTTTGCCGTCTTCCTTGGCCATCAATATGCCGATACCGATGAGCAGCGCAAAGACGATCAGCGGCAATACGTTGACATCGGCCATGACCTGCACCGGACTGTCGGGCACAATCGACAGAATCATGTCCACGGCGGTGGTTTGATTGGGTTCGGGCGTAGCGCCCATCTTGATGGCACTGGTATCGACGCCCTTGCCGGGCTGGAAAAACGTGCCGAGCGCAAGGCCGAGCCAGGCCGCAATCTGGCCGGTGATGACAAACAGGACCATCGCCCGTCCGCCGACACTGCCCAGTTTCTTGAGGTCACCCAGCGCAGCCACACCGGCGACAAGCGAGAAGAAGATCAAAGGCACGACGAGCATCTTGATCGACTTGATGAAGAAATCGCCGATCCATTTGATGGCTTCGGATTCGGGGCCCCATATCAGGCCGGTGATCACACCGAGGATCAGCGCCGCGATCACCCGCTGCCAGAGCGGAATCTTGAACCAGAATGCCAGCATGCGATGTTCCCCGTTATTATTCCCTGCCCATGCCTATCGTCAGCAGGAGAGCGCGGCAAGCCTTTAGGGCTGAACTACATCCAGAAGCTGATCGCCAGACAGGTCGACAGACCGACACCGAAGGTCAGCGGAATGCCGGCCTTGAAGAAATCGGTGAACCGGTAATTGCCCGCTGCGTAAACCAAGGTGTTGGTCTGATAGCCGATCGGGGTCGCGAAGCTGGCGGAAGCCGCAAACATGACCGCGATGACGAGTGGCCGGGGATCGACCCCCAGATCATTACCCAGCGCAATGGCAATCGGCGTGATGATGATGGCGACCGCATTGTTGGTCACAATCTCGGTCATGATCACCGACAAGACATAAATCGCAAACACCAGGCCCCAGGGCGGAACCTCCCGCAGAAAGGGAGTCAATTCGGCAACGATCAGGTCAACGCTGCCCGCTTGCTGCAGGCCAAGGCCAACCGCGAGCATCCCGAATATCAGCACCAGGACATTGCCGTCGATCGAACCCCAGGCTTCTTCCGCGTCGATACAGCGCGCCAGCAAGATGGCGCCGACGGCCAGAATCGCAGCCACGGCCAGCGGGATTATGTTGAGCGCGGCCAGAACCACCACTGCAACCAATGCACCAATGGCAATTGGCGCGCGGTCCCGGCGAAAGGCACGGATTTTGGTTTGCCCGACGCCAAACAAATTGGGGTTTTGATACATGCGGCGGATATCTTCGCTAGAACCGGTCACCAGCAACCGGTCCGCCGCGTGAATGCGCGCATTGGTGAGATCAGAGCGAGGCAGATTGCGATAGCGGGTCATGCCCAATATGCGGACATCCAGCTGCGACAAGAAGGGAATGTCGTACAGCCGGTTGCCGATGCTGGGGTGGTTTGGCGCCACCGTGGCCTCAACCAGTTCCTCGCCCATGGGCCCAGCATCGCCTTTGTGGACAATGCCGACCTTGAAATCTTCCGATTCTCGCAGGGAGATCAACTCGGCGAGGTCCAGTTGCACGACAATCCTGTCGCCAGCCCGCAGTTCGTGAAAATCGAGGTCATGGCGGATATAGCTACTCAACCTCTTGACCGCCGTGACCTCCAGGCCTGCCCGCCGCAATTCGGGGACGGCGGAGAGTTTCTTGTCGATCACTGACGCCTTGCGGCGTACCGTCAGTTCGGTGAGAAAATCGCTCTCGTCACTACTATCAAACTGACCTTTGACATCACCGCTGGGAAGCAGCCAGCTGCTGAACAATACCATCATGATCGTACCCGCGACGGCAGCGATCAGGCCGTAGGGCGTGATTTCGAATATCCCGAAACCAGCCATACCCTGATCACGCGCGACCGCATCGACGATGAGGTTGGTCGACGTACCGATCAAAGTCGTCGTGCCGCCCAATATGCAAATGAAACTGAGCGGGATCAGCAGTTTCTTGGACGAGAAACCGGTGGCCCGCGAGAGGCGAAGGATTATCGGAATCAGAACGATCACGACCGGCGTGTTATTCATGAAGGCGGAAGCGACAAAGGCGCCAAGAAACATCTCGGCGACCGCCAGTTTGGGGTGGCGTTTGGCGCGCTTGATGATGAAACCCGCGATCGCGTCGATTGTACCGGTTCTCAGCAACGCGCCCGACAGGATGAACATCGCCGCAATGGTGATCGGAGCGGTGTTCGAGAAGACCGAGAACAGGCCATCGGAATCGATGAGACCCAGAAACAGGAACATGCATGCCCCGAGCACCGCAACCACCGCAGCGGGAAAGCGCTCCATGATGAAACCGGCGAATAGAAAGCCCAGGATGACGAGACCGATGATCGCCTTGTGCGCCTGAATATATTCATCGATGATATGAAGGATCAGATCAATCATGGATCAGGAACAGCCTTCGATATAGCTCACGGCCGCTGCCAAGCCCGCCCGAAAATCGGTGACTCGTTTTTTGGCATCGGGACCCTGGGGCCGCACAGAAGAAGATTGCTCACCGCTTCCATCCGGGGTCGCCGTCTCGAATATCATTTGATAACGCCCGTCGCTGGGCGCGAGAATCAGATAGGAGCCTGCATCGCCGAGATACGGATGATAGTCAATTTTCATCCAGTTTCCATAAATGGACGCGACTTCTGTTTCGGTCATTCCGATTGTTGCGCCGGATAGCGTCTGCCATTTGACGCCAGCGTCAGTGGGACCGATGCCGATGCGTACGAGCATATTTTCATTGATCATGAATCGAACGCCAGGATATTCAGCCTCATTCATTAGAAAGTGGCAGACTGCATAATCTTCGTCGGTTTGCCAGTCGGCCGGTCGATAGGGATCGCTAAATCCCAATTGTTTGAGTTCGGTTTCACTCATGCCGATCTGCGCCGGACCCAGTCCTTTGAAGGTCAGGCGGGGCTGTTCTTCCACTGCCCCCACCAAAAGGACAAGAACAAGCGGGAGGATAGCCATTTTCAGCATGTTCTTCATCCGCATTGCGCCCGGTGCAGCAATTTCTGGTCGGCAAGTACCAGCGCCATCATCGCCTCGACGACCGGAACACCGCGAATGCCAACACACGGATCATGGCGGCCCTTGGTCGATATTTCGGTCGCGGCCCCTCCGGGAGTGATGGTTGCCACCGGCGTCAGAATCGAGCTGGTTGGCTTGAACGCTACCCGGCAGAAGATCGGCTGGCCGGTGGATATCCCGCCAGCAGTGCCACCGCTATGGTTGGCGAGAAATTCGGGACCATTGTCTCCCGGCCGCATCGCATCGGCATTTTCTTCACCGCGGAGACGGGCGGCGGCAAAGCCATCGCCGATTTCGATGCCCTTGGTCGCATTGATGGTCATCATCGCCGCGGCAATCTCGCTATCCATCTTGGCATAGACAGGCGCGCCCCATCCGGCCGGAACACCGACCGCTTCACAAGCGATAATCGCGCCCAGGCTACTGCCCTCCTTGCGGGCACCGTCGACCAGCGTCTCCCATCGTTTGGCGGCCTGTGCATCGGGGCAGAAAAACGGATTATTGCCGATTTCATTGGCATCAAAATGCGCAGGATCGATTGCATCCCCGCCGATTTCGGCGACCCACGCCCTTATCGTCACTTCCGGAATCACCAGCCGCGCCACTGCGCCTGCAGCAACGCGTGCCGCGGTCTCGCGAGCGCTGGACCGACCGCCGCCGCGATAATCGCGAAAGCCATATTTCTGGTCATAGGCATAATCGGCATGACCGGGGCGATAGGCTTTGGCGACGTCGCTATAGTCCTTGCTGCGTTGATCGACATTTTCGATCATCAGCGAAATTGGTGTGCCGGTCGTTTTACCGTCAAAAATGCCGGACAGGATTTTGACCTGGTCCGGTTCTTGCCGCTGGGTCGTGTATTTCGACTGGCCGGGTCGGCGCGAATCGAGAAATGGCTGGATATCCGCCTCGCTCAGCTCCAGTCCGGGCGGGCAGCCATCAACCACCGCGCCGAGCGCTGGTCCGTGACTTTCTCCCCAGGTGGAAAAGCGAAAGACGTGACCGAATGTGTTGAAACTCAAAGCTCGCTCTCCGCGTTGATAAATACATTAAAGTTCCCGAAAGGATGATTCACGAAAAAACGGGAATCATCAATCCAGCGCAATATCGGGCGCGTCTTCCTGCTTCATGCCAACCGTATGATAGCCTGCGTCGACATGATGGGTTTCGCCAGTGACGCCAGCGGAAAGATCGCACAGAAAATAGAGAGCAGAAGCACCCACGTCATCAATTGTCACGTTGCGCCGAAGCGGCGCATTAAGCTCGTTCCATTTCAATATATAGCGAAAGTCACCAATTCCGGAGGCGGCTAATGTTTTAATCGGTCCAGCAGAGATGGCGTTCACCCGAATCCCATCGGGGCCAACATCATTGGCCAGATATTTGACCGAGGCTTCAAGGGCCGCTTTGGCTACGCCCATGACATTATAGTGCGGGATGACTTTTTCGGCACCATAATAGGATAAGGTCAGCATGGATCCACCGGCGCTCATCAGCGCCGCAGCACGCTTGGCGACAGCGGTAAAGCTGTAGACGCTGATATTCATGGTCATCAGAAAATCGTCCAGGGTAACATCAAAATATTTGCCGCGCAGCGCTTCCTTGTTGGTGAAGCCGATCGCATGGACAACAAAATCCATCTTGCCCCAGCGTTTTTCAATCTCGGCAAAGGTTGCGTCGAGCTGGCCCATGTCGCTCACGTCGCAGTCGATCAGGAAATCGCAGCCCAGTTGTTCAGCAAGCGGTCTCACGCGCTTGGCCATCACCTCGCCCTGATAGCTGATCGCCAGCTCGGCGCCCTCTGAAGCCAGGCGCTGGGCGATCCCCCAAGCCAGCGACTTGTTGTTGGCAAGCCCCATGATCAAGCCGCGCTTGCCCTTCATTAAATCACTCATCGCCGCTATCTCCTGAAAGCCGATTTTCGCTGCTGATAAACCGTATCCAGATGATTTTCCAGCGGATCATTCGCTAATCCCGTTTCTCGGCGGCCGTTCAGCCAGAGCGGCGTTAATCTCTGCACCGATTACCATGCCAAGACCAACCAGATAGAAAAAGATGAGCGTGATGATAACCCCGGCAAGGCTGCCATAAGTGAGCTGATAATTTGCCGCATATTTGAGAAAAATCGGCAATAATCCGGTGATCAACAGCCACCAGCCGCTGATGAACACGGCTCCGGGCCATTTGGGATATTGGCGCGGCCGATATTGCCGGGGCGTAAGCAGGCGAAACAACAGATAGAGCGTCGCAAAAAGAACAAAAAAAGGTATGGCATTGGAAAGCGAGACCCAAAGGGCACCGCTTTCGATAGCCGGGAAATAGGTGCCCAGAAACCCGCTGATACCGGCCAGCACAAATTGCGCACTGAGCGCCAGCATGGCGAAAAAGACCGACAAGAGAATGAGCACGGTTGATGTCAGACGATATTCCCAGAACGCGCGCTGCGCCTGTACGCCATAGGCACGGTGGAGAATTTCCCGGATTGTCTCGATCAGGCTGGTTGTCGTCCACAGCCCGACGATCGCGCTGAACCAGAGCAAAGGTCCGGTCCGTGCGGTCATCGCATCGCGGATCGGATCATGCAGTGCGCCGGCAACCGAAGGCGGAACCGTCACCAGAAAAGCCTCGACAAAATCCGTGCCAACGGCGGTCTGGCCAAATCCCCCGACAATCGCGGCGGCGACAATGAAAAAGGAAAATACGGCGAGCAGCGACAGATAAGCGAAATTCCCCGCAAAAGTGAAGCCGTCATAATAGACACCCACGGCGGTGCGCTTGATAATGATGAAGGCTCGACCAACCAGACCCTCATCCGCCAGATTTTTGGCGGCGCTTTTGCCGGCGGCTCCTGGCTCTCCCCGAACTTGACGCCGGGCTTCGGGGGAGAGTTCAGACATGAGGCTTCCGGGCCAAATCTAAACGCCCATGCTGGCGCGCGGATTGTCTTTCGGATTCCAGCCTTTGACAAATTCTGCGAGTTTCTCATCTTTTTCCGGCAAGACGATCATCAATGTGACCAGCTGATTCCCGCGGACCCCAGATTTGCCATGGAAACCTTTGTTTTTCAGACGCAGCGTCTTGCCCGAATCCGATCCGGCGGGAATCGAAAGCATGACCGGCCCATCCACGGTGGGGACCTTGATCTTGGCTCCTTCCACCGCCTCTTTCAGACTGATCGGCAGTTCCAGGGTGATATTGTCGCCATCGCGTTCGTAAAAGGGATGCGGGTTGATATGAATGGTGACAATGGCATCGCCATTGCCCCCCGGCCCGGGACGGCCCTTGCCGCTGAGGCGCATTTGCGTGCCTTCCTCGACACCTTTGGGCAGGCTGAGATCAATGGTTTTGCCATCTTCGAGCGTGATGCGTTGTTTCTGCAATGCCGCAGCAGCACTAAATTCGACCTTCAACCGATAAGCGACATTGGCACCCTTGGCTGGCGGCGCGCTGCGCTGGCGGTTGCCGAAAGGCGAGCCGCCACCACCGCCGCCGCCAAACAGACCTTCAAAAATATCGCCAAAATCTGCCCCTGCATTGCCGAAATCATGTTGCTGACCAGCCGGACCGCGTTGATAGCCTCCCCCGCCGCCAAAACCGAAAGGCGCAGTAGGATTGCCTTCCCCATCAATCTCTCCGCGATCAAATTGGGCGCGCTTATCCTTGTCCAGCAGCAGGTCATAGGCCTTGGTGACGTCAGAAAAACGCTCCGTCGCCTTGGGATTATCCTTGTTCTTATCGGGGTGTAGTTCCTTGGCCAGCTTACGATAGGCAGACTTGATCTCCTTGTCGTTTGCGCCCTTGGCAACACCCAATGCTTGATAGGGATCGATCATTATTGGCCCTTTTTCAAATCCTTACCATGCAGAGATTGGCATTTTTTGCCAATTTTCAACTCCACTGTCTTATTCGGGCATAACGGCGTCTGCAACCTTGTTGTGCCGTGTGAAGCGCAGCAGCAGATAGAGAACCAATCCCAATGGCCCCAACATCAGGACAAATAGCAGGATAGGTATCTGCAACCAGCGTGCAAACCCGTATTTATCCGCATTGCGCGCCACCCATAGGCCGATAAACAGGTCAAAGGCGAGAAAATGAATCCATCCGACGGTCGCCCCGCCGGGGCTGGAGAGCAGTTGTTGAACGCCTGTCAGGGTTGAAAAATCCGGTGATTCGCCGCTACCCCCGTCGATCATGCCAGTCATCATCGGGATGATGATCACCGCATAGGCACAGGCCAGAAGGCCGATACCGCCGTAAAATAGGCCGGTAAGTATCGCTTCGCGACGTGGTGCAAATGCTAAAATCAGCCACATCAACAAGGCATAATTATTGGTGATCGTAAAAATCAGGTCCCAGTTCATGATGCCCCCTCGTTCCGAGCTTTTAGCAGAAAACTGCGCTTTGTCGCCGGGCAAAATTTTGTTTGTTTGCCGGTCGTCGGCAGGATGTTAGAGGAAGAGTCATGACCGATCCCTTTTCCCTGTTCGACAGCTGGTTCGCCGAAGCGCGGACAACCGAAATCAATGATAGCAATGCGATGACCATTGCCACTGCCAATGCTGGCGGGCAGCCTTCGGCGCGGATGGTCCTGCTAAAGGGTCATGGCCCCGAGGGCTTTGTCTTCTACACCAACCAGCAAAGCCGCAAGGCGGGTGACATAGCCGAAAATCCGCAGGCCGCGATATTGTTCCACTGGAAAAGCCTGCGCCGGCAAATCCGGATCGAGGGCCGCCTCTCGACCGTACCAGACACCACGGCAGATGGTTATTTTGCCACGCGCAGCCGGGATTCACAACTGGGTGCCTGGGCGTCTGACCAGTCCCGCCCGCTCGATAGCCGGGCAACCTTCGAAACCCGGTTCGAGGAAATGACGGAACGCTTTGCAGGCAGCGATGTCCCGCGCCCGCCGCATTGGTCGGGCTATTGCCTGGTGCCAGAGCGATTTGAATTCTGGCAGGATCAGGCACACCGGCTGCACGAACGGCGTGCCTTTGTCCGCAACGGCGAAAACTGGACCGAAGGACTGCTCTACCCATGACGAATCTGGCCATGACAAAGCTGCCCTATTTTCATGTCGACGCTTTTGCCGACCGGCCCTTTACCGGCAATCAGGCGGCGGTGATGCCGCTTGACCGTTGGCTGGAGGATCAGGTCCTGCAAGCGATTGGCGAGGAAAATAATTTTGCCGAGACCGCCTTTTTCCAGCCCGATAACAGCGGGGATGCGGATTACGAGTTGCGCTGGTTCACCCCGACAGTGGAAATCGCACTCTGCGGTCATGCGACGCTCGCCAGCGGACATATCATATTGTCGCAGGACCCCGATCGGCAGCAAGTGACGTTCCGGACGCGCAAAGCCGGGATTTTGACCGTGAAGCGCGACGGCGATGGCTATGCACTGGACCTTCCGGCCTATCCCCCTGCGCCGCGCGCCATGCCGGAGATTGTCGCGCTGGTCGGCGGCAGCCCTGTTGATACCCAGTTCCACGAAGGGCGCTATCATGTGCTTCGTTATGAAAATGCCGATGACGTTCTGGCGCTCAAGCCCGACCTGAAGGCGCTCGCCGCGGTCGGCGATGCCCAATTTATCTGCACCGCGCCTGGCAAGGATACCGATATACTCAGCCGGGTTTTCGTGCCCGGCGGCGGGGTCGACGAGGATAGCGTGACCGGTTCGGCTCATGCCGTCCTGACGCCTTATTGGGCCAAGCAATTGGGCCGCGACAGCTTTATCGCCTATCAGGCGAGCCAGCGCGGGGGCTATGTCAATTGCCGTCTCGATGGCGACAGGGCATGGCTGGGCGGGAAATGTGTGACCGTGGTGGAAGGCGTATTTCGCCTGACGCAGGCTGGCGCTTAACCCCTTATCGGGAACAGCGCCATGATCCGGCCGATCTGCGCGCTCATTGGCTCAAGCACATCGTCCTGCGTCTTGCCGAGCCGAACCACCGTCAGCTGCTGTTCGGGTGAAACGACGATTTGCTGCCCCAGATGGCCTAATGCCGCGAATATGGTCTCTGGCCCATTGTCCGGAAACAAAACCTGATTGCGACCTTCGGGACGCCGTTTGTTCAGCCAGAGGTGCCCGCCATAGGCCGGGTCGTTTTTCGATGATGTCTTCATAAATCGCATCCAGCTGACCGGCAAATGCTGTGCGCCTTTGCGGGCGCCATTGTGACGAAGAAATTCTCCGAATCTGCCATAGTCGCGCGCGGTTGCCTGAATGAAGCTACCGCCCAGGAATGTGCCATTCGGATCAAATTCCGGATAGGTTCCATCCATTCCCAATGGTTCCAGCAGTCGCCCGCGGATGAAGCGCGAGGTAACGTGGCGCCGGACTTCCGGATCAATGCTCTTGGTCAGGGTACGGGTTATAATGTCCGAAAGAATGATACTGGTAGCGGTGCTATATTCGAACTTCTCACCCGGCTTGGCCTCCATCGGGCGGGCTTCGGCATAGGCGGCTGTATCCTGCGCGCCATCCAGAAACAGCATGCGGTTGGTATCAGCCTCGAAAATGGTTTTGCCACCCTCCTCGGGCACTTCGGTATGATCGAGTCCGGACGACATATGGAGCAATTGCCGCAGCGTGATTTCGCCGCGCGGATCGCCAGGCCTTTGCCATGCGGACACGGGAGCGGGGTCATCGAGCACCAGTCGGCCATCGGCCACCAGAAATCCGATCAATATTCCAGTGAAGCTTTTTGCCATCGACCAGCTGATGAATCGCGTGTCCTCGTCATAGCCATCGCCATAACGTTCAGCGATGATTTTCCCCCGGTACATGATGAGAAGCGCCCGTGTTTCCGCCATTTCCGGATCTTCAAACAGCGGCGCAATTGCTGCATCCAGCCGCGCCTTGGCAATAGGACTGGAGTCCGAGATATAGGCCAGTTCCGCCGCGCTTTTCTGCGGTGCCGCGGCTGGGTCCCGAGCCCCGCCGCAGCCAGAAAGGGCAATCGTCAGGACCGATATCAAAGCGAGTTTAATCTTGTGCATATTGTGTCGTTGCACCAATAGAAGCGGCCATGGCAACCGTAAAAACAACATCCAGGGCTCCGCTGAGCAAAAGGCGCATCCTATTATATATCGGGGCGCTTTTTCTGCTCATCCTGATCGCCGTGCTGGCGTATAATCATGCGTTCATCAAAGGACAGCTGAATGTTGGCACGGCTTATGGCGCCCGGGTCGCCTGTTCCTGCCACTATATCGGCGGGCGAGATATCGAGGATTGCCGGAAAGATTTTGAACCCGGCATGGAATTGATCGGTTTGACCGTCGATGAGGAACAGAAAAGGGTGACGGCTTCGGCCCTGTTAATCGAATCGGCTACGGCTGAATTTCGGGAAGGCTGGGGCTGTGTGATGCTCACGGACGCCCAGTTGGACGCCGAATAAACTAGACTTCCACACCCGCCAGCCATTGTTGTTCAACCGCAGCGGTGCTGTCGATCCAGCCGCCGCCCAATACCCGTTCCTTGTGATAAAAGACCGCTGCCTGGCCCGGAGCCACGCCAAATTCCGGATTGTGGAATTGCAGCTCTTGGCCTTCCAGCCGGGCGGAGGTCGGTTTGGCCATTGAGCGGACCTTGACCTCGACCGGACCGACATAGTCGCCGCCGATCCAGTTAATATCCCGCAGCGATGCCGAGGCGACCGCCAGCGCAGCCTTCGGTCCAACGACAACGCGCTTCGCTTCCGGTTCCAGTCGAATAACATAAAGCGGTTCGGCCTGGCCGCCAATTTCCAGCCCTTTGCGCTGCCCCACGGTATAATGAATGAGCCCCTTGTGCCGTCCCATTGTCGTGCCGTCGATATGAACAATCTCGCCATCATCGTCCGCTTCCGGCCGCAATTTGCGCACGACGCTGGCATAGTCGCCATCAGGAACGAAGCAGATGTCCTGACTGTCGGGCTTGAAGGCTACCGCCAGTCCCATTTCTTCAGCGATTTCGCGCACCTGTGTCTTGGGCATATCACCCAGCGGGAAGCGCAGATAGTCGAGTTGATCCTGAGTGGTCGCAAACAGGAAATAGCTCTGGTCGCGCGCGGGGTCGAGCGCCCGGTGCAATTCGGCGCCACCCGGAGCCGCAACACGTCGCACATAGTGACCGGTTGCCAGACAGTCGGCACCCAGTTCGCGGGACAATTGCAGTAAATCGGTGAATTTGACACCCATATTGCACTGCACGCAGGGAATCGGTGTCCGACCCGCCATATATTCGTCGGCGAAGACATCCATGACCGAATCCTTGAACCGGCTGGCGTGATCAAAAACATAATGGGCAATGCCAAGCCGATCGGCCACGGCGCGGGCGTCGCGAATATCCTGTCCGGCGCAACAGCTGCCAACGCGGCCCACGGCTTCGCCATGGTCATAAAGTTGCAAGGTAATGCCAATGGTTTCCGCACCGGTTCGCGCCGCCAGGGCAGCCACGACGCTCGAATCCACACCGCCCGACATGGCCACCACGATGCGCTTGCCCGTCAGGTCGTCACCCAGCTGAAAATTTCCGTTGATTCTATCCATCATATCAATTGCAGTCCTTAAAGAAATCCCGCCGCTAGCGCCAGCGCAGCGAACATTTCCTTCTGTGCGCGCCGATGTGATCCATTTTGGTACGAATTGGTTCGATACAAGGAAGAATTGCTTAACCTGTCCTAAGGCGGTGTAAACGTCCCTTTCATACTAGCTTATATCTTCGCTGCTAGACCAGCGGCTATGGATATGAACTTTCCTCACAAAAACCCACAATGGATCGCGGGTGATGCTGGCGCAGATGTACCCGTTCAATTTGCGGATCGTCAGGCCTTGCTCGCTCGCGCCATTGCCCGACAGGCATCCAGTCAGTCGGCACAGGATTTTGTCGCGGCCAGTCAGGGTCTGCAAAGCACCAAAAAGGCGGCCCGCTCTTCCTTCATGGATGAACGGATGGCTTTTTTTGCTGGCAGGTCTCGCTCTGACTTCTCCGGCGACAGGGAACCAATATTGTTCAGGACCGGTTGCTTTCGACCGGATTTGGCGCAACGGGAAATCAATAAAATGCATAGATAATCGAATTTATGAACGGGATATTTACCTTGGCAGTTCAGGTAATCGAAAAGCTCTCCCGGTACGAAGGCCAGACGTAACGGGAATCGGCGAAAATGTCGGAAGACAAAATTGAGGGTAGTATGATCGAAAACCAAAAAATAAAACCATCGCAAGTTGTCGGGCCCCTTGGTGAACCACTCACCATTGATGATTTGCCAAAACCCGGTACGACTCGCTGGGTGGTGCGTCGCAAGGCGGAAGTCGTCGCGGCAGTCAACGGCGGCTTGCTGACCGTGGACGACGTTTGCGATCGCTATGATCTATCCCTGGAAGAATTTGCATCCTGGCAGCGGGCTGTGGACCGGTCTGGAATGCCTGGACTGCGGGTCACACGGATCCAGCATTATCGGGACTTGTACGAGCGTCAGCAGAAATATTGACGGTCGCTAGTCTGGCCTAGAATGATGAAGGGACCGCCGGATCAACTCCGCCGGTCCTTTTTTATACCTTCAAGTAAAGGAAATAATCGCCTATGTATCCAGTATTCGCGAGGACAAAGGATACGCTCGCATATAATCAGGAGGAACATATGGGTTGGATTATTGCATTGATCGTTGGCGGTATTGCAGGCTGGCTGGCCAGCATGGTGATGGGGCGTGATGCTTCCATGGGCCTCTTCTGGAATATTATTGTCGGTATCATCGGTTCAATCATTGGCAATTTTGTCGGCGGTTATTTCGGCTTTGGCGGCAGTATTCAGGAGTTTTCGATCACCGGTTTGTTCACCGCTTTTGTCGGTGCGGTCGTTCTGCTGCTGATACTGAACCTCATTCAGCGCGGCCGGGTGCGTTAATACCTGCTTTTCAGCAAGAAATTCATGGATATGAAGGGCCGGTTCGTTGGCGAATCGGCCCTCTGGTATGAAGATGTTGATCGTTGATCGAACCGGGGGTTGAAAGACTGGCCGGATACTGTTCCGGCTTGCTGCCGGTGCCATATTGATATAACACAGCTGTTGAAAAACCGGATTGGCCGGAAAATCAGCGATTCTTTTGTGTATTGCACTGTGAAAATGCGATAAGAGCCCGACTGAAGAGTAAAAAAAATGAACTATGAATCCACCATCCCCAGCGAAGATATCGCAATTCTGGACGATGCCGAAGCACGCACCGCAAACCGGAGGCGGCTAATTATCGCGGCCGCCGTCGTCGTGGCGCTTCTGCTGGCCTATATCGGCTATAATTATTTTGCAGGCAGCGCTGGAGCTGGCAAGGATGACACGGCAAGTCAGGCGCCGACGGTAACGGTCATGGTCCCCGGCAAGCAGCAAGTTACACGAACCATCAATGCGACGGGAACGCTGGCGGCGCGGCGCGAAATTGCGGTCAGTGTCGTCGGTGAAGGTGGTCGAATAACCAATGTCTATGTCGACGCTGGAGACTGGGTCAAGCAAGGCCAGATCATGGCGAGTATCGACCGAGCAGTGCAAACCCAGCAAGCGGCTAGCCTCGAGGCGTCGGTCGGGGTATCTCGCGCCGATCTCAATCTGGCACAGGCAAATCTGGATCGCGCAGAACAGCTGGTGGATCGAGGATTTATTTCCAAGGCGGATATGGACCGGTTGACTGCAACCCGCGATGCCGCTGCCGCTCGTGTGCGGGTAGCGCAGGCGCAGCTAAACGAAACCCGCGCGCGCAACGGTCGCCTGAACATTGTCGCTCCCAAGGCCGGCTTCGTTCTGGAGCGCAATGTCGAGCCGGGGCAAACAGTGACCCAGGGCAGCGGAACTTTATTCCTGTTAGCCCAAGACGGGGAAATGGAATTGCAGGCACAGCTTGGTGAAAGTGATTTAGCCAATGTTTCCGTGGGCATAGCCACGCAGGTTACCCCGGTCGGCACCGACCGGGTACTTTCCGGAAACATCTGGCAAATTTCTCCGATGATTGACCCGCAATCCCGTCAGGGTATCGCCCGAATTTCGCTGGGCTATGACAGCGCCTTGCGACCAGGCGGTTTCGCCAGTGTGCGTATTCAGAGCGGAACATCAGAGGCTTCAGTCTTGCCCGAATCTGCCGTACAGAATGACAGCAAAGGAAGCTTTGTCTATATTGTTGGCACAGACAACAAGGCGATGCGGCGCGACGTCGTCATCGGTTCAGTGTCCAGCGCCGGGCTTTCCATCACGTCCGGCCTGAACGGAACCGAAAAGGTGGTGCTCCGTGCCGGTGGCTTCCTTAATCCGGGCGAAACCGTCCGACCAGAAGTTCAGAAAAAAGCTGGCGGCGCTTGATTCGCTTGGAAATTTGAGGCCTGATCGATGAATCTTCGTAATATTTCCGCTTGGAGCACTCGCAATCCGGTAGTGCCGCTGGTGCTGTTTGCCGGACTGCTGTTTGCTGGCCTGCTCAGCTTCAACCGCATGGATGTGGTGAACAACCCGGAAGTCGAATTTCCAGCAGTCTCGGTGGATATTGCACAGCCGGGAGCAGCCCCGACGGAAATTGAAAACCAGATCACCCAGAGGGTCGAGGCGGCGGTGCGGTCGATCAGCGGCGTCAAGAATATCAGTTCGACGGCGAGCGAAGGCAGTAGCCGGACCTTTGTCGAGTTTGAAATTGGCGAGGATGTGAACGACAGCGTCAATGAAGTGAAAAATGCGGTTGACCAGATTCGCGGGTCATTGCCAGATGGTATTTTGGAACCGCAAGTATCCAAGGTTGATGCAGTGGGTGGCCCGATCGGCTATTTTGCCGTCAAGGCCGACGATATGACTGTCGAGCAGCTCAGCTGGTTCGTCGATGATACGGTGGCGAAGCGGTTGCTGACCGTCAACGGCATGGCGGAGGTTGACCGGTTTGGCGGCGTCGACCGGGAAATCCGGGTCATTCTGAAACCCGAACGAATGCAAGCGCTTGGCGTAACCGCCAATCAAATCAACAGTCTGTTGCGCCAGGTCAACGTCAATGCTGCCGGCGGACGGGCAGAAGTGGGGGGCACACGGCAATCGGTCCGCGTCTTGGGCAATGCCGACGATGCATATGCACTGTCACAGACGCAAATATCCTTGGGCAATGGTCAAACGATCAAGTTGAGCGATGTCGCGGACGTGAATGACTCCTTTGGCGAACGCAGTTCGATATCCAAGGTCAAGGGCGTCGAGGTTGTCAATTTCGCGATGTCGCGGGCACGCGGTGCTTCCGATGTGACAGTCTATGACGAAGCTCTGGAAATCATGGACAAGATCGAAGCGGAAAATAGGGGGATTGAATTCATTCCCCTCGGCACCAGTGTCGAATATACCAGATCACAATATAAAAGTTCGATGCTCGCCATGATCGAAGGTGCCATATTAGCGGTGGTGGTGGTTTTCATCTTCCTCCGCGACTGGCGCGCTACGGTTATCTCGGCCATAGCCATCCCGCTTTCGGCTATTCCGACCTTCTGGTTCATGGATCTGCTCGGGTTCAACCTCAATTTTCTTTCCCTGCTTGCGCTGGGGCTGGTTGCCGGTGTCCTTGTCGATGATGCAATTGTCGAGATCGAGAATATCGTGCGCCATATGCGCATGGGGAAGACCGCTTACCAGGCCTCGATCGACGCTGCGGATGAAATCGGGCTCGCGGTTGTCGCCACCTCCTTCTGTATCGTCGCCGTTTTCCTGCCGGTCGGACTGATGCCGGGCATTTCCGGCCAGTTTTTCAAGAATTTCGGTATTACGGTCGTTATTTCGGTGCTGATGAGCTTGGCCGTCGCGCGGATGATAACGCCGATGATTGCAGCATATTTCCTCAAGGCCAAAGGCCATGCAGAGCATGGTGAAGGCGTCTGGATGGATCGATATATGCGTTTGCTGCAATGGGTTTTGGACCGTTCGCGGGCCGATCAAATTCGGCAGACACTTGTCCCCGCCAAAGCCGCCTGGTGGCAATATCTGGTCGGCTTTCTTCTGTTCACATCGATTGTGACCGTGTTCGCCGTTGTCGCGTGGAAGATCGGGTTCATGATCAACGGCCTGCTTGCCGTATTGATCCCCAGTGAATTCCTGCGGGCAATTTTGAGCATGGTATCCGGTGTCGCCGTTGGCTACGTCGCTGCATTCCTGCTGGTTCTGGTGATCAGATGGGTGGCAGGTTTGTTTGGCGGCCGTTTTGCGCTCTGGTATGCCTATCGGTCCGGTCGTTTCCAGGCCCGGGCCTATGACCACCGTATATGGATGATGGGTCTCGGCCTGATCGCCTTTAGCCTGACGGTGATATTATTTGGGATCACGCCCGCCGAGTTCCAGCCGACCATCAACGAGGACAATAGCCGCGTCCAGATCGAGGTTGTGCCGGGCACGACACTGGAACAGACAGAAAAAATTGCCGATCGCGTGTCGGATCTGATGTATGCGCAACCGGAGGTTGAACGCGCCCTGACGCGCGTTCGGGAAACCAATGCGACAGTTTTCGTATCACTGAAAGAGGATCGCGACAAAACATCAATCGAGTTTGAACGCAGTCTTTTGCCTGAACTTCAGAAAATTCCTGACGCCCGGATTTCTTTCCAGTCCCAAAGCGGCGGCGGCGGAACGGGACGCGACATATCCATCATGCTGACCGGGTCTGACCCCAATTTGCTGGAAACAACCGCAGCCAGACTGGTTGAACAGATGAAAGAGATTAATCTGGTGCGGGCACCACGGATCGCAGCAGATCTGAGTCGTCCGGAAATCATCATCACGCCGCATATGAATCTGGCATCCGAACTGGGCGTCACCACGGCGACGCTCAGCCAGACGATCCGTATCGCCACGCTCGGCGAGATCGATCAGAATGCCGCCAAATTCTCGCTCGCCGATCGACAAATTCCGATCCGTGTCATGTTGCCGCTCGCATCGCGGACAGATCTGACGACAATCGAAAACCTGCCGATCCCGATCGCCAGTGGCGGCACGGTGCCGCTAAGCCGGGTCGCGTCAGTCAGCTTCGGTTCCGGGCCGACATCGATCCAGCGCTACAACCAGAACCGCCGGACATTTGTCGGAGCGGATTTGGCACCGGATGTGATCAAGGGGGAAGCGATGGAGAAAATCTTTGCTCTTCCGATCATGAAGAACCTGCCTACGGGAGTCTCGAACGAGGCCTTCGGCGAAGATGAATGGCAGCAGGAACTGGCGGTCAATTTTGTGATTGCATTGATTGCCGGCATTTTACTCGTGTTTGCAACGCTTGTCCTGCTCTACAAGCGAGTGATGTCACCTTTGGTCAATATGGGCTCGCTGGCATTGGCGCCGCTCGGCGGCATATTTCTGGTCTGGGTCTGGGGCCAATCACTGTCCATGCCCGTGCTGATCGGGGTGCTCATGCTGCTGGGCATTGTGAGTAAAAATTCGATCCTGCTGATCGACTTCGCGATCGAGGAAATGAAAAAGGGCGTGCCTAAATTCGAGGCCATCATGGATGCCGGGCACAAGCGTGCCCAGCCGATCGTGATGACGACGGTTGCCATGACCGCGGGCATGGTGCCAACTGCACTGTCCCTCTCCGGTGATGGCGCCTGGCGCGCACCGATGGGAATAGTGGTGATCGGCGGCCTGATCGTCTCAACCGTACTGACCCTCGTCATCGTCCCTGCAGGTTTCAGTCTGGCGGACGGATTTGAACGCCGGGCCGGACCTTGGTTACGCAACAAGCTGCTAACCTACAAAACCGGCGATGACCGCCATGATCGGCCCGATGCAGAGGTCCAACCCGCCGAGTGAAGCCCATATCGTCACAAACAGGCAGCGGCGGCGGCGGCGCATCTGCCACCAAAGCCAACAATGCCGGTCAGGATATGAAGATCATCGCCACCGGTATGCTGGTGGTGATGGCGATCATTTATTTTGCGGCGAAAAGCTATGAAGCAGTGCATCCGGCTCTCGGATTTGTGCGCGCCTTCGCCGAGGCGGCGATGGTCGGCGGCCTCGCAGACTGGTTTGCCGTAACCGCCCTTTTCCGTCACCCCATGGGCCTGCCAATACCGCATACGGCGATCATTCCGCGCAACAAGGACCGGATCGGCGATACGCTGGCGAATTTTCTCAAGGATAATTTCCTGATTTCGCGTCTGGTTGCCCAGCGCATGCGCAATGTCGATCTGGCCAGTGGCATTGGACGCTTTCTGCAATCGCCAAGCGGCGGCGAAGGCCGGCTCAAATTCGGTGCTTCGCGACTGTTGGGCGACGCCATTGCCTCGCTGGACAAAGATCGCTTGGGAACCATGTTCAAGGGTGCGGTCAAGACACAGGTCGTCGGCCTCGACATCGCGACGCCTATGGGACAGATATTGGGGGCGGTCATGGCTGAAGATCGTCACGGTCCGCTGATCGATTCCACCATTCGCTGGGCCTATCGCACGCTGGACACCAACGAATTGGTCATTCGCAAGATCGTGACGGACCGCGCCAATGCGGTGATGCGCTGGACCGGCCTTGACGACCGGGTCGCCAACGAGGTGCTCGACGGCCTCTACAAACTGCTCGCCGACATGGCTGCCGATCCCCATCATCCAGTCCGCGCCAAAACCGAAGAGAGCCTGGTGCAACTGGCCGCCGAACTGCAGCAGGATCCAGATCTTCGTAAAAAGGTGAACGAATGGAAACTCGAGATGATCGAGAATCCAGCCATCGCATCCTGGCTGGATGGAATCTGGGAGCAAGGCAGAGAGGCGCTGCTTCGGGCAGCCCGTGATCCCGATGCCGCACTGGCTGGCCAGTTTGGAGACGCGCTGATCCAGCTGGGCAACAGTTTGCAGCAGGACAAGCAACTCAATCGCCAGATCAACCGGTTCGGCCGGCGCGCCGTCATCGGCGTGGTTGCCAGCTACGGCGACAATATCGTCAAACTGGTATCAGAAACGATCCGTAGCTGGGATACGAAGACGATCACCGATCGGGTCGAAAATGCCGTCGGCCGCGATCTGCAATTCATTCGGGTCAATGGTACCCTTGTGGGCGGACTGGTCGGCCTGTCTCTCCATACACTGGGCTATTGGATCTAGCGAGAGAGCAACAACCGCGCCTGCCCGGCGATTTGCGCCAGCATCGCGATCGACGGCTTCGGTGTTTGCTGCGCCCGGTCCATGATCTTTCTGAACTGGGCCACCCGGTCGATATTGCGTTCGGCCCAGCTTTCGACAAATTGCTGCATATCCTTGCCTCGGGTCCGGCGCAGGAAATCGAGGCGCATCTGTTGAAAATCGCGCGCTAGACCAGCGACCAGCAAGCGGTCCCAGGGATCGGATGGATTGATCCGGGTCGCGGTCATTTGCGCCCAGTCCAGACCCAATTGACTGCCCAGCTTGGTAAAGGCAACAGCCACGTCCAGAGCATCAATTTCCCGGCTATGGGCGAGAAAGGCAATGCCTGCCGCGCCATCATTCTTGTAGATATTGGCGACCTTGTTGGCGATTTCCGGCGTCGCTCCTGCCTCGACCAGCGATTTCATCTGCTTTGCTGCCTGCAACCGTCCTTCGGCGGTGATCAGATTTTCGACATTCTCGTTGAGCACGGTCACGCCCGGCGCCAACATATTGACGGTATCATCAATCCGGTCATCCGAAACCCCGATCCGCATCAAGTCCGCCATGTGTGAACGCAGGACGTAGGCGAGACGGTCAAAGAGTACTATTCTGATATCTTCCGAAATTTCAGCCACTTCCAGTGCGTGCCACAGCCTGTCGGCGTGGAACAGGCGCTCTGCCATGACGAAGGCGCGCGCCACTTCTCCCAATGTGCAGCCTTCTTCTTCGGCCAATTCAAACGGGTCGATCAGCCCCAGCCGGTTGATCATCCGGTTGGCCAGCTTGGTGGCAATAATCTCACGACGCAATTGATGGTTGAGAATGGCCGATTCATGGCCCTCCTGCATCGCTGCCGGAAATGCCTGGAGCAACTCGCTGTTCAGTCCGGGATCATCACCCAGATCGCTATTCTCGATGGCATCCTGCAGCACGAGCTTGGCGGTTGAGATCAGCACAGCCAGTTCAGGCCGGTATAAACCGCGTTTTTCCTCGCCACGGCGAACCAGGTCCTCATTGCCGGCCAGTCCTTCAACCGCCCGGTTCAACTGGCCCTGTTCTTCAAACTGTTCAATCAGGCGAATATAAGACGGCAGCGATTTGCCCCCCCCCATTTCGGCGATTGAGATACCCAATGCCTGCAGCCGGTTATCTTCCAGAACCAGCGCGCCGACATCATCGGTCATCGACCTGAGCAGCGCATTTCTTACGTCCGGCTGCAGCTTGCCGCTGACCAATTCGGTATTGAGCGCGATCTTGATATTGACTTCATGATCCGAGCAATCAACCCCGGCGCTATTGTCGATAAAGTCGGTATTGATCCGGCCGCCCTTGGCAGCGAAAGCGATCCGCGCGGCCTGAGTAATACCCAGATTAGCCCCCTCGCCGATGACCTTCGCCCGCAGTTGCTCGGCATTGAGGCGAATCTTGTCATTGGCCGGGTCACCAACCTCGATATGATTCTCGGACGCGGCCTTCACATAAGTACCGATCCCGCCAAACCACAACAGATCAGCGTTACATGCCAATATGGCGGTCATCAATTTGGTCGGCGTTGTCTCTTCATCATCCGGCAAGCCTAGCAGGACGGCAACTTGCTTCGAGATTTTGATCGTCTTCGAACTGCGTGAAAATACGCCGCCGCCCTTGGATATCAATTTCTTGTCATAATCATCCCAGCTGGAACGCGATAAATCGAACAGTCTTTTGCGCTCGATCCAGCTGGTCGCCGCGTCGGGATCAGGGTCGATGAAAATATGCCGGTGGTCAAAAGCGGCCACTATCATCAGGCTCTTCGACAGCAGCATGCCATTGCCGAACACGTCACCCGACATGTCGCCGACGCCGACGACCCTGATCGGTGCAGTCTGGACATCAACCCCCGATTCCGCAAAATGACGCTGCACCGAGACCCAGGCACCCCGCGCCGTGATTCCCATCGCCTTGTGATCATAGCCGTTGCTGCCACCGCTGGCGAATGCATCCCCTAGCCAGAAGCCGCGATCAATCGCGATCTGGTTGGCGATATCGGAAAAGCTCGCGGTGCCCTTGTCAGCCGCCACCACAAAATAAGGATCGTCTCCGTCGAGTCGTTCCACCCGTGCAGGGGGCACGACTTTGCCCTCGACGATATTGTCGGTCACCGACAAGAGGGCGGAGATGAATATTTTATAGGCTTCAATACCTTCAGACAGGAATGCGTCGCGGTCTTCTCCCGAGGGCAATTGCTTGGCAAAAAAGCCACCTTTCGCACCCGTCGGAACAATCACAGCATTTTTGACCCGCTGGGCTTTCATCAAGCCCAATATTTCGGTGCGAAAATCATCCCTGCGATCCGACCAGCGCAGACCACCGCGGGCCACCGGACCGGCCCGCAAATGGATGCCTTCGACACGCGGGCTATACACAAATATTTCCCGCCAGGGCACCGGAGCGGGCAGTTCCGGAATTTTCACACTCTCAATCTTGAAGGCCAGCGCTTCGCCGGCCTGATAGGCGAATGCATTGGTGCGCAAAATCGATTCGATAACTGCCCGGAACAGGCGCAAGATGCGGTCGTCGTCAATCGCGTGAACGCTAACCAAGGCAGCGTCCATGTCATGTGTCGCCGCGATCGCGCTTTTTGAGCGATCTCCTGCAAAATTCGGGTCATGCTGGGCATGGAACAGTCTGATCATCGCCGCCGTGACATCCGGCGCCTCGGCCAAAGCATCAACGACGGTAGCCAGGCCATAGCTGAGTCCGGTCTGGCGCAAATAGCGGAACCAGGCCCGCATCCATACCGTCGAGCGGGCGTCGATGCCGGCGGAAATGATAAGCTGGTTAAAGGCGTCATTTTCCGCCTCTCCGTCCAGCACGCTGGTGATCGCCGCCTCAATCTCTTCCGACCGGGCAATCAGATTTTCACATCTTTCCTCGGACCGCAGTTCAAGCATGAAATCGTGAATATAGCCCAGCCGGCCGCCTTCCAGCGGAGTCGGAACCGATTCGAGCACGGTAAAACCGAAATTCTCCAGCGTCGGCACCGCGTCCGACAGCGGCAGCGCGCCACCGAGATGATAGATTTTCAGCCGCAGCAGATGATCGGCATCGCTCGCCAGCCGGTAGAGCCGGGTCGACCGCTGACCGCCGCGCTCAAGCCGGAACAGCCGCATGATGTCCTTGGCCGCTTCCAAGGCACCATAAGTTGACTGATAGGTCCCCGGAAAACAATTGGCATAGCGCTGCGCCAGGACCGCAGCCCGGTTTTCCTGGCCGGCTTCCCTCAGATTGCGTTCGACTTCCGGCTTCCACCCCCGGACCATATTCTCCAGTTCCTGATCGAGCAGGTCAGGGTCTGGAACTCTGCCATCGGTCCCCATGTCTAGCGTGTAGCGCAAGGAGGATACACCGCCCTCTTCAAGGGTATTGGACCAGCTCAATATTTTCGCCCCGGTCGCCTCCATCAGCATATTTTCGACATTCTGCCGGCGCTCGGTCGAGAGTTGTTCACGCGGAAGCCAGACGAAGGCAAACAGATGACGAGCCAGTGGCGAGATCACGCTGTGCAATTTGGGGCGTGGACGGTCGATCAGTGACATCGAGATCAGAGCGAGCTTTTCGAGATCGTCCTGCGCGAAGGTGATCAAAAGATCATGCGGCAATGACGTCAACGCATGGGTCAGGCTTTTCCCGGCATGGCCCGCGGTGGAAAATTCAAACTTGTCGAACAGCCGGGTGAGCTGGGTACGCAATACCGGGATATTTTCAGGTGAAGCGGCCAGCGCTGCGCTGGTCCACATGCCGGAAATGATCGATAGTGCCGTGATCTTGTTCTTGTTCCTTACCGGCACGATGATCAGATCCATCAGGACATGGCGATGCACTGTGGAAAGCTGGTTAGACTTGATGATAAGCGGCGCTTTTCCGCCATTTTCAAACCATTCGAAAGCGCGCCTCTGACTTTCTTCGGAAAGAATGGGCTGCGGTCGCATCCGGGCGATGCCGAGCTGTTGTGTGCGATCGCCCTTTATATTGACAATTTCATGGCCGAGCAATGTGAGGTTGCGATCGAGGAACCAGCGCAGCAAGGTTGCGCCCTCTCCTTCTGGCAACGCGTCAGCATTGTCACCCAGTACGATCTGCAATTTCAGCCAGTCAGCAACGGCCGCAGCCACATCCTTGAGGTTCGCGCGCAGCGCTTTGACAAGTTCCCGGCGAATGCGGGCGTCGGTCCTCTCAAGCTCGATATAGATGACAGACTCGCGTTTCTCACCGCCGGTTGCCTGCTCGATAAACTGGATCAATTGACCTTCGGCATCGCGCCGTACGGCGACAACCGGATGGATCAGCCGTTCGACGGTCAAGCCGAAACCAGCAATTGTTGCACAAACCGAGTCGACCAGAAACGGCATGTCGTCATTAACAATCGCGAGACGCAAATGCCTGTGACTCTGCTCGCCACTGACGCTTTCCAGCGACAGATTTGCTTCACTGCCGTGGCGTTCCTGGGTGCATCGCAAGGTGAATCGCGCTGCTTCTTCACAGGCTTTCTCGTCAAAACCAATATTTTCGCCCGGCAACGCGCTTTCGCGAAACGCGGCTACCAACACCTTTTCAAGGCTGTCGACTTTTGTTCGGGTTGGCTTGGTTTTCCGTTCACGATTGGTCGCCATTTTTCCCCCAAGTGGATCAAGACGAGTCAGAATCCCGTCTGCATCCCAATGCTATGCGCCCAATCCGGCACACGCTCAAGAGGCTAGCCAATCCTTTTCGGATGGCGATTGGTGAATATTGCAGATAGTGATATTTCGGTTACATATGCAACTATGGCTTGTGTAACGGCAGGCTTGTTGCTTCAGCAGGCGCCATCAGAACTGGGTATGTTTCAGCGCCTGACTGGTCAACCTGTCATTGCCGCGCACCGGCCCGACAATGGTCAGATCGCCGTGCGAATCCTTGCGCGCGACCAGCACAATGAATTCGGAGTCGCCGGCATCAATATCCTGCAATTGCTGCGATGGTGCCAAGCGCAGTTTCGACAACAAATCTTCTCCAACCGCCTTTAGCTTGGCAAGCGAAGCAGACGACCGACCGGCTTTGCGTTCAGCCTGGACAATGGCTTTCAGACCACCGTCATGCTGACTGAGGAGATTGCCAAGGGTCCCTTTTGCAATAGCATTGCGCGTCGCATATTTGAGCGCGGCCGCATATTCAGTCAGGCGCGTCTTGTCATAGCGGGTGCCAAACACCAGTTTGACAATCGGCGTCATCGGTGCGCGCTTCTGCACCACCAGTCCGGAATCCTTGAGCAACATCTGGTAATCGGCGGGATATAGCTCGGACATCAGATAGAAATCATAGGCTTGACTGATCGCGGTATAAAGGGCGCCACGGCTGCGCTGGTCGCAATCCGCCGCATTGTCGGCGCTGCTCCGGGCGGCGGACAACCAGTCGGCCAGACTGGCATCCTCAGCCGGTTGGTCAGCAACGGCCATTGCATCGTCATCTTGCGCCATTTGCAACTCTGGAATGAGTTCCAGTTGCGGGGTCAGTGCCTGTTCGTCCAGATTGGCTGAATTGGGTCCGTCTTCCCAGACTGGTCCTGCCACCTTCCGTGCCGGGGCGGACAGCATCGCTTCAGACACCTCCTCCTCAATCTGCTGCTGGACAGTGTCGGCGGCCACTTCCTTCCAGTTGATGACGCCGTAGATGAAATCAATAGTATCATCATCGGTCGAGAAGGGGAGCAGGATGCCGCGATACATGATCGTGATGCCACGCTGATTGACGAATTCGGCTTCAAAACCGATCGGCGCCTGATTGGCGATAATCTGTAGATAATGGTCGGTGATCCGCGAAAGCAGCGAGCGCGCTGGCACATCGGCAACCGCGGTGATCGAAGCGTCAATCTCGCACTCCTGACGCAGCGCCCGGCCAAGAAACTGGATCGAAGGATTTTCGACGCCATTGGTAAAGTCGAGCAAAACACTATTCGGACCAAAATCGTCATCGGATTCCGGGGACAGGTCTTCCACGCTGGGGAATTGCTGTTCACCGAGCAAGCCGGCCCAGAAATTATAGGCACGCACGTGCATGCGGCGCTCATCCTGACCAATGGCTGGCGGCGCCTCCACAGCGGCGTCATCATCTTCATAGGTCATATAATCAGGAGCCGAAGCCATGTCCTGATCGCCAAGGTCGCTGTGATTCCGTAGGTTTTCCATGCTGCCCCATTGCCATTGCATCAATTCCACGCTGGTTTGCACCGCTCATGGTAAATATTTGGTAAAGTTCATGACAATGACTGTCTGGCCCGATTGTTGACGCAAGCCGATCATGCAGGCGATGACCGATCGAAATATCGACCACGCGGACTTGTCACGGCAAAGCTCTGCTGGTAATGGCCCGCGATCAATGAAAATGTATGAAGCCGGCGCTTATCCATTTCATCGATGCCGCTTTAGCTCAGTTGGTAGAGCATCGCATTCGTAATGCGGGGGTCAGAGGTTCGAATCCTCTAAGCGGCACCACCCAGTTTCCCATTTCCGACCGTCTCTGTACCTGCCGCGATATAGCATAATTAATGCCGATTTTCCCGTAGCTTATGTCAGGGTCGCCTGTCACCTTTGCGACCAGAGACACTTTGTCGGTCGTAGAATCGTGCCAATATGGCCCATCGTCTCGAAGGGCCCTTTCGTGGCTGTCAGATGCAGATTGAGATTTTGGCTTGAGCGGTCAGGTGAACCCGAACATTTTACTCTGACTCGGCCAATCGAGGGGAATCGCATTGGCGCGGGTAAGCTTGCGCCCGGTCAGATTAACCGGCTGTGTTCCATCCATGATGGCTGCAATGATATCTGGCGCGAGCCATGAGATACGAACCAATTGTCCCAGATACCGGCGGCTGTAATCTGAAAGCGCCGGATTGGGTTTGCCGTTAAGTACCAGATCTTGTGCCGCAAAGGCTTGCGCGACAAGCTTTTGCAATGTGACATTGGGAGCAGGCTTGATATTTACGTTCGTGGGCGGAATCGTAAATTTCAGTTCGCTGCCTTGCTTCGCCAACTTCGCGGCAATGCAGACTTTTGTACTTTTCGATTCATCCGCAGTCTGGAAGCTTATAATGACCTGCTCTTTCTGAACTTGCACCCTGACCTTCTGATCCAGCAATATCTTGCGCTTTTCGTGAATGGCCGCATTCTGAAGGCGATTAGCGATCTCGCTACTCGCGGCCATTTGATCCTGGATGATATTGGCATCGCCCGATGCCGGCGCAGTATCGGCAATTGCCCTCGCGAGTGTGTCGGTGACCAGCCTTTCAATTTCTCCCGATGGCAACCTCCAGGTCAAGTTCTTGTCATCGCCCGGCTCAAGCCTCGTCACGTAATAACGGAATCGCTTAGATCCTGTCGAGGCATGCGTTGGGGTCATTGGCCTTCCATCAGGATCGGTGATCAGACCGGCGAGCAAGCTTGGATTCCTGGACTTCTTGCCAAAGGCATTTTCGCTGCGGTTGATGGCGAAGGTACGCTGCACCTCATCGAACAATGCCTGATCAACGATGGCTTCATGCTCGCCTTCATAGATTTTGTCCTTATGTCGAACCTTGCCGGTGTAAATCGGGTTTTTGAGCAACTGGCTCAGTGCACCTGTCCGGAATGGAACACCGCCAATTTTCCGGCCATCTTTATAGGGGCGGACCTTGGTACGATATCCCTGCGCCGCAAGTTCATCAACCAGTTGGGGGACGGATTGAAGTTCAGTGTATCGCCGGAACAGGTGACGGACGGTTTCAGCTTCTTGGTTGCTAATAACGAGCTTGCGGTCACCAAGTTCATATCCCAGTGGAACCGGACCTCCCATCCACATGCCCTTTTTCTTGGAGGCGGCAATCTTGTCGCGGATACGCTCTCCTGTGACCTCACGCTCGAACTGGGCGAATGATAGAAGGACATTCAACGTGAGCCTGCCCATGCTGGTGGTGGTGTTGAACGACTGGGTGACGCTGACAAAGCTGGCATCATGCTCGTCGAGGATGTCGACGATCTTCGCAAAGTCAGCCAGTGATCTTGTCAAGCGGTCAACCTTGTAGACAACGATGACATCGACCTTGCCCGCGATCACATCCTGCAGCAGTTGCTTGAGCCCGGGTCTCTCCATGGAACCACCGCTAAAACCGCCATCATCGTAGAGTTCTGATGTCCCTTCCCATCCCTCGTGGGTCTGACTCAAGATGTAAGCAGCACATGCCTCGCGCTGGGCATCCAGACTGTTAAAATCCTGCTCCAGTCCATCTTCGGTCGATTTGCGTGTGTAGATGGCGCAGCGGGTTTTTCTCTTTGCCTCAGGCATCGATCAAGGCCTTGGGTCTAAACCCGCTTCGCTTCCTCAATCCAAAAAAACGGGGGCCGGACCAGTGGGCACCGGTTATCTCCTCAGCAATATGACTAAGGCTTCCAAACTGCCTGCCATCATATTCAAACCCCTGGTCACCGACCAGCACATGATAGCTTTTGCCATTCCATGTTCGAACGAGCCTTGTGCCTGGCTTGAGTGCGATTTCAGGGGGCATTCCAGCCAGGCTCGATTTTGCCAGCTTCTTTTGCAGCTTTGCTATCCGTATTTTGACAGATGGCGTCAGCCCGCCATGCATGCGCTCCTGCAACCGCCATGCGATGGACCGACGCAGCAGGTCGGGGGCTGCTCCTGGTGCAGGCTGGCGGAAGACATCGCGCCACAGGGATCTAAGTTGGGCTGGCGGCATGGTGGCCAGTTCTGACAGCCGTATATCGAGATCACTCATGAAGATGCGTCCGTAGCCGCAGGTCGTGCGGTGATGCGATAGCTTGTGCCTTCTTCTCCTTGCTGTTCCCGGGCGAGTGCAAAGCCCTTCTTTCGTAGCCCGGTTAGAAAGGCGCGGGCACTATGTGGCTGCCAGTTGGTCGCTGTACATATCTCATCCAGCGTTGCGCCCTTGGCTCGGCCCAGCAGTGCAGTAACCGTGTCGGACTTGGTTTGCGGTTTTGTATTTGTGTTTGGCATTTGGGGTCTCCAGTATGGCGCTGGAGGATCCAGCGCTTCCACTGACCCGAGCCGCGGGTCGAAAATAACCCGGCGGCATGTCGCGAACATTGCCCTGCGACACCGCACCAATGCTCGACCAAGCGCTGCAGTCCAGTGGTTTATCTGCAATTAGTCGAAAGCTGCTACTGGACTTGCGCGAGGAAACGAGCGTTGTTGGGAGCATGGAAAGTGATGACAAATTTGATGCGATCAAAGTGCGAGGCGCGCTGTTCGCGCTCATAACGGCACGGCTTGAAGATGCTCATGAAATTGCCGTGAGAGGACAGTCTTCCAAAGCCGATCAAGAGCTGATTTCGCAATTGACCAGTGATCTTGAAGGTATCCTGGAAGAAGTACGGATTTTTTTGAACGCGTCGGCGATTGGTTCAAAGTAGATGAATTATAATTCGTGCGTCCGGGGTTCTCTTACGCCGAAGGGCGATGTACAATGGCGAGTTGACTTCCTTGAGGATCAAGAAGCAGTCGGGTTGTTTCTGTGAAATAATTGCCAGTCAAGACGCTGTGGAATCTAGGCTACGAAAGAATCTTGGCGCAGTTAATGGATTGGTAGAGTTCGGTTGGCTTCAAGATACTAGCTGCTATTTCTGTCAGTCAAACATAAAAGGAAGAAAGCACCCTCATCTCGCTCATTTGCAAAGGTTTACTCGTCGTTTCAGAGGCTGCTGTTGACTACCTCAACTTCAACCTTGAGAAGGTTGCACGTGTGGATAGGCCCCCTGTCTCTGCAAATGGCCGATCCACGGAAGTGGGAACGTGGAAGGCATTCGAAGCTGACCACCGGACCTACTTCCTCACGACTTTGTCCAATGGCACTCTCCAGGCACTTATGCCTCTCTCGCTTAACTACAGAATGTCGGACGACTATAAGCCGAGGTTTGGCCGAAGTGTTATCCGTGGGGACCTGTGGAAGGGCTTCCATCAAGATATGGGCAACGTCGCGAAGGAAGGTGGTCTAGCATTCTCAAACGGAAAGAAGCCAGTTCGCTTGATTAAACAGCTCATCAAATGGGCGAATAATTCCGATCAGGGCATCGTCTTGGATTTTTTCGCAGGGTCCGCAACTACGGCCCAGGCAATATTCGAGCAGAATGCGCAAGATGGACAGAACCGAAAGTTTATCCTTGTCCAGTTGAACGAAGAGCCGGATTCCAAGTCTGAAGCAGCCCAGGCTGGCTATACCTCGATTGCTCAACTATCTCGCGAGCGGATCGAGCGAGCAGCTTCCTTGGCTTTGGAAGGCGAGTTCAACAGTCAATGGAACCGTGACACTGGTTTCCGCTCCTTCCGGATCGACAGCGGCAATTTCATCGACACTAGAGTGACCCCCAGGGAGGCAACGCAGGCGGCACTCGCGGGGATGGTCAGCCATATCAAGGACGATCGCAGCGAAGAGGATTTGCTGTTCGGCGCGCTACTGCGTTGGGGCATCGATATCACCCTGCCAATCGAACAACGCGAGCTGGCGAAACGAAAAGTCTGGCTGGTCGATGCGCCCGAAGATGGGAGCAGCAAAGGCGCAGCGCTGATCGCCTGCTTCGCCAAACCGGGAAGCAATGGGAAGGGCGGGATCGATACCGAGCTGGCCGATGCCATGGCCGAGCTTGCCCCTTTGCGCGTCCTCTTCCGCGACCATGGCTTTGCCGACGATGCGACCAAGGAAAATGTCCACAGCCGCTTCAAGCAACTCGCGCCTGACACCCAGGTCCGGGTGCTTTGATGGGCGCTCTACCCTTACTTCGTCACCCCGTCCCCCGAGCCGGAGTCCAGCTTTCACCTCTCTGCCGCCAAGGAAGCGGGACCCCGGATCAATTCCGGGGTGACGGTGAGTGGAGGGGTGGCAAGTGACTAAGCAGATATTCAAGCCGCTCGATTACCAAGCCAAGGCCGCGCAGGCCGTGGTCGATTGCTTTGCCGGTCAACCGCGCATCGAAGGGGTCAGCTACCAAATCAATCCGGGCAAGGACGCCGCCGCGCAATCGAGCATGTTCGAGGAAGGGCTGCGCAACACTCCCCTCAAGCTCTCCGACGCCGACCTGCTGGAGAATATCCGCAAAGTGCAGATGGCGCAGCACCTGCCGCCCTCCGGCGAGCTGGCGGCCAGCAAGGCCGCACCGGTCACCGGACCGATGACAAGAGCATCGTCCACCAGATCAACGTGCTGACCGTCATAGCGTCGGAAAGCTATGAGGATTTTGCCAAGGCGTTGCAGGATGAAATGGCCGAAGCGCTGAAGGGTCGGCCGAGGGAAGCCAGTGTCGCCTTCTTTACCGGGCAGTCGGTCGAGACCAAGACCGGATCCAAGGAGATTGAGGAGAATGATGCGCGCCTGCTGCATTTTTGGCTCGTCCAGAACGGCTATATCGACCATCTCGACCATATTCAGCCTGCCTGGCACGAAGCACAGGCGGCCGGTACGTTGGCGGTCATACTTCACCAAATCGTTCATCGTTCGCCTCCATGAAGGAGGCCGCGCCGGAACCGCCCGGGCAACCTCGTCTCCTACATACCACGAGGTCGGTAGCTCCCGCCTCAGGCGAACATGTGGTCTAGAGTTCCTGCTCGTCTGCCAGTCTATCGATAGCGAGGAAGAACACAGCCTCGAATTCTAGTCCCTTGATATCATTAACATCGAAGACGCCAATTTCGGCCGGGCTCTAATCAATTCTGGAGGAGTTTTAAGGGGTCACGTCACTGACCCCCAGGCGCTACGAAACCTCCGCAACAGGATACTCATCTTCTTCCCCTTACCTCAAATTTAGGCAAGAAGGTGTCCAGAAATCTACGGGCTATTCCGAACACACTTTTGTCCTGCGATCAGACTCTCACTATGTTGAGAGCCACCATTCCTGAATCAACTGGTTTGAGAACAGCGCATCCGAGGGTTTTTGATTTTAGCAGCGATGCCGCTTCCAATATTTTTCCCACCGCAATGCAGCGCCTGCTCGAACCATGGCGCAGGAAATGTCGCCTGACTTCGGAGACATGCACCAGGCACCAGTTCGATTACCACCGGCGCTTCCTGTACTGAGGCATTTCATTGTCGGCCCAGCAACCAGCGCATGTCCCTGCGGCGACGACCCAATCTGATTACCTACCAATCTTGCGAGGGCGTTTCGAGACTGCTCAGCCGTCGCTCGCGGGCAGGGTTGATTGGAATTGCATGTACCATCCATTTCACGGGCAGCCACTCCAGCAAGTCGGACTCGGGGCCCTTCCTCGCACCAAACAGGCCCGTCCCCATCCCAAACTCTGACTGGCGTGCATTGAAACGATTGACCGCTCGCAATGACAGGGACGCTCGCTAGAATTGCAAATACTATGGACATTTAAATTCCTGCCAACTTGCCTTTTTCAACCAAAGAAATGTAGTTTCCACTACGCGAACCTATCGCAGGGTCCGACAACGAAAGATGACCAGCTTCGCTGATTTCAAACACATCCGAGAGATCACTTTGCGCTTTGAGCCCCTGCATCGAGCGGTAAAATTTGTCCCAGTCTTTCGCGACTTTACTGGAAGGCAAAATCAAACAAGACGATTGTGAGTGAGGGATGTCAATAATCCAAAAAGGGCCTTCTGAATTTTCAATAAATTCGCCACTTCTAATAGCGAAAGACTTCGGCTCATAGCTATCAAGAAAGTCCCTTAGGAGGCTCGGCTGAAAATCCTGAGCCAATCTATTAAAGGCCAATTTTATTGAGCGACGCAAGCTTTCATCACCTGAATTTTCCGCAGTTTCGGACAAAGGTTCGTCAAGCTGTGAGGGATGCGCTGAGAGCATCGATTTAAGCTCAGGCATCGCCTCACTATACACATCCGATTGTGAATTTCTTTCATGGCGGTCAGCCTCCACCTCCGCTTCCAATCGCTTCAGGCGATCAATTATTTTGATGAATTTCAACTCCAAACTAGCAACTGTATCAGGCAATCGATCTGCAGCTTTATCCAGCTTTACTGGTTGCGAGGTACGATGGCGAGAATGGTGAGTTTGATTTCTGAAACTTCTAAGTGATAGCGTCAGAATGGTAAGCCATGCGAATTGCGCTATCAGGATTACAGCCATAATTATCTGAAGCAATGAGGGCATCATTGCGCCTCTCTCACGGTAACCTTCTGCGTTCTCTCATGTGTTTCGCCAGCCAAAATCTCAATCAAATTCCGCAAGGCTGTAATGAAAGGAGCTTCTAGTAACTGCGTGTCGGCACTACTCTCTTGATTGTTGGAGACACGAGCAATTCTCTCCTTCAAATGAGCCCGAGTTCTCTGCTGAACAATGCGCTCAGCCTCACTGCCAATCAAATTGATATGTAACCCGCTAGCGTCACCTAAGTTACCCAAAAATGCATTCAGGCCATCCAAGGAAACTTCTTTCACGTCTTGGGCCGACGAAATGGAATCAATATCGTCGCGATCGGTAATCTTGCCGTCACCATGCTCACCCTGGAAAACTACCGAAAGGCCGGAAGGATTGAACACAAACAGTTCCTGCGTTGATGGAACCTGGTCCGGATCGAGGAGCAGGCCTCTAGCAACCTCTTCCTTGGGCAGCGCTGAGAAGCGCGGGTGAACATGCTTGGGCGGAGTGATTTCAGCGCTTCCCATTCCAACAATCTTGCATATAGATGCAAGCTCCGCCGTGTCGGTTCCAGAAACCAAATGTCGGAATATTGAGGATCCCCTGCCGCCCAGAGCTATTGTCAGTTCACTCAGGTCTGTATCGTCGATAGCGCCTGTTCTTTTCAATTCATGCAAAACATATCCGACATAGTAGTGAAGCCCCCCGAGTGCAGTGACTGCACATTGCCGGAGACCAGCCCAGTCCGCTTCACCGGAATGCATTGGGTATTGCGCCTCAAATCGCTTAGAAAAATCACGTTTCGCGACAAACAACTCAACAAACTGCGTAGAGCGGTATTTGTCATCCATATTTGCGCTACTCGAAGTTCTGCTTGCTTCAAAAGCCTGGACCGCTTCCTTGTCTATGTCAGCCAATACCTGCATATTATTGCGCAGATAACCGTTAAAGAAATGGGATCCAGCAAGACGTGCTGAGCCTTTCCAGAGCAATCCATTCACTTTCCAAATAGCAATGTCGGTTGTGCCGCCCCCGATATCGAACATGATAACGAGCCTGCCAACACCACGGCGTTCTTGCGCCTCATCCTTGGTGAAATATCGCATCGCTGCCTCAGACTCTGTTGTGAATGCAATGTTCGCATCTGCTTGGTCCAGAACAACATTGTCCTGGCTCAGACTCTTCCATGCTGACTTAATGATTTTCTGGAACGCACTTTTTTGCCTGAATGTGAAGGCTTGCGGGAATGAATAACGCCACTGAATTTTTTCAATCAAAACCCCGCCAGCGTGAAGCTCAGCGGCAACCATAATCATCAGCTGTTTCAGGAACGATTTCACAAGGCGGCGATTTTCGACATCTTCGCCCCACTTGATATTAAATTCGAGAAGGCCGCTATTGATTAAGCCAATCAAAAACGTCGGACTGTCCGTATTTCCGCCTCGAGGCATAAAAAATACCATATGTGAGAGACCAAACACATCACTGCCCTCGTTGAGCTGCTCCCTGATTTCCGTCGGAAGCGGCCCATTGCCAAATTCCCGCTTCTTGGCGATGGTCGGCAAAGGTGTTTGATGCGGCTTAACCGGGAAGAAATCAGTGTACGCTGGCGCGACAGCTTCTTTACCATCCTGAGTCTTGATTGGTAACAAAACTCGGTCTTCGAAAGTCAAAGGCATTGACGGTTGAGTGCCACGCTTTGAATACGCAACCGTATTGGTTGTTCCGAAATCAAATGCGACTGTGGCATTGTCAGTTGAATGCAGAGCCTGCTGGCGCTTGATCAGGATACACCCTGCTGGTATTTTACGCCCTGTAGCTTCATCATTGATAGCAAAGAAAATTGCTTCTGCGCCATGAGGTAGCTGGTGTTGTTCACCGATCAGTTGGGGCGTATCAACAAACCGGAACCTTTCTAAAAGCTGATGTCCCTCACTATCCTCAAGTCTGCTGACACTAGAATCTTGGAGAAGCCTGTCGATAATGAGATTCTCGCTGTCGCTCCATTCACTCAGCTTTTTGGTTTGCTTGCGCGGGTCTGCATCTCTTACATGCGCTGCAATTATTTCTCCGGAAATTGCAAAGCGAGTAATCAAATCATTCTTAGGGTTATATTGAAATCTTAAAAACGTCCAGGGCCAGTCAGCTGACTCAAAATTTGGCCAAATGGCTAAATCGTTTGGCGGCGCAATTTTCAGAATATCTTGCCCGGAAAAGTTTTTCCGAGCTTTATGGCGAGTGTTGCTGTTTTTCAGCTCCAGAGTTATTGCGAAAGTAATGTCGCTTCTTTTGGCGACGAGTTCTGCACTCGAGTTCCATTCATCTGGCGAACCAAGCAAAAGAAGCGATAGCGGACTTACGGGAAGCAGTTCGTGTTGAGCAGAGGTTGGGTTCCCTGGGATTTCGGCTCCATCCTCAAGCCTGGCTAGCTTTTGAGTGAACAGCTCGTCCTTTTCGATGACGAGGAAGCCTTCAGCGAGCGCTTCGGCTTTTATTTTTTTTAGTGTTGCCGAAGACATTGCGTCACGAAGGGTTAAATGTTTCCAGACTCTAATGTCTTGAGGATTCCGACCCAGCGTGTCAGCAATTTCAGGATCAACAAGAATGATGCCTTGATAGAGTTCTGATATTCGGCCCTTACGGCATCGTATTTCACATTCGCTTCCAGCGCTCTGGATATTTTCGGCGTCTACAATTTGGGTCGAGCCGAGGTTTCTATAAAACGGTTCTGGCCATTCCAGTGCAAGCTCATGCTTACGTGTCGGAAGGCCGCTTTGCGCAAATGGTTTTACTGCATTAAAGTAACTTTGTAGTTGCCCAACCAGTGCATCCCTTCGTAAGTCAGTAATGGGAGCACCAACAAGTTCACGAACTTTCGCGATAAGCCCTTCCAAGTAGCCCGATAAAATGTTCCATTCTTCGACACTGAGACCTTGGGTTTCGACGGGGTCAGCCAGTCCATTCTTTAGCCAAGAGATGCCTGATAGCGAAACGCGCGAGGCCATTCTGCCGGGAGCAACAAGTATATCAGGAGATAAGAATGCCACGGCTTGGTCTGTCGCCTCACCTGCGGCCCTATCGATAAGGTGAATTACACCAAACCGATCCCAAGAAAGTCCTAGCGAAGTGGATGGCATTGGCTTAAGCGCAGTGAGAACTTTTCTGAGCCGGGATGCGGCAGCATCCGCTTTCAAATCTAGTGTTGAAATTTTTAAATCATATTCAGATTTATTTCTCGGCTGGAGTGCGAGCATGGCAAGTAGGGCCCGCCATTGAACGACAACATGTTCATGCGCGTCATGGTCTTCATCAAAGAATGCGTCTGACGTCAATTGAGCTTGGGCCCAAGCATCAGGGATGCTTTTTAACTCATCCAAGCGCACTGGCGTTTTATCAAGTCGTAAGGATCGTGCTAGCGCGTCCAGGCTTGGGATTGTGAACCAATCTCCCGAAAGAGTCGGCTCAGTCAGCGCATCTTTGCTAACTGGCGGCAAATTATAGACTGCCATTTAGTTAGCTCCCCGCACGCCGCTGAAATCATTTAGTGATGCAACGAAACGGCCCAAGCCCTCATGCTCACCGTAGACTGTCTCAGTGTTCATTCGATAATGAATGCTTGCTCCAGTAGGCAGCCTGTCAGCAGCTTCCAGGGGCTTGATCACAACATCAAGTGCCTCGTTGAGCTCTTTTTCATTCAAATGCGAAATCACTTTAATAGGTTTGGTTGGACTTGAGAAATCCGCTTGGCCATCGACTAGTGGATCACAATTCCACAGCCCCCAATCCACTTGGCCTTCAGTCGCATAAGCTTTCATCGTAGCGAGCCACTCGATCGAAGAGTTCGCATATTCTTCCATAGCACTAATGGCGTCAGTTGGCGGAGAATTCCTGAAATCAATTCGTCCTAGACGTTGCTTCTTATACCAAGCGTGACCTTGAAAAGCATCGCTCCAACTATCGCCCTCGCGGGCTAGAATTGGGCGCCAAAGCTTCCAAGCGGACAGATATCTAAGGTGTCTGCCAATTGCTTTATAAACATGATCCGCACCACCAGTTCTCGGTTGCGGTATGTCAGACCAGCCTATTGCTGCTTCTTTGTGTCGCGCGCTGACCAGAACCTCGCCATTGGCTTCATGATCAGATTGGAAGAAGCGAGAGGCGCCCAGAGCCGCGATCAGCTCTGGCAAAAGCGCTGGATTGCGCTGTTCACCAGTACCAGGCTCATGATAGCCTAAATCGAATGATGGATTCCACCCGACCAAGAATATTTCGTCAAAAACCTTCTCCCGCTTGAATAGCGAGCTATAATAGCGAAGTGCGCCCCTGGTCTGAGGTAAAAGGTCTTCGTTCCGCGCTACATTCGCAGTTTCATCATCCGGCGCCGAAAACCTAAAATATGGGAGCATTAAGACACCACCCAAACGAATGTTGCGGTCGATGCCTTCGGCTTCGATAATCCTTCGAATTAAGCGGCTTATTGTCGGAAATCCTGCAGCTCCAGTGCCTCCGAACACGGAGCCCGCTAACAATATGCGGACGGACTCGCCGCCCTTCGCCATGCGTATTGCTTCTTCCAACCCGCGCCAAAAATCTCCTCGGTCAGCTACTGCGGAAGTTATCGCTGCTGAGCCAATATGGGCTCGGCCACGATACCCTTCATCTAGCCGCATATCCTGCTCTAGTGCTCCTTTCGCAAAAAGCAGATCGAATGCAGCGCTATCATCTTTTAGATCGCCTAGAATCTGCGCTAATGAACTCTTCGCTCCAGGATGCGGGGTCCAAAGACCCGTTCCAAGTTTCCGCAGGTCCGTTTTGAATAGACTGCCAGATCCTATGTAGTTGTTAGAGCCGGAGGTCCGCCAAAGCGCTCTTGCTTTTTCAATTGAAGAATAGGCTTCTAACGCCCTGCTTACATTTCCGTTGCTCTGATCTTGATCAACGAAGCCAACTGTCAAATTATCAGGCCCAAGACCGACAGCCGAGATATGAAGGACTGATTCCGCCACCTTTGCGCCTGTTCCACCAACGCCAATCACAATATTTGTAGGCATCGATCGCTCCTTAAAGGCGTGTTTTACGAGCTGCGCCTGGCACAGATGGCTTCATGACTGGTGAGGCCGCGATAGCTGTTGCGAACCAGAAACCACCGAAGCCAAGCATGACGCTGATGAAGACATAAGCGAACAAGTATATAGGATCCATCAGCTTATCGATTTCTAACGTCTGAAATTTTAGCAAATAGACTACTATAACTACCGCAAAAAACAGAACCGCCGTCAAAATCCAAAGGCCCAGTCCTTTCGATTGACCAGACGGGCCCACAACGGTTCTTTGGAGGAGCAGAGATCCTAAAAACCAAAAAATTGCAAACACAGCACCTGAACCCGCCACTGCGGATGTCCAAGTTAAAAGTCCATCAGCAATGTCTTCCAGATAAAGATCATATTGGCCACTGGTAGCGTTAGAGGCACCGTCTCCGAATGGGTCATCTCCATTCTGTATAGATGTCACGGACGGGTTTAAGATATCAGCGGAGGCTGTAACTTGGCCAATCACCAACCAGCCAATCAATCCCAAAAGAATAAATACAACAATCGGAGCTATTAACCCCTTTGCAAGATCTTTCATCATCTCTCTACCTTAAGCATGAATCCGAAGGAAATCGCCTCTCGTCCGTCAGGAGTTTGTCTGACGAGCTCGTTCTCAAGAATGAGAGACAGATCCGAGAGATTAAGAGTCTTGAAGCGTTCCGGCTTCCCTTTGACAAATTCACCTGCCGTCGAAGAATCTAAAGCCCAATCCCTGAGCCACTGATTGTCAATGTTTGGGACGGTGGGGGTGTTTGATCCTAAATGTGTTTCTAAATAGTATACATTTCCTGGCCTAAGCCGAGAGCCAATACTCTCACCAAAAGAGAAAGTGGCATTCTGAAAGGAATCCCCCACTCTCCACATATTTTCCAGTGGATCGATCAGCTGCCAAGTGCCCGGGGAACAACTTGCCAAACTGCCTGTATCCACCAAGCGCCAAACATCTGTGCGCTCAGCGGGCCTGCCTTTCCATATCAATCCTTCGCGAAGCGTCCCTCCTACAGGCAATGTTTTGCCCAATTGCCCGTTTTGCGCCGCCGCCGTGCCTAAGCTAATTCGGTATTGGGGGGTTAAAGTAGCTGTTCCGCGAGGTAGCGCCCCGCCTAGAAACGCACCTGCGCCAATGGGTTTCAAAACTGTTGAAACCCATGGGAAATTTGGCTCTGCCGAAAACAAAGAGTACCGCATCGCCTCCTTTGAAAACGACGGGCTCGCAGATTGCGATAAGGCAATTTGAAACGAAGAGACGTTTTCTTCAGGACCAAATGCCAGCACATATAGAGGCAGCTGCTTTGCATCTCGGTAGCTTCCAACTCCAGGTACGTCGTACACTACACCATCGAATGGCGACATTATGCCGATCACGCCGATGGCCAATCCATTCTGCAACGCAGCTCGCAATGGCTGGCCCAGCGCGACCTGAGGGCTCCCAGAGAAGGACTTATTGTCGAGCCAAAGATCTGTTATAATCAGGCTTAGTGTTTCTTCACCATTAGCAACAGCGGCGTTTAGGACTGTATCAAGTCGACTTTCTTGATTGTCACAATTCGGCCCTTTGCAATTATAGGGATGTGCGGTGCCATATTCTTCGATTGCTCTGGCTGAAACTTTTTTGATATTTCGACCGAAAGAAAAATATTCTGTAGCTTCATAATTTTCTGCGGTTGCATTAATCAATGCAATTAGATCACCAAGAGGCCGCATTTCGCGCGTTGCACCAGCGTTGAATCCGGCCATGCTTTGCGAACCGTCTATATAGACTTTAATCGTTTTCGCTCTGGTCACCTCTTCGCTTTCAAAGCTCGAGGAACGCGCAGAATCTTTGGGGATGCAATCTTTCAATGCACCTTTTTCGGAACTTTCGCGGGCATTGTCTTGCGACGCTTTCTCGCCTTCACCGCAGGCGACCACTAATCCTGCACACGACAATGCAGTCAATGTCATTGACACCCGCCGCCAAAAACCGCTTGCCTGTCGCCAATTTAAAAGTTGATGAGTCGAATTCGCCTCCCGCACGCTTTTTCCACCCCATAAACTCCAAACATCGCGATATTAACGCTGGCACTGAAGTACCTACTATGTCAACATATTCACGTTTGCTTTATTCATCCCGTTTAGAGGTTTAGCTGATTTTCATGATTAAAATTTCTCATAATAAATTGGAGCAATAATGCCCGAAATTAGCTTCGTGTTAATTCTAAATGCGTCTGCGTTTTTGGTTGCTATTTCAATAGTCATTTACGCGCTTTGGCGCCTAGCAAACTTTCGTGCCGATATCGACAAGCTTGTTGCAGATCTGCATTTTGCCAGCGATATTTTGAAGCAGTACCCTGACTGGAATTCCTTTCGTGCTGGCTTTGAAGATGCTGATCGGGACATTTCCTCAATCCAATCGATGTCGTCTATTTGGCGTGCATTCCAACGGCAGCTAATACGGTCGGACGATGTCAAACCGATCAAATCGCCCGCCCCAGCTGACGAGTTTTTCAATTACGCCCTGCTTTATCGCCCTGAGCTCAATTTGCGGAAGCATGAAGCTGTACCAAATCAATTGGTTGGCATTGGGCTGTTCTTCACATTCCTTGGCTTGGCAATTTCGCTGGGAATTGCAAGCGGTGGTTTGAGCGGAGACATGAAGAGTGCGAAGGCTTCACTCATTGCGCTTTTGGCTGCCTCAGCGATAAAGTTTGTGACCTCTATTGCGGCAATTGGAGCTGCGCTCGTTTTCACGCACTACAAAAACCAGAGGCTAGCACACGCTTATCAGAGTATCGAAACTTTTGCTTCGGAGCTCGATTATTTAACGGTTTCAACCTCTGCAATCCATGTGGCTGAAGGAACTAGGCATGAGCTTGTGAAGCAGACAGAAATATTGCTCACTCGGGATGAGGGATTGGCAGAGGACATTGCTGCTGAGCTCGATCAATTGCTGAAAGTAAGTCTCGCAGAGGCATTGGCTCCTGTTGCTCAAGAAATTGCATCGATGGGCGCGAAGCTGGGCGACATTAACGAAGCGGCAATGCGATATATTGTCGATAGATTTTCTAAGGAGCTCGGCTCAGCTGCTCAGGAGCACAGCGAGCGAATGACGGGGCTTCTCAACGAGGTCTCTCTGGCTGTTAAAGGCGTTCCCGAAGGCATCAACAATGCGAGTAGCAATTTCACTAATAGTATGAAAATTGCGAGCGAAGATATTGGTTCAACATTCGGGCAGGCGGGTAAAAAGCTTTCGGCAAAATTAGACCAGGTAACGTCAGCTATGGCGGGAAATACGAAATCCTGGTCAGAGAGTATCGAAAAGCTTTCGGTGCTTCAGCAAAGTCTCGTCAAAACCAAGGATGCTTTCAGCACGAGTGCGGGCGATGTTGAAGACGCCACTAAGGCTTCGATTACTCAGTTGGCTGATTTGATAAAGGCATTGGGCGTCGCGAAAGATAATCTGCCCGCGCTTGATAAAGTCTCAGCGCAACTCGAAAATGCTTCAGGGAAATTGGAAAAGGCAGTTGAACAGATTGGCAAGCTGGACACTATAAGTGAAGAAGCGCAGCACCGTTCAATGGAGGCAGGGGAGCAATTTCTTGCAACTGTGTCGTCTATTGAAAAAGAAATGAAGGGCCTCGATGAAGCGCTTGGGAGCGTTTTTCAGAAAACTGGAAATGGGTTAGCGGGGTTTCAGCAGCAAACTGAAGAGATCGTAAGCCAGCTCGATCAACAGTTGGCAATCGCCCTGGACCGACTTTCATCAAGCATTGATCGGATGGGTGTTAGGCCCATGGAACACTCTCAGAAACTCTCTGAAAATGGAGCTGGGGAATAATGCGATCCGAACCGATACATCAGGAACCGCAAGACACCTATTTCATTTCAATGAACGACTTACTGGTCGGTTTGATTTTCATTTTTATAGTTTTGCTGATGACTTATTCATTTATTTTCCAAGATTCGGTTGATAAGTTGAACCAGCAATTAAATGAGCGCGTGGAAATGCGCTCAGAGTTGCTTAAGCGCATCCAAGCACGTCTTCGGGAAGCAAAATATCCATCAGAAATTGTCGAGAGCGAAGGTGTGCTCAGGTTGCCGGAAGGCGTTCTTTTTTTGCCCGGCCAGGCAATCCTAGGCTCACGTGCCCGCGGGGCCCTTAGGATTATCGCAGACTCACTTGATGAGGAATTGCCTTGCTTTGGTGCCGCGCATAGCACTGAATGCCCAGGAAACACCGGGCCTATTTTGGAAGCGGTGTATATTGAGGGACATACAGACGACCTCGCTATCAACACACGGCAATTTCGGAGCAATTGGGAGTTATCGTCCGCCAGGGCCATAGCAACGTACAACTTTATGATTGGCGCTTCGAAGTCACTTGAAGAGGCGCCCAACGCTTCTGGTAATGCCACTCTTCTGGGAGCCAGCGCTTATGCAGATACAAGGAGGATCGCAAAGTCCGATAATCCGACAGCAGCAGATCGACAGAAAAACCGGCGTGTTGATTTTCGGTTCCTGCTGGCCCCGCCTTCAGGTGCTGATGTGGCAGCTGCAGTTGAAGAGGCAAAAAAATGATTGAGAAAGGGGCCGCATTACGAGGTCTACGAAGCTTGGAGCAGCAAGCCCAAACAATGCGCGAGCATGAGTACAAGATGCGTCATCTTAGCAAGTCTTGCGAGAAGATAAGTGCAGTTAAAACTGCACGGTATGATAGCTGGAAAAACGGAATTAAGGCTGTCGTGGTAAAAACGATCAAGTTTACTGAAGCTCGTTCAGATTCCTACGACAACGCTTCAACTTCCGACGAAATTCCTGAACGTAAGATACCGGAAGTTCCCAAAATTGACGATAAAGCTGCTGAAACTGATTTCCGCGCCGAGGGGATGCGTTTTATCAGGAAGTCTTTGAGACGTTTTTCAAACTGGCTTGGGCAATGATGGCGCCATTGAGTCTGATTCCCCAAGATTTTAGAGCCGCTTATGCGTATTGACCCATTACTAACTGCTTCTCCAGTGACGGGTGCTGTCCGCCACCTGACCGATGATCTGCTGCGAGAGGTCTATGGGCCGACACCGAAGATGTCGGCGGTTCGAGCCCGTCATCGCCCACCATTCTCCCTCAAAACGCCCCAAATATCCGGATCTTGCCCAATCTGACAGCCAAATAAATGTGACAATGCCAGCCGCCGACTGAGTCAGCAGTTCGCACGAGCACGATGTCCAGGATAAGCCATCTGGTTTCTCGTGCTGAGTTGACTGGGTTTTGCAGCCACCAGACTGCATGAAGATCTGGCGGGAGTGCAGCGACAATACCCTTCTCGCGGTGTCAAGTCAGATAAGTGCCGTTACAATCAGGTGATTAGCCTGACCGAGGAGCGCCTTGAAACAGCAGCCACCTTGGCCTTCATTGAGATAGAAATCCAAACTTCTCCTTGGTGCGCTGGACGGGTGTTGAACCCGCATCGCCCGATCTCAGAAAGCCGAAGCCTTTTGAAGTCAGGAGCTTTACCGTTAAGCTACCAACGCGAAAGGCTTATAACCACCGCATCGATCTTTGAAAAGTCGGAACGATCGTTGCGGGGCGCTGGCGCAAGACGAGGCTTGCCGATGTCATCGCGCTCGAGGCTAGTTGGAAAGAGACGGTAAGCCATCTGGAAAGTACCACTTCACGCTCGCGCGTGCGGTATCTACTGCAATTGGCGGGCTTAGATCACCTGCCAGGCCGGCAGTAGGTACCGGCCTATACCAGCCCGATGGCCTTCGAACTCGTCTCAGATTCCACTGATCGGCACTTGCCGCATCCTGCCTGACCTGCGTGCAAAGAACCAGGCAAGAAACTGGCTGATGGAGTCGACCTGGTCATCATGACGACCCTGCGGAAAGCTGGCGATTTCGATCCGCAGCTCCTCGAGCCAGGCCGCGCGTTCAGGCAGGAAAACATGTCCCGCCTCGATCCGGGCAGACTGGGCATGCAGACGGGTGAGCTTGTCGTCCTTCGGTAAGAACGCCGTGGGATAAGGAATGCCGTGATGTTCGGTGCGCAGCTGCTGGATGAGCGATGTACCGGCACCCTTGTCTTCAATGAGGATTGTACGGGTCTTCCATTGGCGCGCCAGTTCAACAATGCGCCGCTTGAGCGACGGGAAGTCTCGCCGAGCCCGATCGACGTCGAGCAGATATATGTCATCGCCGATCGTTCCCCATGTCGTGCAGACGCTGAAGTCGTGATGTTCCTCGGCCTTCGAGGCTGTGTCCCAGGATTGATGGATGGTCATGGTATTTGCCCCTGGCGGTGCAGCGTATCGCCTGAACCAACCCCATCGGACCACCTCGCCATCGGACGGCACCGGGCATTGCTGATACTGGGCTGAGAAGGTCGTCGAGCCCAATGCCAGCTTGACACTGACAAAGCTGGCATCATGCTCGTCGAGGATATCGACGATTTTGGCAAAGTCAGCCAATGATCTTGTCAGGCGGTCGACCTTGTAAACAACGATGACATCAACCTTGCCGGCAATCACATCCTGCAGAAGTTGCTTGAGGCCCGGCCGCTCCATGGAGCCGCCACTAAAGCCGCCATCATCGTAAAGTTCGGATGTCCTTTCCCATCCCTCGTGCGTCTGGCTCAAGATGTAGGCCGCACATGCCTCGCGCTGAGCATCGAGGCTGTTAAAATCCTGCTCCAGCCCGTCTTCGGTCGATTTGCGGGTGTAGATAGCGCAGCGGGTCTTTTTCCTCACCTCAGGCATCGATCATGGCCTTGGGCTTAAATCCGCTTCGCTTCCTCAATCCAAAAAAACGGGGACCGGACCAGTGCGCGCCGGTGATTTCTTCAGCGATATGGCTGAGGCTGCCAAACTGCCTACCATCATATTCAAAGCCCTCATCGCCGACCAGCACATGATAGCTTTTGCCATTCCATGTTCGAACCAGTCTTGTCCCAGGCTTAAGGGCAATTTCAGGGGGCATTCCGGCCAGACTGGATTTTGCCAGCTTCTTTTGCAGTTTTGATATCCGCATTTTAACAGATGGCGTCAGTCCGCCATGCATGCGTTCTTGCAAACGCCATGCTATGGACCGACGCAGCAGATCGGGAGCTGCTTCTGGCGCAGGCTTGCGGAATGTATCCCGCCATAGGGATCGAAGCTGGGCTGGCGGCATGGCGGCCAGTTCTGACAATCGGCTACCCAGATCACTCATAATGACGCATCCTCAGCAGATGGGCCGGCGGTGATGCGGTAGGCGGCGCCTTCTTCGCCTCTTTGTTCTCGGGTGAGAACAAGCCCCTTCTTGCGCAGGCCGGTCAGAAAGGCCCGGGAACTATGTGGTTGCCAGTTGGTCGCTACGCATATCTCGTCCAGCGAAGCGCCCTTGGCTCGGCCTAGCAGCGCGATAACCTTGTCGGATTTGGTTTGCGGTTTTGCTTTTGTAGGTGGCATTTGGGTTCTCCAGTATTGCGCTGGAGGATCCAGCACTTCCACTGACCCGAGCCGCGGGTCGCAAAATGGCCCTGCGGCATGTCGCGATCATTGCCCTGCGACCCGAACAGCAATGCTCGAACAAACACTTTAGTCCAGTGGTTTATATGCGAAAGATCGAAAGCTGCATGTGGACTTGCGCGAGGAAACGAGCGCTGTTGGGTGCATGGATGATAATCATAAATTTAATGCGACCAAAGTGCGAGGCGCCTTGTTTGCGCTCATTACGGCGCGGCTGGAAGATGCTTGTGAAATTGCCGTGAAGGGTCAGTCTTCCAAATGCGATCAACAGTTGATTTCTAAGCTGACTAGTGACCTTGAAGGCAATCTGGAAGAAATCCGCATTTTGTTGAACGCGTTAGCGCTTGTTTCACAATTGAACGTACCCGTTCCCGGCGGACCTTGCACAACCAGATTGCGGCCACGCCGGACCTCCTCAATAACCTTGGTCTGCGAGCTATCGGCATCAACGACATGAAAAATTTCACTAGGGGGTAAAATTTCGTCGAGCCGGTCCTGATCGCTGATTGCCGGTTCTTCGCTTTCAAATCCCTCGTGCAACAAGCCTTTGACCAGACTATGCTCCTCAAGCGAACCATCTGGCCAGCGGTCTGGGTCAAGATCGAGATACATCAGCAGTTTGGCAAAAGAGAAAAATCCGAGTTGAATGCCATCGCGGTCAATTTTCCAGCGCGCACGCTCGGAGATGGTTTCTTGAACTAGGTCGAAATAGTCGGATGGCTGCCAATTGTCACCGACTTCCAAATAAGGAAGCTCAATGCCAAAATCATCCTTCATGCGCTGGGCAAGCGGCAAATTGGTGACAATATCATCGCCCCTGATCTGCACATCATAAGTTGATGTCCGCTCGTTGCGTTTCAGCTCTACTGGCGCCAGAATAAGCGGAGCCTCTCGCGACACCGCCGAATTTTTATCCTCAAACCATGTCATGAAGCCAAGCGCGAGATAGAGAATGTTGATCCCCTGCTCTTCCTCTGCCGTCTTCGCCTCGCGCGCGATTTTAAGCAGGCGTTTTTGCAGCGCGTCTGGCCCCAGCTTCACCTCAAGCTGATTGTCGCCATAGCGTCCGTCGTCAAACCCCTCATCACCGGCATGAACCAGTTGTAATTCGGTGCTGGTATCGTCCTTATCCTTACCGATGCCGAGAAAGCGCATCTTTTTGGAAGATAGAAATGAATATACGTCATCCGAGCGCTCATTGATGATGTTGAGTATATTGCCGCGTGTATTGGCGCGATTGACATGGACCAGCCGGTTGCGCGTGCCGGTTTCGACAAGGCGTTTTCTTGTATCGTCGAAAAGCTTGCGCAAGGCGGAGCGATTTTTACCGATTTTAGAGACATCATCGCTATTCGTGGAACCCATGTCTCCCAAATCTGTCATTTTATTTCAATTCCCGCACGGCTTTTTCAAAACCTGTTAACTGGTTAATAGCACGCTTGAAGGCTTCGAACGTACCTTTATTGTACATTGGCAAAGCCGCTGTGTTCGGTTGGCGCTGCTGCCCTAATAGCCATATTTGCTCTTACGATCACGAAACGCCTTCTCACCACCCTCCATTGTCGAGGTGATCGTCCCGCAGACGTCTGTACAATCGATGGCCCCGCTGCAGTGGATCGCGCGCTTGCCGCCATCAGCCAAGTCCATGCAGACGACGAGTTCGGACGAACCGTTGACGACGATATTGGCATTATGGCTGGCAAAAATGATCTGGCGCCGCAGCTTCGCGTCGTGCAGCCTCTCCGTGACGGCAGAAATGATCTTGTTGTCGAGATCACCCTCCGGCTGATCGACAATCAATGGACCGCCTGGCTGCTCGAGCAGCATCAACAGCAACGCCGCGGCACGCTGCCCTTCTGACGCCTGCTCGAACGAGATCTTCCTGTCGTCGTCGCAATAGGAGAGCGCGATATCCGGTTGTGGTGTTGCGGTCGCGACAGCCTCGACCCTCGGTAGGTCTATGAGATCGAGGCATGTGCCGAGCGTCTTCTCCGTCCCGCCGATAGTGCGCGCGATCGTCGGGTAGTATAGTTGCTCGCCGGCGATATTTGATCCGACATATCTGTAGCGCAACGCACCTAAACATTCCGCGCGCAGGGCATCAAGAAAACTCCAGGGTGAACTTGCGGCTATCTGCTCGGTTACTTGGGTCTGGCGACTCTCTCCCTGCGACCCTGACTTTGCGCTGAGCTTGTCGACAGCGTCTCTGATATCGGCCCAGCCACCAGAGACATGAAGGTCGGCTTTTATGCGGCCGCCTGAGAGAGTTTCGATCTGCCGGGCCCAGTCCGCTGTTTTCGCGCCCCGCGCGTTCACAGCCGATTTTAGCGCATCCACGGCGCTGAGTAGCAAATTGAATTTCTCGTCAGGCGAGGTCATTGTGACTTGGACTGTGCCGATCTTCTCTACCAGCTCCTTCAGTTCTTTCTGAAGATTGTCGATCTGGACGGTCACTGATCGGTGCTCGACTAGCGTCTCCATTATCTTATCGCGGTTCGCTTTGGCCTCGGCGGTGGTTGCAGCGAGCTTCTCCTGCGCTGTATCTAACTCTGCGCGGAGCGTGGACAGCTTTTTCCCTAAAGTTTCTACGCCGGCACGAAATTCGGCGTTAAAGCGCGCATATAGCTCACGAAATTCAGCTGCTTCCGACAGGTCCGATGTGAGGTCGATTGGCTGCCGCGAGGTGTGCCAGAGTTCGGTCATTTCGTCCATAACGGCAGCGACCTGCGTCGAGGCCTGTGAACGCCGCCCATCATATTCGGCGAAACCATCGTAACGTTCTACGATCTTTTTATCGTCCTCAGACTGCGCAGGAAGCGTCTTCCTGAGCGCTGCGATGCGCTGGTCGAGGGCGCCCCTAGCTGTCATCAGCCTATGCAGCTCCTGCTGTGTCGACCAAGCTTCTACGAGAGACTGGAGAGCCGCGCGTACCGCGAGCTTAGTAACGTCGATGTCAGCCAATAGCCGATCATCTTCTCTTTTGAATTCGGGTTCAACGAACTGAAGGAGGTCGGACAGTTGCGCGCGCTTGCCGGATTGCTTGCCTATCTCAGAAAGTTCGCCTTGGCTGTAGACGACCGCCGGGAACAGCGAACGTAGCTCCTTGGTCGAAAGCTCTTGGATGGAGCCGTCGGGATATGTGACCTGCGGCTGATAGCTGTTTCCGCCGGTCCGGGAAATTTTGAACCGAGCACCGTCCTGCAGGACATCCAGATCAACACCGGCTCCGGCGCTGACGATGGTGTCTTTGATGAGCGCGGCGTTGCGGTCGCTGCCGCTATAGTCGCTCTTTTTCAAATCAAAACAACTTCGGCCCAATCCAAAGGCGACATATTCAAGATAGCTGCTTTTTCCGCTGCCGCGGCCACCAATGAAGGAATTTTGCTCGGGGCTGAACAAAAGGCTCGCATCGGCCAGGATCGTCGACCCGGTCAGCCGAATCGCGGCGACGCTCAGATCCGTTACTTTGGGGCGGCCGACCGAGATGCGCGACTGATAGCCAAGGAACGCTTGGCGGATGGCTTCGGCAGTGGGAGCGGCGAGCTTGATCCAGCAATTATTAGTGCCCACATTAGCCATGTCCTCCGAGCGCGCATCGGACGTGGGCAAAGGATGGATATAGCGATCACCCCACATCGGGTCGGTCCCGGAGAGCCGAGTCCGATTGGATTGTAGGCTATCTAGCGTCTGGCCGTTGTCGAGATAGCCGCCCACGTAGGGCATTTTCTTGAAGTCAGCATGAGCGCCGTCGCGGATTACGGTATGCCGCCCGCCCTGCGATACGTTTGGCAAGACGATGTAGCGGCCCACCAAGCCTTTTACGGTGTCTAGTTCGCTCGCGATATCGGGATAGGAACAGTTTAACTGAGTGACCCGCTTGGCCTTGATCGCTTTGTCGTCGAGATCGGCGATGACTATGCCCAGCTTCCCCAGTGCCTCTCGTCGCCACTGTTCCGAAAGATCCTCGTCGAACAGAAGCAGGCACTGCCAGCCGTTGCGTGCGGTCAGTTCCATGCCTGGGAAGAGCCAGAGGTCAAAGGAAGGGTCTGCCGCTTGGCGGCGAGCGATCGCTTCCTGGGCATAAGGAATCATCACCATCTCATGATGGTCGGTTACCGCGATGGCCTCTAAACCACGCGCTACGCAACGATCGACAAACGAGTCGGCCCAAATCTCCCGGTCGCGATCGACATCTGCCACAGTCGCGGGCTGCCCGTTCAAGTCTTCGCCAAGACCGATGGGCCGAGCGCCGGACCAATTCGGATCGCGCGGCGTGTGCAACTGAAAGTCGCATTTCCGCCAATAAGCAAAACTCACTTCAGCTCCCCCAATGCACTTTTCTCCGATCCAGGGTGAATTGCTGACAGAATATTAGAGTCAATGGAACTGAAAAAGCGAACGAAGCAGATTGACCTAGAGCCCGCCGCCAACATGGCGCGCTCTAAGGCAGCTAGCCAAGCGCCATAACAGTTCGCTTCTAATATCATACAACCCGGGTGGGCAATTTGGATAACACTTCTCCAGAAATGGAGGGCGATACAATTGGTGCGTCCAGCGCAGTAATCGACTCCGCTCTGGCATGCTTCATTCTGCTTGCCAAATTCTTGGGCGTTCCTGCGGACCCAAACCAGATCCATCATGACCGTGGCCAAGGTGATGAGCCTTATACGCTGGAACATTTGTCGCGCATTGCCAAGAAGCTAGGCCTGATATCGCGGCTGCGCGATGCGAAGCGGGAAGAACTTGGCAAGATACCGCTTCCTGCCATTGTCAGAACAAAAGGTGGCGACGCTTTCATTCTGCTCAAGATCGAAGAAGAGAGTCTCAATCCGCGCTACCTGATTCAGCGCGGCGATGCCGAACGACCGGAGGTTTTGTCGGTCGATCAAATGGACGAATTGTTTGCCGGGCGATTGCTGTTGCTGACGTCGCGCGAAAAAATCACCGGCGACAAGCGCCCGTTTGATATTAGCTGGTTTATCCCAGCACTGGTCAAATATCGCCGCGCTTTGCGCGATGTGCTTATTGGTAGCTTCTTTCTGCAACTCATGGGTTTGGCTTCGCCGATATTCTTCCAGCTGGTAATCGACAAAGTCCTTGTGCACCAGTCGCTGACGACTTTGGAGGTACTTGCCTTTGGGCTGGCGGTCGTGCTGACTTGGGAAACCTTACTCTCGGCGCTGCGCAACTGGCTGTTCGCTCACACCACCAACCGGGTAGATGCAGAGCTGTCATCGAACATGTTCCGGCATCTGGTCAATCTGCCGGTCAGTTATTTTGAAGCGCGGCGTGTGGGTGACAGCGTTGCCCGCGTGCGGGAGCTGGAAAATATCCGCCAGTTTCTCACCAGCAATGCGGTGACAGTGGTGATTGATCTATTCTTCACCATCGTTTTCTTCGCGGTCATGTATATCTATTCGCCACTGCTGACGCTGATCGTGGCGCTGACGATCCCGATTTATATTGCCATTTCGCTCGTGATCACACCGCCGCTGCGCGCGCGGCTGGATGAGAAATTTCGGCAGGGCGCTGAAAATCAGGCGTTTCTTGTGGAGACGGTCACCGGCATCGGTACTCTCAAGTCTATGGCGGTCGAACCGCAGATGCGCGACAAATGGGAGAAACTGTTTTCTGGCTACACGCAGACCGGTTTCAAGGTCGCTATTCTCTCAAACTGGGGCAGCCATCTAATCCAGATTGTCTCCAAACTGACCACAGTCGCGATTCTCTTCTTTGGTGCAAAGGCGGTCATCGCCGGGACATTCACGGTTGGCTCGCTGGTCGCATTCAACATGCTGGCCGGACGCGTTGCGCAGCCGATTTTGCGCCTGTCGCAGCTGTGGCAGGATTTTCAGCAAGTGCGTATCTCGGTCGACCGCCTGGGTGATGTACTCAATTCTCCGGCAGAGCCGGAATATAATCCGGGTCGAGCCAGCCTGCCGCCTATCAAGGGGCGGGTAGAATTTGACAAGGTCCGCTTTCGCTATCGCGCCGACGCACCGGAAGCCTTGCGCGGCGTTAGTCTGGAAGTGAATGCTGGCGAGATGCTGGGTATTGTCGGCCCGTCCGGTTCCGGAAAATCCACTCTGACAAAATTGGTGCAACGCCTCTATGTCCCGGAACAAGGTCGCGTGCTGGTAGACGGGGTGGATCTGGCGCTGGTCGATCCTGCATGGCTGAGACGACAAATAGGCGTGGTTTTGCAGGAGAATATATTGTTCAACCGCACGGTCCGCGACAATATATCACTTGCCGATCCCACGCGGCCAATGGAAGCGGTCATAGCCGCGGCTATTCAGTCGCTCTGGCGGCGTTGATATGGTTGCAGCAACGACGACCCAAACCCCGCCCAATCAATGGTCACAGCCCGAAGCATACGCTGCACGTTCTACCATCGCCACGCTGCTCGGTATGTTGATCACAGAAAATCGAATAGACGAGGCCATCAAGGCCGCATCCCAGGCACTGGAAATCTCACGGAATTGCGGTATGCTCTTGTCCGAAACCGAAGGAGTTATAACCCCGCACCCCGAGATTTTCTTTTCGGGCCTCGCCGCGCTTCGGCTGCTGGTGAGCGAAGTATGGCTCAATGCGGAAGACCTGTTGCGCAAATCGGTCGACGTCTTCACCTTTCTCAAGTACGCAGGCATTACCGAGCTAAACTTCCGGGTCCATGGCATCCTCCGTCGGCGTTGGCTCGATCTTGCAGAACACCACCGCGCCATCTTGACCAATCCACGACTTGCAGTACCTGAAATCGAAGCTGCTGCAGCAAGCGTGCCGGGCATTGGCGGCATAGCACGCCTAATCGAAGCCGGCCGATTTGGGTCATCCCTCGGTCTTGCGAACGAACTCATCGAAATGCTGAAATCGACGCAGTAACCTGCGCGATATCGGCTGCCTTCGTGAATCAAGACTCCGTTTTCTTGAAGCGTCTTCCGAAAGAAGCCAGTCGGCTTCCGGTCCCGATCCGGCCTAGCCGGAGCGTCGGCAGCCGGTTGGTTAAGCGCCTGTCTGCTTTTGGACGGTTATGCAGAAAAGCTGCCGTTTTGGTGATAATCCGCGAGCTGTCGCTATAAATAGCATTTAGCCAAATTATTATCTGGCTCGCCACTATCGGCTACGATAGCCGCTTTGATCGCTTCTGCTAGCGGCAGATACTTAGATCTAATCGCAATAGCAGTATTGCTCGATACTAACCCAAGGTTTTCCCGAACACCATCGGCGCGGTTCTTTGTCATAGTGGCAAGTTCATCCAACTCGGATAAGGCGGCTTTCCTTTCAGGCCAGCCCGGAGAAAGGGTGCCCCAACTTACCAAGACTTTTTCAGTTTCATTAACGGTAGCCACCGCAATACGCTTCGCAGCAACTGCCGAGTAAACCGTGCCGTCAGAAAGTTCTGGACGATGTTGCAGGAGGTCCAACGTCTCCAACAGAATGCCCGCATTGAGATTGATTTTTTTTATGGCTTGTATGCCCACATGATACACAGGTTCGCTATCAAAGATCGCAATGGCTGCTTCGCGATAGGCTAACACCCGGTCCACGGCTGAACAAACTTCATGTTGGGCATCAATGAACTTTTGCTGAACCTCTTTGGCATCCACCTCCCGGATTCCGTCTTGCCGTGCCCATTCTCGTTTCGCCATATGAACTGGTAGAAATAACGCGACAACAATTGCGGCTATCGTCCCGATGGCCGACCAAGCATTCCAATTGATCGACAGCTCCCATAGCCACTGCACAACGTTTGCACACGTGTAACCCATTGAGTATCCCCCCGCTGATAACCTTTCGCTACTCAACGCTGCCCGAATTCTGCCAATCGGTAATCGGCTCATACCTTAGCGTCTCAAGAACGTCAGATGTTGCAATTCGCAACCCGAATTGTCGGCATGCGTTATCTAGGCTTGCTTTCGAGCAAATATAGCTCATCACTGGATGTCTTACAACGGCACCGATTCAGAACGTCTGCTCTTTGCCACCCACGATCTGAGATCAGACAGTCCACAATCGGCCCATGTCCCGACCCTACGCTGTGCCGAAAAGATTGATAATCACCAGTATGTAAAATGGCAGCTTTTCGAAAGTCTATGGCATTGACGTCCTCCCCATTCAGTTCTCGCCAAAAGAGAGAAGTCGAAGCTCCAGAATTTTCAACAAAGGTTGATAGCTATCCAGCGTGCTTAAATTACAGACCGTTGCTGGATAGTAGAATCGACATCGATCATGCTTGGCATTTCTGGGCCTCCGAATATTTATTTTTGAATGCATCTTGTCATAATTTACAATACATGACATTCAAAGGCCCATAAAAAAAACAGGGTCGCGTCTTGTCCATCGTCTAATTCGGGGAAAGATGTTTTGAAGCTTTATCTACCGTTAGCCGCATTGCTTGTGGCTGTTCCTGCCGTTGCCTCTGAAACCGTTACCTACACCTATGATGAACTGGGCCGAATGGTCAGGACCACACAAACGGGTTCGGTGAATAACGGCGTTGTCACCGACATCGATTACGATCCCGCAGGCAACCGGACCGATTATGATGTTACCGGTTCCAACGGCTCGGGCACGGACGATGGCGCAACGGGGACGCCAGGATCGGGCGGTGGCGGAACGCCGCCTTCATTTTCCATCTCCGATGCCAGCGCTGTCGAAGGTGGCTCACTGACCTTTTTGGTGAGCAAGAGCGGGTCGACGTTACAAAGCTATTACGTCAACTGGACCACGGTCGATGGTTCCGCTCTGGCTGGCTCCGACTATAACAGCGGCAACGGTCTTTTGGCCTTTGGTCCAGCCGAGAACTCGAAGACCATCGCTATCCCGACAGTGAACAATAATATCTATGAAGCTATTGAGACTTTTCACGTCAATCTGACCGCAGCCTCTGGCGGTGCCACCATATCCGATCCTCAAGGGGCGGGCACAATCTCGGATGATGAGGTGCCCAACACGCCGCCGGTTGCCAATCCAGACAGCTACGGCGTATCCTGCCTGGCGGGAACCTATAATGTTACGAACAACGATACCGATGCTGACGGCGATTCGATTAGCATGGTCTCTGTATCTGGCCCCCTTGGCGCCACTGTATCGGGTACAACATCGATAAGTGTGACTGGTACCAACAACCCGGGAACTTACGTTATCAATTACAACATTCAGGATGTTCACGGTGCGACGGCAGGCTCAAGCCTGACCTTAACATGGGCTTACAACCCGGCCTGCGGCGGCGGTGGAGAGCCTCTACAATGATGATTAGATTGACCAAATTGATCCGCTCTTTATCGCTGGCTGCCTGTTTGGCATGCTTCGGAATGACCGCTCCCGCATCCGCACAACTGGACGCACGGCAACAGTTTCCGCAGGTTTCAACCATGTCGCCGCATGGGGTGGACTTGCAGCAAGGAACATTTGCGAAGCAGGGCGTTGATTTGACAATTGGACCGCTAAGTGTCGACCACTACATACGTTCCAAAATTCCGGGGCCTCTCAACGGTATCATGGCGCCATCAGCGATTGCTACGAGTCTCCAAGGACACAGCAACAATTATCAAACGGTGGGTGTCCACATTCAGAACATCTACATAGGTACGCTAAGATTGACATTCCATGTCCACTCTACATCAGGAAATTTCTTAGCGTTTGATTCGGCTAATACCGGCTGGAAAATGGTCCGCAATGGAACCCAATTTGTTTTGACTAACAAATCTGGTGATATTTATCTTTTTGATACGCACTCTGCTATTCCATCACTCTCACGCCTCCTTTCCAAGCACACTAGTCCGAATGGCGATGAGCTTACCTATGCTTACGACAGCACCGCCCGATTGATTAACGTGAAGAGCAACCGCGGCTACGCTGTTGTTTTACAATATACCAGCAACAGTGTTATTGCTTGCGGTGTCAATCTGGCTGCTACCGTAATGCCTTCATCTTGCAGCGGGTCGACTTACAAAGTGACTTATGGCAAAAATTCCTCGGGGCAGGTTTCCTCAATCACCGGACTCGATGGAAGCGTTGTCACCATAAGCTATGGTGCTAACGGTCCGACGTGCGTCTCTTTACCGAACAGCTCAACTTGTGCCATCCAGAATACCTATGGCACCAATGTTCCCAGCTTGGCGATCAATGTCCAAGGCCAAGTGATCAGTCAGGCAACGGCGGCAGGTGAAACGTGGGCATATGGACACGTCGGAATTGAAAATAATCCGGGCGATTATGTGCCTGGATTTGGTGAAATCCGCCGTTCCTTCGGCTACATGACACCACCCGGCATTGGCGGGACGACTGCAACTTTTGGCAATGGCTTCGTTGAGAGCATAGTCGCGCCGGAAGGTACGACCACTTATGAATATGCGATGACCGATGCCTATGCCATATATGTGGGCGGCTTTAATGGAAACTGGACTGGCCCGCATTATTACAGCGTCTATCCTCAGCGGATCACTTACCCCGAGGGCAATAGTATCTATTTTACGCGCGATTATGCCGACAACGTGATTGGCAGGGCCGAGGTTGCAAAGCCAGGTTCAGGATTAGCCAGCAACGTGACTGCCTGGAAATATCCAACACCCTATAAATGGTCTATAAACTGGCAGACCGGGCTGTTCGATATTTGCGCTGGCCCTGAAGTATTATGCGACAAGCCTACCAAAGTGACAGATCCCAATGGCAATGTGACCGATTTTACATATGACGCCACCCATGGCGGGATGCTGACCAAGACGGAAGCGGCGGTGAACGGCACCCGCCCGCAAACGCGCTACACGTACGTCCAGCGCAACGCGCGCGATGTGAACGGCACGGCGCTCACCCCGCCTGTCTGGGTGCTGG